>OFMK01000006.1_pt1 | contig 218259 bp, 233 predicted proteins | sample 1541781 | NCBI WGS metagenome assembly OFMK01 (sample SAMN04209250, study PRJEB22552) | human gut metagenome | biome: gut; material: feces | host: Homo sapiens | place: USA: Oklahoma
GTCAGCTTATCGCACAGTCCCGTGAGGGAAAGATTCATGCGTTGCAGATTGCAACTGAAAGTTCAATCCGAAGCATACAGGAACAGTCAAAGAAGCTGGTCACTGGAAAGCTCCGTGAGGTAGCAATCCAAAAGATAGACGACCAGACCGAAGCCCTTGTATCCATGATAGGCGACAATCAAGTAGATTACCGTTTCTTTCTGGGATTCAAGCTCATGGTCACAGAGGACGAAGTCAATCTGAAGAACATCAAAAAATCGGTATTTCTGACATTCCGTGAGTTTTTGAATGAGGTAAGGCATACGCTGATGAACGACTTTGTTTCTATGAGCAATGATGAAATCAACCGTTATGTGAAGATGGAGAAATTACTGGAAAACAAAATCTCCCGTAGGTTCAAAATCCGCCGACTGGAAGCCAAAGACTTTGCGTATCTGATGGAACACCTCTACGGCAGGGACGGGATAGCCTATGAAGATTATGAGTATCCTCTTCCAAAAAGAAAATTAAAAAGAGAAACACTGATTAAGTATTATGACCTTATCCGTCCTACCCGTTGCGTGGTGGAAGAAAGCCAGCGATATTTGCGTCTGGAACATGAGGACAGTGAAAGCTATGTGTCCTACTTTACGGTCAATGCCATTGTCGGAGAACTGGACTTCCCATCATCGGAAATCTTTTATTTCCAGCAACAGCAGTTCAAATTCCCTGTGGATACGTCCATGAATGTTGAGATTGTCGGAAATAAGAAAGCCTTAACCACTGTCCGTAATAAGAAAAAGGAATTAAAGGACTTGGACAATCACGCCTATCAAGCCGGAAATGAAACAAGTTCAAATGTGGTGGAAGCCTTAGACAGTGTCGATGAACTGGAAACAGATTTAGACCAGAGCAAGGAAAGTATGTACAAGTTAAGTTACGTCATACGGGTATCTGCACCCGATCTTGACGAACTGAAACGCCGTTGTGATGAAGTCAAGGACTTTTACGATGATTTGAATGTGAAGCTGGTTCGCCCTGCCGGAGATATGATGGGACTGCATGGAGAATTTCTTCCAGCCAGCAAGCGTTATATCAATGATTATATCCAGTATGTGAAATCCGACTTTTTAGCCGGACTTGGTTTCGGTGCTACTCAGATGTTGGGAGAAAACATAGGAATCTATATCGGGTATTCCGTGGATACAGGAAGAAATGTCTACCTGCAACCGTCCCTTGCCAGTCAAGGGGTAAAAGGTACGGTCACAAATGCGTTGGCTTCTGCTTTTGTAGGTTCGCTTGGCGGTGGAAAATCATTCTGTAATAACCTGCTAGTATATTATTCCGTCCTGTTCGGTGGACAGGCAGTTATCCTAGACCCGAAAAGTGAGCGTGGAAGCTGGAAAGAAACTCTGCCGGAGATTGCAGAGGAAATCAACATTGTAAACATTACCAGTGATTCCAGCAATCAAGGGCTGTTAGACCCGTATGTGATTATGAAAGATGTCAAGGACGCTGAAAGTCTTGCCATTGATATTCTGACGTTCCTTACAGGTATCAGCAGTCGTGATGGCGAAAAGTTTCCTGTCCTTAGAAAAGCTGTCCGCACGGTATCCCAGAATCAGAACCACGGGCTGTTGCAGGTCATTGAGGAACTGCGGAAAGAGGATACTGCCGTATCCCGTAACATTGCAGACCATATCGAAAGTTTTACTGACTATGATTTTGCACAGCTCCTGTTCTCGGACGGTTCGGTGGAAAATGCAATCAGTCTGGATAACCAGCTCAACATCATACAGGTTGCAGATTTGGTTCTGCCGGATAAGGATACCACCTTTGAGGAATACACGACCATTGAGCTGTTGTCGGTATCCATCTTAATTGTTATCAGTACCTTTGCCCTTGACTTTATTCACAGTGACCGAAGTATTTTTAAAATTGTAGACTTGGACGAAGCATGGGCGTTCTTAAATGTGGCACAGGGCGAAACACTCTCAAACAAGCTGGTGCGTGCTGGTAGAGCCATGAACGCCGGAGTTTATTTCGTGACACAATCCTCTGGGGACGTATCGAAAGAAAGTCTGAAAAATAACATCGGTTTAAAGTTTGCTTTCCGCTCCACAGATACCAATGAAATCAAGCAGACCTTAGAGTTTTTCGGGCTGGACAGTGAGGACGAAAACAACCAGAAACGGTTGAGGGATTTGGAGAACGGACAATGCTTAATGCAGGATTTATACGGGCGTGTCGGTGTGGTACAGATACACCCTGTCTTTGTAGAACTGCTCCATGCCTTTGATACCAGACCGCCGATAAAAAGTGAGGTGGATTTGGAATGATAAAATCTATCACAAGAGAAAAGGTATTCCATGTACTGAAACTGGTACTGCTTGCCGTGACCGTTACGCTGGTACTGCTGTCCCTGCTTGGGACGGTAGCTCATGCGTCTGGACTGGTCGATGATACGGTCAATGCAGACAACCTGTATTCAAAGTATCCGCTTTCCAACTATCAGCTTGATTTCTATGTGGACAATAGCTGGTCTTGGCTACCGTGGAACTGGCTGGACGGCATTGGAAAATCGGTGCAGTACGGGCTTTACTGTATCACAAATTTTGTCTGGACAATCAGCCTGTATCTTAGCAATGCCACAGGATATGTGGTGCAACAGGCGTATAAGCTGGACTTCATCAATGACATGGCAGACAGTATCGGGAAAAGTATCCAGACACTTGCCGGAGTGACCGAAAACGGATTTTCCAGCAGTGGATTCTATGTGGGATTCCTGCTCATTATCATTCTGATTGTAGGTGTTTACACCGCCTATACAGGGCTTCTCAAACGGGAAACAAGCAAAGCACTTCACGCTGTTATCAACTTTGTGGTGGTGTTCATTGTGTCTGCGTCCTTTATTGCTTATGCTCCCAATTATATCCAGAAAATCAATGATTTCAGTTCGGACATCAGCACCGCTTCTCTGGACTTGGGGACAAAAATCATGCTCCCCGATTCACAAAGCAAAGGCAAGGACAGCGTAGACCTTATCCGTGACAGCCTGTTTGCGATACAGGTAGAAAAACCGTGGCTGTTGTTGCAGTTTGGGAACAGCGATACCGAAGAAATCGGGACTGACCGTGTAGAAGCTCTGGTATCTGCCAGCCCGTCCGATGAAGATGGGGAAACAAGGGAAAATATTGTGAAAACAGAGATTGAGGATAACGACAATGACAACCTTACCATTCCACAGGTCGTCAACCGTCTTGGCATGGTGTTCTTCCTGCTCATTTTCAATCTCGGTATCACAATCTTTATCTTCCTGCTTACCGGCATGATGTTATTTTCCCAGATACTTTTTATCATATATGCCATGTTTTTGCCTGTCAGCTTTTTACTGTCCATGATACCGACCTATGAGAACATGGCGAAACAGGCAGTTGTCCGTGTATTCAACGCCATTATGACAAGAGCTGGAATCACGCTGATTGTGACCGTGGCATTTTCGATTTCCAGTATGTTCTACAACATTTCCACAGATTATCCGTTCTTCATGGTGGCGTTTTTGCAGATAATCTGTTTTGCCGGAATCTACATGAAGCTCGGAGAACTAATGAGTATGTTCAGCCTTAATGCCAATGACAGCCAGCAGATAGGTCGCCGGATATTCCGTAGACCGATGGTGTTCATGCGACACAGGGCAAGACGTATGGAACGCCGACTTGCAAGGGCTGTGGGTACAGGAAGTATGGTCGGAGCTGGTGCTGGTGCAGTCGCTGGTTCTGCTTATAATCACTCTCGTTCTACACATAAAAATACGCCAGCCAGACCACAAAGGAATAATGAGGTTTCCATGGGAAGCCGTGTTGGTTCTGCGGTAGGTGCTGTAATGGATACGAAAAATAAAGTCCGTGACAGTGCTTCTTCTCTGAAAGAAAATGTGAAAGACTTACCGACACAGGCTGGTTATGCTGTTCACTCTGCAAAACAGAAAGCAAAGGATAATGTATCAGATTTTAAGCGTGGCGTTGTGGAAGAACGGGAAAACCGACAGGAACAGCGTACACAGAAACGCAACCTGCACAGGGAAAATATCTCACAGAAAAAGCAGGAATTACAGAAAGCACAGGAAGCAAGGCAGACAGTTCATGCGAATGGATCAGCGACAGCCGGAGCTACCAGAAGCCATGAACGCCCTGTTGCCACACCTGTTCCAAAACCAGCACAGACCGATATAGTTACGAAGCCGGATATGAAACGTCCTGCTACTTCTCCTGTGATAAAAAATGCAGAAATCAAGGCTGGAAAAGAAACTGTCCGAACCAATATCAGACAGGAACAGCAGGTTAAATCTGTTGCCAGAGCGAACCAGCTAAACGTAGCAGAATCCATCAGCAATCATAAGAAATCTACGGTACGGAAAACACAGGTCAATGGGAAATCTGCCCGTAAAACTGTTACGAAACATTCAGAGAAAGGACAGAAGAAATGAGATTAAAACGTATCCTTATCATAGGTACGATATTTCCAGTCCTTTTCTCCATCGTCCTCTTTTTCGGGATACTGATTTCCGGCGAAGATGACGACAGTTCAAACAGCTATTCACCTGTCTATTCTGGAATGAACCTGTCAGCCGATGTCCTCAAACATCAGCCGATGGTAGAAAAATACGCCAGAGAAAACGGTATCACGGAGTATGTGAACGTCCTGCTTGCCATCATACAGGTAGAAAGTGGCGGTACGGCTACCGATGTCATGCAGTCCAGCGAAAGTCTGGGACTACCGCCAAACTCCTTAAGTACAGAAGAATCCATTAAGCAGGGGTGTAAATATTTTGCGTCCCTGCTTTCTTCCTGTAAAGCCAAAGGTATGAATGACATTAACGTGGTCATTCAATCTTATAACTATGGTGGTGGCTATGCAGACTATGTGGCGAAGAACGGGAAAAAGCACAGCTTCAACCTTGCAGAGAATTTCGCAAAGAATAAATCCGGCGGTACAAAAGTGACCTATACGAACCCGATAGCAGTCAGTAAAAATGGTGGTTGGCGTTATAACTACGGGAATATGTTTTATGTGGAGCTGGTCAACCAATATCTGACCGTGAAGCAGTTCAGCAACGAAACAGTACAGGCAGTTATGAATGAAGCGTTGAAGTATCAAGGCTGGAAGTATGTCTACGGTGGCAGTAACCCGAACACCTCTTTTGACTGTTCTGGTCTTACCCAGTGGTGCTACGGAAAAGCCGGAATCAGCCTGCCACGAACCGCACAGGCACAGTATGACGCAACCCAGCATATCCCATTGTCACAGGCACAGGCTGGCGATTTGGTCTTTTTCCATTCCACCTACAATACCAGTGACTATGTTACCCATGTAGGAATCTATGTCGGAAACAACCAGATGTATCATGCCGGAAATCCAATCGGCTATACCGATTTGACCTCTGCCTACTGGCGACAGCACATCATTTGTGCCGGAAGAATCAAACAATAGAAAGGACTTGAAATATGTTTAAGAAGAAAGAAAAAACAGAGAAAGCACCTAAGAATAAGAAAGTGCGTACCATGAAAGTCGGGACACATAAAAAATCTGTCCTGCTGTTGTGGGCGGTGCTTCTGGCAAGCACCAGTTTTGGTGTGTATAAGAACTTTACCGCCATTGACACCCACACGGTACATGAAAAAGAAATCATTCAGCTAAGATTGAACGATACCAACGGTATTGAGAATTTTGTCAAGAACTTTGCGAAAGCCTATTATTCATGGGATACCAGCAAGGAAGCCATTGAAGCAAGGACAGCGGAAATCAGTAAATACCTTACCAAAGAATTGCAGGACTTGAACGCCGATACCATCAGAACGGATATCCCAACCAGTGCGACCGTTACAAATGTGCTGGTCTGGAATGTAAAGCAGTCTGGAACGGACGATTTTACCGTTGCCTACGAAGTAGATCAGCAGGTAAAAGAGGGCGAACAGACACAGGCAGTCACAAAAAACTATACTGTGACCGTTCATGTGGATAAGGACGGTGCAATGGTCATTACCCAGAATCCTACCCTTGCTCCGGCAATGCAGAAATCAAAGTATGAGCCGAAAGTACAGGAAGCCGATGTCAGTGTCAGCTCCGACACAGTCAAGGACGCTACCGCTTTCTTGGAAACATTCTTTAAGCTCTATCCAACAGCTACGGAAAAAGAACTTGCCTATTATGTCAAAGACGGCGTGCTTGCTCCTGTATCCGGCGATTATGTATTTTCAGAACTGGTAAATCCTGTCTTTACCAAAGATGGCGATAACCTCAAGGTCAGTGTGTCTGTGAAGTATCTGGATAACAAGTCGAAAATGACGCAAATCTCACAGTATGAGCTTGTGTTACATAAGGACGATAACTGGAAGATTGTAGAATAAATAATCAAGGCTTGCGTCATAAACCGTATAGTATGCTCCGCAAGCCTCATTTCGGTATGATTTGCAAGCTGATTAATATAGTTGTTACATTTCGTTTAAGAGATTATAATAATTAAAACAGCTAAAATCTATCAATTTTTAACAGTAGTATGTGGACATAGTTGATAAAAAATTGCTTTTTCAATGATAAGATATATTTCTAAGGAGGAACGAGATATGGCACAGAGCATTTTGATTGTAGACGACGAAAGAGATATTGTATCAATGCTAAATCAATATTTTTGCAAAATTGGTTATGTAGTATACACAGCAATTAACGGAAAAGAAGCACTGAATGCAATCACAAAACATCCAGATATTATTTTATTAGATATAAATATGCCAGATATGAATGGTTTTACAATTTGTGAAAAAATCAGGAATTTTGTGTCCTGTCCTATTATTTTTTTAACAGCTCGGATTGAGGACTGTGATAAAATCAAAGGATTTGCTGTCGGTGGTGACGACTATGTTGTAAAGCCTTTCTCCGTTGATGAATTAGAAGCCAGAGTTGCTGCACATTTGCGGAGAGAAAAAAGACATGGTTCGTCCGCAATAGTTCAGTTCGATAATAATATAGTAATTGATTATTCATCACGAGTTGTTTTTTATAGAAATGCTGAAATAAATTTTACGAAGAAAGAGTTTGATATTATTGAATTTCTTTCACAAAACAAGGGGATTATTTTTGATCGTGAGACAATTTATGAAAAAGTATGGGGCTTAGATGGTTCTGGCGACAATTCTGTTATTACAGAACATATACGCCGGATAAGAACAAAATTCCTTTCTATAGGCGACAATCCTTATATAGAAACTGTCTGGGGGTGCGGATATAAATGGAAAAAGTAAGGCGAAAAATTTCAAGGCATTATATTGACAACATGAGTATTAAAAATTCATTTGTTTTTTATGCTCTTATTTCCTTAGTGATTGGTATTGTAATAGGTGTTATATCTATTACTCTTGTAGATGATTACAGAATAAACCTTAACTATAAATATGAGGACATGACAACAAGGTATGATATACCTGAAAATGGTTCATTTACAGCGAAATATAACAAAGACCAAACAGAATACACAATATATAATGCAAGTGAAAAGGAAGTATGTAATTTTGTTGTAGACTATCAAAAGGAACGTCCAGTACAAGAATATATTTATCCTAATCATGTTTCTTACATTGAAGTTTCACCAAAGTTTACTAAACATGATAGAATTGTGGATTCTGCTCTAGGTGTGGTTAATATTGTCACCATTCCTATTGTTCTTTCAATTAGCATGATTCTTTGTGTGACTATCTTTGTAAACCGAAAATTAGTAAGACCCATAAAGTTACTGACGAATGCATACAGAAAAGTCGAAAACAACGAACTGGATTTTACGTTGCCTTACCCTTATAAAGACGAGATGGGGAGGCTGTGTCTTGCATTTGAGAAGATGAAAAATTGTTTATATCAAAACAACCAAAAAATGATACGGCAATTTACTGAACAAAGGAGATTAAATGCTGCTTTTTCACATGATTTACGCACGCCTTTAACAATACTAAAAGGACATACCACAATGTTGTTATCATTTATTCCCAAAGGATTAGTTTCTCAACAGGAGGTACTCGACGAATTATCAACAGTACGCAACAATGTGGAACGGCTTGAAAAATACGTTAGTGCTATGACAAACTTATACCGTTTAGAAGATATAGAAATCGAAAAAGAAAACATAAACTTTGACTTCTTATTAAAAACCTTATCAAATACAACGGAAATGCTCTGTTCTGATATAGAATATACGATTAAAACAAATTGTAATAAACAGCAAACTCTATTTATCAATCTTGAAATTATCATACAAATTTATGAAAACCTGTTGTCTAATAGCATTAGATATGCTAAGTCGATGATAGCTATTGATGTAAATAAACAGGAGGAATTTTTATTGATTACGGTCTCTGACGATGGCTGTGGTTTCAAAAGTACGGATATAGAACGTGTAACATTGCCATTTTATAAACCATCGCAAGATACTACGTCTGAACATCTAGGTCTGGGATTAAACATTTGTAAAATATTATGTGAAAGGCATGGAGGTACAATAAAAATCTCAAATAATCATAAGGGGGGAGCCTGTGTTACAGCTTGTATAAAAATTGCATATGTTGATGAAAAATAGACATTTTCCCCATATAATTGCATTAAGCACTTATAAAGGAGGTTTCGATTATGAAAAAAATTATCTGTATTATTTTAATAACTGTCACAAGCATTTTGTCCGGGTGCAATTCAACATCAGATGAAGAAATAATATCATCACAGGATTTCAAAGAGAATTATGAGGTTTCGTCCTATGGAACTGAGGAAAAAATTAATACTTTATCAGATGTTGAGCTTACATCAAGTGAAAAAGAGTATTCTGACTTAGAAAACGCAAAATTTTTTTTAGAAAATAACTCCAACAAAGAGTATCATTATTCTAAAGCTTATTTTGAAATTGAAGCGGAGCAATCAGAAACATGGTATCAATTAACTCAACTTTATGACCCATCAAAAGATAACGAAGATGATGCAGTTATAAATCCCACCGAAAGATTAAGTTTATCATTTGATATTTCCTCGGTTTATGGCGAACTCCCATCAGGGCACTATAGAATAATAGTAAGTATTTCTTATTTCGAATCCCCTAAAGATTGGGATTATGACACTTATTATTTGGCATGTGAATTTACATTAAAATAGTATATCAGAAAGGAAACAAATGGGAACAGCAAAATGGATATACTGTCCTATATGCAAGAATAAAACAAGAACAAAAATCAGAACGGATACTAAGTTGATAAATTTTCCACTGTATTGTCCAAAATGCAAACAGGAAAACCTAATTAATGCCAGCAAATTAAAAATAACAGTAATCAAAGAGCCAGACACTTAGATGCAGAGCCGATAATTCAGAGGATTTCATATCTCATAGATTATCGGCTCATTTTTATTACCTATCATCATATCCCGTATGATTGGCAGGCAAATAAAAATGGAGGAACTAATCTTCCCCCACTTCCTTTGATTTGATGATACCAGCAGCGACGCTCTCCATGACAACCATATCTTTGTCGTCGAAAGTATCAAGCTGTTGTTCCAACTGTCTGCGGCGAGTGCTTTTTACTTTGTCACTGGTCGGCAGGAAAATTTCATCAACAGACACATTAAGTAGAGTTACAAGGTCATAAAACACCTGTAAACTTGGGTGCTGCCCTTTATTCTCAATATTCGTCAGATAGCGTGGGTCAATTTCAATTTTTGCTCCCACCTGTTCACGGGTCAGACCTTGTTTCATCCTTGCCGCTTTGATGGCAAGACCAAAGGCTCTGAAATCGTATTTATCTTCTGTTTTACGCATAATTAATCACCTCACTACATTTTACTGTTCCTAAAGAATTTGTGACAGGTACAGTAAAACGTATTGCAAGGTTTATCAGTTCCTATAAACAGGTAAATAACAATATATGCTGCTTGGCGGTAAAAAAAAACCGTTGTCAGCAGTAATGCTTTTATACGTCCTTTTAGATAGAACGACGGTTCATACAGCCGCCGTTTTATTTTTGTCCAACGGTGAACAAACTACTGGTTGGTTTTGTTTTAGCGGCTTCAGGAGGTAGCCGCATGGAATGCCTATACATTCAACAATATTCGACCATTGGTAGCTTGTTAAAAAAATCCGTTTAACTTTTGCGGATTATATCGCTCTTGTATATGGTTTTTCACATCACATAGCAGGAACAATTTATAAGGCACAAGAACAGCACGTCAGTATTGCTCTTGTGCTTTTTTGCTACTTTAAAAAATTTTTTGATTTTTTTCTGATTCGGGTTACAAATCGCTCCTCCGTGTTGAGTGTTAGTGCGGAAAGAGGTAAAAAGCCTTTTCGCTTTAGCAACTTCAACTTGAAAGGAGGTGAGATTATGAAACCTTCTTCATTTGAGAACGCTATAAGACTTCAATTTGACTGTCTGGCTCGTAAGGTGATTGGCAGAACTGTAAAGAACTACAACAAAGAACTTGCCAGACGTGCAAAGCATGAAATATCTTTCTGTGAAATACCAGAGCTGGAATTAAACCAGCTGGGTGTATCGGACGAATACTCGCTTGAATTTACTTCCTTTGATGTGTTCGGTACAGAAGTTCGTGTCTATGATGAGAAATTATGTGAAGCAATCAAAAAATTAAGTGAAAGACGACGCAATGTTGTGTTGATGTTCTACTTTCTGGAATTACCAGACGCAGAAATCGCAGAGATTTTGGATATTTCCAGAAACTCTGTTTATAGAAACAGAATGTGTTCACTAAAGCTCATTAGAGATATGTACGAGGAGGAATTATAACATGATGAAGTCTACAAAAAAGTGTCCTCTATTCTCCACAATCAGTTTAGCTGCTGATGGCGACGAAGTGGCAATAGAGAAAATTTTAAATCACTATGACGCTTACATATCAAAAGCAAGTTTACGCCCGTTCTATGATGAACACGGAAATATGTATATTGTGGTCGATATGGAACTGAAAGGCAGAATTAGAGCTGCCCTTATTAAAGCAATTCTAGGTTTTGAAGTCAGAGTGAAATAAACGAATATATACGGAGTGTGATACCACCTCATTCCAGCTCCGTTTTACAAGTGTTCTTTGAAAATTGAATAAAGTAATCAGATACGTTTGATATGCGGTGAGCCGACGGACTGGAACGCCATGACCCATGAAAAGGAGGGATAAAGAAGCGAGCGACCACGCCAGTGATCCGTAAGCGACTGTTGGAAAAGTTGCTGCCATGACCCGTATATCAGAATAATGATACACTCGCATGGTGCGGTTCACCCATCAGAATGGGAATGGTGAAATTCCAGTGGAGCTTTCCAAAGCCATCTGATTACTTCTTACTTTATAGACAAATTCTTTCATAATGTACAAGCATTTTTGCATACTTTGTAAATATATTGTAGTGAGGTGGTTCAATGGCAAATGACGCAAAGGTAGTTTGCAAGAATGTTTTTAAAAATTGTGATAAAGCGGCGTTTACAAAAGCATTTACTCTAAAATGGATAGAGTTGATAAATCAATACGAAAAAAATAAAGGAAGGGCAACTCCTGCCAGATGATAGACAAACTATCCTACAAGATGTTATAATAACATTATGTAGAGATAGTTTGTTTCGTCTTCTCAAAAAGGAGAACGAAGCATGATAGAATCAAAATCAAGAGTTGCTATTTATTGCCGCTTATCAGAGGAAGATAGAAACAAACAATCAGAAACAGACGACAGTAACAGTATTCAGAATCAAAAGTCAATGTTACTTCAATACTCATTAGAGCATGGTTGGGAAGTCTACAACATATACAGTGATGATGATTACACTGGTTCTGACAGACGACGACCAGAATTTAACAGGTTGTTGGAGGACGCAAAGAATCGTAAATTTGATATTGTCCTTTGTAAGACACAATCCAGATTTACCAGAGAACTAGAATTAGTGGAAAAATATATCCACGGTCTTTTTCCTATTTGGGGTATTCGCTTCATCAGCATTGTTGATAATGCAGATACCGCTAATAAAGGAAATAAGAAATCAAGACAGATTAACGGTCTGGTGAATGAGTGGTACTTGGAGGATATGTCAGAGAACATTAAAAGCGTTCTCACTGACAGAAGAAAGAACGGACACCATATCGGTGCTTTTGCTCTGTATGGTTACAAAAAAGACCCTGACGTAAAAGGGCATTTGATTATTGATGAAGAAGCTGCGGAAGTTGTCAGAGAAGTTTTTACACTGTTTTCACAGGGATATGGAAAGACCGCCATTGCCCGTATGCTGAATGACAGAGGAATACCAAACCCTACGGAATACAAACGACTTCATGGTTTGCGTTACAAGCAGCCTAAAACGAAAAACAGTACCCTATGGAAATATTTTGCCATATCAGATATGTTGGTGAATGAAATCTATATCGGGAATATGGTTCAAGGGAAATATGGCAGCGTTTCTTATAAGACAAAGCAAAACAAACCCAGACCCAAAGACGAGTGGTACAGAGTTGAGGGTACACATGAGCCGATTATTGACCGTGAGTTATGGGATAGGGTTCAAGCATTGGTAGCTCAAAAGGCAAAACCTTTCACAGTTGGCACAATCGGTTTATTTGCCAGAAAAGCTCGCTGTATGAATTGTGGTTATACAATGCGTTCGTCAAAGAATCATGGTAAGCATTATTTACAATGCTCTAACCGCCATGTAGCAAAGGACGCTTGTATAGGTTCTTTCATTTCAGTAGACAAATTAGAAAAAGCTGTGATTGATGAACTTAATAAGTTATCCGCAGAATATCTTGACAAAGATGAGCTTGAACAAAATGTGCAATTCAACAATGACTTGCGAGGTCAAAAAGAAGCTCTGGAAACGGAGATTGCTGCTTATCAAAAAAAGATTGCGGAATATACAAAAGGAATCCGAGAATTATATTTAGATAAGGTAAAGGGTATTCTTTCCGAACTTGATTACTTGGATTTATCCAAAGACTTCTCAACACAAAAAGAAAGGCTCGAAAAACTGATGATTGATACGCAGAAACAGCTTGATGTTATTGAAAGAAAAATGCTGATTGGCGACAACAGACGACAGTTAATCGAGCAATATACAAATCTTGAACACTTAGACAGGGAAACGGTTGAAAAGCTGATTGATTATGTATTGGTTGGCAAAAAAGACCCTGTAACTAAGGAAGTACCTATTGAAATACATTGGAATTTCTAGGGTTCTCATATCTAGCAGCTAGTATGCCAGATTATCGGGAACTTTCTTTTAAAACCTCAATGTTGTCTTTACACAATCGCACCCTCTGCCGCCATATCTTCAAAAAGATCGGTGAGGGCATCACCCTTGGACTGAAATTCGCAGGCGTTAAAAGGAATACCGCCCGCCGCCTGTGGCCAGATACCACCGGTATGGTCGACATAATATGGTGCAAATCCGGCAGCTTCAAGTTCTTCTGCACTTAAGCCTTTGGTGAGCTGTCGGACGATGGATGCGACCATTTCCAGATGCGCTAATTCATCAGTACATAGATGTTGGAAATGGTTATATGTATTGGATTTCTAAGGAAAAAACATTCTCCACGTATCGTCCGACACCTGCTTTTGACTCCATATTATTATAATAGATGATTTTGGAAATGCAGGATTTTAAAAACAGGTTCTTTTCCGTGGCGGACAGCTCAGGATCGTTTAAGGCATTGATACAGTCACGGAAACGCCGGATTTTCTCCCCATAATCAACGTAGTTTTCTTTTGTCTCTTTTGCAGCAGTCAGAGCAGTGATCGTAGAAGCAATTTCCTGCTGGGTTTTAATATTCCTTTCCAGAAACTCTTCCTTTGAGTAAATCCCATCCTCATAAGCATCTTTCTGTCTCATATCTTTCTCCTGCAATTTTTTAAGACGTGTTTCAAGGTTTGCAACGATACTCTGATTTACAGCCTGTGCGTTGCCATTGTCGGCAAGAAGCGCTAATTCGAAGTCATGTATAGTATTTTCCATAGAAGAGATAAAACGCTCTAAAAAGGCAGAATAAAGCACTGATTTTGTGTGGCAGTATGACTGATGGTTGCATAACATGATCTGGGAAACGGAATTATGGTTCTTATATATCTTAAGAGACATAGCGTGGTCACAGGTACCGCAGTAGAGCAGACCGGCAAATGGATTGCATAATTCTTTATTACGTCGGAGACGTGGATTAGTTCCGCGCCTTGCCATGCATGCATCATATAATTCCTGTGAGATGATTGGCTCATGCAGCCCTTTATAATATTTCGCATCCGAACTTCTCGGACGTGATTTCTCCAATCGTCCGTCGTTGATGTATTTTACAACTTTTCTGGTATCCCACCGGATCAGTCCGAGGTAGAGAGGGTTGCAGAGAATCGAACTGATAATTGCAGGTGTCCAGTGTGCTGCCTTTTTCGGTTTCAGATTCATACTGTCAAGCTTATGTGCGATGTTCGTGAACCCGATACCACCAGGAGTATAAGCATAGAGTTCATGGATCAGCTTGACCACATTGGCTTCCTCCGGGACAATTTCAAGAGTGTGGCAGTTGACACCATCTTTTTTCATGACGATCTTGCGGTAGCCGTAAGGATCTACAGAGCCGATATAATGTCCTTTGGCAGCAGAGGATTCCCGACCACGCCGTAGAATGCGTTTGGTGTATTCCAGATAATCATTACCTCGGGTGATCTCTATCTCAAAAAATTTGCGTTCATATTCTTCCTGGAGGTTAAATGAGTGCGTGAGGGTGAGAACCATGGTATTTGTGTAACGCAGGATATTAATAAGCCGGCCGCAATCTTCCAGATCGCCACGGGAAAGACGCTGTGGCTCTACGATGAGAACAGCTTTTATCTGTGGAGATTCTATTTTCTGCAGAACGATCTTAACCTGTGGTCTTGAGTCTATCGTCTCACCGGATACCACCTCACGGTAGATGTTTTTTTCCGGGATAGGAGAGCCAAAGTGAGTATTGGCATAGTCCTGAATCATTTCCTCATGTTTTTTTAAAACGTCCTCGACAGACATTTCGGGACTGTCTGATCTGGATTTACGCAGATAGACAATGATTTCGTCTACACTTAAGGATTCCATTGATTGAGTTAATTCGTACATAGTATCACTCCCTCATAAAAATATATGAAAAATGGGTATAAAAATAACAGCCAGCAAGGAACATTTGTTCCGCTTGCATTTGGCTGCTCCGAATGATACAATATGCTTGCTTAGGGCTTTCGTATCATTCGGAAGTGTGACCGTCCTGCTTTGGTAGAGTGGGGCGGTTTTTTATAGGTAGAGTATCTATAGCAATTTTTTACAACAGCGCTGGCAGGCATTGTATCCTAATTTTTTTGCCATGTTAATTTCAAGACGCATAGTACATTGAGTCCCGCTGCAGTGTTGATCTGCATGATATTTTTTTGAATTAGGATTTATCCATACTTGAATTTCTTTATACAATGTAAAACCAGTAGAAGCTTCTATGCGTTTCAAATCATTTGGATATGCACTACAGTAATTATTTAAAGCATCGATTAAAGCTGAATCTAATGTTGAATGTGGTCTCTGATATTTAAATTGGCTTAAAATATATAATAGTTGAGGAAGTCCCTTTTTAGTATCGGAGTCATTAAAATATCTGATATTCGTATTGGGTATATAGTTATAAATTCGACCACCATGAGCAGCAAGATTTCTATATTCAAGGCAAGTGAATAATGTATCTGATAAGAAATCTTTGTATTCGTCTATGTTTTCGTCAGTTATAACATCGCCATAAAGTTTTTTGATCAATTTATTCCTTTGAGGTGATTTGAAAAAACGAATATAATTGACAAGTGTTCCAAAGTTGATACCTTTTAATAATATCCAAGGTGGAATAATGCCATGTTGCTCGCGGTAATATTTAATTGGTTGAGTATTGGAGCATTCAGCAGTTTTTCTTATTCCTTCTAATATCAGATTTCTTCTAAATCTTGGATTAGATACAGCACGATCACGATAGTTATCTTTTGCGAGATATTTTTTATAATCACTTCCAAAGTCTTCAGCGATGATATCTGCAACAACTGCTCTTAAATGTTCTTCCAAATCAATCATAGAAAGTAAGATAGCATTGCGGATTTCATGATCCAGCATAAATAAAGAAAAGATTTGTTCAAAAGTTACATCAGGGCAATATTTTTTTGTATCGTATTCGCGAATTATATAAGGATCACGATATCCGTTTATAATATTATAGTATCCATACGTTTGAAGAATTTGTGCAGCTATTTTTTCATTTTCAAATGTTAATAACTGAGATTTGAGTTTTTGAATTTGTTGTTCTGTAGTTGTGTAATGATACATATTATCCATAAGTATTTCCTTTCGAATACAAAAAAAGCCCGAGAAATAAATCTCAAGGCTTTTTTGTGACCGGATACCAGCCATTCGCTAATTAGCTACATTATAGCATATGTAAAAGCCTTGTCAAGTATTCTTTTAAAATAATAAAAAAAATTTCAAAGTGCAGCAGTTGCACCGGTGCAACTATAGTATATTTCTGTTTACTCATCATCTGGATCATCATCTAAGGAATAATCTGAACTGTAAACTTCATCAGAAGAAATAGATTGTCTGAATTCTTCTGCAATCATTGTTTTATTAAATTCCGCAGAAGAATCAATTTCTTCGACCAAAGTCTCTAATTCATCGATTGATATCTTGAAAAATTCTTTTCGAAGATTTACTTTATTTACTCGTCTATCGTTCAATATCTGATGCATTTTGTTTTCAAGTGAGACAGCATCATCAGAGAAGATAAAGCTATGTACATCAAATTTAAAAGGAACACTGGCACTTCCAAGTTCATTAATACGATCCTGTGGATCAAGGCGTCTTGTCATACCGATTTTGAATACATCTTCTCCAAACGATCCAAGATTACTGATTACATAAACAGTACCGGCTTTACCATTTTGCAAATTGGTAATTTCTTCTTTTTTAATAATTACTTGTCCCAATTGCTCTTGTAATTCAAGAATCCTTGCTTTTAATTTTTCTAAGTCTGATTGATCAGTGGTTTGAGCAATAGTTTCTTGGATTTTTGAAATTTCATTATTATATTTTTCTTCTTCTTTAGCAATTTTTTTACGTTCAATTTCCAGAGCTTTTCGTTCTTCAGCTTCTTGGCGCATTTGTTCACGTATAGCAAGCTGTTCCTGACGAGCCTGTTCTTTTTTCACATAATAGTTGTATTCAATTTTTACAGCATTTATAAAAAGATATTCAATTTCGCCAATGAACTTTGTTAAAGTACCGGCTATACTTTGGTTTCCTTCTCCTGCAATTTTTAGGTATTTCGCCGAAATAGTTTTCACGTCATCAATGGATTTTTCAAGTTTTTCATATTTCAAATTATATAAAACATTTTGAATTTCAGCACGTAAAGCTATGACCATTAGATTGTAAATGGACTTATTTGCTTTAGTTGTATAACGGGAAGAGTACTGGTCGAGTAATTTAGATATTTGTTTTTCATTTTCTCTATATGCTTTTCTTAAGCTTTTCACATCCATACAATGTAATTTTAATGTGACAGAAGGTGAAATAAGTTCTAGATCATCAAAATCTTTAGTGGAAAGCTTACAATTGCTATATGGAATATCTAAATTAAAAAAATTATCAATTGCATAATCAATACTTTTATATAGTTCTTTACAGTTAGCTACTTTTCGTTCCTGAGAAGCAACTGATTTTTGAAGTTTAGAATTTTTTTCTTCTAGTTCGGAAATTTCTTGTCTTAAATTGAAAATAATTGTGTTATTTGATGCAATATCCGAATTTGTTTTTTCTAAAGAGGTAGAAGCTTCATGTTCTAGTTCTTCAATTTTTTGTTTGGTTTCGTAGTATTCATTTACTCCTAGAGAATTTATTTTAGCTTGTAGAGTTGCATTATCAGATTTTAAACGCTCATTTTCCTCTTTTATTTGAGAAATTCGAAATATATCAAGTAATCCCATAAAAACCTCCTAAATAATATTTTTTGTTATATCAATTCCAAGTTCTTTCATGGCATCTTCTGATGAAATGAATTCTTTGCAGTCTGGGTTGTTTTTAGCATCGTGTACCATTTTTAAATCCCATTCGTCTGGAACTGCGGTTTCAATATCGTCCCATGTACGTTTTGGAAAGTTAGTCATTATTAATTTTAAATTATCGGTTTTAAATTTATCTAATAGTTTTTCAAAAAACATTTTATCACCCAAACATTTTAAAGTTTACCAATTACTTTTCCAAGAGTGGCAGCAGTCTCATCCAGAGGAATGTTCTTGTAATCTTTATTCAAAGAAATCAATTCCTTTTCACCAAGTTTTTTCACAAAGCATTCATTGTTGATCTGGAAGATGCCGATGTCTCCAACTTCGATCTCTTGTGTAGCTTCAACGAGGAGAATGTCTCCATCTTGAAATGCAGGCTCCATTGAGGAACCATTTACGCCAATTGCATAGCTGACATTTCTGTATTCCGGTTTATCTGGAATTTCAATATCCTTATCCGGAAGATTATCGATCACAAGCTGACCTGTTCCGGCAGAGGCATTTTTAAAATAGTAGCTGATCAGACGCATTGGAAAAGCAGTAACAGGACGAGAAGACTCGCCGAGCTTGCCGTATTTTTCAATGCGTTCGGTTTCTTTATCCAGAGTGAGATCAACCATTTCTTTTCCATAGGAATCAAGACCATTATATTTTTTCAAAAGATTTATTTCAGCAGGCACAAGTTGAAAGCCAGAAATATTTGGGGCAGAAGAATGTTCCTCAACAAGATCTGCTTTCGAGATACCGAAGTAATTGGCCATCAATTCAATTTTATCTATACGTGGATAGGAGTTTCCCTTAACCCAATCGGTAAAAGTAGTATATTTAACACCTAAAGCTTCACACATTTCCTGACGTGTTTTATTACGCTTTTCCATGTAATATAATATATTTTTTGCCATTATTTGTTTATTACCAAGATTATTACTCATGTACTACCTCCGTTTCTTATTTTATTATGTGTAACCATTATAAGATTAAACCGTAAAAAAAACAAGATATAATTAAAAAATTACGAAAAAAGCGTTGACATTACGATTAAAGCGTAGTAATATAATATCGTACCAAGGAGATAGCAGGAAAGGAGTTAATTATGGAGAAAGACGACATGAACTTAGCAGAGTTACTGAAAGAAACTGTAGAAGAAAATCAGACAAGAAAAATCCTTGCAATCCTTACAGAAAGCGAGGATCTGGAGAACGCAAAAGAAAAAGTAAAAGCCCTGCTTCAATAAAATAAAGCAGGGCGTAGATAACAGACACACACAAGGGCGGTGCTCTTAACATTCCTGCTAAGCCGCCCAAGTGATAAAGAAATTATAGCAGGAATAGCAGAAAAAGTAAAGATGGGAGATGATAAAAGTGCAAATTGATAAAGACATGCAGTTAACTTTAAAAATGGCAAGGGAGATTAATGGCTTAAAACAGTCAGAAGCAGCAGAAAAGATCGGAGTGAGTACAGATACACTGGGAAATTATGAACGGGGAAAAAGTTATCCGGATATTCCGGTATTAAGAAAAATAGAAGAAACTTACGGCATCCAGTACAGGCAGATTATTTTTTTACCCTTAGATTACGATAAAACCGTAAATATACAGTAAGAGGAGATGAAAGATGATGGAATTAAAAAAGGTCAGAGTAATTTTAGAAGGTACAGGATATAAACGTGAAAATGGACTTCCATAATATTATCGTCCCAACCAACACTAGAAAAACTTAATGCAATCAAGCTAGGGAGGGAATACCGAGTTTATGAGGAAGATCTTATTAAGTTTGAAAATGAGCGGAAAACCATTCCGTCAAAATAATTATCACAACACCGGTCCAATAAGTAGGACAGAAAGGAGAGTGAGAGGATTGCCGATTAAACAAGAGTTCAAGTCTCTATATATAGATTTGAATAGAAAAATTTTTTTGCTAAATGGAAAGCCAATGGATGGGATTACAAACCTCAGACTTGAAGCTGATGGAATAGAATGGAGCCTCGAAATCACAAAAAACGAGATATACGAAGCTCCACAAGCAAGCTCAGAAAGCAAGACCGGTAACAATGTCTGCAATTAAGTCAGCAAGATATTTAGATACTTCGGAAAGTCCATTTTTAAAGCGGTTTTCCATGTGAATTATCAAAGCATCTTGGAGTACAAAATCACCAGAAATGTATTCCTTGATAAAATTAGCTTTTCTTAATTCAGATAAAGAATCGGTAATATCATCTTCTGACCAAGATGATAGACAGGAAATGCCTTTATAAAATTCTAAATCAAAGTTTTTGGCAGATGATTTGGACTGACCATTTTTTCTACGTTCTAAATACATTTTATATATTACTGTCAAAACTTTTGAAGTGTCTTTTGTAAATTGCATATGAAGTCTCCTTTCATAATACTCGGACACGGCAATGTCCTGTAAGGAGATTGTAACACAAGAACTGAGAAAGTATAAAGAAGATGTTTTATCAGAGAGGAGATGAGAAGAGTGAAAAGAAAATCTGAAAGAGACCTCCTCCGTCAGCAGATGGAGCTACTGATAGAGGAGTCGAAAAATAGTGTACCTGGTGAATTAGCTAAAAATTCACAAGCAGTAGCCAAGATAAGTAAGGAGTTATTTAAGTACAGCTGTTCCAGTTTTATATTTTTTTGCTTCCTGGGTTATCTCGTCAAGAACTTTACGGTATTTATCATAAAGTTCTGCCGGCGATAAGGATTTTATATCTTGGTTTTGAAGATACAAAATGGCTAATTGATTGTAAATATCAGACATAAGCATATCTCCTTTCGTAATACTTGGACACGGCAATGTCCTGTAAGGAGATTGTAACACCAAAATAATTTAATAAAAAGAGTGTCAAGGACAACTTTTAAAGCATTAGATAAGAACAGGAGGTGCAGCGTATGGAATATAAGAGAGTAATTCAGGAATTCCCGAACGGTACAAATATCAACCTTGTTCCAATCCTCACACCGGAAGAGGAAGAAAAGCGGCATCAGCGGTTGAATGATGCAGCCGTAAGGCTTCTGCTTGCCCAGGAAAAAAAGGATAAGGAAAAACAGATGAAAGTTGCCACGTAGGAAGTGGCGGAAGGACAAGCTATGAAAAAGAAAATTTTAGAAGGCGTAGGAATGCTTTTTGTGGCAATTGGCAGTTGCGAACAGCTGGTTATGTTTGCCCTGATAGGCTTTTACCTGCTTTATAGAGCAGCGAAAGGAGAAGACTATGAAGATTGCAGCGAAGATGGAGATTAGTCCTCATGAGGAAGCATTGATTGAGGAATATATCAAGAACATGAAACAGGAACATCCGAACCTGGAGCTGACATTGAATGATATTTACGATTCAGCATTAAGGACAGGACTGGACATTGTAATGGATCAGATCCGTACAGAGCGAAAGCAGAAGATAATGGAGGACTGGATACATGGAACAAAAAGCTACACAAGAAAAAATGATAGCGGAATATAGAACATGGTTTGCTATTTTCCTCAAATGTTTAAGCGAAATAAAGGTTGATGCTCAGATCAAGGCAGAATATACCGAGGAATACCGGCACAAATTAACAGGAATGCTTGTGCTGATGAATGGCATGAAAGTAATCACAGACGAAGAATATCTGACCATGTATAAAGAAGTAGAGAAAGAATTTAATACAGAAAAATTATATGGCTTCAGATATCTTATGAGAACGGAGGTGTTCTATGCTGACAGTAAATGAAACAGTGGACAAACTGTATAGACAGCCGGAAAAATTCGAACAATGCATGAAAGCAGGGGATTACAGCAGGGCGAAGTGGTGTTTTATCAACACAGTCTTTGTATCAACTTTCATTGAACTAGATAAGGAGGCAGAGGACAAGCTGTTTGAAATGTTTTCAGAAGAAAAAGTAAGAGAGGCATTTGGAGGAAAGAGAGCAGATGATAAAGGATACAGACCTAGTTAAAAAGCTCAGGCTCCAGGCTGACGTATTCAGACATCATTTTAGCCGGAAGGAATACATAGAAGCAAAGATGGTCCGGGAAATCGCCGGGACGGTAGCACTGTTTATAGAAGCCCCAGAGGATTTTAAAATAGAACTTTTTGGGGACAGACAGGGAGACGAACCGGTAGAAGGATTGTTTGATGAAGAGAAATGCATTAAGGCGGGATTTGAGAGCATTAAGAGAGGCTTTGACATGCAGAGGATGACATATGAGGATGTCATGGTATTGGTAAATAAAAAAAGGGGTTAAGAAACTAGCACTTTCTTAACCCTGTGAGTAAAAACGTTGGGAACGTATAACTCTATATTTATATTACCACAAAAAGCCTGAAAATGCAAGGAAAACGGGGATTTTCACCCGGTCTATTTAACAATATAAGTATATTAAACTTAGAAACATTTAGAGGTAGACATGTATTGGAAGGACACATATGAGTTTTTAAACAGCAATGACATTGAGTATAAATGGGAGGGAAAATACGGAGCGAAGGGAGAGAAGAGACAGAAAAAGAAGAAAGCCACCCCGGAGCAGATAAAAAAGCAGAACCAGTGGAAGAAAGAGAGAGAAGTGTGGAGAAAGATCAGATGGAATTTCTATGAAGGTGATCTTTGGACAACACTGACTTTCCCAGAAGGCACAAGAATGTCATTGCAGGAGATAAAAAAGATAATGACTAATTTCTGGCAGAACATGAGAAGGGCGTACAAAAAGAGGGGGAAACAGCTTTTATGGATCATGCGTATCGAGATAGGAAAAAAAGGCGGAATACATATACACATTATAATCAACAAGATACGAGGAGAGCCGGCAACGAGTGAATTGATTCAGAGGTACTGGAAGAAACACGGATATGTGAATTTCACACCGTTATATGAGGATGGAGATTTCAGGCGTCTGGCAAATTATATAACAAAGCCACTGCCAGACGAAAACGAGGATGGATACGAGCAGCTATCACTATTTACACCGGAGGAGAAAAAAGAGTGTTCCACATATTCATGTTCAAAAAATCTGGTAACAAAAGAACCGGAACGAAAAAAGTACTACAGATGGACGGTCAGAAAAATCATAAAAAATGGACCAGAGCCGACACCGGGATATTACATTGATCCGGAAAGCGTGGTGTGCGGTGTGAATAAATACACGGGCTTATCTTATCTGCGTTACACGGAGGTAAGGATAAAACCATTGAAAAGAGGTGACAGCGGATGAAGGAAGTGAGCATTTACATAGTGACCGGGATCAGGGGCAGATGGCAGCAGGACGGACATATAGGATATGCGCTTGAATACTATAAGGAAAACTGCAAGTACCCGGCGGTGATAAGGGAAGTTGTACCGGTGCAACAGATGAATGAGAACCGATCGACCTTAGAATCCCTTATCATGGCACTGCACCGGATGAGAGAAAAATGTATACTGACCGTCTACACGGAATCCAAGTACCTGTACAGCGGATATGAGGATGCAGAGTATGTAAAACGCTGGAAGAAAAACGACTGGACGAGGTCGGACGGTCACGAGATAAAGAACCGGGACAAGTGGCAGGAACTGGACAGGCTCATGCAGGGCAATCTTGTTCGGATTCTGCTGAACGAGACAAACGCTTATACCGAGAGTTTACGGCAAGAAATCAAAATGAAGGAGAGATAAATTATGGCATTATTTGAAAGATTTGGAGAATTTGACTCTGTGGAAGAATTGAACATGACAGCAGAGGGATTAAAGGAAGAGGGAGACCTTGAAAGCCTTAAGGTGTTGGCAGAGGAGAATGGACTGGATGCAGCAGACGCAGAGGATTATGCAGACGGAATCGTGACGGAGCTGGCAAGTGACCTAATGGCGGCAGCGGGGAAGATTGCAGTCGAGAGCAAGGCGCTGGGCATTGACGGGATCATGTCAGACTGGAAAGACACTGTGATAGAGGAATGCGCGGAAGATAAAGCATTCTGTGCAGCAGTCAGAAAAAAGGGAAAATACCTGAAAGAATACATGGCAAAGCTGATCCAGTACTCTTTTGAGAATAAAGTACCGGTAAGTGCCGAGATCCTTAAGATCACAAAAGTAAAACATAACGGAAAACTGGAAAATTTCAATGGTCCGCTTTACCTCGGCATTCCAAACAGAATGGAAGTAAGAAAAATAGCCAGAAAGTATTATTTGGGAGAGTAGAAAGATGCTTGCATATAAAGGATTTAACAGCAATCTTACATGCACAATGGGAAAAGGAACATTCCAGTATGAGCAGGGAGTGAAATATACAGAAGAAAATGCACACTGCGGTGCAGACGGATTTCATGCAACAGACGATCCACTGGGGGTATTGAGTTATTATAACAAATCGGATGACCGCTATTTTCTGGTGGAACTCGGCGGAAATATTGATGAGGACGGAGTGAACAGCAGGATATCTGCACCGGAGATCACGCTCATGAGAGAACTGTCAAAAACAGAGATGTACATGAGAGGCCTTATATGGATGTCTAGACATCCAAAAGCGAAGATGGCGTCAGTTGTACGTGAAGAAACCGGGGATGCAGCAGGATCAGGGTATGTGATCGTGAGAGGAAAACATCCGAAAGCCAGAGGAAAGAAAGGTGATCTGCTTTACATAGCAAAAGAGAACAGAGCCGGAGAGATAACAGATGCCGGTGTATATGAGATCGGGATAGATGGTTTCGAGGAAGATGTTTTTTATGGTGTAGACGGAAAGGCGGTACACGATGAATAAAAAAGAACTGGAAAATCTGCGGACGCTGAACGCAACAAAAAGTATGATAGAGGCATTACGGATGCCGGGAAGGAAAAATGACTGGAACGGTAAACAGCATAAATACAGATATTGGCTTGCAGCGAGATGCCAGCAGCTCGATGGAATATTAAAAGTCTCCATTTGCACGAGGGAGGATCTGGATAAGAACATCCTAGTACCAAAATGGGATATTTTCATCAACTATGAAGGAGAAACTTATAACACAAGAGAAAGACAGGATGATGGAACCTATAAGTGGCGGACGGCAATGATCATGAACCTGGAAGAATGGTATACGGGCAGAAGAGAATATGATTTTTATATGTATTTCAACAAAGGTGGAAAGTATACAGTAAGAAAACTGTTAAAGACAGTAAATACAGGAAGTGCCGGGATCATGGAGTGGCAGCAGGGGTGCAAAAAAAGAAGGGAAGATGAGCGGATCAGGAAGTTGACAGACCGGTGGGATGAAGTGATGAAGCCTGTGGGCGAGCCACCGAAAGGCTTTAGGGACTGGTATGAACATAACGGCTTTGACGGAAGTAATTTTATTTACTATAAAGGCGCCGGTGCGAAGACTGGGTACTGCACATCCTGCCTGAAAACGGTACAGCTTGACGTAAAACCAAAACACAACATGTCGGGAAAATGCCCGGTATGCCATAAGATCATAAATTATGTTTCACGCGCAAAAAAGAAAAATGACGTCCATGTGCAGTGCAGGGCATTTACATGCATCCAGCGTTATAAAGATGGGCTCATCCAGCGCAGGTTTATAGCAGAAAGAAAGGACACAATGAACGCACGGGGTGTAAACAAGTGTGATTTCTGGGAATTAGAGACACACAGGCAGATTGTGAGCGCGGGTGTGGTAGAGGTATACGAGTACGGAGAATATAAAAGAAGAAAAATGTGCTGGCATGAAACAGATTTGTATTGTGTTCCGTCTGACGGCAGCATGGTGTATGCAAGAAATCTTTCAAACGTATTCAGACACTCCAGGACATCCTATCCTATCGCAGTAAAAAGTGGATGCGTGGAAGATATCGGGCGTTATCTGAAGAAAGAAAAAGAAAGGCCTCTGATAGAGATGTGCATGAAAGCAGGACTCACGATGCTGGGAAGGTATTTCCTCAATGATTGGGGATATAAAAATACAGAGAAAAATATCAATGCACATGAACTTGGAAAGATGCTCTGCATTGATAAGGGGAGGTTAAAAAGACTAAAGGATATAAATGGGGACGGAAAGATTTTGAGGTGGCTGCAGGAAGAAAAGAGAAACAACACCGTATACCAGGATGAGGACATCATGACCTTATGCGAGGCAGACATCTACCCGGAAGACACAAAACGCAAAAATCCTTTTCAATATCTGTCCATGCATAAAGTCTGCAACTACCTGAGAAAGCAGCAGGAGTACAGAAGATCACTTGGAAGAAAAGAGAATATGTGTTACCTGTGGAGTGACTGGTGTGATTATGTAGACATGATGCAGAAAATGAAAATGGACTGCACGGTAGAACTGCTTTTAAAACCGAAAGACCTGACAGTGGCACACAATGAACTGGTGGCGAGACTATCTCTTAAGAATTCAGCAAAAGAGATCAGGGAAAAGGAAAAGAAATTCAAAAATGCAAAGAAATTGCTGGAATCAGGGGAACTAAAAAAATATGAATACAGTGACGGAAGATACTGCATCGCATCGCCGGGAAGCATTAAGGACATTTACGAGGAAGGCATTGTTTTAAAACACTGCATCCATACATGCGACATTTATTTTCAGAGGATGGACATCAGGGAGACATATCTGTTATTCCTGCGGAGAACAGACAAGCCGGATGTGCCGTGGTACACACTGGAGATAGAGCCGGGAGGAAATATAAGACAGAAAAAATCAGTGCTGAATGAAGCTTATAAGGATCTGGATGATGCAATGCCGTTTTTGAAAAAATGGCAGCAGTGGGTAAAGAAAAATCTGTCTGCGAAAGATAAGAAGCTGGCAGAAAAGAGCGACAAGGCAAGAAAAGATGGATATAAGCAGTTAAGAGAAGAAAAGAAACTGATCTGGCACGGCAGGCTGCAGGGAACACTGCTTGCGGACGCACTGGAAAACGATTTCATGGAAGTTGTATAGGAGGAGTAAACGATGGAACAGGTAATAGAATACAGATCATATCAGGAATATAAGCAGGAGCTGGATACAGAGCTTAAGAAAACAGCAGAGGGATTTGTCCGCATCGGATATCTACTGAAAGTGGCACGCGATACCAGTATTTTAGCAGAAAGCAAGTATGACAACGTGGTAGATTTTGCACGCGCGGAATACGGTATAGATAAAACCATGGTGAGCAGATTTATCAGAATCAATGACAAATTCTCCCAGGGTGGATATGCGCCGGAATTAAAGGAAGAATATCAGGGATTCGGATATGCCAAACTGTCAATCATGCTTTCCCTTCCGGACAGTGTAAATGAGGAATTGACACCGGACTTCAGCAAATCGGAGGTACAGCAGGTAAAGGATGAAGTAGACGAAGAGAAAAAAACGACAGATATCGAGGTTCTGTTGGAAGAAAAGGACAGTGTGCAGCAGTCATTTGACACAAACCTTGAAAAAGCTGTGTATCAGCTCGGAAAGGACGCACCGGAAGTCTACAAGAGACTGTGGGAATCAGCAGTAAAGAACGGAGAATCAGGGAAACACTTTATCGAGAATCTGATACCGGATGAAAAGGCGATGTATATTGTGCGCATTCCGGGAGCCGGCAGATGCATGTTGAGCATGAAATCGGAAGAGGACACGGTAAAACTGATCAATATCAGGGATTCCTCTGCGAATGAAACCTACACAAAGCAGGAATTAGAGGATGCACTTAAGAAAATGCTGCCAGATACAGACACATGGAGAAATGCATGGGTGAGCCTTTACGGTGAAAAACTTCCGGCAGAGAAAAATGCAGCAGTTGCACCGGTACAACCAAAGGCGGCACCAAGAAAAGAAAGTAAGGTTATCGTTCCAAAGAAACCGGAACCTGAGAAAAGCATGCAGAATATCCCGGAAAGCGTTTCAAAAGCAAATGAAACCGTGTCAGAATCGAAAGAAACCGTTTCGGAAACGGCACAGGCAGAGAAAAAGGAAATGACATTGAATGATCTCAATCCGGAGATTCCTGCTCCTGATCCAAAACTAATCGAAGAGAATATTCCGGAAGAAAAGCCGGATGTGCAGCAGGATACCAATGAGCAGATTCCAGGACAGGACGAGATTGAGAACCATCCGGAGTATATGCCGGAGAAGAAAACAGACCAGCAGATCATTGAGGATGCAAAGAGAACGATCGACACGATCCGTGTAAGCTTAAGCGGATGGGAGTATACGATACCACAGAACACTTTGACCGCAGTGCTGGAACGTGTGGATTATCTGAAAGAGACGCTGCAGGGGCTTGTGAAGGGAGAAGCAGATGAAAGTAATGTTTAGAATCAGGCTTTTCTTATGGTCCGCATGGGTGAGAGTACCGAAGCCATGGAGAAAAAGAAAATATAACAAAATATTTGAGCAGATGCAGCAGGCGGTGAAGAGATGAAAAAAAGCAAAAAAAATAAGGTCAACTACAATTTCCCAAAAGAAACCTGTGAACTGATCGCAGAACGGGATGGTAATGAGTGCCTGTTCTGTAAAATGCAGTACCACATGGACAAGTGCAGATCAGAAATGCTTTTAGGGATACCGGACATCATGCATTACATAAATAAAAGCCAGGGTGGACTTGGTATTGAGAAAAATGGTGTGCTTGGCTGCCGCTATCATCATGGGCTGCTTGACAATGGCAACTTGGGACTCCGACCAGAAATGCTGGAAATTATGAAAGAGCACCTTATGCAGCAGTATCCGGACTGGTCAGAAGATGGGCTTGTCTATAAAAAATGGGATTTTCCAACTTTTGAATAATATATCACGTAACTGTCAACAGAGGATTTCCGGAAGCGTAGCTGGGGCTTCCGGAAGAAAGGAGAATTATGAAACAGCCAAGTAAACCGACAAGAGCACAGAAAGTGATCATTTCTGCACACAAACTAAGACCGGAAAACTGGATGGTCGTATACGAGAGCAAGGACACATTGGAAGTCATCAGTAGAAAGACATCCATGAGGAAGGTTCTGAATAAGTGAGGTGGAATCATGCAAAAGAAATGTAAATATTGCGGGAAAGAATTTGATGCTACGAAATCAAAACGTCTGTATTGCAGTGATAAGTGTAAAAAGAGTAGATGGAGAGAAAAGGATAAAAAGAGGAAATACGGTGTGCATATGGAAAATCCGAATGCAGCAGTCGTTGATATAGCGGTAAAGGCAAGGGAAGCCGGTATGACATACGGACAGTATGTAGCGAAGATGGGAGGCACGGATCATGCGGAAAAACACAAAAAAATATAAAAGAGAGCTTGTAGCAGCAAAAGCAGATATTAAGAGACTACTCAGCGAGGAACATTTACCATGTGAATTTTGCAGATATGAAGCACAAATGGATGTACCGTGTACGCAGGGCGATAAAGAATGGTGCAGACAGCATGCAATCTGGAAAGGAGTATCAAATGGACGAGAAGGACGCAATTAGTATTTTAAATATGATTGAAGCACATGGGGCTTTACCAGTAAAAGCAAAAGAGATGGCAATCAATGCGATTGAAGAGGTGCAGCAGTACCGGGCGATTGGTACGCCGAAAAAAATAAAAGATTTATTAGAAAAAGCAGCAGAGGAAATTGAAAACCTGTATGGTAGAGAAACACAATTATCCGAAGAAATCAGAAAATCTTTGGACAGTTAACTTAGAATTTTAGCGGAGGTAGTGAAATGTTGGTATTGCCTATAAAAAAGAAATGGTTCTATATGATTCTTACAGGCGAAAAAAGAGAGGAATATAGAGATGTCAAGCCATATTACACGACACGATTGAACAAGATATTTAACATGGTTGACGATATTCCATTGGATTATGCAGAAACACAGGTGCGATTCACGAATGGATATGGTTATAAAGTTCCTGCATTTATTGCGGACTGTCACTTGGAAAAGAGAACCGGAAGAAAAGAATGGGGTGCTGAACCTGATAAAGAATACTATGTTTTAGTAATCGAAAAAATCAGATGGAAGAGCATGGACAATTTAGGTGGATATTTAACTGTCTAAACTGAACTTTCATGTAAAAGGAGAAACATATGAAAAATATCAAAGAAACGATAAACAATGATGCATATTCGCACAGTTGTAACTGCCCGGTATGCAAGAAAAATATTTCCAGAGATTATGAAGAAAAGACATTCTTTTGCACGCAATGTGGTACCAAGTTACATCAAAGAGCATTTACGGAAGAGAAAATCCAGCAGGCACTTTTTGACGAAGAAATGGATAGATACGAGGATTAACCATGTCACAACTTATTATATTTCAGTCCGGCGGATTTACGAATCACGGAATCAGCTATCGAAAATATAGTCCAGAAGAATTGGAGGAAATAAGCAAAATGAAAGAATTTCCGATTATGACGAAAAAGGGCAAAGAATATATTCCCTACGATATCATTAAACCGCATGAAGAGCAGGCATTAAAAAATCACTGTGGTCAGACATTAGACAGATTAGCAGCCAGAGGAGGTCTGTCTTGGTCGGAAGCCTATGCTGTTCTAACAGACAGCAAATTCACTTATAGAGATCAGTATATTTCGGAAGAATTTTACGAGAAAAAGGTAAAAGAGATAGTATCAAATGCAAAGAGAGGTATAAACATGAGTAAATATTGTCATAGCAATGACGGAGAACTTTATTATGGGGAATTTGACACAGAACAGGATGCACTAGAAGATGCAAAAGAAAGCTATCCGGGTGAGAGTGAAATTTACATCGGAACATGTACAAAGCCGATATTTAGATGGGATAGTTGCGAGGGAGAAATTATTGATTCCATCAAAGAAAATCTGTCTGAAGATGTGGGGGAAGCAGCAGAAAATTTTGAAGTTTCTGTTGAACAGGAACTGGAACTTGCGAGGATGATTGATGAAACCGTCAAAGCGTGGATAGAACAGGAAGAGATAGAGCCATCTTGTTACTGTGTTTTGGATGGTCATATTGTTTCTTTAAACTGAACATGAGGTAGATATGATGGTGAATAAGAGAAAGGCAATACCAAAAAGCATTAGAATGACAATATATCAGAAATGCGATGGACATTGCGCTTATTGCGGATGCAGTCTGGAATACAAGGATATGCAGATTGATCATGTGATACCATTGAACGGATGGAGCGAGCAGGGAACAGACACAGTGGATAACATGCTTCCTGCCTGCCGGAGCTGCAATCATTATAAGAGTCGGTCCACACTTGAAGGATTCAGAAAGATGGTAGAAGCCATGCCTGATACACTGATGCGTGACAGTACTACATACAAGAATGCTGTAAGGTTTGGGCTGGTAATTCCGAACAAAAAGCCAGTTGTTTTCTACTTTGAGGAAAATAACTAAAAATGGAAATAGTTGAAACTTAGAAATTAATGGAGGATACAAAAAAATGAAAAATGGAATTCACGGAAACAGAGAACAGCTTGAGGAATTATCAGTGAATAGGATCCTTGGTGAATTATATGATAAGGCGAAAGCTGAAAATGATGGGAAAGTTCATATAAGAGAAATTGAGGACGGACATATTGGAGATACTATAGAACTTTATTAATAATCACTTAAACTGAACTTTAACTGATAAAAAGAATGATGATTGGGCGGTAAAATAGTGGATTTTTAAGTGTTCGTAATTGATTTTAACAAGAATGTGCGGTAAAATCAAGGAAAAGGAGGTATGTATCATGTTAGAATTAAAAGTACAAGTAAAATTTGCAGAGATTTTGATAAAACTTAAGGAGAGAAAGGCAACAGCTTATGATTTAAGCCAGCTTATTAGATTGGTTAAAGACAATAAAAAGGAGATACCGGATGATATTAAGCTTGTTATACTGAGTATTCCAAACATTGTGTTAAAAGATAATTGTGTACTGAAAAACAGTGTTGGAGAATGGACTAGTAAAAATGGAGAATATTTTGCCAACAATTGTATTGGACTAGAGGAGTGGAAAGAAAAGTTTAATAGTAAATATTTTGATTTGGGTGATATGAGTGACTTTATGAATTATGTGTTAGAAGATTCAGAACGATTAAATAGTGATTTTTATTTAAGAAATCCAGAAGTAACATTGGAAAATGATGTATATATAAAATATGAAGAAGAGTTTCAAAATGAGCAGGTTATATATGCGATGGTACTCGAAAAAGCACTTATGATGTAACCTTAATTTTACTATGATATGTATATAAGTTAGCGCCGTAGAGCCGAATGTATGAGACTTAAGTGTCTTGTACGTTAGGCTCTTTTTATTTTGCATAGAAGAGAGGAGGTATGACATGGCAGGAAAGAAAAATCCATTAGCTGATAAAGCATATGAGATGTATAGGCAAGGAATGAAGCTAGTAGATATAGCTTCTGCCCTCGATGTACCTCCGGGAACGGTTAGAAGATGGAAAAGCACACATGGATGGGATAGCGAACGTTCGGAAAAAGAAAGCGAGCGTTCGGCTACGAAGCGAACAAAGAAAAGGACTCCGATTGATGATGGTACGAAAGAGACTCTGCAGAACGATGACCTCACACCGGAACAGCAGATGTTTTGTATATATTACAGTAGGACTTTCAATGCGGCGCAGAGCTACCAGAAAGCGTATGGATGTAGTTATGAATCAGCGATTGCAAACGGTTCACGATTGCTAACAAATGATAAGGTTCGAGCGGAAATTAAACGTCTGAAAGAAATCAAGCGCCAGCAGATAGTAGCCGATGCAGATGATATTGTGGAATTACAGATGAGGATTGCTTTTGCAGATATTGGAAATTATGTCTCGTTCGGGCAGAAAGAAGTAACTGATATAGAGACAGACGAAACATATATGGTCAGCGTGGTCGATCTGAAAGAATCCAAAAACACGGATACACAGCTCATCCAAGAAGTTAAGCGTGGAAAAGATGGAGTTTCGGTGAAACTGGCAGATAAGCAAAAGGCTATTGACTGGCTGTCGAAGTATTTCCTCGTACATCCAGATGATAAATATAAAGCAGAATTTGATAAAAAGCGTGCCGAAGTCAGCGACAATTCTGGAGCACAGATTTTGCAGAATATGCAGACGATAGCGGACATCTTGCAACACCCGGTAGCAAACCGGAGTATATCTGATCTGGAAGAAGGTGATGCGGATGAATAAACCGGCACCATTAAGCCAGAGACAGTATGAGTATATGCAGAGATGCATGATTAGCTGGTTCAACGTGGCAGAAGGCGGTAAGCGAGGTGGGAAGAACGTGCTTGCAACGATGATCTTCTGTTCCCTGCTTGAAACGCACAAAAACAAGATACATTTGGTAGCAGGCGTATCGAATGCGACCGCAAAGCTTAATATCCTGGACTGTGACGGATATGGATTGCTCAATTACTTTGAGGGCAGACACCGCGAGGGAAAGTATAAGGATCGTGACTGCGTTTATGTTCAGACCAAGACTGGGGAAAAGATTGTGCTTATATCCGGTGGAGGTAAGGACGGAGATGAGAAGCTTATTAAAGGTAACACCTATGGCATGGCGTATGTCACAGAAGCGAACGAATGCCACCCGAAGTTTTTAAAAGAGGTGTTCGACCGTACGCTTTCCAGTTCCGACCGTAAGATATTTCATGATCTGAACCCAAAAGAGGAAGAGCATTGGTATTACATGGAGATTCTAAAGTTCCACGAAGAGCAGCAGGAGAAAAACCCAAGCTATGGTTATAACTACGGACACTTCACTCTGGTGGACAATATGAGCATGACGGATGAGCAGATCAGAAAAGTTCTTAGCACCTATCAGAAAGGCACTGTGTGGTATAGGCGTGACATTAAAGGCGAACGAGCAGTTGCAGAAGGAATCATTTTCCGTAAGTTTGCAGAGAACAATGAACCATATCTGTATGATGAGGATACAGATCCATTGTTTGAAAGGGATTTGAAAGGGAAATTACTTCACCGCCCATCAAGGATTACAATGGGTATAGACTTTGGTGGAAACGGATCCATGACAACCTTTGTGCTGAAGCTTTACTTCCACGGATATCATGATCTGAGGACAGCGGAGGAATCAAACCTGGAACTGTCTCCAGACATCGATGCGGAAGCGATATGCAGTAAGTTTATAGAGTTTTTCAAATACTGCCAGGAAAAGTACGGATTTATTGACTGGGTATTTCCAGACAGCGCAAGCACAACGATGATAAACAGCCTGCGGAGTGCTGCGAGAAAAGCAGGATTGCCATACCGAAATATTAAAGGTTGCCGTAAAAATGAAGTGTCGGACAGGCCACGAACCTACGACATGCTGATGAATACTGGAAGGTGGAAGATAAACCGGAATTGCACAAAGCTACGAAGTGCGATCGGTAAGTTGAAATGGGATCCAGACCACCCGGACATACCAGAGGACAAGAACATCGGAAACTGTAATGACTGGTGGGATGCGGAGAACTATACAATTTTGGATTTTATTGAATATGTTGATCTGGACAGAAGATAGGAGGAAGAGATGGAGAGTTGTGTAAAAGCATTTTTGGATAAAAAAGGATACGATGTGAATGATAAGGCATTAACGATCATTCATGCATGTGATGACTGGTATGCGAACAGATTGATAAATGATTTTCATAAGCGAAAAACAATCAATGGGATACCATATGAGCTTACAAGGTTGAATTTTGCAAAAAGATGCTGTTCTGATGATGCAAATCTGTGTGAGGTACTTGAAATAAATGCAGGAGAAGGGGAACAAGCGGATTTTGTAGCAAAGGTGCTTGCTAGCAGTAATTTCAACACGCAATACCGTAAACAGTTAGAAAAAACCTCTGCGGATGGTACAGTAGCCTGTTATATCCGCTTGGACAATGCAACGGTTATGGATGATTCTTCTGTGAGAGGTGGAGATATTAAGCTTAATTATGTGGAAGCAGATGCATTTACACCACTTACTGTTGAAAATGATATTGTGGTTGAGGCGGCATTTTCTGGAAGTACACTGGTCAAGGGAAAGAAGCAGACAACACTCGTGTTATTCTTGCTTGGCGAGAATAATCTATATACTGCGGAGACACATATTTTTAATGATCGTGGAGATGAGGAAGTTGGAAAACAGACGATTGTGCAGCTTGGTGATGTGAAACCATTTGCTGTTATGCGTGTCGCTGAAGTGAATAATCTGGATAATATGGAAGGCTACGGATTGCCTAAATTATGGAATGCAATTCCAGCACTTAAGGTTGTAGATTTGTGCTATAACGTATTGTTTAGCGATTTGGACAAATCTGAGAAAATTTTATTGATAAATGAACTGCTTTGCACTTTCGATGAGAATGGTGAGCCAGAACTTACACCAGAACAGAAAAAGCTTTTTGTGTTTACAGGTGAAAAACTTCCAGAGGAAAAAGGACTGATCCAGGAGTATAACCCAGAAATTAGGGTGGAACAGATTACAAAAGCATTTGAGTTGGCGCTGTCACTGCTGTCTATGTCATTTGGCTACGGAACAAAAAAATACAGCTTCGAGAATGGACAGATCAAGACGGCTACTGAGTATTTCGGTGAACGGCAGGATGCCATGCAGGAGCTTGGAAAGCAGCGACAAGTAGCCACTGAATATATACAGGATATCTGTAAGGCTGTCATGTGGTTTTCAAATAAATATCATGATACGGCATATGATCTGGATGCAGAGATCACGATTGGTTTTGATGATTCTTATGTGGAAGATAAACAGACTAAACTTGAAGCAATGAGAGCGGATGCATTATCATTCCCGGAAGTGCCAATTTTAAAGGTTTGGTATATGATGGAAAAATATAATATTCCAGAGGATGAAGCTAAGAAATATATGCAATATACAGACGAACCAATTGACGATGTTGATGATTAGGGGGGGATTTAAAGGGCATTATCAGAACAACAGATAGATGTTTTATCGGATAAATACATAATTGGACTTTACCAAGATTTAGAGGATGAGGTCATAGCTGATATTGCCCGGAGAGTGCAGAAAACCGGACGATATACTGAAACAGCGGAACTTATGGCAAAATCAATGGTAGAAAATGGATTTTCTGCGGATAAAATCCGTGTAGAAGTCATGAAAATGCTTCGCGCTGATAAAAATTATCAGATGGCGGTTGCAGAAAACACTATGGCATATAAGCGAGAGGTGCAGCAGATTATTAATAATACCGTAGAATCTGCAAAGGAAGCTGGAGAAACTTTGACAGCAGAAGCCGGTGATATGGCATGGAATAATGATCTTTCTATGTGGGAACAACAGGGGGAAGATCTGACAAAGCCGAACAGCTTAAGCAAATTTGTAAAGGCATCTTCTTTGCAGACATCCGGAGCACTTAGGAATCTGACAAAAACAATGGGATTTAAGAATACAGCACTTGGCACAACTGGCGTAATGGATATGTATCAGCGAGAGATGGATCTCGCACTGATTAAGGTATCTACCGGAGCATTTTCTTTTGACCAGGCAGTTAAGGATTGTGTGCATCGTTTGGCACAGAGCGGATTGAGAAGCATTGACTATGAAAGTGGGAGATCGTACCAACTTGACGTTGCTGCCAGAATGGCTGTCAGAACTGGAATGTCACAGTTATCTGGAAAAATCACAGAGGAAAATCTGAAAAAATCCAACCATGACCTTGTAATCACAACTCAGCATATGGGTAGCAGACCGGATCATGCAGTATGGCAGAATAAAGTGTTTTCCTATTCTGGAAAAAGCAAGAAATATCCGGATTTTGTCAAAGAAACAGGGTATGGAACTGTCACAGGATTAAAGGGAGCAAACTGTACGCATGATTTTTATCCGTACTGGGAGGGTGCATCTGTTATTCCGGAAGATATAAAAGAGCCTGATCCACGGACAATCGGTGGAAAGACTTATACTTATTATGAATCCACGCAGAAACAGCGTCAGATGGAGCGGCAGATCAGAGCGATTAAGAGAGAAATCGAAGCAACAAAAAGTATTGGCGGTGATGCACAGGATTTGCAGAATAAATTGCGTGGACAGATGGCAGATTATAAAAGTTTTTCAAAGGCGGCCGGGCTGAAAGAACGGGATAATCGACTTAGAGTAGAAAGTGGAAGCAGTGCTCTGAGATCTACACATGCATATCAAAAATTTATTGAAGTGAATAATGATGACTCAGATATTGGAAGAAGAATAAAGAGTTTATTTATAAAAGATAAGACAGACGTTATTAAAAGTTTTAGAAGTGGAATTAGTAATGTGAAAAATAATGATGTTAAAATACTTCTGAAACAGGCAGATGAAAGAGTTCAGTATATAAAAAATGCAGGAAAGCAAAAATCTTATTTTAATAAAAATGATGGGAATATTTATTATGGTACTTATACAGCACCTGGAACTATTGCACACGAGCTATTTCACGAGATAGACTATATTTATGGACTAACAGATAATGGTTTCTTGAGTAGTTCAATAGAAAAAGATTATAGAAGATTAACGAATATAGCTATTGGATATGGAAAAAGTGTTGAGGAATTGTTATATTATAAATATCCTGATGCATTTTATATAAATGAAAGAGGGAAAAAGGTATTTTATGAAAAATATCGAGGAATATCAGATATTGTAAATGGTGCGAGTGACGGAAAAGTATTTTTGGGATATGGACATTTAAGACCGGGTTATTGGGAACGAGAAAATGTGCTACAAAAAGAAACATTTGCTCAGTTTGGTAGAATATTATATGATCAAGATGATGATGTGTTGAAAATGACAGAGGAAATATTTGAAAATACCAGTAGAGAAGTATTAGAGAGAATAAAAGGAATGATGAAATAATGTATTATGGAATATCATCACACAAATTGTTAGAACTTAGAGATGAATATGAAAAATTATTCGGATATGATCCAAATGGGGATATGGAGTATGAATTTGGAGATTATGGTGAGTATGTGCAGTTATTAAACAAGTGTATTAATCAAAAAAAAGATTTATATGAAATTCTGGAAGAATAGCATTAATTGCAATATAACAAATAATTTGCATTGATAACATGCAAAAAGTGTTATATAATATCACTAGGGGTGATATATTGAATCCTAGTAGATTTATCTGGTATCCTTGTCCAAAGTGTGGAAGCCACCTTTTGGCAATCAATAAAGATACCGAGGTTAAAAATTTGCCGTGCAAATGCAAGCACTGCAAACGAGAAAGTTTAATAACTATAGTGCCGATGATTAGAGCCGATTAGTCAAGTCTTAAATTAGGACTTGATTGATTGGCTCTTTTTAATGCCGCGGATTGATGTAATGGCAGCATACTGGTTTCCTTAGCCAGTAGTGGTGGTTCAAATCCACTGTCCGCAATTATCTGTGGGTGATTCTCCCACGTTAAATAAATCATCGTTAAAGGAGATAGAAGTAATGAAGAGAGAAGAATTAGAAGCACTTGGCATGACGAAAGAACAGATCGATAAAGTATTGGACATGCATCATGCGGAGCTTGATCCGGTTCAGAAAGATCTGGAAACAACACAGGCAGATCTGACTGCTGAGAAGACTAAAACCGCGACACAGGAAACAACCATCAAGGATCTGAAAAAGGATCTTGAGGAGTTTAATGATGCCGATGTGAGCGGAATGAAGCAGAAAATCGAAGATCTTGAGAAAGACATTAAGACAAAAGATGCAACGCATCAGCAGGAGATTGCGGATCGTGATTTCAATGATCTTCTCAAAGAGAGTATTGCATCCGCAAATGGTAAGAATGCTAAGGCGATCACTGCTCTTTTGGATGTTGATGTCTTGAAAGCATCTAAAAATCAGAAAGAGGACATTGCAGCAGCAATCAAGACATTGACGGAAGCAGAGGACAGCAAAATGCTGTTCGGTGAGCCGGAACCGAAACCGGCAGGAAAAGTTGATCTTATCGGGGGAGTGAAAAAGACATCTGATGAAGGAGTTTCTTCTCTGATGGATGCATTAAAAGAAAAATACAAGCAGTAAAGGAGAATAATTATGGCATTAACATTAGCAGAAGCAAAAGTCGGTTATGCAGACAAAGTAGAACAGAATGTGATCGATGAATTTAGAAGATCGTCCATCCTGCTCGATAAACTGACATTTGATGATACCATTTCACCAACAGGCGGTAGCAATCTGGTATATGGATATCAGAGATTAGAGACACCATCTACCGCAGCGGTACGTCAGATTAATTCTGAGTATTCACCAAACGAAGCAAAGAGAACCAAATGTACAGCAAGTCCGGTAATTCTTGGCGGCTCTTTCCAGATTGACCGTGTGATCGCTCAGACATCTGGTGCTATTAATGAGATGAATTTCCAAATCAAAGAGAAAACAAAAGCGGGAGCAAATTATTTCCACAATTTGGTTATTAATGGAACATCGGCATCTACTGGTACAGGATATGTACCTAATACCTTTGACGGACTTAAAAAGATTTTAACTGGAAAATCAACCGAGATGACAACTGATATTGACATTTCAACATCTGCATTATTAGACAGCAATTACAACGCATTGCTTGATGAATTAGATACATTCATTGCATTATTGGCTGCAAAACCAGATGTGTTAATGATGAACAGTAAGATGCTTACAAAGGTGAAGTCTGCGGCACGTAGAGCAGGATATTATGACAGAAATAAGGATGATTTCGGTAGAACTGTAGAGACATACAATGGAATTATTCTTATGGATGCAGGACAGTATTACAACGGTTCTACTACAGAAGATGTTGTTTCAACATCAACACCTGGTTCAGATGCGTATGGTACAACTGATATTTATGCAGCAAAACTTGGACTTGATGCATTCCACGGAATTTCCGTAGATGGTAGCAAGATGCTTAAGACATACCTTCCAGATTTACAGGCACCTGGAGCTGTAAAAACAGGAGAAGTCGAGTTGATCGCTGGAGCAGTACTTAAAAACAGCAAGATGGCTGGTGTGCTGAAAGGAATTAAATTATTAGGCAAAACTGCCTAAGGAAAGAGAGGGCGCTTAATATGCCATATGTTAATTGGGAGTATTATAGCTCCCTCTATGCGGATGTTCAGGTAGATAAATTCCCGGCATTTCTTCAAAAAGCATCTGCAAAGCTGGATGTGTATACCCACATGAGGGCAAGAAAATTTGAAGATGTTTATGATGAAGCATCGGCAACGTACTTTCAGAAGCAGGTGCATATGCAGATACAGAATACCGTCTGTGATCTGATAAATGCACTTTATAAGCAAGAGTCTACTGGGATGGGAACAGGAGTTTCGTCTGTAAGCAATGACGGGTATTCAGAATCATATAAGATTACTACAGTTGCAGAGAAAGAAGCGCAGCTTTTATCAATTATAAGAAGTGGTCTTTCTGGTACGGGATTGGCAGGTGCGTTATGAGTGGATTATTTACCGATACAGTTACGATTTACAATAAAATTTCTGATTCAGAATGGAAAAGAACAGTTGTAAAAGGCGTACAGTGGTCTGATAAAACCGAAAAGAAAAATGAAAATGGTAAAATCAGCATTGCACGGTATGCGTCTGTGACGTTTCCAGTTGGAACTTACAATGGTTTATCACTTAATTCTTATAATGAAGAGGATTGTCTTGTATATGGAGAAGTTGAGGACGTTGTAGAGGATGTCAAAGGGCAAAGGATTTCTGATTTGATGAAGAGATATCCAAAATCAGGAATGATACAGTCAGTAAACGATAATTCCAATCGAGATTTTTGTAAAAACATTAAGGTGGTGGTGGCGTAATGCCTAATATGTTTCAATTTATCTGTGATATTCCTGCGGTGATAAAAAAACGAGGACTTGAAGATAATGGAAAAGTTCAACAGTTTATTGATTCAGAATGTCTTCGGCTATGCGAACCCAAAGTACCAAAGAGGGAGAATATTCTGATTGAATCCGGTCATTTAAATACTGTAATTGGAAGTGGACAGATAAAGTACCGCACACCTTATGCAAGGCGATGGTATTATATGCCAGCGAAATTCCATGAAGCACCAGAGCGCGGAAACTATTGGTTCGAACGCATGAAGCAGCAGTATAAAGAAAAAATTCTTTCTGGTGCAAAGAAAATTGCAAGTGGAGGTTGATATGACTATTTCACAATATATTGTAAAAATGCTTAGCAATTATGATGGTTTATCAATTGATATGAACCATGTAGCAGATGGCTCCGATCAGTATGGTCTTTTTAAATCACCATCAAGAGACTTAAAGGAAATGACAGACGGAAGTTGCGAGATTACAGAATATTATAATTTTATCGCACGCCAGTCAACCGGATCAAGATCAGAGAGGAAAGAATCTGATGAATGGTTAGAAGATTTGACATATTGGGCAGATGATTTCGCTTACACATATGCATTTCCAGCACTTGATAAAAATAGAACGGTGACTGGATTTTCCATTACCGGGAATCCATATCCGATGGAAGCAAGCGACAAAGATACATTATATCAGATGTCATTGTCCATCACTTATTTACGAGAAAGAGAGGTATCATAAGGTCAGGATTAACAAGATTAAAAAAACATAGAACTATTCCATTTTTGAACACCGCCGAGACATCGGCATTAACACCTTCGTGGGCGAGAATTGGAAAATCCACAGTATTTGACTTGGTTTTGAACGCACAGACCGAGGATAACGATTTTATTGAGGATGAAATCCCAACAACAGATATTAAATACTACAAACCATCACTTGCGCAGGAGTTACAGGCAAACAAGGGAGATGCGGCATTTGATTATCTGTATGATATGTTTTTCAATTTGCCTACAGGCGAAGATGTAAAGAAAGATCTACTGATTGTATTTGATGGAAATATTGGATCAGAGGGAACGCCTAAATTTAAGGCATGGAAAACAAAAGCAACTTTAACACTGGATCATTTTGATTCCGTTGCAGAGAAGATTTATTTTAGTTTTTCAATTAACCACATTGATCGAGGTACTGTTACGGTTAGTGATGGAGTACCTACATATACCGCAGATAGTGCGACTTAGGAGGATTTATGGATTACACAGTAATTATTAACAACAGAAGTTATGATTTACCGAAAAAGACAGTTTCAGTTATGAATAAGCTGGATGATGTTTTGAAGGTGGACAATCTTAATATTAAGGCAAGACAGAAATTTGAAAAATTACATGAATTTGTAAAAGATATTCTTGGTGAGGCGAATGCAAAAGAAATTTTAGGATCGGACAATCTGGATGAAATCGATCTGTCAGATTTATCCATCGGAGTGCTGAAAATCAATGATGCTTATAATAAACCTTTAAACGATTATAAGATGGAGAAAATGAGAGCAACGTTGAACTCGGCGCAGATTGATAAAATTAATAATCTGGTAAACAGCGCAACAGCAATGGCTAATCTTCCGGGTGCAGCCAATGCTTGATCTAACAAGAAAATCACTACCAAACACCGTCAGAGTGGGCGGTAGTGATTTTTCTATATATACAGATTATCGTGTCTGGATGCGATTTGAAATCGAAGTTACAAAGCTTAAGCGTGGAGAAAATATCGATGTTTCGTATTTATTTAAAAATGAAATGCCGGCACATTGTAATTTGAATGAATTATTTATTTTTTCAAGACCGGAAACACCATTACCAAGAGATATTTATCATCGAAACATAATCACATTGGATTATGAGCTTGATAGTGATCTCATATACAGTGCAGTTTTAGGACAATACGGCATTGATTTATTTGAAGTGGACGAATTACACTGGCATAAGTTTTTGGCTTTGATGCGAGGACTTAACGACAGCACGAGACTTCGTGAAGTCATGGGGTATCGCTGTTATGAGAAGAATCAGGATAAAGATAGAGATATATATTCTGAAATGCGTAGAGCATGGGAAATTGATAGGAAAACAGAAACTGAGTTGGAAGAAGATGAAAAATTCAGCAATCTTTTCAACTAGGAATGCGAGGTGAACCAGTGAAGGTCTGATGGATCTTTAGTTTTTGATACAAAATTATTAACAGATGGATTTAAAAAGGGCGTCAGTGCACTGGGGGGCATAACAGTCAATGGCATGAAAACAATTACTGCCGGAATAACTGCCGGAGTTACGGCGGCAGCCGGAGGGATTGCTGCAATCGGAACGGCAGCGGTCAGTGCCTATGCAGATTATGAACAGCTTGTAGGCGGTGTCGAGACTTTATTTGGAGCTGGCGGCCAGAGCGTATGGGATTATGCCGATAGCGTTGGAAAAAGTGTAAATGAAGTGCGAGAAGAATATGGAAAACTTATGATCGCACAAAACGAGGTCATGGATAACGCTTCCAAGGCATATAAAACAGCCGGTCTGTCTGCTAATGAGTACATGGAAACAGTTTCCGGGTTTGCCGCATCTTTAAAACAGAGTACATCTAGTGAACTAGAAGCGGCTCAAATTGCAGATCAAGCCGTTATTGATATGGCAGATAATGCAAATAAGATGGGAACGTCAATGGAATCCATCCAGAATGCTTATCAAGGATTTGCAAAACAGAATTACACGATGCTGGACAACTTGAAGCTGGGATACGGTGGTACGAAGTCAGAGATGGAACGACTTCTTGCAGATGCAACAGCCTTATCAGGCGTTGAGTATGATCTGGACAGCTTGAGTGATGTATATTCAGCAATCCATGTGATTCAGGATGAATTAGGTATCACAGGTACGACTGCGAAAGAAGCAAGCACGACAATTCAAGGTAGTGTCGGAGCCATGAAAGCATCATGGCAGAATTTGCTTATCGGTGTTGCTGATGACAATCAGAATTTCGACCAACTTGTAGAAGATTTTGTTAATTCTGTTGGAACTGTAGCAGAAAATATATTACCACGAGTAGAAATCGCTCTGGATGGTGTCGGAAATCTGGTTGAGGAATTAGTTCCGATTATTATTGATCGAATCCCAGAATTGGCGAATGATGTTCTGCCAGATTTAATACAGTCTGGTGTAAACATGATTTCATCTATTGTAACTGGCTTGAACGAAAATTTACCGGAACTTTTGAGTGGTGGGGCAGAAATTCTTAATACGCTTTCAGAGGGAATTTTATCACTGCTTCCAATGCTTGGAGAGGCTGCTTATAACATAATCACAACATTAATATCAGGAATCACCGATAATGCGGATTCTGTATTCAGTAGTGGTAGTGAGATATTGCTTAATCTTGTGAATGGTATAGCAGAAAAACTGCCAGATTTATTATCTTCTGGGGTTGATGCTGTGATATCATTAGCAATGGCAATAACAGAACCTGGTACACTGACAAATATAATCACGGCTGGTATTAATTTGCTGGTTTCGTTGGTGGATGGAATTTTAAATGCACTTCCAAAATTGTTAGAGGCTGCACCAATTATCATTGCACGGTTGGTATCGGCATTAATTTCAAATGCACCGCAGTTATTAAAGGCTGCTGTTCATATCCTTGTAAAATTGGCGGAATTTATGATTTCAAACACAGTAAAATTGTTGGCAGCCGTACCGAAATTGTTTACTAGCCTTGTAAACAATTTTAAAGAGATGGATTGGGGAAGTATCGGTAAGAATATTATTGATGGAATTTGGAGCGGAATACAAGCGGGCTGGGATTGGTTGACCGGAAATGTAAAAAATCTTGCGACAAATCTGTTTAATGCTGCAAAAGATGCCCTTGGAATCCATTCACCATCGCGTAAGTTTAAATATCTGGGTGAGATGTGTGTTGCTGGTTTTGATGATGGTATACAGGATCTTATGAGCACAGACGGTATTACAAAGAACATTAATGCAAGCATTTCAACGGTAAGTGCTGGAATGTCGGGTGGTAATGGTGTTGGCACCGGATTAGGAAACTTCAATCAGACAATTAATGTTAATCAGCAGATTTCAACACCTGACGAGCTTGCAAGAGCAGTAAGAGTTGAAAGTAAACAGGGATTAATGAGGGGCGCGTATGGATACTAAAGTGTGTATTCGCTTTGTGAGAAGTGATGAGAGAGAATTTTTAATAGATGGAACAGATTGGAAAATTCCATCAAAAGGTTTGGATGGATTTGGTTCATATGAAAACGACATCACCACGGTAGATAATGCCGTGGGAGATGGCGGAATCATTGTCTCTGACAGAATCGCACCGAAAGATAGGACTGTGACTGCTATTTCACGAAATCCATATCTGAATGATGTTTTGAGGAAGAGTGCAATATCATTTTTTAATCCTAAATTCGATTATAAAATGTATATAACATACATGGGCATCACCAGATGGGTGGAAGGTAAAATTTATAAATTTAGCATTCCATCTCAAAATGTAAACCGGGCGATGGAAATGAGCATTACATTGTTAAGTCCAAATCCGTTTTTTAAAAGTTATGATAATTTTGGCAAAAATATTGCTTCTGTGGTCGGAATGTGTGGATTTCCATATTTGTGCAGTATAACAAGTGGCACGCCAAAGGGAATCACTGGTGGTAAATTCAATTTTGCTAAAAAAGTGCTGCTCGACAATGATGGAGATGTAGAGACATACTGCAAAGCAGTGATATCAGCAAATGGGGATGTTGTGAATCCTAAAATCATTATTAATGATAACTATGTCAGAGTTCTGGATAATATGAAAGCAAATGATGTTATTATTATTGATTTCACACAGAATCCACCAACGGTAAAAAAGAACGGTGTTAATTTTATAGGACACTGTGATAGAACATCAGCATTTGATGATATGGAGCTTCCGGTTGGAAGTTCTGAAATTTCTTTTGACGCAGACACCGGAAGCAATCTTATGAATGTTTCAATTTATTATAATAAACTTTATGGGGCAATTTAGGAGGGATCATGAAAGGCTTTAATACGATCGCACTAGATAAAAATTATCAGATAGTGTCATTAATACGGTCAACAAATTTACAATGGAGCAGGAAATTCCACGAAGCTGGAACGTTCTCCATACAGATTCCGATAGAGCAGTATAATTCGTCAATGAGGTATATTTACACAAAAGACAGACCAGAACTTGGAAAGATAACACAAATAAATTACGTCCGGCAACAGCAGTATAAATATATTCAGTTGAGCGGGTATTTCATGGAAAAAACATTAGACAGACATGTTGTATTTCAGAACGGTGCATCAAATGTGATAAATGCTCCTTCTTGGCCATTTCAGAGTGGAAAAGCAGAGGATGTGGCATATGCCTTTTTCAATGCCTTTAAAAAGTTAACTACCGCAAGTGCAAGTTCTAATCTAAATATTATTTCAGGTATATCGCTTGGAAGAGGAAAAGATTCTGTGCATTATCGCAACGGAGAATTACTCGGATGGAAGATCTATGACATCTTAAAACCATCAGGTATGTCTTATAGAGTACTTTACGATTTCGTGGAAAGTAATAAAAAATTTGAAGTATGGAGTGGCTTTGACCGGACGGAAAATAATGCAGATGGAAATAATCCGATTATTTTTTCAACAAAATACGGAAATATAAAGAACCCAAATATTTTGATTGATGATACAGAATACAAAAATGCCTGCCTAAATACAAATGAACAAACAGATAATGATGTTACTACTTATGTTTCGAGAGCTACTTTCAATGCTGCGTCTGGTGATGATGAGTATTGGTTTTTGTCAAATAGTTCCACGTTAAATAGAAATGAGTATACAAGCAGCGACTTGGCTGTTGCTATGGATAATGAGGCACTAAATGCATTAACCGGATATCCTAAAATTATTAATGTTGAATTTGACGCAATGGAGAGTAGTTACGAATACAGAACAGATTTTGATTTAGGAGATTTGTGCAGCATAGAAATTCCGGAAATGGATTTGTCGGCTCAAGCTAGATTAATTGGCTGTTATGAGGTTATGAAATCTGGACAGTGGAGCATGACAATGGAATTTGGTACACCAATAATTTTAAAAAGATAGAGGAGGACAAAAATTATGATAGGATTTCCTTTTGATTCACATGTCACATTTGAGAGTGATGGAACACCGGTGTATGATCGTGCGATCACTTCCGCACCACTTAGAAAATTGATAGCTAAATTATTAACTGATGGGGTTTTACCAAACCCATCTACCAATCTGCAGGTCGAAGAAGGTAGTGGAATGAATGTTGTTGTTAATCCTGGTTTTGCAATTTGTGCAGGAGGGTTGAAACTGGAAGAAAATCAGCGGACGCTTGCAATTCAGGCAGCAGATTCTAATTACGATCGAATTGATACTGTGGTCTTAAGATGGAATGATAATGATTCGGAGAGAATCTGCGATTTATATATTGTAGAGGGCATACCTGCAGCAAGTCCTTTAAGACCAAAGCTTACAAGAACAGAATCTATTTGGGAATTAGGATTAGCAGATTTATTTGTAAATAAAAATTCTTCCGCTATTTCCAATCAGAGAATTACGGACACACGTTATGAAACTGCAAGATGCGGCATTATATCGGCAATCAGCGAATTTGATACAACAACATTATACCAGCAAGTGCAAGCTGATCTTGCCGGATTTAAAGCATCGGAGCAGGCAGATTTTATAACATGGTTCAATGATATAAAAGGTCAGTTATCTGAGGATGCAGCCGGAAATTTACAAAAGCAGATCGGAACGTTGGAATCTTTAAAAACAGAAGTGAAAACTAATCTTGTCAATGCTTTGAATTGGGTTGTTGATAAAATGTCAGGTGTTATTGCGAAGCTTGGAAGTGCGGATATATCAAAAATCGGGGACGGTACCGTGACTGGAGCGATAGTTAATAATAAAGAAGCGATAGAGGATGTCTCCCAGAGTTTAACTAACATAAATACATATGTCGGAAAGGATAAAAAGCTTCACTTTGTTGATAGCTCTGGTGCTGATACAGTTCTCCCTTTTAACTCATACGATGATGGCAGGATTCAAGGAAGAAACGATGTAATTGGTTCTCCAAACTCCTATGGTCTGTACACAAAAGCCCAGTACGATGCTAACAAAGTGACTTATAAATCTGGTAACTACAATACAGGTTTGAATGGTGAAACGTGGCGTTCCACCTCATTTAATACTGGCTTTTCAACGATAATCGCTCTTCAGATAAACTGCTGGAATGATGAAGGCAATGGATACTTTAACGCCTTTAAAAATGTAAGAATTTCCGGTGGAAAAGTTTCATTGGATTTCTACGCAGCAGATTATGTTGATAATTATGTACAATGGCTGGCTGTCGGTAAGTAAATTTTGCTTTTTGCTCCGAAAAGGGGGGCATCTTTTTTTGACACAGTTCATAATAAAGGGCATAAAAATGAAAGGAGGATTTACTTGTGGAGTCAATTGTTACGGCAATTATTGCAGGTGGGCTTGCTCTGGTTCGTGGTCTATAAAATTAGAATTATAATTCAATAGCTTGATAATGTAAATTCATAAAATCGGTACATTTTCTTAAAATCACAGAATTGTGATTTAAAATATTTGATTTATATGAATTGTGGTGTATAATAATAGCAACAAAATAAAGCAGTGCCATAGCGCCGAATGATTAGTCTATCAGATTAATTGTCCGGCGCTTTTTGCGTTGCAAAATGGCACAAATGGGAGAACGGATAGACATATAATATTTTATATACAGAAGAAAGGAAGATAATCCAATGGAGATGTTAAAAGAAACGTACACGATTGCTTTGCCTATCGTTCTGACCGCATTAATGGGATACATAGTGTGGCTTTTGAAAAATCAGAAGTCAGACAGAGATGCGAATAGTAGAGGAACGATGCTTTTGCTTCGAGTACAGCTGATCGAGTACCATGATAAATACATGGCTCTCAAAGAAATTCCATCCTATGCCTACCAGAATTTTATGGAAATGTACGAGGCCTATCATGCGTTGGGCGGAAATGGAATGGTCACAAAGATGAAAAACGAGATTGAAGAGCTTCATCTGAAGCAGAAAGAGAGGATTTAAACATGACAGATTTAGGATTTTTAACAGAATTTATGGTGCCGGTGATCGTAGGCATTTGCCTTTGTGTAGGCTATGTCGTGAAAAAGTGGATTAAGGATGTAGACAACAAGTATATTCCTACTATTTGTGCTGCTCTTGGCATCATTTTGGCAATCTGGATTAACGGATGGACAATTACAGCACCTATTTTATTAAGTGGATTATTCAGCGGTTTAGCAAGCACAGGACTGCACCAGTTATTTAAACAGTACATTAATAAGGAGGAAAAATAAGTTATGAGAATTGGATTAAACGCGGGACATACATTATCAGGATCAGGATCAGGCACATCGGGTGTAATCGTAGAGAGCGTTGAAACAAGAAAAGTGTGCAGCAGATTGACTGAGATGTTTAAATCATCAGGTGTGGATGTTGTGCCTTGCACGGTAGATAAGGCCGCATCACAGTCTGCATATTTGCAGCAGGCGGTAAACATGGCAAACCGTACTGATCTGGATTATTTTATTAGCATCCACTTTAATAATGATGCGAAGAGAGCTGGTCACGGCGTGGAAGTGTACACTTATAAAGGTAGACAGTACCCGGATGCAGTAGAAGTCTGTGATCATATCGCAGCTCTTGGATTTGCAAATCGTGGAGTAAAAGAGGGTAGCGGATTATATGTAATCAGAAAGACCAAAGCAAAATCTATGTTGATTGAGGTATGCTTTGTAAATGATCCGGATGCATCCTTATATCAGCAGAAATTTGAGCAGATCTGCACAGCAATTGCATATGCATTAGCAGATTATGTGCAGGCGGCACCAAAGCCAGTTGCACCGGTGCAACTTCCGGAGAAAAAGAAGTATGTGAAAGTTCTGGTGGATGATCTTGCGGTGAGAAAATCTCCAAGCTGGGATAAGTCAGCAGTAGCCGGAAGAGTACAGAAGAATGAAGTCTTTACCATTGCAGACGGACCTATCAAGGTCAGCGGTGGTAGTATGTACGAGCTTAAATCTGGATTGTATATCACAGCAGCAGAAAAATATGTAAGTGTATATGAAAAATAACGAGAAAGCCAGTGATTGATTTCACTGGCTTTCGACATTTTATATGAATTATGATAATAAAAAAATAAGAGAAAAAGTTTGTTTATTTTGCATATTGAAATAAGAACATACGTTCTTTATAATGCGAGTAAATAAAAAACAGACTTGAAACGTTGGGACGAAAACAAGCCTGTTTACATTAATTAAGATATGTATATTATCTCATATTCCGACATTTTACGTCAGATTATATTGAATAATTAGACGAGTGTAATATAATGGAAGAAAAAAATGTTGGGAGAGAGAAGAATGGCTAATGACAACATATATCGTTACACAATAGAGACAATAGAAAATTATTATCCAAGAATAATGAAAATAAAAATGGCTAATAATTTAATACGAGATGGAATTGCTACAAAAAACAAGAAAGAAACAGATAAAATTTTTGTGGGTGACAAAGAGGATTATAATAGAATTGCTTTTTGTTTAGAAAAAGACAGTCGATTAATAAAATATATTGAAAATTGGGAATATGAAAAATATTTTAAATATTCAACATATATGCAATTATCAGATGGATTAGATATTAAAAGTATTATAGAAGAATGTCTTGAGAGAAATGTAATATCTGTTTTTGATCCAAATGGCGAGCCAAACGAATTAGAAAAAACAATTGCACATCCAATCATGAAAGAGGATGAAACTTACTATTATTTGAAATTTGTAACTCAATTAGAAACGATAGATACAACTGGAAAACAAAGAATGAAAAGAAATGTTGCATTGATTTGCATTTCAAAGTTAACAAAACTTATTGAAGTGAGATTCGATGTCATAGAAACTATTTTTTTAGTAGATAGAGAAAAATATATAAAAAATTTAATAGCTTGGATAAAAACATATATAGATAGGAATGCAACAAATCTTGATTTAGCTGATATTATAGAAGATATAAGGGTAAATGGAGAAAATGACGGTGTGATTGTTGCTGAACAGCATATGGAAATGGCAACAGGTGGAGCTGCAACGGTTTCAATAGGAAAAAATGAAAATAAACAGTTGCCTTTTATGTCAGAAATTAAGGCTATAATGGATACTTATGAAAAGGAATTGAATAGTGTACCAGAATTAAAAAAAGCATTGGATGAGTTCTTGTATGAGAAAGAAGAACTTTCGATATATCCTTGGATAACATTTTTATTTAAAAAGTATAATTTTGAAGTAAAGTTCACAATGAATTATAATGGGTTAGGGATAGATTTGTTACAACATTATTCAAGCACAAGACAAGAAAATGTGGGAAAGGAGAGAATGGAGCATGTTACAAATTACATTACCAGTGTTGGAGAGCGTATTAAAATCTAATGATATAGATGATGAAAAAGTCAAAATTTTTTGTGACATGTTATTACATTATAGACCTGGACAATGGATTTATCCAGGGGCTTTTAAAAGAAAAACACATATATCAATTGAAAAAATATATATTATTTTTGATGAACTGGAGAAAAGAAATGTTTTAGAATCGTATTTTGAAGTAAACTGTGGTGAATGCAAAAAAATGTTAGGAGAGGTTTATAAAACATTAATTGAGATACCAGAAGAGATATATTGCGATAATTGTAAAAAGTATATTGCTGCAAAGAAAAATACGTATTTAATATATAAGGTATTATAGATATGGGAATAAGTTCTGAAGATGTTGATGTATTTGAATTGGCAAAATTATTAAATAATCTTGAACATAAGATAGCACCATTAAGTACTATAAGTTGTTTGGATCCAAAACATAAAAATCGATTTGTTGAAATGTATAACCAATGTGAAGATATTAATGGAGTAACAGAATATAAGGGGTTGTCTCAGGCAAAAACAACAAGAAAAAAAGGACAAATATTAGAGCTACTATTAAAAAGTATGATTGCTTACACAGGGGATATATTTGAATCTTATGAAAACCTAGGAACATCTACCAATGAAATAGATTTATATTTAAGAGTAAGAGAAAAGTATAAAGTGTTCTTAGGGAATGTTATTGATCAAAGGTATAAAAATATAATTTGCGAATGTAAGAATTATCAAGATCAAGTAGGTGTTACATATATAGGAAAATTTTATAGCCTAATTAGCATATCACATAAAAATGTTGCAATATTAGTTTCATGGAAAGGAATAGGCGGAGAGGGATGGAATGATGGAGTGGGTTTAGTGAAAAAAATATACATGCTTCATGAAAAAAAAGAGGATAAGATATATATCATAGATTTTAACAAGAAGGATTTTCAAAGAATAATTAATGGGGAATCATTGTTGTCAATTTTAGATAAAAAATGTGAAGAACTAGAAAATGATATATCATTTGCTCAATATATAGATAGACATCCAAACCAAAACGAGTTTGAGAGTAAAATACAAAAAATATTACAGGAATCTTAATAAAAAATGAATGTAAAGACCAATATAGACAGATATTGGTCTTTACATTTTTTTTCATATCCAATATCTATGCGCCAGTTCTTCCGTTCCAATATCCGTAAGCACGCCACATACACGTCTGTCCGGCATGCTGTATCTCTGGGAGAGGTAACGCATGGATGCTCCCATTTCACCGTCTGGTCCGCCATACTGGGACATAATGATCTGTGCAATTTTGGCATTTGGTGTTGTGATATTGATCGGGTACTGCAGTCGTTTTTCATAATTCCACATTATTTACATCCTCCTTCCCATGGCCATGGTTCTGTTGCCCAATTCCAGTGACTGCATGGATCTGCAGTGTCGATGGTCAGCGGACCATATTGGTCAGAGTAGACCTGCAGAGCGTTGCGTCTGATATCCGAGTAATGATGGAATGCTTTGATCGCTTCCACATCATCCGGATGGGTGTCTAAAAAAAGAAGAAGGTCGTCAACAGCGAAGCTTACGGTATTAATGAGGTTAAAAAGCTGTTGGCGGTTCATCTGGTTCATTTGGTTCGTCATCTTCGAAAAGCCCTCCTTCCAAGGAATGGTTTATCTAATTCAGGGAAAATGGTTCCCACCATAAGCCCTTTTTCAATATCATATAACGGTCCAAACTGCTGCCATGGAACATATGCCATTGCAACGACAAATTCCGGACTCATATCGCGGACTGATTCGTTTGGACAGACAGGATTCATTCTGTTTTGTGCATTACAGTTTCTCATAGATTCTGTTGCCTTTCTTATTCTTTCTCAATACTTTATGTTCTAAAATTGAAAAGTGTGCATAATAGGACTGCAAAAAATTCCATTTTTGTAGGAAATGACAAAAATGAGAAAAATTATCAAAAACTTTGTAAGCTGCATTGACATAGGAAAATTTGAGCATTAAACTAAGGACAGTTAGGAGATATTAACTGAAAAAAATTATCAATAATCATACAGGAAAGTCCAGTGAGAGTTCCTGTTTATTACGGAGGATAAAATGACGTTAGACAATTTACCACTTGAAACAGAGGCAGTCATTACGACAGTTGGGGGAGAGGGAGCGCTTCGCTGCCGTTTTCTGGATATGGGCCTGATCCCAAAGACAAAAGTTGTTGTAAAAAAAATAGCTCCGATGGGAGATCCGATCGAGATAAGACTCCGCAATTATGAACTGACGATCCGTAAGGAAGATGCAAAAAAGATTGAGGTGTCTATGGAGGAAACAAAAGAATGATATTTGCATTAGCAGGCAATCAGAATTGCGGTAAGACGACTTTATTTAACCAGTTAACCGGATCTAACCAGCATGTTGGAAATTTTCCGGGAGTGACAGTAGATCAGAAAATAGGTGAGATCCGTTCGGTAAAGAATTGTTCCGTTGTGGATCTTCCGGGAATTTACTCAATCCGTCCATATACCAATGAGGAGATCGTGACAAGAGATTTTATCCTGAATGAGAAACCGGACGGTATTATCAATATTGTGGACGCCACCAATATCGAGAGAAATCTATATCTGACGCTGCAGCTTTTAGAGATGCATATTCCAATGGTTCTGGCTTTGAATATGATGGACGAGGTCAGAGGAAATGGTGGATCTATTGATTACAGGCAAATGTCGGAGGAACTTGGAATCCCGGTGATCCCGATCAGTGCAGCAAAGGATGAGGGAATCGAAGATCTGATCAAAGCCACTGTCGAGGTCGGTAAGAAAAAGATTCTTCCAAAGGTCATGGATTTCTGCGAGCAGGGACCTGTGCACCGTTGTATCCACGCAGTATCGCATCAGGTGGAGGACCATGCAGCTAATATTGGCATGTCTCCGCGATTTGCAGCGACAAAGATTGTGGAGAATGACGAGAATATTATCAATAAGTTAGAGCTTTCCCAGAATGAGCTAGAAATGATGGAACACAGTATCGAAGAGATGGAAAAAGACTGTGGATTAGACCGGAATGCTGCTTTGGCAGATATGAGATACACCTTTATCGAAAAAGTATGTAATAAGACGGTCAAGAAATGTCATGAGAGTAAGGAACATATCAGAAGTATGAAGATTGACAGGGTTTTAACAGATAAATACCTTGCAATCCCGATGTTTTTACTGATCATGTTTGCAATTTTCTGGCTGACCTTTAACGTGATCGGATCATTTTTAAGTGATCTGTTAACAATGGGAATCGATGCGTTTACTGCAATGTGTGACAGGGCACTGACTGCTTACGGAATGAATCCGGTGGTACACAGCCTTCTGATCGATGGTGTGTTTGCAGGTGTGGGAAGTGTGTTGAGTTTCCTCCCGATTATCGTAGTATTGTTTTTCTTCCTGTCTATTCTGGAAGATTCCGGTTATATGGCGCGAGTTGCATTTGTCATGGATAAACCGTTAAGAAAAATTGGTTTGTCCGGCAGAAGTTTTGTGCCAATGCTGATCGGATTTGGATGTACTGTCCCGGCAGTTATGGCGACAAGAACATTGTCATCCGAGCGTGACAGAAATATGACGATCATGCTGACTCCGTTTATGAGCTGTTCCGCAAAGATACCAATTTATACCGTGTTTGCCGCAGCATTTTTCCCGGGAAAAGAAGCACTTGTAATGATCCTTCTCTATGCTGCCGGAATCATAGTTGGAATTATTTCGGCGCTTGTGCTGAACCATACGGCATTTCGTGGAAATCCGATCCCGTTTGTGATGGAACTTCCGAATTACCGTTTTCCTTCCGCAAAGAGTGTGTTCCAGTTGATGTGGGATAAGGCAAAAGATTTTATCCAGAGAGCGTTTACCGTTATTTTTGTGGCAACGATCATTATCTGGTTCTTACAGACCTTTGACACCAGATTGAACGTAGTGGCAGACAGCAGCAACAGTCTGCTTGCATTGGTAGGAAGATGGATCGCACCTGTTTTTGCACCGCTTGGGTTCTCTGACTGGAGAGTTTCTACCGCACTCATCACCGGATTTACTGCAAAAGAAGCGGTAGTCAGTACATTGAGTGTCCTCACAGGAACTGCAACATCGAACCTGAGTGCCGTATTAAGCGATATGTTTTCCGGTGTGTCTGTTGTGAGCTTTTTGGTATTTACCTTATTGTATACACCTTGCGTGGCGGCAATTGCAGCGGTAAAACGTGAGATGGGAAGTGGATTAAAGGCAGCTTTGGTAGTCGTTTTACAATGTCTGGTTGCATGGGTAGTCGCATTGCTTGTTTATCAGGTCGGAGGATTATTATTGTAATGAAAATTGGAGATTATATCGTCCTTGGTGTGATCTTACTCTGGCTGGTGCTCGCTTTTTGCTGGATGCACAGACAGAAGAAGAGAGGCAACTGCATTGGATGCAGTGGCTGTGCAGGGAAAAACTGCAAAAAATGTGAAAAAAATGACGGCGATGGAATGTAAACCGTGCCTTGTCAGAATGAAAAATATATTATATAATAGCCTGTAGCGACTAAAAATAGCTGCAGGCTATTTTTTACAGGACAATAGAGCGGATGAAAACAAGTCAGTCTATTGGATAGAAAACGTAAGGTTTTATCAAAAAACCAGAAAGAGGAGATTTATGAGTAAAGTTAGAACAAGATTTGCACCAAGCCCAACAGGTAGAATGCATGTTGGAAATTTACGTTCTGCATTATATGAGTTTTTAATTGCAAAGCATGAGGGCGGAGACTTTATGCTTCGTATTGAGGATACCGATCAGGAACGTTTCGTAGAGGGCGCGGTAGATATCATTTATCGTACATTGGCTGAGACAGGCTTAGTCCATGATGAAGGTCCGGATAAGGATGGCGGTTATGGACCATACGTCCAGAGTGAGCGTATGAAAACCGGAATCTACATGAAATACGCAAAAGAATTAGTAGAAAAGGGTGAGGCTTATTACTGTTTCTGTGATAAAGAACGCCTTTCTACTTTAAAGACAGAGGTTGTAGAGGGAAAAGAGATCATGATCTATGACAAACACTGTCTGTCTTTATCCAAGGAGGAAGTGGAAGCAAACCTTGCTGCCGGAAAACCATTTGTGATCCGTCAGAATATTCCAAATGAAGGAACTACGACCTTCCATGATGAATTATACGGAGACATCACAGTGGAGAACGCAGAGCTTGACGATATGATCCTGATCAAATCAGACGGATATCCAACTTACAACTTTGCCAACGTTGTCGATGATCACACCATGAATATTACACATGTAGTAAGAGGAAATGAGTACCTTTCTTCCTCTCCAAAATATCAGAGATTATACGATGCATTTGGCTGGAAATCACCTGTTTATATCCATCTGCCACTGATCACAGACGAGAACCACAAGAAGCTGTCTAAGAGAAGCGGACATTCCTCTTTTGAAGATCTGATCGAGCAGGGATTCTTAACAGAAGCAGTTGTCAATTATATTGCACTTTTAGGATGGAGCCCGGAAGATAACCGCGAGATCTTTACCTTAGATGAACTGATCAAAGAATTCGATTACCACAGAATCAGCAAATCACCGGCAGTATTTGACTACACCAAGTTAAAATGGATGAATGGTGAATACATTAAGGCAATGGATTTTGACAAGTTCTATGAGAGAGCACTTCCATATATCAAGGCAGTTATTACGAAAGACCTTGACTTTAAGAAGATCGCAGCTATGGTAAAAACAAGGATCGAAGTGTTCCCGGATATTGCAGAACATATTGATTTCTTCGAAAAATTACCAGAGTACGATGTTGCAATGTATACACACAAGAAGATGAAGACAAATGCAGAGACATCTTTAGAAGTTTTAACGGAAATTCTGCCAAGATTAGAGGCGCAGGAGGACTATAGCAACGACGCACTTTATGCAATGCTCTGTGAGTATGTTGCAGAAAAGGGTGTCAAGAACGGATACGTTATGTGGCCAATCCGTACCGCTGTCTCCGGAAAACAGATGACACCGGGCGGTGCAACCGAATTAATGGAGATTCTTGGAAAAGAAGAATCCATTGCACGTATCAAAAAAGGTATTGAATTACTCAGCAAATAAAAGGGTATTTATGGAAAAAAGATACAATGATTCCCAGGTGAAGGCAATCGGACATTTTAACGGTCCGTGCCTTACCCTGGCAGGTCCAGGCTCCGGAAAGACAGCGGTCATTACGGAGCGGACAAAAAACCTGATCACAAAATATCATGTGAATCCGTCCAATATTTTAGTGATTACTTTTACAAAAGCGGCAGCAGTGGAAATGAAGACCCGTTTCTTAAGTCTGATGGGAAACGGTTCGTATCCGGTCACATTTGGAACATTCCACGCCGTTTATTTTAGCATTTTAAAGCATGCATACAATTACAATGCAAATAATATCGTCCGGGAAGAACAAAAGTATGCGCTTATGCGTGAACTTGTCCAAAAACACCGTCTTGAGTATGAGGATGAAACGGAATTTGTATCATCCATTCTTGGAGAGATCAGTATGGTAAAAAATACAGGAGTCTCCATCGAACATTACTATTCCACGAACTGTGCTGAAAATATATTTCGAAGAATTTATGGAGAATATCATGAATATCTGCATCAGCATAAACTGATCGATTTTGATGATATGCTCGTTTATACTTATGAGCTTTTCAGGGAGCGAAAAGATATTTTATCGGCATGGCAGAGAAAGTTTCAGTACATCCTTATTGATGAGTTTCAGGACATTAACAAGATACAGTTTGATATTGTTAAAATGCTTGCAGCACCGGAAAATAATCTGTTTGTCGTGGGAGATGATGACCAGTCCATCTATCGTTTCCGTGGGGCAAGACCGGAGCTTATGTTGCATTTTAAAGACGATTATCCGGAGGCAGAGCAGATTTTACTGGATACCAATTACCGTTCACAAAAAGAGATCGTGGAGGCATCACTCCGTCTGATCGGATGTAATAAGGAACGTTTCCAAAAGAAGATTCAGGCGAACCAGGAGGCAGGAGAACCGGTTGAGTATGCAGTGTTTAAAAGCCAGAGGGAAGAGATCGCCAAAATTATCTGGGATATACAGGCGCATATGGACAGAGGCGGCAGATACGAAGATTTTGCCATTCTTTTCCGGACGAATACGCAGCCGCAGATGCTGATGGAAAAGCTGCTGGAATACAACATTCCATTCCGTATGAAGGATAATGTTCCAAATCTTTATGAACACTGGATTGCGAAGGATATCATTGCATACATGAAAATTGCGATGGGAAGCCGTTACCGGAAAGATTTCTTAAAAATCATGAACCGCCCGAAACGCTATATCAGCAGGGACTCTCTGGACGAAGAAACGGTAGCGTTTGATGTCTGGGAGTGGTTTTACGAGGATAAACCGTGGGTGGCAGAGCGCATCCAGCGGCTGGAGTACGATATTAAAATGCTCTCAACCATGAGCCCTTATGCGGCGATCAATTATATCCGCCGTGGGATTGGCTATGATGAATTCTGTGTGGAGTATGCAGATTACCGCAGAATGAATGTGGAGGATCTCTATGAGGTACTTGAGGAGTTACAGAACAGTGCGAAGGGATTCGACACTTATAATGACTGGTTTGAGCATATCGAAAACTATACGGCGGAACTGGAAAAGATTTATAGACAGCAGAATCAGAACCCGGAGAGCGTTGCACTTGCCACACTACACAGTTCAAAAGGCTTAGAATATGACAATGTCTACATTATCGATGTGAATGAGGGGATTATGCCTTATAAAAAGGCTGTGCTTGACAATGAAGTGGAGGAGGAGCGGCGGATGTTCTATGTGGGGATGACGCGCGCAAAAAAGAAGCTGCATCTCTATTCCATTGAACAGTTGAATCACAAAAATACAGACATTTCCAGATTCATAAGAGAATCACAGAAAAAATAAAATTATACACAAAAAAAGAACTGATGTGCAACTTCCAAAAAGCGCATCAGTTCTTTTTTGCTTAATCGTCTAAATCTTCAAATTCTGCCTCGTCAAGCAGTTCATCGAAGCGGTCAGATACGACTTCGTACTCCTCGTCATCCTCAATATTCTCCAGGGAAGGATTTCCCTCTGCATCCTCAGAATAGCGGTAGATAAATACTTCGCCGTCCTCATTTGGCTGCTCGTCCTCATCTACAGGAAGAAGTGCGATATAATCGCGGCCATCTGCCTCAAAGATGGTAAGAATCTGGCATTCCATGGAACTGCCGTCATCTAAGTCGAGTGTTACGAACATGTCTTCATCGTCTAAGTTGTTGAACTTGTTTTTCTCTGCCATTGGGCACCTCTTTCATTCATATTATTAGATAATAGCCTGGACATACAGATCCAGACGACTCTCCAGATTAACGAAGTTACCATTGTCAAGCTGGATGGTCGGGCGTGTAAGCTTCTTGTTGATCAGCACGATCTTTCCCGAAGATCCGTCACTTAACAATACTTCATTGTTGATATAAGTATTAGCAATATGATCGAGAAAAGTCAAGATATATTTTGGATTAAATTGTGTCAATCCCTCTTTTTCAAACATTGCGATCACTTCAAACGGGCACAGACCATCACGGTAACAGCGGTTGGCTGTCATGGCATCATAGACATCTGCAATGGATACGATGGATGTGAAATCATCAATCTCGTTGCCGGTAAGTCCTAAAGGGTATCCTTTTCCATCGAATCGTTCATGGTGTAAGAGAACGGCATTTTTGATACGCTGGTCGATGTCAAGATTTTTGACCAGATTGTAGCCGATCACCGGATGTTTTTTGATCTCTTCGTATTCGGAATCTGTAAGCTTTCCGGGCTTTCCAATGATCTCATTTGGAATTTTGGATTTCCCGATATCGTGCAGCAGACCACAGAGGGTCAGGGTGTCCATATCCTTCTCGGAAAAATTCTTCCATTTGCCGATCAGACGGCAGATCAGTGCGACGTTGACACTGTGCGCATAGGTGGAATCATCGATCTGTCTCATATTGTGCAGCATATCGAACATGGAGATCGTAGTACTGTTTTCCCCAAAGAGCGTCAGAGTTTCATCCAGAAGCTGATCTACATTGAGATCCTCGTCATTGACGATAAAGTTATTGATATTTTCCTTCATAAAGGAAACTTTTTTTGTATAATCTGTTTTAAATCTTTGAAATTCCGGGCTTCTGCGGATACGTTGGGAATAAGTTTCCAAACGTTGTGCAGTCATGGTGCTTGAATTGCGGTCACCATGATTTTCAGGGAAAATGCTGACAGAAGCAATCTGATAGAACTTTAAGTGTTCGATCAGCTGCAATGTAACAGGAGTATTCTGTTTTGCAAGACATTGCCCATGATAGGAAAAGACATCTTCACTGATGACCATGCCCGGTTTCAGGTTATTAATTGAAACGATTTTCATAAAGCACCTTTCCGTCCTATATTTAGCATTAAAATTCTAGCATAAATTTTTCCTGTTGTGTAGATAAAAAATTCATGAAATGCAAAAAAACATTCTTCTATACAAAGTTATCGGTTAAAGGTATAATAATATTATATGTCGTAACATTTTTTTGAAAAAATACAAGGCTGGTGACAGAATGAACTATACAGTGACAGAAGGTAATTATTTAAGATTTGGATTGCAGAGCGTAAAAGATGGTGTCATTTTTACCTTTGCAGGAGAAAAAGAAGATGTGTGTGCAGTCATATTATATGACAGATCCTTAAAGGTCGCCGGCAGGGTGGAGGCTCCGGCTGCATTTTGCAGAGGGGCAGTCAGATCTATTTACATACATGGGTTGAAAGCAGATCATTTATTATATAATTATGAGATCAATGGAGAGACAGTGCCGGATCCCTATGCATCGAAGATTGCTGGAAGAGAAAAGTGGGATGATGCGAGAAGAGCAGAATGTGACTTCTTAGTCTGTGGCAGTTTTGAAGAAAAAGAATATGAATGGCAGAGCGCGTGCTGCCCGGAGATCCCGAAAAACGAAATGGTCATGTACAAGCTTCATGTCAGGGGATTTTCCATGGATTCCGGGAAAAAGGGAAAAATGCGTGGAACATTTGCGGCAGTGGAGGAGCGGATTCCCTATCTGAAAGCGTTAGGCGTGACGACGGTGGAGCTGATGCCGGTCTATGAGTTTGAGGAGATTGAGATTCCAAAGAAACAAAAACTTCCAGGGTATATACCACAGGGCAGCATACCGGAAAAGGAAGCCGGTTCCGGGACAGACAAAGAAAAATTAAAAGTCAATTACTGGGGGTATACAAAAGGATTCTATTTTGCTCCGAAAGCCTCTTATGGCTGTAGCAAGAATGTGACACGGGAATTGAAACATCTGATCGATGCACTGCATCAGAATCAGATGGAGTGCGTGATGGAGATGTATTTTGAGCAGGAGGAGAATCAGAACCTGATCATGGATGCACTTCGTTACTGGGCAACGGAATTTCGTGCAGATGGTTTTCATCTGATCGGGGAGAATGTGCCGATCACTGCAATCGCCCAGGATTTGTTCCTGCGGAGAAGCAAGATCTTTTATCAGTATATCCCGGAGCAGTTGTGGAAGGAGAAGGAAAACTATCCGCATCTGTTTGTATACAATGACGAGTATCTTTATACAGGAAGAAAATTGTTAAATCATCAGGGTGGCAGCCTTTTTGAGTTTGGCAATCAGCAGAAGAAACAGAACAAAACAGTCGGTTTTGTTAATTTTATGGCAAACAATAATGGTTTTACGTTAGCAGATCTTTTTTCCTATTGTGAGAAACACAATGAGGCGAATGGCGAAGAAAATGCGGACGGTTCAAATTATAATTTCAGTATCAATTGTGGCACGGAGGGAAAGACTTCAAGAAAATATGTGAAGGAACTCCGAAGAAAACACTTGTATATGGCGTTGTCCATGGTTTTCTTTGCGCAGGGAGTGCCGTTGCTTCTCGCAGGGGATGAAGCACTAAATTCCCAGCAGGGCAATAATAATGCATATTGTCAGGATAACAAAACCGGATGGGTGAATTGGAAGAGGAACACAGGCATGGAGGCGCTGCAGGAGTTTGTACAAAAACTTGCAGCATTCCGTAAGGCACATCCTGTGATCCGCAAAGCCGAACCGATGCATCTGAATGATTATCAGCATAAAGGCTGTCCGGATCTGTCTTATCACTCGGACAATGCATGGACAGCAGGACTCCCGGAAGAAAAGGGAGCATTTGGTGTGATGTACTGTGGGGATTATGCAGTGGATGACGCTGGCAGGCCGGATGATATGGTCTATATTGGCTATAATTTTCATACCGGAGTGAATGAACTTGCCCTGCCGAAGCTTGCCGGAAAGAAGAAATGGTATGTGGTCATGGACACCGCAGAGCAGGAATATGTTTTCCTTCCGGAGGAGAAACCGGCAGAAAACCAGCACCGGATCACGGTCAGACCGCAGTCGGTCGTTTTATTACTTGGAAAATAGGAAGTCAGGAAAATGAATATTTGGAAACATTTTTGCACGATCAACCATCATAAAATACTTGTGATGAGAGGGTGCTTTCAGGTTGGACTGATCAGGCAGGGACTGCTTCACGATCTTTCAAAATACAGTCCGACCGAGTTTATCGTAGGTTGCAGATACTATCAGGGCAATATGAGCCCGAACAATGCAGAGCGTGAGGCGGTTGGTTATTCTTCCGCCTGGCTGCATCACAAGGGCAGAAATAAACACCATTTAGAGTACTGGATCGATTATGGAATACCGGATAAAGAAGGACCACATAAAGGGGAACACAAAGGTCTCTGCGGCATGAAGATGCCGGTCAATTATGTGGTGGAAATGTATATCGACCGCGTAGCGGCATCGAAGAACTACCAGAAAGAAAAGTACCGGGACGACAGTGCTTTAGCATATTATATGAACGGACGGCAATTTCATGTGCTCCATGATGATACGAGGGCATTGTTAGAACTTCTGTTGGAAATGCTAGCGATAAAAGGTGAAAAAGCAACGAACCGCTTTATCCGTGAAGAGGTTCTCTCCCATAAAATCCCGTATGAGAAAGAACCGTTACTGCAATTGAAAGAACAGTTAGAAAAAGAATCATAATATCATTTCAGGAAAAAGAGCCTGCATATCTTCCGGCAAAGGAGCAGTGAACACCAGCGGTTTCTTTGTGACCGGGTGGGTGAAACGAAGCCGGTAAGAGTGCAGAGCCTGTCTGTTTATCTTTGTAAAATCAGGATTGTATAAAAAATCACCGATCAATGGATGCCCGATGGATTTCATATGGACGCGGATCTGATGGGTACGTCCGGTCTCTAATTTCAGGGAGATCAGGGAAAGACCGTCTTGATAGGCAAGTCTTTTATAATGCGTGATGGCAGTTTCGCCGTGAAGCACATCGATCTGCCGTTCTATCGTGGAACCTTCTTTCCGCCCGATCGGAGCGTTGACCGTCCCCTCATCCTCTGTGAAACCTTTCACAATGGCAAGATATTCCCTGCTTATGCCCCGGACTGACACCTCGCTGTTTAATATTGCGGAACTGATGAGATGTTTGGCAAGGATGGTGAGCCCGGTGGTGTCCCGGTCTAAGCGGTTGACACAGCGGAACGTATAAGGAATGCCCTGTGTCTGGTAATAATGGCAGACAGCGTTGGCGAGTGTGTTGTCATAATTGTTCATGGAAGGATGGATTGGCATATCGGCTGGTTTGTTTACCACTAAAATGTCCTCATCTTCATAACAGATGGAGAGAGGGAGATTGGTGGCAACAATATTTTCAGAGCCTTCCGTTTCCTCAAAATGGATAAAAAGACAATCCCCGTCGTTAAGCCTGGTACTCATATATTCCCATTTGCCATTCAAAAGAATACTTTCCGGAATCTTTTTCAACTGCACGGTCACGGCATGGGAAAAACCCTGCTTTTTCAGATAGTCAGAGATGGTCACACCATTGTCCTGTGCGGTTATGTTATATTCTAAATCACGTGTCATAATCGTTCCTTTCCTAAGACCATAAAACGATTATAGCGAAAAGCATGAAAAATTAAAAGAGGAAAAGCACGGAGAACTTGCCCTAAACATAAGATGTATCAAGAAAGCTTTTAAGGTGCGTTTTGAAAACATTTTTATCTCCGTTGACGATGGAACAGGAAAGCGAATGTCTGAAGAAAATGAAAAATGGTGACCTTGAGGCGAGAAACGAGCTGATCGAGCGCAATATGCGGCTGGTTGCCCATGTGGCAAAAAAATACCAGAACCCGGAGGATGAGATGGAGGATCTGATTTCCATCGGAACCATTGGACTGATCAAGGCAGTGGAAACATACAAGGAGGATTATGGGAGCAGGCTTGCGACCTATGCGGCAAGGTGTATTGACAATGAACTATTAATGCATTTCCGGGCAAAAAAGAAAACGTCGAAAGAAGTTTCCCTGTATGAGCCGATTGGAACTGATAAAGAGGGTAACCAGATCCAGCTTTTGGATGTTGTGGTCAGCGAGGACGAGGATGTTGTGGAATTGCTGGAACAGGATCGCAAAGTCAGACGGCTGAATGAAATTATTCCGCAGACATTGTCCGGAAGGGAATTGTTTATTATCATAAACCGTTACGGACTCTATGGGAAAAAGACAATGACACAGAGGGAGATCGCAAGAAAACTTGGGATTTCCAGATCCTATGTTTCGAGGATCGAAAAGAGGGCGATCGAAAAACTCAGGCAGGCATTTTAGGTGTATTATAATATAGAAGAAATATTGTAAAATCTGGAAAATGTGCTATACTAAAACTGCATCTGGCAGATGTATGAGGGCTTCTGCCGGATGTCGGAATCTTTTTTATCAGAATCATTGCAGGATTCCCTGCGGTATCCACAGCGTATTTTCGAATACATTTATTTTTGATGCAGAAAACGATGGAAAGGAAGGTTATTTGTATAGTTTAGTAACTACCTCGATCATCCAGGGGATCAAGAGCATCCCGGTCTATGTGGAGGCGGATGTCTCAGATGGCATGCCGCTTTTTGAGATGGTCGGTTCACTTTCGCCTGAGGTAAAAGAATCCAAAGAGCGTGTGCGCACAGCACTGAAAAATACAGGGTATATTCTGCCGCCAAAACGTATCACGATCAATTTTATCCCTGCCAATATCAGAAAGACCGGATCAGGCTTCGACCTTCCGGTTGTTGCCGCAGTGCTTTGTGCCATTGGCATTGTGCCGGAGGAAGCGTTAAAGGACACGATGGTCGTGGGTGAGATCAGCTTGAGCGGGGATGTAAAGCCCGTCAATGGAATACTGCCTATGGTGGCAGAGGCAAAGGAACGCGGCGTCACACGTTGTATCGTACCGGCGGAGAATCAGACAGAGGCGCAGCTTGTAAAAGAGATAGAAATTTTTGCGGTGCAGAGTATTGCAGAAATGATACATATTTTAAACGGGGGCACATACATTGAAAAAGAAATAGGAAAAGCAGTGGCAAAAACGATCCGGATGCTGGATTTTTCGGATATCCAGGGACAGCATTTTGTAAAGAGAGCCTGTGAGGTGGCAGTGAGCGGTATGCACAATCTGCTGATGATAGGACCACCCGGTGCAGGTAAGACCATGACGGCAATGCGGATACCGACGATCCTTCCGCCGCTTGATGAAAAAGAGCAGATGGAGCTTTCGAAAATTTACAGTGTATCCGGACAGTTTCAATTACGGGAACAATTAATGGAGGAACGTCCGTTCCGCTGTCCACATCATACGATTACGATGCAGGGATTAGTGGGTGGTGGACTGATCCCAAAGCCGGGAGAGATCTCTCTGGCACACAAGGGCGTTTTATTTTTGGATGAATTGCCGGAATTTAAGCAAAATACCATTGAGATATTAAGACAGCCGATGGAGGAAAAGGAAGTGCGTTTAGTGCGCGTGAACGGCACGTATGAATATCCGGCTGATTTTATCCTTGTCGCTGCCATGAATCCCTGCAAATGCGGTTATTATCCAGATATGCAGAAATGCAGATGTACGGCGGCTTCTATTGAACGATATATCAACCGTATCAGCCAGCCGCTCTTAGACCGCATTGACATCTGCGTGGAGACGCCACAGATTAAATTTGAAGAGCTGAACGGAACGAAAAAAGAGGAATGTTCCGATACAATCCGGGAACGTGTGATTGAAGTACATGCGATCCAGAAAAAACGTTATCAGAAAGAAGATTTTCAGTTTAACAGCCAGATTCCGGCTGCACGGATTGCAGAATACTGTGCTCTGTCGAAAGATCAGGAAAAATATATGAAGAAAATTTACAAACAGTTAAATCTGACTGCCCGGTCTTATCATAAAATTTTAAAGGTTGCGCGGACTCTGGCAGATATGGACGCCTCTGAAAACATTCTGGATGCGCATTTGAATGAGGCAGTCTGCTATCGCAATATTGATAAAAGATTCTGGAGGGATTCGTTATGAAATATCAGTACTGGCTTTCGAATATTCCGGGTGTCGGCTGTAAGACGATCCACCGCCTTTTGGGACAGGCAGGTTCTGCGGAAGAAATTTATTTTCTGAAAAAAGAACAGTTAGAAAAACTCTCCGGGCTGTCTGACCGTCAGGTGCATGCGATCACAGAACGGAAGAAAAACTGGGATCTGGAAGAAAAATATGCTGCGCTGGGAGAAAGCGGGATCTCTTTTTTGTCCTGCGAGATGGAGTCATATCCCAGGCAGCTTAAGAATATCGTGGATGCTCCATACAGTTTGTACATCAAAGGGAAAATGCCTGATTTCTCAAAAAGAAGAGTGGCGGTCGTCGGGGCGAGAATGTGCTCGGAATACGGAAAGAAAATGGCAGAACAGATCGGTGAAAAACTGGCGCTTTGCGGGGCGGAGGTTTTAAGCGGCATGGCAAGAGGAATTGATGCATACGGACATATTGGAGCATTAAAAGCGGGCGGAAATACGTATGCGGTGCTGGGGTGCGGCGTAAATGTCTGTTATCCCAGAACGAATCAGAAATTGTATGAGAATATTCTTTCGCATGGAGGAATCATCTCGGAATATCCGCCGGAGACTGAACCGATCGCACAATTATTTCCTGCCAGGAACCGGATCATATCAGCGCTCTCGGATGTGGTCGTGATCGTGGAGGCAAAGGAGAGAAGCGGTTCCCTGATCACAGCTGATTTTGCGCTGGAGCAGGGAAAGGATATTTATGCAGTTCCGGGGCGTGTGACAGATTCCTTAAGCATGGGCTGCAATAACCTGATCCGGCAGGGTGCAGGCATTATAAACAGTGTAGAAGATTTTGTAAAAGATCTTGAATTGTATACATGTATTGACACAACTCAAGAAAATTTTAACAAATTATTACTTGAAAAAGATGAAAGCTTGGTGTATGCTTGTTTGAGTTTACGACCGAAAAGTATGGAAGAACTTTTGAAAAAGACAGGATTTGCAATGCCTCAGATGGCAGATATCCTGCAGAGACTGATTCAGAAGGACTTTATCACGGAATCTTTTAAAAATTATTATATACGCAAAATCTGAAAGTAAGGAGACAGTTGAATGGCTAAGTACCTGGTTATCGTGGAATCACCGGCAAAGGTGAAGACAATTAAAAAATTTCTGGGAAAAAATTATGAGGTTGCAGCATCAAACGGACATGTGCGCGATCTCCCAAAGAGTCAGCTTGGGGTTGATGTGGAACATGATTTTGAACCGAAGTACATTACTATCCGAGGAAAAGGAGATATCCTTGCAAATCTTCGCAAAGAAGTGAAAAAAGCAGATAAAGTGTATCTCGCAACTGACCCGGACCGTGAGGGTGAAGCGATTTCCTGGCATCTTAGCAAGGCATTAAAACTGGAAGGCAAAGATGTCAACCGAATCAGTTTCAATGAGATTACGCAGAGTGCGGTGAAAGCGTCTTTGAAACAGCCGAGAGACATTGACATGAACCTTGTGAATGCGCAGCAGGCGAGACGTATCTTAGACCGTATGGTTGGTTATAAGATCAGTCCGCTGCTCTGGGCAAAAGTAAAACGTGGCTTAAGTGCCGGACGTGTGCAGTCGGTTGCACTTCGCATCATCTGTGACCGCGAGGAGGAGATCAACGCTTTTATTCCGGAAGAATACTGGACACTTGACGCAGAATTAAAGATCGCAGGTGAGAAAAAGCCTTTACTTGCAAAGTTCTACGGAGACAGCGAGAGCAAGATGAATATCTCTTCGAGGGAGGAGATGGACCGCGTGATGGCAGAAATCTCCAAAGAGACATTTAAAGTGATCGAGGTAAAAAAGGGCGAGCGTGTGAAAAAAGCACCGCTTCCATTTACGACCAGTACTCTGCAGCAGGAGGCATCCAAAGCGCTGAACTTCCCAATCTCAAAGACGATGAGAATCGCCCAGCAGCTCTATGAAGGTGTGGATGTGAAGGGGCAGGGAACGGTCGGTCTTATCACTTACCTGCGTACAGACTCTGTCCGCATTTCCGAGGAAGCAGATGCACAGGCACATGAGTACATCGGAAAAAATTACGGTGAAAATTATCTTGCAACACAGACAACTGCCAAAAAGTCCGGCGCAAAGATCCAGGATGCACATGAAGCCATCCGTCCATCCGATATCAATCGTACACCGGCAATGGTAAAAGATTCCCTTTCCAGAGATCAGTTTCGCCTGTATCAGCTGATCTGGAAACGTTTTGCAGCAAGCCGTATGGCATCTGCGGTATATGAGACGACCAACGTGAAGATCGGTGCCGGAAATTACCGGTTTACAGTATCAGCATCCAAGATCGCATTTGATGGATTTATGTCTGTATATACCAGTGAGGATGACGAAAAGGCAGAAAATAATGTGCTGCTGAAGTCGATCGATGAGAGTACGGAACTTTCTTTGGAAAAGCTTGATGAAAAACAGCATTTTACCCAGCCGCCGGCGCACTATACAGAGGCGTCTCTGGTCAAGACATTAGAGGAACTTGGAATCGGACGTCCGAGTACCTATTCCCCGACCATTACAACGATTCTTGCAAGACGCTATATTGTAAAGGAAAATAAGAACATTTACGTGACAGAACTCGGCGAAGTGGTAAATCAGATCATGAAGGAATCTTTCCCATCTATCGTGGATGAACATTTCACGGCAAACATGGAGAGCCTGCTCGACAGTGTCGGCGAGGGAACTGTTAACTGGAAAACGGTTATAGAGAACTTTTATCCAGATCTTGAAAAAGCAGTCGAGGCTGCGGAAAAAGATCTTGAGAAGGTCAAAATTGAGGATGAAGTGACCGACGTGGTTTGCGATGTCTGTGGCAGAAATATGGTTGTGAAATATGGACCGCATGGTAAGTTCCTTGCCTGCCCTGGATTCCCGGAATGCCGCAACACAAAACCTTATCTGGAAAAAATCGGCGTCAAATGTCCGAAATGCGGCAAAGAGATTGTGCTGAAAAAGACCAAGAAGGGCAGAAAGTATTACGGCTGTGAGAATAACCCGGAATGCGACTTTATGAGCTGGTCACGTCCGGTAGAAGAGAAATGCCCGAAATGCGGCGGCTACATGGTTATGAAAGGCAGCAAAATCGTCTGCGCAGACGAGCAGTGCGGTTATGTGACAGAGAAGAAAGAAAAAAATCAGGAATAATTTGAATATATTGAATTTTCTGAATAAATGTGCTAAAATACAAAATGTCATAAAAAACCAGCAAAAAATTATGGGAGGCTGTCAAATGAGCGTTCAATTGTTAGATAAAACAAGAAAAATCAATAAATTGCTGCATAACAACAATTCGTCAAAAGTGGTATTTAATGATATCTGTGATGTGCTTAAGGATATTTTAAACTCTAACATTCTTGTGATCAGTAAAAAGGGAAAAGTGTTGGGAACCGGTCTGACGGATGGTGTGGAAGAGATCCGGGAGCTGATCGTGGATGAGGTTGGCGGATTTATCGATCCATTGCTGAATGAACGTTTACTTGGAATCCTGTCCACAAAAGAGAATGTCAATCTCGAGACGTTGGGATTTGTGAATGACATTAAGAAGTATACTGCAATCATAACGCCGATCGACATTGCGGGAGAGCGGCTCGGAACACTGTTTGTGTACCGGGAGAATGATCCGTATGATATTGATGATATTATTTTGAGCGAATATGGGACAACCGTGGTAGGACTGGAAATGATGCGTTCTGTGAATGAAGAGAATGCAGAGGAGACAAGAAAGGTCCAGATCGTAAAATCTGCGATCAGCACGCTTTCTTTTTCAGAACTGGAAGCCATCACCCACATTTTTGAGGAGATGGATGGCAAAGAGGGAATTCTTGTTGCAAGTAAGATCGCAGACCGTGTAGGGATCACAAGATCTGTGATCGTCAATGCACTTCGCAAGTTTGAGAGCGCAGGAGTGATCGAATCAAGATCTTCCGGCATGAAGGGAACCTATATCAAAGTTCTGAATGACGTTGTCTTTGATGAACTGGAACAGATCAAGAAAGAAAATAACATAAAATAAAGGGATTTACGTGAAAAAAGGGATTTTATAGCTTGCTATAGAGTCCTTTTTTCACATTAAGCAGGATCTGTCATGGAAAACGGGAACACAGATTGAAAAAACAAAACACCATATTGTGCCTGAAAGTCAAAAATCTACAAGATATGTCAAAAATGGTAAAAAAAGACTTGTGTTTTTTGATTTATTCTTTATAATAAAACTAGGTTACTGTTGAATTATGTAAATTGGAAGGGGAATGTGTCATGATTACTACGAACGCATTTGACTATATCAATGTGTTGGATAAAGCGGCGGATGCAAGCTGGCTTCGTGAGACTGCGATTATGAATAATCTTGCGAACACAGATACGCCGGGATATAAGAGACAGGAAGTGGATTTTGAGTCTGTACTTCAGAGAGAATTAGGCCACTCCAAATACACAACGCTGGACAAGAAAATCCGTTCCTTAAATGCGGATCTTTCCGGTCTGAATGTATCTACCCATACAGACTCATCAAATTATTCTTACCGTCTGGACCGGAACAACGTGGATCCGGATACCGAGAATGTGGAACTGGCATCGGAGACGATCCGTTATCAGGCACTTACGAACAGCATCACCTCTGATTTTACGAGAATGCAGGCAGTTTTAAAGTAAAATAAGAGCAGGATTACAGGAGGATAAAAATGGCTTTATTTCAGGCGTTTGATATCAGTGCTTCGGGAATGACTGCGGAGCGTTTCCGTATGGATACCATTGCAGAGAATATTGCAAATGTAAATACGACAAGAACAGAAGATGGAACTCCATACCGAAGAAAAATTGTTACTTTTGCAGAGAAGGAAGTGACTTCTTTCTCAAGGTATTATCAGAATGCCAGATCTAAGTTTGTCGGAAATGGTGTGAAAGTATCTTCTGTCAAAGAGGACACAGAGACTGATTTTATCATGGAGTATGATCCGTCCAATCCGGATGCGGATGAGAATGGTTATGTTTCTTATCCGAATGTGAATACGGTCACAGAGATGACGAACCTTATTGATGCATCCCGTGCGTATGAGGCAAACACAACAGCATTCGAGGCTGCAAAATCAATTGCACAGAGCGGACTCTCCATTGGAAAATAAGTAAAGATAAAAGATAAGTAAGGTGGTATGACATATGGATATCAGTTCATTGACAAATATCAGTTCAGATTATCTGAATCAGATCGCACAGCAGAACAGGCTGGTCACGACAGATGATGATTCGTTCAGTTCTGTCCTTTCATCTGCGATGAATATGGTTTCAGAGACAAACAACCTGCAGAACAACGCACAGTCAGAGGCGATCCGTTTTGCATTGGGACAGTCAGAGAACACACATGATCTGTCAACGGCACAGACCAAAGCACTTACTGCGATCCAGTATACGGTGGCAGTGAGAGATAAAATGATCGATGCATACAAAGAAATTATGAATATGCAAATTTAGTGAACGAGGGTAGATGAAAATGCCGGAACAGGTACAAAAGGTTTTAGACAGAATCCTAGAATGGTGGAAAAAATTCAATACAAAACAAAAGACACTGTTGATCAGCATTGTGGCAGTTGTGCTTGTGGCTCTTGCAATTCTTGCGGCAGTCGTTTCCAAACCGAAAATGGTAACATTAGTTACCTGCGCGACGACGGCAGAATCGGGACAGGTCAAGAACATTCTCGACTCCGAGAATATTTCTTATGAACTCTCCGCAGATGGGCTTGCCTTTCAGGTAAATGAGAAAGATTACGCAAATGCTTCCATTGTTCTTGGAACAAATGATATTCCAACCAGCGGCACGAAGCTAAGCGACGTGTTTGATGGAGGTTTCAGTTCCACTGAGGCAGACAAGACCAAAAAGTACAAATTATATCTCGAAGAGTATTATGCTGAGAAGCTTGAGACATTATCGAATGTAGATGCAGCGGCAGTGACACTGGATCTGCCGGACGAAGATGGAACGATCCTCTCCAAGGGCGAACAGGCATATGTGACAGCGATCCTGACACTCAATGGAACAATGGATGATGAACAGGCAGCCGGACTTGCAAAATATCTTGCAACAAATGTTGGAAATGATGACACATCCAATGTGCTCATCCTCGATAATAGTTCAAATGTTCTTTTCTCTGGTCAGGATGATACGTCTGTGACAGGAAATGCCAACAACCAGTTGTCTTTAAAGACCAAAGCGGAAAATCAGGTAAAAGGCCAGGTGAAAGATGTCCTTGTAGGATCATCACTGTTTGACAATGTAGAAGTCGGTCTGAATCTTGCGATGAATTTTGACCAGACCACAGAATCCACACATGAGTATTATGCGCCGGATGGACAGACCAACGGTATGGTGGGATCAAAGAGTGAATATCAATCGAATGCAGTCGGTGGAGCAGCGGCAACACCGGGAACAGATTCCAATGATGACGATACGACTTATGTGATGGAAGATAATGATTACACAAGTTCCAGTGTGTCTGAGACGAACACGAACTACCAGAATAACGAGAAGATCACAACAACAACACCGGCAGTTGGAACTGTTAATTATGACGGCTCATCCATATCTGCAGTCGCAACGAACTATGTGATCTATGATGAGGATACACTGCGTGCTTCCGGAACGCTCGGTGACATGACCTTTGATGAGTATGTTGCTGCAAACAGTGAACCTGTAAAGGCGGAAGTAGACCAGGATCTTTATACGCTGATCTCCAATGCAACAGGTGTACCGGTGAGCAATATCACGATCATTGCATATGATCAGCCGATGTTCCAGTACAGCAAAGGAAGTACACGGACTATATCGGATTATCTGCAGATCATCCTTGCAGTATTGATTTTTGCACTGTTAGGTTATGTAGTATTCCGCAGCACAAGAAAAGAGAAAGCAGTCGAGCCGGAGCCGGAACTTTCCGTGGAGTCTCTGCTTGAATCCACGAAAGAATCTGCAGATACATTGCAGGATATCGGATTCAATGAAAAATCAGAGACAAGAGTCCTGATAGAAAAATTCGTAGAAGAAAATCCGGAAGCGGCAGCTTCCTTACTTAGAAACTGGCTGAATGAGGAGTGGGAGTAGAATATGGCAACTGCAGATTACAATGGCGTTCAGAAAGCCGCAATCCTGCTGATTACATTAGGACCTGAACGTTCCGCAGATATTTTTAAACATCTGAAAGAAGAAGAGATTGAGGAACTTACGCTGGAGATCGCAAATACAAGAAGCGTGTCTCCACAGGTAAAAGAAGATATTTTAAATGAGTTTTATCAGGTGTGTCTGGCACAGCAGTATATCGCAGAGGGTGGTATCGGTTATGCAAAAGAGCTTCTTGACAAGGCTCTTGGACAGGAAAAAGCACAGGAGGTTATCTCCAAGCTGACTGCTTCCTTACAGGTCCGCCCATTCGAGTTCGTGCGGAAGACAGATCCGAGTCAGCTTTTGAACTTTATCCAGGATGAGCATCCACAGACGATCGCAATGATTTTATCATATCTGACAGCAGCGCAGGCGGCGATGGTTTTAGGAGCACTTCCACCGGAGAAACAGGCGGATGTTGCAAAGAGGATCGCAATGATGGATCGTACATCACCGGATGTGATCAAAGAGGTGGAGCGAGTGTTAGAAAGAAGACTTTCTTCTCTGGTCAACCAGGATTACACGATTGTCGGAGGTGTCGATGCGATCGTGAATATCTTAAATACGGTAGACCGTTCTACAGAGAAGCATATTATGGAATCTCTTGAAATTGAAGAACCTGAGCTTGCAGATGAAATCCGTAAGAAGATGTTCGTATTTGAGGATATCCTTCTTCTCGATGACAGAGCTATCCAGCGTGTTCTTCGTGATGTTGAAAACTCAGATCTTGGTATTGCATTGAAGGGTGCAAACGAAGATGTTCAGAATGCAATCTTTAACAACCTGTCAAAACGTCTGGCTGCCATGATCAAAGAGGATATGGAATTTATGGGACCTGTGCGTATGAAGGATGTTGAGGAGGCACAGCAGAAGATTGTCAGTGTGATCCGAAAACTCGAAGATGCAGGTGAGATTGTAATTTCAAGAGGCGGAGGTGACGAGATTATTGCCTAATCTTTACAAACAATATTTCGTGCACAATGAGCCGGATAAAACACGCGTCATTAACTCAAATGATATTGTAGAAAAGCGTTTAGAGAAGATGGCAGAGCTTAAGCGCATGGAACAAAAAACAACAGACGGAAATGGTTTCTCAGCAGGGATCGTTGGTCCTGACACAGATTATGTGGAGGAGATCGACCATACTGCAGAAGCAAAAAAAGAGGCTGAGAAGATTTTAGCGGAAGCACATGCGCAGGCAGAAACAATTTTAAGTCAGGCAGATCAGGAAGCTGAAAATATCCGGGAGAATGCAAAAAATACCGGATATCAGGAGGGAAGACAGTGCCTGGAGAGTGAGCTGGCGGCACAGCGTGAACAGTTACAGAATGAATATCAGAGAAAACAGGAAACGCTTCAGGATGAATTCAGGGAGAAACAAAAAAATATGGAAAAGGATCTGGTAGATGTGATCCTTGAGGTTTTTAACAAAGTATTCCATATTCAGTTTGATAATAAAAAACACATTCTGATGTATCTCATTGATGATGCAATTTTAAATATCGAGGGAGATAAAAAATTCCGCATCAAGGTTGCTAACAGCAATGTGATGTTTCTTGAGAATCATAAAGAAGAAATTCTGGAACGAGTGGGAGCCGGAATCGAGATCGAGATTGTTGCAGATTCCTCCATGGATGGAAATTCCTGCGTGATCGAGACAGACTCGGGGGTATTCGACTGCAGCCTTGGTGTGCAGCTCGAAAATCTCATAAAAGATATAAAATCACTATGCTTATAAGGATGGTTGAAAGTGGACAGCAGGTATAACAAGTATTTACGACTGGCGGAGAATACATATTTTAAACGGCTTGGAAAAGTTGTTAAAATTGTTGGATTGACCATTGAATCCGTAGGTCCGGACGCAAAACTGAATGACTTGTGCAGAATTATCATTGATGAAAATGCTGACACCGTGGTAATGGCTGAGGTTGTGGGTTTCAGGGATAAAAGACTGCTTTTGATGCCTTATGAGAGCGTAGAGGGGATAGGAGTAGGATGTATCGTTGAAAATACGGGGCATCCTTTATCTGTTCCTGTAGGAAATGAACTCTTAGGGCATACCTTAGACGGAATTGGACGTCCAACGGACATTGACAAATTAGAAACACCGTATGAATATCCGGTCGATGCACAGCCTCCGGATCCGATGTCAAGAAAGATCATCAGTGAGGTGCTTCCTCTCGGCGTGAAAGCGGTCGACGGATTGATCACAGTCGGAAAAGGACAGCGTATCGGAATTTTTGCAGGTTCCGGTGTCGGAAAAAGTACACTGCTTGGTATGTTTGCAAGAAATACAAAGGCAGATATCAATGTCATTGCCCTGATCGGTGAGCGTGGCCGTGAGGTGCGCGAATTTGTGGAACGGGATCTTGGAGAAGAGGGTATGAAACGTTCCATTGTCGTTGTGGCGACTTCTGACAAACCGGCATTGATTCGTAAGAAGGCAGCAATGACGGCGACATCCATTGCAGAGTATTTCAGGGATCAGGGAAAGGATGTGCTTCTGATGATGGATTCCCTGACACGTTTTTCCATGGCACAGCGCGAGATCGGACTTGCATCCGGAGAACCGCCTGTAACCAGAGGATATCCGCCGAGTGTATATTCGGAGATGCCAAAACTGTTAGAGCGTGCAGGAACTTCCGATAAAGGATCGATCACCGGATTATATACAGTACTGGTAGATGGTGATGATTTTAATGAACCGATCACAGATACAGCCCGGAGCATTTTAGACGGACACATCATGCTGTCCAGAAAACTGGGACATAAAAACCACTATCCGGCCATTGATATTTTACAGAGTATTTCCAGGGTTATGAGTTCCATTGCAACGCCGGAACATAAAGAACTGGCAGGCAGGTTAAAAAATGTACTTGCCACATACAATGAGGCAGAAGATCTGATCAATATTGGAGCCTATAAGAGCGGTTCTAACAGGAATATCGATTATGCCATCCAGAAAATCGATGCTGTAAATGATTTCCTGATGCAGAAGACCGACGAAAAATTCCAGTTTGAACAGGAAATCGATCTGCTGCGTGCACTTTTTAATGATTAGAGGTTGATAGGATATGGCAAAATTTGCATATCGGATGCAAAGCATATTAGATATAAAAGAAAAAATGGAAGGCCAGGCGAAGATTGCATATGGAGTTGCAAATGCAAAACTCATGGATGAACAGGGAAAACTCCAGCAGATCATGATACGCAAGGCAGGTTATGAAAGCCAGGCGAGAAATTTGGTGAATGGAACCATTGATGTACCTAAGATCAAAGAATGCAAGCGGGCAGTAGATACCATGAAAACGATGCAGCGCAGCCAGATGATGAATGTGCATGTCGCAGAAAAAAATGTAGAGGCTGCCCGGTTGAAACTCAATGAAGTCATGATGGAAAGAAAGACGCATGAGAGACTGAAAGAGCAGGCGTTTGAAGTTTTTAAACAGGAAATGCAATATGCAGAGAATAAAGAAATTGATGAGCTTGTAAGTTACACCTATCATGAGGGGATGACAGAAACCCGGTAATTTTGACAGGGCAATATACGAGAAAGGCATGGACGAGATTATGGCAGAACAAAAGCAGCAGGAAGAATTACAGCAGGAAAATGAAGTTTTAGATAAAAAACAGTTAAAGGCGGCAAAAAAGCTGGAAAAAAAGAAGAGAAAACAGAAAAATCCAGATGATCTGGATGGAGATGAGGAAACCGTTGGAGGAAAAATCCTTGTTTTCTTTGTCACGATTATTATCATTCTGATCTGGCTTGCCATCTTTGCAATGCTGATTAAGCTGGATGTAGGTGGGTTTGGCTCGGGAGTCTTAGCTCCTGTGATCAAAGATGTTCCTTATCTGAATAAGATTTTGCCGGATTCTGTCACAGAGGAGGTTTCCACGGAAGACAGCCAGTATGCATACACAAATCTGGATGATGCGATCAACCGGATCAAAGAGCTTGAGATTGAGCTTGCAGATGCCCAGAACAGTGCAAATTCTGATGCAGATTATATTACACAGTTAGAGGAGAAGGCGAAAGAGCTGGATACCTATAAGCAGAATGAGGCAGATTTTGAGAAGGAAAAAGAAAAATGGTATGAGGATGTTGTCTTTTCGGAAGATGCTCCCGATATAAGTAATTACAAAGAGTATTATGAGAGCATTGATGCGGCAAATGCGGAAGTGCTTTATAAACAGGTGGTAGAACAGACTCTGACGGATGAACAGATGGATGATTATGTGAAGACTTATTCCAGCATGAAGCCGAAAGAGGCGGCAGCTATTTTTGATACAATGACAGACAACCTTCAATTGGTAGCAGATATATTATCCAATATGGACACACAGTCCAGAGGAGATATTCTCGGTAAGATGAACTCGGATACGGCAGCAAAAGTAACTGAGATCATGGAGCCTTCAGAATAGAGGGAGAGATCTAAGGATCTTTTCCGGGCAGTGCATACTGCCAGACAGTAAGACGATAAAAGAAGAAAGGAGGAAGCATATGGCTGGTACAACAATTTCTGAATTAGGAAAAATGTTTAACCAAAGCACACAGTCTGTGCAGGGGACAGAAAGCAATACCCGGATCACCACTGGAAAAGTAGATTTTGGTTCTATGATGAAACAGTCCGGAAACCGTCAGACAGCATCTTATGCAGGGATTGACCACAACGAAACAGTAAAGACAGCAGCAAATGGCAGTAAGGACACTGTGAAAGCGGCAGATGATTATCAGAAGTATCAGTACAAGGATAATACGATCGCATCAGAGATAAAACAGGTCACATCTGAGGATGTTGTCAAAGAGCAGTTCGAACAGTTTACAGAAGATGTAAAAGAAGTTCTGAAAGAGGAGCTTGGCGTGTCCGATGAAGCGATTGAAGCAGCAATGCAGACCCTTGGCTTACAGTTCCAGGATCTGCTGAATCAGAATAATCTTGCAAATCTTGTGGCAGAACTTACCGGAGCAGACAGCGTACCACAGCTTTTGTGCAGTGAACAGTTTGTAAATGTACTGCAGAGTGTCAATGACATTGGAAAAGATATTTTAAATGCACTTGACATGAGTCTGGAAGAGTTTCAGAGCGCAGTTGCCAAAGTGATGGACGATAATGCCGGATCGTCAGATGCTGTTACCGGACAGGAAACAGAAGCATCTGTGGATGAGGCAGTTGTTACAGATCAGACAGTCACAGAGGATACCAGTGCATCAACACAGAAATTTGTGGTAGAGGATGGAAGACAGACAAAAGCAGCAGAAAATGCACCTGCGCAGGATACACAGTCTTCTGAGGTAACGGAAGATATTCCGGAACAGGAAACTGTACAGAATAGGATGACATCCGAAAATGCGGCAGAGGATTCCACAGATCAGAACAATTCTTCTGATACACCCGGCAGGTTCCGTTTTACAAATGAGACAGCCCATACTGCAGACGGGGCGGTTATCACACCACAGAGTCATGTGGTACAGGAATTTGCTAATGTTGAGACAGTAGAACCATTACCGCAGAGTGTAAATACACAGGATGTGATCGATCAGATCGTAGAGTCCGCAAGAGTGATCCTGACAGAAGATAAGACGAGCATGGAGTTACAGCTGAACCCGCAGAACCTCGGAAAGATCATTCTTAAGGTTACCGAGCAGGAAGGTGCAGTGACAGCAAAGATCATGACACAGAATGCAGTGGTAAAAGAGGCATTAGAAGCCCAGACCGTAGAACTCAGACAGAATTTAGAGCAGGCTGGTGTGAAAGTGGATGCTGTTGAAGTGACCGTTGCAAGCCATGAGTTTGAGAAAAACCTTGAGCAGAATGCAGAAGGTGAAAAACAGCAGGGCGAGCAGCAGGAAAAAGAAAAAGGCAGAACCCGCAGATTAAATCTGAATGATTTAAGTGAATTATCCGGCGTGATGTCGGAAGAAGAAACTCTGGCAGCCAAAATGATGGCAGAACAGGGAAACAGTGTAGATTACACTGCATAAGTTTTGAGAAAGGAGAGAGACAATGGCGTTAATTCAGCAGGTAAAAGATGGAAAATTTATAGATGAGACTACCGGTACAGGCAGTACATCAACAAAATCGTCCGAGAAAGATAAAAAGACCAACGAGCTTGGTTATGACCAGTTCTTACAGATTTTATGCGCAGAGATGCAGTATCAGGATCCGTTGGAACCGACAAGTAATACCGAGTATATTGCACAGCTTGCGACCTTCTCACAGTTGGAGTCACAGCTTAGTGTGCAGAGTACGATCGAGGCCTCTTCGGCAAATGATCTGGTTGGCAAGTATGTCATCATGAAAGTGACTTCATCTACAACAGGAGAGACAAGCTATATCGCAGGAACCTGTGATTATGTACTTCACAAAAACGGAGAAACATTTCTTTCTGTCAATGATGGACTTTACAACCTGAAGGATCTGGATACTGTTGCAGACGCAACTTATATGGAAGCAGTGACACTTGCAGAGACAATTAAATCCGCAATTTCATTACTGCCATCCAAAAATTCAATCTCGCTTGCAAACAAAGATGATATTGAGAGCATCCGTAAGATGTATGATGGACTGAACGATTACCAGAAGAAATTCGTTTCCAAAGATTCCTGGAAGAAGTTTGAAGAACTTGAGGCAAGATTAAAAGAACTGATCAAGGCAAACGGATCTGCAGATGGATCTGACAAAACAGACAAATCTGACAAAGCGGAGGGAACAGACAAGACTGACAGCACAGGCAAGACGGACAGTACAGACAAAGCTGACAGCACAGGCAAGACGGACAGTACAGACAAAGCTGACAGTACAGGCAAGACGGATAGCACAGACAAATCTGATAGTACAGACAAAACAGAAGAAACAGAAAGTGCAGGATCAGGAGATACAACAGATAACAGTTCAGACAGGACAGAGTAACAGGAGATGGGGTTATGAATAAAATTAATAACCAATTCACTTCGATTGAACAGATCACGGACCGTTATCTTGGTACCGGAAAAGGAAATTCCACAGTCAATGCATCGGGATTGTCCTTTGAGGAAATTTTAAAACAGAAACAGGATGTTTCTGAGAGCTTGGAACTGAAATTTTCCAAACATGCCTCCATGAGACTGGAGAACAGAAAAATCAATCTGTCAAAAGAACAGAGCGAACGGCTGGAGAGTGGAGTTCAAAAAGCAAGTGAAAAGGGAATTCGGGAGTCACTCGTAATCGTTGATTCTCTGGCATTCATTGTAAATGTCCCAAACAAAACAGTTGTGACAGCAATGGACCGCACGGAATCCGATGACAACATTTATACCAATATTGATGGCGCAGTGATCATATAGCTGGACCTTAGGGGAGCAATCGGTTTCTGACTGACAGAAGAAACCAGACACCCTGCGCCAAAAGAACTTTAGGAGGTCATTTCATTATGATGAGATCAATGTACTCTGCTGTGTCAGGTTTAAAGACACATCAGACAAGAATGGACGTGATCGGTAATAATATCGCCAACGTCAACACAGTAGCTTTTAAATCTTCTTCCGTAACATTCAGTGATATCTTATATCAGACCACTTCGAATGCGTCCGGAGCAAATGCAACAACCGGTACCGGCGGTGTCAATGCAAAGCAGATCGGTCTTGGTACAACTGCGGCAGCAACCAAAGTCAGCATCACTTCTGCAGGTGCATCTGAGACAACCGGAAATCCATTTGATATCCGTCTGACTGATAAAAACTCAACGAACTTCTTTATTGTAAACAATGGTTCTGAGAACGTATTTACCCGTTCCGGTTCTTTCTACGTAGACGGTTCCGGTAACTTATGTATGTCCTCAACAGGCTATACGGTTATGGGATGGCAGGTTGACGAGACAACAGGTGAGATCCGCAAGGACACTGTTTCGGCACTCCGTATCATGCAGGAGAAGAACCTGACTTCTGCACCGGAGGCAACCACACAGGCAACTATCGCCGGTGTTCTGGATGAGAATGATACAGATGTTAAAAATGATGCCGGCAGGGTAATGAACTTAAACTTCTACGATAACCTTGGCTATCAGTATACTGCGAAGTTTGCAATCAAGTCTACTGGAACAGATGGAAAATATACCGTTGAACTGACATCTGTTTTGGACAGCAATAATAAGAATATTATCGCAGATCTTGATAAACAGCAGATCGCACAGATTTTTGGTAATTACAATGCGAATGCAACACTTGGACAATATGGTCTGACAAAAGATTACGAGTATGATAGTGTATCTAAAAGTTATACAAATAAAACTACTGGTGAAAAGTTCCCAATTAATAACGCTACGGATAATTCCACGACATTTGTAGGGAATAATGGTTCCCAAGTAAGCATTACAGAAATTTTTTCCGGCATCACAACAACCATTGCTAATAATATAAAGAATGCTACAAATAACTATAAGGTGGCTTTTGATGCGCAAACCGGGCATGCGACCCTGACGGGAGAGCAGACTTCTTACGATCTGGAATTTGATACGAGTTCAGGTAAGTTTAAGTCTATTGGTGGGGAGAATCCATCTGTAATGCTGAACATGGGGGCACTCTCTTCAGGTCTGATCAACAACAACGGAAACTTCCAGAATATCACTGTGGACTTCTCACAGTGCTTAAACTATGAGAACGGTGGTAAATCCACAATCGGTGCAGATGCCGGAGCAACTGACGGAAAAACCGGAAAAGGACGTAAGCTTGGTGCCATGACAGGTATTTTCATTGATACAAGCGGACGTATCTACGGTACATATGACAATGGTAACACAGAGCTGTTAGGACAGATCGCAGTTGCACAGTTCTCTAATGCATCCGGTCTTGAGAAAGTCGGAGAGAGCTGCTACCGCACAACCTTAAACTCCGGTGAATTTGATGGCATTGGTGTGGAGATTTCTGCAGACGGTTCTTCCATGACAACCGGCGAGCTGGAAATGTCGAACGTAGACCTTTCCTCAGAGTTTACGTCCATGATCACAACACAGCGTGGTTTCCAGGCAAACTCCCGTGTTATTACAACCTCCGATACATTATTAGAGGAACTTGTAAACTTAAAACGATAATATAAACTGAATGGGGGAATCTATAAAACGTTATAGATTCCTCCTTGAATAGAAATAGTATAAAAAAAGTAACGATTATTTAGTAAATATGTTCCATACTACAACAAGATATGGTATACTAAACATTGTTTCATTGTTTTCATTGTCTGTTAACAATAAGGAAAGGATGAACACTATGATCGAAGTGACAAGATTAAATGGTACACAGATTTTGGTGAATGCGGATCTGATCGAACTTGTCGAAGAAACACCGGATACCGTGATCACTTTCACGACAGGACGAAAAATAATTGTAAAAGAAAGTAGACAACAGATAAAAAGTTTAGTAAAATCATATAAGCGGGAAATTATGGAAACTGGATTTGAAACAGAAAATGAGAATTAAATTTTAAATATATTAACAAGGATGGCAGGTGGAAGATATGGATATCGCATCTTTAGCCGGTATAATACTCGGCGCAGTAATGTTTGTATTCGGTGTTTTCAGTAATGGTGGATTTGAAGCTTTGAAAAACATGGTTGATTCGGCGTCTATCATCATAACAGTCGGAGGTTCTATCTCCGGTGTACTGGCAGCACACAAGTTACCGGATTTCATTAACGGACTGAAGGGTATTACACTTACCTTCAAGGAAAAGGCAGAAGATCCGGCAGAGACGATCAAAAAGATCATTGATCTCTCGAATGTGGCAAGAAAAGAAGGATTGCTCGCATTAGAGGAAGCAGCCAATGATATTGAAGACGATTTTATGAAAAAGGGCGTAATGCTTGTTGTGGATGGTACGGATCCGGAACTGGTGCGTGGCATCATGGAGACAAGCCTGTCCTGTATGGAAGAAAGACATAAGAAAGTAATCGCATTCTGGGAGAAATGGGCAGAATTAGGTCCTGCATGGGGTATGATCGGTACGCTGATCGGTCTTATTAACATGCTTAAGAATCTGGAAGATGCATCGAGTATCGGACCGGCTATGTCGGTTGCCCTGGTCACTACATTATATGGTTCATTGATCGCCAACTGGCTTTGTAATCCAACTGCGTCAAAGCTTAAGGTGAATAATGAGAGAGAAGTTGCAGTAAAAGAAATGATCGTGGAAGGATTGCTTTCCATTCAGGCAGGTGAAAATCCGCGTGTCATTGAAGAAAAGCTGAAATCATTCCTGACACCACAGGCAGCAGGTAGTCTCGGAGAAGGTGATGAAGCCGGAGGTGAAGCATAGTGGCAAGAAAGAAGACAGAAGAAGCACCGGCAGGCGCTCCGGCAGGCGCTCCGGCATGGATGGCGACGTTTAGTGATCTTATGAATTTACTTCTTTGCTTTTTCGTTTTACTGTTTTCTATGTCAACAGTGGATGCTGAGAAGTTTGAGATGGTGATCGCATCTTTACAGAGCAGCTTTAGTATTCTGCCAAGCGGTGGAGCTTCCATCGGAGATGGTGAGATGGTTTCTTCCGGCGTGAGCCAGTTACAGATGTATGACATCTATTATAATCAGATGGCAAATACGCAGACGACAGATGATACATCAGAAAGTTCAGATGTTGCGGAAGAGTATAAAGAAGAAGCGCTTGCCGAGTCAGAACAGATGGCAGAGCAGGTGCAGGATCTTGTAGCACAATATGGCATACAGGATCAGGTGGAAATCGATTTTAATGCGGAATATGTGCTGTTGAATTTAAATGGTGCAGTGCTGTTTGATTCCGGAAAATCTGAGATCAAGTCAGAAGCCTATCCTTTGATGGATAAGATTGGAAAGATTCTTCAGAGTTATCAGCAGAACATGATAGAGATAGAGGGACACACGGATAATATTCCGTTCACGCATTCTTCAAAATATGAAAATAACGATGTGCTGTCAATGTACAGGGCATTATATGTGGCAGATTATATGCGCAATATCACAACGATCGATCCGTCACATATCAAGTCATCCGGAAGAGGCGAATACGTTCCGATTGCAGATAATTCCACACCGGAGGGAAGGGCGCGCAACAGACGTGTTGAGATAAAGATATATAATTCATATTATTCCGAAATAAATTAATTAACAGAAGAAAGGCACAAACAATGAAAAAGAATCTGATGACAGTAATTATCCTTGCATTAGTTCTGGTGAATCTCGTTTTGACTGCAATTCTTGCGTTTACGATCATTCCTCAGACGAGAAAATCAAATCAGCTGATCGATAAGATCGCATCAGCAATTGATCTGGAGCTGGAAGATGGAAGCAGCAAAGATACCGCAGCAGTTCCGGTGGAAGATATTGAAGTTTATGATATTGAAGCCAGCTTTACCGTCAACTTAAGTCCAAGCGGTGATGGAAAAGACCATGTGGCTGTATTTTCTATCGGTTTGTCGCTGAATACAAAGAGTGACGGATACAAGAGCATAGGTACAGAAGGATTGAAAGCGAAGGAAACATTGATCAAAAATGATATCAACACGATTGTTTCCGGATATACAATGGAACAGTTCCGGGAGGACGAGCAGAGCGTTAAAGATGCTATTCTCGAAGATCTGCAGGAGATGTTCGGTTCTGACTTTATCGTTGGGGTAAGTTTCTCCAGTGTAAATACGCAGTAAATTAGAATGCTAGGTGGTGAAAGAGAATGGGTGAAGTCTTATCTCAAAATGAGATAGATAGTCTTCTGCAGGCATTGAGCAGTGGTGAACTTGATGCTGAGGACATGAAAGAAAAAGACGAAAAACAAGTAAAAAATTATGATTTTACCCGTCCGGCAAAGTTCTCAAAAGAGCATTTGCGTACGTTGGAAATCATTTTTGAACATTATGGAAGACTTCTTTCGACGAACTTACCTGTTTATTTGAGAAAAACAGTACAGGTGGAAGTGATGAATTCAGAGGCGGTTACCTATTCTGAATTCACGAATGCACTGTCAAATCCGGTTTTACTCGGATTGGTGAATGTATCGCCTTTGAGTGGCAGTATTATTATAGAACTTGCAGACAATCTGGGATATGCAATTGTTGACCGAATGCTCGGTGGATTGGGAACTCCGTTAGATAAGCCAAGAGATTTCTCCGAGATTGAACTTTTGATTCTGGAGAGAATCTATAATGTATGTGTAAGTCTTTTGCCGGAGCCTTGGTCGAGTGTCTGTGAGATTTCACCGCGGCTTGAACGGATTGAGACAAACTCACAGTTTGCGCAGATCATTTCGCCGACTGAGATGATCGCACTTGTGACATTACATATCAAGATTGGCGATGTGGAAGGTCTTATGAATATCTGTCTTCCGTATCTGACATTGGAAAGTGTCATGGACAAGCTGAATACGAAGTTCTGGTATTCAAATCTTCAGGAACATGACGATAAGCAGTATACAGATGCGATCGAAGCTTTGATCTCAAAAGCGAAGATTCCTGTAAAAGCGGTTTTGGGAAACAGTACTATTTCCGTGGACGATTTTGTAAATCTTCAGGTTGGAGATATTATCCGGCTGGATTCGGGTGTGAATCAGGATCTGAATATTTTTGTCGGTAATATAAAAAAATTTACTGCTCTGCCGGGAGCTGTCGGCGATAATTATGCAGTAAGAGTTACATCAGTGGTAAGAGAGGAGCAGTAGTAATGGATGGTGTTTTGTCACAGGAAGAAATCAGTGCATTGCTGAATAACCCGGATGATGCAAATAAAAATGATTTGCTGACAGATGCTGAAAAAGACGCGATTGGCGAAATTGGTAACATCAGCATGGGAACAGCGGCAACAACATTGTTTTCCCTTGTAAATCGTAAAGTAGATATTTCAACGCCGGTTGTATCTTTTGCAACATGGAGTGACATCTGTGATGCATATGAAAAACCGTGTGTATTTATCCGAATTGCATATACAGTTGGTTTGGATGGAAGTAATATTCTTGTTTTAAAAGAACATGATGTAAAAGTCATTACAGACCTGATGATGGGTGGTGATGGTACTAATACAGATGGAGAACTTGGAGAGTTACATTTAAGTGCAATCAGCGAAGCGATGAATCAGATGATGGGTTCCGCAGCGACCTCTCTTTCCTCTATGCTGAATAAGACCATCGATATCAGTCCGCCAGTTGCAGATCTTGTGGATCTTCATGATAATATTGATGAGGGATCGATCGCAGATTTTTTATCCGGTTCGTTTGTTAAGATTTCATTTAAGATGGAGATTGGAGATCTGGTAGACAGTGAGATCATGCAGTTGTATCCGGTTTCTTTTGCGAAGGAGATGTGCGCAAGCATTACAAAGAATATGGAAGCGGATACCAATTCCACATCGAACGAGGCAGAAAAAGCAGTGAGTGCACAGCCAGCTGCACCACAGCCTCAGATGGAACAGCCGATGGGAGGTCAGCAGGTTATGGGACAGCCAATGATGGGGCAGCCAATGATGGGACAACCAATGATGGCATCAAATATGACTCAGATGTATGCACAGCCGGTAAATGTACAGCCGGCACAGTTTCAGGCTTTTAATCCAAGTATTGCACAGGTTGCAGGAGCAGAGAACATCGGATTGATCATGGATGTTCCGCTTGAGGTGACAGTAGAACTTGGAAGAACAACAAAGTCGATCCATGAGATTTTGGATTTCGCACCTGGTACGATCATCGAGTTGAATCGAATTGCCGGTGAACCAATAGATATTCTGGTAAACGGAAAATACGTTGCCAAGGGTGAAGTCGTAGTAATTGAAGAAAGTTTTGGTGTGAGAATCACTGAAATTGTGAAATAAGATAGGAAAAGAAGAGGAGAAACAAATAATATGGCTAAAGTAATGATTTGCGATGACGCAGCATTTATGAGAATGATGATTAAGGATATCTTAACTAAGAATGGTTATGAGATTGCTGCTGAGGCTGAAAACGGACAGAAAGCAGTAGAAAAATATCCAGAAGCAAAACCTGATCTTGTATTAATGGATATCACAATGCCTGAGATGGATGGTATTGAAGCATTAAAGAAGATCAAAGAATTAGATCCGAACGCTAAGGTTATTATGTGTTCTGCAATGGGTCAGCAGGCTATGGTTATTGAGGCAATCCAGTCAGGAGCAAAAGACTTTATCGTAAAACCATTCCAGGCAGAGCGTGTTCTTGAAGCAGTGAAAAAAGTTGTAGGTTAATATGATATTACTCAGTTCTGCATTAGGCAGTTTTATCCAGCTGTTAGGCGTATTGATCATTTTTTTCTTTGTGCTGGCGATCACCTATTTCACAACAAAGTGGATCGGTAATTATCAGAAAACAAATTTTGCAAACAAAAATCTGCAGATTGTGGAATCAATACGTGTTGGAAATAATAAGTTTATTGCAATTGTAAAAGCAGGTGAGGTGTACCTTGTTGTAGCTGTTGGAAAAGATGATGTGACACTGCTCACACAGCTTACAGAAGAACAATTAAGCGAAGTACCGGATCTCTCTGCGGCACAAAACAGATTTCCGATGGATGGGAAGGCTGCACAGGAGAATTTCCGTGAGGTATTGAACCGGGTGAAGGAACATTTTCCTAAGAAATAGGTTTTGATTATGACAAGAGTGAAAAAGACATATTGTATGGTGTCACTAATTGTGGCAATGGTGGTACTTGTTCTGACGCTTTCATGGTCAGCGGGTGGAACAACTGTGTATGCAGCTTCCATGGATCCGGACAGTATCACAACATTTGATGGTGACAATTCAGAGGGTGGTGTCACCAGAGCAGCAGAAGACAGTACAAATGGATTGACAATTTCATACAACAATGATGGCGGATCATTGTCGGCACCGGTGAAGATGCTTTTGGTATTGACAATTTTATCACTGGCACCATCGATACTGATCATGCTGACTTCTTATACAAGAATTATCATTGTATTACATTTTCTGCGTACCGCAATTGGAACGCAGACCGCACCACCTAATCAGGTATTGATCGCGTTGGCTTTATTTTTGACATTTTTCATTATGTGGCCGACATTCCAGCAGATCAATACAGAGGCGATCCAGCCTCTTGACAAGGGTGAGATTACGACGGAAGAGGCATTTACCGTCGCACAGGGACCAATCAGGGAATTCATGTACGGTCAGACGCAGGAAAAAGATTTAAAGCTGTTTGTGGATATTTCAGATGAAACCTATGACAGTTATGATGATGTTCCGATGACGACTCTGATCCCGGCATTTATCTTAAGTGAATTGAGAGCTGCATTTATTATCGGTTTCGTGATTTATATTCCGTTTATCGTAATTGATATGGTCGTAGCATCCGTGCTGATGTCCATGGGTATGATGATGCTGCCTCCGACAACGATCTCCCTGCCATTTAAAATATTGCTTTTTATTCTGGCAGACGGATGGGATTTAGTGATCGGAAGCCTTGTAAAAACGTTTTATTAGTGGAATCTGAGGTGATGAGATATGATAACAGAGGGACAGGTTCTTGATATCGCAAAAGATGCAATTTATTATATTATTATCTGTAGTGCCCCGGTTTTGATAATTTCGCTGGTGGTTGGTTTGATTATCAGTATTTTTCAGACAGTCACTTCGATTCAGGAGCAGACACTTACATTTGTACCAAAGATTGTGGCAGTATTTATTGGATTGATGGTATGTGGTTCGTGGATTCTGAATCAGCTGTCGGAATTTGTGACGACCTTATGGTCGAACTTCAGTATTTATCTTGGATAGGTTTGACATATGGTGCAGTATTCATTTTCATTGGAAAATTTTGAAATTTTTATCTTAATACTTGTTCGCGTATCCTGCTTTGTATACATTGCACCTTTTTATGGGATGTCGAATGTGCCGAATCAGGTGAAGATAGGGCTTTCTGCGATGATCGCACTTCTGGTGTCTGGGTTTGCAGATGTTTCACAGGTTGAATATACCGGGCTTATAGGATATGCAGTCATTGTTTTGAAAGAGGGAATTACAGGGTTGCTGATCGGACTTGCTGCAAACGTTTGTAATTCCATTATTTTATTTGCGGGTAATATCATTGATATGGATATCGGTCTGTCAATGGCAACCGAATTTGATCCGATCAACAACGCGCAGGTAACATTAACTGGAAATCTGTATAATTATTTTATACTGATGCTGCTTGTGGTAACCGACATGCATCATTATATATTACGGGCCTTTGTGGATGCATTTACAGTCATACCGGTCAATGGACAGGTGTTTGACTGGGAGCATCTGATGAGATCCATGACAACTTATATGGGAGACATGTTTGTGATAGCATTTCGTATCATTTTGCCGGTATTTGCATGTATCATGATCTTAAACTGTATCCTTGGTATCATGGCGAAGGTTTCACCGCAGATGAATATGTTTGCGGTAGGTATGCAGATGAAGATTATGGTTGGATTTGTTGTACTTTTTCTGACCGTATCATTGCTGCCAAGTGTGGCAAATTTCATTTTTACGGAAATGAAAAAATTGATGGTACTTTTTATAGAAGGAATGTATTGACTTGGAACAGCAGAAACAGTTACATTTGATCATGGAATGGGATCTTCAGTGGTTTGCAAAGGACGGACCCGGTGGTGAAAAAACAGAACCGGCGACAGCAAAGAAACTGAGGGAGGCAAGAGAGGATGGCAAAGTCGTAAAAAGTAAAGAACTTACGGCGGCATTTGACCTGATCATTTTATTTCTTGTCCTGAAAATTTTTGTTTCATTTGTGGGTAACAGACTCATGAATAGTTTTGTGGATATCTACGGCAGGATACCGGATTTTGTAAGGGAGAATGCCGTTGATGTGACGGAAAAGTCAGTCGCAGCGCTTATGTCCGATGCACTGATACAGATTCTGATCGTCTGTGTTCCCTTTTTTGCATTTGGATTTGTTGTGACGGCGCTGATCAGTGTGATCCAGGTTGGGTGGAAAGTGACAGGGAAACCGTTGCAGCCCAAATTCGATAAATTTAATCCAATCAATGGATTTAAAAGAATTTTTTCAAAAGATTCTATTTTTGAACTGGTCAAATCTATTCTTAAAATTTTTGTTATCGTCTATGTGGCATATACCTCGATCAGAGGTCATGCACAGGACATTTTTATCCTATATGAGATCCCACTGATGCAGGCGATCATGCTTTGCGGAACGGTGATCATCAATGCTGGTCTGAAAATCAGTCTCGTCTATTTAGTGATCGGTCTGGCAGATTTTATTTATCAGAAGTATCGTTTTAATGAAGATATGAAGATGACCAAACAGGAAGTGAAGGACGAGTTTAAAAATACAGAGGGTAATCCGGAAATCAAAGGCAGACAGAGACAGCGTATGCGTGAGGCTTCCAGAAGACGTATGATGCAGGATGTTCCAAAAGCGGACGTTGTCATCACGAACCCGACTCACTTTGCAGTTGCGATCAAGTATGATGCTGAGACATCAAAGGCACCGGTTGTTCTTGCAAAGGGAGAAGATTATCTGGCACAGAAAATCAAAGAGGCTGCCAGAGAACATCATATTGAGATTGTGGAAAACAAACCACTTGCGCGGATGCTGTATGCAAACGTGGATATCGGACAGGAAATTCCACCGGAACTGTATCAGGCAGTTGCCGAGATCCTCGCAATGGTTTACAATATGAGAGAAAAATAATTTGAGAGTGACTAAGGAGGAAAAGGCATGAAAAAAGCGGACATTGGCGTAGCGTTATATTTACTTGCGGCCGTTATTTTTTTCATTGTTCCAATCAGTTCCACCTTGTTGGATGTGATGATCGCGATCAATATTTCTATCGCGTTAATTATACTGTTTAATACATTATTCGTGAAGGAAGTACTGGATATGTCTTTCTTCCCGACTCTTTTACTGTTCACGACTATTTTTAGAATTTCACTGAACGTGTCGTCTACCAGACTGATCCTTTCAACAGGAGCACCTGGTAATGTTGTCACAACGTTTGGCCAGTTCGTAGGTGGCGGTGATCTTGTCATTGGTGCAATCATATTCATTGTACTCATTATTATCCAGTTTGTAGTTATTAATAAAGGTTCTGAGCGAGTTGCAGAGGTAACAGCACGTTTCACACTGGATGCAATGCCGGGTAAACAGATGGCGATCGACGCTGACTTAAACACCGGAGCGATCACAGAGAAGGAAGCAAGGGAGCGCAGAAATAAGATTCAGGAAGAATCCGCTTTCTTTGGTTCCATGGATGGTGCTACAAAGTATGTTAAGGGAGATGCAACGGCAGGTCTTATCATTACATTTATCAACCTGATCGGTGGTACGGTCATGGGCGTGATGAGTCAGGGATTAAGCTTTGCAGAAGCGATCCAGCAATATGGTATCCTCACCATCGGTGACGGACTTTGTTCCCAGATCCCATCGCTTCTGATTTCTCTGTCAACCGGTATTCTGGTAACGAAAGCTTCCAAGGAAGCAGATTTTGGAACTGTTCTGGTAAGCCAGCTTTTTGGCATTCCGAAGGTGCTTTATCTGGTTGGTGCAACGCTTGCATTTTTGGGGATCACGACACCTTTGACATGGTATCTCTTTGTCGGTCTTGGTCTTGTGTTCATCATTTCCGGACGTATGATGGATAAACAGATCCGTGTGGAGAGCATTGAGGAGGAAGTGAGTGAGGCAGAGACGGAGGCAGAGGAGATACGCAAACCGGAAAATGTTGTTTCACTGCTTCAGGTAGATCCGATCGAACTGGAGTTTGGATATGGTATTATTCCATTGGCAGATGTCAATCAGGGTGGCGACCTTCTTGACCGTGTTGTCATGATCCGTAGACAGATCGCCTTGGAACTTGGTACGGTTGTGCCGATCATCCGTCTGCGTGATAATATCCAGCTGAATCCGAACCAGTATATTATTAAGATCAAGGGTATCCAGGTGACAGAGGGAGAGATCCTTTTTGACCATTATATGGCGATGAATCCAGGGTATGTAGAGGAAGAGATCACTGGTATTCCGACCTTTGAGCCATCCTTCCATCTGCCTGCGATCTGGATCACAGAGAGCCAGAGGGAGAGAGCGGAAAGCCTTGGATATACCGTTGTCGATCCGCCATCCATTATTGCTACACACCTGACAGAGGTGATCCGGAACCATATTGCGGAGCTTTTGACAAGGCAGGATGTACAGAATCTGGTCAACAATCTGAAAGAGAGCAATCCGGTTCTTGTGGACGAACTCATACCAAAATTGCTTGGTCTTGGTGAAGTACAGAAAGTATTACAGAATTTATTGAGCGAGGGAATTTCCATCCGAGATCTTTTGACTATTTTTGAAACACTTGCAGATCATGCCGCTGTGACAAGAGACACGGATGTCCTGACAGAATATGTCCGCCAGAGTCTGAAGAGGGCAATCTCAAATAAATTCTTCCCGGCAAACGAGACAACCAGTGTAATCACTTTAGATCCGAAGATCGAGCAGGAGATTATGTCGTCAGTCAAACAGACAGAGCAGGGAGCGTATTTAACCTTAGACCCTGAACGCACCAAGGCCATTATGGCATCTTTGGAGCAGGAGGCTGCAAAGCTTGAAAATATGGGAAAAACTCCGATCGTTATCACTTCACCGATTGTCCGTATGTATTTTAAGAAACTGACAGAAGATTATTTCAAAGATCTGATCGTTGTTTCATACAATGAAGTGGAATCGAATATTGAATTACAATCAGTAGGGATGGTGACAGCATAAATGACAATAAAAAAATTCCAGGGAAAAACACAGGAAGAGGCAACAGAGAAGGCAAGACAGGAGCTTGGAGCCGGAGCTGTTGTGATGAATGTAAAAGAAATCAAACCAAAGGGGCTTTTTAATTTTTTTAAGGGCTCTACCTTTGAAGTCACTGCAGCGATCGAGGAAAAGGAGCAGTTTTTAAATGCTGTCCAGATGGCAGCAATGCAGCAGAAAAAGATTGAAAATATTAATCTTGCCGCAGATGAGAAGATCAGTATTCCGCTTCCGGCAGAAAAAACTGTTGAGCCAGCGCCTTCCTATCAGCGTCCGGTAACACCAGAAAAAGAAGTTGTGGTGAATAAGAGCGAAAGTGATATTGAAAAGAAATTGGAAAACCTTTCCAATATTTTGGAAAAAAAGCTCAGTGAAGATGGAGCAAGGGAGGCAGAAATGCCGGTGACTCCTAAGGCATCTCCAAAAAATCTTGAAAATTTCAAGTTTATGAAGATGCTCTACCGTACCATGCTGAACAATGATGTAAATGAAAAGTATGTCAATCAGATTCTCGATGAAGCTGAGAAGGTTACAAACAGCGGAAGCAATGTTGATATTATTCTTTCCAATGTTTACCAGAAGATGATCTTAAAACTTGGAGAGCCAAATTGCATTGACTTGTCAGGAAAGAAGCCGCATGTTATATTTTTTGTAGGACCTACAGGAGTAGGCAAAACAACCACGATCGCCAAGATCGCAGCAAAGTACAAGGTGGAGCATGACAAAAAGGTTGCTATGCTGACAGCAGATACTTACCGGATCGCAGCGGCAGAACAGTTAAAGATTTACGCCAATATTTTAGATGCACCGGTGAAGATCATTTACTCTGCGGAAGAACTCAATCAGTCTTTGGAGACACTGGCTGAATACGACCTTGTATTTGTGGATACTGCAGGTTTTTCCCATAAGAATGAGGAACAGCGTGAAGATATTAAGAAACTGGTCAATGGTCTTGACCTAAAATATGAAAAGGAAGTTTACCTTGTTTTAAGTGCTACAACGAAGTATAAGGATCTTATGGAGATTGTTGACATTTATAGGGAAATTGCAGAATATAAGATTATTTTTACAAAATTAGATGAAACCACTTCATTTGGCAATATATTAAATATCCGCTTATATTCAGGGGCAGATCTGTCTTATATGACAAATGGACAGAGCGTTCCGGATGATCTGGAAGTATTTAATACCCAGATGGTGGTAAAACAACTGCTTGGAGGAAAGTAACAGATGGATCAGGCAGAAGAACTGCGCAATGTGATCAAAAAACAGAATCAGAGAACAAAGAAGCCCGCCAGGATCATCACTGTCACAAGTGGAAAGGGCGGTGTGGGAAAATCCAACATTGCCGTAAATCTTGCAGTCCAGTTTCAGCGGATGGGGTTGAAAACGATCATTTTTGATGCAGATATCGGACTTGCAAACGTGGAAGTGATGTTTGGAACAATTCCCCAGTATAGCCTGAACGATCTGATCTATCATGACAAAGAAATCGAGGACATCATTACGGATGGACCGGAGGGGGTTGGCTTTATTTCCGGCGGCTCCGGTATTATGGGACTGAGTAATCTGACACTGGATCAGATCAGTTATCTGGTAAAGTCAGTGGAAAAGCTTTCTGTGATCGCAGATATTGTGATCGTTGATACAGGCGCAGGAATTTCAGACAGTGTCATGGAGTTTGTGGCGTCAAGTCCTGAGATTTTACTGGTGACTACACCGGAACCAAGCTCACTTACGGATGCATATTCGCTATTGAAGATGCTTTACCGCAATCCGAAATACGATAAGAATGAATCGGTGATCCATGTACTGACGAACCGTGTTGCTTCCTTTGGTGAGGGAAAGATGGTTTTTGACAAACTGGAATCGGTTGTAAAACAGTTTCTGGATGGCTCTGTCCATTATATTGGGATCATCCCACAGGATGCGATGTTAGAGAAAGCGGTGCGGATACAAAAACCGGTTTCCATCGTGTCGCCGAATGCAAGGTCTTCAAAACGGTTTGAGGAACTGGCACAGTATTTAGTGTCTGGCGGAAAGCAGGATTCTTCGGAACAAAATGCTTTCAGACAATTTCTGACAAAATTATTTAACCTTTCATAAGGAGAGGAGCTATATGGCATTTACAGATTTGATAAAGCCTGGTGACAAGATCGATATCAGGTTATTACAACAGGTTGAAAATGAGGAGCGGACTGGCGATACGGTTAAAGTTTACAAGAGCCAGGTTCTTGATATAAATAAGCGTGGCAATCTTGAGATTTCAATGCCTACAGAGGGAACAAAACTGATTCTTCTTCCTCTGGATGTACGTTTGGAATTTGTTTTTTATTCCGGAGGATTCTTATATAAAAGTATCGGACAGATCGTAGAGCGCTTCAAGCGGGATAATATTTATACACTGGAAGTAGAACTTAAAACACGTCTGGAAAAGTTCCAGCGCAGGGAATTTTACCGATATGAGTGTTCCATTGATTTTAAGTTTTTCGAACTGACGGAAGAGCAGGCAGATCTTGCAACAGTGGAAGAGATTTTTGCCCAATTGCGCGATGAACATTTTAATGACAAGATACGGACAGGTACGATCGTTGACATCAGCGGTGGAGGCATCCGCTTTAATTCAGATACGGAGTTAAAGAGTGGAGATCATATCCTTGCGGTAGCACATCTCGCAAATGAAAGAATGAATCAGGAATTCCATATTGTTGGTTCTGTTATTTCCTGCGAGAAGAAGGAACAGGTAACGGAAAAGAAATATGTTTCCCGTGTCAAGTTTATGATCAAAGACGACAGAGTACGAGAGGATATTATCCGATATATTTTTGAAGAGGAACGATTAACACGTCAAAAGGATAAAAGGTAATGATTATGAAAAAAAATATTCTTGTTGTTGATGATTCTGCACTCATGAGAAGGGTTATATGTGATATAATCAATTCCGATGATACATTTCAGGTAACAGATGTGTGCCGCGATGGGCTGGAAGCATACGAAAAGCTGAAGGTCAACCGTTATGATGGCGTGATCCTTGATGTCAATATGCCAAGGATGGGCGGTCTGGAACTTTTAGAGCGCCTGCAGAAAGAACGCATTAAGACAAATGTGATCATGGTCAGTACCATGACAACACGGGATGCGGATGTGACGATCCTTGCGATGGAGCGTGGAGCAGTTGATTTTGTGACAAAACCAACAAATATCATTGAGGCAAAAGGGGATGCGTTCCGGAAAGAAATCTTAGGTATTTTAAATGCCGTTTTAAAGACAGAACGGATCAGCCTTACAGAACGCAGACCTGCAGTGGCAGCTGTCAGTGCTGTGCAGAAACGCAATGCATCGGCAGAAACAAGGTTTAAGAATAAAATTGTTGCACTTGCATGTTCTACCGGTGGACCAAAAGCTTTGCAGAGTGTCATTCCTTATCTGCCGGCCAATCTGGATGCCCCAATGGTTCTTGTGCAGCATATGCCTGCCGGATTTACGAATTCCATGGCAAACCGTCTGGATGAGATCAGTAAGATCAATGTAAAGGAAGCCGAGAATGGAGAAATCCTGAAAAAAGGAACTGTTTACATTGCGCCGGGCGGAAAACACATGGAAGTAAAGAAGTGTCCGGATGGCTCACATAAGATCGTATATAACGATATGCCACCGATCGGCGGATTGAAACCATGCGCAAATATCACATATGATTCTTTGAGGACATGTGGATATGATCAGGTAGTGTGCGTTGTGCTTACAGGAATGGGTGCTGATGGAACCAATGGAATCCTGGAATTATCAAAAGTAAAACCAATTTATACGATTGCACAGGATGCGAAGACATGTGTTGTCTATGGCATGCCGAAAGCAATTGCGGAGACGGGACTTGTAAATGAAGTCGTTCCGCTGACAGAAGTAGCAAATTCAATCACAAAGAATGTGGGGGTAAATTAACATGGATGTAAGCCAGTATCTGGAAATATTTATTGATGAATCAGAAGAACATCTGCAGACATTAAGCGATTGTATCATGGTCCTTGAAAAAGAACCGGACAATAAAGATACGATCAATGAAGTGTTCCGTGCGGCACACTCTTTAAAGGGTATGGCAGGTACCATGGGCTTTAAGAGAATGCAGCATCTGACACATGATATGGAAAATGTGTTTCAGGAAGTGCGGAGCGATCACATAAAAGTCACAAGTGGGATGATCGATCTCTTGTTCAAATGTCTGGATGCACTTGAAGGTTATGTTGACAATATTAAGAGTACCTCCGATGAGGGAACAGAAGATAACGAAGTTATCATCAAAGAATTAAATGATTTTATTGCAAAAACAGAGGGTGCGGAAGAAACAGGGAATACTGAGACTTCTGAAGCAAAAGAAGCAGCACCTGAATCCACTCAGGAAGAAAAAGCAGGACAGGAAAAAATCGAACTGACAAATGACGAGAAGAAGGCAATCCGTGAAGCGGAGTCAAATGGACAGCATATTTACGTCATGACAGTTCATATCCAGAAAGACTGTCTTTTGAAGGCAGCCCGTGCATTCCTTGTATTTAAGGCTGTGGAAGATTTTGGACAGATTCTGGTATACCGTCCAAGCTCACAGGATATCGAAGACGAGAAGTTTGAGTTTGAGTTCAGCTTTTTCCTTGCCTCGGAAGAATCTGAGGACAAGATCGTAGCAGCAGCAAAGGCTGTTTCTGAGATTGAAAAAGTAGATGCGGAAGAGATCCATCTTGATGAATATGTAAAAGAGGCAGAAGCACAGGAAGAACAGCAGGCAAAAGAAGCGACAGCGGAACAGAAGGAAGCACCTGCAGAAGCTCCAAAGGCGGCTGAGAAGAAGGCACCGGCTGCAAATGCCAAGAAACAGACCAATGCAAAACCGGTAACCGGAAGAACTGTCCGTGTAGATATTGAAAAACTGGATGCTTTGATGAATCAGGTGTCAGAGCTTATTATTGCAAAGAACAGTCTGGTCTCCATCAGCTCTAACGAGAGTGGTGAGTATCAGAATCAGTCGTTCCATGAACAGATTGAATACTTAGAGCGTATCACAACGAATCTTCATGAGTCTGTTATGAAAGTCCGGATGGTACCTATCGAGAGCGTTGTAAATAAGTTCCCTCGTATGATCCGTGATCTTTCCCGTAAGTTAGGAAAGAAAATGGAGCTGTATATGACTGGTGAAGATACAGAGTTAGACAGAACTGTAGTCGATCAGATCGGTGATCCGTTACAGCACTTACTCCGTAACTCAGCAGATCATGGTCTGGAAGACAATGCAACCCGTGTAGAGAGAGGAAAACCGGAAGTTGGTTCTATCTTCCTAAAAGCTTTTCAGGAAGGCAATAACGTTATCATTGAAGTGGGAGATGATGGTAATGGTATTGATGTTGCAGCGGTAAGGGACAAAGCTGTTGAACGCGGTGTCATTACAGCAGAACAGGCGGAGAATATGAGCCAGAAAGAGATCATCAATATCTTATTCCTTCCAAGTTTCTCTATGGCAAAGAAGATTACTGACATCTCCGGACGTGGTGTTGGTCTTGATGTTGTAAAATCTAACATCGAAGCACTTGGTGGTGACGTTGAAGTCCGCACACAGCTTGGAGAAGGAACAACTTTCATTGTCCGTCTGCCGCTGACACTTGCAATCATCCAGGCATTAATGGTTGAGATCCGTGATGAAAAATATGCGATCGCACTTGGATCCATTTCAAATATTGAAAGTATCCCGGTAAATGAGATCAAATATGTTCAGGCTCAGGAGGTGATCCATCTCCGTGGTGCCGTTATCCCACTGATCCGTCTTGATCAGGTACTGGATATGGAAGAAAAACAGGAAGAACCGGAGAATCTTACGGTTGTTATCGTTAAGAAAGGCGACAGCCTCGCAGGTCTTGTTGTAGATAATCTGATCGGACAGCAGGAGATCGTTATCAAATCTCTTGGAAAGTATATCAACAACAATAAGATTATCAGTGGCGCAACCATTCTTGGCGATGGTGAAGTTGCATTAATCCTTGACGTTAATACATTGATGTAATGGAGGAGACGAATATGGAGAAAAATATAGATATCGCTGAAAATGATGCAAAACAGTATATTGTTGTAAAAATCGGCAGCGAACAGTACGGAATTGATATCAGCTATATTGACAATATTGTGCGTATGCAGAAAATCACACGTGTTCCAAAGATTCAGACATACTTTAAAGGGGTCATCAATCTTCGTGGGGAGATCGTGCCTGTTATGAGTGTGCGTAAAAAAATGAATCTGGATGATGATGTCATCACAAATGCCAGCAGGATCATTATTTTAAAGCTTGAGGAAAAAGGAACGATCGGAATCATTGTAGATGAAGTAAAAGAGGTTGTTACTTTATGCACCGATGAGATTGATAAGACAAGCGGAAGCAAGGACGGAAAAGCCATGTTTATCAATGGTGTTGGCAAACATGGGGACGAACTGATATCTTTATTTGAGATCAGTTCGATTGTAGAAGAAAAAGAAAATGCGTAATTCCATAAAGTGAGACCTTTCTTACAAGGTCTCACTGTGTTTATTATGCAGAAACAGATGGAGAAAATAAATGACAAAGTATACGTTGGATGAAGTTAATGATATGTACGTGGACGTGCTCAAGGAGATCGGAAATGTCGGCTCCGGTAACGCAGCGACCGCAATCGCAAATATGGTCGGCACCCGCATTGACATGAAAGTCCCAAATGTAAAATTGATGGACGTAGGAAAATTAGGAAGTGCGATCGGACCGGAAGAAGAGACGGTGATCGGTATTTTTCTTGAGGTATCGCATGATATTGATGGAAGCATGATGTTCCTGCTGGATTTAGAATCCGGACATTATCTTGCGGATAAGCTTTTAATGAAGGAAAATGTGGTTCATGAGCAGATGGAAGTTTTTGATGAAATGGAACTTTCAGCATTGAAAGAGGTGGGGAATATTATTACAGCGTCCTACCTTTCAGCACTGGCTTCCATGACAAATTTAACGATTTTACCATCTGTTCCGTATATCTGTGTCGATATGGCGGCTGCTATTCTAAGTGTTCCGGCCATTGAGTTTGGTCTGGTTGGTGACCGGGCATTATTGATCGAGACAGAGATCTGTGCAGATGTAGCGATCAGAGGCTATTTTATTCTGATGCCGGAACAGGAATCTTATTACAAAATATTATCAGCACTTGGGTTGTCACTGTAAGGAGTTTGTATGGGGAATATCATTAAGGTTGGAATGGCGGATTTGAATGTATGCAAGGCTCCTGACGGACTCACAACACTTGGACTTGGATCCTGTATTGGCCTGACACTCTATGATCCGGTTACAAAGATTGGCGGCATGGTACATTATATGCTTCCAGACAGCACAAAAGTGAGCAACAATTCAAATAAGGCAAAATTTGCAGATACAGGAATTGAAGAATTATTAAAAAAAGTCATTGCTGCAGGGGCAAGTAAGACAAGGCTTGTTGCCAAGATTGCTGGCGGTGCGAAGATGTTTGAGGTCAGTGGTTTATCAGATGTCGGAAATATCGGTGCGAGAAATGCAGAAGCAGCAAAGAAGATTTTAAAAGAAAAAGGAATCCGGCTGGTTGCCGAAGACACCGGATTAAACTATGGACGCACGGTCGAGTTACATTGTGACACCGGAGAATTTCTGATAAAATCAGTAGGAAAGCCAATTAAAACTATTTAAAAAATCGTGAAAAACGTTTTTAGTGGAGAGATTATGAAAACAAAAGGCATACCGGCAGTCGTGATGCTGCTTGCAGGGTTTGTCACATGCATCATTGGAATTGTACAGCATATGGAAACGGATGTTTTTATCAAGACATTGCTTGCGGTTTTAATTATTTTTTATTTATTAGGATGCATTGTGAAACTGGTTCTTGATAAAAACTTTAAAGAAATGGATGAACCTGAAGAAAACCAGGAAGAGTCCGGAGAAGAACAGACACAGGAACAGTCAGACTCGGATGGGGAGAAGAAGAGTGAATAACTTGAACCTGGGGGCTTCATATGAAAACGGTAGATAGAGAGAAACTCTGGGAAGAATATCAGAAAAAAAAGACACCGGAGTTGAGAGAAAAACTAATAATAGAATATTCGCCGCTTGTCAAGCTTGTTGCCGGAAGATTGAGCATGTATCTCGGATATAATGTGGAATATGATGATCTTGTAAGTTATGGTATCTTTGGTTTGATCGATGCGATCGATAAATTTGATCTCGGAAAAGAGGTTAAGTTTGAGACATATGCGAGTCTGCGGATCCGTGGAACGATATTAGATCAGATCCGTAAAATGGACTGGATTCCAAGAACTGTCAGACAGAAACAGAAAAAGATCGATGAGGCGATCAAACAGGTTGAAATGCGTACCGGGAAAAATGCTTCTGACGAGGAGATCGCACAGGAATTAGGACTTTCAGAAGACGAACTTACCACATGGCAGTCACAGCTTAAAGTCACGAATGTCGTTTCCTTAAACGAGTATCTGGAGCAGGGTGCGGAACCGGTCATGGATGCACGGAGAAATTCCCATTTTATCCAGCCGGAAGATAAGGTTGAGGAAGAAGAACTGAAACAGAAACTGGAAGAATCCCTTGAAGTCCTGACAGAGAAGGAACGTAAGGTAATTCTTTTATATTATTATGAAGATCTGACATTAAAGGAGATCAGCAGCATTCTTGAAGTATCGGAATCGAGAATTTCCCAGCTTCATACGAAGGCTCTTTTGAAAATGCGCAAAAAGCTTGGAAATTATCTTGGAATTCTCATAGACAGAGAGTAGAGGTGATCATTATGTCCATCAGACCAGTTGATTTTAACGGAATGATACAACGCACGCAGGACGTGAGTACTTTAAAACAGAATGAAGACAACAGACCTGTGGTGGAACAGCAGACGATTTTTTCACAGGAAATGAAAAAAGTGGAGCAGAATCTCCATCAGGTGGTTCATGCCCGGGAAAAAGAGAATGCCGGTTATCGTTATGATGCCAAAGAAAAGGGAAATGGGCATTATGAAAAGGAAGAACGGAAGAAAAAAGACAAGAAGCAGCAAAAGGCTGACAATGTTTATTTGAAGGGACAGACTTCCGGATTTGATATCAAGGTATAAGGAGCAGAAACATGACGATGATTGAAATTATCTTACTTCTGGTTGGATGTGTTTTTATGATCGGAAGTTTTTTCATCAGCGAAAAATTATCTTCTTCAGAGTTGAATAAGATCGCAGAATTAAGTGAAGATGAATTAAAAAAGATTATTGAACGTGAAGTGAATAATGCCGGTACACAGATGGATGAAGTGATCGAACAGAAAATCGAAGAAGCGGGTGAACAGGCAGAGCGTGCCATGGAGAAAGAGTCTAATGAACAGATCATGCAGATTCATGAGTACTCTGAAACGGTTATGGAATCCATGAAGAAAACACATGATGAGATCATGTTTCTTTACAGTATGTTAAATGACAAACATACCGAGATGACATCTATGACAGGAGATTTACAGCGTCTGGCTGCAGATATCCGAAATTTACAGGAAAATCTGTCCGCGAAAGCAGGCACTTCAATCAGGAAACCAGTTGCAGAATCCCATGTTGTGCAACAACCTGTAATGAAGCAGAATGCAGTTGTACAACCGATGACAGAGACGATAGATGTGCAGCCGGAACCTGAAGTTCAGGTGAATCGTTTCCAAGAAATTCAGGAACCTGAACAGAAAACGGAAAAACCGGAAACAGCGGATGCACAGGGCATGTCAAATGATATGATTTTAAAACTTTATGAACAGGGACTGAGCAAAGTCGAGATTGCAAAACAATTGGGACGTGGCCTTGGCGAAGTGAATTTAGTGATCGAATTGTATAAAGGGGACGAAAATCTGTGAAATTAAAATATTATTTAAGAGGTCTTGGCATTGGAATTATTGTCACAACGATTCTTCTGATGATTGCATTTGCACTGCATAAACCTACAATGTCAGATGCGGATATCATTGCAAGAGCAAAACAGCTTGGAATGGTTATGCCGGAGGATGAAGAACCGTTGCAGGACACTGAGACAACAGAGAGCACGGAAGTGACAGCAGTTCCTGAAACGGAAGCTGCACAAATTGAGGAACAGACGACAGAGGCTGCTGCAAATACAGAAGAACCGGTGACTGCAGATGAAACAGAGAATCCGGAATCAGAGATGACAGATACAGAAGTGGCAACAGAAGTATCATCAGAGGCAAATGAGGAAAACAACACAGCCGTGAATGCAGCGCCGTATACATTGGTTGTAAACAGAGGAGATGTGTGCAGAATTGTCTGTGAAAATCTTCAGGCAAACGGAGTTGTGGACGATGCGGAGGCATTCCGCAAGTTCCTTGGACAGAAGGGCTTTGCATCTTCCATCAGTGTGGGAAGTTACTCCATTCCTTATGGATTAGATTATGAGGAAATCTATCAGATTTTAAAACTTGGTCCTCAATAGAAAAAAATGCTTGCATACAGGAAAAGCCTGTGCTATAATCTACAAGGCTCAACTTGGAAGAAAAGAATCTTCCGGGAAAAATCACATGTGCTGACTTACAGACCGGTGCCAGATTTGGTTGTCTGCAAGAATGATACACATGGAAGAAAACAAAACCATGGAGGTAAAAAAATGAGTGTTATTTCAATGAAACAGTTATTAGAAGCAGGTGTTCATTTCGGACATCAGACAAGAAGATGGAATCCTAAAATGGCTCCATACATCTACACAGAGAGAAATGGTATCTATATCATCGACTTACAGAAATCTGTAGGTAAAGTAGATGAAGCTTACAAAGCTATGTCTGATATCGCTGCTGAAGGTGGTACAATCCTTTTCGTAGGAACAAAGAAACAGGCTCAGGATGCTATCAAATCTGAAGCAGAGCGTTGTGGAATGTTCTATGTAAACGAGAGATGGTTAGGTGGTATGTTAACAAACTTCAAGACTATCCAGAGCCGTATCGCAAGATTAAAAGAGATTGAGACAATGGCAGCTGATGGTACTTTCGAAGTATTACCTAAGAAAGAAGTTATCGCTCTTAAGAAAGAATGGGAGAAATTAGAGAAAAACCTTGGTGGTATCAAGGAAATGAAGAAAATCCCAGATGCTATCTTTATCGTAGATCCTAAGAAAGAGAGAATCTGTGTTCAGGAAGCTCATACATTAGGAATTACACTGATCGGTATTGCTGATACAAACTGCGATCCAGAAGAATTAGATTATGTAATTCCTGGTAACGATGATGCTATCAGAGCCGTAAAATTAATCGTTTCTAAAATGGCAGACGCTGTTATTGAAGCAAATCAGGGTGCAGAAGCTTTAGAAGAAGTAGCTGAAGAAGCTGCTGTTGCAGAAGAAGCAGAAGCATAAGAAGGACCTACAATATGCTGTCTGGTTAACCAGACAGCATATTTTTTAAAAACATTTATTCATATTGGAGGATACGAAAATGGCTATTACAGCAGCTATGGTAAAAGAACTGCGTGAATTAACAGGCGCAGGAATGATGGATTGTAAAAAAGCTTTAGGCGAGACAGACGGAAATATGGACGAGGCTGTTGAGTACTTAAGAAAAAATGGACAGGCAAAAGCTGAGAAGAAAGCAAGCAGAATTGCTGCAGAAGGTCTTTGTACAGTAGTTGTAAAAGATGACAAGACAGCAGCTGTTGTCGAAGTTAACTCTGAGACAGACTTTGTTGCTAAAAACGAGACATTCCAGCAGTTCGTAAAAGCTGTTGCAGAGCAGGCTGTTGAGTCTGATGCAGCTGATATGGATGCATTCATGGAAGAAAAATGGAATGAGGATCCATCTAAGACTGTAAAAGATGCTTTAGTAGAGAAAGTTGCAGTGATCGGTGAGAACCTTAAAATCCGTAGATTTGAGAAAGTTGTTGCTACAAACGGATGTGTTGTATCTTACGTACACGGTGGCGGTAGAATCGGTGTTATCGTTGAGGCTGAAACAGCAGTTGTAAACGATGCTGTAAAAGAAGCTTTAACAAACCTTGCAATGCAGATTGCAGCTTTAAATCCAAAATATGTTTCCAGAGATGAGATCAGCGAAGAATATATCGCACATGAGAAAGAGATTCTCTTAGCTCAGATCATGAACGATCCAAAAGAGTCCCAGAAACCGGAGAAAGTGATCAATGGTATGATCGAAGGACGTGTAAGCAAAGAATTAAAAGAAATCTGCTTAGTAGATCAGGTTTATGTAAAAGCTGAAGATGGAAAACAGACTGTTGCTAAATATTTAGAAGAAGTTTCCAAAGCAGTTGGTACACCTGTAAGCGTTAAGAGATTTGTTCGTTTCGAGACTGGTGAAGGAATCGAAAAGAAACAGGAAGACTTTGCAGCTGAAGTTGCAGCTCAGATGAACGCATAATAAAATCTGATTTTGAAATGCCCTGAGGACGATTATGTTTTCAGGGCATTTTTTGTCGGTAATTTATGAAACTGCCTGTAAAATATTGTTGAAAAAGCCTTGCCAAATATTGGAAAGTGTCTTATCATTGTGTCTGTAAAGAAGTTAACATAACTATTACAAACGTAGTGTTGATGTTACACAGACCAGAAAATAAGAAGGAGTGTTATAGTCATGGAAACAAAAGAAAAAGTATCATTTATCCATTCCATCGCAGCGAAGATCATGCTAATGGTGGTTGTGATGGTGGCTTTATCGCTTATGGCGTGTATTTCAATCGCAAATGTAAGGGCTTCGGCTACAGTCAGCAATGTCAACGAGAAATTTATTTTGAGCCTTACGGAATCAGCGGCAAAAACATTGGACAAGATTCCGGCAGAGGTAGATTTTTCCACCCAGTGTGCAGCTGTCATGCAGGATATGCGCATGGAGGGTGTGTCGTCTGCCTATGGATATCTTGTAGATTCTGACGGCACGATGCTTTATCATCCGACTGCAGATAAAATTGGAAAATCTGTGGAAAATGAGGTTGTAAAGGGCGTTGTGAGCCAGCTTCAATCAGGCAATATCCCACAGGATGCGGTTGTAACCTATAATTTTAACGGAACAGTCAAATATGCTGCATATGCACTGACATCTGACCACAAGATTGTTGTGATGTCTGCAGATAAAGGTGAGATCATGGAACCAATCACCAATATGGTAAGGTTAATGCAGATTACTATGGGTGTCTGTCTGATCATCTGCTGTCTGGCTGCATTGGTTTTGACAAACATGATCACAAAACCAATTCACCAGCTGACTTATATTATTACGAGAACAGCTAATTTTGACTTTACCCATAATGCTAACAGCAGAAGATTATACAGCAGAAAAGATGAGATTGGGATTATGGCAGCTGAAATGCATATTATGCGCAAAAATCTGCGTGATATGGTTGCCAGTATCCAGGATGCAGGACAGAAGATCAATGAGAATGTGTCTGAGTTAAATGAGGTTACGGATACGGTGAACCAGATGTGTTCCGATAACTCGGCAACCAGCCAGCAGCTTGCTGCCGGTATGCAGGAGACAGCAGCGACAACTGTCACGATCAATGAGAATGTGTCCCAGATCAAGGGAGAAGCTGAAACTATCAATACCATGGCAGAGGAAGGTGCAAAGAATTCAGAAACTGTTATGGATCGTGCTTTACAGCTTCGTACCAAGACTGTCACCGCAAGCAATAAGACAATGGAGATTTATAATTCTGTCAAGGAGAAAGCTGAAAAAGCAATTGAAGGCTCCAAAGCAGTTGAGAAGATCAATGAACTGACAGGAACTATCATGGAGATTTCTTCCCAGACAGGTCTTCTGGCTTTGAACGCATCCATCGAGGCGGCAAGAGCAGGAGAAGCAGGAAAAGGATTTGCTGTAGTTGCAACTGAAATTGGAAGCCTTGCAGACCAGACTTCCCAGGCAATTGCCAATATCAGTGCGATTGTAAAAGAAGTAAACGAGGCAGTCGGCAATATGTCGGAATGTCTGGAAGAGACAACAGAGTTCCTTGAGAAGAGCGTATCTGCTGATTACAAGGAATTTGAACAGGTAAGCGAACAGTACAAGGATGATGCGAATGTATTTAAGAGCAGCATGGAGGGAATCAAGACATCCATGGCGCAACTTGCAGGTGCGATCGAGCAGATCGCAAGTGCTTTGAGCGGCATCAACGATACGGTGGGTGAATCCTCTGTGGGCGTTACGGATATTGCAGAAAAAACTTCCGGCATGGTAGAGAAGACATCATCCGCAACAGATAAAGTAAAAGAATGTTATCAGTGTGTAGATGAGCTGAGAGATATTGTTACTAAATTTACATTAGAGTAACAGATTTGTAATTGGATGCGGAGGGGCAGAGCTGTTTTGACGGCTTGCCCCTTTTAAAATAGGAAAATTCTGACAATAATTGCAATAATTTGAAAAAATCATACGATTATATGCTGTTTTCTGCTTTGAAAAATCAAAAAATGTGTTACAATAGATAGGAGACAAATGATAAGCTTGGGGGTTATTCCATGCAGGATAAAGATACAGAGGCAATAAATAATCAAAGAAAACGAAGAAAAAGAATCGGACGGATTCGGAATGGTATTATAATGACGATTGCCGGATGGATCATCCTGTCGATGATACTGATCATTGTTTTATTTGTGCAGGTAATAAAGATTCAGCATAAACTGGATAATATTGTGACAGTCAGTTCGAAGGAACAGGTTCAGCAGGAAAATGCGCAGAAACCGGAAAGTGCCGGGGAGTCTGTTTATACCGATGTCACTGAAGCAACAGAGACACCAAAAACCTATGAGTCTGTGACACCGCCGGCTACCGGCATTTCAGAGGAAGAGAATCTTGCCGGGGATGGCGATATACATAAGGTTTACCTGACTTTCGAAGACGGGCCTTCTGATCATACCGGAGAGATTCTGGACATATTGGCTCAATATGATGTGAAGGCAACTTTTTTTGTGGTCGGGAAAGAGGATGAAGAATCCCAGGCACTGTATCAGAGAATCGCAGATGAGGGACATACGCTCGGCATGCATTCTTATTCCAACAAATACAGCCAGATCTATCAGTCAGATGAGGCATTTGAAGAAGATTTTGAACGCTTACGTGATGAATTGTATCAGGTCACAGGAGTGAACAGTATTTACTATCGTTTCCCGGGTGGAAGCAGTAACCAGATCAGTAACGTACCAATGAGTGATTTTATCCATTACCTGAATGAACAGGGAGTTATTTATTATGACTGGAACGTTTCTGCGGGAGATGCAGCATCGAATGCATATTCATCCGAGGAAATAGTTGCGAATGTGATGGATGATGTAGTAAAATATAAAACGTCAGTTGTTTTGTTACATGACGCATCGGATAAGTCAGCAACGGTAGAGGCTTTAGCACCATTGATCGAGGCATTGAATGAAATGGGTGCTGAGATCCTGCCGATTGATGAAGATACATCAGTTATTCAATATGTGAAGGCAGACAGTATTGACTAACTAAATATAAATGGAGGAAGATTATGGGATTTTTTAAAGATTTTAAAGATGATTTTTCACAGGCAGTGAATGAACTGATGCCGGGTGAGGACAATTTAGAAGATGGCGCAGCAAATGAAGATTTAGTTGTGAACACTTTGGAAAATGAAGTTGATGTTGAATCTGAACTTTCCAAATTAGACGGTCTTTTAGAGCAGGTGACTTCACAGACTGCAAAACAGCAGACTTCAGTGCAGAATCAGCCAGTTCCGTCCGTACCGCAGCCGCAGCCAGCAGGTGAAACAAAAATCGAACAGCCGGTGATCCCGGAAAATCATGTGAAAAACACTCAGGAGGAAAGAAAAATGGCAGACAATATAACACCAGTTGTCAATGAAACAAAACCAGTATCAGATGAGGTATCTGTAATTACAGAGGGAACGATCATCAAAGGAGATATCGTATCCAACGGATCTTTAGACATCAGAGGAAACGTTCAGGGAGACATTGGATGTAACGGAAAACTTGTTGTAACAGGTACAGTAACAGGTAACAGCAATTCTTCTGAATTTTTTGCTGATGCAGCTAAGATTGAGGGAGAAGTCGTAAGCACAGGTACTGTTAAGATCGGACTTGGCTCTGTGATCATTGGTAATGTAACATCTTCGTCTGCAGTTATCGCAGGGGCAATCAAAGGAGATATTGATGTCCAGGGTCCTGTTGTTGTCGATACATCCGCTGTTGTTATGGGTAACATCAAATCCCGTTCCGTACAGATCAACAATGGTGCAGTCATCGAAGGTTTCTGCTCCCAGTGCTACTCAGATGTTGATGTTGAGAGTCTTTTTGCTTCCAAGAATAATGAATAATCCAGAAAGGAAACGGATTCATAAATGAAACGAGTTTTTTTGAAATTAAGCGGAGAAGCATTAGCCGGTGAAAAACACACTGGTTTTGATGAACCAACCGTTACAGAAGTTGCAAAACAGGTAAAGCAGATTGCAGATAAAGGAATCCAGATTGGTATTGTGATCGGTGGTGGTAATTTCTGGAGAGGAAGAACTTCCGAGACGATCGACAGACCTAAGGCGGATCAGATCGGTATGTTAGCAACCATTATGAACTGTATCTATGTATCTGAGATTTTCCGTTCTGTTGGAATGGATACAGAGATTTTTACACCATTTTTATGTGGAAGCATGACAAAGCTTTTCTCTAAAGATGAGGCAGATAAATGTTTCCATGAGGGAAAAATTGTTTTCTTTGCAGGTGGAACAGGTCATCCTTATTTTTCTACCGATACGGGAATCGTATTACGCGCAATTGAGATGGAAGCAGAAGGTATTTATCTTGCAAAGGCAATTGATGGTGTCTATGACAGCGATCCGAAGCTGAATCCGGCTGCTAAGAAGTATGATGAGGTATCTATTCAGGAGGTAATTGACCAGAAGCTCGCTGTAGTAGATCTTACCGCATCCATTATGTGCATGGAAAACAAGATGCCGATGTATGTGTTCGGATTAAATGAAGAAAATAGTATTGTAAAGGCCATGAGTGGAGAATTTAATGGCACAAAGGTAACAGTTTAGGAGGCTAAATCCTCTCCTCACTCGGAGTTCGGATTTTTGCTTCGCAAAAACAAGGAGGCTAAATCCTCTGCTCCTGCATGGGCAGTCGCATTTTGCTTCGCAAAACAAGGAGGATTAATATGGACGAGAGATTAGTTCAGTTCGATGAGAAAATGCAGAAAACAATGAACAATTTATCAGAGGAATTTGGAAGTATCCGTGCCGGACGTGCCAATCCACATGTTCTTGATAAATTGAGAGTTGATTATTACGGAACACCAACACCTATCCAGCAGGTGGCAAACGTAAATGTTCCGGAACCTAGAATGATTCAGATTCAGCCATGGGAAGCTTCTATGGTAAAAGAGATTGAGAAAGTGATCATGACATCTGATCTTGGAATCAATCCTACCAATGATGGAAAGACAATCCGTCTTTTATTCCCAGAACTGACAGAGGAAAGACGTAAAGATCTTGCAAAAGACGTAAAGAAGAAAGGTGAGAGTGCAAAAGTAGCCATTCGTAATATTCGTCGTGATGCAAATGATTCCTTCAAGAAACTTGCAAAAGAGGATGTTTCAGAAGATGAAATCAAAGCATTGGAAGAAAATGCTCAGAAGATGACAGATAAATATATTGCAGCTGTCGATGAAGCAGTAGAAGTTAAAACAAAAGAAATTTTAACTGTATAAATAAATTGACAGAATAAAAGAAAGAGTGGGGGCATGAGAAAATCGTGTCCTCATTTTCGTAACTTATAAAAGAACAATATTTTGCAATGACAGCGGAACAAAAAAAATTACAAGGTTTTGTGCCGTTTGACTGGAACAGAAAGGATATACAATTAGCATGAAGATTCCACAACATGTAGCAATTATATTAGATGGAAATGGAAGATGGGCAAAAAGCAAAGGAATGCCAAGAAATTACGGACATACGGTCGGGGCTAAGAATGTGGAGACAGTCTGTCAGGCAGCCCATGATATGGGAATGAAATATCTGACCTTATATGCTTTTTCTACCGAGAACTGGAACCGGCCGGATAACGAAGTAAATGCATTGATGAAATTACTGGAATCTTATCTGAAAAACTGTATTAAAACTGCGGATAAGAATAATATGCGTGTCCGGGTGATCGGAGATACCACAAAACTCAGTGAGAAGTTTCAAAATCAGATCAAAGAATTGGAGTCTGCATCTGCACACAATGATGGTTTGAATCTGCAGATTGCGATCAATTATGGAAGCCGGGATGAGATGCTCCGGGGCATGCGGAAAATGTATGCAGATCTCCGTGACGGCAAATTGCAGGAAAACGAGATTGATGAGACACATTTTGAAGCTTATCTGGATACGAAAGATATTCCGGATCCGGATCTGTTGATCCGCACCAGTGGGGAACAGCGCTTATCGAATTATCTCTTATGGCAGCTGGCTTACAGTGAATTTTATTTTACGGAAGTTCCATGGCCGGACTTCCATAAAGAGGAATTAGAAAAGGCAGTTGAAGCATATAATAAACGTGACCGCAGGTTTGGCGCACTCTCAGAGGAGGATGGAGAAATATAATGTTTAAGACAAGATTATTAAGTGGAATCGTGTTAGTGATCGCAGCACTGGTTCTGATCATTACAGGCGGAGATGTTCTGCTGATCTCAACACTGATTATTTCCTATATTGGTATGTTTGAATTATATCGCATTTTTCACATTGAAAAAGAGGCGGTTGGAATCATTGGTTATCTGGCAGCGACCGTGTATTATTGTAATCTGAAATTTGCATTTTTGCCGGATACAATGGTGTTTGTATTAGGTGTTTTGATTCTTATGATGTTCGCATATGTATTTACATATCCGAAGTATAAGACGGAACAGGTACTTGCAGCATTTTTTGGCGTGTTCTATGTTGCTGTGATGCTGTCGTATGTGTATCAGACGCGTATGATCGAGGCAGGTGCCTACATTGTATGGCTTGTTTTTCTGTGTTCCTGGGGATGCGACACCTGTGCATACTGTGTAGGAATGTTGATTGGAAAACATAAAATGTCACCGAAATTAAGCCCTAAGAAATCAGTGGAGGGCGCTGTCGGCGGCGTCGCAGGCGCAGCGCTTCTTACGGTTATTTATGGTATGATCTTTAAAAATGCCATGCAGATCGATCAGACACATGTCTGGATCATGGCAGGAATCAGTGCGGTTGGAGCGTTGATCTCTATGGTTGGGGATCTGACTGCATCTGCCATCAAGCGGAATTACGAGATCAAAGATTACGGAAAACTGATTCCGGGACACGGTGGCATTTTAGACCGTTTTGACAGTGTGATCTTTACTGCACCGATCATTTATTTCCTTGCAGTGAACTTTATTAAATTATAAGATAAGGAAATTATAAAACATGAAAAAAATTGCAATTTTAGGTTCTACCGGTTCTATCGGTACACAGACACTCGATATTGTAAGAGAGCAGGGGGATATTCAGGTAGTTGCAATGGCTGCCGGAAGTAATATCAGTTTGTTAGAAGCGCAGATGAGAGAGTTCAGACCATCACTTGTCAGTGTATGGGATGAAAAAAAGGCATCAGAACTTCGTACGAATACAAAAGACCTCGGCATAAAAATCGTGTCCGGCATGGAAGGACTTCTTGAAGTATCGGTGATCCCGGAGAGTGAGATTTTAGTGACCGCAATTGTTGGTATGCTTGGAATCAGACCAACGATTGCTGCAATTAAAGCAGGAAAGAAAATTGCTTTGGCAAACAAGGAAACACTTGTCACTGCCGGACATATTATTATTCCGCTTGCAAAGGAATACAAGGTGCCGATTCTTCCGGTGGACAGCGAACACAGTGCGATTTTCCAGTCGCTGCAGGGTGCCGGGGATAATAAGATCAGCAGGATTTTACTGACAGCTTCCGGCGGACCATTCCGTGGAAGAAAAGCAGATGAACTTAAGAATATTCAGGTGGAAGATGCCCTGAAACATCCAAACTGGAGCATGGGAAGAAAAATCACGATAGACTCTTCCACATTGGTAAATAAAGGACTGGAAGTGATGGAAGCAAAATGGCTCTTTGATGTGACTTTAGATCAGATTCAGGTTGTAGTACATCCGCAGAGTGTCATTCATTCTGCTGTAGAGTATCAGGATGGAGCAGTGATCGCACAGCTTGGCACGCCGGATATGAGACTTCCAATCCAGTATGCACTTTATTATCCGGAGCGCCGGAATCTTTCGGGCAGGAGACTGGATCTGTTTGAAATTGCAGATCTTACCTTCGAGAAGCCGGATACCGATACATTTCGCGGGCTTGCACTTGCATATCAGGCAATGGAAAAGGGCGGAAATATTCCGACTGTGTACAATGCTGCCAATGAGAAAGCGGTCAGTCTGTTTTTAGACCGGAAGATTTCTTATCCGGAGATCACAGAGTTGATCGAGGCATGTATGGAAAATGCAGAGTTTATCGATCATCCGGATGTGGATGAAATTTTGGGGACAGAAGCAGCTGCTTATGAGTTTATTGAAAAAAAGATGAGTGCAAAATAAAACGCATTTAAAAATGCAACAAGACATCAGGAAAGGTTTTTTACATGAAAATTATTATCGCATTACTGATATTCAGCATTATTATCCTGTTTCATGAACTGGGACATTTTTTACTTGCAAAGGCAAACGGAATCCGTGTCAATGAATTTTCACTTGGATTAGGACCTACACTTTTCGGAATCCAGAAAGGTGAGACAAAATACTCCATCAAACTGCTTCCATTTGGAGGAGCCTGCATGATGGAGGGAGAGGATTCGGAAAGCCAGGATAACAAAGCGTTTAACAACAAATCTGTCTGGGCAAGGATCAGCGTTGTAGCTGCGGGACCAATTTTTAATTTTATCATGGCCTTTATCTTCTCTTTTATTCTTGTCTGCTGCACCGGATATGATCTTCCGGTACTCTCAGATGTGAGTGAGGGTTATGCCGCAGAGGAAGCGGGACTTCAGGCAGGTGATACGATTGTAAAAATGGGAAATAAACATATTCATTTTTACCGTGAGGTGAGTGCATATTCCATGTACCATGCCGGAGAACCGGTGAAAGTAACTTATGAGCGGGATGGAGAACGTTACACAACGGAACTCACTCCAAAATATGATGAGACCACCGGAAGATATTTATATGGATTTATTGGAATGGCAGCCAGAGAGAAGACAACAAACAATGTATTCACGCTGGCAAAATACAGTGCTTACGAGGTGGAGTACTGGATCTATACGACACTTGGAAGCTTAAAGATGCTCTTTACCGGAGGCGTTACCGTCAATGATATGAGTGGTCCGGTAGGAATTGTCAGTGCAATCGGAGACAGCTATGAGCAGAGTGTTTCCTACGGCTACTTCTATGCATTCCTGCAAATGCTGTATATCAGTATCCTGCTTTCTGCGAACCTTGGTGTCATGAACCTTCTGCCACTCCCGGCACTCGACGGTGGAAGACTTGTATTTTTGCTGGTAGAGGCGATCCGTGGCAAAAAAGTTGACCCGGAAAAAGAGGGCATGGTACATTTTGCCGGTATCATGATATTGTTTGCACTCATGATACTGATCATGTTTAACGACATTCGTAAGTTGTTCATATAGATTAGAAAAAGTTTCTCAATTATCTAGTAAGAATTTATACGAAAGGGAGAAGAACTATGACAAAAACAGTGAAGATCGGCAACCGCATCATTGGCGGCGGCAACCCGATTTTGATCCAGTCTATGACCAATACAAAAACCGAGAATGTGGAGGCAACTGCCGCACAGATCAATCAGCTTACAGCTGCCGGATGTGATATCATCCGCTGTGCAGTGCCTACGATGGATGCAGCGAAGGCATTAAAGGAGATAAAAAAACAGGTGCAGATTCCGGTCGTTGCAGACATTCATTTTGACTATCGTCTTGCAATTGCAGCAATGGAGAATGGAGCAGACAAAATCCGCATCAACCCTGGCAATATCGGAAGCGCGGAGCGTGTAAAGGCAGTGGTGGATGTCGCAAAAGAGCGCAACATTCCAATCCGTGTAGGGGTAAACAGTGGTTCCTTAGAAAAAAATCTGGTGGAGAAATACCATGGAGTGACGGCTGAGGGACTGGTAGAAAGTGCTTTGGATAAAGTAAAACTGATTGAAGATATGGGATATGATAATCTTGTCATCAGTATCAAATCTTCGGATGTTATGATGTGTGTGAAAGCGCATGAACTGATCGCAAGCCAGACCGATCATCCACTGCATGTCGGGATCACGGAAGCCGGTACGATCATCAGCGGTAATATCAAGTCAGCCATCGGACTTGGATTGATCTTACATCAGGGAATCGGTGACACGATCCGGGTTTCCCTGACAGGAGATCCATTAGAGGAGATCAAATCTGCCAAATTAATTTTAAAAACACTTGGACTCCGTCAGGGTGGTGTGGAAGTAGTATCCTGTCCTACCTGTGGACGAACACAGATCAATCTGATCCAGCTGGCCAATCAGGTAGAAAATATGGTTGCTGACATTCCTCTTGACATTAAAGTTGCCGTTATGGGATGTGTTGTTAATGGTCCGGGAGAAGCAAAAGAGGCAGATATCGGAATCGCCGGGGGAATCGGAGAAGGACTTATTATCAAACATGGCGAAGTATTCAAAAAAGTGCCGGAGTCAGAACTTTTAGAGGCACTCCGCTATGAACTGTTACATTGGAATGAATAATTATGGCAAAACTATTTTTTGATGTCTTTCCGACACTGGATGTGTCCGGGGATATGAAGAAAATTTTATCTGAGATGGAAGTTACCAAGGTAGGGATGAATCATGAGAGAGATCATATCCGTGTCTATCTTTTGGGCAGTCATCTCATACATAAAAATAACATTACGCAGTTAGAAAAATCCATTGAGGAGCAGATATTTAAGGGAAAACGGATGAATGTCCGTATTATCGAAAAGTATCAGCTCTCCGAGCAGTATACCGCCCGCACGCTGATGGATATGTATAAGGACAGTATGTTAGAGGAATTAAAAGCCTACAGTCTGATGGAATACAATCTGCTGCGTGCTTCCAAAATGGAATTTACGGATGACAGTCATCTGCATCTTGTACTGGAAAATACGATCATTGCACAGACACGCTCCCATGAAATTGTGGAATTTTTAGAGAAAATCGTGTGTGAGCGCTGTGGCATGAACCTGATTGTTGACCTTGACTTTGAGGAACCAAAAGAGAGCAGGTACAAGAAAAACAGTGATCTTCAGATTCAGTTTGAAATCAAAAATATATTAAAAAATATCAATTTGAAGGATGAGGACGGAGAGACAGTTGCAGTTGCTTCAGATGCCAATGAAAAAAGTGCAGCTTCCGGTCAGACTACAACATCTGGAGACAGTGGTTCTACAGGTGGTGGAAACGCCGTAAAACCTGCAAAAAACGATGCAAAATCTGCAAATGGTGCAGGAAATACTGCAAAAAAAACATACGACGGACCACGGAAAGAGTTTAAAAAACGTTATGATGGTGGTGGCTTTGGCGGAGGTAAAAAATCCGATAATCCGGATGTAATTTACGGTCGTGATATTGAGGATGGAGAAACCATCCCATTGGAGAAAATCGTGGGTGAGATGGGTGAAGTTACCATCCGCTGTCAGGTCATGACGGTTGAGACGAGGGAAATCCGTAACGAAAAGACAATCATTATCATGTCGGTCACAGATTTTACGGATTCCATTGTCCTGAAAATATTTACAAGAAATGAAGACAGGGATGAGCTTCTTGGCAATCTGAAAAAAGGGGCATTCTTAAAAATCAAAGGTGTCACGACAATCGATAAGTTTGACAGTGAATTAACAATCGGTTCGATCGTTGGAATTAAGAAGATTGCAGACTTTACGACCACCCGTATGGACACCAGTCTGGAGAAGCGTGTGGAATTGCACTGTCATACAAAGATGAGTGATATGGATGGTGTGTCCGAGTGTAAAGACATCGTAAAGCGTGCCATGAAATGGGGACATAAGGCGATTGCGATCACCGACCACGGCGATGTACAGGCATTCCCGGATGCAAACCATGCACTGAGTCCGGATGACGATTTTAAGGTTATCTACGGTGTGGAAGCGTATCTGGTGGACGACTTGAAGGATATTATCACAGATTCGAAGGGACAAAGCCTCGATGAGACCTATGTGGTGTTCGACTTGGAGACGACCGGTTTCAGCCCGGATAAGAATAAGATTATTGAGATCGGTGCAGTGAAAGTAGTCGGTGGTGTCATTACAGACCGTTTTTCGACGTTTGTAAACCCGGAAGTGCCAATTCCATTCCGAATCGAGGAACTGACCTCAATCAAGGATGATATGGTCATTGACGCACCGAAGATTGAGGAGATCCTGCCGGAATTTATGAAGTTCTGCGAGGGGGCGATTATGGTTGCCCACAATGCAGAATTTGATATGAGTTTTATTAAGAAAAACTGCAAGAATCAGGGGATAGAGAGAGAGTTTACGATCATAGATACAGTGGCTCTTGCCAGAATTCTGCTGCCGAATCTGAATCGTTTTAAGCTCGATACCGTTGCAAAGGCATTGAATGTCTCACTGGAAAACCATCATCGTGCAGTTGACGATGCTGCCTGTACAGCAGAAATTTTTGTGAAATTTATTGAAATGTTAAAAGAACGCGGTATGGAAAATCTCGATGATGTGAACCATATGGTTTCCACCTCCCCGGAAACGGTCATGAAAATGCCGACCTACCATGCAATTATTCTGGCGACAAATGACATCGGACGTATCAATCTGTATCGTCTGGTTTCACTTTCACACCTCACGTATTATAATAAGAGGCCACGTGTGCCAAAAAGTGAATTTGTCAAATACAGAGAGGGACTTCTTTTAGGCTCTGCCTGTGAAGCTGGAGAATTATACCGTGCGATTGTGGGCGGAAGACCGCAGGAAGAGATCATAAGACTTGTAAAGTTCTATGATTATCTGGAGATACAGCCGCTTGGAAACAATGAGTTCATGTTGCGCAGTGACAAGGAGCCGGTGAATACGATGGAAGAGCTGCAGGATATCAACCGCAGGATCTGCAGACTGGGGGAGGAATTTAACAAGCTTGTGGTGGCTACCTGCGATGTGCATTTCCTTGACCCGGAAGATGAAATCTACCGCCGTATTATTATGGCCGGAAAGGGATTTAAGGATGCTGACGAGCAGGCACCGTTATATCTCCGCACAACGGAGGAAATGTTAAAGGAATTCGAATATCTTGGAAGTGCCAAAGCAGAGGAGGTTGTCATTACAAATCCGAACAAGATCGCGGATATGTGTGAGAAGATTGCACCGGTAAGACCGGATAAGTGTCCGCCGTTTATCGAGAATTCGGATCAGATGCTCCGTGATATCTGCTATAACAAGGCGCACAGCATGTATGGTGAAGAACTGCCTCCGATCGTAAAGGAGCGGCTTGACCGAGAATTAAATTCGATTATTTCCAATGGATATGCGGTAATGTATATTATCGCACAGAAGCTTGTATGGAAGTCGAACGAGGATGGTTACCTTGTAGGTTCCCGTGGTTCGGTAGGTTCCTCTTTTGCAGCGACCATGTCCGGTATCACGGAGGTAAATCCATTGCAGGCGCATTACCGTTGCGAATATTGCAAATACAGCGATTTTGATTCACCGGAAGTCAAGGCATTTTCCGGAAGAAGCGGATGTGATATGCCGGATAAGATTTGTCCGGTGTGTGGCAAAAAGCTGGTAAAAGATGGATTTGATATTCCATTTGAGACCTTCCTTGGATTCAAGGGAAATAAAGAGCCGGATATCGACTTAAACTTTTCCGGTGAGTATCAGAGTAAAGCCCATGCTTACTGTGAGGTTATTTTCGGTTACGGACAGACGTTCCGTGCCGGAACGATTGGTACACTTGCGGATAAGACTGCATTTGGATATATCAAAAATTATTATGAAGAGCGCGGAATTCACAAGAGAAACTGTGAGATTGACCGTATTGTACAGGGATGTGTCGGCGTCCGGAGAACGACCGGACAGCATCCGGGAGGTATCGTTGTTCTTCCGGTGGGTGAGGAGATTAATACGTTTACTCCGGTACAGCATCCGGCAAACGATATGACGACTGCAACGGTTACGACTCATTTTGATTACCATTCCATCGACCATAACTTATTAAAACTGGACATTCTCGGACACGATGATCCGACCATGATCCGTATGTTACAGGACTTGACAGGACTTGATCCACAGACGATCCCTCTGGATGATCAGACAGTCATGTCGCTGTTTATGAATACCTCTGCATTGGGAGTAGAACCGGAAGACATCAACGGTATTCCCCTGGGATGTTTAGGAATCCCGGAGTTTGGAACAGATTTTGCGATGCAGATGGTTATTGATGCGAAACCGACCGAATTTTCGGATCTGATCCGAATTTCAGGACTTTCGCATGGTACGGATGTGTGGCTGGGAAATGCACAGACTTTAATTGAGCAGGGGATTGCAACGATTTCTACTGCAATCTGTACCCGTGATGATATTATGATTTATCTGATCAGTATGGGACTTGACAGTGAGCAGTCTTTTACCATTATGGAGTCTGTTCGAAAAGGCAAGGGATTAAAGGAAGAATGGAAGGAAGAGATGCGGGCACATAATGTACCGGAATGGTATATTGATTCGTGCTTAAAGATCAAGTATATGTTCCCGAAAGCACATGCGGCTGCCTACGTTATGATGGCGTGGCGTATCGCATACTGTAAAGTTTTTTATCCACTCGCCTATTATGCAGCATATTTTTCCATTCGTGCGACCGGTTTCAACTATGAGATCATGTGTCAGGGAAAAGAGCGTCTGGAATATTTTTATAAGGATTACACAAGAAGAAAAGACTCTCTTTCCAAAAAAGAGCAGGATGTCTACCGTGATATGCGGATCGTGCAGGAGATGTATGCGAGAGGTTTTGATTTTACGCCAATTGATATTTACCGCGCATTGCCGGACCGTTTCCAGATCATCGACGGAAAGCTTATGCCGGCGTTAAATACCATTGAAGGTATGGGTGACAATGCTGCAATTGCGGTTGCGGAGGCAGCAAAAGACGGAAAATTCTTATCCAAAGATGATTTCCGCCAGAGAACCAAGGTGACGAAATCTACCATTGATCTTATGGCAGATCTTGGACTGCTGGGCGATATGCCGGAGTCCAATCAGTTATCGTTATTTGATTTTGCATAAATATTTGTTTTGCAGGATAAAGAAACGCCAGGAAAAAATGAAGTTTCCTGACGTTTCTTTTTTTGTAAAAAATTGCATTGTGACAGCGCCTGCTTACGGATTGAAAATCTGTACATTGCCCGGGGCAGCAACAGATGTATAATAAGGGGTTTTGGTCGTAAAATCTTTAAAATAGACATAAGTGGAAGTTACATTAATGGCAGTGTAGTTGCCTTCTTTTAATTCCTGATAATTGCTTCCATCTGTATTAATACAACAGATGGCCGGATTTGTCTTATCATTTTTCTGAAAAAAGATTTTATCGCCTGTGACATTATAGCAGTCGACACGGCAGTCCGTGACCAGCGTTTTTTCACCATTTGTCAGATCGACTTTGGCAATGCGGTAATCGTTTTCACAGTCCATAAAATAAAGATTGTTTCCGTCTTTCACCGGCATCCAGCAGTTCCCCTCATAGATGACTTTTGCGTGGTCATTGGAAGTGTCCATCTCATAGATATTATGATTGTCTGTCAGTCCGTTATAATAAATATATTGTCCATCGGTACTTGCGGTAAAGTAGGACTGTTTTTCTACCTGCTCTTTTTCCTTGCCATCAATTTTGACTTTGTACAGCGTGGTTGCATCAGTGGTATCATAATGCAGATAGTACAGATAATTTCCAACCAGGGAAGCATACATACACGGATCATCATCTAAAATTTCAGGCTTTCCTTTTCCGTCAATATCCAGCCGGCATAAACTGTTGGTATTGATCGGGAGGAAGGAAAATGAATCAGCGCTTTTTCCCTTAAGTTTACAGTAATAAATGTAGTGGTCATCCACGTTGATGTAGCTGACACTCTGATCCTCTAACTTTTTGATGTTTGTGCCGTCCGGGTTCATGGAGTACAGACAGTAGTTGTCGGCAGGGTTGGCAAAGTAGACTATACCATCTTTTTCACAGAAATATCCTTCGTTATACAGATTTCCCGCAGTGTTGCCGTTGACATAACCGTCATTATACCGAATGCGGTTTATGTACCGGTAGAGGAAAACACACCCGGCAGCAAGAAGGATCACCAACACAAAAAGCAGCCATTTCCAGATTTTTTTCATAAGTAAATCACCTCTTTGATTTATAATCTTTATCTATAAAAAGTATAGCATTTCTGTATGCCATGACGCAAGTGTTCTCTTGCAAGCAAACTGTGAATGTAATATATTATAAATAATAAATGGAAAGGCTTGGATTTATTATGAGAGATTTATTGGAACTAAGAGATGAGATCGATCAGATCGACAGTCAGATCGTAGATCTGTATGAACGCAGAATGGCAATTTCTGAGGAAGTTGCTGAATATAAAATTGCTGTAGGAAAGAAAGTATTTGACAAGCAGCGTGAGGTTTCCAAGTTGGAAACATTGAGCAGAAAAGGAACTACGCCATTTTTAAAACATGGTATCCGTGAACTGTTCGAGCAGATCATGTCCATGAGCCGGAAGCGTCAGTATCAGCTTCTGACAGAACATGGTCAGACGGAAAAACCCGATTTTAAAGAAGTGGATCATCTGGATTACAAAAATGCTAAAATCGTATTTCAGGGAACGGAAGGCGCGTATTCCCAGCTTGCGCTGAATGAGTATTTCGGGGAGAATGCAGACAGTTATCACGTGGATACATGGCGGGACGCAATGGAAGCCATCCAAAACGGAGAGGCCGATTACGCTGTATTCCCAATTGAAAATTCCTCCGCCGGAATCGTTTCCGAGAACTATGATCTTATGGTGGAATACAATAATTATATCGTAGGAGAGCAGATCATCCGTATCGATCATGCACTTTTGGGACTGCCGGAAGCAACCATGGACGATATCACCGATATTTACTCTCATCCGCAGGCATTGATGCAGTGTTCGAAATACCTTGAGAACCACAGAGACTGGGAAAAGCACAGTCTGAAAAATACTGCGATGTCCGCCCAGAAGATCAAAGAGGACGGAAAAAAGAACAAGGCAGCGATTGCAAGCACCCTGACGGCGGACATTTACGGTCTGAAAGTGCTCGATGAGGCGATCCAGAACAATAAAAACAATTACACAAAGTTTATCATTGTGGCAAACAAGAAGATTTTTGAATCGAGAGCCAATAAGATCAGTATCTCTTTTGAAGTTCCTCATGAGAGCGGTTCGCTGTACCATAAGCTGTCCCATTTTATCTATAACGGAATCAACATGAACAAGATCGAGTCCAGACCGGTGCAGGGAAAAGCGTGGGAGTACCGCTTCTTTGTTGACATTGAGGGAAATCTCAATGATGCAGCCGTACAGAATGCGTTGCGGGGGCTGACAGAAGAGACAATCCGTTTGAAAATACTTGGCAATTATGTGAGTGCAGAAGGGAATGAATAAACTGATGAAAAGTCCAAAGAATTTGATTTTATATAAAGATTTTGAAAATGGTAAATTATTTTATAACATGACCTGGATCATGGAGAATTACGAAAATGAATATTATAACAAAGAGGACGTGGAGTCTCTTTTGTATGAGAGTTTGAACCAGCTAATGGAGCTGGCAGTGAGTCATGGATTTGAGGGAAATCTGTGGCACAGTTTTCTGGCATTTATTCTTGTAAATAATGAGAATGCTTACAGTAAAGCCTGTGAGATCCGCGGAGAAGTGGAGGGATCCATCAATCAGATCGTATTGCATGACTTTGAAATCATCAAATCGCTGTTTGATTTCGATTTTGGAAAGCTTGCCTCTTATTTTGAGATGGACTGTATCGATGCTATCACCGATTACCAGAGCATGACAGGAAGCGGAAAGATTTTTAACAAGAGGATCAAGGAGCGCATCAATGAGTTGAAGTTAAAGCTGGAAGCTTCCTCAAATGTTTCTGAATTTAAAGATGCAGTGACGGCTTTTTATAAAGATTTTGGCGTTGGTAAACTCGGACTTCACAAGGCATTCCGCATACAGCACAGGGAAAAGGAAGAGGTGGAGATCGTGCCGATCACAAATATTGCCCATGTGAAATTAGACGATCTGGTCGGCTATGAACTTGCAAAACAGAAAATCATCGATAATACAGAAGCATTTGTCAACGGAAAGCAGGCAAATAACTGTCTGTTATATGGGGATGCCGGAACCGGAAAATCCACCAGTATCAAAGCCATTGCAAACCAGTACTATGACAGAGGCTTACGTCTGATCGAAGTGTACAAGCACCAGTTCTGTGATCTGAATGATGTCATCGCACAGATCAAAAACCGCAATTACAAGTTCATTATTTACATGGATGATCTCTCTTTTGAAGAGTTTGAGATCGAATATAAATATCTGAAGGCAGTGATCGAGGGCGGTCTTGAGAAAAAACCGGACAACGTACTGATCTATGCAACCTCCAACAGACGCCACCTGATCCGTGAAACATTTTCGGATAAAGAGGAAGTGCGTGAGGATATGCATACTTCCGATACTGTACAGGAAAAATTATCCCTGTATGCAAGATTTGGTGTTTCCATCTACTTTGGCGCACCAAACAAGAAGGAATTCCAGAATATTGTCAAAGTACTTGCAGAAAAATATCAGGTTTCCATAGATGAGGACACTTTGCTTGCTGAGGCCAATAAATGGGAGCTTTCCCACGGCGGATTATCCGGCAGGACAGCGCAGCAATTTATCAACTATTTACTTGGAAAAGAATAAAAAATTGGTATAATAGAGATATACAAAAGAAATGAGGAGGCAGACATCTGGTGATCCATACATTCGCAGCAATTTATATCGGTTCTTATGAAGTAAGTATTAAAATATTTGAGATTTCAGGAAAGAAGAAAATCCGTGACATCGATTATATCCGGAGCAGGATTGAGCTCGGAAGAGATGCATATTCCAAGGGAAGTATCGGATATGAACTTGTGGAGGCGCTGTGTGATACGCTTGCCGAGTACAAAAAGATCATGGACGGCTACCGGGTGGACAGTTACGAAGCGTATGCTGCCGCAGCCTTGAGAAACGCTGAAAATGAACTTTTTATCTTAGACCAGATCCGCATCCGGACAGGACTTCTCGTAAAAGTTTTAAGTAACTCTGAGCATCGCTTTATCAGTTATAAATCGGTTGCCATGCGGGAAGATTTTGAGCGTATGATCCAGAAAGGTGCAGCAGTTGTGGATGCCGGAGGCGGCGGTATGCAGATCACGGTATTCTCAAAGGGAAAAGTAGTCACAACACAGCATCTGGCACTCGGCACCATGCGTATGCGGGAGCAGCTTGCAAGAAAAAGTAACAATCTGGCACAGTATGAACTTCAGGTAGAAGAACTTGTTGACAAGGAACTTGAAGTTTTTAAAGCTATGTATCTTCAGGAGACGAAGATCAAATACCTGATCATCATCGGTGATTATATATCAGAGATCAGCAGAAAAGTAGAAAAAAACAAGGAAGACAATACCATAGAGGCAGCAAAGTTCTTAAAGTACATCAGAAAGCTGGATGAGAAGACATTAGAGGAAATCTCAGAGGAATTGAACCTTTCGAATGAGAGTGATGCGCTTGTCATTCCATATATGATGATTTTTAAATGCATGGCAGAGAGCATCGGCGCAGAGAGTCTCTGGGCACCGGGAACGAATGTCAGCGATGGTATCGCATTCCACTATGCACAGAAGAATAATATGATCCGGGTGGAACATGATTTTGAGGCGGATGTCTTATCTGCCGCAAGAAATCTTTCCGAGCGTTACATGAGTTACACCCCACATATTGATGCACTGACGCAGATGGCAACCCTTATTTTTGATACGATGAAAAAAGTACATGGACTAGGCAGAAGAGAACGGCTGCTTTTACAGGTGGCTGCCATTTTACATGACTGCGGAAAATATATCAGTTTTGCTAACGGTCCGTCCTGCTCCTATGACATTATTATGGCTTCCGAGATCATCGGACTGACACACAAAGAGCGTGAGATTGTTGCAAACACAGTATTATATAATACATGGCCGCTTCCTGACTATGAAGATCTCGCAGATAAATTGGATCATGACAGTTATCTGTCCGTTGCAAAACTTTCTGCAATCCTTCGTGTATCCAATGCAATGGACCGGAGCCACAAGCAGAAGTTTAAGAATGTGAAGGCGGCGGTCAAGGGAAGAGAGCTTGTGATCACAATTGAGACAATGGATGATATTGCTTTGGAAAAAGCACTGTTTGATGCCAAAACGTCATATTTTGAAAATGTATTCAGCATAAAGCCGGTGATCAAAGAGAAGAGAGTCTACGGCTGACAGTCAACCAATGGAAAGGCTAGGTTTATCTTATGGAGAAAGAACAGGATTTTAAAAAACCGGAATATTACGAAAACAGGGAGTTAAGCTGGCTGAAATTTAATCACCGCGTATTAAACGAAGCGAGAGATAAATCCATTCCGCTTCTGGAGCGATTAAAGTTTGTCAGTATCACTTCGTCAAATTTGGACGAATTTTTCATGGTGCGTGTCGCATCCCTGAAGGATATGGTACACGCCAATTATAAGAAAAAAGACATTGCCGGAATGACGGCATCGGAACAGTTAGAGAAGATCAATGAGCGCACGAGAGAGCTTGTCACGCTTCAGTACAATACCTATAACCGTTCTCTTGTGCCGCTTATGCACCAGCATGGGATCGTTGTGATGGATGCATTCGAAGATCTGAGTGAGGCGCAGGCTGCATTTGTGGACCGCTATTTTGAAGACAATGTATATCCGGTACTCACCCCGATGGCGGTGGATGCCTCAAGACCATTTCCACTGATCCGGAACAAGACATTGAACATTGCAGCACTTCTTTCCAAGAAAAAAGGAAAAGCAGAAAAAGAGGAAATTGAATTTGCAACCGTCCAGGTTCCAAGCGTGTTGCCACGCCTGGTACATATCCCTTCGGAAGATGGAAATGAAAAGACCTTCATTTTATTGGAGCAGGTCATTGAGCGGAATATTGATAAATTGTTTTTAAACTACGATGTACTCTGCGCATATCCTTACCGTGTCATGCGGAATGCCGACCTGTCGATCGATGAAGATGAGGCGGCTGACCTGTTAAAAGAGATTCAGAAACAGTTAAAAATGCGTCAGTGGGGAGAGGTGATCCGTCTGGAAGTGGAGGACGGTATTGACAAAAAGCTGTTAAACTTCTTAAAAGATGAATTAAAAGTGGCAGAACAGGATATTTTCCAGATCAACGGACCAATTGATTTCACATTCCTGATGAAAATGTATGGATTAGAAGGCTGTGACGATCTGCGGAATGAGCCTTACACGCCACAGCGCGTGCCGGAGATCGTACCGGGGGAAAATATTTTTGATGAGATCCGAAAAGGAGATATCCTTTTGCATCATCCATACCAGACGTTTGATCCGGTGGTTGATTTTATACGTCAGGCATCTGTGGATCCGGATGTACTTGCCATCAAACAGACGCTTTACCGTGTCAGCGGCAATTCACCAATTATTGCTTCATTGGCACAGGCGGCTGAAAACGGCAAGCAGGTTTCTGTTTTAGTGGAGTTAAAGGCCCGGTTTGATGAGGAAAATAACATTGTCTGGGCAAAAAAATTAGAGCAGGCTGGCTGCCATGTTATCTATGGTCTGGTTGGACTGAAAACCCACAGCAAAATAGCGCTGGTTGTCCGGAGGGAGGAAGATGGTATCCGTCGTTATGTGCATCTTGGAACCGGTAACTACAACGACTCCACAGCAAAGTTATATACAGACTGTGGTATTTTTACCTGTGACGGTGCGATCGGAGAGGATGCAACTGCCGTATTCAATATGTTGTCCGGCTACTCCGAACCATTGTCATGGAATGAACTTGCGGTTGCACCGATCTGGCTTCGCACGAAGTTCACAAAGCTGATCCGCCGTGAGACGAAGCATGCAAAAGAGGGAAAACCTGCAAAGATCATTGCAAAAATGAATTCGCTCTGTGATCCGGGAATCATTGAATCCCTTTATGAAGCGTCTGCAGCAGGCGTTAAGATCCAGCTGATCGTCCGTGGAATCTGCTGCTTAAAAGTCGGGATCCCAGGGGTGAGCGAGAATATTGAAGTCCGTTCGATCGTTGGAAATTTCTTAGAGCACAGCCGGATCTTCTATTTCTTCAATGATGGAGAAGAAGAAATTTACATGGGAAGTGCCGACTGGATGCCGCGTAACTTAGACAGACGAGTGGAGATTTTATTCCCGGTATTAGATGATGAACTGAAAAAACGTGTCAGACATATTCTGGATGTGGAACTGGCAGACACTTTAAAGGCACATGTGCTGCATGCTGACGGCAATTACGAGAAGGTAGACAGACGCGGAAAGATTGCGTTGTCATCTCAGGATGTTTTCTGCAGGGAGGCAATGGAAAATGTTTCAAAACCATCTCATGGATATCAGGGAAGAGTGTTTATCCCGGCAGAACCTGTAGAATAAATAGCAGTACGGAAAGAGCAGTTATTGTGTGAGGGAGGATGGCTATGAATAATAAAATTTTATTTGCAGATCTGGATCATACATTATTGTGTGATGATAAGTCGATTTCTGAAAAGAACCGGGCTGCAATACAGAAAATGTTAGAGCGTGGACACTATTTTGTTCTTGCAACCGGAAGACCGGTAGAGTCGGGCAGGATTGTTGCAAAGAATCTTGGGCTGACCAGTCCGGGATGTTATATGATCGCCTTTAACGGGGCAGTGATCTATGACTGTGCGGCAGACCGTGTGCTTTATAAAAGTGCACTTCCAATCGAGGTTGCGCAGGAGATTTTTGACCGGGCGCATAAAGCCGGCATCTATGCGCAGACCTACAATACCGTAGACATTGTGACAAAACGGCACACAAAAGAACTGGATTATTATGTTGAGCGTTCTCATATGACCTACAAACTCACAAGAAGAATTTCGGATTGTCTGGATTCGGAACCTCAGAAAGTCATTCTGATCCATCTGGAGGATGATGAAAAATTAAAACGTTTCCAGAAAGCAAATGCTGCCTGGGCGAAAGGAAAATGCAACTCCTTTTTCTCCTGCAAAGAGTATCTGGAGTATTGTCCAGTCAACACGGACAAAGGAACCGGTGCACAGTATCTGGTGAAATTGTTAAATATTCCACATACCAGCACGGTTGCGATCGGAGATGAGCAGAACGACATTCCGATGATCCAATCCGCACATATTGGTATCGCTATGAAGAACGGGATCGATGATATCAAGAAAGCCGCTGATTATGTTACGGAAAATGATAATAATCATGATGCGATCGCGGAAGTGATCGAGAAGTTTATTTTATAAAAAAAGAGAAGCTTACCGTTGATATGTAAGCTTCCTTTTTTTATCTGCCGGCTTTTATCGTTTCTAAAACAGAGTAAGGAATATACAGATGTCCCCGTCCTCTGCCAAGAGCGATATCCGGTTTGTTTGAGCCGTGGAAATCAGAGCCGCCGCTGATAAGCAGTCCGTTTTCCCTTGCAAGACGTTTCATCTGCTGTTCTTCTCCGGTGGTGTAGGTGGAGTAGATTGCTTCTAACCCGTCAAGTCCCGCCGGTTTCAGCTCGTCGATCATTTTCTGGAGATTGGTGTTACTCAGACCGTAGAGCAGAGGGTGAGCTAAAATGGCAGTACCTCCGGCTTCCTTGATGAGACGCACGGCATCGGTCGAAGCGACTTTCAATCTGCCGACATAGCATTTGCAGTGGTCGCCAATATAGCGGTCAAAGGCTTCGCGGACACTCTTGATCTGGCCATGTTCATACAGGAAACGTGCAATGTTGGCGCGTGTAATGACGCAGTCCGGATTTTCAGCCACCAGTTCTTCCATCGTAATGGAAAGCCCTTCCTTCTGAAGTGCCTCCACCATAAGTGCATTGCGCTCACTGCGGCATTTCCGGTATTCGGCTGTCTTTTTCAGAAGCTGCTCATTTTCCATATCAATATATAACCCTACGATATGGACTTCTTTTCCGTGATAATCGGTGGAGAGTTCGATGCCCGGTATCAGTTCGATTCCGGCAGAAGCAGCGCAGGGCATTGCTTTGCATACACCCTGGCAGGTGTCATGGTCTGTCAGTGCAAATGCCGCCAGCCCGACTTTCTTTGCCTCAGCCACCAGATCTTCGGGTGTGAGAGTTCCGTCTGATTCGGTGGAATGTACATGTAAGTCGACAATTCTGTGATCCATAGTTTATTTGTCAATACCTTTCATGGTTCTTGTATTTTAAAAAAATTTTTATAATATAAGAAGAGTGTACTAAATGGCAACGCAAAATGCAAATACTGATGCTAAATTTATAAAATTTCATTCAAGAAAATTTATAAAATGCAAAAAATATACTTGACGAAATGAGTGTGTGTATGTTATATTATCAGAGTTGTTGAAAACAAAGTAGAGTATCCACTCTCACCGGAGCACAAATTTACAGTGTCTCATGGTTTAATACCTCAAACGTCGCATATGCGTATTTGATTGATTGTGGATAGTCTGCCTATCCACTTTTTTTATGTGGAAGCATGAAAAATTATTTTGGAGGTGCAATACCATTAGCGAGTTAATGATTAATGAACAGATCAGAGACAAAGAAATTCGTCTGATCGGAGAAAACGGAGAACAGCTTGGCATTATGTCAGCGAGAGAAGCTATGAAGCTTGCTGAGGAAGCAGAACTTGACTTAGTTAAAATCGCTCCAACTGCAAAACCACCTGTCTGCAAGATTATCGATTACGGTAAGTATCGTTATGAACTGGCAAGAAAAGAAAAAGAAGCCAAAAAGAAACAGAAAGTGGTTGAGCTGAAAGAGATTCGCTTGTCACCGAATATTGATTTAAATGATCTGAATACCAAAATGAACGCTGCAAAGAAGTTTTTATCCAAGGGAGATAAAGTGAAGATCACTTTGAGATTCCGCGGACGTGAAATGGCTCATATGAATGCAAGCAAACACATTCTCGACGATTTCGCAGAAAGCTTATCTGACACAGCAGTAGTGGAAAAAGCACCAAAGGTTGAAGGAAGAAGTATCAGCATGGTGTTGGCAGAAAAGAAATAATTATTTTAAGGAGGAATCTATCATGCCAAAAATGAAAACAAGCAGAGCAGCTGCAAAACGTTTCAAAGTTACAGGAACAGGAAAATTAAAAAGAAGTAAAGCTTATAAGAGACATATCTTAACAAAGAAAACAACAAAAAATAAGAGAAATCTTAGAAAACCAGCAATGGTTGATGCAACAAACGTTAAGAATATGAAGAAGATTTTACCATACGCATAGGAATCAGGTAAGGAGGAATAAAAAATGGCAAGAGTAAAAGGCGGTTTAGGCGCTAAAAAAAGACATAATAGAACTTTAAAATTAGCAAAAGGTTACAGAGGCGCTAGATCTAAACAGTATAGAGTAGCAAAACAGTCAGTTATGAGAGCCTTAACAAGTTCTTATGCTGGTAGAAAAGAAAGAAAGAGACAGTTCCGTCAGTTATGGATCGCTCGTATCAACGCAGCAGCAAGAATGAACGGAATCTCTTACAGCCAGATGATGCACGGATTAAAAGTTTCCGGTATCGATATCAACCGTAAAATGTTAGCAGAGATGGCAGTTAACGATGCAGCCGGATTTGCAGCACTTGCAGAAGTAGCTAAGAAAGCAGTTGCTTAATAGAAATTTAAAAACCTCGGAAACGTTATGTTTTCGAGGTTTTTCTTTATAAAAATCAAATAAAAGATTCTGAATTACTCAGTCCTGCCACTACGCAGATCTTAAACGAGATTCAAAATCTTTCTAATAGAAATGTAACATCAACAGTACAGAATATCAATAAAAAATGAAGATACTGGCAGTGTATTCAAAATTGACAAATTTATAAATATAGCATATAATAATTTCTAGCAAGAGAACCGAAAGCTAGTGGCACCTAGCCGTCGGTAAATATGAGTTAAAAAGATAACGCCTTAGTTTACCAGACTGGGGGCGTTATTTTTTGTGTCGTAAAATTGTGACAACAAGAGTAATAACAGCACAAAGCATAATTACGAAAGTGAAAAGATCACTGTATGTAACCATTGGCACCAACCTCCTTTAAGTATCCGGCGGTAAGTACCTCGCCCCTTCAGTTCCCTTAGCCAAAAGTATATCATAAATTATAATATTATAATAGATGTTATCTATGAAATATCCTGCTTATGCAGATTCCGAAACTCCGACGGCGACATTTCCTTCATTTTATGAAAGGTTTTCGAAAAATAAAGTCCATTGTCAAACCCGATCGAATTTGCAATTGCTGTAACAGAGAGATCCGAATGTTCCAGCAGATAGCACGCCTGTTTCATACGAAAATCCGTAAGATATTCTTTCGGAGACTGACCAAGTACTGATTCAAAGGAACGAAACAACTGGCTTCGGCTCAGTCCTACATAGGCGGAAATATCCTCCACTGTAATATGGTAAGAATAATTGGAAGAAATATATTCAATCCCCTTTTGTACATAGCTGTTAGCAGAGTTTTGCGTCGTGTTTGTCGTTGCTCCATGCATGAAAAGTGCGAGCATGGTATAAAGGCGGCCGGTCATTTCCACGGCGTGCTCAAACTCATTTCCTCTGGCATCATAAATATGGAGAATCTGCCTGTGAATGGATCCGCCCAGTGGTGTGTGCTCGATAACAGGTCTTTCTGTTGAAAAATCTGTCGCTTTTAAGATCATGGAAGCGTCACTTCCGGTAAATCCTACCCATGCATACTCCCACGGATCGGTTTCATCCGCAAAATACAATACTTCCGTGTTCGGATAGACGAGAAAAGAATCTCCTGCCTGCAGCGTGAAAGTTGTATTTTTGATCTTATAATATCCCTTTCCGGAAATGATATAATGAATCAGATAATGGTCACGGATTCCGGGTCCCCACTGATAGAGCGGATCGCATTTTTGGAATCCTACATTGTAGACAGACAGCGATACGAGTTCTTTTTCGGTCACTTTGTAGGAATTTTTATAATTTTGATTCATAAAAAAATACCTCCCTGCAGTAAGATGAAAATTATGACAATCGTAAATATTTATTCATAAAATAAAAAGATATTTTCTGTACCATAAGATGTTGTATTTATATGTATTATATAAAGCATGAAATGAACATGCAACATTTTTACATATAATTTGCACATTTTAGTCTATACAATTTCTGCTGGGTGCGTTAATATGTATCCATAGGAAAGGTTAATGAAGCTTCGCAAAACAAGGAGGATTATTATGGCAATTTTAGTTACAGGAGGCGCCGGATATATCGGAAGCCACACATGTGTAGAATTACAGAATGCAGGATATGACGTAGTCGTATTAGATAACTTAAGCAACTCATCTGAGAAATCTTTAGACAGAGTAAAAGCAATCACGGGAAAAGACGTAAAATTTTATAAAGGAGATATTTTAGACAGAGATATCTTAAATAAGATTTTCGAAAACGAGCAGATTGACAGCTGCATCAACTTCGCCGGTCTGAAGGCAGTCGGCGAGTCTGTTGCAAAACCTTGGGAATATTACAATAACAATATTGCAGGTACTTTGACATTGGTTGACGTGATGAGACAGCATAACTGCAAAAACATTATTTTCTCATCCTCTGCAACGGTATACGGTGATCCGGCAGAGATCCCGATCACAGAGAACTGCCCTAAGGGACAGTGCACCAATCCATACGGCTGGACAAAATCTATGTTAGAGCAGATTTTAACAGATATCCAGAAAGCGGATCCGGAATGGAATGTCATTTTACTCCGTTATTTCAATCCAATCGGAGCGCATAAGAGCGGTACAATGGGAGAAAACCCAAATGGTATTCCAAACAACTTAATGCCATATGTAACACAGGTTGCAGTCGGCAAACTGAAAGAACTCGGCGTGTTCGGTAACGATTACGACACACCGGACGGAACAGGTGTGAGAGATTACATCCACGTAGTTGACCTTGCCATCGGTCATGTAAAAGCTTTAAAGAAGATTCAGGAGAATGCAGGACTTTGCATCTATAACCTCGGTACAGGACATGGTTACAGTGTATTGGATATTGTGAAAAACTTCGAGAAAGCAACCGGAGTGAAAATTCCTTATGTCATCAAACCAAGACGTCCGGGCGATATCGCAACCTGCTACTGTGATCCGACAAAAGCAAAAGAAGAACTTGGCTGGGAAGCACAGTACGGTATCGAAGATATGTGTGCAGATTCGTGGAGATGGCAGAAAAATAATCCAAATGGTTACGAGGACTAATTAACTTGTAAAATCATAAAAAAGTGATTATAGTAGGGGTAACAGAATTCATATATATGTAGTGTGAATCTGTTACCCTTTTTTTGATGAGACAATGGAGAAAATTTACTCCCTTTTCGGAATTGTGTACCTATGGGAAATGAGCTTATAAATATACATTGCAAACAGCAGACATCTATTTTATTATCAAATATAAAAATCGATACTTGTAGATGGAGGTAATCAAAATGAAAGAATATCAACATTTGATTGGAAAGATTATTGTCGCAGTGGCAATTATAGTTGCTGCAATCATTATAGCGCAGGCTATTGGTGGAGCAGGAGAAAGCATTCGTAGTGGCTTGCTGCAATTAGGGGATGCTCTTCGATAACTTCTAGTTTTAAAAAAATCAGAAATTTGACGAAGGAGGTTGATTGTATGAAAAAGTTGATAGCATTAGTTTTAGCAGTGGTTTGTGTGCTTGGCTTGGTTGGGTGCAACAACAAGACAGTCAATATTGATTTGCCTTTTGAGGTAGGTGATGTTGAAAATATAGAAATGTATCACTTTGTTGGAGTACCTGTGTCAGCAGAAAAGAAGGTCATTGTTGCCGAAGAAACCATAAAGAACTTGTATGATATGTTTGAGGGGCTATCCTTGGAACTCAAAGAGGTAGAGGAAACTGCTGGAGCAGAGATAACCAGTTTCAGATTTAACCTTTCTGATGGAACAAGTTATGAACTGATTTATGGCTGCGATGGAGTAAAGAAAGGCAGTCTGAAATCTTCCACAGATAATTTTGAATACTTTACAAGTGCAGATATTAGCTCTTATTGGAGCAACACTGACTTAGAGGCAGTTCCCGTTGAAGAAAGCGAGTTGCCAAACTAAGCAGAACAATTCCAGGTTGAATAAACGTTAGGTAAGTTCAGATTCGATAAACCCATGTGTAAATATGCATTTTACTTAGAGTTTTAAGTAATGGGAACACTATTCCTAAAAGGGAGAATCATTTCTTTAATATTGCAGACATGATTAGAAGACAGGGCGGTGAACCAATAATGGTTTGCTGCCCTTTTCACAATAAAAGACAATGGTACAATGGATTTTTAACTTGTTGTATATGATTCTTTTATGCTAAAATACTTAACAGTGTGTATTTCATCGGATCTTGCAATACACAATTTATTGTAAAAACAGGAAAGAGGAAAATCATTATGGCATCAGAATTATTGAAACGAAGTGAAGTAAGAGAGGAAGATACATGGAAAACAAGTGATATGTATGAAAACACCGGGGCGTGGGAGAATGAATTAAAGGAGATTTCCGCACTCGTAGACAAGGCAGCTGCTTTCGAGGGGAAAGCAGCCGAAAATGCAGACAATCTTTTTGTTGTATTAGAGACACTTGCCAAAGCAGGAGAAAAAATCGAGAAAGCATTCAACTATGCAGAGCGCCTTTTTGACGAGGATCAGACCAACACCACACATCAGGCAATGTCCGCAAAAGTATATTCTCTTTATGCGGCAATGGGAAGCAAAACAGCGTTTGTTGATCCGGAGATCCTTGCAGCTTCCGAGGAGACATTAGAAGGTTTCTTAAAGGAAAAACCGGAATTAGAACTATACCGGAAACAGTTAGCAGAGATCCGCCGCTTAAAAGAGCACTGCCTTTCAGCAGAGATGGAAAAGCTGCTTGCAATGACAGCTGAGATGAGCCAGACACCGGCAGATACCTTTTCCATTTTAAATAACGCAGACCTCGTATTCCCGGAGATTGAGGACGAAAACGGAGAGAAAGTCCGCATTACACATGGACGTTATATTCAGTTCGTACAGTCTGCGGACAGACGTGTCAGAAAAGATGCGTTTGAAAAGATGTATCAGACTTACAAGCAGTACTTAAACACACTTGCCAGTCTTTACAGTGGCAATATCAAACAGCAGAATTTCCATGCAAAAGCAAGAAAGTATGCTTCTTCCTTAGAAGCCGCAGTGGATGAAAACAATGTTTCTCCAAGTGTCTATTACAATCTGATCGACACCGTGAATAAAAACTTGGATAAAATGCATGCATATGTTGCGCTGCGCAAGAAGTGCCTTGGTTTAAACGAAATGCATATGTATGATATTTACACCCCGATGATTCCGGACATGGCGAAAAAAATTCCTTTTGAGGAAGCAAAAGCGACTGTATTGAAAGCGCTTGCGCCACTCGGCGAAGACTATGTCAATAAGGTAAAAGAAGGCTTCGAAAACCGCTGGATCGATGTTTACGAGAATCAGGGAAAGAGAAGCGGAGCTTATTCTGCCGGAGCTTATGGCTGTCATCCGTATGTACTTTTAAATTACAACGGAACTTTGGATGACATGTTCACATTGGCACATGAAATGGGACACGCCATGCATTCGAATTATTCCAACGAGGCACAGCCTTATATTTATGCCGGATATAAAATTTTCGTGGCAGAGGTTGCCTCTACCTGCAATGAGATTCTTTTAATGGAATATCTGTTGAAGAATACAACCGATAAGAAAGAGCGTGCTTATCTTCTGAATCATTATCTTGACAGCTTCAAGGGAACTGTTTATCGTCAGACACAGTTTGCAGAATATGAGATGCTGACTAATAAAATGTATGAAGAAGGCGAAAGTCTGACAGCAGACAATTTAAGCAGCACGTATCTGGAATTAAATAAAAAATACTATGGTTCCGATATTGTTTCCGATGAACAGATTGCGTATGAATGGGCAAAAATTCCTCATTTTTACTACAATTTCTATGTTTATCAGTATGCGACAAGCTATTGTGCAGCATTTTCTGTGGCGCATAAGATTTTGGAAGAGGGAGCTCCGGCAGTAGAACGTTATAAAAAGTTCTTATCCGGTGGCTGCTCTATGGCTCCGGTCGAACTGCTTAAGATTGCAGGTGTCAATCTGGAAACACCGGCTCCAATCCAGGATGCATTAAACGCATTCGGTGAGATCATCAAAGAGATGGAAACACTGGTGGAAGACTAAACAATAGAATAGACAAAAAAGCTGCAGCCTTGACTTTATTTCGTCAATGCTGCAGTTTTTTATATGGATCATACAAATATGTTCTGTCCTTTTTGTTTCAGCTGAACCAGAAAATAAATATAAATCACATCTGCCACAAAACAAATCAAGCCTGTAATGAATGTGTAAGCGTGGATACTGCCAGCTCCACACAGAATTGTTATAGGAAGTATCCAATATGAAATATCCCAGAGTTACAAATTAAATTAAAAAATGTTAATTATAGTTGAAAAAGTAAAAATAACTGATACAATAATTGATAACCAATATATTAAAAATATAATTGTTATCAATTATTAAAAAAGTAGAAATCACTCATTACTAATATATGAAACTATATATAGGGAGATGACAAGTATGGAACTTCAGATAAATTGTATGCAAAGTCTATATAGAAAAATGGAAATGTCACAGAGAAAAAATAAAGGATATTTTTCAATTATGTCTAATGAAACAGAAACTTCTTTAAATAGTCTTGCTCAGGAGAAAGTGCAAAGAGGGTTTTCAATCCATGATGCATATTCAATTATGAAAAGTTCAGGTACAAAATTTAGTGTGGGAAATCTGGCAACCGTATCTGAGAATCTTGATAAAAGAGTAGATACAGAAAGATATTCCATAGAAAGTACCAGTGAAATAGCAGGATATTGGCAGATATATGATAAAACACTCAACCAAACGTTTGTATTGAATCCTGATACAACAACGCTGCAAACAGATACTAACACAAATAAAAATTATATTGTGTTCCAAAATGTATTTGGCGAACCAGAGAATGTTATGTATGCCGACAATGAGCTTGTGGGAGCCCTGAAACAGTTCCTAAACACAGACAGTATACCGACAACATCCTTAAATGAAAATTATGTAATTGATATCAATAAGTTTACAGGTATTGAGAGTTTAAAAGTTAAAGGGAATGAAGGTGCTGGTTCTTGGAACTTAATTTGTAATCAAGGACAAAAAGAAAAGCTGCAGGAGTTAGCAAATCTGTATAAAGAAAAATACCCTAATCTTGTAAAAACAGATGGTATGGCAATGGGATTTGCAGATGCCGAAGTTGCAGGGCAAGCTGTAAGAACAGAAAATGGAATTATGTTGATAGCCTGTAATGGATTAAACTATATGGATAATGTTGATCCATCAAAAAGTTGGCATATTATGTATTCGATAAATGATACAGATATGTATAAAAAAATCATGAATGCAATGACAGAAGGTTATATTATCGGAAAAGATATTGAGAATGTTTCAAAATGGGAAAAGTATTTTGAGGAAAAAGAATTGAGTTATGAGCGAATATTATCCGATGAAGAATTGGAATTATTGCAGATGAACAAAATTTAAAGTTATCTTATCGAGTTATTTATCATTTAAGGGCTTGTATGATTATAGGAAAGATAGAAGCGAAGAGAAAAGTATTTAAAGTCTGTTAGGATTTTGGATTAGATAAAAAGGAAGCGAACGTATGAAATGATATTATGATACATTCGCTTCCCTTTTGATTTGCGTTATAAATATTCCCTCAAATCCTGCCGCAGCTTTTCTTCCAGCCGGATCAGATCATCGGTCAGTTTCATTGCAGCGTCATCAGCTGCCGCATACTGGTTTTCATACCGGCAGAGTGTCTTAATACCCATATTGCAGCCATCTACGATCAAGTCGGCGATTGTGGCGTCACTGTCATCCATCATGACTTTGGCGTTGGTTTTCATCCATGACATGCCTTTTGCCAGCATGTTTGGCTCCTTTGTTTCATCCCCACATTCTGCAAGGATTGCGTGGGTTTCGTCGCCGAGTTTCTCGTGTCTTTCTTTGGATTTTTTCAAAATTTCGTATAAATTTTTATCGGTTACTTTTTCCAGAATCTCATCAATGGAAAAAACAGCCATCTGTATGCCGGAATTACATTCGCGGAGCAGTTTTACGGTATCGCTGTCGGACATGTTCGGTTCCTCCTGATTTTGCTTTGTATGAATGATTTTGATATCAATATTTACTCCTAGTATGACGTCTGCAACAAAAAATATACAGAAAATTCAAAAAACAGTCGATTTACGGAAAAATATTGACGAGCATGAACTTTCGCTTTATAATAAATTTATCTATGCATATAATCATTTTACGAGAAAGGGCATGGTTATTTTATGATAAAAAGCATGACCGGATTTGGTCGATGTGAAGTGACCGAAGGAAACCGTAAATATACGGTTGAGATGAAATCCGTAAATCACCGTTATCTGGATGTGAATATCAAGATGCCGAAGGCGTTGAATTTCTTTGAGAGCACGATCCGCAATCTGCTGAAAGAATATATGGAGCGCGGCAAGGTAGATCTGTATATCACATTCGAGGATTTTTCCGAAGATAATTTCTGTTTGAAATACAACGAAGAATTGGCCGGTGAATATTTAAAACACCTGACTGCAATGGCAGACAAGTTTGGATTAGACAATGATATCAAAGTCAGCACCTTATCCAGATACCCGGATGTTTTCACGATGGAACAGGTGGAGACAGACGAGAATGAACTATGGGCAGGGCTTGAGAAAGCACTCCGCGGTGCGGCAGAACAGTTTGTGGAGAGCCGTATCAAAGAGGGAGAGCATTTGAAGAATGATCTCTGTGCAAAGCTTGACAATATGCTGAACTATGTTGATTTTATCGAGGAGCGTTCTCCAATCATTATGAAGGACTATAGAGAACGTCTTGAGAACAAAGTGAAAGAGCTGTTGGAAGATAAACAGATCGATGACGCGAGAATTGCCACAGAGGTGACGATTTTTGCAGATAAGATCTGTGTGGATGAGGAGACTGTCCGCCTGAGAAGCCATATCAAAGCAACGAAAGATGCTTTGGAGGCTGGTGGCAGCATCGGACGCAAGTTAGATTTCATTGCGCAGGAGATGAACCGCGAGGCGAATACGATTCTTTCCAAGGCAAATGATCTGGAAATCTCTGATACCGGGATCAACCTGAAAACGGATATCGAAAAAGTCAGGGAACAGATCCAGAATATCGAATAGGAACGATTTTATGGCAAAGTTAATGAATATCGGATTTGGCAATATGGTCAACACCGATAAGATCGTCAGCATTATCTCTTCGGATTCTGCACCGGCAAAGCGTATGATCTCCCGGGGAAAAGAGCAGGAGATTTTGATCGACGCGACGCAGGGAAGAAGAACCAAGAGCGTGATTTTTACTGAAAATAATAAAATAATATTGTCTGCATTGCAGCCGGAGACACTTGCCGGCCGGTTTAATGGCAATGCATCGGAGGGTGACTATGATACAAAAGAGTAAAGGAATTTTAATTGTACTTTCCGGCTTTTCCGGTTCTGGAAAAGGAACCATTATGAAAGAACTCATGAAGAAATATTCGGATCAGTATGCGCTGTCCATCTCTGCAACTACCCGATCTCCAAGACCGGGTGAGACAGACGGTGTGGAATATTTTTTCCGGACAAAAGAGCAGTTTGAGAAAATGATAGCCGATGATGAACTGATCGAGTATGCAAAATATGTCGACAATTACTACGGAACACCGAAGGCGTATGTAGAGGAACAGCTCGCTGCCGGAAAAGACGTTATTTTGGAGATTGAGATTCAGGGAGCCTTAAAAGTGAAAGAGAAGTTCCCGGACACACTGTTAATGTTTGTCACACCGCCGAGCGCAGAGGAGTTAAAGAACCGTCTGGTCGGAAGGGGAACAGAGGAGATGAGTGTCATCGAATCGAGACTTTCCAGAGCAGTTGAGGAGGCGCAGGGAATTGAAGCTTACGATTATCTGATCGTAAACGATAAGCTTGATGCGTGTGTGGGAGAAGTACATTCTATCATCCGCAATGAGCATTTCCGTGTTTCCAGAAATCTGTCTGCAATTTCTGATATGAGACACCAGTTGACTGCTTTTTCGAAAAAAGATTAAAATAATGTTTGCAAAAACATAAAAAAAAGCTTACATTAGATATCGGAAATCAGATATCTTTGATAAAAATAATTGAAAATGAATCAGCCGCAAGGCAGAAGAGAGGTAATATTATGATCCATCCATCCTATGTTGAATTAATGAAAGTTGTAAATAACAATGTGGAATTTGGTGAGGAACCAGTTGTTAACAGCCGTTATTCCCTTGTGATCGCTGCTGCAAAGAGAGCACGTCAGATCATTGCGGGAGATGAACCAATGGCAGACAAGATCACATGTCCAAAGCCATTGTCCATCGCTGTAGAAGAACTTTACGAGGGCAAAGTGAAGATCATTCCAGACACAGAAGATGAGGAGTAAAGAAAACCCGTCAGGGCTGCCGCACTTTTGAACGCAATTGTGCGACAGCCCTTTTGCCATAATTAATGTAGAAAGAGAGAATCGAATGAAATTATTATTTGTATCCCTCGGATGCGACAAAAACTTAGTAGACACAGAATTTATGCTTGGAATGCTCCGTGATGACGGAATTGAGATCACGAATGATGAGACAGAGGCAGATATTATCATCGTCAATACCTGCTGCTTTATCAATGATGCCAAGGAAGAGAGTGTCAACACCATTTTAGAGATGGCAGAGTACAAAAAGACCGGTCCGTTAAAGGCTTTGATCGTAACCGGATGTCTTGCACAGCGCTACAAGGAAGAGATCAAGACCGAGATCCCGGAGGTGGATGCTATACTCGGAACCAATTCCTACGAGGATATCGTAAAAGCTGTACATGAGGCGCTTGGCGGTACTTTTTATGAGAATTTCAAAACATTGGAGGGACTGCCGTCTATCCATACAAAGCGAAGCGTGACAACCGGTGGCCATTTCGCATATTTAAAGATCGCAGAGGGCTGTAATAAACGCTGTACTTACTGTATCATTCCATATATCCGCGGCAATTACCGCAGTGTACCGATGGAAGATCTGATCGGCCAGGCAAAAGAGCTTGTTGCAAACGGCGCAAAAGAGCTGATTTTAGTTGCCCAGGAAACAACTCTTTACGGTATTGACCTCTACGGTGAAAAATCATTGCACAAATTGCTGGACGAATTAAATAAGATCAATGGTTTATTCTGGATCCGCATTATGTACTGTTATCCGGAAGAAATCTATGAAGACTTAATTGATTCCATGATCCGCAACGAGAAAGTCTGCCATTACCTTGATATCCCGATCCAGCATTCCAATGACACAATGTTAAAGCGCATGGGACGAAGAACAAGTCATGACGATCTGGTTCGTATCATCACACATTTGAGAGAGCGTATCCCGGATATCACATTGAGAACTACGTTGATCTGTGGTTTCCCTGGCGAGACACAGGAGATTCACGAGGAACTCATGCAGTTTATCAATGACATGGAGTTTGACCGGTTGGGAGCATTCACCTACTCACCGGAGGAGGGAACTCCGGCTGCTGCCTTCGAAGATCAGGTGGATGAGGAACTGAAGAAGGACTGGCAGGCAGATGTCATGGAACTTCAGGAGGAAGTGATCTTTGATAAAAATGAAGAGATGAAGGGCAGAGAACTTTATGTGTTTATCGAAGGACAGGTAGAGGATGATAATGCCTATGTTGGAAGAACCTACCGGGATGCACCGGATGTGGATGGATATATTTTCATCAACACGGACGAAACCCTTATGACCGGTGACATTGTTAAAGTAAAAGTCACAGGCGCTTATGAGTATGATTTAATTGGAGAAATCTGTCAGTAGATTTCAGAAAGAAGGAAAAACTATGAATTTACCTAACAAATTAACAACTTTTCGTGTGATTCTCATTCCATTTTTTGTATTTTTTATGCTTGCACCAAATATGACAGGCATCAATCATTACATTGCTGCTGCAATCTTTATTGTGGCAAGCCTTACCGATCTTCTGGATGGTAAAATTGCAAGAAAGTACAATCTTGTCACAAACTTTGGAAAGTTTATGGATCCGCTTGCAGACAAGCTTCTGGTGTGTTCTGCGATGATCTGCCTGATCCAGACCGGACAGCTTGCAGCATGGATCGTTGTCATTATTATTGCAAGAGAGTTTATCATCAGCGGCTTCCGTCTGATCGCATCCGACAACGGAGTTGTCATTGCAGCAAGTTACTGGGGCAAATTTAAGACTACATTCCAGATGTTAATGGTGATCGTGCTTATTTTAAATGTCCAGATGCCGTTTTTCCAGATCCTTGGGAAGATCCTTACCTATGCTGCCCTGATCCTTACGGTTGTGTCACTTATTGATTACATTGTAAAGAACAAAGATGTTTTAAAAGAGCAGAACTAGATACGATAAAGCATGATAGATTTTCTGTAAATAAGGAGAAGCGAAAATATGAGAATTATTGCTGGTACAGCAAGAAGCCTGCCATTGAAAACGATCGAGGGCATGGACACAAGACCAACAACAGACCGTATCAAAGAAACGTTATTTAATATGCTCCAGAATGATGTGCCGGGCTGCTATTTCCTTGATCTGTTTGCAGGAAGCGGACAGATCGGTTTAGAGGCAGTGAGCCGTGGTGCGAGATATGCTGTTTTTGTGGAAAATAACAAAAAAGCATGCGCATGTATTGAGGACAATATCCATTTTACGAAGTTTGACAGGGAAACAAAATTGCTTCAGAGCGATGTCATTTCTGCTATCCGCAGCATGGAAGGAAAGTACAGGTTTGATGTCATTTTCATGGATCCTCCGTACAGGCACGAATATGAAAAAGAAGTGTTGGAATGTTTAAAAGATTCCTCTATTTTAAAAGAAGATACGCTGATCGTTGTCGAGGCATCATTAGATACTTCGTTTGATTATCTGAATGAGCTTGGCTTTACATTAAAAAAATTAAAAACATATAAGACAAATGTTCACGCTTTTATCACAAAGGCAGAATAAATCATCATAAATCCTGTCAACGGATTTATGATTTGCAGTCTGGAAAGGCAGATACATTATGAAAAAGGCAATTTATCCTGGCAGCTTTGACCCGCTGACCTTAGGACATATTGATATTATTAAAAGAGCATCCAGTATCGTAGATGAACTCGTTGTCGGAGTGCTGAACAATAGTGCAAAAAACTCATTGTTTTCTCTGGATGAACGTGTTAGTATGATTGAAGAGATGACAAAAGATCTTCCAAATGTGTCTGTCACATCGTTTGACGGACTTTTGGTCGAGCATATGAAGCAGATTGGCGCTACGATTATTGTACGTGGTCTGCGTGCAGTGACAGATTTTGAGTATGAATTGCAGATCGCACAGACGAACCATGTAGAGAGTCCGGAGGTGGAGACGATTTTTTTGACGGCAAGCCTTCAGTATTCCTACTTAAGTTCCACGATCGTGAAGGAATTCGCATCCTACGGAGGCGATATTTCCAAGTTTGTTCCTGCGCAGTTTATAGACAGAATTTATGCAAAATATAACATATCGAAATAAGGAGTGTTTCCTATGGCAAGCAGAATCGAACAGATTATTGAAGAAATTGAAGAGTATATTGATGGTTGTAAATATCAGGCATTGTCCTCTTCAAAAATTATTGTGAACAAGGACGAGTTAGAAGAACTTCTGAACGAACTCCGTTCCAAAACACCGGAAGAGATCAAGCGTTATCAGAAGATCATCAGCAACAAAGAGGCTATTTTAGCTGATGCACAGGCAAAGGCAGATGCGATCATTGCAAAAGCCCAGGTGAAAACGGATGAGCTTGTAAGTGAACATCAGATCATGCAGCAGGCATATGCGCAGGCAAACGAAGTAGTTATGATCGCAACCAAGCAGGCGCAGGAGATTTTAGATAATGCGACCAACGATGCGAACAATATCCGTATGGGAGCCATGCAGTATACAGATGATATTTTAAGAAATCTGGAGATATCAATCTCTCATGCAATGGATTCTGCAAAGGCAAGACATGAGAATTATATGTCATCACTGCAGGAGTTTTATGATGTTGTATCTTCCAACCGTGCAGAATTAAATCCGGCGGCAGAGGATACTGTTTCAGACAACACAGAGAATCTGCCTAAGATTGACATTTCTTCTGATATGTTAAAATAAAAATACACTGACTGCGACAGCGAGCAGGAACGTACATAGTGTGAGAAACAGTTTTACAAGACAGTATTTTTTCATGGACAGAGAGGTACCTTTTACCATGGAAGATGTCTGGGCGATACCGCTTAATCCACCGAAGGCGGTGGCGGTCATTGCAAGGATATATTTGGTTTGAATACTCCAGTCTGTGTTGGCGAGACAGTTGATCCCGTTGGTGATTTCAAGAACGTTTTCCAACAGGATCAGGACAGGCTTTGGCAACGGAAGTTTTTCTACCAGTGAGATCAGGATTGAGAATAGCATGATATATCCACCGATCCTGACAAGTGTTTTGAAACCGTTCATAATGGCGGCATCTATGATCTTAAAAGTTATTTGAGATTGGGATGCCGTTTTTTTCTGCCTGTTTTCCTCTTTTTTTCTGTGCAATAATAACATACCGAGTATCAGTGCAGGGGCATACAGGATGAAAATACTGATTCCGAACATTCCTGTGAGCTGTAACTGCTGCAACAAAATATAACTTCCGATAAAAACCGGACTGATGTTATTGGTGATGTAAAATAAAATTTCAGCCTCTTTCGGATGAATTTTATTTGCCTTTAAAAGTTCGGCGCAGTTTTTGCTTCCCATTGGAAAGCCGAATAAAAAACCGCTGCACAAAATAAATACGCCTTCCCCGCTGACAGGCATAAAGAAACGGAAATATTTCGTCAGGTGCTTTGTGAGGGCATCCATGTAGCCAGAATGAATCAAAACATTGGATATTATGGCGAAGGGCAGAAGGGTGGGAAGCACTTTTTCATACCAGAGCATCAGACCATTTCTGGATGCATTTACAGCATCTGCCGGATAAAGCAGGATATATGCAGTTAAAATAAGAATGGCAAAGCATATAAATTTCTTTTTCATAGTAAAATATATTGTTTTGAATTGTAAAAAATGTAATTTGTTTGTAACTTTCGTAACATTTATCAGGAAAGAGTGGGGATGTGATTTTGCTGCAACAGAGATTTCTTCGTAATCTGTTACTTTTTATGCTGGTGGTTCTTATTAATGTATATCTTGGAATCTACATTGATAGTGAAGTGCTTAAGAAAAACTGTTTTCCTTATGAAACAGCGTTTGAAAATTTCCGGGATGAAGAAGTATCAGAAGAGGTAATAAATTCTTTTCTGTATGATTCGGAACCTATGGAAGAGAGTGATATTACGGAACAGAAAATCAAATCTGTAAAGTATGCAGACTTCGCAAAGCTCAGTGAATACCTTGCAATGTACTTCGCCTTAAATAATACCTGTTCGGATTCTGATTTATTAGAAGAAAATATTTCTTTTGTGAAAGAACATCAGCCGGAAAAATTTGAACGGATCCAAAGCAAGATTGAAGCGATGTGGACGGATGCGGTTTTGTTTCCGGTAGGAGCAATTGAAAATGAACCCGGAGCAACCGTGGACTTTGCAAATTCATGGCGACAGAGCAGAACCTTTGGAGGAGACCGGTTCCATGAAGGCTGTGATATTATGGCATCTGTGAACCAGCGTGGAATTTATCCGATTTACAGCGTATCGGATGGGGTTGTGGAAAATATCGGATGGCTGCGGCTTGGCGGTTACCGCATTGGAATCCGGAGCAGGCATGGCGCTTATTTTTATTATGCACATCTCTCGGATTATGCAAAAGATTTCCAGATCGGAGAAGAAGTGAAAGCAGGAACTCTGATTGGCTTTATGGGAGATACCGGGTATAGCGATACTCCTGGTACAACCGGAAATTTTCCGGTGCATCTTCATTTTGGAGTGTATTTTGATGATGAATCCGGAAAGGAGTTTAGTGTGAACCCTTTCCCCCTGCTCCGATATTTAAAATCATTGTCATAAAAAGCAGACCTATGCTAAAATAATTTTATACATTTTATGAAATTTGGAATGATCGATCAGGAAAATGCCACATCATTACAGACAATAGAAAAAGGAAAGAACGAACTTATGCGCTTGGATAAATTTTTAACAGAGATGGGTCTTGGTACCCGCTCAGAAGTAAAGAAGATTTTGAAAACAAAACAGATCACAGTCAATGGAGAGATCGTTACAAAACCGGAAACAAAGGTTGCACCGGAAAACGACCAGATATCTTATAAAGGTGAACCGGTCACTTACTGTGAATACGAATATTATCTTTTTTATAAACCGGCAGGGTGTGTGACTGCAACGGAAGATCAGCTGCATAAGACGGTTATGGATTACCTGACCGATACGGTGCGCTCTGATTTATTTCCAGTAGGACGGCTGGACATTGATACGGAAGGTCTGCTTCTGATCACAAATGATGGGGCTTTGGCACATGATCTGTTAAGCCCCGCAAAACATGTAGAAAAGACATACTATGCAGTTATCGATGGCGTAGTTACAGAAAAAGATGTCAACAGCTTTGAAAACGGGGTTGACATTGGAGAGGAAAAGCTGACAAAACCCGGCAAATTACGCATCCTAAAAAGTGAACCAGAATCAGAAATTGAGTTAACAATTACAGAAGGCAGATTCCATCAGGTGAAACGAATGTTTGAGACAGTCGGAAAGAAGGTTTTATATTTAAAACGTATTTCCATGGGGCCATTGCAGCTTACCGATGATTTAAAGCCGGGAGAATATCGCCCGCTCACAGAGGAAGAGATTACTGCATTGAAAATTGTGAATAAATAAGTTATAATGTTAAGGTTGCTATTTTGCAGAAAATTTTATTTTTAGATAGAAAGGTTATCACAAATGAGTCATGGATTTTTACCGATCAGTAAAGAAGATATGAAAGAAGCTGGCATCGAACAGCTTGACTTTGTATATATCTGTGGAGACGCTTACGTAGATCATCCATCTTTTGGACATGCCATCATTTCACGAATTTTGGAGGCTCATGGCTATAAAGTCGGGATCATTGCCCAGCCGGACTGGAAAGACAGAGAATCCATTAACCGGTTAGGCGAACCACGGCTCGGCTTTCTTGTTTCAGCCGGAAATATGGACTCTATGGTCAATCATTATTCCGTTTCCAAGAAAAGAAGAACCACGGATGCATTTACACCGGGCGGTGTGATGGGAAAAAGACCGGATTATGCCACGATTGTATATTGTAATCTGATTCGACAGACCTATAAACATAAGCCAATCATCATTGGTGGAATCGAGGCAAGCTTGCGTCGTCTGGCACATTATGATTACTGGTCAAATAAGTTAAAACGTTCCATTCTGCTCGATTCCGGTGCAGATCTTATCTCCTATGGAATGGGTGAACACAGTATCGTTGAGATTGCGGACGCTTTAGACAGCGGTCTGGATATTAAGGACATCACCTTCATTGATGGAACTGTTTATAAGACGAGAGACCGTGAGAGCATTTACGATGCAATCGAGCTGCCACATTTTGAGGCTTTAAAAGCAGATAAATTAGAGTATGCAAAGAGTTTTTACATACAGTACAGCAATACCGATCCTTTTTCCGGAAAACGGTTGTTCGAGACTTACGATGAAAAGCTGTTTGTCGTACAGAACCCACCGGCAAAACCATTGACACAGTCGGAGATGGATTCCGTTTACGCACTTCCTTATATGAGAGATTATCATCCTTCTTATAAAGAACTTGGCGGAGTTCCGGCGATTGAAGAAGTGAAATTCTCACTGATCAGCAACCGTGGCTGCTATGGTGGCTGCAGTTTCTGCGCGCTGACTTTCCATCAGGGAAGAATTATCCAGACGAGAAGCCACGAATCTATTTTAGCGGAGGCAAACAAGATCATCTGGGATCCTGACTTTAAAGGTTATATCCATGATGTAGGTGGTCCGACTGCGAATTTCCGTGCGCCGGCGTGCGACAAGCAAATGACAAAAGGTGCCTGTCCGCATAAGCAGTGTCTTTTCCCGAAGCCTTGCCAAAATTTGAAAGTGGATCATTCCGATTATCTGAAACTGCTCCGGAAACTGCGGGAGCTTCCAAATGTGAAGAAAGTATTCATCCGTTCGGGTATCCGTTTCGATTATCTGATTTATGATAATGACCGCACTTTTCTGCGGGAACTGTGTGAGCACCATGTCAGTGGACAGTTAAAGGTTGCACCGGAACACATTTCCGACGCAGTTTTAGAGAAAATGGGCAAGCCGGGTGTGGATGTCTATAACCGGTTTGTAAAAGCCTATAAAGATATGAATGAAAAGATTGGTAAAAAGCAGTATCTGGTTCCATATCTGATGTCCTCCCACCCTGGTTCCACCTTGAAGGAGGCAGTGGAGCTTGCAGAATTTTTGAGGGATCTGGGATATATGCCGGAGCAGGTGCAGGATTTTTATCCAACCCCTTCCACGATCTCAACCTGTATGTATTACACAGGTGTTGATCCGAGAAATATGCAGCCAATCTATGTCGCGGTCAATCCGCATGAGAAGGCAATGCAGCGCGCATTGATCCAGTACCGGAATCCGAAGAATTACGATCTTGTCTATGAGGCACTGGTAAAAGCAGGAAGGACAGATCTGATCGGATTTGATAAGAAATGTCTGATCCGTCCAAGACAGGGTGAGTATCAAAACCATGGGGAACGCAATATGCGCCATGATGGAAAAAAGGGCAGGACAGATCAGAAACCTGCAAAGAAAAAGACTATCCGGAATGTGCATAACAAGAAAGCCTCTGGAACGAACATGAATAAATCTGCAAAGAACCGTGCGGATCACAGCAATCCTCAAAGATCTGTCAGAAAGAAAAAATAAGAAAGCGAACCTGACTTTATATGAAACAGTTTACGATCAGCCCCAACGAATCCGGGCAGCGTTTTGACAAATATTTAAAAAAATTATTGAGCAATGCATCCGGCAGTTTTGTATACAAGATGCTGCGCAAAAAGAATATCACCTTAAATGACCGCAAAGCAGATGGAACAGAAAAATTAAATGCGGGAGACCTTGTAAAATTATTTTTGTCCGATGAAACTTTTGAAAAATTTTCCGGTAAAGATGAGACAAATTCCGGCTACATGAAGTTAAAGTCCATTGATTCAGGCAGACTTCAGGTTGTTTATGAAGATGATGATGTGATCATTATTAACAAACCATCCGGGATGCTTTCCCAGAAGGCGGTTCCGGAGGATATTTCGGCAAATGAATATATTCTTTCTTATTTGATCCGAAAAGGTGCCTTAAGTGAGGAGCAGTTCAAAACATTTAAGCCATCCATCTGCAACCGCTTAGACCGGAACACATCCGGGCTTTTGATCGCAGGAAAAACGTTAAAGGGACTTCAGACAATGGCGGAAGCGTTAAAAAAACGTACTGTCCAGAAATATTACCGTTGTATTGTAAAAGGAGAGCTGCGCGAAAAAACGCATTTGAAAGGCTACCTGTCCAAAGATGAACAGAACAATAAGGTGAAAGTTGTTTCCCATATCCGCCCGGTGGAAAAAGCAGATTATCTGCCAATTGAAACGGAATACCGCCCGGTGGCAGTTTCGAATGGATATACGGAACTTGAAGTCCATCTTATTACCGGCCGATCCCACCAGATCCGTGCACATCTTGCGTCCATCGGTCATCCGATCGTCGGGGATGGGAAATATGGTGATCTGAGAACGAACGAACGTTTCCGTAAAGAGGTTCATGTTCGTTCTCAACTGCTTCATGCTTACCGTATTGTATTGGAAGACGGAAGAGAAGTAATCGCACCGTCCGGCAGGGAATTTGAGGATGCATGGGACTATATACAGACATCAGCCTTTTAATTCCAGAGTTGGAGCGGCATCGATAATATCCTGCAATGGTGTCCATGACATCAGATCGCCGGAATTATCGGAGCCGCTGTCATCGTCTGCTTTTCGTTCAAATCCATTGTCACCGTTGTGCTTCCGCTGTTTTTTTACATCCTCCGGTGTGTCCGGAAGTCTGTGGTAAGCAGAAGAGTGGTGAAATTCTTTGGAAATCTCATTGAAAGCTGCAACCAGACATTCTTTATCCGGATCATCGTCCGGGATTCCATTTAAAGCTGCGGCAATATAGCCGTCTGCCTCCTGCTTGGATTTTGCATGTTTTAACTGGTTTTCAAGCATTTCAGCCATTTTCTGAATGCGGAGTGCATGCTGATATTCATCCGGATAATTCATCCGCAGAAATTCCATCTCCTGTGCCGTCAGTTTTTTGCCGTGCTTTAATTTGTTTACAATATGCTGCAGTTTCTGCTGCTTTTTATCTTCCGTGTCCGCATTGTTTGTGCCCTGCGTGACTTTTTGCATATATTGTAAAAGTGCGTTATCAGCCGTTGAAACACTTTTGGACAGTAAGGAAGAATGATTGTTCTCTGTGAGAATGTTCAGATTTATTTGCATAAGAATGACCTCCCCGATTCTTTGTATTGTATATCGGCACATTCCATAAAATTATGAAAACATTTATGCATAAATCCGGAAACACAAACGCATGTTCTTATCTTCTGTCAGGACAGAAAAAAGTCTCCAGTGAAATATTCCCCCGGAGACTTTTTAACGTTTTTTACTTGGAAACACTGTTTATGTGACGTTTGATCGCTTCAAAACTTTCGGCGCTGACATCATGTTCAATCTTACATGCATCTTCTGCTGCAATGCGGGGATCAACCCCCAGCATGACAAGCCAGCTTGAAAGAGTGGTATGGCGTTCATAAATCTTCTCAGCGACTTCACGTCCGGATTCTGTAAGGTGAATATATCCTTCAGGGCTTACGGTAATAAAGCCATTTTCCCGGAGATTCTTCATTGCTACGCTGACGCTTGGTTTTTTGAAATTCATCTCATTTGCAATGTCAATGGAACGAACATTTCCCAGCCTATGATTCAGCACCAGAATGGTCTCCAGATAATTTTCAACTGATTCATTCATTACCATAAAAATAATACCTCCCACAAAACTTCTGTATTTATCAATGTATGATTCTTTGATAAATGTATATAAAATAATCATATCATACAACCCATTTTTTTACAAATCGGAATTGAATATTTAATAAAAATTTATCATTCGGGATATAAGAAAACAGCGTGCAATGTTTTCATTTTTCTGGCGTGTCATGCAAAAGTTATGATATAATCATGAAAAGAAGCGAAGAAGGCAGGAAATAGAAATGGCAACGTGGAATTCACGTGGTTTAAGAGGTTCTACTTTAGAGGAATTTATCAACCGCACCAACGAAAAATATTTAGAAAACGGACTGGCTTTGATCCAGAAAGTCCCGACTCCAATCACTCCCATTAATATTGATAAGGCAACCAGACATATTACGCTGGCGTATTTTGACCAGAAGAGTACCGTCGATTACATTGGCGCAGTGCAGGGGATCCCGGTCTGTTTTGACGCAAAAGAATGCAACACAGACACTTTCCCGCTTCAGAATATACATGAGCATCAGGTAGTCTTTATGGAGAACTTTGAAAAACAGATGGGCATTGCCTTTTTTTTGATCAGTTTTACTGCAAGAGATGAATTTTATTATCTGCGGTTTGCAAAACTGCTGGAATTTTGGAACCGGGCAAAAGAGGGTGGCAGAAAAAGCTTCCGCTATGAAGAACTGGAGCCTGATTTTTTTCTCCGGAAGAGCAGAGGCGTCCTTGTTCCATATCTGGATGCGATGCAAAAAGATTTGGCAATGAGGGATTGACAAGCAGATATTCTTTTCATATAATAAATCAAACAGTTTCATTTGCTACCACATTAGCACACTAAAGTGTATAAAATGAAATAACTGACAGAATCATCCGCATGGGATGAGCATAAGGGAAAGGTATTAGATTCAATATGAAAAAACAATTATTACATACACCGGAGGGTGTGCGTGACATTTATAACGAGGAATGTGAGAAAAAGCTATTACTCCAGTCGGATTTACTTGGCATCTTAAAGGGTTACGGATATCATCCGATCCAGACGCCGACCTTTGAATTTTTTGATATTTTCGGAAAGGAGATCGGAACCACTTCCTCGAAAGAATTATATAAGTTTTTTGACAGAGAGGGCAATACGCTTGTCTTAAGACCGGATATGACACCGTCCATCGCAAGAGCGGCTGCAAAATATTTTATGGATGAGGATATGCCGATCCGTCTCTGCTATATGGGAAATACGTTTATCAATAACAGCAGTTATCAGGGCAGATTAAAAGAGAGTACGCAGCTTGGTGCAGAGCTGATCGGGGACAGCACCGTGGATGCAGATGCGGAGATTTTATCGATGACGGTAGAATGTCTGCAAAAGGCAGGACTGAAGGATTTCCAGTTAAGTGTCGGTCATGCGGATTTCTTTCAGGGACTTGTGGAGGCTGCCGGGATCAGTGAGGAGGACGAGGAAGAACTGCGTGAGCTGCTCGCCAACAAGAATTTTTTTGGTGTGGAGGAATTTGCAGAGACCTTAAACCTGAAGGCAGAGTTAAACGAGCTGTTCCATATGCTCGGCAGTCTGAATGTGGACTTAAACGACCTGAAGCGTGCGAAAGAAGCAGCTGCTTCTTACCCTAGGATTTTAGCAGCGATCTACAATTTAGAAGAACTTCAAAAAGTACTTGAAGTCTATGGGATTCAAAAGTATATTTCCTTTGAACTTGGTATTATCAGCAGTTATCAGTATTATACCGGTATTATTTTTTCCGGATATACATTCGGAAGCGGAGAACCGATCGTAAAAGGGGGACGTTATGATAAACTTCTGACCTATTATGGAAAGACTTCCGCATCCATCGGATTTGCGATTGTCATTGACCAGTTAATGGCGGCATTATCCAGACAGAAAATCAATATCACTATAGAAACGAACGGTGAACTGATCGTGTATGGAAAGGCAGCTCAGGCGAAAGCCATTTTAAGCGCAAAAGAAAAGCGTGCGGCCGGGACTCCGGTCGAGACGATTTTAAAGGATGACACGAAAACAAACGAAGATTACCAAAACTATGCAAAGCGTAATCGTATCAGGACAGTTACTTTTATGGAGGATTAGAAAATGGAAGATATGAGATACTTAACCTTTGCATTGGGAAAGGGCAGACTCGCAAAAAAAACACTGGAATTATTCGAACAGATTGGCATTACCTGTGAGGAGATGAAAGATAAAGACACAAGAAAACTTATTTTTGTCAATGAGGAACTAAAGCTTCGATTTTTCCTTGCAAAAGGACCGGATGTTCCTACTTATGTAGAATATGGTGCGGCTGATATCGGAATCGTTGGAAAAGATACCATATTAGAAGAAGGCCGTAATATTTATGAAGTATTGGATCTTGGATTTGGCAAATGCAGGATGTGTATCTGCGGACCGGAGGAAGCACGCGATCTGTTACAGCACCACGAGCTGATCCGGGTGGCAACCAAGTACCCGCACATTGCAAAAGACTATTTTTACAATAAAAAACATCAGACCGTAGAGATCATTAAGTTAAACGGTTCCATCGAGTTAGCGCCGATCGTCGGACTGTCCGAGGTGATCTGCGATATCGTAGAGACCGGCTCCACACTCCGGGAAAACGGATTGACAGTGTTAGAGGAAGTGTGTCCGCTCTCTGCCCGCATGGTAGTAAATCAGGTGAGCATGAAGATGGAAAATGAGCGGATCACAAAACTGATCTCTGATCTGAAGAATGTGATCAATACAGAAAGGAATGCAGTCCAATGAGAATTTTAAAACTGACAAAAGAAACACAGAATAATATATTGGAGAATTTATTAAAAAGAAGCCCGAACTCTTACGGCGAATTTGAGAGCCGCGTCAATGACATTATCCAGAATGTCAGGGAAAAACGTGATGAGGCAATTTTTGAGTACACATTAAAATTTGATGGTGCCACCATCAATCAGGACAATATCCGCGTGACGGAAGAAGAGATCAAAGAAGCTTATGAGCAGGTAGACCCAAAGCTTTTAGATGTCATCCGCAAGGCACTTGTCAACATCCGTGACTATCATACAAAACAGAAACAGTACTCCTGGTTTGATTCCGATGAATCCGGTATCATATTAGGCCAGAAAGTGACACCGTTAAAAACTGTGGGTGTGTATGTGCCGGGTGGAAAAGCAGTTTATCCGTCCTCTGTACTGATGAATGTCATTCCTGCAAAAGTGGCAGGGGTTTCCAATATCATTATGACGACGCCATGCGGCAAAGATGGAAAGGTTTATCCATCTACATTAGTAGCTGCCAAAGAGGCGGGAGTCGATGCGATTTATAAAGTCGGTGGTGCACAGGCAATCGCAGCCCTTGCCTTTGGAACGGAGAGCATCCCGAAAGTTGACAAGATCGTAGGACCGGGAAATATCTACGTTGCCCTTGCCAAAAAAGCAGTGTTTGGTTATGTCAGCATTGATTCCATCGCAGGTCCAAGTGAGATCATGGTACTTGCCGATGAGACGGCAAATCCACGTTTTGTAGCGGCAGATTTACTGTCACAGGCAGAACATGATGAGATGGCATCCGCAATTCTTGTGACAACCAGCGAGACATTAGCAGAACAGGTTTCTGTGGAAGTAGATAAATTTGTTGCAACTCTTTCCAGAAAAGAAATCATCCAGAAATCTCTGGATAACTATGGATATATCCTTGTGGCAGACACGATGCAGGATGCCATTGACACCGTCAATGAGATTGCTTCAGAACACTTAGAGCTTGTGACAAAAAATCCATTTGAGACAATGACAAAAATCCGCAACGCGGGAGCAATCTTCATCGGAGAGTATTCCAGCGAACCACTCGGCGACTATTTTGCAGGTCCAAACCACGTTCTTCCAACCAATGGAACCGCAAAATTCTTTTCACCGCTCAGCGTGGATGATTTCATAAAAAAATCAAGCATTATCTCTTATTCCAGAGAAGCACTAAAGCCTGTATACAAAGATATCGTGCAGTTTGCAGAGTGTGAAAAACTAACGGCACATGCTAATTCCATCCGGGTACGGTTTGAAGATTAATTGTATCTATTCAGCACCCATTCGCAAAACCGCTCTTTCAGAGCTTTCCTTTTGCTCATGTGGTTACTTCGCCAAAGAAATTTTCAAAATTATGCTCATTCATGCAAGCATGATTCGCAAATTTATGAAAATTGCCTTGGCTCTGAATAGATACAAAGAATTAATAATTACTTAAGTTGAAAAAAGAAGCAGAAAGGTTTAAAATAAAATGGCACGTACAGCAGATTATGTTCGTAAAACCAAAGAGACAGATATATCATTACATTTGAATTTAGACGGTACCGGCAGTTCCTCTATCCATACAGGAATCGGTTTTTTTGACCACATGTTAGACGGATTTGCAAGACATGGCCTGTTTGACCTGAAAGTCAATGTTGCCGGAGATCTTGCAGTGGACTGTCATCATACAATTGAAGATACAGGTATTGTTCTGGGCAATGCCATTAAGGAGGCCGTTGGTGACAAGAAGGGAATCCGGCGCTACGGAAGTTGTATTCTGCCGATGGATGAAACACTTGTCCTGTGCGCAGTGGATCTTTCCGGAAGACCTTATCTTGTGTTCGATGGAGAATTTACGACCGACCGCGTGGGATATATGGATACGGAGATGGTGAAGGAATTTTTCTATGCCATTTCTTATACCGCAGGAATGAATCTGCATATCAGGGTGCTTTCCGGCGGAAACAACCACCATATGATCGAGGCGATGTTCAAGGCTTTTGCAAAGGCACTGGATCAGGCAACGGTCATTGACCCGAGGATCACGGATATCCTTTCTACCAAAGGAAGTCTGTAGTTGACAATTCACATATATCACGTGCGAAATATGATTAGAAAAGAAGCGGTCTGACGTATCAAAAATATGTGCAGACCGTTTTGTATGGAAAGGTATGAATATTAATATGGAACACAAAAATATCGTGGCAACAATTTACTTAAAGGATGGAAAAGCGATCAAAGCCAGAGACAATTACGAGGAATATCCGGATGTCATTGAACTTGCAAAACTCTATAATGACAGTGGCATTGATAAAATCATGATTTTTGACCTGTCCACAACAGATGAAGAGCATGAGCGCAACATACAGGTTATCCGCAACATTAACCGTAATATTGAAATCAAAGTCTGTGCAGGCGGTAACATTAACCGTATGGAGGACATTAAGAAGTTCATCTATGCCGGATGTCTTCAAGTGATCGTCAACGGCTCCAAACCGGAGAGTATGGCACTGGCTGCAGAGGCAAGCAAGCGTTTCGGGAAAGACCGTATTCTTGTTTCCGTGACGAATGTGGATTTTATCTTCAAACATCAGGATGAAATGGCTGATACATTCCATGAAGTGCTGATCTTAAATAAAGCAGTGTTAGATGCAGTGGAAGGAATGACCGATGTTCCTCATGTTGTCTACTTAAACGATGCTGATTATGATGAGGTTTTATCAATCTTATCCCGCAAAAATGTCCGTGGAATCGCAGGTTCCCTCATTAATAATCCGAAAACAGATATTATGGAGATGAAATCCCAGTTGTCTGCCTCCGGCATTAAGATGGATAACTTCGAGCCAGCCTTAAAGTGGAGTGACTTAAAGAAAAACTCTGACGGTATGGTTCCTGTCATTGTGCAGGATTACCGTACGGATGAAGTGTTAATGCTTGCTTACATGAACGAGGAGGCATTTGACACAACAATCAACATCGGAAAAATGACGTACTACAGCAGAAGCCGGAATGAACTTTGGACAAAAGGTCTTACTTCCGGTCATATCCAGTATGTCAAATCCCTGACAGCAGACTGTGACTATGATACCATCCTTGCAAAAGTTTCCCAGATCGGTGCTGCATGCCATACCGGAAACCGGAGCTGTTTTTTCAATGAGATCGTGAAAAAAGAATACGTTGAAAAAAATCCTCAGAAGGTGCTGGGGGATGTCTACAATATTATTTTAGACCGCAGGGAAAATCCGAAGGAAGGCTCCTACACAAACCTTTTATTGGAAAAAGGTCTGGATAACATCCTCAAAAAAGTTGGAGAGGAAAACACTGAAATCATTATCGCAGCGAAAAACACTGACCACGAGCATTTGAAATATGAAATCTCTGATTACATTTACCATCTCATGGTCTTAATGGCAGAGAAGGATATCACATGGGAAGAGATCACACAGGAACTTTCACAGAGAAAATAAAACGACAGGTTTATCTCGACAAACTGCGGGTACTTGCCACGGTTCTCGTGATTGCTGTCCACACAGTCTCACTCGGTTCCACGCTTGTTCCGGAACGGAGTGCGGTGTGGTATGGATTTGAGATCAGCAATTACCTGTTTTTGTGCTGCAACCTGCTTTTTATCATGATAAGCGGAGCCCTTCTTTTACCGGTGAAAGACGAATCCGCCGGGCAGTTTTACCGGAAACGGTTTTTGAAAGTGCTTGTTCCAATGGTTATCTATTATATTTTATATGTGTGTGCCAAAGAAGGTTTCGTCTGGCTTCTCCCAGATCACTGGGGAGCCATGTTAAAACGTATTCTGCTCGGTGCACCGGAGGAAGCGCCGCATTTCTGGCTGATTTATGTGATCATCTGGTTATATGTGCTGACACCGTTTTTCCGCTATGTGGTGCAGCATATTCCGGATTCTGTTTTAAGCGGGCTTGTGGTTGTGATTCTGATTTTCCAGATCCTTGGAACTTACTGGGATACGCTTTATTATAATTCCATTGCTTCCGGGATCCTCGGTTCTTTTGCCGGTGTTTTTATATTGGGATATTATCTGACAAGAGAGCAGGGGCGCAGAAAGTACTTCATTTATGGAGCGGGAATCCTTTCTGTCTGTCTGGCAGTCCGTCATATCTTCAGTGGGGCACAATATCATCGTTATTTATTTAACAATGCGCCGCTTATGGTATTTTATACGATGGCTGTTTTTCTTTTCGTGAGACAGATTTATGTGAAAGCAGAGACGGAACATTTTTTTACAAAGCTGATCAGCCGCTACAGTTTCGGGATCCTTTTGATCCACTGGGGCGTGCTTCATTATCTGGTCAAACAGATTTTTCATGTCAGCCCGACAGATTTCGGAGTGATCGGTGGTTCGCTGCTCATGATCGTGCTCACCTTATTTTTTTCACTGATAGGTGCAATGGTTCTCGATCGAACGCTGATCCACTGGTGTCTGTTGCTTATTGCATGGATAGAAAAAAAGTTCTAATGAGATACAAGACTTCATATGATTTCAATGAGAAATCTATGGAGTCTTATTTTATGACCGATGAATATGTGGAAAGACGCAGAGCTTACGTCAACGAGATACGGCGCTCGTTTGACCGGCCGGAGGTGGAAAATGGCACCGCAGAAGAGGAATCACAGCCTTTGGTTCCGTGGATTTTTCTGAAAATCCGCATAGTGCTTGCAGTTCTTCTTATGCTCGCATTCCTTCTGTTAAAATATAATGCATATGAATTCCATGGCTATCAGGCAAAAGATGTCATTGACATTATTTCTGATAATCAGTATTATACAATTTTGCAGGATTATGTTATGATAAATGAGCATGACTGATTTCCCAGTCGTTTTCAGGAAAAATGAGAAAGGACAAACCGAATGACAAAATTAGCATTATCAGATGAGATACTGATGAAAATCGATAAACCGGCGCGTTATATTGGAAATGAGTTAAACAGTATCAAAAAAGATAAAGAAAAAGTAGCAATCCGTTTTGCCATGTGCTTCCCGGATGTATATGAGATAGGGATGTCACATCTTGGCGTTCAGATTTTATATGATATGTTTAATAAAATGGAAGATGTGTGGTGTGAGAGAGTTTACTCTCCATGGCCGGATCTTCATAAAATCATGAAAGAAGAGCATATTCCACTGTTTGGATTAGAGTCCCAGGAACCGATCAAAAATCTTGATTTTATCGGTCTTACGCTCAATTATGAGATGTGTTACACAAATGTGCTTCAGATTTTAGACCTCGGACAGATCCCACTGCTTGCAAAAGACCGTACAGAAGACGATCCACTGGTGATCGGTGGCGGCTGCTGCACTTATAATCCGGAGCCGATGGCAGACTTCTTTGATCTGTTTTATATGGGAGAGGGTGAAATTTCTTTCTATGAACTGTTTGATCTTTATAAAAAAATGCGCGCAGAGGGAAAAACACGCCATGAATTTTTACATGAAGCTTCTAAAGTGCCTGGTATCTATGTGCCATCCCTCTATGAAGTGACTTATAAAGAGGACGGAACGATCGCATCCTTTGAACCAATTTATGAAGATGTTCCAAAAACGATCCAGAAGCAGATCGTACTGAATATGACAGAAGCTGTTTATCCGGAAAAACCTGTCGTTCCTTTTATCAAGGCAACACAGGATCGTGTGGTTCTCGAGATCCAGCGCGGATGTATCCGTGGCTGCCGTTTCTGCCAGGCTGGAATGGTTTACCGTCCGGTCCGTGAAAAAAATGTAGAGCACTTGAAAGAGCTTGCCTACAAAATGTTAAAATCAACCGGACACGAAGAGATTTCTTTAAGCTCTTTAAGTTCCTCCGATTATTCTGAACTGGAAGAACTGGTGAATTTCCTGATCGATGAGTTCAAGGGAAAAGGTGTGAATATCTCACTTCCTTCCCTGCGGATCGATGCCTTTTCGCTGGATGTCATGAGCAAAGTGCAGGATATCAAAAAGAGCAGTCTGACATTTGCACCGGAAGCCGGTTCCCAAAGACTTCGTGATGTCATTAACAAAGGTCTTACCGAAGAGGTGATCTTAAACGGTTCCAGACTTGCTTTTGAAGGTGGCTGGAACAAGGTAAAATTATACTTTATGCTTGGACTTCCAACCGAGACGGAAGAAGATATGAAAGCGATCCCGCAGCTTGCCAATGAGATCGCAGCTCTTTATTATGACACGGTTCCGAAGGAAAAACGGAATGGAAAATGTCAGATTACGATCAGCACCTCTTTCTTTGTGCCGAAGCCATTTACTCCGTTCCAGTGGGCAGGAATGTACACACCGGGAGATTATCTTGCAAGAGCGCGGGTGGTCAATGAGGGTGTGCATGCGCAGCTGAATCATAAGAGTATCAAATATAACTGGCACGAAGCGGATGTGACGGTTTTAGAAGGGATTCTGGCACGAGGCGACCGTAAGATCGGACAGGCACTCTTAAAAGTTTATGAAAAAGGCGGCATTTTTGATGCGTGGAGCGAATATTTCGATTATCAGAGATGGGAGGACGCTTTTGCGGAATGTGATATCGATACCGATTTTTACACGATGAGAGAGCGTGATCTGGATGAGATCTTCCCATGGGATTTCATTGATATCGGCGTATCGAAAGAGTTTTTAAAACGTGAATGGAAGAATGCACATGATGAAAAAGTAACCCCGAACTGCCGCATGAAATGTTCCGGCTGTGGAGCCATGAAATTTGGAGGAGGTGTCTGTTTTGAAAATAAGGATTAAATTTCGAAAATCTGGTGTGATGAAGTTCATCGGACATCTTGATATTATGCGCTATTTCCAGAAGGCGATGCGGAGAGCAGATATTGATATCTGTTATTCAGAGGGATTTTCCCCTCATCAGATCATGTCGTTTGCAGCACCGCTCGGCGTTGGAATTACAAGTGACGGCGAATATTTAGATATTGAAGTACACGAAAGCAAGTCTACAAAAGAGGCGATGGCAGATTTAAATGCGACGATGGTAGAGGGCGTGGAGATCACCGGATATGTGAAGCTTCCGGACAATGCCAAGACAGCGATGTCCTTAGTTGCCGCAGCCGATTATAAACTTTTTTTTAAGGAAGGTTATGAAGTACCATTTACGAAAACAGAAGCCAAACAGGCGATTTTAGATTATTTTATCACGCCTTCTGAGGTACTTATCACCAAGCAGACAAAGAAAAGCGAAAAAATCATGGACTTAAAGCAGCTGGTTTATGATTTTAAAGTAGAAGGAACCGAGGAGGCACCGGAGTTTTACATCAATCTCTGTACCGGAAGTTCCGACAACTTAAAACCGGAACTTGTGTTAGAATCCCTTTTCGGCTATATGAACATTCCATATAATGCCAATGCAATCCAGATCCATCGTTTGGATGTGTATGCAAAAGAGGGGGACAAATTTGTTTCTCTACTGGATATGGGCGAAGAGATCGCATAAAGAGGTTCTTTATGAATAAATATATTATCACACATGAAAAAATAAAAATGCAAAACAGGGAAGAGCAGGACTTTATTGTCTCTGCTCTTTATAATCAGGGCAAAAAAATGATTGAAGTAAGCCTTACACCCCCAGATGAAGATAGTTTACTTGGAAACATTTATATTGGCCGTGTGGAAAATGTCGTACAGAATATCCGGGCAGCTTTTGTGAAGATTTCGCCGGAGCAGACCTGTTATTTGTCTTTAGATGATCTGAAAAATGCACATTTTACCAAAAAGCTCTCTGCAAGAAAAGAAATTGTGGCAGGAGATGAGCTTCTGGTTCAGGTAGAACGTGAAGCTTTAAAGACGAAAGAACCTGCTGTCACTGCGAATTTAAGCTTTGCAGGAAAATATGCTGTTCTTACAAGCGGAAACCGCAGGCTTGGAATTTCTTCCAAATTAAATAAAGAGCAGAAAGCACATTATAAGGAATTATTGCACGAATTTGATACAGAAAGCTACGGACTTATCATTCGAACCAATGCCGCAAGTGTCGCAGATGAAACACTAATTGCAGAGATTCGAAGCCTTGAGCAGGAATGGTCACAGATGCGTGAGAATGTCTGCCATAAAACCTGTTACAGTGTTTTGAAAAAAGCGAGACCAACGTATCTGGAAGACGTCAAAAACCAGCGGGAAGGTTCTGTCAGCGAGATTATCACCGATGACCGCGGACTCTTTGAAACCATCTGCACGGATTATGGGATCCATCCAAAACAGTTTATGACAAACGGTTCTGTCCCGGTTCCGGTCGATCAGTTTCAGGTGCCGACAATCTCTGGAACAGCAGATTCCCTGACGTTAACGTATTACCATGATCCGATGTTAACGTTATCTTCCCTCTACAGCGTGAAGTCCTCCTTAGAAAAAGCTTTAAGGGAACAGATCTGGTTAAAGTCCGGTGCATCCATTGTTTTACAACACACAGAGGCACTTACGGTCATTGACGTGAACAGTGGGAAAAATATCATAAAAAAAGAGATGCGCGAAAATCTGCTCCGTATTAATTTAGAGGCAGCGAAAGAGATTGCCTATCAACTCAGATTGCGCAATATCTCAGGCATTATCATCATCGATTTTATCAATCTTCTTGCAAAAGAAGATGAGGCAGTTCTTTTAAAAGAATTCCGCACATATTTAAAAGACGACCCGGTGAAAACGGATCTGATCGACATGACCAGACTAGGACTGGTGGAAGTGACCAGAAAGAAGATTAAGAAATCTTTGCGGGACAGTTTAAAGATGAACTAAAAAAAGTGAGCAGCCACACTGTAAGGTCTGCTCACTTTTTTAATAGATTTATGCAGATTCAATCTCATACGTAAATCCGGCGTCCTCGATCACCTTGATGGTATCCTCGATCCCCTGGCCATCCTCGGTGAGATAACCGGATGCGAAGATAGAGTTGACAACGGACAATAAACGTTTTTCCTCTCCTTTAAAGTAAACCTCACGTCCGGCAGCACAGCGGATGTCTGCCTGTGGAACAAGAAGCCTTGCAAGGGCGAGAACCTTAAGACCATATTCAGGGGTTAAGCCTGAGGTATCTTTGTGTGCTAAAGGTGTTCCCTCAATTGGCAGCAAAAAGTTGATCGGGATTGCTTCCGGGTTAATTTCACGGAGTTCTAACAGCATATCAACAACATCCTCTTTGCTTTCCCCCATACCAATGATCCCACCGCTGCAGATTTCATAACCCAATCCCTGCAGCATTTTGATATTTGCAACACGCTGGTCAAATGTATGCGTAGAGCAGATGTTCGGATAAAATGCACGGCTGCTGTTTAAGTTGTGGTTAATACGGTCAAGTCCTGCCTCTTTTAACATGCGCGCCTGTTTTTCAGTCAAAAATCCGATGGAACAGCAGAGGTGTGTTCCGGTTTCTTTCATTTTACGGATTTTTGCAGCGAGTTCTTCAATCTCAGCGTCTGTGAATTTCATGCCGCTTAATCCGATGCAATGTCTTGCGAGATGATTTTTATTTACAAAATCATTGTCACGGTAAAGTTTCTCATCGGAAACCCATTTATATTTCTCAATATCAGCTGATGAACGGCAGGATTGTGCGCAGTAAGCACAGTCCTGGGAACAGTTGCCGCTTCTTGCGTTTGTCAGAATGTGGATTCCGACATTGCCTCCTTTGTATTTGCGGCGCAGTTTCTCAGCGCGTGCAATCAGCTCGTCCAACTGATCATCCGGTGTATTTAAAATTGCAAGAGCATCCTCTCTGGTAAGATATGGATTTTCGGCTTCGGTTGTCTTTGGTTGTGTTGTCATTTTTGTACTCCTTTGTTACGTTTACAAAATTCAAATAAGTTACGGTATGAATTCACAAGTTTCTAAATTCAATTGTTTTTAAAGTAGCACGAAGTATGGTTAATTGTCAACATGATCACTTATAGAAGTTGACATTTATTTGTAAAAGCTAGTTAACATTAGTATAAATATCTACATATGCAGATATTTCATTTTATTGTACTAATCTTGTGTCTAATATGATATGATATTATTTGAATTAGGGAATTTTGTAAATAAGAAGTGAATCTTCCAAAAGATAAATTTTGTAAGGAGTTTTCTTATAATCAAAAGGAAGAAAAAGCAGAAGTATTAAAGCAGCTTTTGGGCAGTATGGGAACAATAGGTGCAGGAAGTGTTGTGACAAAAGATATTCCGGCCAATTGTGTTGCGGTTGGAAATCCATGCCGTGTGATTCGAAAGATAAATGAGGAATGTTGAATATGAATTATAACGATTTTTTAACCAGACAACAGCAAATCAAAAAACTGTCTATTGCGGAGCAGAAAAATTTTTATGAACAGCTATTGAAAAAGAAATACGACAAAACCGAAGTGCGCATACTTGCAAGTTTTTATTATGGGCAGCTATTTTATCAGGAAGGAAATTTCAGAAAAACCATAGAGATTATAGAACCAATCATAGTGGACTATCAAAGCTATCCGTATACCCCTAAGTTATTGTCCTGTTTTAACCTGATAGGTGTGGCAACACATTGCGAGACAGAATATAATGTTTCCCGTTTTTTCTATGAAACGGCATTAAAAATTGCCATGGAAAATGATGAAAAATACTATTATGCATTTGAGTATAATAATATTGCATTGACCTACATTGAGGAACAAAACTATGAGGAAGCACTTAAAAGTCTTGCGCTCGCAGAAGACGTCCTGAAAGACTGTGATGAGGAAATGGGTGCTTATATCTATATCAATAAATCTATTTCACTTCAGAAACTGAACCGTTTAACAGAGGCTTTAAAGGCGTTTGAACTTGGAGTGAGCCAATATCATGCAGATACAATCGTTCCGGATGATGTCACCCGCTGTGCAGCAACACTTTATTATAAATTGGAACAGCCAGAAAAATATGAGACTTACAAAAAACAGATCCTTTCAAAAATGGATGAAATGTACGCGGCTGAATTTATGGATGCCTGTCGGGAACTGTTTGAGTGTGGAAGAGATTCTTGTGATGATAACCTTATGAACCACATTTTACGATCCATGAATCAGTATATGGAAAAATATCCGGATGAAATCAAGGTTGGACTTGAATTTGCAGAATTAATATATGTATACGCTGTTGGTAAAATGGACAAAGACGCAATTTTAGAGGCATTAGAGGCGAAAAACTATTATAAAGACCGGATTATTGAATATTCGAAAGAAAACCATATAAAATCTTTACAGCAATACATAGAGATTAATTCGCAGATATCTGAATTAGAGCGGGATGCATTAACGGGATTCAAAACCCGTAAGGCATATTACAAAGATATTGCAATCATCGAATGTGACGAGGAGATGTGTAACCAGCCGGTTGGCATCGCTTTTGCAGATGTGAATGGTCTAAAAAAAATCAATGACAATCTGGGACATGAAGCAGGAGATGAGCTGCTCGCAGCAATTGCGAAAAAAATCATAACCATATTCCAGGAGGCAGGTTGTTACCGTTTTGGCGGGGACGAATTTATCATTCTGTCATTCGATAAAAGCGAGACAGACTTTCAAAATAAGCTGCAAAAGCTTTCAAAGCTATGGACGGCTGAATGTTCGGCTTCCATTGGAAGTGTCTGGTTAGAACATGCAAAGGACATTGAAAAGAATTTGTCAGTTGCAGATGAGAAGATGTATGTGAATAAAAATCATTATTATAAAAATAGGTTTTAACTAAAAAGGTTAGAAAAATTTCAAAAAACCAGTTGACGTAATTCAATTGTTATGCTATAGTAACGAAGTATGCCGCACAGTGAGGTCTCAAATTCTGCATGTTTGCAGAAACCACAACTGGCGAGTAATGATAATAGGAGGTGCCATATGTACGCAATTATCGCAACAGGTGGTAAACAGTATAAAGTTTCCGAAGGTGATATCATTACCATTGAAAAACTTGGTGTTGAAGCTGGTGAGAAAGTAACTTTTGATCAGGTATTAGCAGTTTCTGACAACGGAATGAAAGTTGGAGCAGACGTAGCTAACGCAACTGTAGAAGCTTCTGTAGTGAAAGAAGGCAGAGCGAAAAAAGTTATCGTTTACAAGTATAAGAGAAAAACCGGTTATCACAAGAAAAACGGCCACAGACAGGCGTTTACACAGGTTAAAATCGAAAAAATTAATGCGTAATCGATAGGAAGATTGTTATGACTAAGATAACGATTTTCAGAAACCAGGATCAGGCATTTTTAGGTTTTGACTGTCTTGGACATGCAGGGTATGCAGAGGAAGGTGAAGACATTGTATGTGCGGGAATTTCTGCATTGGTGATCAACACGATCAATTCCCTTGGTGTTTACACGAAGGAAAAATTTTCTACAGATTCTGATGAAGAGACCGGAATGATCACACTCAGGTTTGATGCTCCGGCAAGTCATGATGCTGATTTGCTCATGAAATCCCTGGTTTTAGGCTTGCAAGGAATACAAAATACTTATGGAAATGATTATATCATTCTAACATTCAAGGAGGTGTAAGACATGATGAATATGAACCTTCAGTTTTTCGCTCATAAAAAGGGTGTTGGTTCTACAAAGAACGGACGTGACTCTGAATCTAAGAGATTAGGTGCTAAGAGAGCAGACGGACAGTTCGTAAAAGCTGGTAATATTATTTACAGACAGCGTGGAACAAAGATTCATCCAGGTGTTAATGTAGGAATCGGTGGAGATGACACATTATTCGCTTTAACAGATGGTATCTTAAGATTCGAGAGAAAAGGAAGAGATAAGAAACAGGCTTCCGTTTATCCAGTAGCTGAATAATAAGATGAACAATGGACCCGACTATTTGTAAAGATAGCCGGGTTCTTATTGTTTTGGCATTCGAGCAGGGCAGCCTGGCTGTCCGCTTAAAGGAGAAAATTATGTTTGCAGATAGAGCAACAATTATTATAAAATCTGGAAAAGGTGGAAATGGACATGTCAGTTTCCGCCGTGAAAAATATGTCCCAAATGGCGGTCCGGACGGCGGAGACGGAGGCCGCGGCGGCGATGTTATTTTTGTTGTCGATGAGGGATTGAATACGCTGACAGACTTTCGTCACAGACGTAAATTTGCTGCTGAAAACGGTGAGGAAGGCGGCAAAAAGAAATGTCATGGGAAAGATGGCGCTGATCTGATCTTAAAAGTTCCGGCAGGAACTGTCATCAAAGATGCGGAATCAGACAAGGTCATTGCCGATATGTCCGGTGACAACAAACGTCAGGTGATCTTAAAAGGGGGCCGCGGCGGACAGGGAAATTCCCACTATGCAACAGCCACCATGCAGGCACCGAAATACGCTCAGCCAGGTGGTGAAGGAATTGAGATAGAAGTAAAATTAGAGTTAAAGGTGATTGCTGATGTAGGGCTTGTGGGTTTTCCAAATGTCGGAAAATCAACGCTTTTATCCCGCGTGACCAATGCACAGCCTAAAATCGCCAATTATCATTTTACAACATTACAGCCAAATCTTGGTGTTGTTGACTTAGATGGTGCCAAAGGTTTTGTTATTGCCGATATTCCGGGGCTGATTGAGGGAGCTTCCGAGGGTGTTGGACTTGGACTTGAGTTTTTACGTCATATCGAGCGTACCAGAGTCATGATCCATGTTGTGGATGCCGCCGGAACCGAAGGGCGTGATCCGATTGCCGACATCAAAGCAATTGACAAAGAACTTGCCGCTTATGATCCGGAACTTCTGAAAAAACCACAGGTCATTGCAGCAAATAAAATTGATTCCATCTACGGTGATGAAAATGAGATCATCAAAGCATTAAAAGACGAGTTTGAGAAAGACGGCATTAAAGTATTCCCGATTTCCGCAGTCAGCGGTCAGGGACTGAAGGAACTTTTATACCATGTGAGCCAGCTTTTGGAAACATGTGGCAGAGAACCTGTCATTTACGAGCAGGAATACGATCCGGCATTGCGTTTCTTCCGGGATGACCCTTACACGATCACAATGGAGGATGATGAGACTTTCGTTGTGGAAGGCCCTAAGATTGAAAAAATGCTCGGTTACACGAATATCGAATCTGAGAAAGGTTTCCTGTTCTTCCAGCGTTTCTTAAAAGAACAGGGCATTTTAGACGATCTCGAAGAACATGGAATCCAGGAAGGCGACACCGTGAAGATGTACGGACATGCCTTTGAATATTACAAATAAAAGAAAGGAATTGGCAATATGAATCTTACAAGCAAACAGCGCGCTTATTTAGGAAGCGAAGCAAGCACAATGAACGCTATATTTCAGATTGGAAAGGCAAGTCTGACCCCAGAACTTATCAATGGTTTAGATGAGGCATTGGAAAAACGCGAGCTCATCAAGATTTCTGTATTAAAAAACTGTGCAGATGACCCTCGTGAAATTGCTGAGATCATCGCAGAACGTACACATTCTGTCGTTGTGAAAGTGATTGGCAAAAAAATCATTCTTTTCCGTCAGGCAAAAAAGAATTCAAAATACGAATTACCTGTAAAATAAATTTCAAAACACTATAAAGGACAGCAATCATGAATCATTTATCAGGCAGGAAAATCGGTATTTTAGGCGGCTCCTTTGATCCGGTACACAATGGACATCTCGCCATTGCCAGGGCAGCCTACACAGATTTTGATCTGGACGAAGTCTGGTTTATTCCAGCCGGACATTCTCCGAACAAAAACGAAAGCGGTATGACTCTTCCGGAATACCGCGCCGAGATGGTTGCTCTTGCAGTAAAACCATACCCGTATTTTAAAATGTCTACGGTAGAGATAGAAGCAGAAGAGACAAGTTACACTTATCTGACACTCACAAAATTAAAGAACCGTTACCCGGATACGATATTTTATTTTATCATGGGTGCAGATTCTCTCGACTACTTTGAGGAATGGAAACATCCGGAGATCATCTGTGAAAAGGCAGTTGTATTAGTAGCAGTGCGCGACCACTGGAATATGGAGGATGTCAAAAAGAAAATCCATGCGATCGAACAGTTATTTCATGCAAAGATCTATCCGCTTTCCTGTGACCGTTTTGATGCAGCCTCAAGAAACATCCGCCAGATGATAAAAAAAGGGGAAGATACCGGGCAGCTGCTTCCGTATGCAGTGAGCCAATTTATAAAAGAACATCATCTTTACGAAAATGAGAAATGATTTTTTTAAACATTTCCGATCAGATTTTTGACAGAGGATAACGATATGGAACTGATAGAAATACGAAAAAAATTAAAAAAAGTACAGGATAAAGACCGCTACGAGCACACCAAAGGTGTGATGTACACCGCAGGCTGCCTCGCTATGGCGTACGGCTATGATATGCAGAAAGCCATGCTTGCCGGTCTGCTCCATGACTGTGCAAAATGCATTCCAAACGATGAAAAATTAAGACTATGTGAAGAAAACGACATTCTTATTTCATCCGTAGAACGTGAAAATCCTTTTTTGCTTCATGCAAAACTTGGTGCATTGCTTGCCAAAACAGAATATGATGTAACAGATCCATTGATTTTACATGCGATTAAAGTGCACACAACAGGTGAGCCGGATATGAATATTTTAGACAAGATCATTTATATTGCCGATTACATCGAACCAAACCGCAATAAAGCGGCTAATTTAGATTGCGTGAGGGAATTAGCCTTTCATGATTTAGATGTCTGTATGGCCGAAATATTGCACGACACACTGGTTTATCTGAAAAAGCGTGGCGGAAATATTGATCCGACAACACAGATGACCTATGAATTTTATAAACATTACAAAGAAACGCTCTAAAACAATACGTTATGTGACAATTCTATGCACACAAATGTGCACAGGTTTTCACTTACATAATTAAACAGAAAGGAACATCGTTTATGACATCAAAAGAACTTACAAAACTTGCAGTAGCTGCTTTGGAAGACAGAAAAGCAGAAGATGTAACTGTTATTGATATCAGCGAAATTTCTCCGATTGCAGATTATTTTATCATTGCAAACGGAACAAACCAGAATCAGCTCCAGGCAATGCGTGACGCTGCCGATGAAGCCTTATACAAAGCCGGCGTAAAAGTCCAGCAGATTGAAGGAAACCAGAGTTCCACCTGGATTTTAATGGATTATGGTGATATTATTATCCATATTTTTTCAAAAGAAGACCGTCTTTTCTATGATCTTGAGAGAACCTGGAGAGATGGAAAAGTTGTGGATGTAAGTGAATTATAATAAAAATACATGAAATTTCTAATTATCTTTTCATAAGTTAGCAAATGCCGATATATCCTGTATTTTAAGGATCATCGGCATTTGCTTTTTGGAAGAGTCCCTGCATAAGCTGGCATTTTACCAGTTAATCAGCTCATTTCTTTTCTTCCAAAGTATTTAATAGAAACACATATTGCAAAGACCGATATAATTACAGCACATGGTATAAACGGAAATAATGATAGTGTACTTCCTGTGTCTGTCGCTGTTACTGTATGTAATGCGTTTGACACAACATAACCACTATAACAATAAGGATATACTATCCATAAAGGTGTATTAGCAACCAAAACCCCCGGAATTATCAGAAGTAAGTTTAATCCCATAGATAGCATCGGTTTTTCAAACAGTATGGTAATTGCCCACATACACGAAATAGCTGGAATCATAGTCGTAAATAATTTTAATGTCCACGTTAATAAATAAAGGACAGGAATAGATTCTGTTACATTCATTATTTTAGTAGCAATAAAGCCTGCAATGACGAATGAGAGAGAAAAGATAAGTAACTGGATTGCTAAAAAGCTCAATAAAACAAAGAATTTTGTTAAGGCAAGTTTTTCTTTACTGATGGGTAAAGCAAGCATTTTTAATATACCATTATTCTTTGTTTCTCTGTTAGTAATCATAACGCATACAACTACCATTGAAAACGGAAGTAAATAATAACCAAAAAGCAATGCACTTTGAATAAACATTGCCGACCAAGCATTTGTATATTCTGGTGTCATATACATACTGATACTGAAAACACCAGAAACCACAACTAAAATAGGTGGGATTAAAAGCAAAGGTAAAATCATAGACCTTTTCACTTTCATAAATTCTATTTTTAACAATTCAATAATTGACATACGATTGTCTCCTTTATTCATAATGCTTTATTTTGCCTAAATACCAGCCAACCATGAAGAATATGATTGTTTCAACAAAGCCTAAAATTAAAACTTTCATATCAATACTAGCAGTAGAAGCTACCGCTGGTTTCATCATTAGTACAAATGGGTTAATAAGAAATATAGCTATATCTGAAAGCGACATTGCCATACCGCTAAAAAATCCTGCTACGCCAATACCTAATGTAAACCATATATTTTCACATCGTGATGATAACAAGAGCATAAATGCTAATACTGGTAAAGTTGAAACAAAGCAATATCCTGTATATTTAACAAGTGTTAATAAATCAAAAGTTCCACTGGGCAAAAATATATTTCCAATAATACACAAAGCTCCGTTCTGCAAGACGATACAAACAGCGAGCAAAACAAACAATATATAAAATTTATTTTTGAAAATAGATGATGTCTTGAAAGGAAGCATATACATCTTTTTAATTGCACTTCCTTGAAATTCGATATTATATGTTAAAGTTGTCGCTACGATAATGCCAAACATATTAAGAACCATAATCATTCCGTAAAGCTGTGTCAGCAAAACATCCATAGGTGGAAGCGGTAAGTTTAACAAAACATCTTTGCGAACTGTAAAATTTGCAAAAGCGTATAATGCACCAAGAAGTCCAAGAATTGGTAAAACTTCTAATATTCCGGTGTGTTTACATTTTTTCAATTCTATGGTTAAATTTCTCATAATTTTAACCTCTGCTTTCTGTTTTTGTTATCCTCATCAATCATGGATAAAAACATTTCTTCTAAATTATCATTTTCAAATCCAGATTCATGTGCTGTAAATTTCAAATCTTCAAGACTTCCCTCAAATAGTAATCTTCCATGATTCAAAATACCAATATCATCAGCTAACAGTTCAATTTCTGACAGCATGTGTGATGAGATCAGAATTGTACAATCATACCTTTTCGGTAGTGATTTAACGAGATTGCGAATTTCGTGAATACCTGCTGGGTCTAATCCATTTGTTGGTTCATCTAAAATTAAAATGGGTGGTTCTCCAAGCAAAGCGGAAGCAAGCCCTAAACGTTGTTTCATTCCTAAAGAATATTTTTTCGCCAAGCGATTACCAAATTCAGATAATCCTACTAATTCTAACGCTTCATCAACACTTGACGCAGGAAGATCTAAAATTCTACGAATAATATCAAGATTTTCTTTACCTGTTAAGTTTTGATAAAATGACGGGGATTCAATAAAAGAACCGATTTTTTTCAAAATTTGAACACGATCATTCGGAAAAGTCAAGTTATCTATTTGGAACTCTCCATCGGTAGGTGCAGTTAATCCCAAAAGCATTTTCATAGTTGTAGATTTTCCAGCACCATTTGGACCGAGAAATCCGTAAATACTACCTTTCTTAATGTGCAAAGATACATGGTCTACGGCGGTAAACGCTTTGTATGTTTTTGTTAAATTTTTAGTTTCAATCATGTTTTTCATAATTTTTGCTCCTTTCTTCATACTCACAATATAAAACATCTACATTACAGCCACATTCTCTCTACCTTACATTTACCTTACAAATGAGAAAATGACTGTTTAACTTTTTTTTAAATGTTATAATGGGATAAATAAACTGCAAAAAGGGCGTGACAAATAAATGAATGATACATACTTAAAATCAAAAAAAATATTGATCGTTGATGATGAAGAATGTTTAAGAAGTATGCTTATAACCATATTAGAAGATGAAAATTTTTTAAATATTATTACCGCTGATTGTGTAAAAACAGCTTTGGAAATCTGTCAACAGGAAAAACCAGATATAGCTATATTAGATGTCATGCTTCCAGATGGAAACGGTTTTGAACTTATGGAAACACTAAGAAGTTTCACTAATATTCCAGTGATATTTTTGACCGCAAAAGATGATATACAGGATAAATATTCTGGATTTGGGTTGGGAGCTGACGATTATATAACAAAACCCTTTATGCCAAAAGAACTTATATTTCGTCTAAATGCTGTATTACGCAGATGTTATAAGGAAGATAGCTCACTTATAGAATTACATGATTGTAAAATTGATTTAGCTAATGCACAGGTTATATGGAAAGATAAGATTTTACCTCTTACTGCAAAAGAACATGATATTTTAGAAGTGCTTGTACGAAATGCTAACCATATCGTAACAATAGACGCTCTTTGTGAAGCTGTATGGGGCGACAATCCATTTGGATATGGAAATTCGCTACTTGCTCATATTCGACGCATAAGAGAAAAAATTGAAATTACCCCCTCAAAACCAAAATCACTAATAACTGTTAAAGGATTGGGATATAAAATAAATGTGGAGAGCAGGTTATAATCATGCGGAATTTTGGGAAATTTATTAGTAAACATTTATTCATATACTTGTCAGTAATAATCCTTATAGTGGGTTTTGATTTACTGCTTTTCTTCCTAACTTTTAATGGTACTGTCAACAGTATAAGCGAAAATAATCCTGTCCAAACATTAGAAAAAGTATCTAATAATCTTACTATCCAAGATGGAAAATATATATTAAATAATAGGTGTCAAAAAGATTTAATTACAAACAACATCTGGGGAATTGTAATAGATAATAGCGGTAATGTAATCTGGCAATACAATCTACCAGAAGAAATACCACTTAAATATTCATTACAAGACGTTGCCACCTTTTCTAAGGGGTATATCAAAAATTATCCAGTATTCACATGGAAGCAAGAAAATGATTTATTGGTATTAGGTTATCCAAAGAACAGTTATTCAAAATTTGTGACTAACTATCTTCCTTTATCAGCAATGCAGAAAACTCCCATTATTCTGTTTATTATGTTGGTATCAAATGTAACTATTCTGTTTATTGTATATTATTTATCAAAACGAAATGTAATGCTGAAAGTTGCTCCTATTCTCAATGGATTAGATAAGCTATCTCATGGCGAAACGGTTGTCCTTAATATAAATGGGGAATTGGAAGATGTTGGAAAACGTATTAACGAAACATCATTGCAATTAGACAAACAAAATAAATCGAGAGCAAACTGGATAAGTGGCGTTTCACATGATATACGAACACCTCTTTCCATGATTATGGGGTATGCAGATAGAATAACTTCTTCATTAGATGTTGGGGAAAACACCAGAAAACAAGCAAATATTATTAAAATCCAAAGTGTGAAAATTAAAAATTTGGTTCAGGATTTGAACCTTGTGAGTCAATTAAATTATAATGTTCAGCCAGTTAAACAAACGCCTGTTCATTTATGTAAAATGATACGAGAAATTGTCGTTGAGTATCTAAATAACAATCTAGATAATAAATTTGATTTTGAATTAAATTTAAACTGTAATACAGAACAAATCTCTATTATAGGAGATGAAAGATTGTTATATCGGGCAATACAAAACATTATCTCTAATAGTATTAATCATAATGAAAACGGTTGTACAATCTCAGTCAGTTTAGCTGTAAATGGAAACAATTTAATATTGGTAATCAGTGATAACGGAAAAGGAATATCAGAAGAAAATTTACAAAAAATACAGTCAACACCTCATTATTTGCAAAGTACAGATGAAAGATTAGATTTACGACATGGTTTAGGACTTCTGCTTGTGAAAGAAATCATTTCTATTCATAATGGAACAGTATCTATTTCAAGTGCATTAAATAACGGATTTTCCACGACTATTTCCTTACCCATAAAAAAACAATAATAAAGCCCTGGCTTGTAACATAAAAATAAATGATAAATTTTTGTATATATCAATACAAGCAAAAGGATGAAAATCAGCTGACTGGTTGTCTGTAAAACAACCAGTCAGCTGATTTTCATTTTCTGTTAAAATTATAGAAAACGGAATACGCCAAACACTTTTCCTAAAATCGAACATTCTTTTACAATGATCGGATCCATCGTATCATTCTCAGGCTGCAGGCGGTAATAACCGTCTTCTTTGTAAAAAGTCTTAACCGTTGCGGAATCATCCACCAATGCCACTACAATATCGCCATTCTCGGCATTTGGCTGTTTCTTCACAAGAACATTATCACCGTTGAAAATACCGGCGTTGATCATACTTTCTCCCTTTACTTTTAACATAAAAGTCTCTTCATTCGGCATATATTCAACCGGGATAGGAAAGTAATTCTCAATATTCTCCGTTGCAAGGATCGGCTCTCCGGCTGCGACATGTCCGACAATAGGTACGTTCACAACCTCACGCCTGGTAAGGTTAAAATCGTCATCAAGAATCTCGATTGCTCTTGGCTTGGTCGGGTCTCTCCGGATATAACCATTCTTCTCTAACGTTTCAAGATGAGAGTGGACAGAAGAAGTAGACTTTAAATCGACCGCTTCACAGATCTCACGGACTGCAGGCGGATATCCCTTGCTTAAAATCTCACTCTTAATATATTCTAAAATTTCTTTTTGCTTTGCACTAATCTTACCTGGCATAAACTGTCTCCTTATATATGGAATTTCTGTAATGATTCAGCAGCTTCTTAACCACTGATTTCTTATCTATTTATCATGATAACATACCATATATTGAAATGCAAACATATATTCCGAAAATTTGTTCGATTTTTCTATTGACAAACAGATGTTCGAATAGTAATATACAGTTATGCAAACAAATGTTCGTAACAAGTGTTCGGGGTATTTATAACACAGATTTACAATTGATGATCCAGGGAGGTACCGTTATGAGAAATGAGAACAATACAATCACAGGCAGAACCTGTCAGATGTCTGGCAATACATCCAGCCGGGTGCATTCTGGTGATGTATCCAGAAACAGACGTATCGTTGTCCGCAGGCAGAAGATAGCTTTAGTTTCGGTCGCATTCATTGCATTGGCAATTATCATCTGTACATTTTTATCCGGTGCGGTCCGTACTCAGGCAGCACCTTCTGAGATTTCGTGCAAATATTATACAAGTATTGAAGTACAGAGCGGTGATACTTTATGGTCGATCGCATCCGATCATATTACAGAGGAATACCGAGATATGAATGCCTATATTGACGAAGTCTGCTCTATCAATAAGATTTCTCAGAATGAGATCCATGCGGGACAATATCTTACCATCCCATATTACAGCAGTATTGCCATTGCAGGGAAATAAAATAGGGCTGCGAATTATTACTGGAACAAGGTGTGAGTGAAAAGCAATGTTTTTTCTTCCTGTGACGGCAAGTTGTCAATTCGCCTGAAATAAGGTATAATAGTCATTGTTTCAACTATAAAGCATGTTCCATTCATGCTATAGGATGAAACAGTAATTATTTTGGGAGAGATTTAGTTCTATGTTACGATTTATATATGTTATTTTACTGAACCTGTTCCGTGCCCCTTACATGATTCCAAAGATGCGGAGGGAAGCTGACCATCCAGAAAAGTATTCAGCAGAAGAACGCTATGAGCTGGCAAGACATTGCATCCGTCTGATGAAAGTTACCGGTGGAATCCATACGAAAGCATATGGACAGGAGAATCTTCCGAAAGAGGGCGGTTACATGATGTACCCGAATCATCAGGGCAAGTATGATGCGCTTGGAATTGTTTACACACACCGTAGACCTTGTTCTATCGTTATGGATAAGGCAAAATCCAATACCATTCTTGTAAAAGAGTTTATTGATCTGTTGGAAGGAAAGCGGCTGGATAAAAAAGATGTACGTCAGGCACTGACCATTATCAATGAAGTATCGGAAGATGTTAAGAATGGAAAATGTTATATCTTGTTCCCGGAGGGTGGGTATGATTTTAATAACCGCAATCATGTCTGTGACTTTAAAGCCGGCAGTTTTAAAATTGCATTGAAAACTAAAGCGCCGATTATCCCGGTAGCTTTGATCGATTCTTACCGTGTATTTAACAGTTTCTGGCTTGGACCGGTTACAACACAGGTACATTATTTAAAACCTATTTTATTCGAGGAATATGGCTCTTTAAAGACACAGGAGATAGCAGCATTAGTCAGAGACCGGATCAATGAAAAGATCAATGATGTATTAAAAATCACTGAAAAGCAGGAAAAATAAGTTTTACCTATCTTTTACAAAAAATTTAAATATTGTTGATAGAAAGCAAATATCATCAGGCAGATAATAATACTAAAGAAAACAAAAAAATGTTTTAAAATTTAGAGAATGTCTGGTGTTTTGTTTATGATGAGATTATGGAAGTATGTAGATACAAAAAAATTAGATAACAAAAGCAAAGCAAATATTTTTTTGATCATGAATATTATATTGTGGTCAGGTATCGCTTTTCTGCTCAGCCTTATCGCAGGTGTCTTCTGTGGCTATAGTGCCGAATGGGTGGAGTGGACAGTGATCATTACAGGCTATGCAGGAATCGGGATCGGATTCTTTGGAGGAGTTATTTATTATATGCGTCAGGCATAAGGATATTTGTCCGGTTACACAAGAATGCCCAGTCAGGTTTGCAATACAAAATCAGTATTGACAAATCCAGGCTGGGCATATTAATTCTTATTTACGGTTCACGAAGTTTCACATATTTCGCAGCACTTCTGCGGCGGTCATCATCAATAGCAGCATAGTGCTTTCGTGTGGTATTTACATCTTTATGACCTAGCACATCAGCAACAAGATAAATATCGCCTGTTTCGCGGTATAGCGATGTGCCATAGGTACTGCGCAATTTATGCGGGGTAATATGTTTTAGGCTTGTTACGAGTTTTGAATACTTATTTACCATTTTCTCAACAGAGCGCACGCTGATCCGCTTGTTTTGCAAAGACAGGAAAAGTGCATTTACACTGCCATCTGCGGCAGTGATTTTCTGTCGTTCGACCATATATTCCATCAGGGCAGATCTTACTTCTTCACCAAAGTAAACAACAACTTCTGCGCCTCCTTTACGGTGAATTTTGATTCCATTATTTTTAAAATCAACATCATCCATATCAAGACCGACACATTCTGAAACACGGATTCCGGTTCCAAGCAGTAATGTCATCATGGCAAGATCTCTTGTCTTTGTTTTTTCGTGGAATTTCTGCTGTTTTTCTGTGAGACTTTCCCCTGATTCCACCTCATCCAGCAGGTTTGCAACTTCATCGATATCTAACCGCGTGATCGTTTTTTCATGGATCTTTGGCATATCTACCTTCACTGCCGGATCCTGTCCGATCATCTCATTTTTATATAAATACCGGTAAAAGGAGCGGAGAGAAGCAAGCTTCCGTTTTAGTCCGCGCTCATCATTTGTATGTTCCACACCATCTTTTTCATAATATTTCAGATAGGAGAGATATTCTTCAATATCCATGGGTGCTAAATTGCCCAAAACAGACAGAGGTATTTCAGTGATATCCTTTTTTGAGCATAATGGATTATTTTCATGCAGATAGTCAAAAAAACAATTCAGATCATATGCATACGCAATCCGGGTACGGGAAGAAGTAGTAGGTTCAATACCAATAAAAAATTGTTTACAATACGGCGGCATTTTCTGGAGCAGATTGCGAAGCAATGTCTCATTTTTCACATTTACTTTTTCATAATAGGCCTTTTCTTTCATTGATGTCCCTTTCTTTCGTGTTCTGTTTTTTCTGGCCAGCCGGGAATATTTCCATCCAAAATGGCGGTAAACATTCTCTTTTTAGCACCCGGGTGATCCAGGTTGATCTGTCGTACCAGATCTTTTGCATATTGACGTTTTGTGACTCCATCGACAGGACATGGATTTTCTACTACCGGAAGATTATATTTATTACGAAAACCTTTGACCTCAGCCTCCGATACATACATCATTGGCCGGATCACAGTCAATTCCATACGGTCTAAAAAAGTGACCGGGGAAAAAGAGTAAAATCTGCCCTCAAAAATCATGGATAAAACCATCGTCTCGATCATATCATCCATATGATGCGCATAGGCAACTTTATTGCATCCCAATTCCTTAATTTTCTGGTTCAGTGCACCTTTGCGGAGTTTTGCACAGAGAGAGCAGGGTGACGCCTCATTTTTATCACTGAAAATGATTTTTGCGATTTCAGTGGAAACGATATGATATTCAACCTGTAAATGTTCACATAATAGTTTTACCGGTGTCAGATCAAAGCCTTCATAGCCCAGGTCTACCGTAATTGCGATCAGGGAAAATTTTTTCGGATAAAACCGCCTCAAATTTGCCATTGCATACAAAAGAGTGAGAGAGTCTTTTCCACCGGAAATCCCCACTGCAATTTTATCGCCTTCCTGGATCATCTGATAATCGTCCACGGCTTTTCTTGTTAAACTCAGTAATCTTTGTAATTCCATTTCTAATTGCCTTCCCAAATAAAAGACTGTATTTCAACACTGAAATCTATTATAATAAATTTGTATGTAAATTACAAATGAATCGCTCATTTGACTTATAAAATTTGTATGATTGAATACTTCATATTTTATGAGTAAATAAATTGCATACAATTTATCATCAAAGGAGATTAACACACATGAAATTTGTAATACAGCGTGTTACAAACGCATCCTGCACCGTAGAAGGTAACATTACCGGAAGCATTCAAAAGGGTTTTCTTGTCCTTATCGGAATATCAGATCAGGATACCATACAGATTGCCGATAAAATGATCAAAAAGCTGCTAGGAATGCGTATTTTCGAAGATTCTGATGGAAAAACAAATCTGTCTCTGAATGATGTAAATGGAGAATTGCTTTTAATTTCCCAATTTACGTTATATGCAGATTGCAAGAAAGGAAACCGTCCATCCTTTACAAACGCAGGAAAACCTGATATGGCAAAGCAAATGTACGAATATATCATTGATCAGTGTAAAAAAGAAATTCCGGTTGTTGAACAGGGAATCTTTGGCGCTGATATGAAAATTTCGCTTTTAAACGATGGACCATTTACAATCATATTAGATTCCGCTGAAATATGTTAACCCCTTGAAAACAGGACGATGCAAAGCATTTTGTGATATTTATTTTATCACCTGTTGGTGGCAGTATTGAGGCTCTGTAAATCCATTTATTCGCAAAACACAAGTTTAACGAATAGTTGGCTTATTTCAATAAGTTTCCCGGGATTACATTCCCAGATTCAGACAACGTTCCGCAACGGCTTTTTATCAAAAATCCCTCATGGAAAACTCCATGAGGGATTACACATTTCAATTCAGATTATAAACTTCATGATTCATTTTATTTCATTGCATCCATCAATTCTCTGAACTTCAGGATCATTTCCACGCAGTTATCAGTGCCAAGCTTACCAGCATCAAGAGAAAGATTATAACTCTTAGAATCTCCCCATTTCTTGCTTGTATAATAGTTATAGTAGCTTGCACGCTGTTTATCCGTCTTATTGATGATATCTCTGGCTTTATTCTCTGTAATATTCAGGTTCCTGCTGACATTTTTGATACGTACATCCAAGTCTGCATGAATAAAAATATTGATACAATCAGGGTTATCAGATAATGCATAATCTGCACAGCGTCCGACAATCACGCAGGATTCTTTTTCTGCAATTTTCTTGATCGTTTCAAACTGCGCCAGAAAAACTTTGTGATTTAATGGCATATCCAAAAACGGTGCTGCAGAATAACCACTGACAGAATATGTATCCATAACTAAAGAATATAAAAAACTGTTTGTCGGTTTTTCGTCATGGTTCTCAAAGATCTCTTCACAAAATCCGCTGTCTTTTGCAGCCTGCTGTAAAAGTTCTTTATCGTAAAGCTTAATACCAAGCTTTGCAGCAAGTTTTTCACCTACTTCTCTTCCGCCGCTACCAAATTCTCTACCGATCGTATATATTTTATTTGCCATATCAATCCCACCTTTACGCAAGTTTTTTATTTATCTTTATTATAGCGTATTTATCAAAAATTGGAAAGATTTATTTTAAATTTTCTAACATTTTTCCATAATATTGTAACTGTAAAAACTTCTTGTCCATTTATATCAAGATAATGCGTAGTATTTTAACGTAAGTCACGTAGTATTTTTTCAAAATATTCCGGCAATGGTGCAGAGATTTCCATGTATTCTCTGGTTCCTGGATGAATAAATCCAATGGTCATGGCGTGTAATGTCTGTCCCTGCAATTTATAGGGACTTTTTCCATTGGAATAAAGCGTATCTCCTAATAATGGGTGCCCAATACTTGCCATGTGAACACGGATCTGGTGCGTTCTTCCGGTTTCTAACTTAAATTCCATGTAAGTATATTTATCAAAACGCTCTAAGACTTTATAGTGTGTGATTGCATCTTTTCCATTTTTTTCATTGATGGCCATTTTCTTGCGGTCAACCGGATGTCTTCCAATCGGAGCATGGATCGTTCCCTCATCATCCCTGACAACGCCATAGACGATTCCCCGGTATCTGCGGTTTACACTGTGTTCTTTGATCTGTTCTGCAATAAAAACATGACTCTCATCATTTTTGCAGACAATCAGAGAGCCTGTGGTATCCATATCAATACGGTGTACGATTCCCGGACGTATTTCTCCGTTGATACCGGAAAGACTATCCTTGCAGTGATACATAATCGCATTGACCAGTGTGCCACTGTAATGACCTGCTGATGGGTGCACGACCATTCCCTTCGGTTTATTGACCACTAAAAGATCATCATCCTCGTAAAGAATGTCCAGCGGGATATCTTCCGGAAGAATCTGTGTCTCTACAGCATCCGGGATTTCTACCGTCACCAGATCTTCGGTTTTTAGCCGGTAATTTGCCTTCTGAACCTTGTCATTGACAGAGACATTTCCATCTTTAATTAATTTCTGAAAAAAAGAGCGCGATTGCTCTGGAAAAAGGATACTTACATACTTATCCAGACGCTCGCCCTCATATTCGTATTCTACTTCAAATGTTTCTTTTTGCATATCACTGATCCTTATTTTTCAGCAGGTCTGCATATTTGCTGTGCAGAACGTTAATCATGAAAAATTTTATTATAGTCCTCCTCTTTATAATAAAACAATCCGAGAATGATCATTGCAAACGCTGCGACTGTCACATATATATCCGCTACATTAAAAACCGGAAAATCGATCAGTTTAAAATAAAAGAAATCGACCACGTAATTGCGGAAAACACGGTCAATAAAGTTTCCCAATGCTCCGGCAAAAAACAGGATACAGATACCGTCCATCGGACGGAACTTTTTCTCGTCTGGAATACGTTTCAGGTAAAGATACGCGATCAGACAGAGTACGATCAGCGTAAAAAACACAAAAAAGATCTTCTTTCCCTGTAAGATTCCAAATGCAGCTCCACGGTTTTCCAGATAATGTAACTCAAAAACTCCATCCCAGATCACGAATGGCTGTTGATTCATTAATCCATGGATTGCCATTAATTTTGTGACCTGATCGATCACGATCAGAATGACCGACAGGATGATTCCTGTCAGTGCTTTTTTTAAAGTATTAGTTTTCTTTTCCATAAATATAAAATATTCCTTCCAAAATCTGTTCATCGGTCAGATTTTTTTCAATATAGGCATCTCCCGGTGTCTTTAACAGGATAAACTTAATCTGGTTTCCAACCATTTTTTTATCCAGCTTCGTTGTTCTTAATACATCATCCGGATTCTGTCCGGATACACGGACCAGCAATCCAAAATGCTTTAATGTCTCCTCGATAAAAGAAAGCTGCTCTTTCGTGAGATTTCCCTGTTGACAGGAAATATAAGAGGCTGCAACCATGCCTAGTCCTACACAGACACCATGTGACAATCCAAAATCCGAAAGCTTCTCCACAGCATGTCCGATGGTATGCCCGAAATTAAGCAGCGCACGTTCCCCCTTTTCCTTTGGATCACGTTCAACCACATCCCGTTTGATCAGACAGCTCTGATAGACCATTTCCTCGAGAGTGTTATAATCTAATGCAAGAATTTCTTTCTCATGTTCATTCATCCACAGAAAATAATCGTGGTTTCTGATCAGACCATGTTTTAAAATCTCTCCAAAACCAGAGATAAGCTGGTCTTTTGGCAATGTTTTTAATACATTTAAGTTCATATATACAAGTTTCGGCTGATAGAAGGCCCCGACCATATTCTTATACTGCATAAAATCAACACCGGTCTTGCCGCCAATGCTGCTGTCAACCTGGGAAAGAAGTGAAGTCGGTACCTGGATAAAATCAATGCCGCGCAGGTAGGTTGCTGCTGTAAATCCGGTGAGATCACCTACAACGCCTCCGCCTAATGCAATCATAAGATCATGCCGGTCAAAATGATTCTGTATTAAAAATTCATAAACACCATTGACGGTATCTGTATTTTTGCTCGCTTCCCCCGCCTGAAATTCATAACAGAAAATCTGTGGAAAGCTTTTTGTTAAGATATTTTTCACAGTCTCTGCATAAAGTTTTGCAACATTCGAATCTGAAATAATACAGATTTTCTGGTCAGCCTGATATCCAAGCTGCTTTAACTCCTCTGCCAGCCCCTGAAAGGAATCTGTCAGTTTGATGTGATAGATCACTTTTCCATCTAAAGTTACCGGTAAATCTTTTGCCATAACGATAGCCCTCACTTATCCATATAATTTATAGCGAACTTTCATTCTTCCTTTGTTTGTTTCGCCCATCTCCCGCTCAAAAACAAAACGGCCATAACCACGCACCGAAATAACATCTGCTTCCTTACAGCGATAGGATGGATTCTGAACACATTTGCCATTCACAAATACTTTTTCCGCCTTGAAAAATTCCAATGCCTGGCTTCTGGAAAATTTGTAGACACATGCGATCATGCTGTCTAAACGGTTCGAAGTGATGATTCCATCTTTTTCTTCAAATTTCTGCTGCTGTCCTAACGCATCTGCTGACACAGGAGATAGCTTTACAACTGTATGACGTATTTTATCAAGATTCTCCATAAAATAAGGCGCCATGCTCTCCTCACAGATTAAAAAATATTTGTCCTCACAGATTACAATATCGCCTAATTTTGAGCGGTCAACACCAAGATTCATCATAGAACCTAAAATATCCCTGTGTCCTAATTTTTCTGCAAACTTTGGATAAGATGGAACAATCTCAAGATATGCAATTGGAAACTGCCACTCATAATAAAGAGCATCAGGTATAAATGCAACTATCTGACGCTCTGCAAAAGGAACACCTCCAGAAGCTTCTGTCTTTGTCTCAAAAAACTTTTCGTTCTGGTGGTAAATATTCAGTTCATTTAAATTAAGGAAATCGCTGAATAAAACGATTCCCTTTCTATTTGCCTGTCTGGATAAATCTATTAACTTCTTTTTGCAAAGTTCCTGCTCATTCATAATGTCGTTCTCTACAGTCCTCTGGTTGTATCAAAAGAGTCTACAATATTCAGAAAATCACCTGAAATATCAACCGCTGCCGGAGTGATAATGAAAATGTAATTCGAAATCTTCTGAAGATTTCCGCTGATTGCAAAACAGGAACCAGAGGTAAAGTCAATGATACGCTGCGCAATCTCTACATCTAATCCCTCCACATTCAAAACAACTGTGCGGTTGTTTAACAATGTCTCCGTGATTTCTCTTGCATCCTCAACAGATGTCGGTTTGATCACACATACTTCCATACCAGCGAGATTCTGCTGTTTTTTGGACGGACGGATCGGTGTGACTTTTGGAGTGGTCTTTACCGGTTTTTCTTTGTAATCATCGGTAAAAGTATCCTCTTTTTCACGTTTCTTAAAAGAAGATTTTGGTTTTACTTCTTCCTCTTCGTCATCATAATCATAGTCTTCATTGTAAAAATCGTCATCGTCATCCGGATTCAAACGCATCACATTTAAAAATTTATCAAGAAAACTCATTTTTTGCTGCTCCTATTAAACTGATTTTAAATTCTGCTTCTTTCTCTTACTGGTATCCGGTGCATTATTGTTTGTTGTAATTGCGTGCTCCAAAAATTCCAGTTCCGACACGAACCATGGTAGCTCCCTCTTCGATTGCCACCTCGTAATCGCCTGTCATACCCATAGACAGAATTTCCATAGATACATTATCTATGTTTTTCGCAGCGATGTCAACAGATAAATCTTTTATTTTACGGAAATACAACCGGTTATCCTCTGCATTTTCCACGTATGGCGCGATGGTCATAAGTCCTTTAATGCGGACATTTTCCAGTTCTGCGATTTCTTCCACTAACTGGATCGCATCTTCCTCGGAGATACCGAACTTGGATTCCTCATGCGCAATATTTACCTCCACAAGGATCGGAACAATGATATTTTTCTTCTTTGCCTGAATATTGATCTCCTCTGCCAGACGGTAGGAATCAACAGAATGGATCAGTGCAACCTGTCCGACAATGTATTTTACTTTGTTTCTCTGCAGATGTCCGATCATATGCCATTTGATATCCTTTGGCATTTTCTCGATTTTATCGCAGAGCTCCTGCACTTTATTTTCGCCGAAATCCCTGATATTTTCATCATAAATTTCCTGAAGCATCTCAATTGGTTTTGTTTTACTGACAGCGATCAGCGTCACTTCTTCTCTCTTTCTTCCTGCGCGGTCACACGCTTCCTGTACACGTTCTTCTACATTTTTTAAATTATCTTTTAACATTTGATTTTATCTCCTTCGCCGTTGTCTTTATTTGATCAGCTGATTTTCATCAATCTTTGTCCCATCTAACGCAATATGGTCGTATAATGCGATGCCATAAGTTGTACCTGTCTTTACGATCGTATATTCCTCGTTCTGATATAAAACATCAATCTGCTTGAATACAGCATAACCCTTGTTAATGTTGTAAACACCCTGTAACGATGCAGTGTCTGTACCAACACGATACGTCTCACTGGAATCCGGTTTCTGCAGGATATCCCCGGAGGACACATACTCACTGTCGATATAATAGGTATCGTCTGTCTCATAATAAATGGTTGGTGTCACAAATTCCGTGGTACTTTTTCCGTCCTTGTCCGTGCGTTCCACCAGAATTCCCTCATCGCTGGAATCCCCGCCTTTTAAGAAAAAATCGATTGGAACGGTGTAAAACTCTTTCTCGGTGATCGCGGAATTTGGAATTTTAAGACCGGTTTCTTCGGACAGTAAAAGTTCAATCTCCACATAGCGCTCTGACGCATATCTAACCATAGCACTTTTCAGCGAGAGGATCAAATACTGCTGTCCATCACGCTCGACAATGGAATAAGTCGCGTAGGCTTCTTTTGCATCTTTTAAAAAGCGGATCTTAATTGTATCGTCATCTTTTAATGATTCCGCTGTTGCATCCGGCACTGGAACAATAATATTCCAATATTCGCTGTCGATCAGCTTGTACTCAGGTGAACCGGCCTGGATAGCCGGGTTTGTTTTCAAATCGTTTTTGGAATAATTGGATTCGTCAAACATTGCGGCCGTAAAATTATCAACCGTAACATTTTCAAATCCGTCCGTATAATAAGTTACGATTCCTGGCACATCTGTGATCACTTTATGAAATGTATTATTGTTCTCCGCAGAAGCAACATAATCCGAGATATCATTTAAGGCGTTTACACTCAATGCCTCACTCAGAGATGCATTGACATTGTCCTTAAAGCTGTATACCTGATAATAGTTTTTTCCATCATAGGCATATAAAAAGTCATTGATGGTTTTCTCAATTTCTGCAAGGTTCTCACTGTCGATAGTACTTCCATCCTGGCTGGCCTCGTTGATCATGTTCGAAACGTCTCCATTCTCATCAACGGAGCAGACCAAATCGCCGTAGGCTACTTTGGAACCCTCTTTTACATAATAATTCACTGCACCGGAATAATCTGAATTGATGATTTTTTCATCGCGCAGGATCAGACCATTGTATACATTATTGACCGCAATGGTTCCCTGCTCCACCTCATAAACAGAAATATGTGTCTCTGTCAGATAACTGAACACATTAAATACCAGATAAATAAAGATGATGACAAATATAATGACACCAATATTAAAATTCATTGGTTTTCTATATTTCACAACATTTTTGTTTTTCTTCAATTGCATAACCTGCCTTGTTTTTCTCACTTCCGCTCATTATAGCATTTTTTACAGTGCAAAACAATGTGATTCATGTATAAAAAACAGTTTCACAGGAAAAAATAAACAAAAAGATGATATCAAAGGAGATATACTCATGAAAACAAATTGGTTGGATTATACTTTACTGACATTGGTGATCATTGGCGCCATTAACTGGGGACTGATCGGATTCTTCCGCTTTGACCTTGTTGCCTTTCTGTTTGGAAATCTTTCATGGCTTTCCCGCATTGTCTATGCGCTGGTAGGTATCGGTGGTCTTTACACGATCAGTCTTTATGGAAGAATTAAAAGTGGAGACGAAGCTTAGAAAAAGGTTGAGCTGTTTTGTATGCAAAAAAGGTTGTTGCACTAAATCAAGTTAGCGCAGCAACCTTTTAACAGCAAAGTAATTATAGGGAAATGACAATCTTTGCTTTTGCACACTCAGGTAATTTGGACTCATCTCTTGAAACACTTAAGATAAACTTCACATTGTATTTCTCACTGATGATGTCGAGTTTTTCAATTGCATGCTGGATCTCGTCATCTGTCTCGGTAAATGCAATTGTAAGGAAACTATCAAGATACATCTCTTCAAGATCGTGATCCTGTGAAACAATTCCGCATAAGAATCCAAGGAACTCATCACAATTATCGATTGGATAATCCATCACGTTGATGAGACGAACCTTGTTATTCAGTTCGTACATATGCTTCTGGCTTTTGTCCAGATAAACAATGTTTCCGGATGCGGCTGCAACAGAATGATTTACTTTGGCTAATAATTCTTTGGTCTTACCCTTTCCTTTTTCGCCTGCAATAATTTCTATCATTGTCATTTCCTCCTTATATTCCCTGTTTTATGTATTTTGAATAAAAACAGTAGGTTTTATAAAACAATTATAGTACATATGCACATAAAATACAACTGTTAATTCGCAAAACCACTGAGCATTTCATTCATGAGAAGATAAAGGTTTGACTTTCCGTCTGCTTTTAAAACAATGGAGACGATCGGCTGGCCGGAAGCATTATAAGAATACAGTACCAGACAGTATCCGGCAGCTCCTGTTGTTCCGGTCTTTCCACCTACGACAGTGATCCCTTCCGGCGCTTTTTCCTTACCGGTAAGGTACTGATTTGTATTCTCCCATGTTCTCTCTACGCCCGCACCATTCACATCTGTGTATACAACATCATAACTCATCGTACTGATGATATCGAGAAACGTCTGATCCTGCACTGCATTCTGGAAAATAAGGTAGAGATCATAAACGGAGGTATAGTGGTTTTCATCCGGAAGTCCGTTTGGATTGACAAAATGGGATCTTGAAGCACCCATTGCAAGTGCCTCCTGATTCATCATGTCTGCAAAACCTTCCACGCTTCCGCCGATATGCTCTGCTATCGCAATTGCAGCATCGTTTCCACTCTTTAACATCATGCCATATAACAGATCCTTAAGCTGTACCACATCACCTGCTTTCAAACCGCAGACAGAAGAATCGGACGCCTGGTCTGCCGCATTTTCACTGACAGTCACATAATCTTCCAGATTTCCGTATTTTAAGGCGATATATGCGGTCAGAATCTTTGTTGTACTGGCAGGATATAATTTTTCATAAATATTCTGTGCGTAAGTTACGGTATTAGTCGCAAGATTGAAGGTTCCTGCTCCTTCTGCCACCTGCGAATCAGTCGTATCATTTCCAATGTTCACATCATCTGCCACACACAGATTCTGTGAAAAATAAGTTTTTTCTGACCCGGCTCCCTCAGATGCCAATCCATAATCTGCCGAAGTGCTGTAGATATCATAAGGATTATCATAACTTACTACCGTCTGTCCGCACCCGGACATAAAAACAGCTGCTATGCCACACAGACACAGCAGTCTCATTTTATTTATACATTTCACGCCACTCTAAATCTCCTCTGTCTAATGCTCGAATCAAAAGTTCGGCAGTGGCAAGGTTCGTTGCCAAAGGAATATTATGTGTATCACATAATTTCACAACATTATTTACATCCGGTTCATGAGATTTCGGAGTAAGTGGATCTCTTAAGAAAATGACAAGATCGATCTCGTTATGTTCAATCTGTGCACCAAGCTGCTGGGAACCACCCAGATGTCCTGCCAGATACTTATGAACATTGAGATTGGTCACCTCCTCGATCAGTCTTCCGGTTGTTCCGGTTGCATAAAGTTCATTCTTCGAAAGAATCCCTCTATATGCAATGCAGAAGTTCTGCATTAATTTCTTTTTTGAATCATGCGCAATAAGTCCAATGTTCATTATGCGGTTACCTCCTGTCAATATTTTTTCGGCTGTAGTCCAACGTTCAACACAAGCCCCACCCCTATATATAATGATAAAAGCGACGTAAGACCATAGCTGACAAATGGAAGCGGCAAACCGGTATTCGGAAGCACCCCACTTGCAACCCCAATGTTAACCAGGCTCTGAAAGCCCACCAGTGCAGCAAATCCACAGCAGATCATTTTTCCTGCGGTATCTTTTGCTTTTCTAGCAATTAATATACACTCAATCGTGATGAAAAGCAATAAAATTATAATGATAACCGTACCGATAAATCCAAGTTCTTCCCCCGCTACCGCAAAGATAAAATCTGTCTGGGGTTCCGGGATAAAGTTACCGTTTTTTACAGAAGTGGCATCTGTATTATTCAGCCCTTTTCCCCACAGCTGGCCGGAACCGATCGCCATGATGGAATTCTGCTGCTGGTAAGCATCTGCCGGGTAATCATCCGGGTAAAGCCATGCCATAACACGTGTCACCTGATAACTTTTGATAAACGGAAGTTTGTCCTGGATCAGCAACGTAAACATTATCACTGCTGATGGAATACTGACAGCCAAAACACCTGTTACTATTTTATAACTTAATCCCGCAACAAACAAGAGGGCAGCAAAAATTAATGCGGTAACAATTGTCGTTGAGAGATCCGGCTGCTTTAAAATAAGGGCAAGCGGTATGCCTGCGAGTACAAATGACAAGATCAGTACCTTCGGTGTATTGATTTTCTCTTCATGCTTCATAAAAAAGTAGGCGAAAAACAGGATAATTAAAATTTTTGCCAGTTCAGAAGGCTGGAAACGGAATGAGCCGATCTCAAACCAGCGCTGTGCGCCACCGGCATCATCACCGGCAAACATAACGAGCAAAAGCACACCGATCATGAAAAAGTAGATCAGCCAGGAAAACTTCAAAATAAAGTTATAGTCGATCAGGGAGAGCATCACCATGATCGTAAGCCCGGCGATCATACCCAAAATCTGCTTACTCTGCACCGATGGCTTGGCACTTCCGATCAGAAGGATTCCGATCACATTTAAGATCATCACATACATGACCAATATGAACTTATAATTTCTCAGTTTGTACTGTTTAAACATTGCAATTCTCTCTTTTTGTATTCTTTTAAAATGACTTTTATCTCAATATTCTCAGGTTCTACATCCACATACTTCGTGATCACATTTCCGATGTCGCGCCGTATGTATCCCATCGTTTCTTCGTCTAAAATGTTGTTTTCATAATGGATCATACATTTTAAACGTTCTTTTGCGGCAGTTACAGATTGTTCTCTCATTTTTTCTCCATTTCTGCTATGCACAAAAGTCAGCTATGAATTGATGGTCTGCTTTGCAGGCTTGTTCCAGAAGAATCCGCGGAAACGGTGTTTTTCCTGAAGAAAATCCGGGATTGGAACCGCTTCCCCCACAAGGCGTCTGCAGATGTTCTCATAACAGGTCCGGGAAGTGCTTCTCTTTTCCATCATGCTCTCGCCATGGTTCTGCGAGATAATAATATGTTCATCTTCTAATACCACGCCCAGAAGTTCCGTGTTCAAAAGTTCGCAGATATCGGAGATCTGAAGCATGTTTCCCTCTTTTACCAGCTGTTTTCGAAATGAATTGACCAGCAGATAAGTGGAGATATCTTTTCGTCTCCTGAGAAGGCGCAGGACACAGTCCGCATCATGAACGGCTGCCACCTGCGGTGTTGTCACAACGACTGCTTTATCTGCCGCGCAGACGGCAAGATCAAATCCGCTGTCAATGCCTGCCGGGCTGTCCACAAGGATATAATCATACGACTCTTTTAACTCCTCCATGAGCGTCTGCATCGCCTCTGTCGTGATTGGTGGATGCTCTCTGACACATGCAGATGGAATGACCGAAAGATTCGGGTATCTGCGGTCTCTTATGACAGCCTGCTTCACTCTGCATTTTCCTGTCAGGACATCGACCAGATTGTATACGATCCGGTTTTCGAGTCCCATCACAACATCGAGATTGCGAAGCCCGATGTCCGTGTCGATCAAAATTACTTTTTTCTCTAATAGTGAAAGTCCAACTCCGACGTTCGCTGTGGTAGTTGTTTTGCCAACGCCGCCTTTTCCTGACGTGAAAGTGATCACTTCACTCATGAAGTAAGACCTCCTTTTTACTTAGTCATTAAAGCTGTTTGATGACTCACCTACATTTTCTGCCTGACCGTTTAACAGTTCCTCAGCATCCTGAACATCAAAATAATAAGAAAATACATTTTTGGCATATTCCGCAGCATTATGTGATGTATAACCGAATGCGATACGTGTTGCGATAGATATCTCAGGATCACTGTACGGCGCATATCCGACGAACAACGCATGGTTTGGACGGTTTGGACTCTGCTGTGCGGTACCGGTCTTACCTGCAACCTCAATCGGGAAATCATCAAATGTAGACAGATTTTCCACTACCATGCGCATTCCGGTATGAATGGCATTCCATTGTGTGGTGTCTAATACATCCACCGTATTTCTTACCTTTGGCTCAAAGGTTTCCAAGGTATTGCCATCGGAATCGCATACCTTATTCAACAATGTATATTCATATACATTTCCGTCATTTGCAATGGCAGATACATATCTTCCAAGCTGGATGGTCGCATAGTTATTATTACTCTGTCCGATTGCTGCCATGACCGGGTATTCATCTGCAATCTGCGGATCATTTTCCTCAATCTCCACGCCTGTCGTCTCATCTAATCCAAGAAGCGATGCATATTCCTGAATTTTGGAAATACCAGCCGCATCATCATAAGATGCAGAGAAATTATTCGTTGCGAGACGATAGCCGACATCATAAAAGAAATAGTTACAGGAATCTCTTAATGCCTCGGATACATTGATCAGTCCATGTGTGTAACCGTGATTTAATGCCCAGCATCTCGGGTGGTTGCTGATATTTTCATACACACCTTTGTCCATGATCTGTGTCGTTAGTGTGATCACACCAGTGGCAAGACCGGCAACGGAAGACACCATTTTGAAGGTTGATCCGGGTGCAGTACGTTCCTGCGTTGCATAGTTATAAAGCGGCTTGGACAAATCCGTGTTGAGACTTGCGAAATAATCTGCATCAACCGTATTTGCAAGACGGTTGTTATCATATCCCGGATAGCTTACCAGTGCCAGCAGTTCTCCTGTTTTTACATCCGTGATCACACAGGAACCGGAGCATGGATCTAACGCAAGCTGTGCCGGCGTGATCTCAATGTTTTTGATCTTTTCTTTCAGGAAGCTGACCGGACTGACTGCATTTGACTCCAGCGAACTGATCTCCTCCGCATCGTAGGCAAGTACCCCCTGATCATATAAGATCAGACACAGCTGTCTGCCGGAAACAGATCCTGCCTTAATGAGATACTCATAAATAATTTTGGAAAATCCGGTATCTGTGGTAATGTCATCCATAATATAATCGCACAATGCCTCGTAGATTTCTGTCGAATCTGAGTACTTCTCATCAATTGTAAATTGTGTGATGTCGATCCAGTTTTGTGCGATCGCATGGTTTAGGTATTCCTGCGCACTGATCGTGCCACTCTGCCACTCCTGATATACTTCATCTGTTTTATCAATCGACTTTTGCAGAAGGATTTTTTTCTCCTTCAGCTGATTGATAATGTAAGTAAAATAATCCTGATTTTCCTCTCCAAGTGAACCAAACGCTGTCGGGGATGTACCTTTTAACTCGCTGGTCACTGACGAGAGGACGGTTTGCTGCCTGCCGGAGAATATCTGTAAGACAGCTTTTTCATTTCCGGTTGCATTTTCATCCGAAAAATGTTCAATGTCGATCACATTATTATTTACCAGTGCAAAATACACGTCAGTGATCGGGATATTCATCTCGGAACCGGAACTTTCGATATTGGAATACACAATACCGGCGATCTCCTGCTCTAACAGGTCATATGCTGCTATCTGTAAGTTTTTATCGATCGACAGATAAACATCATTTCCGGCAGAAGGTTCCTCGCGTTCCAAAACCTCCACAGCTTTTCCAAGATAATCGACATAAAGCTTTTCATAGCCTTTTGTTCCCTGAAGGGACGCATCCATCACCTGTTCAATACCGGCTTTTCCGACCACGTCGTTTAAAGTATAGTTGTCGTTATCCGCAGATAAACTCTCATACTCTTCGGTAGAGATTTTTCCGGTATAGCCGATGATCGATGCGAAATATTCAGCATCATTGTATTTGCGGATCGTGTCGTCAATGACTTCCACTCCCTGAAGCTTTGATGCATTCTCACTTACGTAGGCAACAGACTCCTCAGAGACATCGCTTGCGATCGTGGTGGCAATATATTTCTGATAACTGTTTTCAGACATTGCATAGCGCACCACTGTGATTTTATATGCCATCTCCTCAGGATAATCCTCACTGACATAGAATCTGGAATTTTTCAGATAATCCATGACCTGTTCCGCAGTCGCCTGCGCCTGATTATAGCCAAGTTTTTTATCATATTTCAGGTCAGAATAAGAAACCTCCCCATAGACATCAGCCAGAAAACGTTTCAGTGAAGTTCCACTGACATTAAATTCATAGCTTCCACTGTCACTGATCGCAATTTTAAAATTGTTGATAATTGCATCCCCATTCTTCTCCAAAGCGGTAATGATATCTGCGATCTCTTCATTCAGAAGTTTATGTTTTTCACTGTTGGAATCATAGGAACCATTATCCTCAATCGTAATGGAATATGCGAGTTCATTGTAGGCGAGCACTTCGCCATTCCGGTCTAAAATATTTCCTCTGGTACTGTTTAACGTACGTTCCCGGACAATCTTTAACGTATAATTGTCCTGATATTCTTCCCCCTTTATGATCTGCAGCTGGAACATCCGGAAAATCAGCACAGAAAATAAAAGAACCATCACGGTTGCTGCGACAAGCAGCCTCGATCTGAAGATCGTACGGAAAAACTCTTTGATATTATCAAACAAATTTTACAGCGCTCCTTTTTTCTATTGTTTCAAGTTTCTGGTTAATTTTTAAAATTATAAAATATAAGAAAATGGTCACAACCATTGTATATACCAGTTCCGGTATCATAATATTTAACAGATAGTATAAAATATCAAACTTTCCACGGAATAAAAATAACAGGAAATAAATGATCAGACTGCATGAAAAATCGCTGACTGCGATCAGAAGCATCGGCAGTTTGATATCTTCCGGGTAAAACATTTTCCGGAAAAATCCGTTGAAATAACCCACATACATATAAAGCAATGCGTAGAATCCCAGAATACTTCCTGTAAAAATATCTAAAAGAAGACCCGTGAAAAAGCCAATCCACAGTCCTTCTTTTTTTCCTCTCATAAAACCAAATGCAGATACAACAACAATCATCAGATTCGGAGAGATTGATGCAAAAGAAAGTGCCTGAAATACGGTACTCTGCAAAAGGTAGCAGACAGCTATGATTAAAAATACAGTTATTTTTCTTCGCATGTCATCCTCCCTGATTTAATTTTCCACCGTCTGTTTCTTGTTCAAAATGACAAGTACTTCTTCGATATGCTCAAAATCAACCGCCGGTGTAATAGTTCCTGATTTAGTCAGATTGTTGGAATCTGTCTCGATCGAGCTGATATATCCGATTAAGATTCCCTGCTGATAATTGTAAGAAACCGCGGAAGTGACCACCGGATCATTGATGGAAACTTCATTGTCTTTGTCATTTAAATTATTGAATTCAATCACCATATCTTCGTTCATTTTCTGCAGACTTCCGGACACGATCAGGTTATCCGAAGTAGTCGTAACCATTCCGCTGACTTTGCTGGTGTCATTGATGATTGATGTCACCTTGGCATAATTTGGTCCAACATCTGTGACAATTCCAACAAGTCCGCTTCCTGCCATAACATTCATATCCACTTCAATTCCATCATTACTGCCCTTATCGATTGTAAAAGTATTAAACCAGTTTCCACTGTTTTTTCCGATTACATTCGCTGCAACTTTCTCATAACTCGGGTATTTCTGATCGAGATTGTAAAGTTCCCTTAAGTTGTCTAACTCGTACTGCTCCAGTTTAATTGTATTCAGTTCTGTTGTCAGTTCATCTACCTGATTTTGCAGATTCTCATTCTCTGCCATAACATCACTTAAGTTTTTCAGATTTGCCGCCTTGTCGGAGATCCAGGTGCCAACTTTATTGATTCCCTCCTGCATTGGCACAAAAACATAACCGGCTGCCGCATTTAACGGACCACCGGATATATTTAAAGTAAAACTTAATAACATGATGATAATACATACCCCTGACATGATCAGAAGAAGGTATCTTGCAGGAAGAAAAAATTTTGATTTTCGTCTCATTCCATTCCTCAATTTCTAACAACGTATGCAGGCGTATCCTGCATTACATTCTATTTTAAGATTTTATTTTTCATGCTGAACGCCAGATGTTTGTACTTCTGGTCACTTACAATCTTCACCAGTCCACGGACAACGCACTCTTCCGGCTCCTCACAGGTGTTGATCTCAATGCCGGTGATATCTTTGAACAACTGGCTCAGATTATGTATCTGGGAGCTTCCACCGGTAATGTAAATACCGGAATGGATAATATCTTTTGCAAGCTCCGGTGGAGTTTTCTCTAAGATCATCTTGATGGAATTACAGATGCTGTTTAAGTTATCCTTGATCGCCTCGTAGACAACTTCCCCTGTGATCTCCATCTCAATCGGAAGTCCACTTACCACATCACGTCCTACAATGACCATGGTTTCTGTATTTCCAGGAATACCGGAACCAAGCTTCTCTTTTAATGCCTGTGCGGTCTTCTGACCAATCACAAGATTATAGGTTCTCTTCACATAAGTAATGATCGATTCATCAATCCGGTTGCCTCCGAAATGCAACAGATCACTCAATACCAGTCCGCCGAGGGAGATGACAGAAATTTCTGTTGTATCTGCACCGATGTCCACAACCATGATACCGGTCGGCTCATTGACATCCAGTCCAAGGCCAACGGCATCCGCAATTGGTTTTTCACATAAAAGGACACTCTTTGGTTTTAATTTACTCTTGTAGAACATCTCAAAGAACGCTCTCTTTTCTACATCTGTAATATCAGTTGGAACCGCAACGATAAATTCAGCGCCCCGGATTTTTCCCTTCATATGCTCTTCTAAGTACATCTGGAGCATGGTCTGAAGATTATTAAAATCAGCGATTACTCCACTGATCACCGGGAATGTGACATTGATCGTCTCCGGTGCTTTTTCATACATTGCATAAGCAGCATCACCATAAGCATAAATCTGGTCTTTTTTTACCAGAGCTATGGTATTCTTCTCATTTAATATTTTATTGGAAGTCTTGCAGTAAATCTTCATATTGCAGGTTCCAAGATCAATTCCATATACGTTGCTGTTCATTTTCTTCTCCCTTGTGTTGTTTTCCATAATCAAAGAATCCGTTGTAGTTTCACGGAGTATTTCATAACGGTAACTTCCCATTATGTGAGATACCCGGCTTCCCGGTAACTGAAGTAAGTACGGTCACCTATAATAATATGATCTGACAGCGCAATGCCTAATAATTTTCCGGCTTCTGCGATCCTTGCAGTCACTGTATTATCCTCTCCGGAGGGAACTGCCCTGCCGCTTGGATGATTGTGTACCATCACAATGTGTACTGCCTTTTTCTCCAATGCACAGATAAAAATCTCTCTCGGCGGAACAATCGAGGAACTGACACTTCCTGTTGTGACAACAGAGTCTCCCAGCCATTTACATTTGCTGTCAAACATGCAGACGATCAGCTTCTCCTGCTGCTCGTGCCTTAGCTGTTCCATATAATACTCTGCAACCGTTGCTGCGCTCCTCATCTGAATACCCTCAAAATGTCTGGTATTGGCAATCCGCGTGGAAAGTTCCGCAATGCATTTTAACTGCATCGCGATCACATCTCCGATTCCGTGGATCTTTTTCATTTCATCGTAAGACATCTCATAAAGATTCATGAGGTTTCTGTCTTTCTGTGATAAAAAACTTCTTGCCACATCCACGGCAGTCATTTTACTGCTTCCTGATTTGATCACGATCGCTAAAAGTTCTGCATCGCTTAACGCTGTTGCACCGTATTTCCAGAACTTCTCATATGGTCTTTCGGATTCCGGTAATTCTTTTGTTGTGAATGAGTGATTCATAAATTCCTTTCACTCTCCCTGAAAGTGTTTTATGTCAACTCAAAAAACTCTTTTTTCATTTTAGCATAACAAATCTGTATTAACAAGATTCCGTTCCTTAAGTTTTTGTAAAGACATCAAAATTCCAAGCTTTGCATGATACCAGGTCAGGCCACCCTGAAAATAAACGGCGTATGGAGGCTTGATCGGTCCATCTGCACTGAGTTCAATGGAAGATCCCTGCACAAAAGCTCCGGCAGCCATGATGACATCACTGTCATATCCCGGCATTGCCCAAGGCTCCGGTGTTACATAACTGTCTACCGGTGCAGCTGCCTGGATTCCCTCACAGAATGCGATCATCGCATCCGGGTTGTTGAAGGTAACTGCCTGAATGATATCGTGGCGGCTCTCTGTACCGTTTGGAATGACGGAAAAGCCTAATTTTTCATATATATTAGCAGCAAAAACAGCTCCTTTTAACGCACCGCTCACCACAGTCGGTGCCATGAAAAATCCCTGATAAAAAGACTGGATCACACCGAGAGATGCTCCAACTTCTTTTCCAAGTCCCGGAGAAGTCAAACGATATGCTGCATTTTCCACGCACTCTTTTTTGCCGACGATATAGCCGCCGATCGGAGCAAGTCCGCCGCCCGGATTTTTGATGAGGGAACCAACGATCATATCCGCGCCGACCTCTAACGGCTCTTTTTCTTCCACAAATTCGCCGTAGCAGTTATCTACCATGCAGATTACATCCGGTTTGATATTTTTGATAAAGGAGATCAGCTCACCGATTCTTGTTACGGATAACGTAGGTCTTGTGGCATATCCTTTGGAACGTTGGATTGTCACCAGTTTCGTGCGGTCATTGATTGCTTTTTTGATATTCTCATAATCAAAACTTCCGTCCGGCAATAAATCAACCTGGCTGTAAGTGACACCATATTCTGCCAGAGAGCCCTTGGATGGACGGATTCCGATCACTTCCTCTAAGGTGTCGTATGGTTTTCCAACCGGAGACATAAGCTCATCCCCCGGTCTTAAGTTCGACATTAAAGCGAGTGCAAGCGCGTGGGTTCCACAGGTAATCTGTGGTCTGACCAGTGCATCCTCTCCCTTAAAACAGGAAGCGTACACTTTTTCCAGCGTATCCCTTCCAAGATCATTATATCCATATCCCGAACTCATATTAAAACATTCTGCGCTGACGCGGTTCTCCTGCATCGCTTTTATGACTTTCATCTGGTTGTATTCTGCTCTTGCGTCGATCTCTGCAAAACGCTCCTTTAAAGATTCCTCGATTTTTTCTCCAAATTCGTATACTTCCCTGGAAATTCCAAGATTTTTGTATTGTTCTTCTAAAAACTGGTTCATTGCTATCTATTTATCCTCTCTTCGTTATTGAGCGAAACTCTTTTTTTTGCTGTTATAAGTTGCTCAAAATTATAATTGTTAATTTATGATAGTCTTTTCTTTTAAGATATTTATCATACTGTCTAAGATTTTTGCATCCTGATAATCATAAACCTGTTTATCAAGCCAGATGACGTCACGCTCACGGCGGAACCAGGTGAGTTGTCGTTTGGCAAAATGTCTGGTCTCACGCTTGATGATGTAGATGGCTTCTTCTAAAGTGGTTTTTCCATCCAGATAATCTAAGATTTCCTTGTAACCAAGTCCCTGCATGGAAACCATATCACGGTGAAAACCCATATTTTTTAATTTCTGCACTTCATCCACAAGTCCCTGTTCTATCATAAGATCGACCCGTTTGTCAATATTCGCATAAAGATGTGATCTCTCATCGGTGAGCACAAAATATGCAAAATGATAAGGGGATGTTTTCTCCCGCTCTTTTTCATTGTGTTCTGAAATCCGCTTACCGGAAAGATGATAAAATTCCAATGCACGGATCACGCGCTTGATATTATTGGCATGAATGGCATCTGCGGACGCCGGATCGACTTCACGCAGCATGTTATGCAGATAGTGTGCACCTTTTTCTGCCGCAAGCTGTTCTAATTCTGCCCGGTATGCCTCATCACACTCCTGCTCTGTAAAGTCAATATCATAGAGAAGTGCCTGAATATAAAATCCTGTGCCGCCTGCAATGATCGGGATTTTTTCCTCTGCATAGATTTCCTCCAAATGCTCTTTCGCACGCTCCACAAATTTTACCACATGGAATTCTTCATCCGGTTCAAATTCATCGATCAGGTAATGTTTGACACCATTCATCTCCTCCGGCATCACCTTTGCAGAGCCGATATCCATATGCCGGTATACCTGCATGGAGTCTGCGGAGATGATTGATCCGTTGATTTTTTTTGCAAGCTCGATGGACAAGGCTGTTTTTCCAACGGCTGTCGGTCCGGTCAAAATGACCATCGGTCTTTTTTCTGTCATAATTTTTATACGATTCTCCTGAATTTCTTTTCGATTTCATATTTTGTCATGGAAATGATCGTTGGTCTTCCATGAGGACAATTGTATGGATTATCCAACTCTAAAAGCTCATCAATCAGCGCTTCAATCTCCGGTCTGGAAAGATGATTGTTTCCTTTGACTGCAGCTTTACAGGACATAGACGCCACTTTTTCCATAATCAGATTCGGTGCGTCTTTGCCGGAAATATTGGCAAAATCATCCAGCATTTCAATAAACATGGTTTTCATGTCGATATCTGTAAAATCTGCCGGAATTGCAGTAATTGCATATTCTTTCCCACCAAAAGGTTCAATTTCATATCCAAACATCGAGAGCTGCGCTTCATAAGTTTCCAGTGCCTGCACCTCATCCTGATTCAATGTCAGGATGATTGGCGGACTGATTGTCTGCGATGTAAATGTTTTCTCTGAAATCTTTTTCATCGTGCGCTCGTAAAGTACTTTTTCATGTGCGGCATGCTGGTCGATGATAAAGAGTTTATCCTCGTATTCAATCAGCCAGTAGGTATCGAATAACTGACCGATGATTTTATGTTTTTTTCTTGCATCTTTCGTCAGAAAATGAGAGTCAAGCTGTTCTAAATTCTGCTGCTCATAGATTGGAGCGGTTTCCTGCGGTGTAGATTCTATGTCATGTATTTCTGATACGATTTCTTTAAAATTATTTTCTAATGTAGGTTGTTCAGAATTTATCTCTGCTATTGGCTCTTTGGAAGTATTTGTTTCCGCTTCTGCTGCAAGCGGCTTTGCAAATAAATTTTCTTCCTGCACAGTCAATGGACTTGCACTGGTCTGTTTCATTTTTTCAAAGAAAGCATCCTGACCGCGCCGCCTGATCTCAAAAGGCTCCGGTGTATGTTTTGGAACTGGTGGAATCATTTCTTTCTTTTCTTCTGTCACCGGAACTTCCGGGATAAAATCCCGATGAGAGATTGTATTTCGGATAATCTCAAATAAAGAACGATAAATTTCCTCATTCTGACTGAACCGCAATTCCATCTTAGTCGGATGTACATTGACATCTAAAAGTTCCGAGTTCATCTCAAAGTAAAGCACACAGAACGGATACTGGTGCTGCATCATAAAACCTTTGTATGCCTCCTCAATGGATTTGGCGATCAGTGCACTTTTGATGTAGCGGCCGTTGATAAAATAATTCTCATAGTTACGGTTTCCTCTGGAAATTATTGGTTTTCCAATAAAACCACGAAGCTTAAACAGTTCGGTCTCATGTTCTACTTTCAGAACCGCGGCCGTAATATCTCTTCCATAAATATGGTAAATGAGGTCTTTTTCATTTCCATTTCCTGATGTGTGTAGTTTTGTCTGACCATTGTTAATAAATTTAAATGAGACATCCGGGTGGGACAAGGCCATGCGTTCCATCAGGTCACTGATATATCCAGCCTCTGTCTGGGCGGTCTTTAGGAATTTTCTTCTGGCAGGAACATTGTAAAAAAGGTTCCTTACGATAAAAGTCGTTCCTTCCGGCGCCCCGATTTCTTCATTTTCAATTTCTTTGGAACCTTCGATCACATATCTTGTTCCTGTCAGTTCCTCATAGGTCTTTGTGATCAGCTCGACCTGTGCAACTGCTGCAATGCTCGAAAGCGCCTCACCGCGGAATCCAAGGGAATGAATACTGAGCAGATCTTCCACACTGCGGATTTTACTTGTAGAATGGCGCAAAAAAGCAATCGGAACCTGCTTCTTCTCGATGCCGCACCCATTGTCTGTAATACGGATAAAAGAGATACCGCCCTCTTTGATTTCGACGGTCACTGCAGTCGCTTTCGCGTCAATCGCATTTTCAACTAATTCCTTTACAACAGAAGAAGGACGCTCTACCACTTCGCCCGCTGCGATTTTATCGATTGTCTCCTGATTCAGTAACATGATTTCCGGCATTTTCAGACACTCCCTTTCTTTCCATCAAAAAACTGCTCTTTACCAGCGGTTTTTGATCTTATTCTGCAATTCGTATAATTTATTCAAAGCATCGATTGGCGTCATATTGCTCAGATCGACATTCTTCAATTCCTCTAAAATATCATCATCTTTTACCGTGTCAAATAAGGACATCTGTGCGAGATCGACCTCGTCTAATTTTTCTTTTTTCTTTTTCGTTCCGGTCTCGACGGCCAGATTTTTTGTGACAGCGGTGATGTCATTCGCACTTAATTCTTCCACGATCTGTTTTGCACGCTCAATGACGGAATCCGGCACACCTGCCAGTTTTGCCACCTGGATACCATAACTCTTGTCGGCGCCGCCCCGGACGATTTTGCGTAAGAACACGATATCATCGCCCTTTTCTTTGACCGCGATACAGTAATTGTTCACATTGTGAAGCTTGCCCTCTAACTCGGTCAGTTCATGATAATGTGTCGCAAACAGTGTCTTGGCTCCGAGCAGCTTCGGATTGCTGATGTGCTCAACTACCGCCCATGCGATGCTCAGGCCATCAAATGTGCTTGTGCCCCGTCCGATCTCATCTAAGACGAGCAGCGAGTTGCTGGTGGCGTTTCGCAGGATGTTTGCAACTTCATTCATCTCTACCATAAACGTACTCTGTCCGCTTGCAAGATCATCTGACGCTCCAACCCTTGTAAAAATACGGTCAACAATTCCGATTTTTGCAGAAGATGCCGGAACAAAGCTTCCAATCTGTGCCATCAGCACTATGATCGCTGTCTGACGCATGTAAGTGGACTTACCTGCCATGTTCGGTCCTGTGATGATGGAAATGCGGTTGTTGCCGTTGTCTAAATATGTATCATTTGCGATAAACATATCGTTGTTCATCATCTTTTCAACAACCGGATGTCTGCCGTCTTTGATGTCGATCACACCATTTTCGTTAATTTTCGGGCGGCAGTAATTATTCTGGTCTGCCACCACGGCAAGAGAAACGAAAGTATCAAGCTTTGCTACCGCTTTTGCTGTTTTCTGGATGCGGACCACTTCCGCTGCGATCCTGTTGCGCACTTCACAGAACAGATCGTATTCCAAATTGATCAGCTTGTCCTCTGCTCCTAAGATCATATCCTCGAGCTCTTTTAACTCCGGTGTGATATAACGTTCTGCATTCGCGAGTGTCTGCTTTCTCGTAAAGTAATCCGGCACAAGATCCCGATAGGAATTTGTCACTTCCAGATAATATCCAAATACTTTGTTAAACTTAATTTTGAGGTTTTTAATCCCGGTCTTTTCACGCTCTTTTGCCTCTAACTCTGCAAGCCATGTTTTTCCTTCGGTCTTTGCGTGACGGTACTTGTCTACATTTTCGTTATAACCGTCTTTGATAAGACCTCCCTCGCGCACGGAGATCGGCGGTTCTTCCAGAATTGATGCATCGATCAACCGGTAAAGTTCTTCTAACGGATCCATATCTGTCTGAAGTTCTTTTAAAAGTTCCGTATCAAAATCTTCCAGCAATGTTTTGATCGGCGGAAGCATTCCGATTGAATTTTTAAATGCGATCAGATCCCTCGGATTTGCAGACATATAAGTCACACGGGTGATGAGACGCTCAAGATCGTAGATTGGGTTTAAGTACTCACGCAGTTCCTCTCTGGTGATCATATGTTTGTTGATGTCTGCGATCGCATCCTGTCTTTTTTCTATCTCTGCCTTATCAATCAACGGCTGTTCGACATAAGAACGCAGCAGTCTTGCGCCCATGGCAGTTTTGGTCTTGTCCAATACCCAGAGCAGCGAACCACGTTTCTGTTTTTCACGCATTGTCTCTACCAGTTCCAGATTTCGTCTTGTGGAACTGTCAATGATCATAAATTTGCCGGTAGAATATGGATGGATGGCAGAAATATGATCCAGATTGTTTTTCTGTGTCTCATAGAGATATTTTAACAATGCCCCTGCTGCGATCGTTCCATATGCATAATCGTTTAAGCCAAGCCCCTCCAGACTGTTGACATGAAAATGTCCTTTTAAGGTTGTCTCCGCCGTCTCATCGCTGAAGTACCATGCATCCAGAGAATAAATGGTAATTCCGAGACGATGACGCATGTCTTCCAGATCCACGCCACTCATATAAAAGCTCTCATTGCAGACAATCTCGGAAGGTGCGAATTTATTGATCTCATCGATCAGCTTCCGCTCGGAGTCCACTTCCGTGACATAATAGTCGCCGGTGGAAACATCCGCAAGGGAAATCCCATATTTATCTGCCAGATAGACAATGCACATAATGTAATTGTTTTTGGATTCATCCAGAGCCTGGATATCCATATTCGTTCCAGGCGTTACAACACGGATGACCTCTCTTTTTACAATTCCTTTTGCAAGCTTTGGATCTTCCACCTGCTCACAGATCGCCACTTTATGTCCATTGGCTACCAGACGGTTTAAATATCCTTCCACTGCATGATATGGGATACCGCACATCGGCGCACGTTCCTCCATACCGCAGCTTTTTCCGGTTAATGTCAGCTCTAACTCTTTTGACACTAACACGGCATCATCAAAAAACATCTCATAAAAATCACCGAGACGGTAAAATAAAATACAATCTTTATATTCTTCTTTGGTCTGCAGATAATGCTGCATCATTGGTGTAAATTCTGCCACTTATGTTACTTCCTTCCATTGCGCCTGTTTATCATGCGCAATTATCTGATTCTTCTGACTGCGATTTCCTTATTTGAAAGGCTGATATTTTCGAATGACCGCCTCCGCCACTTTCATGCCGTCCATTGCCGCAGAAGTGATTCCTCCTGCATATCCGGCTCCCTCTCCGCATGGATAAATGCCTCTGATATTTGCCTCAAACACCTCATCCCTGCGGATGCGTACCGGTGAGGACGTCCGGCTCTCCACACCGGAGATGATTGCATCTTTCCGGTCAAAGTCCGGGATGTGTTTTGCAAAGGAATGCATTCCCTCGATAAAAGACTGCTCCATCTCATCTGAAAACAGGTCTCTTAAATTTGCAAAAGCAGTTTCGCCTCTTGTCTCCGAAGAAAAGGTTCCATATGCTGTACTTTTTTTATTTTCACAGTAATCGCCAAAAAGCTGCTGCGGGATTTTCCCGTTTCCAAGTGCAAACGCTTTTTCTTCGAGTCTGCGCTGGAATTCTACACCGGAAAGTGCGTCCGTTCCGTCAAAATCGTCCGGTGTCACAGAGACGATGATCGCGCTGTTTGCATTCTTGCTTCCACGGTCGGAATAACTCATTCCGTTGACCGCAAGACGTTTTTCCTCCGAGGAGGCATTCACAACATAGCCACCCGGACACATACAGAAGGAGTAAACACCCCTTCCATTTGCAAGGTTTGCGGTCACTTTATAAGGTGCTGCCTCAAGCAGTTCTGCATATTTTTCTCCATACTGGCTGCGGTTGATGTCCCTCTGTGGGTGCTCCACACGAAAACCGATTGCAAAGGCCTTTGGCTCCATAAAAAGCCCGGTCTTATGAAGCATCTCAAACGTATCGCGCGCACTATGCCCAAGTGCGAGCACACAGACTTCCGTTTCCATCCAGGCATTGTGGTTGATCTCAACAGCTTTGATCTTCTGGTCCGCCACCCGAATATCTGTCACACAGTTCTCAAATTCGAATGTGCCACCCAGCTGAAGGATCTCTTCGCGCATTGCTGCGATAACGTCCGATAAAATATCCGTTCCAATATGCGGCTTGCTCTCATATGTGATTTTCTCCGGCGCTCCAAAGGATACAAACGTATCTAATACGAACCGGTTGCGCCCAAGAGGATCTTTCACCAGAGTATTCAATTTTCCGTCTGAAAACGTTCCTGCACCGCCTTCGCCAAACTGCACGTTAGACGTCGGATCCAGTACGCCTGTTTTCCAGAAGTGTAAAACATCTTCTGTCCGCTCCCCGACTTTTTTTCCGCGTTCGAATACGAGAGGTCTGTATCCTTCCCTTGCAAGCAGATACGCGCAGAAAAGTCCTGCCGGACCGGCTCCGATCACCACCGGCCGGTGGTTGAAACGCTCTGTGCCATGTTCCGGCACTTTATATTTTTTCTCTTTGACGCAGACTGCATTCTTATTTCCAGAGTGTTTTAAAATCTTCTCTTCCTTATCCACCCATACATCTACGGAATAGACAATGGAAACCTCCGGTTTCTTCCTTGCGTCGATTGATTTTTTTACAATCTGTAACTTTTTGATCTGATCTCTTTTTATTTTTAAACTTTTTTCAATTTTCTGATAGAACTGCTCCTCACTATGTTCTACGGGCAGTTTTAACTGACTAACTCGTATCATTCTTTTTTCCTGATTTTCCTGCATTTTTGTAATTTCATTCCCCGGTCATTTTTCCGTGCACCTGACACAGAAATGTGTTCTGTATGATCCTGCCGCATGTATGCCTGCCACATAGCCGCTCGACCATGCCCACTGTAAATTGTAGCCGCCACACATACCGTCAATGTCAACCACTTCTCCCGCAAAGTAAATGTTTGGAACAAGTCTCGACTCCATTGTCTTTGGATCGATCTCATCCGTATGTACACCGCCCGCGCAGACCTGTGCCTGTTCAAAAGACTTACTTCCTGTCACGCACACTTCCATGTGCTTACACTGTTTTACAAGCTGCAGCAATTCCTTTTTCGTGATCTCCTCTGCCGGCTTTTTCAGCGAAATGTGCGCTTCCTTTAATAGCACACCGCTCAATTTATGATTCAGCAGCCCGACCATTGCCTCGTCTGCGATCTTGCCATGCGCATATTCCCGGAAACGCTGTTCGAACAGTTGTTCTGTTTCCTGTTCATTCAGCCTTGGGAGAAAATCGATCTGTGCTGTAACCGCCTGCTTTTTCTTTAACGCTTTTGTTGCAAAACGACTGACCTGAAAAACCGGAATGCCGGAAATTCCATAATCCGTCAATTGAAGTTCGCCACGCTCGGAAATGATGTTCTCTCCAGCTATAAAAAGAGAAACTTCTGCCTCTGTGCGGATTCCCGCAAGCTGTCTGAAAAAAGATTCCCTGCACTGTAATGCAGTTAACGCCGGAACAATATCTGAAAAACGATGCCCAAACGCCTTGATCAGAGGAATTGCGCTTCCATCACTCCCGGTTTTGGGTGCAGCCAGAAGACCCGTGGCAAAAATAATTTTTTGTGCAGAAAATCTTCCTTTTCCTGTCTCTAACAGAAAACCGTTTTTTTTCTCTGAAATATTGCGAAGTTCACACTCAGTTACCACAGCGACGTGACGGAATGTCAATTCCATCCGGAGCACATCTGATACAGATGCCGCCTGCTCGCTTGCCGGATAATAGTAACCATTCCTGTTTTTTGGATATATCCCAAGTTTTTCAAAAAAGGAAACTGTCTCTTCAAAACCAAATTGTTCCATGACCGGTAGCACAAATGCAGGGTCATCTCCGCGATAATACGTGACACCCTGCAATTCGTTCGTATAATTACATTTTCCGTTTCCGGTGGATAAGATCTTCTTCCCCACACGGTCTTTATGCTCTAAGATCATCGTGTCCGCCCCGTTGGACGCGGCTGTGATGGCAGCCATCATTCCTGCAGCTCCACCGCCGATCACAATGACATCAAAGCTTTTTTTCTCATTTATATTCATGATTCCTCACATTGTATTTATCCGGGTAATTGCTAACCTTTAACGATTCTGGTCCCCATGGTCCAGAGTTATTGAAAACCTTTTTTATATTACCATAAGTAAAAGTAACAATCAAATAATTACGAGGAATAATTCTCAAGAAATTCATATAATTCCTCATCCGAATAAAGTGCAATCCCCTCTTCTAAACTGCTTTGAAGTTCCTCCGGGAGATGTTCCACCCGGATAGAAGTCTCACAGTAAACCGTCTCATGATCCGCCTGACAGATGACCACATAGCCTTCCTGGGCATGGACATAATATTTTGTATAAGAGAGATGTGACATGCTCTCTGTCATTTTTTCCGTATCAGCAGCCATTTCTTCTGCCACCTCTTCCGGCTTTGTTTTCTCAGAAGAACGCATTGTCTGGTCTATCCATAAAGAACCGGCCAAAAGCAATACAAATAAAAGGCAAACACTTATCATTTTTTTCAATTTCATCACCCCTGATAAGTATTTGCCATTTTTTACATTCTTAAACGAAAAATTTCCATGCCTGTAAATTTGTTTTTGCAATTTATCGCAGCAGATGCATTTTTCTTGCAAGCCTTACAAGTGCAGCACCTTTCGGAAATTTTAAAATCTCCTCTTCAGTCAGACCTTTCAGCAGCAAAAGAACCACTGCATAGACGATCACACCGATCAAAATACTGAATACGGTTGCAATCGCATTCACACGAAGGAGATATAATGCAAGCTGATACGACAGATAAACTGCAACACCCATAATGAGCGCAGAAATGCCCGGTATCACGAAAGTACGTCTGATCTCCTGCCGGTAGCCGCTGTATTTTTTCACGGAGTGTGCATTTAATACACACATTAACAAACCAAAAAATGCATTTGCGTAAACAACTGCGTAAATATTTAATTTAAAGACATACATGAGTACAACGAGTAATCCGATATGAAGCACCAGCGCGATCAATGCATTTTTTACAGGTTCCCGCATACGGTTAATTCCCTGTAACAAACCATTTGAGAGCGTCGACAGCGAGAAAAATACAATAGAAACAGCACCAAGCTGCAACATACTCGCTGCAAGTTCCGAGGAATCACGGAACAAAAGCTGTAAAATCGGAGATGCAAGAACACCCATTCCCACTGCACAAGGGAACGCAACCACCATGATAAAACGGATTGCTGTGTTGATCTGTGAGCGGACTGCCTCTTTCTTACCATTTGTGTAAGCCGCGGTCAACGCAGGCACGGAAGATGCTGCCAGGGCAGATGCGATCGAGATTGGCACATTGATCAATGTCTTATATTTACCGGTATAAATACCATTCCACTCACTGATATCATTTGCAGAGTATCCCTGTAAGTTTGCAATGTTTTTAAAAATTGCCTGGTCTAAAATTGCATTACAATTGTAGATTGTAGTACTCATCAGAACCGGTATGATGGTGATAAATAAAATTTTAAAAATATACGAATAGCTGTCAACCTTTGCCCGGCGTTCCCGCTTCATCTGACGCTTAAACACACTTAAATATGCGAGCAGAACAAAGGCTGCGAACAGAAGTCCTACCACAGCCCCGGTTCCCGTACCAAGCGTTCCTCCTGCAGCACCGTAGGCAGCGGCATAGTTTTCTGCATTTCCAAGCACCGCACCCACTTTGGTTCCGTAGTTATAAAGCACATAGGCTGCCCACACACTCACGATCGCATTTGCGATCTGCTCTAAGATCTGCGAGACTGCGCTTGGCATCATCGTTCCGAGTCCCTGAAAAAATCCTCTCATAACGCCGAGTACTGCAACTACGATCAGTGTTGGCACAAGCACCTTCACTGCAAAAATACTGTAAGGCGTCTTCATGATCGTTCCTGTGATAAACTCAGCCCCAAAGAATAGGATCAATGCGGCGATCGTACCGGACACCAGTCCGAAGATCAGCGCACATTTCAAAATACGGTATACATTCTTCTTTCTTCCAAGCGACATATCTGCGGACACAAGCTTTGATACTGCAAGCGGCAGACTGTAGGAAGAAATGATCAGCAATATATTATAAATCTCAAAGGCACAGCCATAATAGTCATTTCCTTTATTTCCGATGATAGCAGTCAGCGGTATACGGTATACCAGACCGATGATCCTGCTGATGATCGATGCCATTGCAAGAATGGAACCCTGCACTAAAAAACTGGTGCTACTCTTTTTATTACTCATATTATTCCTCAAAATTTCTTTATCTTGTGATGTTCATCTCATCAAGAATCTGTTTTTGTTTTGCTTCCATCACGGCAGCTTCCTCCGGTGTCATGTGGTCATAGCCAAACAGGTGTAACATGCTATGTACGATCAGAAATGCATACTCTCTTTTTGTGGTATGCCCGTAACTCTCTGCCTGTTCTAAAACCTTGTCCACCGAGATTACAATATCTCCAAGCATAATTTCTCCGGTATCCGGGTTAAAATTATCATCATAATCATCTTCCAGTTTTGAAAAATCTCCTGCATTTTCATAGGAAAGCATTGGAAATGATAAAACATCCGTAGGACGGTCAATCTCACGAAATTCTTTGTTAATGGCATGGATCCCCTCATTGTCTACTAATGTGAGATTTACCTCAGGTTCATATGGGAAATCTTCGTGTTCCAAAGTAAAGTTGATCACTTCCCCTGCTAAAGCTTCCACATCAAAATCAAATGGTACGTTTACTTCCGCTTCAAAGTTCAATGTCATAACAGTAAAGCCTCCTCTTTTACCAGATATTCTCTGATTTTTAAAAACATATTCATACTAAGTCCAGACTGGTCGTAAAGTCCCTGGGCAGAGAACTCATTCAAGGTCTGATAGATCACCATTTCCTTGTTCCAGCCACCGGCGATTTTGCTTGTCTTCTCAAGTGCTTCTAACTTCTTGATCATCCCGTCTACAATCTGTACGATCGCAGATTCAATGGTGGACGGCATCTTTTCGATTCCATAATACTCAGAGAGGATTTCCGTCACTTTTTCCGGAAAGCAATGATTCTGCGCTCTTGCAACCCCGTTTTCCACCATAGGATCGCCATCTAAAATCCCAATACGATAATAAAGACCAGCCGCTTTACAGACAGCAGCATCTGCCCCTACAATATATGCACATTTTTCGGCGATTCCCGACACACGAAGGGCATGTCTGTATTCCTGCCTCGAAAACTTCTTCAGTTCACGCAAAAGACCGTAATCCTCTTCTGTGATATCTGTTAAGAAATTATCAATCTCAGCCTCTTTCTGCTTTGTGAGAAACGGATAAACAAACGCAGCTGCAAGATCCGTCACAGCAGCCCCAATTGCGGCTTTGCCCAGAATATCATAGTGCGGTTCCTGATAAAAAAAGTACGAAAAAAGCACCGGAGCCAAAACAGCCACTGCAAATATAAGAATCAGATACCACACTTTATTTTTGGTATCCTCCAACATATGTGCAATCACGAATCCAAACAGAAGCAACATCGTGCAGCACAGGATCTCATAGGACTGACAGCCCTTTGCCATCTCCAATACGGTACAAAAGAAAAAGGAACTGCACACAGCAAGCTCATACGTTCCGACCGCCGACATTAAGATTGGCAGGATCATGACCGGACTTGTAAACTCTGGCAGGAAAAGAAAGATCACTGCAAGAATTGCAGTCAGCAAAAATCCCTTAAAAATCTTACCATAATCCGTCTCGCGATTATGCGATATTCTTTTCCGGTTTCTCTCATAAATCAAAAGAAACGCAAACAAAACCATAAACAGAACCGTCAATGCTCCAATTCCAAGAAGCTGGTCTAAATACATCCCGCTCATCCTGCCGGCAATGACAGAAAACCCAATTGCAACAAGAAAAATCAATCCTATATTCACGATCCTCTTTGCCACAAACTGTTCCTTCATCTATCGTTTCTCCCACTTTTTCTTCTGCTCTGCCGGTTTCTTTTTATTGCGATTTTCATAATCTTCGTATGCTTTTACAATTTTCTGTACGACCGGGTGGCGCACAACGTCCTGGCTGGTCAGTTCACAGATACCAATCTCATCTACCTTTTTTAACACTTTCAGTGCAACATCCAGACCTGAAGTTGTTCCGGGTGAGAGATCTTTCTGCGTTGCATCACCTGTGATGACTGCTTTAGAACCAAATCCGATGCGGGTTAAAAACATCTTCATCTGGGCAGGTGTTGTGTTCTGTGCCTCGTCTAAAATAATAAACGCATTATCTAAAGTTCGGCCTCTCATGTAGGCAAGAGGGGCAACCTCGATCAATCCTTTTTCCATATTCTTCTGGAAACTCTCAGCTCCCATGATCTGATAAAGCGCATCATATAACGGGCGCAGATACGGATCGACCTTGCTCTGTAAGTCTCCCGGCAGAAATCCAAGTTTCTCGCCTGCCTCGATCGCCGGTCTGGTCAGAATGATCCTTCCGACCTCCTCATTTTTGAACGCTGTGATCGCCATTGCCATTGCAAGGTATGTTTTACCGGTACCTGCCGGTCCCATTCCGAAGACAATCATCTTCTGGCGGATGGCATCCACATAATTCTTCTGTCCAAGCGTCTTTGGCTTGACCGGTTTTCCGTTGATTGTATGACAGATACAGTCCTTATCGATCTCGACGATCGCAGATTCTTTCGCCTCCGCCGCTAAAGACAATGCATAATTCACATTCTGCTCCGTGATGACATTTCCCCTTTTGGACAACTCCAAAAGCTGCATAAACACATTAGAAGCACTCTTGATCTGACGTTCATTTCCAATCAGTTTCATGGAATCTCCACGAACGACTACCGTCACATTAAGAGTGCGCTCAATTTTCTTTATATAGGCATCAAACTGTCCAAAGACATTTGCCACATGTTCGGTTGGTATATTTAAAGATATTTCAGTCAGACTCATTCGGTTGCTGCCTCTCTTCACTCGTTATTTCCAGAATCTCTGTCGGCTGATATGAAACGATGGATTCATAGGCATCCACCGTCCCTGTTACCACATATTTCTGATCTGCTTTTTCTATCATAACATTTTTTTCCAGAATTTGAATACCTTTTTCCTCTAAATTTGCAAGATATTGCTCAAAACGGCTCTGTGCAATTGCTGCTGCCTCTGTTTTACTATACGTTTTTTCCTCTGTCTGACATTCTTCATACAAATAGGTTTCAAAATAAACCGGAAGATAAAAATTGTCGGTAAAATGCAGCTGGCTGGCATGCTCCGTCAGATCAAACTGCTCATAGTCCTGCCGGAAAAATGGATTTTTCAGGTGATAATCAAAGAACCTGATCCCATAATCTTTTTTTGCCCTGCCTGTTTTTATTTTATCCTGATACGAAATATTTATTTCATCCTCATAATAAAAATTTACTTCTGCAATAATATCTGCGTCCGCTCCCGGATAAATATATTCCGCCACTTCACCGTCGTCATTCAAGATTTCTGCCCTGCCGCTGACAAGGATATCTCCCTTTTTCACTTCCATATCTGCGGTCACAAGCGGTGTTCCTGTCCTCGTCACCATGAAAGCAATGACACCGTCTTTTTTTGCAACGATATCTTCCGGCGTGTCATCCTTTGCCTCGTATTCCTCCTCCGGCAGCAGATTTTCCTGAAGTTCCACCGTCATTTTCGTGCCGTAGACTTTTACCGAAGTCCAGATGACTTCACTGTATGCAGAACGCAGTTTTTCTTCCAGTTCTTCGCAGTTGATATTTCTTTTTGGCACACCGAAGCCTGCATTTTCGTTCTGTAAAAACGTGAGGATTGTCTCCTCTGACAGATAAGAATTGCCTTTTACTTCAATATTCCAGACAAAACCGGAACAGTAAAAGAGCAAAACAGCGGAAACGGCGATTCCTGCCGCAAATACTTTATGTTTCCGGTAGCGGAACAGTTGAAACGGCACACCGTATTTTTTTAAAATGCGCGCCTTTGTCTTTGTTTTTTTTAAGATTGGCTTTAAACTGCGGTAACCATCCACGCTGATATAAAAATAGTACCCATCTTCCGTTGGTTTTAAATTCCAGATTAAAATGTTGCGGCTGCCACATAAATTCAGGAAACGCTCTGTGGCATATCCGGTAAGATGCACATACACATATCCACGAAAAAATTTGATCCATGATAAGACAAACATTAATACTCGTAAGAAACGGAGTCGATCAGACCGACAATTTTCATTTCCTCATTCGTGTAATACTCCACCGTCAGATGAGCTCCTAAAATCTGAAGTCTGCAGTTCTTTGTCTGAATTTTCACAAGTGAATCCTCCAGTTCAATGATTCCTTTATAATTCTCGACCAGAACCTCTTTCCGCCCTGTAATCGTGACAATTGCCGCTCCAAGCATAAGGTCTTTGGGGAGTTCTAACTGACTTATCATTTTTTCATGGATTGGTTTTTTACTGTTTTTACTCATATATAAGCTTATGAAAAAAGCTTATCTGATATGCGCAATAAATCCTCTCTCGTATCAATATCCAAAAACTGTGTTTCTTTTTCTGTGTGAAAACAAAACACATCCTCTGCGTGCTGTTTCATCACAGCTTTTCCGCCTTTGTCCGCCGAAAGCTGTAATAATTTTGAACGATAGCATGCATCAAATACGTTTGGACTGCGCCAGATATTTTTACATTCCATCGTACCGATTTTTTTGTTCTGCGATGCATATTGGTTCAAAAACATCCATACCTCATTTTCGTCAAGTCCAGGCTGGTCTGCTGTAAAGAAAACATCTGCCTTTCGACTGCCCTCCACGGCACACTCCTGTGTCTCCAGATATTTCACCGCTTTTTGAATAGAGGACGCAATTCCGGTATTATCTGTTCCGTCATTTTTTATCACGGTAACGCTCTGTTTTCTGCAATATGCTTCAATCTCCGGGTAAGATGTCACGACAAGAATGGTCGAATCTCCAAGTTTTTCCGAGAGCTTTCTTATTTTATCCAGTGAAAAGCGATAAAGCGGTGTTCCATTTATCTCTGCCAGCAGCTTTCTGTCTCCAAAACGTCTGGAATATCCGGCTGCCAGCAGAATCAGATTCCATCTCAAATCACATGCATCCCTTTTAAAATCTTCTCCGGGGTGATTGGCAATTCATTCACCCATACACCCGTTGCATTGTATACTGCCTGTGCGATTGCAGGAGCCGGCGTGTTGATTACAATCTCACCGATTGATTTTGCACCGAAAGGTCCGGTCGGCTCGTAACTGCTCTCAAATTCCACGCGGATTTTATCAAAGTCAAGACGGGTCGGAATCTTGTACTGCATAAGGGAGTTTGAGAGATTCACACCCTTCTCGTTGTACCAGACATCCTCATACAGTGTCATACCGATTCCCTGCAGTAAGCCGCCCTCTGTCTGTACTCTTGCAAGATTCGTATTCACAACCGTTCCACAGTCCACACATGCCGTGTAATCCAAAAGTTCGATGGCTCCGGTTTCCGGATCGACTTCCACTTCTGCACAGGCAGCCATAAACGGTGGCGGCGAAACCGGGGAACTGTGACTGTAGGTAACTTCCAATGCAATCTCATTGTTGACCATGGATGCAGTTGCAAGATCAAACAGCGATACTTCTTTTCCGGTTTCTTCACAAAATACACGTTTGCCGTCAAACTCCAGTTTTGTGATATCTTCCTCCAGAATTTTTGCCGCAAGCTGCAGCAGTTTTTCACGCATCTGTTCTGCCGCTTTCACTGCAGCCATACCAGTCAGATACGTGGTACTCGAAGCGTAGGAACCGGAATCGTAAGGTGAGGTATCAGTATCTACTCCAAATACTGCAATGTTGTCAATGTCCGTGTCCAGACTGTCTGCAACAAACTGTGCAATGATCGTGTCACAGCCGGTTCCCATATCAGTACATCCGACGATCACATTGTAAAATCCCTCATCACTCAGTTTGATTGTGACAGAGCCGACATCACAGTTTGAAATTGCAGAACCCTGCATTGCCATTGCCGTTCCAAGTCCACGGATCTTTCCATCCGGCATAACCTGACGCAGCGGTTTTTTCTCCCATCCGATCATATCCGCCGCTTTTCTCAGACAGTCTTCAAGCTTGCAGCTATTTGCGGTCTCTCCGTAATAAGCCGGCATGACATCACCTTCATGTGTCATGTTTTTATAACGGATTTCCAATGGATCCATGCCAAGTTTGTCTGCCAGCCGGTTTACCATGGATTCCACTGCAAAAATTCCCTGTGTTGCCCCATAACCGCGGTAAGCGCCTGCTGACATATGATTCGTGTATACAACATCATACTGAAAACGAAATGCCTCCGTCTGATACATCGGGATGGATTTGTGACCACTCAGACCTACAGTTGTCGGTCCATGCTCTCCGAAAGCACCTGTATTCGACAGAGTATACAAGTCTAATGCGCGGATCGTACCATCTTTCATTGCGCCCAGTTTCACGGTCACTTCCATCTCATGCCGCGGAGACGATGCAATTAGGGATTCTTCCCTGGTATAAATGATTTTGGCAGGTTTTCCGGTTTTCATCGTCACAATTGCCGGATATACCTCGGCTACCACGGTCTGTTTTGCTCCAAAACCTCCTCCGATTCTAGGCTTTATGACGCGGACTTTTGATTTTGGAATGTCCAGGGCATTCGCAAGGATTCTTCTCACATGAAATGGGATCTGTGTAGAAGATAAAATGTTGATTCTTCCATAAGTATCCAGATAAGTAGCTGTGCGGAAGGTTTCCATCATACTCTGCTGCATTGCCTTTACATGATAGGTTCCTTCCATGACAATGTCACAGTCTTTCATGACACCATCCACATCTCCGTCACTGTCCATGCCTGACGCACAAAGGTTCCGTTTATTGTCTGCACCAACCGGACAGAGTGCCTTCCAGTCCTCCTCCGGATGGACAAGAACCGGGTTATCTTTTGCTGTATGATAGTCAAGCACCGGTTCTAACACCTGATACTTCACTTTGATAAGCTTTAATGCACGGTCAACTGCCGCCTCGTCCTCCCCGGCGACAATCGCAACCGCATCTCCGACAAAACGGACACGCTGGTCTAAGATATAACGGTCGTAAGGACTCGGTTCCGGAAAGGTCTGTCCTGCCATCGTAAATCGACGGTGTGGAACATCTTTATAAGTTAAAATGCATTCAATTCCTTTTTGTTTTAATGCATTGGTGATATTGATCTCTTCGATCAGGGCATGTGCATGAGGACTTCTGAGTACTTTTACGATCAGACAGTCTTTCGGTGCCACATCGTCCATATACACTGGTTTTCCCGTCACAAGCGCCATGGCATCTTTTTTCATCACGGGAGCATTTACATATTTCATATCGTTTCTCCTTGCATTTATTCTACTCTATCAGATAATTGCGAAACTCCTCAGGTGCCTCTTTTAATTGTTCAAAATTAACAAAATTTTCGAAAACACGCTCTCGCTACGTGTCGCTAGTAACGGTACTAAGAAGCCAGTCACGATTGACATCGCACCTGCCTTCTAAGAACCGACCGCTCCCCAGTGTTTTCTCAAGCTTTTGTTAATT
>OFMK01000007.1_pt1 | contig 214668 bp, 219 predicted proteins | sample 1541781 | NCBI WGS metagenome assembly OFMK01 (sample SAMN04209250, study PRJEB22552) | human gut metagenome | biome: gut; material: feces | host: Homo sapiens | place: USA: Oklahoma
TGATTATGAAACGGTGAAAGACGAGATGCTTCCGGTGCTTGAAGAAGGAGAAAAGCTGGAAAAGGTAAAGCTGGAGGGAAAACAGCATTTTACCGAACCGCCACTGCGTTATAGTGAGGCACGTTTGATTAAGGATCTTGAGGAAAAAGGGATTGGGCGACCTTCAACGTATGCTATTATTATTGACACTTTGCAAGCAAGAGGCTATGTTTCCTTAGAAAAGAGCAGCGAAGGAAGTAAAACCAAGGTGTTTTTTCCAAGTGAGCAGGGAGAGCTTACCGATGCAAAACTTAAAGAGTTTTTCAGCAATCTGATCAATGTTACTTATACTGCCGAAATGGAGGCAAAGCTTGATGAAATTGCTGCCAACACGTTAGATAATATCGAGGAGCTGAAACGGTTTTATGCAAAATTCGAACCGCTTTTGGAAAATGCTTATGAACACATGGAGAAAAAAGAGCTTGAACGAACCGGTGAGCTTTGTCCGGAATGTGGAAGTGAGTTGGTGTATCGTGTGGGACGTTATGGCAAGTTTATTTCTTGTATCAATTTCCCAAGCTGTCGTTATACCAAAAGTGAAGAGGAAGAAGAAAATGCAAGCGATGAGGTTTGTCCGCATTGCGGCAGCAAAATGGTGATGAAAAAAGGTCGCTATGGGTCTTTTTTAGCTTGCAGTAATTATCCGACCTGCAAGTATATCAAAAATAATAAGCCAAAGGAAGAACCGGTGCCAACCGGAGAGAATTGTCCGGAATGCGGACACCCGCTTGTTAAACGAAAATCACGTTTTGGTACAACTTTTGTAGGCTGCAGCAATTATCCTAAATGTCGCTATATAAAGAAGGAACCGAAAAAAGCAAAGGAGAAAAAATCCGATAAAGAAGCAGTAGGTGAGAAAAATGAAGAATAAGGTAACAATTGTTGGTGCGGGACTTGCCGGTAGTGAGGCTTGTTGGCAGCTTGTAAAGCGAGGGATTCCGGTACGCTTAGTAGAAATGCGGCCGCAGAAATCATCTTTGGCACATCATAGTGAGTTATTTGGGGAATTGGTTTGTTCTAATTCTTTGCGTAGTGATTCATTGCTGAATGCAGTAGGAATCTTAAAGGAAGAAATGCGTAAGTTTGATTCGTTGATCATGAAATGTGCAGATGCTACACGTGTTCCGGCGGGAAGTGCTCTTGCGGTGGACCGCCATAGCTTTTCTAAGATGATTACAGATACTTTGAAAAGCCACCCATTGGTCGAAGTTGTGCATGAGGAAATGAAGTATATTCCCGATGGGCCGGTAATCATAGCCAGTGGTCCTTTAACAAGCGATGCACTTTCACAGGCGATAAAGGACTATACACGTGCAGATTATTTTCATTTCTATGATGCAGCAGCTCCGATTGTTGAAAAGGATAGTATCGATTTTGATAAGGCGTATATCAAATCACGCTATGATAAAGGGGAGGCAGCATATATCAACTGTCCGATGAGCAAGGAAGAATTTGATGCTTTTTATGAAGCTTTGATCCATGCCGAAACAGCTGAATTGCATGATTTTGAAGAAACCTATTTTGAAGGGTGTATGCCCTTTGAGGAAATGGCGAGGCGAGGAGAAAAGACTTTACTGTTTGGACCGATGAAGCCGGTAGGCTTAGAAAAAAACGATGGAACGCTTCCTTATGCAGTTGTTCAGCTGCGACAAGATGATGCGGTAGCATCACTTTATAATATAGTCGGATTTCAAACGCATTTGAAATGGGGAGAACAAAAGCGTATTTTGTCAATGATTCCCGGTTTGGAAAATGTTTCTATCGTTCGCTATGGGGTAATGCATCGAAATTCCTATTTGTGTGCACCGAAAGTGTTGCGCCCGACGTATCAGCACTGCACCCGTGATGATTTATTTTTCGCAGGGCAATTATGTGGGGTTGAGGGATATGTGGAAAGTGCAGCCAGTGGTCTTTTGGCAGGCTTGAATATGGCAAACCTTATACGTGGAAAAGCCTGTGTGGAATTACCGAGTACCTGCGTTATGGGTTCTATGGCAAATTATATTACACATGCTAATCCAAATTATTTTCAGCCTATGAATGCGAATTTCGGAATTATGCAGCTCATGGAGAAGGTCAAGAAAAAGGATCGTAAAGAGGCTTTCGCAAGACAAGCATTGAAGGTAATTGAGGAATCGCTTGAGGAATTTGCATAATGGAGGATTTATTGGAGCGGTTTTTGCAATATATTATGCAAGTAAATAGCGGAAGTGAGCATACCAAAGCGGCATATCAGCGCGATATTCAAGAATTTATAATGTATATAAGAGAACAGGCGATTGACAGTTTTGAAGATGTCGATCGCATTGTTGTTATGAATTATATTGCTTTCTTACGTGATAAAGGTGGCAAGGGATATTCCGGCATGAAAAATACTACAATTGCTCGCAAGCTATCCTCCTTGCGTTCTTTTTATCACTATTTAAATGAATATATCGGTATTGCAAATAATCCTTTTGTATATTTTAAAACGCCAAAGATAGCTAAACGTATTCCGGAGTTTCTGTTTTACGATGAAATTGAAACTTTTTTAGAAAGCTTTGATTTAAACAGCATGCAAGGGTTAAGGGATCGAACGATGTTCGAATTGATGTATGCATGCGGTTTGCGTGTAAGTGAGGCAGTATCGCTACGAACAAGAGATGTTGATTTTGCCGATAATATTTTACATATTCATGGCAAAGGTGATAAAGAGCGTTTGGTTCCTTTTTACGATTTGGCCAAGGAACTTTTGGTAAGCTATATCAAAGATGTTCGTGATGTATGGGCAAATAGTGATGAAACAGCATTGTTTGTGAATCAACGAGGGAAAAAGCTGACTACACGAGGAGTGCAATATCTTATGAATAAAGCGGTGGAGAAATGCGATTTGCATGTGCATGTTCACCCACACATGTTTCGTCATAGCTTTGCGACGCATTTGTTGGATAACGGTGCGGATTTACGTTATGTCCAAGAATTGCTGGGACATTCCAGTTTATCAACAACGCAAATTTATGTGCACGTCAGCAAGGAAAGATTAAAAGCGGCTTATGAGCATGCACACCCAAGGGCAAAAGAGTAGAGCTTAATAAGTGCATAATATTTATGTATGGGCGAAAAAGCTTTCAAGTGTAAAAAAGAAAAAAGCTTTGAAATCATAAAAAAATATGCTATAATAAAAAACGTGCGTAAGACAGCACAAATACACACACCATGGATTCATCGGCCCGTGCTTTAGATGCGAGATAATGCGTCAATGATAAGTTGCTGATTTTCGAAATGGTGGAGGCGTAACGGAAAGAGAGGACTTTATCAATGTCAGTAGTAACAATGAGAAAACTATTGGAATCTGGTGTTCACTTTGGTCATCAGACACGTAGATGGAACCCTAAAATGAAACCAAACATCTACGCATCAAGAAATGGTGTTTATATCATCAATCTTGAAAAAACTTTGGAACAAATCGAAACTGCTTATGCAGCAATGAAGGAAATTGCTGAAAACGGCGGTAAGGTATTGTTCGTAGGTACGAAAAAACAGGCACAGGCTACTGTTGTAGAAGAAGCGCTTCGCTCAGGAAGTTTCTTTGTAAATCAGAGATGGCTTGGTGGTTTATTAACAAACTATCGTACAATCCAGAAACGTGTAAAACGTTTAGTAGAAATCGAAGAAATGGAAGCAAACGGAACTTTAGATCTGTATCCTAAGAAAGAAATCGCACAGGTTAAGAAACAGAAAGCACGTTTGGAAAACTTCTTAGGTGGTATCAAGGAAATGAAGAAACTGCCTAACGCATTGTTTGTTATCGATCCTAAGGAAGAACACAATGCTGTTGCAGAAGCTAAGAAATTAGGTATCCCTGTATTCGCTATGGTAGATACTAACTGTGATCCAGAAATGGTAGATTACCCAATCGCATCAAATGATGATGCTATCCGTTCTGTAAAATTGATCACAACATTGATGGCAGATGCAATCGTAGAAGCAAAAGGCGGATTGTTAAGCGTAGCACACAGTGTTGATGAAAACGAAGAAGATGTAACAATGAAAGATGTTATCATCAATGTTGAAGAGCAGATTGCTGAAAATGAAAGACGTCGTCGTCAGAGAAATGAAGAACGTCGTAACCGTCGTAACAATTTCGATCGTAACCGCAATGGTGGACGTGGAGGCAGAGCTCCTTATCAGAAACGTGAAAACGTAAAACCAGCTACTGAAGCAAAACCTGCAACAGAAGCAAAACCAGCAGAAACTAATACTGCTGAATAATCACGAAAAGGAGGAAATGAAAAAATGATTACTGCATCAATGGTAAAAGAACTGCGTGAAAGAACAGGCGCAGGTATGATGGATTGTAAAAAAGCATTGACAGCGTGTGATGGAGATATGGAAAAATCTATCGACTGGCTGCGTGAAAAAGGTATTGCTAAGGCTGCTAAGAAAAATGACCGCATCGCTGCGGAAGGTTTGACTCGTGCAGCTGTCAATGGAAATACCGGTGTTGTATTTGAAGTAAACTCTGAAACAGACTTTGTTGCTAAGAATGAAAAGTTCTTAGGTCTGTTGGATGAAATCCAGGGTGTGTTAATTGAAAACAAACCTACTGATTTAGATGCTGCTTTAGCATGTGCTGCAAGTGAAGGCACTGTTGCGGATGCTGTAACGACAGCAACAGCTACGATTGGTGAAAAGATTTCTTTACGTCGTATCGCAGTAGTTGAAAAAGCAGATGATGAATTCTTCGGTTGCTATATGCACATGGGCGGAAAGATTTCTGCACTTGTTACCTTAAAGGGTAAAGCTGATGAAGCTGTTGCTAAAAACATCGCTATGCAGATTGCAAGTATGGCTCCACAGTATGTAAACCGTGATGAAATGCCTGCAGAAGTTGTAGAACATGAAAGAAAAGTACAGACTGAAATCGTTAAAAACGATGAAAAATTGGCTAACAAACCAGAAAAAGTATTGGCTGGTATCATTGAAGGTAAGATCAGCAAGAACTTGAAAGATCTGTGCTTGGTAGAACAGGAATTCTTCTTGGATCCAAACATGAAGGTTGCACAGTACCTGAAAGAAAATGGCTGTGACGTTGTAAGCTTCGTACGTTATGCAGTTGGTGAAGGTATTGAAAAACGCCAGGATAATTTTGCTGAAGAAGTAATGAGCCAGGCATTTGGTGGATAATTAACGATAGGGAGAGGTCATTGGACTTCTCTTTTTTTAAGGGGATATCCTTAAAAAAGAATGACGATATGTAGACACAATTACCATAGATATGGAATATAGTTGGATCTTACTGTGCTCGCAAATGAGGATTGGTTTTCAGTTTATTCAGTAAGATGATAGTCTTGTCTGTAAGTATCCAAAGAAAAATGAAAAAAAGGAGAATAGCTCTTCCTTTTTGTAAATCTTTTCTTTATAATATACAGTGGAGAGTTAAAAAAACGACAAAAGTAAAGGTGGAAGTAGACATGTACAAAAGAGTATTATTGAAATTAAGCGGTGAGGCTTTATCTTCACCTGGTAATTCATTTGATCCACAAATTTTAAAAGCGTTGGCAAAAGAATTGAAAGAAATTCATGAGCTTGGTGTGGATTTAGCCATTGTTGTTGGCGGTGGAAACTTCATTCGCGGTAAAATGGCAGAAACGATGGGAATTGAGCGTGTACAGGCGGATTATATGGGAATGCTTGCGACGGTCATAAATGCATTGGCTGTTCAGAGTGCGTTGGAACAAGAAGGCGTGCCTACGCGTGTGCAAACGGCTATTGAGATGCAAAAAGTGGCAGAACCATTTATTGTGCGTCGTGCATTACGTCACTTGGAAAAAGGCCGCATCGTAATTTTTGGCGCAGGTACAGGAAACCCTTATTTTTCTACCGATACAACGGCTGCATTGCGTGCCAGTGAAATCGGTGCTGATGTCATTTTGATGGCCAAAAACGGTGTAGATGGAGTATACAATGCGGATCCTAAAACACATCCTGAGGCTGTTAAATATGATGCTTTAACTTATATGGATCTGATTCAGGAAGGATTGCAGGTCATGGATACTACAGCTACCAGTATGTGTATGGATAATGATATTGATCTGGTAGTATTTAATATGAATGAAAGCGGAAATATTTTGAAAGCTGTTCGTGGAGACATTACGGGTACAGTAATTTCAAAAGATCATAGATAAAAAGAAAGGACACGAAACTATGGAACTGTTAGATGTAACGAAACACAAAATGGAGAAAGCAGTAGAGAAGCTTGACGAAAATTTAAAAACGATTCGCACAGGAGTAGCAAACGCATCTTTGTTAGAACATGTACATTTTGAATATTATGGAAGTGAAACACCTATCAATCAGGTTGCTAGTATTAAGGTCGTAGAAGGACGTCAATTAATGATCAAACCTTATGATCGTTCTACTTTAAAAGATATTGAACGTGCAATTGCGACAAGTGACACCGGATTGGTGCCTCAAAGTGATGGTGAGGTCATTCGTTTGAATGTGCCAGCATTGACTGAAGAACGTCGTAAACAACTATCAAAAGAAGCAGATAAGATGGGAGAAGAAGCAAAGATTGCTGTTCGTAATGTACGTCGTGAAGCGAATGATGCAGTCAAAAAAGATAAAGAATTAACAGAAGATGATGCGAAGAGAATGCAGGAAAAAGTACAGAGATTAACAGATGAATTTGCTAAGAAAATTGAAAAAGAAGTCAGTGAAAAAGAAAAAGAAATTATGAAGGTTTAATTGTAACGAAGGGGAGAGCGGATAGCTTTCCTTTTTTTCATGTATAAGTGTAAACAAACATTGTGATTATTTGAAGTTCAGTGATTTAATAAGAAAACGCGACAATTAAATAATCCGAAATTATCCGTTTATGACTGTTTGCAGATTGAAAGAAAAGATGCAGTTTTCGACACTTTTTTAGATGAAATGCTGCGCATAGATACAATGTTTCTATCTTTTATGATATAATATCAGAGTTAAATTATACAATGTAGTTATAGGAGGTTGCTGGACATGGAAGGAAGAATCATCCCGCAGCATATTGCCATCATCATGGACGGAAACGGCCGATGGGCGAAAAAAAGAGGGTTACCGCGAACTGCTGGCCATAAGCAGGGGGCGGAGAATATAAGAAAAATCGCGATAGCATGTAATGAGTTAGGGGTAAAAGCATTAACTTGCTATGCATTTTCTACAGAAAATTGGAAACGTCCAGAGAGTGAAGTAGAATATCTTTGCAAACTGCCTAAACTTTTCTTTCAACGCTATTTAGCAGAGTTAAAGAAAAACAATATTCGCGTTACCTTTTTAGGTGAAATTGAGCGTTTTCCTAACGAGACACGTTCTGTTATTACTACGGCAGTGGAACAAACAAAAGATAATACCGGACTTATTTTATGTCTTGCCGTAAATTATGGCGGAAGAAGAGAAATCACCTTGGCGGCACAACGTTATGCGGCTGATGTAGTACGTGGTATAGCTGATGCCGCAATTGATGAAGAAGCGTTTGGTCATTATATGATGAGTGAAGGTATGCCAGAACTTGATCTAATGATTCGTACAAGTGGGGAACTTCGCATATCTAATTTTCTGTTATGGCAACTAGCTTATGCCGAATTGATTTTCACACCAGTTACGTGGCCGGATTTTGACCGTGACTGTCTAGTAGAAGCGATTGATGAATATACACATCGCAATCGCCGCTTTGGAGGTTTATGAGTATGAAAACGCGAATCATAACAGCTTTTCTTATCATCGCTTGTGTCATTCCTCCTTTGGTGTTTGGTGGTGTATTATTATATGCCTTATTATCATTTATCATTGTTGCGGGTGGTTTGGAATTGATGGCACTACGTGAGCAGAAGGACGAAACATGGCCCTTGCTGATAAAACCTTTGGCAATCGCCTGTGTATTTGCATTAACGTTTATCAAAAAAGATGCCTTATTATTTCCTTTGTTAGGAATCTTTGTCCTTTGCTTTTTATCCCTTCCTGTTTTTACTGAACGCTTTCATGCGAAAGATGGATTTTTATGTATCGCCTATATAACTTTTTTCTTTATAATTGCTAGAGGTTTTTTGCATATATACGATCGCAACCCGTTATATGTCTGGTATATCATTGTCGCCACTTATGGCTGTGATACCGGTGCATATTTCTGTGGTAGATTTTTAGGGAAGCATAAAATGAACCCTCGTATCTCTCCTAAAAAGACTTGGGAAGGTGCCTTTGGGGGATGGTTATTGGGGGCTGCCTTATCTTTTGCCCTCGCATACTTTTTAATTGATACGATGACTTTGCCACAAATCTTAGCAGCGAGTTTGATATTGACGATTACCGGACAAATCGGTGATTTAGCTTTCAGCGCGATCAAGCGTAATTTTGGGATTAAGGATTTTTCTGATTTGTTACCAGGGCATGGCGGTGTATTAGATAGAGTAGATTCCTTGGTCTTTAATTTTATTTGTTTTGACTTAATACTGGTGGTGTTAACATTATGAAGAGAATTGTTTTATTAGGAGCAAGTGGTTCCATTGGTTCCCAAACGATAGATGTCGTATTGCATCACAAGGATGAATTTTCCATTGTGGCGGTAAGCGTCGGTAAAAATATCGAGAAATTAAAAATGCTGTTAGCGAAGATACCATCGATTCAACATGTTTGTGTAGCAGATGAACAAGTAAAAGAAGTCTTACGACTAGAATATCCAGATAAACAATGGTACAGCGGCGATGAAGGTCTGCAAGCGTTAGCCGGTTTAGCAGAATATGATATTTTTGTGGATGCTGTAGTTGGTTTTCGTGGATTGTTGCCGGCTTTAACAGCAATCGCAAATCATAAGGTTATCGCATTGGCGAATAAAGAAAGCTTGGTAGCAGGAGGACCGCTAGTGAAAGCGGCATTAGCGAAACATCAGGTTCCTCTATATCCGATTGACTCAGAACATTCTGCCATTTTCCAATGTTTACAAGGCAATACACATGATAGTATTGATAAGTTGATCATCACTGCTAGTGGAGGCAGTTTCCGTGATCTGACGCGTGAGCAGTTGCAAGACGTCAGTGTAGAAGCAGCTTTGCATCATCCAAACTGGAATATGGGTGGAAGAATCACGATTGATTCTGCTACCATGATGAATAAAGGCTTTGAAGTGATAGAAGCACATTATTTGTTTGATATCCCTTATGAAAAAATCGATGTACTCATTCATCGCGAAAGTGCCATTCATTCAATGGTTCAGTTTCAGGATCATGCAATTATTGCGCAAATAGGAACAGCGGATATGCGTCTGCCAATTCAATATGCCCTTTCTTATCCGCAACGTTTGAAGATGTATAATGATGAACCATTCGATTTTGGCAAATTTGCTACCTTGCATTTTGAACCGGCAAGCATGGAACGATATCCTTTATTAAAATTGGCATTTGAAGTAGGCAAAAAAGGTGGGAATCTTGGTGCTATTATGAATGCTGCAGATGAAGAGGCCGTTCGTCTTTTCTTAAATAAGAAAATTGCCTTTTTGGATATTGAAACATCCGTAATTAAGGCAGTGGAAGGTGTACGTTTTATTGCTGAACCAACATTGCAAGATATTATAGAAAGTGATGCAGCCGCCAGACGGTTTGTAAAAGATATGTGGAAAGGGGCTATGGAATGAGTGGTATTGTAAATTTATTGTGGTTTGTATTAATTCTAGGCGCAATTGTCATTGTTCATGAGTTTGGACATTTGCTAGCGGCTAAGAAGTTTGGTGTATATTGTAAAGAATTTTCGATTGGTATGGGTCCTTTGCTGTGGCAGAAGCAGAAAGGAGAAACTGCTTGGTCTATTCGTGCTTTGCCTATCGGTGGGTTTGTGGCCATGGCTGGAGAAGATGAAGAAAGTGATGAAAAAGATGAATTAGATATTCCTTTTGAGCGAACCTTAAATGGAATTAAGCCTTGGAAACAGGTCATCGTGATGGCTGCCGGAGCCTTTATGAATGTTTTGTTGGCATGGCTGATCTTTATCGGTATCACTGCATGTCAGGGTAGTGTAAGTGTACCGCCAAAGCCAATCGTGGCAAGTGTTGTAGAAAATTCACCTGCACAGAAAGCCGGTTTTCACGTAGGGGATGAAATCATCCGTTTAGAAAACAAAAGTAAAAAGGAAACATTAACACCTGATTCTACACGTGAAATCATGGAGTTTTTGCAATATTATCCAGGAGAAATTACCTATACCGTCCTACGGGATGGAAAGCAGGTAACCCTACAAGGAACAGCCGCCTTTCATAAAGATGAAAACTTATATATTTTAGGTATTGGCTATCCGCAAAGTGCCGCTAAAGAAATTTCTTTCTGGGAAGCTATTCCATATGGAACGCAGCGGATGGTTAGCTCTGTTACCAGTATTATGGATTCCTTGGGAAAGCTTGTTCGTGGCGTCGGTTTAAATAATCTGAGTGGTCCGGTCGGAATCTTCCAGATTACGGCACAGACAACACAGGATGGTTTATTATCAACCTTAGCCTTAATTGCTTTATTATCAGTAAATGTAGGTATTGTCAATTTGATTCCGATTCCCATTTTAGATGGTGGACGTATATTCATCATTCTGATCGAGACACTGATAGGGAAAAAATTGAGTGAGCGTATGCAGTCGGTTATCATGATGGCTGGTTTATTAATGATCGTTGGTATCATGGTGCTAGCAACCTGGAATGATATAGTTCGCTTATTTTGATTTCTATTGCTAGTATTGTGCGTTGTTCTCTAATCACATAAAAAAAGGTCCTCTTCAACCACCAATGTTTCATCAAACGGTGCGTGTAGGGACCTTTTTCATATGCGTGTTATCATGAATGTGTAATAGAAGGATTAAAGCTTTTGATGATCTGGTACATAAATATAAGTGTTGGTATCTTCGTAACGATAATAAGCATAATAATCATATCCAGTCATATTAAAAATAAAGTTATTCGCTGTCAGCATCTGATCGAGTTGTTCACCTAATGCTTTGCTGGAACATTGGAAAACCAAACGATATCCTTTGTTTGCACTTTTTTGGATAAGCTTTGTCATCTGCTGCTTATCACAAGAAGTGAAATAAGCTCCTTCTTTCATGAAGTAAGAATCTTTGCGGGAAGGTGTGTCTTCCATATAATCATCTGTGAATGGTCGATTTTCCGCAAGAATCTGTTTCTTGGTCATAGCAAAATACATATATCGTGATTCTTTTGTATTATTTAACATATCCCCATTGGTAACATCCATATAATAGTAATTGCCATCCATTTTTACCATGTTCCATGCATGGGATACATCTCTTTTGTCCGGTCGTGTAAAACCGGTGATATACGTGCAGGGAACACCTATCTGATTCAATAAATATTGCATACCTTTTGCATAACCGGCACAAACCGTTTTATGTTCAAGAAAGGTGCTTAATATATTCTGATTCTCTTTGGCTTTTTCATCATAGGAGGTATGATCGATTAAATAATCATATACATATTTTACTTTTTCATAATCGCTTTTTTTCTTTTTTGCAGTATTGATTATTTTTTCTGTTACTTGCTTGATTTCTTTATCACGACTTTCGATTTCACTTTTGATCATACGATAACTTGGTTTTAAGAATAAATACGTAGCTTTGCTTTCATATTCGTTTTTATCTGTTACATAATCAAAACTGTCTTCAAGATAATAAAGTTCAGGATGATCCATCTTAATAGCTGCATGAATATCATTCACGTCAGAAATCGTAACATTTTTTAAGATAATTTCTTTATCTAAATTTTTATATCCTTGTAAGACAGCATCATAAGAAGGTTGTATTTTCTTATCCAGATGATCTCTGCCACATTGATACATCTTCATGGTTTCAGCTGTTGCAGCTATTGGCTCTTTAACAGCTGATGAACACCCACTTAGTAATAAACCCGCACACAACAATAGGACGCCTAATTTTTTCATATACGTTCACTTGATATATTGTACATAACGCATCAAAGCAGTCATACTTACAATATACATTTCCTTTCTATCAACCTTTCTCACCGCGGTTGATAACGGTTGATATCATTTATAAAAGATGAAGATGTGAGTTCACTGATTGCTTTCCTCTTAAATGAGATTTTATCATACCTCATTAGTTCTATTTTACTAAACTGGATAGCAAAAGTACAACTCTTTTTCGAGAATAAAAAAAATCGATCTTACGATCGACATTATGCAGCAATGGAGTTAACTGCTTTAGCTAAACGTGATTTCTGTCTAACGGCATAGTTTCTGTGCTGGATTCCCTTGGCAACTGCTTTATCTAACTTAGAGTTTGCTGTGTTCAGGGCAGCAACTGCAGCTTCCTTGTCGTTTGCTTCAACAGCAGACAGAACGTTTTTGATAGCTGTTTTCAGAGCTGATTTCTGAGCGTTAACAGCCAGGTTTCTCTTGTTATTAGTTTTTACACGTTTTTTCTGAGACTGGATCTGTGGCATATTGCACCTCCTAAATTCTAATTGCCAGTAAATTATAACAAAAAGAATTTAAAAAAGCAATAAGGACGATAAAAATTTCCATACTATGGTAGAGGTGATGAATATGGGCAAAAGTTATCAGATACGTAGCGATTTTGCCGATGAGATATTGAGCGCCGATATCCGATCGAAAACGTATGAACATATTGAAAAACAAAATGCCAATATCAAAAGCAATTATATCAAAGTATTGCTGGATGAAAATGAATTAGGAAAAGCGAAAGGTGATTATGTTTCCATTGAATGTAAGGATTTGTATGATCACGATATAAGAGAGCAAATGGTGGATGCTATTTTGGAAAACTTACAACATATGAGTGCCAATATGAACATCAAGATGAAGAAGATACTCGTTGTTGGTTTAGGAAATCGTTTTATTACCAGTGATGCTTTAGGCCCTGGAGTAGCGAATGAAATTCTGGTGACAGCACATCTTTATGCACAACAATCGTCGCGAATGTTGAAAGGAACGCGTAATGTAGCAGTGCTGCAGCCAGGAGTCATGGGGCAGACCGGATTGGAGTCATTATCGATCGTTCAAAGTGTGACAGCTTTATACAAACCAGATTTGGTGATCGCAATCGATGCGTTAGCTACGCGGAACTTAAACCGTATCAATCGCGTCATTCAAATTAACAATACCGGGATCCAACCGGGAAGTGGTGTTGGCAATCATCGCATGGCATTGAATGAAGATTCCTTACATGTGCCAGTGATTGCTATTGGAGTTGCCACCGTTACAAGTATCGGGGCAATCTTAAACGAAGCTCTTGATCAAGCGGAAATTAATCGAGAAGCAATATTGGAAAGTGTTTATGGCAATAAACATTTAGATCTTGTTGTCACCCCAAAATCAATGGATGATGAATTAAAACATTTGATCTATATTGTATCACAAAGTTTAAATCGTTTTCTTCACCCTGATTTTTTAAAGCTATAAGCAAATACTGTCGAAATTAGAAGATGGTTTCCCAACATGATACGCACTTTCTTCTCATAAAGTATAGAGAAGGGAGTGCTTTTTATGAAAAATACAGCCAAGATCATAGTCAAACTGGCAATGCTAGTTCTCTTTCTTTATGTGACACCGTTTTATGATGGCTTGTTAAATTGTTTTGAAAACTCGCAGGATTTCATGCATAATCTGATCTATCATCAACAGGTGGTTGCACAAGATATTTCGTTAAAAAAACAGCTCAATGTTTGGAGTTATAACGAGAATTTGACGTTGCCCAAAGATGAAATTAAAGTTGAAACAACACTTGAGGATCCTATGATCGTACCTGGTGACAATAAACAGGAAAAAAAGGAAAATAGTTCGGATGCATCTACGGATAAAAAACAAAATGTCCCTTCAAATGGTAAGAAAATATACATCTACAATACCCATCAGGATGAAAAGTATCAAGGTGGTAAAACAGTCATGGATGCAGCTGTGATCCTAGCAGGACATTTAGAAAAAAAGGGATATAAGGTTGTTTTGGAAACAAATGATTTTAATGCATATTGTAATACGCATGGGTTAACCTATAATGATCTATATACCGTATCCAATAAATATCTTAATGATGCATTGGTGAATTATGGTGGTTTTGATTTATGCATTGATCTACATCGTGATAGTGTTCCAAGAGCGTATAGCTATATCAAGATTGGCAATAAGACGTATGCAAAGGCAATGATGGTCGTGGCTGGCAGTTCTTCGAATGTAAAGAGCGCTACCAAAATATCGACGACACTAACCGACATGGTCAACAAGCGGAAAAATGGTATTATGAAGCATGTCATGACCAGACAAGAGGCTTACTATAATCAATATGTCCATAAAGGTATCGTGTTAATGGAATGTGGAAGTGATTATAATACATTTGAAGAAGTAAAAAACACTTTAGGTATTGTTGCACAGGGTATTGATGAGCTAATGAAGAAGGGATGGTAACATGAAACGGTTTTTAGCGGATGCGATATTGATTCTCATACTAGTAGGCTTAGGAGGCTATGTCCAAAAACAGGATGAAAAAGTTCCTTCCATCGAGGCAGAGGTTGAAGCTTTTGAGGATACTATAGCACAGCATAAAAGGATTACTCCTAAAAATACGAAGGTACATTTACAAGATAAGGAAGATAATAAAGCAAGTCGCATGGCGAAGTATGGCAGTGCTTTTGTCGTTGATACGTTGCATGGTGGAGTGGAAGTGCTTTCGTCTTTGTTTGACTCCTTACTAAATTAGATGAAACGTAACTGAAAACATGCTATAATACCCACAGCAGAGGTGATGTTAATGATAAAAATCTTATTTATGGGAACACCGGACATTGCGCAAGTGATGTTAAAGCGTTTATTAAAAGATGGTTATGATGTCATTGGAGTTGTTACCCAACCGGATAAAAAAGCCGGAAGAAAACAGCAGTTAAAAATGTCAGAGGTCAAACAATGTGCACTTGCCAACCATTTGCCGATTTATCAGCCATTGTCTATTCGTTCAGAATATCAAGAATTATTAAAACTAGATATGGATCTGATTGTTACATGTGCGTATGGACAGTTTATTCCTCAAGTGTTACTGGATGCCCCAACTTATGGCAGCATAAATGTACATGCTTCTTTATTGCCAAAATGGCGTGGGGGAGCTCCTATTCATAAAGCTATTATAGAAGGTGATAAGGAAAGTGGCATGTCGATTATGCGGATGGTGAAGAAAATGGATGCCGGTGCGGTTATGGCACAGTGTCGTGTTGCGATTACACAAGAGGATACGACCGGTGATTTATATGAGAAACTTGCTGTTGCCGGTGCTGATTTATTAAGTGAAAGTATACCGAAAATTATTGATGGCAGTGCCATCTTTGTAGAACAAAAGGAAGAAGAGGCAACATTTGCATATACGATTCAAAAAGAAGAAGAGCACATCAATTTTCAAGAGGATGTCCAAAAGGTATACGATCATATACGTGGGTTAATACCTTTCCCAGTAGGAAATGCGATTGTGAAGGGGAAAAAGATAAAATTTCATAAAGTGCGCATGATGCGTTGTGACCATTCCTATACACCAGGTGAAATCATTGGCTGGCTAGAACATGGTTATGCGATTGCGGCAAAAGATGGATATATTCTGGTCGATAGGATTCAAATGGAAGGGAAAGCCAAAGTAGATGCCAAATCCTTCTATAATGGAATGGGGAAACAGCTTATCGGTTGTATCTGCGAATAATAAGATTCATTGATTTCGATTCAGCACAACAATTGTGTTTGAGTGGAAATCTTTTTTTATGCGATGCTGGTAAAGGTTTCCAGAGCATATGAATAGTGTATGTGGTGACACTATGATAGGATATAGATAGATACTTTAAAAAGTAAAGTCACTACAGAAAGGAGTGTGTAAGATGATCAAAGGTTATGCAGGAAGCTATGCCAGTGAACAAAGCCAATGTCTGATACAGTTTTGCTTTGATGAGACTACGAAGCAATTCACAAAGCGCAAAGAGCTTCCTGGCTTTGAAGATGCCAAATATCTCTCTTATGTTAACAAGAAATTGGCAGCGGTATGTCGTAGAAATGCTGCGGGAATCACTTTATGGGACATTTCTTGCGATAAAACAATGACACATTTGAGTGAAACCAAAACATCGTGTTTTATTACGCAGGATGATAGCTATATTTATACAGCTAATTATCATGAAGGTACGATATCAGTTTATAAAAAGGTTCAAGATCTGCCTTTGATCAAACGTATTTATATTCAAGAAGCAGCAGGGTGTCATCAGGTTTTATTACAGGAAAATTATCTGCTTGTGCCATGTTTATTATTGGATGCCATATATGTGTTTGATCGTCGAAAAGATTTTGCCTGTGTTCACATTTTGCCTTTCCCTGCGCATAGTGGACCGCGGCATGGCGTCTTTACCAAGAATAAGTACTTGTATGTCGTCAGTGAATTAAGCAATGAGTTATTTATGTGTCATATGAATGAAAAGATGCAAGGGAATGTGCAAGTTGTCCAGAAACTTTGGGATACACAAAATCAAAAAGCAGCAGCTGCCGCTATACGTATAGATGCACGGGAAAAATTCTTGTATATCACTTTACGAGAAGTCAACCAGATCATCGTATTCGACAGAAAAGCGAAACGTATCGTTCAACGTTTATCGACTATGGGAGATCATCCTCGTGATATGCAACTGTCAAAGGATGGACGTTTTGTCTTTGTCATACATCGTTTCAGTCATGACATCCGTGTTTTTGAAAGAGATGAAAAAAGCGGTTTAATACAGCCATTACGTGCAAAATTACATGTACAGGAAGGTGTTTGTATCGTATTTGAACAGGAGGAAAGTTAAATGAAACAACAGGATATCGCTGTGATCGGCTTAGCCGTCATGGGAAGAAGTTTAGCGTTGAATATGGCAGATCACGGCTTTGCTGTGGCTGCGTATAATCGTAGTTATGCGGTTAGTGAGCAGATGGCTAAAAACCACCCTCATCCTCATATACACATTTATAAGGAATTAAAAGATTGTGTTGCGGCACTGAAAAAGCCAAGGAAAGTAATGCTGATGGTAAAGGCCGGTAAAGCAGTGGATATGGTGATAGAACAGTTAGTGGATTTATTAGAGGAAGGGGATATCATTTTAGATGGTGGTAATTCATTTTTTGAGGATACGATACGAAGAGAACAAGCATTACGCAAAAATGGTTTGCATTATTTTGGAGTAGGTGTATCCGGCGGTGAAGAAGGTGCCCGCTTTGGCCCTAGTATTATGCCCGGTGGAAATAAGCAGGCCTATGATAAAATACGCCCTATCTTAGAAACAATAGCGGCTAAGGCAAGTGATGGGAAGCCGTGTTGTACGTATATAGGAGAAAATGGAGCAGGACATTATGTGAAAATGGTCCACAATGGAATTGAATATGCTGATATGCAATTGATCAGTGAAGCGTATTTACAATTAAAATATATAGGTGGCTATACAAATACGGAAATCGCAAAAATTTTTAAAGAATGGAATGCCGACGAATTAGAGAGCTTTCTTATCCGTATAACAGCAGATATTTTTCTTGCTTCAGATGATCGTTCCTCTCAGGATTTGCTAGATGTTATTGTAGATAGTGCTGCACAGAAAGGGACTGGACGCTGGACAAGCATAGAAGCATTGAAACAGGGAGTGGATGTTTCCATGATTACGGCTTCCTGTAATGCTCGTGTCATGTCAAATTTGTTAGCACAGCGTCATCAAGCGCAAATCCTTTATCCCGACAGAAAACCTTTGCAAAGAAAAAATGATGCATTTGTAGAAACTGTACGCCAGGCGTTATATGCAGGAAAGATACTTGCCTATGCACAGGGGTTTGCTTTGTTAGCACATGCTTCTTCACAATATGATTGGCAGCTGGCATTAGGTGAGATAGCCGCTATTTTCCGGGCTGGCTGTATTATTCAGGCACGTTTTTTGAACGATATTCAACAGGCCTTTACTAAAGAGAATCCAGCATCGCACCTTCTATTTGATCCTTTCTTTGCCAAACAATTGCAGACACATCAGCAAGCTTTGCGTGATATGGTAGCCATGTCAATCACACAGGGTCTGGCAATTCCGGCGATGGCAAATGCTGTCAGTTACTTGGATATGTTTCGCTCATCTCATAGCGGTGCCAATCTGATTCAGGCGCAGCGTGATTATTTTGGCGCACATACATTCGAAAGATGTGATATGTCAGGAAGTTTTCATCATGAATGGAGGAGAGATCATGAATGAACAAGTCACGTTTACGATTTTTGGAGGCACTGGGGATTTAGCGTATCGCAAATTATTACCGGCTTTTTATAATTTATATGCCAATCAAGCTTTTCAGCATGCGAAGATTGTTGTGCTTGGCAGACGACCCTATGATCATGAACAGTATTGTACGATCATAAAAGACTGGGTAATGCAATTTGCGCGATTGCCATATCGTGAAACCCTTTTTCAATCGTTTTGTGAAAAGATATCTTATGTATGTATGGATTTTACGAAAGAGGAGGCTTATGATACACTGGCTGCCTTCTACAAACAACATCAGGATACACAGCATATTTTCTACTTTGCTGTCGCTCCTCGATTCTTTTCAACGATTGCCCAAGGATTGCTTCGTGTGCCGCATGCAAAACAAGGCAGAGTGGTCATAGAAAAGCCTTTTGGAGAAGATCGCAAGAGTGCCAAACGCTTAAATGAACAATTGGAATCGTTCTTCAAGGCAAGTCATATTTATCATATTGACCATTATCTAGGCAAAGAAATGGTGCGTAACATTCAAACGATTCGTTTTTTGAATCCATTATTTGCTAATGTTTGGAATCATGAATGTATTGCTCATGTACAAATATCTGCTATGGAGGAAGTCGGAGTAGAAACGCGTGGTACCTATTATGATCAAAGCGGAGCATTAAAAGACATGGTTCAAAATCATTTGTTTCAAATTCTCAGTATCCTCGCCATGGAACCTTTAGAAGCCTTTACCCAAGAAGATTTGCATGAGAAGCAGCTTACGCTTCTACAACAACTACGTCCCGTAGATCAGCTGAATATACAGGATACTATGGTACTAGGTCAATATTTTGGTTACCAAAAAGAAGCTCATGTCGCACATGATTCCACGACTGAAACGTTTGCGGCATTGCGTTTATATATTGATAATGAACGTTGGCAAAACACACCGTTTCTGATTCGTACCGGTAAGAAACTGAATAAACGAGAAATGGAAGTTGTCATTACCTTTAAGGCTCCATTTCCTAATGTGGAACCAAATGTATTAATCATCAAGATTCAGCCGACCGAAGGAGTTTATGTACGTTTTAACATTAAAAAGCCAGGGAACAGTGAAGAAATTTTGCCAGTGAGTATGGATTTTTGTCAAAGTTGTAGCGATATTCATCGCATCAATACACCAGAAGCATATGAACGCTTATTGCAGGCAGTTTGGCATGCAGATACATCCTGGTTTTCCAGCTGGGATCAAATTGAAACAAGCTGGGCCTATGTCGATGCATTGAAAGAGCGTTATGAAAACGCGCAGCTTCCTGTATATATCTATCCATCTGGCAGTGAAGGACCTCAAGCAAGTTATGAACTCTTCACTATGCAGCCGCAAGGAGAATAATCTTATGACAAAGGAAGAAAAGAAAAAACAGGCAGCGCTAGCGGCTATAGCGTATCTAAAAGATGGCATGCATATCGGCTTAGGAAGTGGAACAACAGTTAATTACTTTTTACAAGCATTGCAACAACGATGTGCCAAAGGATTACAAATTCGGGCAATGGCAAGCTCGCTATGTACGCAGCAATGGGCGAAGCAATATCAGATCCCTTTGCTGGCAGATACGTATGTACAAACATTAGATGTTTATGTAGACAGCTTTGATGTCTTGAATCATCATGGCGATATCATCAAAGGCGGTGGTGGAGCTTTGGTTAGAGAAAAAATGTTATTTCAATGGGCCGATAAGACGATTTGGATTTGCGACGATGAAAAACTGGTTGATGACTGTCATTGTTATGCTTTGCCAGTTGAGGTTCTGCCTTTTACACTTGCTCATACGCGCCATATGCTTAACGAACATGGTTATAAAACGAGTTTGCGTATGGCCGAAACACAACCTTTTCTGACAGATAATCAGCATTATATTCTTGATGTTTTCGTGCCGAAGCAAGTAACGTTGGCACAGGCACATACCTTTCTTATGTCTTTTGCTGCTATCGTCCAAACCGGTTACTTCCATGATGAAGACAATCTATGTATCATTGCCTCGTCAAAGGGGGTATGTATTCATCCTGTGCGTGATGTATAAAGATAGATCAATCGATTCATGATGGATGGAAGTTCTTTGTATGAGTATTATAGGCATCTGCTAGAATAAGAAAAAAAGAGCTATCTGCATACAAACTAGATGGCTCTTTTTCGTGTAAGAGATGCTCTCTCATCCTTTACAAACATAACTATAGCACTGCCTGTGCGCTTTCGTCAAGAACGCCTGCACAATTTCTGTTTGCATCCCATTAAAACTCTGTTATAATTAGGTCTGTGTTGTTAGGAGTGATACCTGTGGAACAAAAATATATACGTAATTTTTCCATCATCGCCCACATTGATCATGGAAAATCAACGCTTGCGGATCGTATTTTGGAATTGACGGAAACCGTTGAGCAAAGAGAAATGAAAGAACAGCTGTTGGATACGATGGATCTGGAACGTGAACGTGGCATCACCATTAAACTAAATGCCGTACAGCTGCAATATACAGCATTAAACGGAAAGACTTATATTTTTCATTTGATTGATACACCAGGTCATGTCGATTTTACTTATGAAGTATCTCGTTCTTTAGCAGCTTGCGAAGGTGCTGTTTTAGTCGTAGATGCGGCTCAGGGAATTGAGGCACAGACACTGGCAAATGTGTATTTAGCATTGGATAATGACTTAGAAATTTTACCTGTCATCAACAAGATAGATTTACCTAGTGCACAACCGGATGTCGTTAAAAAAGAAATTGAAGATGTGATTGGTTTGGATGCTTCTTGTGCACCATTGATCTCAGCTAAAAATGGCTTGCATATACGTGATGTGTTAGAAGATATCGTAGCCAATGTACCGGCACCAAAGGGTGATCCTAATGCGCCTTTACAGGCCTTGGTATTTGATTCTGTTTATGATGCCTATCGTGGTGTCATTGCCTTTGTGCGGGTAAAGGAAGGTCGTATTCGCGTTGGTGATAAGGTGCGTTTTATGGCGAGTGATGCAGAGTATGAAGTGTTGGAATGTGGTGTACGTACACCGAAAGAGGTCAAGAAAGACAGTTTGGAATGTGGAGAAGTTGGTTGGTTATGTGCGTCAATCAAATCCATTCAAGATGTGCGTGTCGGTGATACCATAACCAATGTCGAATATCCTGCTAGTGCACCACTGCATGGATATCGGGAAATGAACCCTATGGTATATTGTGGTTTATATCCGATTGATTCGGCAAAATATAATGATCTTCGTGATGCTTTGGAAAAATTACAATTAAATGATGCTTCTTTGCAATTTGAAGCGGAAACTTCACAGGCTTTAGGTTTTGGTTTTCGTTGTGGTTTCTTGGGTTTACTACATATGGATGTTGTCCAAGAACGCATTGAGCGTGAATATCATATTGATCTGATTGCAACCGCACCTTCAGTTGTCTATCATGCTTATCTGACAGATGGCAGCATGCTTGCTATTGATAATCCAAGCCTGTTACCTGATGTGCAGAAAATTGACCATATTGAAGAGCCGTTTGTCAAAGCCAGCATCATGACACCAAAAGAATATGTCGGGGCAATCATGGAACTGTGTCAGCGCAAGCGTGGCAATTATACGGATATGGTGTATATTGATGATACGAGAATGAATCTGATTTATGAATTACCTTTAGGAGAAATTGTTTATGATTTCTTTGATAAACTGAAATCTTGTACGAAGGGCTATGCATCCTTTGATTATGAATTAATCGGTTATCAGCCCAATAAGTTAGCGAAGATGGATATTTTGTTAAATGGAGAAGTTGTCGATGCCTTAAGCAGCATTGTGCATCGGGAGTTTGCATATCCAAGAGGAAGAGCTATTTGTGAAAAATTAAAGAAATTGATTCCTAAACAGCAATTTGAAATTCCTATTCAGGCAGCAATCAATGGGAAAATCATTGCTCGTGCAGATATTAAATCTTTACGCAAAAATGTCTTGGCTAAATGTTATGGTGGGGATATTTCCCGTAAGAAAAAATTATTAGAGAAACAAAAAGAAGGAAAGAAACGGATGAAGGCGGTAGGCAGTGTGGAGGTTCCACAGGAAGCATTTATGGCGGTTCTATCTATGGATGATGAATCTTAAAATAAGCTAACATATCACTTATGCGTATACATAATACGAGGAAGATAAGAAAAACAGGCTGTAAAAGGTCTGTTTTTCGCTAGTTTTGTCGAAACTTTGAGGATTCCTGTAAAAACATGCTACACTATTGCCTTGGAGAGTGATGGTATGTTTGAAACAACAAGGACATATAGTGAAGATCAATATATCAAGAAAGAGGAATTAAGGAAAGAATTATCAGGCGTCGTATTGGAAAGCGTATGGCAACAAATTCAAGAATATCGACGAATCTTTCGTTTTACACCATATAAAGAAAAACCATACTATGTTACCTTAAACCCATATGTAATACAAAAGCTTTCCTTTTGTGAAAGGCTACTTCTGCAATATCAACAACGGCATAAGAAACCAACACATTCATCTACATTAACACAGGCACAGCGCTTTTATATCGAGCAGCAATGGCCCTGTGATATATCAGAAACAGTGAAATGCTTTCATATAGCGATTCCTCAAATGTATGTACAGCTGATCTGTAATACATCTATCCATGTGATATTACGTTTATTTTTTCTCTTGCAAGAACATAAGGAATCGCTTTTACGAGCAGCTGAACTCATGTTGCGTTGTGAAGGACTTTGTGGTTTAGGAGATGGGGAATTATTGCAATCGCTATATCGTGATATACTGATCGAACATCAGGAACACGATTTGACCTATGCGCTGCTAAGGTTTCTTGAAGATTTACAGTTGCAAATTTCAAACAGAATGGTATCATTAAAACGGAAAAGCCGGCAATTTCTTACCTATGATGCTCAAACTTTACAAGAAGTATGTCCGGCAATGTCCTTGATACAGGCCGCCTTTTATGCAAAGCATCATGAAGCACATCATTATTATACGATTGCCCAATGTATGCAAGAACATGATGTATGTTATGAAACAGCCCGCACTTCTATGGATGGCTTGGCAGCTTTAGGTTGGTATACCAAAGAAAAAGTCGGTCGTAAATTTGTGTATTATATAAACAGCTGATAAAGGGGAATAAAACAATGGCAAGAGTGTATGTTTGTCTGGATGACATTGTATTGCTGAAACAAGTTATGGATATGAGCATGGAGGAACAAGATCTTAAAATCGTTGGTATTACCACATCCATTCCACAGTCTGCCACAGAACTCATACAACAAGATGCAGATATTTTTATCATGCGTTATGCCATCGACCAGCAAAAGGCGAAATATTTATTAGAAGAAATTGCGCTGAGCGAAGCGTTAGTGAATTTGCAAATTATCATGATGTTTGATGAAATGGATAGCGATGTTTTTCAACTTATGGCACAATATGATCTACATACTTTTTTAGCAAAACCTTATAATCCTCATGAATTGATGGAAGCCATCCATAGCAAGAATCGCTATCATAAGCTTGTGGAAAATGGCAACTGGACCTCGGAAAGTGTGGCTGGCAGGATCCTGGAAGAACTTGGCCTGCCGGCGCACTTAAAAGGCTATAATTATTTACGTACCGCTGCGATTTTATTTTCACAGCAGGAAGATCCGTTACAGTTAAAGATGGGGACCTTATACGCTATGGTGGCAAAAGTTCATGCTACGACCCAAATACGTGTTGAAAAATGTATGCGTACAGCGATTGCCTATGCGTATCGTCATTGTCCGGAATTAATCTGCGTCTATAATACCAAGCCAACCTGCTCACAGATCATTCATTATGTGAGTGAACATTTGAAATTAACGATGTTGACCTATTAATTGCTTTTTAAGGAGGAACCTTATGTGCAAAGCTGCTTATTTACATGTGCCATTTTGTCAGGATATCTGCGCCTATTGTGATTTTTTTCGATGCCGTTATCATGTTGGGCTTGCCGAAAAATGGTTGGCGGCGATAGCAAAGGAATTGACGATAAAAAAGTTATCACCGCTAACGACGATGTATATTGGTGGTGGGACACCGAGTGCATTACAGCCGCAACAACTGGAAACACTATTATCCTTACTAGTTCCTTATACAAAAGAAGTAAACGAATATACGATCGAGGCCAATGTTGAATCCTTAACGGATGAAAAGTTAGATATATGTCAGCGTTATGGCGTGAATCGTATTTCTCTGGGAGTGCAAAGCTTGCAACCATCTTTGCTGAATCAGATGCATCGTCATCATACGAGCGAAGATGTCCTTGCTTGTATAAAACGTATTCATGCACATGGTATTCATAATATTTCTATTGACATGATCTATGGTTTACCTAAGCAAAGCTTGGCTATGTGGGAGGAAGATTTACATACCATCGTATCATCCTTTCCCATTCAGCATATTTCTTTGTATGGACTGACAATAGAACCTCATTCGGAATTTGGTCGTCAAGGTATACAGAATATTGATGAGGATATAGAGGCGGATATGTATGATCTTGCGATAACCTTGTTACAACAATATGGTTTTCAACAATATGAAATCAGCAATTTTGCAAAGCCCAAGTATGCCTCTTTACATAATCAAGTTTACTGGCGATATGAAGATTTTTATGGCATTGGCTGTGGAGCTAGTGGAAAAGACAAGCGAGGTCGCTATGAAAACACAAGCAATTTAGAAACCTATCTGCAACAAGGGGCATCTTCAGTATATGAAAAGCTAGATACGAAGGCTCAGATGTTTGAGATGATCATGATGTCGTTACGAATGAAACAGGGTATTTCCCGACAAGCTTTTTTTGAGCGTTTTGGAAAGGATATCAGCGAAGTATATGGGTCAATAATCGAAAAACAAAAAGAGAAAGGCTTGCTTTTAGTAGATGAAGAGAAAATTTGGGCAAGTGAAAGAGGCTTTCATCTATTGAATGATGTGTTGGTAGAGTTTTTAGGTGATGATAAAGCACATGGATAAATAAGATATGCATGAAAATCAAGCGTTTTTTACTTTAGGTAAGAGATAATACAGAAAAGGATATTAAAATGCTTGCAAAGAGCAAAGAAATAATGCAATGACGTATAAAATGAAGTGCAAAAATATTGAAAAACACTTGCGATACGGTAGGGAGTATGCTATTATTAACAAGGTTTTATACTTGGTCTGCACGTGTATTCCTCGACGGCTCACTCAGTATGAAACATTATGAAAATACAGGAGGAAATAACATGTTATTAAAAAGCGAAAAACAGGCAATCATGAAAGAGTATGCAAGATTTGAAGGGGATACAGGTTCTCCAGAAGTTCAGATCGCTGTATTAACAGCTAGAATCAATCAGCTGACAGAACACTTCAAAGAACATAAGCACGATTACCATTCTCAAAGAGGTTTGATGAAAATGGTAGGTCGTCGTAGAAACTTATTAACATACTTAAAGAACAAAGACCTGAACCGTTACAAAGAACTGATCGCTCGCTTAGGACTGCGTAAGTAATTTATTTGTAAAGGAAACAGAAAGTCGCATGAATTTGCGGCTTTTTTTCTTTCCTAAGTGTTTAATTTATGATATCATTTAAAAGATAGAAAAATTAAGAGGTGAAAAACGTGGCTAAACAAACATTTCGTTTAGAGTTCTGTGGGCGGGTGCTCACAGTAGAAACTGGAGAAGTAGCAAAACAGGCCGGAGGAAGTGCTCTGGTAAGATATAATGACACCGTTGTTTTATCAACAGCTACTGCCAGCAAACAGGCAAAAGAAGGGATCGATTTCTTTCCATTGACTGTTTCATTTGAAGAGAAACTATATTCTGTTGGTAAGATTCCCGGAGGCTTTTTAAGAAGAGAAGGAAGACCTAGTGAACATGCAACATTGACGGCTCGTATGATCGATCGTCCGATTCGTCCTTTATTTGCGGAAGGTTTCCGTAATGAGGTACAGGTTGTGAATACGGTGCTTTCTGTTGATCAGGAATGCACACCGGAAATGACTGCAATGTTCGGAGCATCTTTGGCATTATGTGTATCGGATATTCCTTTCAATGGTCCGATTGCCGGAGTAATCGTTGGACGTGTAGATGGCGAATATGTCATTAATCCAACACCGGAACAATTAGAAAAAAGTGATATTCACTTGACTGTTGCCGGTACAAAATATGCTGTAAACATGGTAGAGGCTGGAGCAAAAGAAGTCGATGAAGACGCTATGCTTGGAGCTATCATGTTCGGTCATGAACATATTAAAAAATTAGTTGCTTTCCAAGAAGAAATTGCGGCAGCTATCGGTAAAGAGAAAATGGAAGTAACACTGTATACTGTAGATGAAGCAATTGATCAGGAAGTACGGGAAAACTTTGAAGCCGATATTCGCGCAGCGGTGTCTATTGAAAAGAAATTGGAGCGCTATGGTAAGATTGATGAATTAACAGAAGCAGCGCTAGCTCGCTTTGAAGAAAAAGAATATGCATCAGAGAGTGCAAAAGCCAAAGCTTTGAAGCAGGTAAAAGAAATCTGTCATGGCATTGAGGCAAATGAAGTACGTCGTTTGATCATTGAAGATAAAGTACGCCCAGATGGACGTAAGATTGATGAAATCCGTCCATTGGATTCACAGGTTGATATTTTACCAAGAGTGCATGGCAGTGCGTTGTTTACACGTGGGGAAACACAGGTATTATCGGTAACGACGTTAGGTCCGATGAATGATAATCAGATCATTGATGATGTTACCGATGTAGAATATAAACGTTTTATGCATCATTACAATTTCCCACCATATTCTGTTGGTGAAACAGGAAGAATGGGCAATCCAGGCCGTCGTGAAATCGGTCATGGTGCTTTGGGAGAACGTGCTTTATCACAGGTATTGCCTAGTGAAGAAGAATTCCCATATACGATTCGTACAGTAGCGGAAGTTTTGGAATCAAACGGTTCTAGTTCGCAGGCATCTATCTGTGCCGGCACAATGTCTTTGATGGCTGCTGGAGTTCCTATTAAGGCACCTGTTGCGGGTATTGCAATGGGCTTGATCATGGACGAGGATAGCGGGAAGTATACCGTATTGACCGATATTCAGGGTATGGAAGATCATTTTGGCGATATGGACTTTAAGGTAGCGGGAACAAGTGAAGGTATTACAGCACTGCAGATGGATATCAAAGTTGCTGGTATTACAGAAGATGTCTTCCGGGAAGCTTTGTCACAGGCCAAAGGTGCGCGTGCACAGATTCTGGAAAATATGATGACTGCTATTGATAAACCACGTGAAGATGTTGGTACATATGCACCTAAGATCGAACAATTCTATATTGACCCAGAAAAGATTCGCGAAGTCATTGGACCTAATGGTAAGATGATTAATAAGATCATCGAAGCTTGCGATGAGGTCAAAATTGATATTGAAGACGATGGACATGTGGTCATCTATCATATGAACCGAGAGGCTATTACCAAAGCTGCGAATATGATCCGTGACATTGTACGTGTTGCAAAAGTCGGTGATATTTACGAAGGTAAGGTTGTACGTATTGAAAAATTCGGAGCCTTTGTAAATCTGTTCCCGGGTACAGATGGCTTATTGCATATCTCAAAGATTTGTCATGAGCGTGTTGAAAAGGTTGAAGACAAGCTGAATATTGGTGATACCATAAAAGTTAAGGTGATGGAAATCGATGATCGCGGACGTGTCAATGTCAGTGCGAAAGCATTATTGCCAAGACCTAAAAAAGAAGAAAAACAGCTTGTGAAAAAAGATGAAGTACCTGCAGAAGAAACGGTTGAAACAAAAAAAGAAGAAACACCGGCTGTAGAATCATAAGGTGAATACGTGAGGACAGTGTTATACACTTGTCCTTTTTTTTGTGGATGGATATTTCTTACACGATAGGTACAAAGCAGCAAAAAAAGGGGCTGCAAAGGTTACAACCAATTTGTCATCTTAATGAAAATTTATGAAAAAAAGCGTAGGTATTCAATTCGCTTTATGATAAAATAATATGCGAGGTGAAAAACATGAACTGGTTACAGGAATTGGAAACATATAAAGAAGATTTTATTCGTGATTTAAGAGGCTTGATTGCCATTGCTTCAATAGAAGATAAAGCAAGTGCTCGAGCAGGTGCTCCTTTTGGCGAAGGGTGCCGCAAAGCTTTGGATTATATGTTAGAGCTGGGACGTAAGGAAGGCTTTGAAGTAAAGGATTATGATGGCTATGCTGGCGTGATCAGCTATGGTGAAGGTACGGAAAGTGTTGGTGTATTAGCACATTTGGATATTGTCCCTTTAGGTGATGGCTGGACCAAAGATCCTTATGGAGGAGAAATTGAACAAGGCTATTTGTTTGGCAGAGGGGCTTTGGATGATAAAGGTCCTGCTATGGCGGGTTTTTATGCCTTAAAGATGTTAAAAGATAAAGGTATCCAATTGGATCGCAAGATCATGTTGATCTTAGGGTGCAATGAAGAAACGGGAATGGAATGCATGAAGTATTATACACAACATGGAGAAATACCTACTATGGGCTTTACACCCGATGCTGATTTTCCTGTGATTTATGGTGAAAAAGGCGGCTTGCATGTTAGGTTAAAAGGCGATGTGCAAACGTGTATAACCAGCATGCATGCCGGTGAACGTCCAAATATCGTCATCGGTAAAGCTAGTTTATGCGTGGATAAATGGAACGATGCCTATATGGATATGTTTGATTTTTACCTAAAATCGAATGGGTTAAAAGGCAGTGTTGCCTATGATGGAAAACAAGCTGTTTTAACCATGGAGGGGGTATCCGCACATGCAGCGATGCCATACAATGGAGTAAATGCTGGTTTGCATCTCTTGAATTTTGTAGGAAGTGCTATGCAGGATAAATTTGCGTATGATACGTATGCACTGCTGCATGATTGGCAGGGAAAACCATTGAATATTGCCATTGAGGGCGCTTATATGGGATTTTTGACAATGAATACCGGGATCATTCATATTGCTGATGGAAAGGCGGATATTACCATTGATATCCGTTATCCAAATGATGCGGATGCAAATCTGATCATAGATAATATGAAAAAAAGTGCCGAAAAACGTCAATATGCTTTAGATGTACTATTAGAACACGATACAAAACCTTTGTTTGTTGATCCACAATCTACCTTGGTAAGTACATTAAGTGAAGTATATCAAGAATACAGCAAGGACACCTTTACACCAAATAAGACAATTGGCGGAGGTACCTATGCGAAGAAATTTAAAAACTTTGTCGCCTTTGGACCTGAGTTTCCGAAAACCGAGATTCCTGAAGGATTATATGTCGGAGGATGTCATCAAAAAGATGAAGGGGTAAAACTAGAAGATTTAATGACTTCTATCGCTATTTATACAGCAGCTGTGGAAAAGCTGGGAAAGAAGTAGGACGATCTATGAGAATGCGAAAATTACCATGGGCAGAAGACTTTTTAAAGGAGCAGGATGTCGTTATTAAAGAACCCGCTGCTTTGCAAGGCAAATGGAAAGAAACGCTAAAACGTGATGTGCTACATTTAGAGATTGGCTGTGGCAAAGGGGATTATTGGACAAAGATGGCTTTGCAATATCCAGAATACGGTTGGATCGGTGTTGAGAAAAATAACAATGTAGCTGCTCTGGCGGTACGTAAATATACAAAACAAGAAAAAGAAAAAGCACATATGCGATTCATCAACGATGATGCTGAGCAGCTTGCTTCTTGGTTTGCAGAAGGTGAAATTCAAGTCATCCATTTGAATTTCAGTGATCCTTGGCCTAAAAAACGAGCACATAAAAAGCGATTGTCAAATCATAAATTTATTGCCCAATATGCGAAAATCTTGGCAGATGATGGGGAAATTCAGATGAAAACAGATAATAGCTCATTATTTGAATATAGTATAATAGAATTCCAAAATGCAGGTTGGTTTCTTCATGATTTCAGTGTGGATTTTCGCCGTGTTGCTCATGATGAAGATGTAATTACGGAATATGAGCATCGCTTCATGGAAAAAGGGCAGCCTATTTATCGTGCCATTTGGAAGAAACATCCTATGAATGAAAAGAATGCATAAATAATGAAAATAAAAAGTAAATTTTCATCGAATGATGCTATAATAAGAACATGTAAACGGTTCAACAAAAGGAGTCATACCATGAAAGAATATATGAATGTAATTAACAATGCAGAAGCGTTTTATAAAGCATGTGCCAGCGAAGGCAAAAATGTCTTTGTCTTTTCTGCGAATTGGTGTCCTGACTGTCGTTTTTTAGAAGGCTTTTTTGAAGACGTCGTAAAAGAATATACGGCAAAAGGCTTTACCTTTTACTATGTTGACCGTGATCAATGCATGGATGTATGTGTAGACTTGATGATCATGGGCATACCTAGCTTTGTCATTTATCTAAATGGGAAAGAAAGTAATCGGTTTGTATCGAAGCAGCGCAAGACAAGAGAAGAAATAGAACAATTCTTGAATCAAGTAAATCAATGACGCAGAAAGGGTGAGGAAAATGTCGTTATGGAAAAAAGTTACTTCCTTTCTGTTTGAAGAAACAGAGGCAGATATCATTGCAGAAGATGATTTGGAAGCAATTTCTTTAAAAGAGAAAGAAGCAAAAACAGTGGATAAAGAACCGCAAAATACGCCGAAACAAGCGGATCTAGAAAGTGTTAAAAAGGAACAGACGCCAATCAAGCAGGAGACGAGAAAGTTTGTCAGTATTGATTTAGAGACAAAAAAAGAACCAGCAAAAGAAGTAAAACAACCAAAAGAGACAATAAAAAGTCGACCTGTTATGAAAAAAGAAGAAAAGAAAGAATATGAGTTTACACCGGTGATTTCGCCGATTTTTGGAGCGAAAGAAGAAAACGCAAAAGCGAAGACTTCAACGAAGACACCTAATGTCAATATGCCACGCGCTCGCAAACGTAAGGAAAATCCGTTAGGGACAATTATATCACCGTATTATGGTGTGAATGAATTGGAAGAATTTGAAGAAGAAGCGAAAAAAGATATTGAAGAAAAAGCCAAAAGTAAGCAGGAAGAAATCATCATGACGGAAACAAGGGATGAGCTTTCATCACAAGAAATGCCGGCAGATTTATTACAAAAGGTAGAAGAAGAGGAAGAACATACGTTACCCTTGGAAGCTATTTTAGCAGATGATGATACGGATACTGAAGATTTGTTGCAAATTTCGCTGTTTGGCGATTCTACGCCAATCAAAGAGGCTGAATCTAATATAAAAGATGTAACGGAAAAATAAAGGGAGTGTAAACGTAATATGGAATATTATTTTATTGGTATCAAGGGAAGCGGTATGGCATCTTTAGCTACGATCGTCTTTGACCGCCATGAACAAGTGAGCGGTTCGGATATTGATAAATATATCTTTACCCAAAAACCTTTAGAGGAACGACATATTCCGATTTACCATTTTGATGAGAATAACATTAAAGAAGGAATGACAATCATCATTGGCAATGCTTTTAATGAAAGCAATCCGGAAGTGAAAAAAGCCATGGAATTGGCCAAGCAAGGAAAAGTGCAGGTATACTGGTATCATGATTTTTTAGGGCAGTTGGTCGAAGAATATACAAGTATCAGTGTTGCCGGTACCCATGGTAAGACCACAACGACAGGCATGATTTCTCATGTGATGGCCGAAGTAGCACCAACTGGTTTTTTGATTGGTGATGGTACAGGAGATATGCCGGATGATGGTGAATATTTTGTCTTAGAATCCTGTGAATATCAGCGTCACTTTTTGGCTTATAAACCGCAATACGCGATCATTACGAATATTGAATTGGATCATGTGGATTATTATAAAAATATGGAAGATTATCGCGATGCATTTGAAACCTTTGCCAATCAAGTAAAAAAAGGTATTGTACTGTTTGGTGATGATGAAGAAGTGCGTCGCCTGCACGTCAAAACGAAGCATTTGTATTATGGTTTACAGGATGACAATGACGTACAAGCTGTTCATGTTATACAAAATGAAGAAGGTATGTCTTTTGATGTTTTATATAAAAAAGCGTACTTTGGCAGTTTTAAATTACCGTTTGTTGGGAAACCTTTATTGTGGAACAGCCTAGGGGTAATCGCTTTAGGAATCATGGAAGGATTACAACCGGCAGTGTTACAGGAAGGATTGGCAAGTTTTCCGGGAGTAAAACGCCGTTTTACGATAGAAGAAAAAAATGGTAATGTGTATATTGATGATTATGCACATCATCCAACTGCTGTTAAGTATATGATTGAGGCTGCTCGCATTAAGTATCCTGATAAAAAAATCATTGCGATATTTAAACCGGATCGTTATTCTCGTATCTATTATTTTATGGATCGTTTTGCCCAAGAATTAGATCAAGCTGACGAGACATATTTATGCCATTTTCCTGAAAATGCCGCAAAAGAGCCAGGAATCAATATTACGATACAAGATTTAGCAGATCGTTGCGCGCATGCTCAAGTGATTCAAGAAGATGAAACAGCGGCTAAGTTTTTAGCAGATCGCGGCCCTGCAGTATATCTGTTTATGAGCAGTAAAGATATTTATAAATTAAAAAATATTGTAAAAAGTTTTCAGTAAACTTGTAAATGTTTACAAAATAAGGTAAAATATAAAAAGAGGTGTTTCTATGGGTTTAGATCAGTTATTGGAATTAACGAGTAATGTTGCCGCTAAGGCATTACCGATTGTAGGTGTTATCGTCCTGATATTTCTGGTTATCTTTGTCAGGCATCTGATCGTGTTATTAAAAAGTGCGAATGAAGCAGTGATCAGTATGAAAAAAACACTCGATACGACAAACAAAGAATTGGAAACACTGGAAAAGCCTTTACAGACTTTAAATGAATTAAGTGAGACTGTTGACAGTGTGCATGAAGCAAGCAAACATGCTGTTCGCAGTACGATGGTGATGGTGATTGAAAATTTCTCTTTGATTAAAGATTGGATTTTACATCATATGGGAAAAGATGGCAGCGATGAGCAACAGGAAGAAGCCTGTGAGCAGGAGGTGCATACTTCATGAGCGATGAAAGCCAGCATGTTGATGACATGGAAAAAGAAACGCGTTATACCATTATTCAAATGGAAGATGACGAGGATAATGAAAATGCCTCTTCAATTTTTGCGGATGCCAAAATAGAACTAAGTCGGATGTACGCAGAATTTCGTCAGTGGATAAAAAATAATGTGAATGCGCAGGAAACAACACAGCGTTTAGAAAAACTGAAGACTGATACGGCCTTGTTATTGGAAACAACGAAACAGAAAGTAGCAGCCTTTAATCAGCGTGAGGATGTAAAAAATGGCAAGGAAAAACTGAATGAAATGACGGGCAAAGTGACGAATGCATTCAGTGATGGTGTAGATGAGCTTATGAAGAAGGACTATGTTGTGAAAACGATGGATACCATTACGGACACGGTTAGTGCTATTCGTGAAGATGAGCGCGTTAAGAAGAATGTAAAGAAGCTAAAAAAGGGTACGCTGAAAGCAGCGGAAAAAGCCTTTGAAGGGTTACAACGTGTCTTAGACACGAAGGATGAAGACGATTAGTCAGAAGGGATAAGTGTTATGAAACGAATTACCATTTATGATGTAGCAAAAGAAGCAGATGTTTCACTGGCAACCGTTTCCCGTGTTATCAACGGTTCTGAAGTTGTCCGTGAAGACACACGTGTGAAAGTGCAGGAGGCAATTGAAAAATTAGGCTATAAACCGAATGCGATTGCTCAAGGATTGGCACTTCAGAAAACGACGACGATTGCTCTGATCGTACCAGAAGCAAGCTATTTCTATACGGGACAGATTATTAATGGTTTGATTGATGTGGCAAAAATTTATAAATATAATCTGATGCTGCATACAACGACGGAAGGCATTACTGAAATGAATGATATTATTGAAAATATCATCAAATCCCGTGTGGATGGTGTTGTGATTTTCAATGATAAGCTAAATAAGGAAGAATTGAATCAGTTAATAAAATATCAAGTTCCCATTGTTGTCATCGGTAATAAGATGAGTGATGAAACTGTTGGTTCTGTTTATGTGGATTACTCCAGCCTTGTTTATGATTATGCAATGGATTGCATCGCAAAAGGGAAAAAACGTTTGGCATTGATTGAGGATCGTAAGAATCCAGCAATGATCAAACAACTTCGTGATGGATTATCACGTGCTTATAAAGAAAACGGTATGGAATTTGACGGCTATATTGAAATTCCTAAGGAATATCGTTCCTCTTACTTATTTTTGAAAGAATATGTGAAGGATGGCGTCCCTTATGATGTCGTCATTACGTATCGTGATTCTCAAGCTATGGCGGTTATGAACACCGTGAAAGAAGCAGGAATGAATATTCCGGATGATGTGGAATTGGTATGTATCTTAGATAGTAAATATAACTCTATGGCACGCCCTCAGATTTCTGGCTTTAAAATTCCAGATTATGATTTAGGTGCTGTTGCTATGCGTTTATTGACAAAGATGCTAACGGATGAAAATGATGTTCCAGATAAAGAAATCGAATTGAGCTATATTTTCACTCCACGTAAATCAACCAAGTAATCATTGCTTGACAAAGTAAAAAATTACATTATACTTAATACTACAACAGCTATGATAAGAAAGAGTACATAAGGAAATGAGCACAGAGAAGCGGCTGGCTGGTGAAAAGCCGCAGTCAGGAACTTATGGAATACACCTTGGAGCTGCTTTATGAAAAGTAAAGCCGTATGCTCACGTTATGAGCTTGAGAGCCTCATGTTATGAGGAACTAAGGTGGTACCACGCAAATAAAAAACGGCGTCCTTGGATAAGGACGCTTTTTTAATGGCTGAGAAAGGAATAGACTATGAATATTTATGAAGAATTGGTATGGAGAGGCTTAATTAAAGATTGCAGCTCACCGAAAATTGAAAACATGCTGAATAATGAAAAGGTCACTTTTTATATTGGTACTGATCCTACCGGAGACAGCTTGCATATTGGACATTATTCATCCTTTTTAATTTCTAAGCGTTTAAAACAGGCAGGGCACAATCCGATTTTGTTAGTTGGTGGAGGAACAGGGTTAATTGGCGACCCTAAGCCAACAGCAGAACGCGCTATGATATCAAAAGATGAAGTTGCGCATAACTTTGCATGTCTAAAGAAACAGGCGCAGGATGTATTTGGCTTTGAAGTTGTAAATAACTACGATTGGATTAAGGATATCAATACTTTGGATTTCTTGCGCGATTATGGGAAATATTTTAACATTAATTATATGTTGAATAAAGATATTGTTGCTCGTCGATTGGATGAAGGAATTACGTATACAGAATTTTCTTATATGATCTTACAGGCGTTGGATTTTATGCATTTGTATGAAAACCGCAACTGTATCATGCAAGTAGCAGGACAAGATCAGTGGGGGAATATCACAGCCGGTATTGAATTGATTCGTAAGAAATTAGGTAAAGAAGCATATGGGTTTACAATGCCATTGGTAACTAAGGCGGATGGAACAAAGTTTGGCAAAAGCGAAGGCAAGGCGATTTGGCTGGATAAAAATAAAACATCTTCTTATGAACTGTATCAGTTCTTGGTGAATAGTGAAGATAGTAAGGTTATTGAATATTTAAAGACATTGACCTTCTTAAGCCGCGAAGAAATTGAAGATTTAGAAGAAAAGACAAAGATAGATGCGGGACGCAGAGAAGCACAAAAGGCACTTGCGAAAGCCGTCGTTATTGATTTGCATGGTGAAGAGGAATATGAAAAAGCATTAAAAATTACGAATGCTTTCTTCAAAGGAAATATTAAAGATTTAACCAGCGATGAACTCGAGGATGCGTTGCATGGTTTTGATAGTATCGCAGTGGATGATCATATGCCGTTACTTGATGTCTTAGTACAAGCGAAAATTGCTAGTAGTAAACGTGAAGCAAGAGAATGGATCAAGCAAGGTTCTATTCAAATCAATGGTGAACGTATAAAAGACTGTGAATTTATCGTAAGCTCAACACATGCAATCACAACGAATAAAACCATTATCAAACGCGGGAAACGTAATTATTATGTAATTACACAATAAGATAAACAAAGAATTTCAAACAGATATACTTATGAAATCCCACGTTTCAATATGAAAGATTATATATATATGAGAAAAAAGCACATACAGAAATAGTATCTGATGTGCTTTATTTATTAGTGAATGAAAGCTGCTGGTGATAAAATTGCTTTATAAAACACAGGCCTGATATGCATAGGGCTAGACCTATACCGGTATAAAAAGATTTTATGCATACTGTTGGCCATACATGGCTTATTCTTAATAAAATACCACCGCTCATCATACAAAACATGATGATGTATGATTTTCTATCGAAAAATTGTAATATATGCATATAAGCATGGGCATAACGTAAGATTCGATTTGTATGCTTATGAATGAGTTTGCGAAAAATAGCAAAATAGAAAACAAGAAAGGTCAAGATCGTTGCTAGCATCATCCATAAAGTAAGAACAGAAGTGGATTGATAGCCGATATTTAGTATATTAATACCCGCTAGCAACCAAATGAAGCCGGCTAGTAACAAAAGGTAGTTTTTAGGGATATACATTCGTTTACGCATCTTTCACACTCGCTTTCAATATAAACAGGAAAAGAAGAAGACCGATACCTGTTAGGATATGGCCGATACCGGAAACACCGGAGATCATAGCGTTAACAGTATTGGTTAGTTCATTACCATTTACTTGTGTGATACCGCGCAGAAAGAGCATGAGGGAAGTTAATAAGACACCGGGATGATAGAGAATAAGAAATAGCCGATAATGTTTTTGTTTTTCGATATGAAATTGATGAATGGCAAATGTCACGATGAGAAACATGACCATTCCCAGCAGAAAGAGATGGGTATGTACAAAGGCAAGTGTTGTCCTGCCGTCAAATCCCATGAATTTGGTGTATTCGCGATAAAAGATACCACCAATCATGGCGAGAATTGCATAAAGTATAGCGTAGTTTACTGTTCTTTTCATAATGATAGAACTCCTTTCTTATGATGCTAAATAATGGAATTGCTTTATCATGCTTCGCCTTTTTAATAGAGAGGGTTTCAAAAAATAACAATGGTTAGATAGAGAATATGAAAGCCTATTTCCATTATTTATTGTTTGCAAAGCATTGTTGCTGAACTTTGTTCGTTGTAACGTGAAATTATGTTGATTTCGCATATAATAAGCGATATAACATTTCTTTTGTGAATTGACAGTTTTTGCGTTGATGTGAGAGATCTACCAACATATGTTCAAATAAAAACTGTAGAAAGGCTTCCTTTGTAAAGGTTGCTGTCCATAAGCTTTCAGGAATATGCGAATCTTGAGATAGGACAAGAAGAAACCCTTTCTGTATGTGCTGTAAATATTGTTGTTCCAAGGCTTTCCCCTTTTGCTTATCTTCTGAGCGCAATACATGCAATTGTCCTAAAAAAACAGCTTGGAAATCCTCTATATGTTCGCTTAAACGTTGATAGATGGTTTCATAGAAGATAGGGAAACAAGGGGGTTCATCGAATGTGCAAAGATCTTTATGAAAAACCTTTTTCCAGAAATTTTCGATGATAGCCAATACTAAATCGGCTTTTGAAGGAAAGTAATTGTACACTACACCAACAGATATATCCAGTTTTTTGGCGAGCGAGCGAATACTGAGGTGAGTCATTCCTTCCTCATAGGTGATTTGTTCGGCAGCTTCTAATAATTCGTCTTTTGATGTGACTACCTTATTCATAATGATTCCTCCTAATATGAACACTGTTCATTATAGACGCGTTATTGCTGCTCGTCAAGTAGAATACCTTTCTATGCTATAGAACCAATCGATACAATTCACATAGTATAAAAGTAAAGGAGGAGTGCTATGAAAATCGGTGTGGTTTGTAGTGATGAAAGAATGATGCAGGTAGCAGATAATCTGAAAAAAGATTATGTAGTTTATAGGATACAGGAAGATACTGACTTTTTAACATTACCACAGCTGGATGCTTTTGTCTTGCCAGTGAAGGGAATGAATGAAGAACATAATGTACAGATGTGGAATTCCTATATGCATATTCCCAGTAGCTTTTGGAAAATTCAGGGAAAAGAAATGGTTGTTTTCCAGGGTATAGAAAATGAAGCTGCCAAAAAATTAAATGTAGAAGTCGATTATTATATGAATGCGGAAGAGGTCATAACACAAAACGCTATTTTAACAGCAGAAGGTGTTTTAAATGAATTAATTTCACATACTTGTAAAAGTATTTATGCTATAACAATCGATATTGTTGGATATGGGCATTGTGGTAAAGCTATTTATACAATGTTAAAAAATCTTCATACTCATGTACGCGTAATACGCCGTGATTGTGTGATGAGTAAGGAATTTTTACCAATAAAGGAATGGAAAGAATGTGGCGATGTCATCATTTATACTGCTCCGGTACAAATATTGGATGATGCGCAGATACGTTCATGGTCAAAAACACCATTATTCTTAGATATTTCAACACCCGTTTTGTTTCATGAGGAACAAATACACCGTCTGCATCTGAACTATTACAAGATCAGTAATCTGCCAGGTCGTTTTGCATGTATCAGTGCCGGTAATATTATCGCAGATCATATAAGGAGGAGATTACATGAAGAATAAGCGCATTTTATTTGGTATTTGTGGCTCATTTTGTAATCATGCGAAAGTATTAAAGCAGTTGGAAATCTTATGTCAGGAAAATGATGTACAAATCGTGGTAAGTGAAAATGTGTACACTTGTGATACACGTTTCTTTAAAGCAGATGATTTTTTGAATCGCTTGGTAAATTTAAGTGGTCACAGTATCATTCATACAATCGTAGAGGCTGAAAAGGTCGGCCCATGCAATTGTTACGATCTAATGGTGATTGCCCCGATGAGTGCTACTGTTTGTGCAAAACTAGTGCACGGCATTTACGATCATCCTGTTACACTAGCTGCCAAAGCTATGCTGCGAAATAAGAAAAATATTGTTTTTGGAATAGCAACAAATGATGGCCTGGGGATTAGTGGTGCTAATATTTTCACTCTGCTGAATTATCGAGGGTTTTATGCCATTCCATTTGCTCAAGATGCACCATTCCAAAAAGAACGCAGTATTGTCGCCAAATGGGATCTGTTAATGGAAACCTGTGATATGGCGCTTCAAGATCAACAGATAGAACCAATCTTATTAGGAGGAAACGTATAATGGCAAAATTGATGGTAGCATTGATTACTCCCTTTACCAAAGAACATGAGGTTGATTATCCGGCATTGCGTGCATTAATTGCCCGCTTAATGGCGGAGGGAGCGGATGGGTTTATCGTATGTGGTACAACAGCAGAAACACCTTGTTTAAGTGAAGAGGAACGTTCGCAAATAGTGAAATTTGTCTTGCAAGAAACCCATCATGAGATAGAAATATGGTTTGGCTGTGGGACAAATTGTACAGCAGATACTTTGCGGGCTGTGCATCAGGTTCAACAGCTGCCTATTGATGGTGTGCTTTTAGCTGCACCGTACTATAATCGACCTTCACAAGCTGGATTGTATGAACATTTTGCATGCATTGCTGCACATAGCTCTGTCAATGTTATGCTTTATAATATCCCATCTCGGACAGGTGTGAAACTTGAAGCAGAGACGATCGCAAAATTAATAACAACATGTCCGAATATTGTTGCTTTAAAGCAGGCATGTGATGATTTTGCAGCAGTTCAAAAGTTAAAAAAAGAGCATCCTCATTTCATAATATATAGCGGGGAAGATGGAACCATTGACGAAGGCATGGATGCGGGTATGGATGGTTTGGTATCTGTACTTGGACATGTATCACTTACCAAGCTAAAGCATTTTCTATGTGGCAATCGTAAAGATAACGAATTGCGTAAGGAATTAAAGCAGGAAGCGACATTGTTATTTCAGGAACCATCTCCAGCTTGTGTGAAATATGTCTTGGCACAAAGAGGAGAAATTCAAAATGTTTTGCGATTACCTATGATCGAAGTGCAAAATGAACATTTAAAAAAGAAACTACAGGCTACTTTTATCGACAAGTAATCCTTCATGAATATGTTAGAGTCATCTTAGGTGATGAAGATGGTTCAGGTCAAAGTGTTTGATGAGGAGCATGAGGATGATCTCAGCGATATGATCAATGCATTTTTAGAGGATAATCCGGATATCGATGTAGTTGATATTAAATTTTCAACTTCCTGCAGTATACAGGAGGAAGAACAAATATATTGCTTTTCAGCACTACTCATATATCGCACATAACATGAAAGTGTTTGCGCATACTACTGATGGAGGTGTAAATATGCAGAAAAAAACCGAAATTTTATGTAGTGTGAACAATTGTGTCTATCATAAAGACAATCATTGTGTAGCAGAAACCATCAGTGTTACTTGCGACAATTGCATTGAACCAAATGCTTGTTGCGAAACTGAATGCAGTTCTTTCCGTTGCAAATGCGGAAAATAACAAACAAAGGCGATCCATACGATCGCTTTTTCTTTCCGCGAATTCCTAAGACAATCATCAATACTTTCCCATCGACAGATAAAAGCCCCTTGATATTACAGGTATGGTGCATTTCACATACATATGGTATAATTAAAACCGAGGTGATTTCATGCGTAAACTTTCGATTTTATGCATCTTGTTGACGGTATTTCTTACCGGATGTAAAAATCTGCATCATCAAGATAGTGAAAGCATAAAAGTATATGAGAGCTTTATTGATGCCGTAGTTAGTAATAAGGGGATAGAATCAAAAATCATTCCCTTTGAATATAAGATGAATGTATTTAAACAAAAGGATGATTATAAATATGAAATAGAGCTGTATAATCCACAAGTTGCCATGTATGATATCCAGGCCATCGCAGTGGATCAGAATATGGATTCTAATACGAATGTATATCCTTGTATTGGGATATTAGGGGATGATGCCAACAGTCAGTATAATATGATTCCCTATCAAGCGCGGGGAGAAAAAGGCTTTGTTAAAATGATCATTTTAGATGCGATATCACCAAAGAAACAATTTACGGTCAATGTGATGGTGACTTGGAAAGACAGCACATTGCAAAACCAATCCCGTGTTTTTTTCAACTGTAATTATGTGCAGGAAAAAGGGGATACGGCAATTGGAGAAAAGACTACTTCAGATGCTGGTAAAGCAAATGTGGATTAGAGAGGAAACTATTCATGAAGGATAACACAAGAAGTACAAAAAGAAAACAGTCAATCGTCGCCGGAGCATTGGTAAGCTCTGCTGGTATCTTTTTTGCCAAATTGATTGGACTGATTTATGCAATACCATTCAATAATATTTTGGGTACCAATGTCAACGTCGAATATTATGCGATTACCCAATCGCTCTACATGTATTTATTAAATGTATGTCAGGCGGGCTTTCCTTTTGCAATAGCAACACTGGTAGCTCGTTACACGACAAAAGGTGATTATAAGACAAGTATTTTTGTGAAAAAGCTCAGCACGCGATTGATGATTTCTTTAGGATTTGTCATGATGTTGTTATTTATGCTGTTTTCCAAACCAATTGCGCATATGATGTACGATGGGGCAGGAAGTGCAGATGATTTACGTTGGGCATTTGTCGGCTCCAGTTTTGCTTTGTTCTTTGTGCCGATTCTGAGTAGTATGCGTGGGTTTTATCAGGGATTGAAAGAGATGGAAATCTATTCATTGTCACAAGTTTTGGAACAGCTAGCAAATGCTTCGTTTGTGCTGATTGCTTCCAGCATCGCTGTTTATATCTTTCATGGTGATCATATATGGGCTGTATATTTTGGCGTTTTCTCAACGAGCGTTGCAGCTATCACGGCGATGATCCATCTTAAATTTTATGATCGTAAGCGAATGAAAGAAATACGACGATTGGCACATGAACAGGCCTTTGAAAATAAGATTGAAAGCAGAGAGATTTTAAAGGAATTGTTATATGTATCCATACCGTTTATGTTAATAGCTTTATTAGGCTATAGTGATAGCATTATTAACACATTGTTCCTACAAAAAGGTTTAAAGGGGCATGGTCTTTCAGGAAGTGAAATCACCCTGATTTCATCTACTATTAATTATAAGGTTGTTAAGTTGATGAGTATTCCCATGGTATTGGCACCAGGTTTTTCCAGTGCGATCATTCCCCATATTACAAGTGCCATAACGCAACATAATATGAAACAGGTACGTAAAAACATCCGCGATTGCATAGATATCGTTTTGTATATTGCTTTACCGGTATCGTTTTGCCTATATGTGTTTGCTGAACCGCTGATCGTTACACTATTTCCGCCGGAACATGCTAAAGACATCCCGGCAGTAGCCCAGATTATTCGCTGGTTTTCCATTGTCGCTTTTCTAGATACGATGACTCCAATTGTTACCAATTTAATGGTGGCTACGGGGTTACGACGCAATTCTGTGCGCAATACGACAATTCAAGTCGTTGTGAAATTTGCCCTTAGCTATATCATGCTGGTAAAATTTAGCTACCAAGGCTTAGTGTTTTCCACGGTGATTTCAGCTATGCTGAATATTAGCATCAGTTTGTATGAACTAACAAAACATCATGATATTCAATGGAAATATACCTTGCATCGACTTTTCGTCATCCTATGCGGTTGTGGTATTTTATGGATACTTGCACAACTGTGCTTTCATTTAGGACTTCGTGGAAATTATGAGGCAGGACGTGGCATGGCATTTATACAAATGGCCTTTGCTGGCGGTATTTCTTGTATTGGCTACTTTGCGTTCACGTATGTATTCCATTTGCCACAAACGTTATTACACTTGGATTTTGCTGTATTATTTAAGAAACGGAAGAGAGGATAATATGCGATTAGATAAATATTTATCCCATGCCGGTGTGGGAACACGTAAAGAAGTGAAACAACTAATTCGCAAAAAACATGTACGTGTGAATGGTGAATTGGTGGTAAAAGATGATATGCATGTGGAAGAAGATGATTTGGTTCAACTCGATGGGGAACATATTTATTATGAACCTTTCGTCTATTTGATGCTGAATAAACCAAGTGGAGTCATTTGTGCTACTCAGGATAGTGAACATGAAACAGTGTTAGATTGTTTTGATGTCATGTTGCCCAAAGGCTGCTTCCCAGTTGGAAGATTAGATATGGATACGGAAGGGCTGGTGCTCATTAGCAATGATGGGAAACTAGCGCATCACTTACTATCACCTAAGCACCATGTACGTAAAACCTATTATGTCGAGCATCAGCTATGTTTAGATGAAACGGCAATTAAAACATTGTGCAATGGAAGCATCATTTTAGATGAAAAAACAGTATTATGTGCTGCATTAGAAGTCATTAATGAAACAAGCTGTTTCTTTCACATTGAAGAGGGCCGCTATCATCAGATAAAACGGATGTTTTCAGCTGTTGGCAATGAGGTACTGTATTTAAAACGCGTAGCTATGGGGCCTTTGCGATTAGATGATCATTTAGAAGTGGGCGAGTGGCGAGCGCTGACACAGGAAGAGCTTGCTGCTCTTAAGGCAGTCGCATGATTGTTCTCATGGCTGCTCTGGATGCACATGGACTTATTGGTAATCATGATAAAATGCCTTGGCATGTGCCAGAAGAATTGGCATTTTTTAAAATGAAAACCCTCCATCAGCATGTACTCATAGGAAGAGAAACATGGGAGGCGATGGAAAGTACATTGCCGCAACGACACGTTCATGTTTTAACTAGGAATCCTAACTATGCAGGCAAACCAGGGTATGAATATATCGAAACTTCCCTGCAAAAAGTCATCTTCAATTGGAAACCACAAGCACAGCCATTACTCATCTGTGGTGGTGCGCAAACATATGAGCAGTCTTTACCATATGCAGATGAGTTATGGCTTTCACTTCTTCCTGACACCTATGAAGGAACGGTATTTTTTCCTAAGTTTGATGAGAAAGACTTTATGGTGAAAGAGCAAATTAGATATACAAAATTTCAATTTTTTCGCTTATTGCGAAAAAAGAAAGGAGCATCTTTATGAGGTTTGTCGATATCATAGAAAAAAAGAAAGAAAAAGCATCCTTGACAAAAGAAGAATTACATTTTTTCATTGATGGTTATGTGAAAGGCACCATCCCTGATTATCAGGTGAGTGCACTCTTGATGGCTATTTACTTTAATGGTATGGATGCTCAGGAAACGGCCTGCTTATGTGAAGAAATGTTGTATAGTGGAGATGTCATGGATCTGTCTGCGATTTCTGGTGTGAAATGTGACAAGCATTCTACAGGTGGCGTAGGTGATAAAACAAGCTTATCCTTAGCACCGATGGTAGCAGCCTGTGGCGCCAAGGTAGCAAAGATGAGTGGACGCGGCTTAGGTCATACCGGCGGCACTTTAGATAAGGCAGAAAGTATTGAAGGTTTTCGCGTGGATTTAAATGAACAGGAATTTCTTGAACAAGTCAATACCATCGGTTTGGCAATCATTGGACAAACGCAACGATTAGTACCTGCGGATAAAAAATTATATGCTTTACGAGATGTCACGGCTACTGTGAATTCAATACCGTTGATAGCCTCCAGCATCATGTCAAAAAAATTAGCTGCTGGCAGTGATACCATTTTGTTAGATGTAAAGTATGGTGAAGGGGCTTTTATGGAAACTGCACAAAAAGCAGAAGAATTGGCCGAAACGATGATAGCAATCGGTAAGCATTTCCATAAAGATGTTAGAGCCATGATTTCCAGCATGAATCAGCCTTTAGGCAATGCCATTGGAAATGCCTTAGAAGTAAAGGAAGCAATAGCTACCTTAAAAGGGGAAGGCCCGCAGGATTTTACTGAATTATGCTTGAAAGCTGGCAGTATTATGTTACAGCAGGCTCATCTTGCAAATAGTGAGTCACAAGCTAGGGCGATGCTGATGGAAGTTATTAAAAATGGGAAGGCTTTTGAAAAATTAATAGCAATGGTACAGGCCCAAGGAGGCAATGTAGAACAGATTAAACATCCAGAAACATTACCAAAAGCAAAAGCCATTTTTGAGGTAAAGGCGTTATGTGATGGTTATGTAAAAGAACTGCATGCCTTGCAATTAGGAACATTAGCGATGCAGCTTGGGGCCGGACGTATGGTAAAAGAAGATCGCATAGATCCTTCTGTGGGTATCGTTTTAAATAAAAAGGATGGCGATTATGTGCAAACAGGAGATGTACTTGCGTATGTGCATAGCAATCATCCATTAGCAAAACAATGGTTGCAGGATTTTTATGACGCGTATACATTTTCCGCTGTTCCACTAGCAAAACAGCCTTTGATTCATAAGGTATTAGGTGAATGAAAAAAGGTTTGTTTGCGCTTGCCTGTATCTGTATTCTAGTTGCCTTGGCAATAGATAAAGTAGTATTGATTAGTTCTTTTTGGTCTGTCATAAAATATGGCTGTATGGCGTATGGCATCACTTTGCTCACATATGCATTATGTAGTAAGCGTATCACTTATGTAAATACAACTTTGACCATGATGGGTGTCATATTGCTGACGTGTTATACGATTGTTTTAGTGGATACTTTTTTCTTTCATACCTTGCCTTGGCTCTCTGGTATGATAAGATATCCTATTTTCTCCGCTTATGTTCCAGCATATGTATTGTTTATAATACCAGGTATTTGCTTATCCTTTCATGAATAGAGCCATTTGCGTAATGAAAATGGGTTTAACATTAAATACAAGTATATGAGTTGAATAAGAACAACAAAAGAGCAGGGAATCTGCTCTTTTCCTTTGAAAATCGTTTTTCATTGCATAACGTTGTTTTTATCTTACAGAAGAAATAATGAGTGCCATAAACACCAAAGGCGTCGTACCAATGTTTTCAATGCCATGCGATGCTCCATCTGGAGTATGCGTTACATCAAATGGTTCTAAAATACGTATAGTGCCATTGTCATGATAACGAGCTTTTCCTTCAAGAATATAATAAGTTTCACTATCTCCGTGATGAGCATGATATCCCAACGAAGATCCAACATCAATTGTTACGCGAGCATACATTTTCACATGTGGGCCCATTTCTTCTGGTGATAAAAGACGTTCTATGTGCATGGTTCCTTTTCCACCTGCACGGTTTTCATAATGTTCAATAGGTTGTTTCATTTAGGTAGTTCCTTTCATTTTACGATAGGATTCGCGATATTTCTCATAAGCCAGTTTTTCAGAATCCTGGGCTAAACTTTTCAAGGCACTGGCAACCTGTTCGGGACTCTCTTTCATATCCGATTTGATCCAATTAATCACAACACCACTGATACCAAAACTGAAAAATTCAGCATAAAATTTTTTATCCGAAGCATCAAGCTGATGATGTAAATCTAAAGCATCAATAGCTTTATAAAAAAGGGTGCTTGTTAGTGTGAAGATAAAATTTTGGAAGTAGCTTTCATCATGACGAATCGTATTGCTGTAAAACCATTTGTTATTACGAATATGTTGTAGTAATACAGCCATGTAGCGATGCCAGTTTTCTAAAGAGATGTCTTCATCAAACACTTGACTGGCCTCTTGTTCATAAATCCAGCTCAGCAACTCGTATTTATCACGGAAATGATAATAAAACGTTTGACGATTAAAACCACTGACATGTGTTATATCCGCAATCGTAATTTTTGCAAAATTCTTGCGTGAGGTCAATTCCATAAGAGCAGTTGCTAATATGCTTTTTGTATCCATACTTTCCTGCTGCATAGTATCACCCGTTTCTTGTATCTTATTATACACTACTTTTTTTATGATAGCAAAGTTGTTTTCATTTGCTGTGGGTATGACATAAGGCTTTCTGAATCATACTAATGATAGGATGTGATGGTATGAAACAAAAGAAACGATGGATTCTTTACAGCTTGAATTTTTTCGTGTTTGCGGCAATTTCTATGGTGAATACACAAATAATTCCTTATTTGGGAAAGGTAGGATATGATGTAGTTGAGCGTGGTTATATCTTAGCAGGAAGTGCTATTATTGCTATCATCGGACAATTTCTGTTTGGTTATTTATGCGATCGATTTAAGAGATTAAAGCCTTTTTTCTTATTGGCATATGGTTTTATGATAGCAGGTAGTATCATGATGTTTATCATACATAAACAATTGTTTTATTATCATCTTTTTGCTGTTTCGCTTAGTGGAGGAATGGTAAAGGTCATTATGGGACTGAATGAAACATGGATGCTAGAGGTTGATGAGGAAAATTATGGCAGATTGCGAGCTGCCGGTGCTTTAGGATTGACCATTGGTTCACCGATCGCAGGCAGTGTCATTCATGCTTTCGGATATAATTTTTTACTATTTATGCTAATAGGAGTCAGCATATTTCTGCTCTTCTTTTTTTGGAAAAGCGTGGATGCACAAAAAAAGAAGAGCGAACATGTACGTTTAGAAAGTTTAAAAGAATTGCTTACGAATCGCTTATACTTATTACTCGTGTTGATTTATTTAATGATTTACATGATTGGTACGGCAGATCAATATGTCGTCATTGATAAGATGTTAGCGATTGGTGCTGATACGAGTGCTGTAGGGATTAAGTGGGCAGTACAGTCATTTATGGAAGTACCACTCTTCTTATTTGCTTCCGCTATTTTAAAACGTGTAAAACCAGGCATGCTTTTATTGTTTGGTACGGTGATGTATGGCCTAAAGTTTTTCTTATACGGAGTGTTTAGTGTTGCATGGGCAATCATCGCAGCAGCATCTTTACAGTTAGTGACGTTACCGATTATCATGCTAAGCAGCAAGATATTGATCAAAGAAATTACACCACGCAAATTGTTTAGCAGTGCACAAATGTTTGCCATGGCAATCTTTGTTGGTGTCAGTGGTTTACTGACTCCGATTATCACAAGTTATTTATGCAAGAGAATAGGGTATGATATGACGTTGTATATGATAGCTGCCTTTACCCTTTTGCCAGTTGTACTAATTCTTTGGTATTTACATTTACGTAAACAAGTGATAGCAAAACAATCCTGACATCCTATGCGGATGTTTTTTTATAAATGTATTTAACTAAATAGCCCTATTTTTCAAAATATCAAGCGATAAATAATTACACATCACGTTGCTTGGTTTCTTTGTACTTTTTTTGATAGAATACCAAAAGAACACATTGCGATATCCATCAATCAGGTGTATAATGAAAACATGTAATCGCTTACAAGGAGGCGAATTGGAATGATTAACGACGACAACGTCTTTGCGTTTCTTGGCATTGCTATAGGGGTATCTATTGCGGCGCTGTTCTATGCGCGCTATCTTTACGGCAGTGTCAAGAAAGAGAAGATCCACATGCATCTGCTGGAAAACCTTTCCAGTTTTATTCACGAGGGGGCAATGGCTTTTTTATCGCGTGAATACAAGATCATTATTCTATTCATTATCGTAGTAGCTGTCTTATTGGCTTCTTTAGGTTTAATTCCATCTTTGCAACATGCAGATGGTGTAGGACCGGGAGCTGCTTTCTGTTTTCTTATTGGAACCCTTTGTTCTGGTGTAGCAGGTTTTTGTGGTATGTTGACGGCAACAAAAGCAAATGCCCGTGTAACACAGGCAGCACATGACAACGGTATGCCAAAGGCTTTACGTATTGCATTCAGTGGTGGTTCTGTTTTGGGGTTGTGTGTAGTTGGATTTGGTTTATTAGGTTTAAGTGTTTTATTTTGCGGTTTTTATTTCTTTACAAAAGATATGTATCTGGCAGCACACGTCATCAGTGGATACAGTTTAGGGTGTAGTTTTATCGCATTATTTGCCAGAGTCGGTGGTGGTATTTATACAAAAGCTGCCGATGTTGGTGCAGACTTAGTAGGTAAGGTAGAAAGTGGTATTCCAGAAGATGATCCACGTAATCCGGCGGTCATCGCCGATAATGTTGGAGATAATGTTGGGGATATCGCGGGTATGGGAAGTGATTTGTGTGAGTCCTATGTTGGGGCAATCGTTTCCGCAATATCCCTGGGTATCAGTTATATGGCAGTGCAGGGTGAACACATGGGAATAAGTTCCTTAATGTTTCCTATACTGATTGCGGCTTTGGGTATTTTATCTAGTATCTTTGCACAAGTCTTTGTCCGAGCCAAAGAGTGGGATAACCCTGCAAAAGCTTTAAATATTGCAACTTATGTTTCTACTTTGGTAGTATTAGTAGGCTCTTTACTATTAAGCTATTTTGTATTTAATGATGTCTATCCTTTCTATTCCATTCTAAGTGGATTAGTTGTTGGTGTCTTTATTGGACGTATTGCCGAGTATTACACAAGTGATTCGTATCGTCATGTAAAAGAAATAGCTGAACAATCATTAACCGGTCATGCGACCAATATTATTTCCGGTTTTAGTATCGGTATGCAATCAACAGCTTTAACAATTCTCTTGTTGGCTGCTGGTATTGCTGCCAGCTATCTGTTTTTTGGAATGTATGGTATAGCCTTAGGTGCAGTCGGTATGCTTTCAACTGCCGGTATTACTGTATCTGTGGATGCTTATGGACCAATAGCTGATAATGCCGGAGGTATTGCTGAAATGAGTAATATGGAAGAGCATGTGCGAGAAATCACAGATCATTTAGATTCAGTAGGGAATACCACAGCAGCTGTCGGTAAGGGATTCTGTATTGGCTCTGCGGCCTTTACCGCGTTAGCAATGATAGTCGCTTATTCCCAGCTTGCTCATCTAGATGTCATATCACTATTAGAACCAGGTGTGATCATCGCCTTACTGATTGGTGCAATGCTCCCATTTTTCTTTACTTCTTTAACAATAAAGTCGGTAGGAAAAGCGGCGAATCAGATGATTGAAGAAGTTCGCCGACAATTTAAGGCAGATCCCGGTATTATGAAAGGTACAAGTAAGCCGGATTATGCACAATGTGTTGATATTTCTACACAAGCAGCTTTAAAAGAAATGATTCTGCCTGGGTTGATTGCGGTGATTTCACCCATCGCGACTGGTATCCTTCTAGGAACAAAAGGTCTTGGAGGACTGCTGATTGGCGCATTGATGTCAGCAATCATGTTGGCGGTGTTTATGGCGAATTCCGGTGGTGCATGGGATAATGCTAAGAAATATATTGAGTCCGGTGCTTGCGGTGGTAAGGGAAGTGAGGCTCATAAAGCGGCCATCACAGGAGATACGGTCGGTGATCCCTTTAAAGATACGGCAGGACCGGCAATGGATATCTTAATCAAATTAATGTCAGTGATTTCATTGATCTTAGCTCCTGTATTATTAGAAATGACACCACTGTTGGATTTCCTTTTCCATTAGCTTGAAAAATAACAAAAAATTTCTTATAATGTCTATGTAAGAGTAGACTGTGTGACCCTACGATAGTGGGTTGAAATAGAAAAAGCTCTTGACTTTTGGGTTCAAGAGCTTTTTCATGAAGGAGGATTTCCTTATGGAACTTGTCTTATGCAAAGAGAATGGGCAAACGATCATTCAAGAAAATGGGCATGCGATTTATACGATTGAAGAAGAAAAAGAGCAGGGTCTTTTGTGTGTCTATCTAAAGAACATGTATGGCGAAGAAGTATTAGGAATGTATCAGATACAAAAATGGTATACGCGTTTTATCCGTAAACATACGGAAGATTTTACAATTTATGCAAAAGATGATAAACAAGGTGAAATGCATGGCTTTAAAGAAGGCTATGAAGTGGCATGGAAGGATGTTTTTTATCGCTTTTATGGTGGTTATCATGCCACCAAAAAAACAATCTTATGTATTGATAAAGAAATGCAGCTTGCCGAATTTACGATGGATGCAAAACCTACTGTCCGTTTACGTAATACATCGCTGAATGCCATTTTTGCTTTGTTGTTGTATATGTTTGATGCACATTTGGCCTTTGATAAATTCGAAGAAGAGGCATATTTGTATCGATATAAAGGACGTTATCAAGATGCTTATGAATTTGAAAAATAATCAGATGATGATCCCAATCTAAGTGCTTTTACTATAACATAATTCATCTTGACTGCAAGTATACTGAAAACGGGAGGGATTTCATGAACTTGCAGGCTTTTTTTACCCTTTGGCAGGATGTAGGACTTATTCTATATGCCATTTTAAAAGCTTTTTTACCTCTTCCATCATTAGAAGTCGTGCTGACTCCATTATGCTTAAAGCATCCGGAAAAATGGCTGTTATATTCCTTTGAAGGTGCAATTGGTACTTGCATTGGCGGTGCTATCGGATATGGCATTGCATACAGCGTCGGTCGTAAAGCACTTGCTCATATTGCCAGTGATGAAGATATCGAAAAGGGAGAAACTTTGATGCGCAAACATGGATTGCTTGCTGTGTTCATCGGAGGTATTACGCCAATCCCTGATTTCTTACTGGCTTATTTGGCTGGCTTTACCAAAATGCCTTTTCTTTCCTTTACGCTGTGTGATGGCATGGCTCGACTTTTACGCAGTATCATCGTAACTTATGGATTAAAGAGTTTGGGAACCATCATTCATGTGGATGCTTTTGGAACTTGGTTTTCTTTATTAATTCTAGTATGGATGTTGTATCGCTGGTATCAAAGCCGGCGCAAGCTACGCTCACAAACAACATCTAAGAAATAAGGAAATAGTTGATCGTTTTCCATTTTTTCCGGATGCCATTGTACACCAAGAACGGGAAGTTGTTTATGGAGAAAGGCTTCCACATATTGTTCTTTACTATAAGCTAATATATCCAATTGTTCACCACATTGTTTTACTGCTTGATGATGATAGCTATTGAAACTGGTACCATCGCTATAAAGTTGATGCAGTATGGAGTTTTTGGGGAAATATAACGGATGAGCATGTAGTGTGGCATGGGTATTTATATCAATGTTTTGGAAAAGCTTGCTGCCATAATATACAGCAAGTAATTGCATTCCTCGACATATTCCTAAAATCGGTTTTTGTTTTTGTAAAAAGGCTTGTATACAAGCAAAATCAAAATGATCCTGTGCATGGTCATAAAAGTTGCAAGAGGCATCTGGTATTTCTTGAAGATAATAGCTGCGTAAATCATAACCGCCGCACACGATGAGCGCATCACAACTTGTGGCAGCTACAGCTAATGAAGCATAGGAAACAATGGGGAATAGGGCACAACCATATTGCGAACAAGCATCCACATAGGTTGCATTGATGAACCATTTTGATTGGCTATCAAAAGATTCCATACGGCATGTAATGGCAATGGTTTTCATAACAAGCCTCCTGTTTTACTCTATGCGTTTTTCCTATGCTTGTGCCTATCAAAAAAAGAAAAGCTGATTTTCAGCTTTTGGAGTAAAGTCGTCCTTGCCAAGTATTACGGCGTTTCATCTCTTTATCGATGGTGTTTAAAACATTTACTTTGTGCAAGGTCCAAGTAGGCGCAATAAGTAGTTCTTTCACACCATCACCAGTCAATCGTTGGATGATCATTTCCGGAGGCAAAACTTCTAACTGGCGTATCACGATATCTACATAATCTTCTAATGATAATAACGGAAATGGTTGGTTTTCATATTCTGTTGCCATCTGCGTATCCTGCATGATATGCAGCATGTGAAGTTTGAGTGCGTGAATAGGCAATGTAGCTAATGCTTTGGCACTTTCCAGCATCATATCTGTGGTTTCATAGGGTAATGAATTAATTAAGTGCACCGCCACTTTGATATCAGTTTTTGCCAGGCGCTGCAAACAATCTAAAAACTGTGCATATGTGTGACCGCGATTGCAATGTTGAGCTGTTTGATCATAGATGCTTTGTAATCCCAATTCGATCCAAATATCTTTCTCTTTACATAAGGAATGCAGATAAGCAAGCTTATCATCTTCTAAGCAATCTGCGCGTGTGGCAATGCTTAAGGCAAGTACATCTTTTCGTTCCATAAATGGTTGAAAACAGTGTTTGAGCTCATGCAAAGGGGCATATGTATTCGTGTATGCTTGAAAATAGGCAATACTACCACCATTTGGCCATTTTCTAAGCATCATCTGCTGACGATCCATAAATTGCTTCATTAAATCATCCTGTAGATTTCCAGCATATTCACCACTGCCTAAGCTGCCACAAAAGGTGCAACCGCCCTGACCACAGGTTCCATCACGATTCGGACAGGAAAAATTGGCATTTAAAGGAACTTTAAATACTTTTTGATGATAACGATGCTTTAAATAATAATTCCATGTATGATAACGTTTATTATCATCACTATACGGGAAGGGGTTATTGTATGCCATAAAATCACCGCATTCATTTTAGCATATTCGTATAAAAAGTAAATCTTTTCTCCATCAAAAGTAAAAGCATGCTATAATACTCTTACTAATAAAAACGTAAAATATGAAATAGGAAAATAAAATATTACAAATGAAAAAAATTCCAGAAATGTAAAAGGAAAAAGTATTTATTTTTCACATTAAGTATGAGATAATAAAATGCACACGCAAGGATTGAGGTAGTAAGAATTATGGATGGAAACAAGAAAGTAATACAGTGTAAAAAATATCCGATTACCTATACATTGGTAATTAAACAAGTGAAAAATATCAATATGCGTATTAGTACGAAGGGTGAGGTCATCGTTAGCGCAAATCCATTCGTATCACTGGATAAAATTGATGATTTCGTCAGTAGTAAAGCCAGTTGGATTGCCAAACACCAGAAATCGATGGAAGAACGAAGCCATTGTACTGTGTTTGATGAGAATCAGCTGATGTTGTTTGGTAATTCTTTGAAAATAAAATATATGACGGGGAAGTATAATCATGTAAGCTATGATGATAAATATCTGTATGTGCAATATCGCACAAACAGTGATCCGCAAAAGGTCATTCATCAGTTTATTGATAAATTGTGTAAGGATGTCTTTAGTGATGTAGCAATGCTCACGTGTCGTTCGCTCAGTGACTATCATATCGCATACCCTCAAATCAAAGTGCGGGATATGAAAAGTCGTTGGGGAAGCTGTACACCGGCCAAACAGTCCATTACTTTGAATCGAAAGCTGATCCATTACCCATTAGAATTTATTGAGTATGTAATTCTTCATGAATTTGTACATTTTATTCAGCCAAATCATTCAAAAGCATTTTATCACATTATCGAAAATTATATGCCGGATTATAAAAAACGGATGGAGCTTGTCAGCTAGAAAAGGGAGTTCACATGGTAAAAATTATAACAGATACTTCTGCTTTATTTACGGTAGAAAATGGCATCCATATGGGAGTAGATGTCTTGCCTTTATGTGTCAGCATTGATGACCATCAGTATCGTGATTTATGTTTTGATACAAAATTGTTTCTTGATAAAATAAAGGAAGGGCATGTTCCCAGCAGTTCACAACCACCGATTGGTGAAGTGTTGGCTGCATATGAAGATGCGAAAGAAGAAGAAATTTTAAATATCACAATGGCTGATGGCTTGTCAGGCACCTACCAAACCGCTTGTATGGCGAAGCAGCAGGCATGCAATGCTTCCTCAATTACGGTGTTAAATTCACAAACATTATGTGGACCTCATCGTTATTTAGTGGAGAAGGCAGTGCGTCTTCGTGATTTAGGAAAGAATGTAAAAGAAATCGTGCAGGAACTGGAACACAGTATTGCCAGTGAACACTCCTTTTTGATTCCACAAAATTTTGATTTCTTACGTCGCGGTGGACGTTTAAAACCTGCGGCTGCAACGATTGGCGGTCTTTTGAAACTTAAACCAATCATGGAGAAAGTAGAAGGCGGTACACGGCTAGATAAGTTTGATATTGCTAGAACTTTAAGTAAGGCAGTGCAGCATATTGTAGACTTCATGAAAGAAGATGGCGTAAATGAATATTATAAAATCTTTGTCTCTCATGCAGATGCCTTAGAAGATGCAAGAAAGATCAAAGAAAAACTAGTATCTATCTTCAGCGAATGTGAAATAGAATTATTGGATTTGTCACCGGCTTTCATTACACAGGGAGGGCCACAGTGCATTGCCATTCAATATATTGCAAAATAGAAGATATGTAGGAGTATCTTCTTTTTTGCATATAAAAAAACAGCTGTTTCTAACCAAACGCTGAACAGCATTTTTATGCATATCGTTTATGCTTATGTTTGCTTTTAGAATGCCAGGTCCTTCGTATATTTCTAGCAATTACGTTACACTCTATAGTATAGAATACTGATGTTATCAATAATGAGACATGATATCTTGTGATGTTTGATAATTGGAAAGGATGGATGAAATGATGAATAAAACATTTATGAAAGAATTACTTACATGTATCTCTGTAAGTGGGAGAGAAAAAGCGATACAACAAATTATTTATGAATATATGAAGGATGTATGTGAAGATAGTCAGATGGATGCCAGTAAGACCCTAATTAGTGTTTTGAACGCAAAAGCAAAACAAAAAGTATTGTTATGTGCACACGTAGATGAAATCGGTTTTTATGTGAATCGTATCTACCCTGATGGAACATTAGGGGTCATAAAGGCCGGAGGGGCACATCCTATCTTATACTTGGGTACACATGTACAAATTGTTGGTAAAGAGCTGATTCATGGAGTTGTAATATGTAATAAAATGTTAGAAACAAAGGGAACAATCGTCAGTGATGATTTGCGAATAGATATCGGATGTGATACGAAGGAAGAAAGTGAAAAAGTAGTGTCGCTTGGCGATGTTGTCTGTGCTGCAGTGGATATGCAAGAACTGCAAAAGAATCGCTTTGCCGCAAGAGCAATTGATGATCGAGGTGGAGCTTTTATCATTTTAGAGGCAGTGCGAAAAGCAAAGGAAATGGGAGCTTCTGTTGGTATGTATGCAGCAACTACTACAGGTGAGGAAACAACACGGCGTGGAGCGTTCCATGCGGTTAAAGCAGTGAAACCCGATTGCGCTATCATCGTTGATGTAACCTTTGCCAGTGATTATCAAGGTGTTCAGAATAATGAAGGCGGCGATATTTTTTTAGGGAAAGGTGCTGTTTTATGCCATAGCAGTATTGTGAATGAAGCAATGAATAAACGTATGGAGACTTTGGCTAAACAGCATGGTATTGCATATCAATGGGAGGTTACGCCAGGTTTTACATCAACGGATGGAGATACGATTCATATGAGCAATGAAGGCGTACCTATCTGTTTGGTATCATTGCCTTTACGCTATATGCATTCTTCTATTGAAACGGCGGATTGGAAAGATGTAGAAAGTTGTATTGATTTAATTGCTGCCTTTCTTTGCTCATTAGATTCAGCTTTTTCTTATCTTTAACTACATAGAACAAATAGGAATGTTAAAAGCATCATACTAGTACGAAAGTTATGGTAAACGAAAAAGAAGCCAACTCATTTGCAATCTTATGCAATATATGAGCTGACTTTTTTTGATTTGCTTACGATCGTAAAATGTATGAGTTACATATCACGACCAATGACAGTGGCAATGGCTTTGCCTTTATCAATCACTTCTTTAAAACGTTCTGGCTTTAAGGATTGCGCTCCATCGCTCCATGCATTTTCCGGATCATTATGAACTTCGATGATCAATCCATCTGCTCCAGCGGCAATGGCTGCTAAAGAAGCAGATTCTACTAATTTCCAATCACCGGTTGCATGACTTGGGTCAATAATAATCGGCAGATGCGTTTTTTCTTTAAGAATTGGAATTACCGATAAATCTAAGGTGTTTCTTGTATACGTTTCAAAGGTGCGAATCCCGCGTTCACAGAAGATGACATTTTCATTTCCTTCTGACATGATATACTCTGCTGCCATGATCCATTCTTCAATGGTATTTGCTAATCCACGTTTTAATAGTACTGGTTTCTTCACACGTCCCACAGCTTTCAATAAATCGAAATTCTGCATGTTGCGAGCACCAATTTGAATCAAATCAACATTTTCGACAAATTCATCTAGCTTATCCACACTCATTAACTCACTGACGATAGGTAAGCCATATGTTTCTCTTGCGTGCATCATACATTGAATGCCTTTTGTCCCCATGCCTTGAAAAGCGTATGGAGAGGTACGCGGCTTATAAGCACCTCCACGCAGCATACAGCCACCGGCTTCTTTCACACTTTTGGCAATATCCATAATTTGTTTATCACCCTCTACTGAGCAAGGTCCACCAATCACAACGATTTTTTCCTTACCGCCAACCTTGATACCAGCTACATCGACTATAGTATCTGCTGGATGAAATAAGCGATTAGCTTTTTTGTATGGAGCGGCAATACGAGTAACATTTTCTACAAAAGGGTGAGCTTTTACTAATTTTTCATCAACTCGTGAGGTATCTCCAACTAGACCAAAGACATTATAATTATCACCATGAATCATCGTGACAGATAAGCCTTTTTGTTCAAAGTTGTGAATCAGTTTGTTGACCTCGTCTTTAGGCGCATTTTTCTTTAATGTAATAATCATAAATTTTTCCTCTTTCTATTAATCTTTTACAGCATTGATTAGAATGCTGTGATAAGCTGTTTCAATTTCGCTAACTGTTTCTTCTATATCGGTGTTATTCACCGCAATATAAGCTGCATACTTTCGATAGAGCGCTATACGCTCTGTATACATTTTATGCAAAGCTTCTTTACTGCTTGACAATGGACGATTGGGGTCAGCACTAATTAACTTATCGACATCGCGATCAATGAAAATAGTGATGCCATTTTGTCTTAAGTAATCCATATTCACTTTATGCTTAACAGTGCCACCGCCTGTCGCGATAATCTTATTGTTTGTTTTCGCAAGCTCAATAGCAACTTCTGTTTCTATAGCGCGAAATCCAGCTTCTCCACTTTCTGTGAAAATTTCAGGAATGCTTTTACCAGCTTTTTCAATAATCTTATCATCTAAATCAATGAACTCTTTCTGCATCCGTTTTGCTAGCATTTTACCGATTGTCGTTTTTCCTGAACTTGGCATGCCAATCAAAACGATGTTGCAGCGTTTCATTAACATATCTTGATAGATTTCATCTATGATGGCATCATCGATGGTTTTGTTCAGAAAATACTCAACGCTTTGTTTTGCTTGTGCAATGAGCATTTCTAAGCCGTTGACATGTTTGATACCTTCATTTTGGGCTTCTAAACAGAAACGTGTTAGAATTGGATTATAAATCACATCCATAACTGCTTCACATTTGTGAAACAATGTAATGTCAATAGGAGTATTGCCAATATGAGGATACATGCCGACAGGGGAGGTGTTAATGATAATTTCAGCATCTAGATGATGCAAAAAGCATTCATCATATGTGATGGCACCATTTCCTGCAACCACATCTACAATGATCATTTGTTTTGCTTGTTCATGCTGCACAACAGCCTGTATTGCTGCGGATGCTCCACCGTTGCCTATGATCAGTACCTTCTTGCCTTTCATTTGCACACCATGCTTTTTTACCATGTAATGAAAACCGGTGAAATCTGTATTATAGCCAATCAATTTGCCTTCTTTATTCACAATGGTATTTACAGCACCAATAGCTTTTGCATGCTCATCAATTTCATCTAAATAGGGGATAACTTCTTTTTTATAAGGGATCGTGACATTGATTGCGGTAAAATCACGTTTTTCCATAAATGCGTGAAATGCTTCTTTGGAAAGGGGAATCAGATCATACGTATAATCAGCAATGCGCTCATGAATTTCTTTTGAGAAGCTATGCCCGAGTTTTTCTCCGATAAGTCCATATCTCATAATTTTCTACCTCTTCTTTCTCATGATTATGAATAGAAGTACATCATGCCGTGCAACAAAAAAAGCATCAACGTCTGATAACTGTTCGATGCTTTATTAAAGCCCTGAAAAGGAACCATTCAATTTATCATGGTTTTTTCAGGGCTATCTAAAGTAAAAGTAAAATGTTTCGTAGGTTGTTGTATGCATGAGTATCACTCCTATTGCTTATAGAATACAATGTTTCTGCAAAAAAAGCAATAATTATTTTCATGAATTTGCATGATGTATGAAAAATAATGAAAAAAGATTAATGGCTGTGTGCATGCGATTGGCCTGTTGTTGTGAGATGCGCAATGTTATATAAAAGGAGTGATCCTATCGTTGGTACGCCAATAAGAAACGATGTAGTCTTAGGATCATAGATACAATTACCGACATTGTTAGGATTATATCATTTTTCTTTAACTACACGATCATATCGCTTGCAGGCATGAAGGAGATGGTATCTATCTTCATGATGAATGTTCAATAACGGTTATTGGGTAAATTGCCATAATGTGTGTAGGTGTTGTTTCATTGTTAAATAACCTAAAGAATAGCAAAATAAAGAAATTCTTGGTATAATAAAAAGCATTCAAAGCATAAAGGACTAAAAAGTATTCCATTCATGAGATGATAATCTAGAGGCATTTAAAGCATATGCAATAGGAGGAAAAAATGAAAACGGTAAAGGTCAGAAAGACAGTAATCGGAGAAGGACGGCCAAAGATTTGTGTTCCGATTCTTGGTAAAAATAAAGAAGAACTGTTATCAGAAGTAGATGAATTGAAACAATTAGATGTTGATGTAGTAGAATGGCGTATGGATTGGTTTGATGATATTATGGATCATTCAAAGGCATGTGCTATGCTGCATACATTGCGTGAAGCATTAGGCGATATGGTGATATTAGCGACCTTTCGTACAAAACAGGAAGGTGGCGAAAAAGCGATACAGAAAAAAGATTATGTAGCATTGTATCATGATATTATCATGAGTAAGGATGCGGATCTGATTGATGTAGAATTGTTTATTGGGGAAGAAGAAGTTAAAACCATTGTTAAAGATGCTCATAACCATCAAGTGGCAATCGTGATGAGTAATCATGATTTCGTGAAAACACCAAGCTGTGACGAGATTGTTGCACGTCTAAAAACAATGCAGGAACGCGATGCGGATATTTCGAAAATGGCCGTTATGCCACAGAGTAAAGCGGATGTTATAACACTGTTATCTGCAACAAATATCATGTATGAACAATTTGCGGATCGTCCAATTATCACCATGTCGATGGCGAAGGATGGTATCGTCTCACGCATATGTGGAGAGGTCTTTGGTTCTGCAATGACCTTTGGCGCCGCAACAAAAGCCAGTGCACCAGGACAAGTTGCCGCAAAGGATTTAAAGAATATGGTTGAAATGCTGCATAAGAGTTTAAAGGAAGAGTGAAGCCACTTTTCCTTTCTTTTTCTATGATTTTACTGTTGCACATTAAAACGAAAAAGGGTAAAATAAAAGGTGTGTTGGAACTTTTTTCAGAAATAATGAAAAAGTTTCAGGAAGGAGAAGCTATGTATAAGATCGTAGAGAAAGAGAACCTGAACCCAACCGTAACCAAAATGGTGGTTGCAGCTCCAGCTGTTGCTAAAAAAGCGTTGGCTGGTCAATTTATCATTTTGCGTGTGCATGAAAATGGGGAACGTATTCCTTTGACTATTGCGGATTATGACCGTGTAAAGGGAACAATTACAATTATTTTTCAGATTGTTGGAAAAACAACTATGCTGTTGAATGAATTGAATGAAGGAGATAGCATTTTAGATTTTGTTGGTCCATTAGGAAAACCATCTCATGTGGATGGCTTAAAAAAAGTTTGTGTCATTGGTGGAGGCGTTGGCTGTGCAATCGCGTATCCAACCGCGAAGGCCTTGCATGAGAACGGAGCTGATGTGACGGTAATTACCGGATTTAGAAATAAAGATCTTGTCATTCTGGAGGATGAATTCAAACAGGTGAGCAGTCATGCTTATTTGGTAAGTGATGATGGCAGTACCGGTACAAAAGGTCTGGTTACCAATGTATTGCAAGATTTGATCAATCAGGGAGAAACCTTTGATGAAGTCATTGCAATTGGACCACTGATTATGATGAAATTTGTTTGCGAATTAACAAAGAAATATAACATCAAAACGATTGTCAGCATGAATCCGATCATGATCGATGGTACAGGCATGTGTGGTGGTTGCCGTCTGAGTGTAGGTGGTAAAACCAAATTTGCTTGTGTAGATGGTCCGGATTTTGATGGTCATGAAGTTGATTTCGATGAGGCGATGTCACGTGGTGCTACCTATCGTGAATTTGAGGCTAGAGAACGTGAAGAAGCCTGCAATCTATTGAAGAAGGGGGTTGCATAATATGGCAAATATGGCAATGACAAAAGTACCTATGCCTACACAGGATGGGAATGTCAGAAGAAATAATTTTGATGAAGTAGCCCTTGGTTATACGAAAGAAATGGCGATGGAGGAAGCACAACGCTGCCTGCATTGTCCTACGAAACCATGTATTAGCGGATGTCCGGTAGCTGTCAATATTCCTGATTTCATTGAAGAAGTAAAAAATGGAGAATTTGAAAAAGCGTATCAGATCATCCGCCAGACAAGTTCTTTACCTGCTGTCTGCGGACGTGTTTGTCCACAGGAAACACAGTGTGAAAGCAAGTGTGTTCGTGGTGTAAAGGGTGAAGCAGTAGCAATTGGACGTTTAGAGCGTTTTGTAGCTGATTGGCATCGCGAACATGTAAAGGATGAGGCGGTAAAACCTGCCAGCAATGGACATAAGGTTGCTGTTGTTGGTGCTGGCCCTGCAGGCTTGACTTGTGCCGGAGATTTGGCAAAATTGGGTTATCAAGTATCCGTTTTTGAGGCATTGCATGTAGCCGGCGGTGTGTTAATGTATGGTATTCCTGAATTCCGTCTGCCAAAAGCAATCGTACAAAATGAAATTGATGGTTTAAAGCAGATGGGCGTAGATATTGAAACAAACATGGTCATTGGGCGCAGTGAATCGGTGGATGATTTGTTTGAAGCCGGTTATGAGTCGGTATTTATTGGCAGCGGTGCTGGTTTGCCTAACTTTATGAATATGCCAGGTGAAAATCTGAAAGGTGTATATTCAGCAAATGAGTTCTTAACTCGCTGCAATCTAATGAAAGCTTATAAAGAAGGTGTTGATACACCAATTCAGCATCCAAAACGTGCAGTCATCGTCGGCGGCGGTAATGTGGCAATGGATGCAGCACGTTGCGCAAAACGTCTGGGAGTTGAAGAAGTTACCATCGTATATCGTCGTAGCATGGAGGAGTTGCCGGCTCGTAGGGAAGAAGTTGAGCATGCACAAGAAGAAGGAATTATCTTTAGATTGTTAACTAATCCTGTACGTGTACTTGGTGATGAAAACGGCTGGGTCAAAGGTATGGAATGTGTATCTATGGAATTAGGTGAACCAGATGAAAGCGGTCGTAGACGCCCTGTAGAAATAAAGGATAGTAATTTTGTTTTGGATGTGGATTGTATGATCATGGCTATCGGAACTTCACCAAATCCTTTAATTCGTTCCACTACGGAAGGATTGGAAACAAATCGCAAAGGCTGTTTAATTGCCGATGATAATGGTGCTACTACAAGAGAAGGTGTCTTTGCGGGAGGAGATGCTGTTACAGGTGCTGCTACGGTTATTTTGGCCATGGGTGCTGGGAAAACAGCTGCAAAAGCGATGGATGCCTATATTCAAAATAAGAAATGATAAAAAAGCAGTGACAACACTGCTTTTTTATAAGATAAGATGATTTTTACAATTATAAAACGGACATTGCATAAGAAAGTGTATAGCCCAAAAGTTTTTGGAAGGGTTTACAAAAGCTTTGAAAAATGTTATTATAATCTCAGGAAATAAGTACCTTATTTCTAATATCATAATATTGGCTCTATTATGATAGAAATGGAAATGGTTTTCTTGCATTCCTTCCTTTCATTGTAAGAGATACCTTCCATATTCATATCGATTTCCTTTCGATAACCTATTTAAGAAGGACGTGGTGATGCGCGTCCTTTTTAAAAGCTATGTAAGGGAACAAGAACGTTCCCTGTAATACTACCAGCGATTGCAGTTATTCCAATTGTTGTTGCAGCCACATCCAAAATCGCCTTCGATACTACGCATGCAGTTAACAAACTGACGAGCACAACGGTTTTCTCTTGCTCTGCGGCATGCTGCATGATGAGCAATACGTTCTACTTCACGGAACAATGCATCATCATAGTTGTTGTTACAAGAGCAACAGTTACAACCTTTGTTGAAGAAGTTACCATCGTTAAAGCCTCTGTTGAAGTTACCATTACACATAAACAATTCCTCCTTTATGAGATACGTTTTTTCTTAACGTATCTTCATCAATAAGGTATGAATAGCATTGCTTGCCCATTTAGGCAATCGCTCGTACTTTTTTAAAAATGAGAAGAACGCCCGTATGAAAGATAAGGCAATCCATAATATATACCGATATAAAAATTGCTTGTTGCGCTAAGTTTATGGTATGCTGATGGTGGTGATCCTATGAGACATAAAGAACAATGGAATTTAATAGCGGCCGCATGTATATTGGTCTTGTTTGTTGTGACGATTTTCATACCGTCATTTGAGCCGTTAGCTAAGACAATCGCACTTTTGCTATATGCATTGGTTAGTATAATATCCTTACAAAAGCAAAAGAAAGAGGGAGAGGATATTCAAAAAGCAGCTATGTTTTCCCTTGCGGTTTTTCTCATTTTAGGCTATTTACTCTTTTTTGTATGATGTGAGATGAAAAAAGTCAGTGAAACATTGACAAAAACATGAAGAATTGAGTATACTAATACTCGTAAAGGCGATGAATTAAAGTAGTACCTTGGAAAATAATGCAGAGAGTCAGCTGGTTGGTGAAAAGCTGAAGTATGGAACAGGGGAACTCGTTAAGGAGCCGATAAGCACACTTATCCGTTTTACTTCGCGTTAAGAAGAAATGAAGGGCTTTTTTCCTTAAGAAAAAAGAACTAAGGTGGTACCGCGTTGAACAACGTCCTTAGAATGTTTAAGGATGTTTTTTTATTACAAAAGGAGAATGATTATGAACTATCAACACCAGAAAGTAGAGAAAAAATGGCAAACGTACTGGAAAGAGAATAAAACTTTTGCCTGTGACACACATGATTTCAGTAAGCCTAAATTTTATGTATTGGATATGTTTCCATATCCAAGTGGAAATGGTTTGCATGTTGGCCATCCAGAAGGCTATACCGCTACCGATATTTTGGCACGAATGAAACGCATGCAAGGTTACAACGTATTACATCCAATGGGATGGGATGCTTTTGGCTTGCCGGCAGAGCAATTTGCTATTCAGACAGGAAATCATCCTGCTGAATTCACAAAGAAAAACGTTGATCATTTCCGTGAACAGATTCAGTCTTTAGGTTTCTCCTATGATTGGGATCGCGAGATTTCAACGACAGATCCTGATTATTATAAATGGACCCAATGGATTTTCTTGCAGCTTTATAAGAAAGGGTTAGCATATGTTGATGAGATTCCTGTAAACTGGTGTCCTGAATTGGGGACGGTTTTAGCTAATGAAGAAGTCATTGACGGAAAGAGTGAGCGAGGTGGCTACCCAGTCATTCGTAAGCCGATGCGTCAGTGGGTCTTAAAAATCACAGAATATGCAGAGCGTCTGTTAGAAGATCTGGAGTTATGCGATTGGCCACAATCCACCAAAGAAATGCAGATCAATTGGATTGGTAAATCACAAGGCGCTAATGTTATCTTTAAGATAAAGAATACAGATAAAGAATTTACGGTATTTACGACACGCTGCGATACTTTATTTGGCGCTACTTATTGTGTTATGGCACCTGAACATCCATATGTAGATGAAATCACGACAGCTGCTCAAAAAGAGCAAATAGCTGCTTATAAGAAGACTTGTGCATCAAAGTCTGATTTAGAACGTACGGAATTAAACAAAGAGAAAACAGGTGTTTTTACTGGCGCTTATGCGATCAACCCAGTAAATGGAAAAGAAGTTCCTATTTGGATTAGTGATTATGTATTAGCAAGTTATGGAACTGGAGCAATCATGGCTGTTCCTGCACACGATACCCGTGATTATGAATTTGCTAAGAAATTTAATATCGAAATCATTCCTGTTTTAGAAGGCGGAGATATCAGCAAAGAAGCCTTCACGGAAGATGGTGTTCACGTGAATTCCGCGTTCTTAAATGGTATGGGAAAACAGGAAGCCATTGATACTATGATCAAATGGTTAGAAGAACATCATTGTGGTTGTGCAAAGACAACATATAAATTACGTGATTGGCTGTTTTCTCGTCAGCGTTACTGGGGAGAGCCAATTCCTATTATCCATATGGAAGATGGTACGACACGCACGGTTGATATTGATGAACTGCCACTTGAATTACCAGAAACTAAGATTTTCAAACCAAATGCAAATGGCGAATCACCATTAGCACATTGCGAAGATTGGTTGAATGTCGAAATCGATGGTGTTAAAGGAAAACGCGAAACCAATACGATGCCACAATGGGCTGGCAGCTGTTGGTATTATCTGCGTTATATTGATCCTAAAAATCATGAAGCAATTGCAGATGAAAAACTATTAGAACATTGGTTGCCAGTAGATTTATATGTCGGTGGTGCTGAACATGCGGTATTACACTTATTATATGCACGCTTCTGGCATAAAGTATTGTATGACTGCGGTGTTGTAAAAACCAAAGAACCTTTCCAAAAATTATTCCATCAGGGAATGATCTTAGGAGAAAATAACGAAAAAATGTCAAAATCGCGTGGAAATGTTGTAAATCCAGATGATATCGTTGAAAGCCATGGTGCTGATGCGCTGCGTGTATATGAAATGTTTATGGGGCCACTTGAAGCTGCTTTGCCTTGGAGTACGACCGGATTGGATGGTTCTCGTAAATGGTTGGAACGTGTTTGGCGCTTATATACCGAACAAAATAAATTAGCAAAAGAGAATGATGGAAAATTAGATAAGGTCTATCATGCAACTGTAAAAAAGGTAACACATGACGTCGAAACCTTGAACTTAAATACAGCGATTTCACAAATGATGATTTTTATCAATGAATGCTATAAAGCAGATACTATTTATGAAGAATATGCAAAAGGTTTCTTAAAAATGTTTGCATGTTTTGCTCCACATATGGGGGAAGAAATCTGGCAGGATGTCTTCCATGGAGAACAAACTATTGCATATGAACCTTGGCCGACATATGACGAAAGTAAATTGATTGAAAGTGAAGTTGAAATCATCGTTCAGGTGAATGGTAAATTGCGTGGTAAATTTAAGATTGCAGCGGATGCGAATGAGGATGCTATTAAAGAAGAGGCATTACAGTTAACGAGTGTGAAAGCACAATTAGAAGGTAAAACCATTCGTAAGATCATTGTTGTAAAAGGTAAAGTTGTGAATATCGTTGCAAATTAATTTCATGAGAAACCATATGGGTCATCCGATGGTTTCTTTTTTTGCATGTAAACGATTCATTATATAAATAGCTTATGCTATCCTTATCGAAGAAGAGGTTCACATATCGCTTGCTTTTAGTCTTTCCATGGGGATGTCTTAGAAAATGACAAGTCGACTTGTCACATAGAAACAAGCATCTTAAGCTTTTTTGTAAGCGTTAAATCTGTTACAATAAAGATAATAAATAAGCTTTAAAGAGCAGGTGATAGGATGAATAAAAAAATTGCTATACTAAAACGCAAAAAAGCGATACGTAATCTGATTACATTGTTGGCAGTCATCACGTCTGCTTTGCTGCAGACCTTTGTTATTCAATCTATGATTCGTCCTGCTAATATGTTATCTAGTGGATTTACCGGCGTTGCAATCTTAATTGACAAAATTGCAGCATTATATGGTGGTTCTATATCTACCTCAATCGCTATTATCATGTTAAATGTACCAGTTGCCCTTTTATGTTATAAAAGTATTTCGGCAAGATTCACATTCTTCTCTTGTATTCAATTTGCCTGTACAAGTCTCTTTCTACAAGTGATGAATTTTCAGCCAATGTTTCATGATATCGTATTAAATGTTATTTTTGGTGGGTTCCTTTATGGAATCGGTACTACTCTGGCATTAAAAGGCAATGCTTCCACCGGTGGAACTGATTTTATAGCCTTGTTTGTGTCGAATCGTTTAGGCAAATCCATATGGTCCTATGTGTTCCTCTTTAATGCGGCTATCTTATGTATCTTTGGTTCTATGTTTGGTTGGATTTATGCCGGATATTCAATTATATTTCAATTTATCTCAACAAAGACAATTGATGCTTTCCACCACCGTTATGAACGTGTTACCTTGGAAATTCTCACAAGTGATGCAGAAAGTGTTGTAGATACGTATGTAGATCATTTTCGCCATGGCATTACCTGTGTACAAGGATATGGGGGCTTTTCACACAAAAAGATTTATATCCTACATACTGTTGTCTCTACGTACGAAGTTGCTGATATCATTGAATTACTTAAACAAACTGATGAACGAATTATAGTTAATGTTATGCGTACAGAACAATTTTTTGGTAATTTTTATCAAAAGCCTTTTGAATGATGAATCATCGTACGCTAATTGATTTACGTAACATCAACATGGTTCTAGGAAGACTTTTATTTGGCACTTGTTGAACTGTAATAACACTAATTCTCGGGTTTAGCTAATCGCTATGAATCGTATTACACGAAATGGTTTTGATGGAAAATGCTTACAAGCAAGCAAAGCGTGATACGCAACAAAGGCTTGTTTCATGCGTCGATCAGGATTTTCTTGCGTTAAAAAGCATATGTATGCTATACTATATGAGGAAATTTGGAAGGTGATAAAAATGGGTAGACATTTTGAAGTGCGCGCCGCTTCCATGGCTAAGACGGCTGCAGCAAAAGCAAAGAAATATTCTCGTTATGGTAAAGAAATTTTAGTAGCAGCAAAATCAGGTGTGCCTGATCCGGAAATGAATGCTGCATTAAAAAAAGTAATTGAACGTGCAAAAGCAAATCAGGTTCCTGCTGATGTTATTAAGCGTGCCATTGACAAAGCAAAAGGTGGTACCAATGAAAACTATGCACCTGCTACATATGAAGGATTCGGCTCTGGTGGAGCTGCAACCATCATTATTGACTGCTTAACAGATAATGCAAATCGTACGATTGCCGATTTACGTGCATGCTTTAATAAATCACATGCGAAATTAGGTGTGAGTGGCTGTGTATCTTTCAATTATGAGCATGTTGGATTGATTTCCATTGCTTATGAAGATGAAGAGGCAATAATGGATGCTTTGATCATGGCGGAAGTTGATTTAAAAGATATTGAAGTAGAAGATGGGCAAATGACAATTACGGTAGAGCCTACAGACTTAAATAAAGCTCAGGATGCAATTGCCGAACTGATTCCTGATGTAAACTTTGATATCATGGAAGATACGATGTTGCCTAATGAGTATGTTGAACTGGAAGGTGAAGATTTGAAACTGTTCCAGCGATTGGTAACGTTACTGGATGATGTTGATGATGTACAGCAGGTATATCACAATGTTCGTAACATTAATGATCCTGTTGAATAAGAAATAGCGATAAGCGATACTTTATGGTATGACCAACCTGAGTATCGCTTTTATCATATGTAGCCATTGTTGTTTTGTTTGTTCAGATAGATAAGAAAAATCATTTATTCTCTTAAAGAAATCGTTTTTTTGTTTTACTTCTAATTGACAAACTTCGCTAAGATGGGTAAACTATAAGTAATCCGATGAAAAAGAGGCTTATCATAAAGTAAGTTACAGAGAAAAAGACATTAGCTGAGAGTCTTTGCGATGCATTTATGTTAAGGGACACTTTGGAGGAATTATCAGGAAATGGATAATCGTATGACCGCGTTAAGGTGTTAAGCAGCATTTCAATTCGAGATGAAAAAAGGTGGCACCGCGTGGAATACGTCCTTTGTGAGGGCGTTTTTTTATGCTTATGAAGATGATAAATGAATGGAGGAATGACTATGCGTTATCAGGTACCAAGAGGAACACAGGATATCCTGCCTAAGGATATTAGCAAATGGCACAAGCTGGAAGATATGATTCGTCAATTCTGCTATGTGTATAACTACGATGAAATTCGTACCCCAATTTTTGAACATACAAATGTCTTTAAACGAGGCAATGATTCCAGTGATATGGTGAATAAGGAAATGTATACCTTCCAGCTGGAAAACAGTGCAACCTCATTGACCCTACGCCCTGAAGGAACAGCAGGTGTAGCCAGAGCCTTTGTGGAACATAAGATGTTTGGCAATGCGGATCTACCAGTAAAGATGTACTATGTAGGTCCACAGTGTCGTCATGAACGTCCACAAAAGGGAAGAATGCGTATCTTTCATCAATTTGGTGTAGAAGTGATTGGCGCAAAAAGTCCAATGTTGGATGTTGAAACGATTGCTTTAGGTTGGAGCTTTGTATCCGCATTAGGATTAAAGGATATGAAAGTGTTGATCAACACTTTAGGTGATGATGAATCCCGTGCTGCATATCGCGCCGCTTTAAAGGAACACTTTAAAAACGATATTGATACCATGTGTGCGGATTGTAAGCGTCGTTATGAACAAAATCCTTTACGTATCTTAGATTGCAAGGTGGATCATGATAAAGATATTATGAAGACAGCACCTAAGATGGAAGATTATCTAAATGATGCCAGCAAACAATATTTCAAGGAAGTCTTAGAAGGCTTAGATGCTTTGGGTATTCCTTATGAAGTAGATGATCGTTTGGTTCGTGGCTTGGATTATTATACACATACAGTATTTGAAGTTGTATCCGTTAATAAGGAAATGGGCGCCCAATCTACGGTATTTGCCGGTGGCCGTTATGATGGCTTGGTAGAGTATTTCGGTGGTCCGGAAGGAATGAGTGGCATTGGCTGGGCAATGGGATTGGAACGTTTGATCATTGCTTGTGAGGCAGAAGGCATTACTCTTGATGAGGAAGATGGATTAGATGCGTATGTCCTTTGTTTAGCAGATAGCGTACATAAGGAAGTTTTGGCGATTACGACCGAATTGCGAGCAAATGGCTATCGCACAGATACAGATTACTTAGGTAGAAGCTTTAAAGCACAATTTAAAACCGTCGATCGCAAACATGCACGATGCGCGATTTTAATCGGGGATAGTGAAGTAGCAAATGGTACCGTGAATATCAAAGATGTAAAAACGCAACAGCAGTATACAGTCCCAATGGAAGAATTGATCCCAACGATGGATCGTATCTTTGGCAACGTTGGCTGTGGTGAAATTAATGAAGAAGAATAGGAAGGAAATCGCATATGGAGAGAACACATACAAATGGAGAACTACGTTTAAGTGATACTGGAAAAGAAGTTACTTTGCTGGGCTGGGTAGCCAAACGTCGTAACTTCGGAGCCTTGGTTTTTATTGATTTACGTGATCGTACAGGAATCACACAGCTGGTTTTTGATGAAACACTGGCTGAGCAAATTAAGGATGTGCGAAATGAATATATCTTACAAGTAAGTGGTACGGTCTTAGAACGAAAAGACAAGAATCCAAAACTTGCGACTGGAGATATTGAAGTTAAAGTAAATGAGGTCAGCATCATCAATAGTGCCGAAACAACTCCTATCATCGTAGCCGATGATACAGATGCTTTGGAAGACACTCGTTTAAAGTATCGCTATTTAGATTTACGTCGTCCAATCATGCAAAACAAATTAATGATGCGTCATAAGATTACCCACAGCATGCGTGAATATTTAGATAGCAAAGATTTCATTGAGATTGAAACACCAATGTTGGGAAGAAGTACACCAGAAGGTGCTCGTGATTATTTGGTACCAAGTCGTGTGCATCCGGGAAGTTTTTATGCACTCCCACAATCTCCGCAGCTCTATAAGCAATTATTGATGGTATCAGGCTTTGAACGTTATTATCAGTTTGCCAGATGCTTCCGTGATGAAGATTTACGAGCAGACCGTCAAACAGATTTTACACAAGTTGACTTAGAAACCAGTTTTTTAAGCGATGTGGAAATTCAGACGATGATGGAAGAAATGCTGCAAAAGCTGATGAAAGATGTAAAAGGCATGGATATCAGCATTCCATTCCCAAGATTAACATGGGAAGAAGCCATGAATCGTTATGGTAGTGATAAGCCAGATAACCGCTTTGCCATGGAATTGCAGGATATCACAGAGCTGTTCATTAATTGTGGCTTTAAAGTATTCCAGGATTGTATTGCAAATGCCGGCAGCATCAAAGCGGTAGTTGTCCCTGATAAAGCAAGCATGACGCGTAAAGAGATTGATAAGATTACCGAACTTGCGAAAAAGAATGGCGCAAAAGGCTTAGTAACTTTGAAATATCTCAATGGTGAAGTGAGTGGCCCTATCGTTAAGTTCTTATCTGAAGATGAAATTCATGCTTTGATTGAGCGATTAACCTTGAAAGAAAATGATTTAGTGTTGATTGTTTCAGATAAATGGAGAATTACATGTGAAGTCTTAGGTGCTTTACGTAATCATTTTGGATCCCTATTAGGGTTAAAGAAAAAAGATGAATTCTCTTACTTATGGGTTACCGATTTCCCAATGTTTGAGTACAGCGAAGAAGATGGACGTTGGTATGCAATGCATCATCCATTCACACGTCCACGTGATGAGGATATGCAATACATTGATACCGATCCAGGTAAAGTCCATGCGATTGCCTATGATGTTGTGTTAAATGGCTATGAATTAGGTGGAGGTTCTTTACGAATCTATGATGGAGCTATGCAGGATAAAATGTTTGAGGTACTTGGCTTTACAGAAGAAAAGATTCAAGAGAACTTTGGATGGTTCGTTGATGCATTAAAATATGGAACACCTCCACATGGTGGATTGGCATTTGGACTTGATCGTATCGCAATGATCTTATCTGAGAGCGACTCTATCCGTGATGTTATAGCATTCCCTAAAAATGCAAACGCAAAATGTCCAATGAGTGATGCACCTACACCAGTCGATGAAGAACAGTTGCAGGAGTTGCATATTACCATTACTGAAAAAGAGTAATAGAAGCGGATTAGGTAGTTTTAACTTATATAAGGAACAAACAACATGGATAAAATCGTGTGTAGTGACCTTAAAAAGTAGGACACATTACATGAAACTGTATTTCATAAGGATTGTTGTCTATATGCAAATAGACGCAATCCTTTTCTTTATGCAGTACTTTCCGTTATTATAGTATGCAATAGCTTCTATTATTACTGGTTAAATCGTTAAAGTTTTTTGAATGTTTGTTAGCTTTACTTAAACTAGATTAGGGTAATTACTCAAACAAGAATACACACATTCAGTTGCATTTAATGACTTTTCTGTTATAGTTTTAAATAAGAAAAAAGGCGGAGAGTTATCATGCATACAGAATCGGTAATAAAAATGTTAATTGCCTCTTTAACAAAAGGCATACGCGGAAAACTCATTTTCCTCTTATTTATCACTATCATTGTGCAATCGCAGAATGTGTTAATATCTTATGTAATGGGAATTATTGTTGATGGTTTGACATCTATGAAGTTCTCATGGGTATTACAAGTATTAGTCTTTGTGTGTATCCTAATCATTGCGATCACTGCACTTTCTACCCTACAAGCATATATCTCAAGCCACTTACAGTTTTCTTATCAACACAAGCTAAAAGAGCTTATCTATGAACATTTGTTTCGGGTAAAACTGAGTTCTCTAACAGAATCTGTTAGTGCCATCTGCGAGAAGATAGATACGGATACTTTAACTTGTGCTAACTACGTTATGGAAGATAAGCTACAAGTATATATTGACGCTGTTTTAGCATTTTTGATTACGGGTATTCTGTTTTTTGTAGATTGGCAAATTTGTCTTTTGGTACTACTGCTTGCAATTTTTAATATTGGTATATACATGATTAGCTATCAGAAGATGTTTCGCATCCACAAAGCTGAGAAGGATGCACAAACGGCGTCTTTCTCACGTGAAGTGATGTGGATGGGGCGGGGGAAACTTGTGCGATTAGAACATCTTTATGCTAACGTAAAAAAAGATATACATGCAATTTATACGACATGTGAAAAAGCAATGAAACATAGTTTGAATGTTTCATCCGCTTATAATTTCATATGTTCCATGATATCCAGCTTATCCTTAATTTTAATCATCTATCTTTCATTAAAGCGAATACAAGTTGGCGAAATTACCGTTGGTGAATTTGTTGTGGCATTTAATTTTTTCAATATGTTGGTTACGTATATATCCTCTATTTTAAATTTTGGATCGAAAAAACAGGAAATGCATATTGCGATAACGCGCTTAGATACTCTTATGGATTTAGAAGAGGAGTCTGAGGAGGGTATCAGATTAGATAGCGTTCATGATATTACCATAAAAAATTTAACCATATTCTATGGGGATAAGAAGATTGTAAAACATCTGACTTGTAAATTTAAGCAAGGAAATAGCTATGTAATCAAAGGAGCAAATGGTGCCGGTAAAAGTTCTCTTTTAGATGTATTGAGTGGCTTTCAAGCATATGAAGCAGAGGCTTTTCTAATCAATGATATTCCTTTTTCAGAACTGCAAGTATATCATTATCGAAAAAATTGTATCTCCTATGCACTTCAACAGCCATATGTTATACAGGACACCGTATTGAATAACATCAATTTTGGACAGTCTCGAAATACTACGATGCTCTTTCGTTTAGATAGTCTTAACAACCGCGATATTCATGAAGATAACATCTCCCAAGGAGAAAAGCGTAAAATTGTTTTAAATAGAGCTTTTGTTAAAGATGTTTCACTTTATTTATTAGATGAACCTGAGTCTTTTTTAGATGCTGACGCGAAAAAGAAAGTAATCGATTTTCTTATGATGAAGAAGAGTGATCGTATGATCATTATTGTATCTCATGATAAAGATATCATACAATGCGCTGATGAAGTTATTGATCTAGAAGAATCAAGATAATGGAAAATCTTAACACTTAGAAAATGTTTACTAAACAATTAAGTTTTTTGTTATATGCACCTGTGTTATCCTGTGTTATAGTGAAATAGAAAAAGCAGATGGAGGATTGTTTATGGAATATAAGTGTTTTTATGAATCTGCCATGGGAAGAATTGTTCTAACGAGTGATGGAGAAAACTTAACAGGTTTATGGTTTACTACTTCAAGATTTAGCGAGTTATGTGAAATAGAAAAAGAGCAATTCCATGAAGAACTGCCCGTTTTTCATAAGACACGTAGGTGGTTAGATGCTTATTTTAAAGGTCAAAATCCTAAAATCGATATACCTATGCGATTGAGTGGAAGTGCTTTTTGCTTACGGGTGTGGGAGATTTTAAAAACCATTCCCTATGGACAAACCATAACGTATGGAGATATAGCAAAGCAAATAGCAGCAGAACAAGGGAAAGCGAAAATGTCAGCCCAAGCGGTTGGTTATGCGGTTGGTCATAATCCAATTTCTATCATTATCCCTTGTCATCGCGTCGTAGGCGCAAAAGGAAATCTTACAGGATATGGTGGGGGATTAGATAAGAAAATACAGCTTCTTACATTAGAAAACGTAGCGATGGATGCCTTTTACCGACCAAAGAAGGGAACGGCATTATAAGTTAGTGTTCTTGTAATTGATGCATTAGACATTCGATAGGTTGCTTATCCTCACGAAAGCCTTTAAATACTGGCTGACGCATACCTCCGCTTTGTGTGTATTCCATAAATTTCACAGTGCCACATAAAAACGGCGATATCCAAGTGGCGTCCTCATTGCCATCTGGCAGGACAGAAAAAGGGCAAGGAATCGTGTCTTTGATATGGGCAAATAAATAATCTTTGGATACACCCATGGTAACATGCCCACAATATTGCAGTTTTTGGTTATCATAAGCAGCTAGCACTAAGGAGAGCATGGCATGTTCTTTGGGAATATAACCAACAACAGCAAAATCGGCTTCCAATAGATGTTTGCATTTGATCCATTCTTTTGTGCGCTTGCTTGGTTGATACAGACTTTCTTTACGCTTTGCGACGATTCCTTCCAGTTGTTGTTGCTTCGTTAAAGCAAACAAAGCTTTTCCTTCTTGTTCAATGTAACGAGAGATATTACAGATAGGGGATTCTTTAATGTTCTTTTCAAGCAATTTTTTTCGTTCCATCAAAGGCTTTTGACAAAGATCTTCACCATCAAGATTTAAAATATCAAAAGCAGTGAAGACAGCAGGAAACTTTTTACTATGTTGACGTATACGAAAAGGATCACTTGTAAGAGTTCTTCTTTGAATGGCGAAAAAATCACTTTTTCCATCTTGAAAAACATGCAATTCTCCATCGATCACACAAGGCTTCTTTGCTTGTTTATATAAACTTTTTAGTTCAGGAAACTTAGAATTTAATTTTAGATGACGTTTATTGATAAGTTCTACATGATCTTTATAAAGATAAGCTAAACAACGAACACCATCCATTTTAATCTCGTAAATATATGCATCATCGTCAAATGGAGGCTGTTCTGTTCCGATTAACATGGGATCGTATAAGGGAAATTGCATTAGTGACGCACCCGTTTCCGCTTGGTTTTCGGCTTCGTGGCTTCAATGGATTGTTTTAAGGCTTCCATAAGATCAATTGGAGTTTTATGATCTTCCTTACGATCGCTGCTGTGCAATATTTGATGACCATCGATCTTTTCTTCAATTGCATTGCGTAAGCGCTCTTGAAATTCATCATGATACGTTTCTGGTTCAAATGGTTTGCTCATGGATGTTATCAATTGTTTTGCCATGTTCAACTCAGCTTTATCAATATCCGGGTGCAGAATGGTTTTGGGATTCTCGACTAATTCTTCTTCATAGAAAAGGGTCTTGACGATAATTTCTTCATCGCTTGGGCAAAGAGCCAGCAGCGTTTCTTTAGTGCCAATAACCGTTTTAGCAACTGCAACAACATTTTCTTCCTGCATGGCTTTACGTAGCAATTCATATGCTTTTTCGGCATGTTTCTCAGGAACGGCATAATAATTCTTTTCATAATATAAATCATTGATATTGGCTAAAGAAGTGAAATGTTGAATCTGGATCGTACGATCTTTTTCAACTTTTAACTTTTCAATCTCATCGTTCGTCATGATGACATATTTATCCTTTTCATATTGATAGCCTTTTACAATATCTTCACTTTTTAATTCTTTGTCACAATTAGGACAATATTTTTTATATTTTACGCGTTCATGGGTATCTTTACAAAGTTGATTAAAGGATATAGCTGTATCCTGTGTTGTTCGATACAGTTGTATAGGGATATGAACAAGTCCAAAAGATATAGCTCCTTTATGTGCAACAGCCATGGTATCACCTCAAGGCTATTATGGCTGTTTCGGATAGTATCATTCTTATCATTATGAAATATACTTTGGTAAACTATTGTATATGATATGATTAGAAGCGTTAAAGAGGATTCTAAAGTATCCAATTTAATGGAACGCCTAAAAAAATAAAGTCAAGAGTATTATTTCAAAAGTTATCTGCTATACTATATGTGTCCGGAGGGTATAAATTTTTCCTACGCTTAGAGATAAGGGAGATCGGATGTTGTTAGATGGTGTTGAATACCTGCTACGTGTAGGGATCCTAATGTCTAACGCAGATCACCCACCTGTATATACAGGGAAAGATCTCTCCCTTCGGACGTATATGAGAAATTGACAGATGAGCAATCATCTGTTTTTCTTTTCGCTTTATTTCATGCTATACTAATTGTAAGAATAAAGGAGAAGATAATTATGGATGCAAAAGAACGTTTTATAAGCTTATATCAAGAACATATTCATCGTGACGGAAGTGATAAGCTATTAGAGTATTTATTACATCATAGTGATTTTTTTACAGCTCCTGCCAGCACTAGATTTCATGGCTCTCATGCGCAAGGATTAGTTGAACATTGCTTGAATGTATATGATTGCTTAAAAGATTACTTAGCTAGATCACGCAGTAAAGAAGTCTATCACATGGAGTATAATGAAGAGACAATTGCAATTGTTGCATTATTGCATGATATCTGCAAAGTGAATTGTTATAAAGAAAGTACACGGAATGTTAAAGTAAATGGAGCATGGACACAAGTTCCATATTATGAATTTGATGATCAGCTGCCGTATGGACACGGTGAAAAAAGTGTATATATCATTACAGGTTTTATGCGATTAAGCAGGGAAGAAGCCTTTGCCATTCGTTATCATATGGGATTTAGTGGAAATGATGATGCACGTGGTGTAGGTTACTCCTTTGAACATTTCCCTTTGTCGTTTGCTTTAAGCACTGCGGATATGGAGGCTACTTATTTCTTAGAAAGTGAAACGGTATAAGTTATCAAAATATGTAAGATTGTTTTGCGTAGGGCAAGTAACATTATAGTATATATAAAAAGACGATTAGAAAAGGTTCTGTGAAATTCTCCAGGACAATGCGTGATCGTCTTTTATTTTGCATATTTGGCAATAATTTCTTGGAAGGTTGTTGTATGATGCAGCAATGCTTCTTTTTCATCATCGCTAATTTTTAGCTTGCGCAGCATCGCTGGGTTTTCTTGGGGATGATAACAGAGAAAAGTTTTATGGCCTCGTTGTAATAGGGTGTTATCCTGCTCTTGCAGTAATACGATTGGTTTGCGGGCTTCTTCTTTTATGCGTTTGTGATCATCTTCGCGTTTCCATAAACATAACTGCTCTTCATTATACAGCATACGGATAAAATTTTTCTTAGCCATCGGGTATTGTTCATAAAAATGATTTAACATATCTTTCATCGCCTGACGTTCCGTGTAACCATCATTGGGGCAGGTACTTTTTACAAAGGGAATATCGTTTAACATTTGGGCATTCAAAATATCATTTTCATGCGCATAGATCAGCGGACGGATAAAGGTGATATCATCATTTGATAAATGCATTTTAGGCAAGAAGGTGGCTAGTTTACCGCCATGAATTGCATTCATTAATAAGGTTTCTATAGCATCATCACTGTGATGACCAAAGGCAACTTTATTACAATGTAGATCTTTTGCGGCTTGGTTAACGGTAGCTTTTTTGAACTTGGAGCATAAACTGCAGCGGATACGACCATTTTTATCTAAATTACGTTTTAATATTTCATAAACCTTGGAATCAATCTGATGGAATTCAATACCAAGGCGCTCACAAAATTGTGTCACTTCTTGAAATTCCATGTTAGGAAAGCCGAGTTTAATATGGATACCGACAACTTCAAATCGACGATCGCAAAATTTTGCATACATATGTAATGCAGTTAATAATACCATGCTGTCTTTTCCGCCACTCACTCCAACGCCAATACGATCACCATCTTGTATTAAGCCATAGTCCTGATCCGCTTTACGAATATCCCCAAGTATCTTATGTAATTTCATCCTTATCACGCTCTTTCTCAAATCTGTATCATTATACATGATTTTTTCGCTCTTTCACAGGCTAACCACAAGAAATTCTTGATTTTTATGTTATAATGATACACGGTGATGACATGGATGGTATTTTATTGATAAATAAAGAAGCAGGGATGACTTCTCACGATGTGGTTGCACAGTTGAGAAAGATCCTTCATATAAAGAAAATCGGTCACAGTGGTACATTAGACCCTAATGCGACCGGTGTCTTGCTCGTGTTGGTTGGCAGAGCTTGTAAAGTATTACCGTTTTTAGCAGATACGGATAAAGAATATATCGCAAGCATGGAATTGGGCAAGAAAACCATTAGTGATGATATTTGGGAAGAGGTTTTGGATGAAAAACCGGTTATACCAATTAAAGATTTGCAAAAAGAACTTGATAAATTTCGCGGTGTGATTGAACAGGTCCCTCCAATGATTTCAAGTATTAAAGTTAATGGAAAAAAGCTTTATGAATATGCTCGTAATCATGAGCATGTGATACGCCCGGTAAGAAGCGTGGAAATTTATGATATTCAAGCACTTGATGAGGCAAAACTACAATTTAGGGTAAGTTGTAGCAGTGGCACGTATGTACGTTCATTGTGCCATGATATTGCCGAAAACACAGGAAACTATGGATGTATGTCTTCTTTGATCCGCACGCGTGTTGGGCGATTTAGCATACAGGATTGTGTGACGTTAGATGATGTGAAAAAAGGCGAGTTTATCTTACACCCTATAAAGGACGTGTTGGATCATTACACAAGTGTTCCTTATACACCAATTTCAGATATTTATAATGGAAAACATATACGTTTACAATGTGAGGATAATCGCTTGGCAATTTTAGATAAAGGTGATGTCATAGCTTTATATGAACGTGATCATGGCGATGTCTTTCGTTGTATTCGCGGATTGTGGTAGGTGAAATTATGGAAATATTACGATTTAATATACATACACCCATAGAATGCCGGGAACGTATAACGGCTTGTATCGGGTATTTTGACGGTTTACATCTAGGTCACCAACAGTTGGTAAAACGGGTGCTGGAAATAGCTGAAAAAACCCATACCATTCCAGCGCTGATTACCTTTGATCCAGATCCCTGGGTCGTATTGAAAAAATTGCACAATATTCCCCATATTACACCGATGAATCATCGACAAGATATTGGCGCAAAACTGGGGATCCAGAAATGGATCATACTTGATTTTCAAAAGGATATGGCGCAACTTAGCTATGAACAATTTCATGAGCTTGTCTTAAAACCATTGCATATTGAAACATTAGTATGTGGTTATGATTTTCATTACGCCAATCGTGGAGAAGGCAGTGTAAAAACGTTACAGGCTCAGCATTTTTTTAAAGTAGAGGTCGTTGAAGAAATCGCCAGTGCCAATGAGAAAATTAGTTCAACTCGTATAGAACAATCCATAAAACGTGGTGAAATGGAAGAAACGGCAGATATTATGGGGCGCTTTTATGAAATGCGAGGTATTGTGAAAAGTGGTAATCGAGTTGGACGCAAGTATGGTTTTCCTACAGCGAATCTTAAAACACAGGGTGAATATATCATGCCAAAGCAGGGTGTTTATATTGGAAGTGTGTTTGTATTAGATACCTGGTGGATGGCGATTATTAATGTCGGACATAATCCAAGCTTTAATTATCAGCAAAACACATCGATTGAAGCATATTTACTTGATTTTGATAAAATGATTTATGATAAAACGGTTACATTCAGATTTCATCGTTTTTTACGCGAAGAGCAGAAATTTGCCGGCATGCAGGAGTTAAAAGAGCAGTTGCTCAAAGACTGTGATCGTGCCAGAAACTATTTTAGGCAAAGAAAGGAAGGATAGCATGCGTTTAAAGCTATTTGATACAATTGATGAGGCATTAGCGTTGCTAGAAGAAAATAATGCATTTTATCATGAAGTGGAAAAAGATATTCGTAAAGCGCTAAAAGACTTATTTGCTAATAAAACCGAGATGATCGTTGATGTGAATTCGCGCGTCAAAAGCAAAGAAAGTCTACGAGAAAAGATTATCCGCAATCGGTTTTATGTGGACTATCAAAATGCGCAAGATATTTTGGACAATCTAAGCGATTTGATTGGTTTTATTATTGAATGTCGTTTCATTGAGGATGAATATAAAGTATTAAATATCATTCGCGAACGTATGAATGTTCGTAATGAAGATGATGGGTATTATTGCAATGAGGCGCATCCACTATTTTATTTGGATTGTGCTTCCCGCCAACCACAAATTCAAAAAAATGGATTTGCCATCTATCGCATTGACGGTTACTATCTCAAAAATGGTGTGAAGGTGAATATGGAATTGCAGATAAAAGCACTGGTACATTCCTTTTGGGGAGAAATTGAGCATAAATTGGTTTATAAGAACACCAATTATTATGTGTACGATGATTTTATGAAAGATTTATTGGCCAGTATCAAAGCCAACCTGACAATAACCGATCGCCAGCTTAACATTATTTATGATCAGATGCAGTCAACATCCTTAGGAGATGCCAATATTACCGAATCAAGTTTTGAAAAACAAATCAGTAAGGCAATTAATGATTTATTCGCGACGAAAATGAATGAATCTATTGGTTTTACTATGAATCTAAAGAACACTTCAACGATTTTAGGTCATTATATCTTCATTAAGGATATTCGCTATGATGGCGGAAATAATGACCGTATTGCGACTTTGTTTCGGACGTTTAAGAAATTGAACTCCATACATATGGACTTTGAAAATGAAATTGTGATGGAGGAAGGTTTTTATTCACAAGATGTTTTTGTTCATATCTTAGGGACCTATTTACTCTCCATCATTAATGAAGACTATGATTGGTTTGTCTTCTTTAATATGTTATTTGCCATTGAACCAGGGAATAATATGGAAGACTTCAGTTTGTTCTTAACGGTAATTCGCAATTATTTGGTAGACAATTACTGGCTAAACACAAGCTTTGTACGTCTGCCGATGGATCAGAGTGATTTATTACATGATGAGTGTTCGCGAATGTTGGCGAATTCACTTTGTGAAATAGGAACGATCAAGATTATTCACGATGATAAGATGATCGCCATAAATAAGGCTTTTGTGAAGTTTATTGAAGAATTGGAAAAACGCGTCATCAGTTATTCTGATTTTATGCAGTATAAGGAAGCGTATTATGATGAATGGATGACACGTATGCGCAAGATTTTCAGTTGAGCCTATCTTTTTGAAACCTAATAGACATATTAAGATGCCCTTTTGCATAGTAGTGTAGTAGCAAGGAGGGCATTTTCTATGAATAAACAGGCACTTGCATTTCTGACCATGTTTTCATTAATTTTGATGTTAAGTGTATACTATGTCACGCTGCCAAGTGATACAACAGCAGTGATGAAGGAGAATACGCCACAAGAAGAAACTGGCGATTCTAACAGTAAAGACAAGATAGAAAATAAAGAGACGAAAACAGGGAAACAGGAAGAAAGCAAGGATACATCCAAAGTGAATGAGGCAGCGAAACTGCAGGAAGAAATTGACAAGAAAAAAGATAGTGAAATTAACAAAAACAGTTCGGTTCTATCAAAAGGTGATGCAGATGAAACAGCGAAAAAGCAGGCATTGACAACGATGGAAGAATTAAAAGATGACAAAGAAATGCAACAGAAAGTTGCACAGGCATTAAGTAAAGAAAAATTGAATGTAGCAGTTGAAATTAAGGATAATACATGTATCGTGAATGTATTTGATAAAAAAGATGAAAAAAAATTAGCAAATGAAATCATGAAAACCGTCAGTGAAGTAACAAATCAGAAATATTTCATTGAAGTCACTTTCAAATAGGAATGGTTTTTGTTATAATAGTTCCAGAGGGTGATAACTATGGCACAAGAATACATTGCTTTGAAGGAAAACAATAACGATGGTATTATCGCATTGAGCAAATCAGCTTTTCAGACGATTGCCAAGATTGTTATTGAAGAAGACGAAAATCTTAAGCTCGCAGAAACAAGTACACCATTTAAATATCCGCTTGTTTGTAAAATTGCGAACGATCAGCTGATTTTAACGATGGATGTAAAAGTGAAATACAGCGTGAATGTAAACGATGTATGCAGTAAACTGCAGGGTAAGATCTTTGAAAATATAGAACACATGACGGGCTTTCAGCCTGACCAGATTGATATTCGCGTCAGTGGCTTTATGTTTTAGAGAAATCCGCATGGATTTCTTTTTTTTGAGTTGGAGGTGAAGATATGGCGGTTAGCTTAGAGGATTGTTTGGTGATCGGAATCAGTTCAAGAGCTCTTTTTGATCTAGATGAAGAAAATCGCATTTATGAAGAAGAAGGTTTAAAAGCATATGCGGACTATCAGATTGCTCATGAAGATACGATCTTAAAGCCGGGAAGTGGTTTTGCATTAGTAAAAGCTTTATTAAAATTGAATAGTAGATTTGATAAACGTAAGGTAGAAGTGTTGATCATGTCGCGAAATTCAGCAGATACTTCTTTGCGCATTTTCAACAGTATAGCGCATTATCAGTTGGATATCAGCCGCGCTGTATTGAGTGGAGGTGCTGCTTTATCTCCTTATCTTTCTAGTTTTGGGGTTGATTTATTTCTAAGTGCCAATGAAGAAGATGTCAAAGCAGCCATCCAAGCTGGTTTTGCGGCTGGACGTATTTATACCAACGCTATTCAGGACTTTGATCCGATGCAAGAGATTGAGCAAATACGAATTGCATTTGATGGGGATGCTGTTTTGTTTAGCGATGAGGCAGAGCGCATCTTTCAGGAAAAAGGCTTGGCAGCCTTTGTGGAAAATGAGCAAAAAAAAGCTCTTCAACAATTGCCGGCTGGACCATTTGCGCGTTTTTTAAAAACCATCAGCGATTTACAGAATCATATGGATAGTACACAATCTCCCATTCGCACGGCTTTGGTAACTGCTCGCAACGCTCCAGCTCATGAACGTGTCATACGGACCTTACGGGCTTGGGATGTACGTATTGATGAGGCATTTTTCCTAGGTGGAATAACCAAAAAAGATGTTTTAAAGGCATTTGCGCCCCATATCTTTTTCGATGATCAGAAAGTGCATGCCGATGTGGCATCTCAAGTGGTACCTAGTGCACAGGTTCCATGGAAGGAATAAGAAAACTTGCATGTTTCAATCAAATACATAGTGGTTTTACATCATTTTATGATAAAATAAAAAAGAATATACAGGAGGATCAGAATATGGCAGTAAGCAGACATGAATTAAGAGAGAAGGCAATGACTTGCCTGTATCAGCATTTTCTTCTCAATAAAGATATTAAAGAAACAGTTTTTGAAAACAATGACAGTAATGAAATAGATCCATTTCTATATACAGTAACCATTGATGCCATAAAATATGAAGAGGATTATATTCAGATGATCAATGAAGCCTTGCGTGAAGATTGGACATTTGAGCGTTTGGGTTATGTAGAAAAAGCAATATTGATCATGGCAGCCTGTGAATTGGATATGGAGATCGCTCCTAAACCAATCGTAATTAATGAGGCAGTGACATTAGCAAAAAAATATTGTGATGAGGAAACATATAAACTCATCAATGGGGTTTTAGATCGTTTATGAAACTACCCCTTCTTAGTGTTTATGATCTTGTCCATTATCTGAAACAGACACTTGATCATGATCCTAATCTGCAAACGTTACTGATTCAAGGCGAAATTTCCAATTTTACCAATCATCGTAGCGGTCATTGGTATTTTACGCTGAAAGATAAAAAGGCTAAAATCAGTTGTGTGATGTTTTCTTCGTATGCTAGTCGCTGTTCTATTTTATTAAAAGAAGGTATGAAGGTCATCGTCAGAGCGGAAGTTTCAATGTATGAGCCACAAGGCAGCTTACAGTTATATGTAACACATGTACAAGTGGATGGCTTAGGTGATTTGTACTTAAAGTTAGAAGCGGTGAAGAAGCAGATGGCGAAGGAAGGTTTATTTGCTTTGGAGCGTAAGAAAGCTTTGCCCTTATATCCCATGGATATAGCCGTAATCAGCGCAAAAAGCGGAGCAGCCGTGCAAGATGTTTTGACAACAATTGCACGACGTTGGCCGTTAGCAAATGTTCATGTTTATCCAAGTCTTGTGCAAGGAATCAATGCGGCAGATGATCTTATTCGTAATCTAAAAAAGGCTGATGAGATGGAACATGATGTGATTTTGTTGGTTCGTGGAGGCGGAGCAATTGAAGATCTTTGGTGTTTTAATGAAGAGCGTGTTGCACGTTGTATCAGTTCGATGAAAAGTGTTGTCGTGACTGGTGTAGGGCATGAAACAGATACGACATTAGTTGACTATGTGAGTGATGCCAGAGCGCCAACGCCCACGGCTGCTGCGGAATTGATAACACCTCAACGTGAAGAAATCCTTATGCAGCTTATGCATTTAAAAAGCAGGATGAAACAAATCATGAATCATCGTTTGCAAGAAGAAAAGGCTGTCCTTGAATCTTTAAAGCAACATCGTTATATGAGCGATCCCTTATCTTATATCCGTGAAAGTCAGATGAAATTAGCGATGCAAGCACGGGAAATGGGAATGATCGAACAGCGTCTGTTAAAACATCGTCATACAGTACAGGAATATGCAAATCGATTGGCACATCAATCGCAACAGATTGCACAGAAAAAACAAGCGGAAAAAGCAAAGGTTTGGATACAGCTTGCACATGCGCTACAAGAATATCAAAGGAAACAACAGACAACATTATATAAACAAATATCCTTACTAGATGCCTATAGTCCGCTGAATGTTTTAAAGCGTGGTTATGCGATTGCTGAAACTAAAGATACATTGATTAAATCTATTGATGATGTTCAAGAAGAAAGTCTTATGCGCATACGTCTTGTGGATGGCTTTCTGCATGCTTGTGTAAAGAAAAAGGAGAGATTATAATGGAAGAAAAACAATCATTTAAAAATTCCATGGCGCGATTAGAAGAAATTGTATCATTATTAGAACGAAATGAAATAGAATTAGAAGAAGCCATCAGCTTATTTGAAGAAGGGCTGAAGCTCGTAAATTCTTGTGATACGCAGTTAAAAACCTTTGAAAATAAAGTGGCTCAGCTTTTAGCTGCTTATCAGGAGGATGCAGGTGATGAATAACTTTGAAACATATTTGCAGCATATATGTGATGCTTTGCAAGATTCCAAAGTAAAAGATGCCATGCAGTATTCTTTAATGGCAGGAGGTAAAAGAATACGTCCGCAAATTTTACTGGCAGCTTTGCAATGTTATGGCATAGAAGAGCGTGTTGGATATCCTGTTGCTGCAGCTATTGAAATGATACATACCTATTCTTTAATTCATGATGATCTTCCGGCAATGGATGATGATACGCTGCGCCGTGGTAAACCGACTTGTCATGTGCAATTTGATGAAGCAACTGCCATTTTAGCAGGAGATGCTTTACTAACGCAGGCTTTTTTACTGGGAGCTATGGCAAGTGAGGATGCGATGGTGAATTGTGCTATCGTAAAAGCATTAAGCAGGTATGCTGGAGCAGATGGTATGGTACTTGGACAGATAAAAGATTTAGAAGGTGAAATAAAGGAAGATCTTACCTTGGCGGAACTAAAAGATATTCATTATTATAAGACCGGACGTTTATTAACGCTTCCTTTGGTATGTGCGGCTTATCTAACACACCATGAAGAAGATATTCCTGCTTGGGAGCAAATCGGTAGTGATTTGGGCTTATCTTTTCAAATCCAAGATGATATTTTGGATGTTACGAGTACCGTTGAGGAATTGGGTAAAAATATCAACAGTGATGCGCAGAATAATAAACGCACCTATGTTTCTTTACTTGGTATTGAAGAAGCGCAAAAAGAGGCATCCTTCTATTATGAGCGGGCGCAGCAAAGACTGCATGAACTGTTTGATGATGCGCATGCCTTGGATGCCATCTTTGTGGCTTTAACAAAGCGTAAAAACTGATGAGGTGATCATGTGAATATATTTGATATTAAAAGTCCATCGGATATCAAGTCCTTATCCTATGCACAGTTGGAAGATCTTGCCCAACAAATTCGCATTTTTTTAATTGAGAGTATTGCGAAAACAGGAGGACATTTGTCAAGCAATTTAGGTGTCGTAGAATTGACACTAGCGATGCATTATGTCTTTGATACACCACAGGATAAGTTCATTTTTGATGTTGGGCATCAATCGTATGTACACAAAATATTAACTGGACGTGCGCCGCTGTTTACGCAACTGCGCCAATACAAAGGCATTGCCGGCTTTCAGAAACGCAAAGAGAGTGAGCATGATGCATGGGAAGCAGGGCATTCTTCTACTTCTTTATCTGCCGCTTTAGGGATGTGTGTGGCACGGGATCTGAATCATGCTTCCTATCAGGTTGTTCCTGTAATTGGTGATGGAGCTTTAACGGGTGGTATGGCCATGGAAGCATTAAATCAAATTGGCAGTGAACAGCGTAATATGGTCATTATTTTCAATGATAATAACATGTCAATCTCCAAAAATGTCGGTGCAATGGATGAAACCTTTACTCGGCTTCGTACAAGTAAGCCATATAATACTTTAAAAGAAGATTTAAAAGGTGCTTTATCAACCTCTAAAATGGGGAAAAGTGTTTTAGAATCCATGAAAAATATCAAAAATGCGGTAAAAGAAAATGTTGTGGATACTTCGATTTTCGGTGATTTTAATTTGGATTATATCGGTCCGGTAGATGGTCATGATATTCGTCGTTTGATCAAAGTGTTAGAAATAGCAAAGCGTCATGATGGCCCGATTGTCGTACACGTATTAACAAAAAAAGGAAAAGGGTATCCTTTTGCGGAAGAAGATAAAGAAGGAAAATGGCATGGTGTATCGCAGTTTGATCCTAAGACCGGTTGTTCCTTATCACGTATGCCAAATGGGCAAAAAAGCTGGAGTGAAGTCATATCCAGTACACTTTGTGATTTGGCAAAAGATAATAAAGATATCATAGCAATCACCCCTGCTATGAAAGGTGGCAGTAAGTTATCTGCTTTCTTTGAGCAATTTCCTACGCGTAGTTTTGATTGTGGTATAGCCGAGGAACATGCGATGACTTTTGCGGCAGGATTAGCTGCAAGTGGGAAACGTCCTTTTATCTCAGTATATTCTTCCTTTTTGCAGCGTGCCTATGATCAAATCAGTCATGATGTAGCTCGAATGGATCTGCCTGTTGTCATTGGCATTGATCGTTGTGGCTTAGTTGGCGAGGATGGTGAAACCCATCATGGTGTTTTTGATATTGCCATGTTGCGTCATATCCCGCATATGATCTTAGCACAACCAAAAGATGGCGATGAGGCACAACAACTTTTATACACAGCTTTTACGCAAGAACACCCTTTTGCATTACGCTATCCGCGTGGAAACACTCCCTTTCATAAGGTAGATACATATCATCCTGTGCGTATTGGCAGTTGGAGCATGCATAAGATTATGGAGACGAGTAAACTTTGTGTAATCACCTATGGAGATAATGTGGATAAAGTTATTTCTAAGGCGCGCATCAATGGACTAGCGATTACCGTTGTAAATGCACGATTCTTTAAACCTCTGGATGAAGAAATGCTGAATAGCATTTGTCAAATGGAAGAACCTGTCATCATCTATGAAACAGATATGTTAGCTGGTGGTTTAGGCAGTGCGATTTTAGAATATGCGAATGATCATGGCTACCAAAAACATTTTGTACGTATCGGTATTGATGATCATTTTGTAGAACACGGCAGTATACCGCAATTAAAGAAATTGGAACGTTTAGATATCAACACGCTTTGCGATATTATCGCAAGCTATTTGTAGAGGATGCCTATGCGATTAGATCAAAAAATCGTTGTCATGCGTAGAGATCTATCACGCTCTCGTGCACAAGATATGATCAAAGAAGGCCTTGTGCAGGTTAATGGACAAACCATCACCAAAAGTAGTTATGCTATAACAGAAGAGGATGAAATTGTCATTTTCGAAGCAGATATGGTATTTGCCAGTAGAGCTGGTTTTAAACTATATGATGTCATAGATGATTTTCAGTTACAACTAAAAGATCGTGTGTGTTTGGATGTGGGTGCCAGCACGGGAGGATTTAGTGATGTCTGTCTTCAACAAGGTGCTCAAAAGGTATATGCTGTTGATGTAGGAAAAGATCAATTGATTGAGCGATTGCGTAAGGATAAACGCGTCGTAAATATGGAAAATTGCAATTGTCGCTATTTGCGCAAGGATATGTTTGATGATGCAATTACCTTTGCTTGTATGGATGTCTCTTTTATTTCCGCAAAACTCATTTTACCAGCAGTATTCTCGGTGATGAGTAAGAAAGAACTTGTTGTTTTGATTAAACCGCAATTTGAGGCAGGGAAAGCTTACGTTGGAAAACATGGCATTGTTAAAGATGCCAAGGTGCACATGCGCGTGTTGCAAGAGATGGTTGACTTTGTAAAAGAACAAGGACTTTATGTTCATCATTTACAAGAAAGCAGCATCTTAGGAAGAGATGGCAACCGTGAATTTGTCATGCACATTTGTGATACCTACAAGCAGCAGCTATTTGATTATCATACAATCGTCATGAACCATAAGAAAACGAGGTGATTCTATGCTGACACAAATTTATGTCAAAGATTTTATTTTGCTGGATCATGTGAATTTAACATTGGAAGACCATATGTCTGCTTTTACTGGTGAAACAGGAGCAGGTAAATCGCTGTTGATGGATGCCATAGGAATCTTAAAAGGAGATCGCATCAGTGCCAGTATGGTAAAAGATGGTAAAGATAAAGCAATTATCGAAGGAGTCTTTCAAGTGCCTTCTCACCACGCTGTAAGAAGCTTATTAGATGAAGCGGGATATACTTTGGAAGATGATTTGCTCATCGTAACGCGTGAATTTAGTAAAGAAGGCAAAAGTGTCGCACGTATTAACCAAAGAACAACAACGATTGCCTTTTTAAAAGAAGTTATGGCAGCTCTAGTTGATTTACATTCCCAACATGATACACAATATTTATTGAATCCCAAATATCATCTATCTTTACTGGATCGTTTTCTGCAACAAGATGCATTACGCGAGGATGTTCGTGATACCTATCGTGTTTTTAAGAAATGTGATGATGAGCTTTCACAACTGCTGCATGCAGATTACAGTGAAGATGATTTAGAATTTCTCACATTTCAGTTAAATGAAATTGATGAAGCAATGCTGAAAGAAAATGAATTAGATGAATTAGAAGAAGAATTGCGTCATATGATGGGTTATGAAAAGGTCAGTGCCGGTTTACATGCCGCAATTCAATTATTGGATGAAGAAGAGGGTGGATTGCCTATTATCTATGAAGCGGCTCATCAATTAAGTGGATTGCATTATGATGAGACACTGGATACATATGCACAGAAGTTAAATGATGCTTATTATGTGATGCAAGATCTTACTGAAGAAATCAAAGAATATGTACAAAGCCTAGAATTTGATGAAGAACATTTCCATGAATTGCAGGATCGTATTTCTTACATACATAAAATTTTTCGTAAATATGGAGGAAGCTATGATGCTGTTTGTGAAAAACGCGATGAGCTAGATCGTACCATTGATGGTATCTTACATCGTCAAGATGCTATCACAAAATTGGAAAAAGCCCGACAGAAAGCTTATGCGGCATATGAGACGCAAGCAAAACAACTGCATACGTTGCGCATGGCGAAAGCAAAAGAATTGGAAGAACTTGTTGTTACACAGTTGCGTGATCTAGAATTGCCCAATGCACGTTTTCATGTTTCAATTGAAACATTTGCAGGCAATGCCACCGGGATGGATAAGGTGGAATTTTTAATATCGATGAATGCTGGAGAACGCTTAAAAAGTCTTTCAGCAACGGCTTCCGGTGGTGAATTATCGCGTTTTATGCTTGGCATGAAGACGGTATTCACACGTTTGCAAGGTATTGAGACTGTTATTTTTGATGAGATAGATACTGGTGTCAGTGGCAATGTTGCCTTTGCTATTGGTAAAAAGATGCAGGAGCTGGCAAAAGATGTTCAGGTTTTCTGCGTAACACATCTGGCTCCAGTAGCAGCTTGTGCGGACCATCATTATGTAGTAGAAAAGTTACAGGAAAATGATCATGTCAAAACACAGATCCATGTATTAGATGAACAAGAGCGTATCATTCAACTTGCTAGTATATCTAGTGCATCACAAAGTGTTTCTGCGCATGCCATGGCAAAAGAATTATTAGAAAAAGCGCGAAGAGATTAATGATTTTCTTTGACTTGTTTCACTTGACACAGGACAAACTAGCCCTGGGAGGTGATACTTTGTCAAAGAAATTTTTAATTTTACTAAGCTGTTTCATTTGCCTATTCATTCATCCTTCAATGATCTGTGCCAATGAAGGTATTTATTTAGGCGGAGATAGCGTTGGTATTGAAGTTTCTTATGATGGTGTACTCATCAGTGGGACGTATCACTTTACGATACAAAATAAAACGTATACACCGGAAACCTATATTCAGAAAAAAGATATCATAAAAAAAATCAATGGCGTCACGGTAACAAGCATTGCTGATATGCAAAGGGAACTGTTGACCTATCAAAGAACACAATCAAAAGATAGTATTCCTATCACTGTTCTTAGAAAGAATCAGCTCATAGAAACATCATTGTTTAATGTGTATGATGAAACAGACAAGGTATATAAGTGTGGTTTATATGTAAAAGATAAAATTGTCGGTGTTGGTACCTTGACCTATTATGATCCTAGCAATCATACTTATGGAGCACTTGGGCATGAAATTATGGATACGGATTTGCAGGAGATAGCGGATATTCAAGCAGGAAGTATTTATCCGGCGAATGTATCATCTATTCAAAAAGCACAGCAAAATCATGCCGGAGAAAAACGCGCCACCATTGATTTTACTAGAGTCTTGGGAACGATTCGGGAAAATACGCGTATTGGTATTTATGGAACCTATGTACAATTGGGAAGGAATGCGCCTCTCATGGAATGGGCAGATGCGCAAAGTGTACACAAAGGGAAAGCCCAGTTGTATACGGTTTTACATGGTGACGAAGTACAAGCTTTTTCCATCAATATCACCAAGATTCATCATCAGCACATCGGTGATGTAAAAGGTATAGAATTTATTGTTGACGATCCTGTATTATTAGCACAGACAAATGGTATTATTCAAGGCATGAGTGGTTCACCTATCGTCCAAGATAACAAAATCATAGGAGCAGTTACACACGTTATTACGAATGATCCTATTCATGGATATGGTGTCTTTATCGAATGGATGTTATCTAATTCTAAGAAACTTGCGTAATTACGACATTATTCGACTTACACTTTGGTGTTATCACAGAAATGACGGCATAAAACGTCGTCATTTTTTCATAATTTGAAAAAATTTGTAAATTTCTTTACGGTGTTCGACAAATTCATTGTTATTTCTCATTTAGAATTCTTATAATTAATAGGGAAGGAGAGAAAGAAATATATGAACAACAAACTTAGCGTCTATCTTGTCGATGACAGTCTGGAAATGATTCACTCTATGAAAGCAGCATTCGCAAAGAGTGATGCATATCAGATCGTAGGCAGTGCCACCAATGGTGAACAATGTCTTGTAGAGCTTCATGGGAAACACATTGACATCCTCGTACTGGATCTGCTGATGCCAAAGAAGGATGGGATCAGTGTTCTGCAAGATTTAAAGAAAAACAACATTGAGGTAGCTCACATCATTACCACAACACCATTTGTGAATGATTTGATCGTATCACAAGTGCAGAATTTTCGGATCGACTACATACTCATGAAACCTTTTGAGATGGAGGAGCTTGTCGATAAGCTAAACTTCATCGTTGGCTTTACCAGTAAACAAAAGAAAGGCAATGGCTTGCGGGTGAATCTTGATGAAGATGAAAAGAAACGCCTTGCCAAATTAGAACTGGAAAGTGAGATTACGGAATTACTCCATGAGATCGGTATACCCGCACATATCAAAGGCTATATGTACTTACGAACAGCTATTTTAGAAACTTATCTAAATGTTGATTTCTTAGGTCAGATCACCAAAGTCTTATATCCGGAGATTGCTCGTAAATATGCAACGACCGCCTCACGTGTGGAAAGAGCCATTCGTCATGCGATAGAGGTAGCTTGGAATAGAGGGAATATTGATGCCATTGATGATATTTTTGGTTATACGATTTCTGCTAGTAAGGCAAAACCAACCAATTCGGAATTCATTGCGATGATTGCCGATAAATTACGTCTTGAGCATCGTTTAAAAAACAAAACAGCGATGATGCAAACTTATCGCTAGCTTTTCTTCCTGAAATCCTTTATAATGGTCAAGGTAAGCGGATGAATCATCATGTACATTTGATGTTTTATTAACCAAAATAAAGGATGTTGGATATGGCAGGAAGAGTTATATTTCATATTGATTTAAATGCGTTTTATGCAAGTGCGGAGGTTTTGAAGAATTCTGCGTTGGAGGGACAACCGGTTGCTGTAGCCGGATTGCATCGCAGAAGTGTTGTCAGTACGGCAAATTATGAAGCTCGTAAATGTGGAGTTCATAGTGCTATGCCATTATTGATGGCTTTAGAAAAATGTCCGCAGCTGGTAGTTGTACAAGGTGATTTTTCCTGGTATGAAGAATTAAGTAATCGTTTTTTCACCTATCTGCGTAAATTCACCCCTTGTATTGAACCGGCTAGTATCGATGAATGTTACATGGATGTTACTGATATCATAGGTAATTATAAACGACCGCTAGATTTGGCATGGATCATTCAGAAACGTGTCTATGAAGATTTGCGGTTACCATGCAGTATAGGAGTAGGACCAAATAAGTTTTTAGCAAAGATGGCGAGTGATATGCGAAAACCTATGGGAATCACGGTATTGCGAAAACAAGAAGTGCCATCTAAGTTATGGCCACTACCAATCACAGATATGTGGGGCATTGGTAAGAAAAGTGTGCCATTATTAGAAGAACGTGGAATTCATACCATTGGCGATTTGGCTGATCCATCAAATGAAACGATGCTAATGACACTGCTTGGCAAGCAGGGGTATATGGCCATTCAACATGCGCGTGGAAATGGCAGTAATCGTTTATCCTATAACACCAGTGTGCAATCCATTTCACAATCAACGACACTGGATCGTGATATCATAGAATACGATGAAGTAAAAACTGTTTTTCGCCGTTTAGCTCATTCTTTGAGTCAACGAGCAAAACAAGAAAAAATCAAAGGTTCTTTACTATCCATTTCTATTCGATATTATGATTTTACCAATGCTGTTCGCTCACAGTCTTTACAAGGCTATACGAATGAGGAAACCATTTTATTGGAAACAGCATTGCTATTGTTTGATCAAAATCACAACGGTAAAGAAATCCGTCATCTTGGAATCGGATTAGGATCGCTTTACAGTGAAGAAACCAGTGTTACACAAATTGACATGTTTCAAGAACCCGTAGAAGATACAAACGATGTTGCTATAGTGTTGAAACAGTTGAATAAGCAACTTCCTGGTGCAAATCTGATCAGTGCCGCGCAGCTTAAGAAAAAAATGTAGAAATATGACGAAGAAAAGAAGGGGTGAACTCTTCTTTTTTTTCATATGCTGAAGTGAGGTGAGCATATGAAAAAGAAACATCATTATCACGGCTTTTTAAAGAAATATCAAAATGTCTATTTGTATATTGCTATCTTGGTTGGTTGTGGACTATGCATGGGTATTATCTTATCGAATTACATAGATGTGAATGATATTCAAAATCTTTCTGCTTATTTAACGACCATTGATTCCAATGTCAATAAGTATGACTATTTTATATCACAATTCTTTTTGGGAATTCTTTTTATTTTATTTGTCTTTTTGTTGGGGACAAGCATTGCCGGCATCCCCATTATTAGTTTCGTTGTGTTTACCAAGGGATTACAAATCGGCTTCTCTTGTGCGCTCTTTGTGGCAACCTATCAGATGAAAGGAATTGTCGGCATTTTGTTGACACTCTTACCCCAGGTTGTGTTTGACCTACTTGCTACGTTTTTGATTTCTGCCAGTGCAATTCAATTGTCAATGTACATCGTTTATAGTTGCACAAACCGTGAACGCCTAGACTTTCGTAAATTATTTAATACCGTACTTAATGATATCTTTATTTGTTTTCTGATTATGCTAGTGGGGGCATATTTGAAATCAACGATTGTTATTGAATTCATTAAGCTGTTTAATTTAATGTGATTTTCCTGTATAATACTACATACAGGAAGTGAGAAGATGAACGATCATTATACGTATGATTATATACATGGTACAACTACTTATGTATATCAACGAAAAGACATGTTTCGCATAAATACTGATACCAGTCTTTTAGCCGCATTTATGCAGATAAAACAAGGAGAGCGCATCTTAGATATTGGAACGAACAATGGAGCTTTACTGGCAGTGGCTGCAACAAAGCAGCCCGCTTACCTATATGGTGTAGAAATTCAAGAAGCAGCATGCAAGTTGGCTGAACATAATTTAAAAGATTGTGGTGTGCCATTTACAATTTTAGCAGGCGATGCAGGTAACATGACGCTTCCTAAGGTAGATGTTGTGATATGCAATCCACCTTATTTTAAGGTCAATACGCATGCAAATCTCAATGAGAGTGATTATTTGCGTATTGCCCGTCACGAGTGTTACCTGCCTTTTCCTTTATTGTGTAAACAGGCAGCTTCCACGCTACAAGAAAAAGGCCGTTTTTATTTGGTACATCGTGCGGATCGGATTGGCGAATTGATGAAAGAATTGTTACAACATCGATTCGGTGTGCGTACCTTACAATTTGTTTATGATCAAAATAAAGAGGAAGCCATCACTGTTTTAATTGAGGCAATTAAAGATGGGGGGCATCATACACATGTATTACCACCAATCATGCTAAAGCGATGATGTAAAGTATCAATCGTAAGATTGTTCAATCTCAATACTATTTTAGATTGTCACGTATATATTTCTTTTTTACGGTTAAAAGATAGGATATTGAAGTGTTTCTGCATGTAGTAAGGATATAAGCCTATCCATACCAAAAAGATAAAAACTGTGCTATAATATCACATGGTGAGATTATGCAGATAACTGATGCGTTTGAAGATTATCTTCATTATATACAAGTCGTAGAGAATAAGTCCTTAGCAACCGTGGCATCCTATCGTAATGATCTAAAGGAATACCTCGCTTTTTTAGACGCACATGGATTTACGGCTATTGAAGATGTAACCTACATGGATCTGCAAGATTTTCTCAAAGAACAAAAAGTAAAGAAAAAAACGAGCAGTGTCAATCATATGATTACTTCATTGCGCATGTTTCATCGCTATTTGACGATGACATACCCTAAAATTCCCGATGCAACCTTACACATACGCTCTTCCAAAACCGCAAAGAAATTACCGACCTATTTTAATGTGGCGGATATTGAACGCTTATTAGATAGCTTCCAAGACAGTGATATGGACATATTCCATAAGGCTTTATTAGAAGTACTTTATGGCTGTGGCTTGCGAGTAAGTGAGCTGACGCATTTGCGTTTAAATATGACACATTTAGAGCAGGGCTTTCTCAAAGTGCTTGGTAAAGGAGAAAAAGAGCGGATGGTGCCTATGCATCAGCGCAGCGTACATGCGTTGCAACAGTATTTAGAATTTGTTCGCCCACAATGGGTGAAACAGCGAAGTCCTTTTGTGTTTCTTAACTCACGAGGACAGAATGTTTCAAGACAATATGTACATAACCTGATTAAGAGCAAACTTACAGCACTTGGCTTAGATGAACGTTTATCCGCACATAGCTTTCGTCATAGCTTTGCCACACATCTTTTAGATGGTGGTGCTGATCTTCGCGTTGTACAGGAGTTGCTGGGACATGCGGATATCGCTACGACACAAATTTACACCCATATTCAAAACAAACGATTACAAGATGCTTATGCATCTTTTCATCCAAGATCAAAGGAGGAAGACGACCATGAAAACATATAAACGTGTATTCGCCATCGTTGTAGATTCCCTTGGTGTTGGGGCTGCCCCTAATGCCAAGGCATATGGCGATGAAGGATGTGATACCTTAGGCCATATTGCTATGCATATGGAAAATTTCCATATCCCAAATTTAGCAAAACTAGGACTTGCCAATCTGCATCCTATGCAGCATGTAGCAAGCGTACAAGAACCTATGGGATATTATACCAAAATGATCGAGCGCAGTGTCGGTAAGGATACGATGACCGGTCATTGGGAAATGATGGGGTTATATATCGACACACCATTTCAAACATTTACAGAAAGTGGCTTTCCTAAGGAGCTGCTTGATGAGCTGAGCAAACGCACCGGCCATAAGATTGTCGGAAATAAAGCAGCAAGTGGTACCGAAATTTTAGATGAGCTGGGCGAACACGAAATTGCCACCGGAGATATGATTGTCTATACTTCCGCAGATAGTGTCTTGCAGATTTGCGGTAACGAGGAAACATTTGGTTTAGACGAATTATATCGCTGTTGTGAAATCGCCAGAGAGTTGACCATGAAACCGGAATGGAAGGTAGGACGTGTTATAGCCCGTCCATATATCGGCAAGAAAAAAGGTGAATTCAAGCGTACGGCAAATCGCCATGATTATGCCTTAAAACCATATGGGAAAACGGTATTAAATGCCTTACAAGAGCATGGGTATGATGTTATCAGTGTTGGTAAGATCAATGACATCTTTGTAGGCGAAGGCATCAGTGAAGCGTATAAATCAAAAAGCAGTGTGCATGGTATGGAGCAGACAATCGATATCATGAAAAAGGACTTCCAAGGCTTATGTTTTGTAAATCTTGTTGATTTTGATGCTTTGTGGGGGCATCGCCGTAACCCTGTTGGCTATGGGGAAGAGCTAGAGCGCTTTGATGAAAAACTCGGCATCGTATTAAAACAGCTAAAGGAAGATGATTTATTAATTATCACTGCTGATCATGGAAATGATCCTACCTATAAAGGCAGTGATCATACCAAAGAAATGGTGCCAATGCTTGCCTATAGTCCATCTATGCAAGGACATGGCTTATTAGCATTGCGCGATAGCTTTGCGGATATCGGTGCCAGCATTGCGGAAAATTTTGCAATTGAGATGCCAGAGAATACGATTGGAACAAGTATGCTGGCTTTATGGAAATAAATAAGTAAAGGAGTAGAGAACATGAGTAATTGCAGTAGCTGTCCTAGTAAAGGGACCTGTGGGAAGAGTGAAGATACCTGTGGTATCCAGAACAATGCCCGCAACAAAATCAAACACGTCATTGGCGTGATGAGTGGAAAAGGTGGCGTAGGTAAAAGCTCAATGAGCGTTTTATTAGCAAAAGAGCTGCGTCAAAGAGGCTATCAGGTCGGTATCATGGATGCCGATATCACCGGGCCAAGTATTCCAAGACTTTTAGGCTTGGAACATGAAAAGGCATATGGCACAAACGATGCTATTGAACCTGTCATTGATAAAGATGGTATTAAAGTAATGTCTTTGAACTTTTTGATGGATGATGAAAATCAACCGGTTGTATGGCGAGGTCCCATCGTTGGAAATGCTGTTCGTCAGTTTTGGACAGATGTCGTTTGGGAAGAATTGGATTATCTGCTGATCGATATGCCACCGGGAACTGGTGATGTCGCATTGACTGTTTTACAAAATATGCCGGTGAATGGCATTGTGATGGTATCTACACCACAACCTATGGTATCAATGATCGTATCGAAAGCCATTAATATGTGTAAGGAAGTAAAGGTGCCGGTTTTGGGTATCATCGAAAACATGAGCTATGTCGTTTGTCCAGATTGTGGTCGCCATATTGAAATATTTGCACATAAGAATACAGATGAATTCTTACAGAGCAACGACGTTGAATTATGGGCTGAATTACCAATGATGGATGCCATTTCACAGATTTATAAAGATGATGACTTCACCCCTGAAACAGTAAAAAAAGTCCAGAAATTAATTGCACCTGCTGTTGATAAATTGGAAGCGTGCATGAAATAACGAAAAAGGGCATAAAATGCCTTTTTTTAGTGCCTTTTGCAAGATTACTCACTTATGTGATACTGCTAAATCTATCTAAATGTAACAATTCCCATTTATTTTCATGAAAAAAATATTTCCATTTACCATAGATTGTGCTATATTAGTAAAGGATTTTTTATAAGTCTTAACAACTGGGCTTTAAAAACCCGCAAGGAGGAATTTTTATGCCAGGTTATGTTGTTGTAGGAACACAGTGGGGCGATGAAGGAAAAGGAAAAGTCGTCGATTATTTAGGTTCCCATATGGATTATGTTGTTCGTTTTCAAGGTGGTAACAATGCCGGACACACAGTTGTTGTCAATGATGATAAGGTGGTTCTCCATTTGTTGCCAAGTGGCGTTTTACAAAAAGCGTTGTGTATCATTGGACCAGGTGTTGTTGTTGACCCTTTTGTCTTTTTGGAAGAAATTAAGGCATTAGAAGAAAAAGGTCTGCCTACGGAACATGTCAAGATTTCTGATTGTTCCCATATCATTATGCCATATCATGTGCGTTTAGATAGTTTGCAGGAAGCTCAATTGCAGGAAGCAAAAATCGGTACGACGAAACGTGGCATTGGTCCATGCTATGCTGATAAGTATTCTCGCATCGGCTTGCGAATGGGAGATCTAAAAGATTTTGAACAGTTTAAAAAGAAATTAAAACGGGCTTTAGAAATGAAAAACATCCTCTTCCATCAAGTTTATCAGGATGAAGGATTCGTATATGAAGACATGGTGCAGCAATTTGCCGAGATCAGAGAAAAACTATTACCTCGTATCGTCAATGCACAGTTGCTAGTTAATGAAGCATTAGACACAAACAAACAGGTGCTGTTTGAAGGTGCCCAAGCGGCAATGCTGGATATCAATTATGGTAACTATCCATATGTGACAAGCAGTTCACCAACAAGTGCCGGTGTATGTACAGGTGCCGGTGTTGCACCACAGAAGTTGGATGTGATCATTGGAATCGCCAAAGCATATTCTACGCGTGTTGGAGAAGGACCTTTCCCATGTGAATTATTTGATGAGGAAGGCGATACACTGCGTGAAAAAGGTGGGGAATATGGTGCTACGACCGGACGTCCACGCCGCTGTGGTTGGCTGGATGTCAATGTTGTACGACATGCCGCAATGATCAATGGATTAACCGATCTTGTCATCACCAAGTTAGATATTTTAAGCGGGTTTGATAAAATCAAAATGTGTGTTGCCTATGAGATTGATGGACAGCGCTATGATTACATCCCAAGCAATATTGAAGACTTGCAAAAAGCAAAACCTATTTATGAAATATTCGATGGATGGAATGAGGATATCGCAAACATATCCCATTATGATGAACTTCCTGAGAATGCCAAAATTTATTTGCGTCGCATTGAAGAATTGTGCCATACGAAAATCTCTATGATATCTGTTGGACCAGAGCGTAATAGTAATATCATCGTTCATGAAATGTTAAAGTAAGCTTTATATATATTATAAAATAAGTATTGAACAAAGGCGTTCAAAGGATGAAACTAGATGTTTCACTTCCTTTAACGCCCTTTTTAATTTCATAACCAGAAAGAAATAGCGACTTGTAAGGGAAGTGTTAAAACTTTTAATAACATTTCATGATTAGACAACTGCGAATTTTAAGCATGGGATCATGCAACCTGTGATTGCATAATACACGCTTAGATAGTATTCTAGCTCTTGTTCTACACCATACTAACTATGAATCGATATATATACGAATAAGGCTATCGGTCTACTGCAAACAAGGATTTGTGCATTAAAACTAAATGTAAAAACTATCCAAATGAAAACACACAAACAATAACTTGATACGATTAAAAGAGGTGATGATCTATGATTCGTGTATTGATTATATCTGGCAGTAAAAAGACAACTGAATGCATACGCGAATTTTTAGCATGTGAAGATGACCTCAGTATCACGATCAGCACCCATGCAGCGCACGCTCGCCGTCTTTTTATGACAGCTGCCTATGATTTCATTATCATAAACTATCCGCTTCCAGATGAAGCAGATTATCGTCTGGTATTGGATATGAATGTGAAAAACAATGCCAGCATCTTATTGCTGGTACATCATGAGAAATTAAAAAGTATTGAGGATCGCATGCAGAAAGCCGGTATCATGACCGTTGGAAAACCAATACATCAACATACGCTGTTTCAGCTTTTAAAATTTGCCATACTTACTCAACGCAAACAAAAACAACATCAAAAAGATGAACAGCTATGGAAACAACGTCTGCAGGAAACCAAGGTTATCCAGCAAGCAAAGTGTCTGTTATTAGAACATGAACATATGAATGAGCAACAAGCACACAAATATTTAGAGAAAAAAGCAATGAATGCGCGACTCACACGCTTACAGCTAGCAAAAGCGGTGATACGAAAATATGAAAATAAAACCGAATGAGAAAGGATATATATCTATGTGTAAATTTATCTTTATTACCGGTGGTGTTGTATCCGGCTTGGGAAAAGGCATCACCGCAGCATCTTTAGGAAGACTATTAAAAGCAAGAGGACTGAAAATCTCAGCGATGAAAATGGACCCCTATGTCAATGTAGATCCGGGAACCATGAGCCCTTATCAACATGGTGAGGTCTTTGTGACCGAGGATGGCAGTGAAACCGATTTGGATTTAGGTCATTATGAGCGTTTTATTGATGAAGATTTAAACTGCTATTCCAACGTAACAACTGGGAAGATCTATTGGAATGTCTTACAAAAAGAGCGTCGGGGAGATTATCTTGGTCAAACTGTTCAAGTCATTCCCCATATTACCAATGAGATTAAAAGTTATATTTATATGGCTCAGAAGAAAACGCAAGCAGATATTTTATTATGCGAAATCGGTGGAACTACCGGGGATATTGAGAGCCAGCCATTTCTTGAAGCGATTCGTCAAGTTGCGCTTGAACAGGGACGTCAAAACTGTTTGTACATTCATGTGACGCTTATCCCTTATATACAAAGCAGCCAAGAGCATAAATCAAAGCCAACACAGCATTCGGTAAAAGAACTACAATCGTATGGTATCTCACCGGATATTTTGATTGCAAGAGTCAATGAACCATTAGAAGATACGATTAAAGAAAAGTTATCATTATTTTGCAACGTACCTAAGGAATGTGTCATTGAAAATCGAACGATGCGCTCATTGTATGAGGTACCTTCGATGTTACAAAAAAATGGATTAGATGAGATTGTGCTGAAACATTTTAACTATTCGTTACCATCAGCTGATTTGCATCAATGGGAAGAATTAAGTGAAGTCTTTTCCAGTATTCAAGAAGAAGTTACGATTGCCCTGATTGGGAAATACGTGAAGCTCCATGATGCTTATTTATCCGTTGTTGAAGCACTTCATCATGCCGGTTTAAAAAACAAAGTTCACATTCAAATCCGCTGGATAGATTCAGAAGAATTAACAGAGGAAAGCGTAGCTGAAAAATTAAGTGGCTGTCATGGTATATTAATACCTGGAGGGTTTGGTAATAGAGGCATAGAAGGAAAGATCGTTGCTGCCAATTATGCCCGTATCCATAACATTCCTTATTTAGGGATTTGTTTAGGGATGCAGATTGCTGCTATTGCTTTTGCCCGCAGTGTATTACAACTTAAGGATGCCAATTCTGCAGAGTTTGATAATGACTGTCAGTATCCAATCATCCACTATATGCAAGAACAAAGAGAACTGCTTTCAAAAGGTGGAACAATGCGTTTAGGGGCGTATCCTAGTACCATTAAAAAAGGAACGCAATTGGAAAGAGCTTATCAAAAAAATCATATCGCAGAACGACATCGTCATCGCTTTGAATTTAACAATGCCTATCGCGCATCTTTCGAAGAACATGGCATGTGTATCAGTGGGGTATCACCTGATGATGCATTAGTCGAGGCTATTGAGTATTCTGCCAATGATTTTTATATAGGCGTACAATATCATCCGGAATTTAAAAGCCGCCCACATCGTGCACATCCTTTATTTATAGACTTTATTAAATATGCAAAACAATTGAATAAGAGGAATTGCGAATAACAAAGCAGTATCTTTATGAATAGGAGAAACCATAAAAAGTGCTTTATATGCTTTTTATGATAGTCTATGATAATTCTTTATAAAACGACACAGTCCTACATATGAGTGTGTCGTATTTTTTATAGAAAGGAAAGGGAGGGTATATGTTAGGCTGCATGAACGTTATAGGCAAACACTATTTTCCTACTCCTATTATTTCTTCTTTCAGATAAGCTAAAACCGATTCGCTTTAACGTAAAAGAAAAAGACTGTGTGTCGTACAGTCTTTCTTATACAAAGCAATGCTTATTGCTTTTTATACTTGAATATCGGCATGTATTCCCAATGCGTTTTTTTCTTTGGCTAGAATAGGGTCAATGAAGTCATGGAAATATTCTTCCGTTTGCTGTGGCGCACGGCCAACAAAATTTTGTGGATCCATGATGGCTTCTAGCTGTTCCATATGCATAGGGAACATTTCATCCTCGGCAATACGTGCAAGCAAATCGTTTTCCTTTCCTTCTTCTTTCACCGCTTTTCCAGCCTCCATAGAATGAATACGAATGCGTTCATGCAGTTCCTGACGATCTCCGCCGGCTTTTACCGCATCCATCAATATAGTTTCGGTAGCCATGAAAGGGAGTTCTTTCATCAAATGTGCATGAATGACTTTTGGATATACAACTAAGCCATCCGTAATATTCAAATAAAGATCAAGAATACCATCTACAGCTAGAAAGCCTTCCGGTATACTGATGCGTTTATTAGCTGAATCATCCAAGGTTCTTTCAAACCATTGCGTTGCAGCAGTTAATGCCGGATTTAATGCATCCGAGATGACATAATTAGCTAAAGAAGCCATTCGTTCACTGCGCATAGGATTGCGCTTATAAGCCATAGCACTGGAACCGATCTGTCCCTTTTCAAATGGTTCTTCCACCTCTTTTAAATGCTGTAAAAGGCGAATATCATTTGAAAACTTATGTGCACTTTGGGCAATATTGCTTAATGCCTGAAGTATACGAGAATCAATTTTACGTGAATAGGTCTGGGTAGATACTGGATAGCAATCTGTATAACCCATTTTTTTTGCGATACGTTTGTCCAGTTCCTTAACCTTTTCATTGTCATTGTCAAACAATTCCATAAAGCTTGCTTGTGTACCGGTCGTACCTTTACAGCCTAAAAGTTTTTTATGCTCTAGTAAATAGCAAATTTCTTCATAATCCAACTGTAGATCCTGTGCCCAAATGGCAGCACGTTTACCAAGTGTGGTTGGTTGGGCTGGCTGAAAGTGGGTGAATGCTAAGACCGGAAGATCTTTGTAGGTCAATGCAAATTTTTTCAATTCCGCCAAGACGTTCACGATTTTGTTTTTTACCAGTTCTAATGCTTCATACATGAGGATGAGATCTGTATTGTCACCAACATAGCAGCTAGTCGCACCTAAATGGATGATACCTTTGGCTTTTGGACATTGCACACCATATGCATACACATGGCTCATCACATCATGGCGCACGATTCTTTCACGTTCTTTCGCCACTTCATAGTTGATAGTATCTTTATTCTCAATCAATTCATCCAATTGTTCCTGAGTGATATCCAATCCTAATTCTTTTTCGCTTTCCGCTAAAGCAATCCATAGCTTACGCCATGTTTTAAATTTCTTATCCTGTGAGAATATTTGCTGCATCTCTTTGCTGGCGTAACGCTGTCCCAGCGGGCTTTCATATCGATCGTACATATAAGCTCCTTTCCATTTATCTATTTAAGTAATTTTTTAAGCGATATACAGACGTTTACATACTTCCTGATAGGCATCTTCCACATTTCCTAAATCACGGCGGAAACGGTCCTTATCTAAATGTTCATGGCTATCCATATCCCATAATCTGCATGTATCTGGGGAAATTTCATCCGCTAACACAATAGTATCATGAAATTTACCAAATTCTATTTTAAAATCAATCAATTCGATATCGGCTTTCGCAAAGATATCCTTTAATGTGTTGTTGATTTTAAATGCCATATCGGTAATGGTATCGATTTCTTCACGTGTTGCAATACCAATAGCAATCGCCATATAGCTGTTGATCATGGGATCACCAAGTTCATCATTTTTATAACTGAATTCTAAGATCGGGCTCTTGATTTTTGTGCCTTCTTCCAAGCCTAAACGCTTCGCAAAACTACCAGCCACCTTATTGCGCACGATAACTTCCAAAGGGATGATATCCACTTTTTTCACCAAAGTCTTGCGATCATCTAATTCCTTGATCAGATGGGTTGGAATTCCTTGCTGTTCCAACTTCTGAAACAAAAAATTTGATATGCGATTATTCATGCTGCCTTTTCCTTGAATCGTACCTTTTTTTAAACCATTAAATGCTGTTGCATCATCTTTGTAATCCACGATAACAGCATCAGCATCTTCTGTGGTAAAAACTTTCTTTGCTTTTCCTTCGTAAAGTAATGTGCACTCTTTCATTGTTGTTCATTTCCTTTCCATATACAGATATCTCATAAATAAATATCTTTTCTATAGCATATATCGAACATGAATACCTATGTAAACCAAGCAAAAAAATGTATTGCTTTTTTTACCTTACAATTATAGGGCAGGGGATTTTTCATGTCAATCTTTCTTGTGCTGATATTGTAATGTAACCGTTTAAAAAAGCATTCTCACACTTATTACATGAGAATGCTTCATTGCATTATTTACCTAAAATAATTGATGTCAGATCAACTGGATCAACGATTTTACCATCTTTGTAAACACGCATGTTTCCGGATGCAATTTCATCAATCAGAATCACTTCATCATTGTTGTAGCCAAATTCAAACTTGATATCATACAGATCAAGACCTTTTTTCTTCAAGTCTGCAGCTACAATTTCCGTAATTTTTAAAGTCTGTTCTTTCATGCTTGCGAACATTTCTTCGCTCATGATTCCTAAAGCAGCCAGACCTTCACTGGTAATCAGCGGATCACCTTTGGCATCATCTTTCAATGTTGTTTCTACATATCCGCCAGGAAGAGGTGTTCCATCTTCAATATAATCACCATAACGGCGAATGAAACTACCGGTTGCTACCAGACGGCAGATAACTTCCAAGCCTTTACCAAATACGGTAGCAGGCAGAACTTCCATCGTTGCATCTTCTACATTAGCACTTACGTAATGTGTTTTGATGCCAGCATCTTTTAAGATTTCAAAGAAGTGGATTGAAGTTTCCAGATTTGCTTTACCAATACCTTCGATTGTTAAGCCAACTGCATTTTCGCCTGGATCAAAAACGCCATCTTTTCCAGTACAGTCATCTTTAAACTTCAACAATACGTTACCGTTGTCTAATTTGTAAACATCTTTTGTTTTACCTACGTAGATTTTTTCCATAGTGTCCTCCATATTCCTTAATGACGAAATTATTATAGCATTTCTCAGCATAATTACCACTTAAATTTTACAATTTCTTCAATTTTTTAATTTTTTTTTGCTCTTTTATCGAAAATATTCTTATTTTTAAAAGGCTTTCACATAATTTCTAAGGGCAGTTATATAATAAAAGAAGAAATCCCATAAATTCTATGAAGAACGTAGCGTTTTTAAGCATTTCAAGGTATAATAAGGAAGTGAATTTTACAATACACTTCTAGCAATCAAGGAGGAATTATATGAAGTATCTCGCAATACTGCTGAATAAGCTTGCATCCTTTCTGCTAAGTTTGGTTCATCGCGGAGGTTCTCTGCCAGGACAATTGGCATTGAAGGTTGATGCTAACATCTTAAAAGAGCTGAAAATCTCATGTCCCATCATTTTAGTAACAGGAACCAATGGTAAGACATCTACAAGCAATCTAATCGCTTCCATGTTTGAAACGGCTCATAAACAAGTGGTTACCAATCGTAAAGGTGATAATATGCGTGCCGGTATTACGACTTGTTTATTGAAAGCGGCAAGTCTAACTGGTGTAGTACCTGCCGATTATATCGTATTAGAGGTTGACGAATTAAATATCCCTTATATTATTAAAAGTCTGCCTGTCACCGCATTAGTGGTAACTAATTTCTTCCGTGATCAATTGGATAGGGCAAGGGAGATGGAGCAATTAATCCAAAAGGTAGAAGAAGCGATCCATGATTTTGATGGTACCTTGATCTTGAATGCCAATGATCCCAATGTTGTTCGTTTAAAAGATGCTGCTGTGCAAGCAGATGCACGATACTTTGCCATGGAGCGATGTGAGGAAAGCAAAGCCGTTAACAAAGAAGCAAGTGAAGGTAAATTCTGTCCACGTTGCGGTGGTAAGCTGATTTATGACTTTTACCAGTATTCTCATATCGGTGAATACCATTGTGAGAATAAGGACTACGAAACACCTGCTACAGATGTCAAAGGTAGCGTGAAAAGCATTCGTGATCGCCAATTCATCTGGAAAGATATGGAATTTCATGCACCACAAGGTGGTTTATATACTATGTACAATTGTATGGCTGTTTTATGCGTGGCAGATTTCTTCCACATTGATATGCAGTATGCAGCTAAAACGTTTGAAACCATGGATGTTCCTGATGGCCGTAATGAAGAATTTAACTTTAATGGTCAAAAATGTGTATTGAATCTTGTGAAAAATCCTACAGGTGCCAATGAAGTCATGAAAGTCATAGAAGAAGATCAGGATGATAAAACAGTTTTACTGGTATTAAATGATCATGCGCAGGATGGCACTGATGTATCCTGGATTTATGATACATTCTTTGAAAAATTAGTAAACGAAAAAACCGTTCATATCATCTGCAGCGGTACACGTTGTTACGATATGGCATTAAGATTAAAATATGCAGGTTATAAAGAACGCATTGAAGTGGAAGAAAACCTGGAAAAGGCAGTCGCAAGTCTAAAGAATGCAGATACCACTATGTATGCCATTGCTACGTATACGGCCTTGCAGCCGGTTCGCAAGCTGCTAAGGAGGAATGAAAAATGAAATTAAAGGTATGCTGGATGTATCACGATATCATGGATCTTTATGGAGATAAAGGTAATATGATGGTACTTACGAAACGTTGTAAAGATCGCGGTATCGATATTGAGATTGACACCTGTGCCATTGGTGAAAAGAAAGATTTAAGCAAATTTCATCTGATGTTTCTAGGTGGGGGAGCAGATAAAGAACAGCATATGCTGATTGATGATTTACTTGCCCGTAAAAGTAACATTCAAAAAGCTATGGATAACAATACTTTCATTTTCCTTGTATGTGGTGGATATCAGTTATTTGGTCAGTATTATATCGATGCCAATAATGAAAAAATTGAAGGTTTGAAATTCTTCGATTATTATACCGAAAGTGGCGATAATGGAAAACGTTGTATTGGCAATATAGCTATTCAGTGTAATTTAGATGGTGAAGAATTCATGGCAGTCGGCTTTGAAAACCATGGTGGGCAAACGAGAAATGTAGCAAGCCCATTTGGCAAAGTCATAGCTGGCTATGGAAACAATTTTGAAGATAAAATAGAAGGTTTCTATAATGGAAAGGTGCTCGGTACATATATGCATGGCCCTTTATTTCCTAAAAACCCAAAAATTGCTGATTTTGTGATTTATAAAAGCTTAACAAAAGAATATCCGGATTTGAAGTTTTCAGACCTATTGCCATTGGATGATTCTTTAGAAAATAAAGCGAAAAACCAAATGCTAAAGCGACTACACGCTATTTAAGAGCATTTGATCAGGGTGATGAATATCATCCTTTTTTTATTACAATATTTATTTGTTAAATATTTCACATATTATACAGGGTACAAGAGGTGAGAATGATAATAAGATAAATTATATGTATTATAAAATGGACTATTGAAATATGATGTGTTCTTTGAAAGAATTATAGCGGGATGCAATAAATAAATTATAAACTTGGCATTGAATTTATGTATTAATATATTGTTTGACAAATAAATTGCAGATAATGAATTTATCATGTATATACTATGATGTAGTTTAAAACACCTAGTCACATGTAGGAATAATGCTATGAATCGTCTTAATAAACACACATAAAGCACACATAGCAATCAGAGGTAGTATACTATCCGATTATATGCATCAAGCAAAGCATAGATACGTTTAGCATGCTTTCGTAGCAAATTAGAGCGTGCTTAAAATAAAGAATATAAGAAGAAAGTCATTTGAAGCAAGATACATGAAATAGATAATGTAATATATAATAAGAAATGCTACTTATTACTATCGTAGTTAATAGCTATTTACTTAGTAAAAATATAATATAAGAAAGTAATGTGTAAAGAATCAACAAACGAAATGTTGGAAGAAATAATATCATATGAAGTGTGTATATAGTAATAATTAAGAGCTAAGTATTACCATTTACTTTATAAACCTTATATTTTTATATTATTTAACAACATAATACACATTATGCGAAGTAATATGTATAGCTCAAGATACCTGCATTCTTTTTAATTACTACTACACATCTCTATTAGGATAAGTATAATTAGAATAATATTCAAGGAATAAACAAAAAACGAATTCGTAATACTTATAATCGCTTATGCTTATTATAAGAGCACAGGTAGTACACAAAACAATTTTATAAGTTAAAAGTAATATAAGTAACTATAACATGAATCAACTAACCTACTCTATTGTGAAATAAAAAGGGGTATTCTATTGATAAAGAACATCCCTTTTATTAAACATTGTTATTTTACAGCATCCTTCAGAGCTTTAGCAGCTTTAAATTTAGGAGCTTTTGATGCAGCGATTGGTAATGGTTCTTTTGTAGCAGGATTGATACCCATACGAGCTGGACGCTCAGCTACTTCGAATTTACCGAATCCAGATAAATCAACTTTTCCGCCGTCTGCCAGTGTTTTTGTAATTTCTTCAAATACTGTATCAACAGCAACTGTTGCATCTTTTTTTGTCATTTCCAGCTTTTCAGCTACGACTTCAACCAATGCTTTTTTATTTAAGATTTCACTCATGTCTAATTACCTCCAACATAGATATATGATACCATTTGAAGGCTTTTTTTTCAATATATTTCGTTAATTATTCAAATAAAGTTATGACTAATTATATCGTTATAACACGATAGCAATCACATTTCCTTTTCCTTTATTAACGAGTTTTGTCAAGATATCTTGAAGTCTAGCTCTTGCTGCTTCCGGTATCATTGAAAGTTTTGCATTCAATCCATCGCGAATTAGATCGGAAAGCTTTCTACCAAAAATATCACTATCCCAGATAGTTTCATCATTCTTACCTTCATCACGAAGTAAATAGCGAATTAGCTCCTCACTTTGTTCCTTTGAACCAATGATTGGCTCAAAAGTGCTTTCAACATCCACTTTGATCATATGGATGCTTGGAGCGACAGCTTTTAGCTTCACACCATAGCGGCTCCCCTGCTTAACAATTTCTGGTTTACTTAAAGCGATATCCTGTAAGGATGCACTAGCAAAACCATATCCTGTTTGTTTAACCATTTTCAGGGCACTGCTTACAGCATCATATTCCCTTTTTGCTTTACTATAGTCTTGCATTAGGGATATAAGCTCCGCTTTATCTTTAATATCCTTACCAATAATCTCTTTTAGTATTTCATTGTACAAACCAGATTTTATAGTGATATCAACATTCACTATTCCCTGCCCAGTATCAATGGTCGCAATATTGCTTGATTCAATATTATCATTCGTATCTAATATGTCCGTGATACTCTCTACTTCACGTAGCTTTTCGACACTGGACATGCTTTCTTCTATGGTATCCTGAAAACTTTTTTTCAACCAATGTTCATCATTCAATACAGCAATCCATTGCGGCATATTTATATTAATTTCCGATACAGGAAATTCATAAAGAGCTTCTCTTAAAATATACTGAATGTCCGCTTCACTCATATGATTCACAGCAACGGCTAATACTGGAACTTGATATTTCTCTTGTAGTTTTTCAACAACAGCTTTACATGTTGGAGAAGCTGTGTCTACACTATTTACAATAACAATAAATGGCTTTCCAATAGCTTGCAGTTCCTCAATGACTTCAGCCTCTGCTTCTATATAAGCCTCTCTGGATAAATCGGATATCGTTCCATCTGTTGTAATTACAATGCCAATGGTAGAATGATCTTGAATTACTTTTTGCGTTCCTGTCTTAGCAGCTTCGTTAAACGGTACTGGTTCATCATTCCATGGTGTTCTTACCATACGAATGCCATCTTCATCCTTATATCCTTTTGCTTCTGGTATAACATAGCCAACACAGTCGACAAGACGTACATTAACCGTAAAACCATCATCAAATTCAATTGTAGCGGCATTGTTTGGAACGAATTTTGGCTCTGTGGTCATGATCGTCTTTCCAACACCAGCTTGTGGCAGTTCATCGATCATTCGGGCTTTTTCATATTCATCATGTACGTATGGAATGACGGCTTTTTCCATAAATTCTTTGATAAACGTTGATTTACCAACGCGTACAGGACCGACGATTCCTAAGTATATATCACCACCGCATCGCTGAGCTATATTTTTTAAAATCTCTGTGGTATCCATAGTTTGTCCTCCCTTAGTCATTCTAAACTTATGATAAAGACACTGGGTTTATGCCTAATCAAAGAAAGAACATTGAAAAAGAACCTATTGAAAGGTTCTTAATGTAGTTGAGCCAATAACTCCATAACACATTGTTCTAAATCTTCATTACATACACCGCAAACGGTTCCTGCACCCGTCTTATCTTGTACTTCTTGAACTGTTCTAGCACCTTCATCAATGGCCTGGCGTATATCTTTTACAGATACGCTCATACAGGTACAAATAATATCTTCATCCTTCATGATAATTACCTCCTGTAGTTATTATTGTGCGAACAATAGAAAAAATACCTTTTCAGGTATTTTTATTCCATATTGCCAAATTCACTTAGCGATAGCGATTTATTTTGTTCCGTTGCCCATTTTATTCCCCAATTATTCATGAATAGTAAAAGATTTTTACCTTTCAGATCTTTTAGTCGTTTTGTATCACTCGTAAGATTTAACGTATGTGGATCTAATGTTTGATCATCAATCCAGCGAACACACTGATAAGGAAGAATCTCTAATTTAATCTCAACATTATATTCACTTTGTAAACGTTGTTCTAATACATCAAATTGTAGAACACCAACACCGCCTACGATGATTTCTTCCATCCCGGTATCGATTTGTTGGAACACTTGAATTGCGCCTTCTTGTGCAATTTGCGTAATGCCTTTTGTGAATTGCTTACGTTTCATTGTATCTTTTTGCGTAACACGAGCAAAGTGTTCTGGAGCGAAAGTTGGGATTTTTTTAAACTCAAATTTATAAGATGCATCACAAAGAGTATCACCGATAGCGAAGATACCTGGATCAAAGACACCAATCACATCACCAGCATATGCCTCTTCTACAATTTCGCGGTCTTGTGCCATGAATTGCTGTGGTTGTGCAAGACGGATTTTTTTACCTTGTTGGACATGCAAGACTTCCATTCCCTTTTCAAATTTACCACTACAAATACGCATAAATGCAATACGATCACGATGTGCTTTATTCATATTTGCTTGGATCTTAAATACAAATGCTGAAAAATGTTCATCAAAAGGATCAATTTCGCCTACACTGGCTTCTCTTGGTAAAGGACTGGTGGTCATATTTAAAAAGTGTGATAAGAAAGGTTCAACACCAAAGTTAGTCAAGGCGCTTCCAAAAAATACGGGAGTCAATTCACCTTTTGCAATCGCTGCTTCATCAAATTCAGTACTGGCGATATCTAGCAATTCACTATCTTCACGTAACTGTTCAAAAAAATGATCACCAAGAATGCTGCGGAAGGTATCATCTTCAAGAGACCCTTCTGTTACTTCAGCAGCTTTCATTCCATGATCGCCGCCATGAAACGCGATAATTCTTTTATGATCACGTTCATATACACCTTTGAATTCTTTGCCAGAACCAATTGGCCAATTCATTGCATAAGTAGAAATGCCTAATTCGGCTTCGATATGCTCTAATAGCTTAAATGGATCCATTGCCGCCCTATCCATCTTGTTAATAAAGGTAAAAATAGGGATTTTACGTAACAAGCAAACCTTGAATAATTTTTTTGTCTGTGCCTCAACACCTTTTGAAGCATCAATAACCATAACAGCAGAATCAGCTGCCATTAAGGTACGATATGTATCTTCAGAGAAATCCTGATGGCCTGGCGTATCTAGAATATTAATACAGAAATCATTATATTCAAACTGTAAAACAGAACTTGTTACAGAAATACCTCTTTGTTTTTCTATTTCCATCCAGTCAGAGACTGCATGTTTATTTGCTTTTTTTCCTTTTACACTTCCGGCTTGTAAGATAGCACCACCATATAATAATAATTTTTCAGTCAGTGTGGTCTTACCAGCATCCGGATGAGAAATGATTGCGAAGGTTCTTCGCCGCTTTATTTCATTGACATAATCTGCCATATTATTTCCTCCTGACTACAATGCGTTACTTATTATAGCATGATTTTGAAAAGAAAATCCACAGATGATGAAAAAAAAGGCAGTTTTCATAAACCACCTTTACATTTCCTCTTTTAAATCACGTAGCATAAGCTCTTGTGCGCTATCTTTCGGTTTTTTACCTTCATATAGCACCTTATATATCTCATTAATAATCGGCATCTCAATGCCGCGTTTCTGGGCTACTTCATGAACAACTTTTGCAGTACGCACACCTTCTACTGTCTTTTTATTGTTTTTCCAAAAATAATCAGCTGAATTATGGATACCTATTTCATAACCGGCTTGAAAGTTACGAGAGTGTTTACTTGTACAAGTAACTATTAAATCTCCTATTCCCGTAAGTCCCATGAAAGTTTCTTGTTTACCGCCCATGGCCACACCATAGCGGATCATCTCTGTCAGTCCTCTGGTAATCAAAGCGGCTTTTGTATTATCGCCATAACCGACACCACTTAACACACCACTTGCTACTGCGATGGCGTTCTTTAAAGCAACGCCAATTTCACTGCCGATTTCATCGTGGCCACGGTAAACACGCAAATAGTCATTTGAAAATAGTTTTTGGATGCAAATAGCATCTTCTTTATTTTGTGATACTGCACAAATAGTTGTCAACATTCGCAAGACAACTTCTTCGGCATGACTAGGCCCAATTAAGGATACAACGCTTGATAAATGTGTCATAGCATGACGAATCACCTCTGACATACGCTCATTTGTTTCTGGATGAAATCCTTTTGCTGTATTTACGATGATAACAGATTTCTCTAATAAAGTATCAATCTTACGACACATTTCCTCAACCGCAATCGTAGGTACACTGAGAACGATTACATCTGCGTCCTTAACAATCGTCAAATCCGTTGTTGCATGCAAATTGGGATGCAAAACGACACCAGGAAAAAAACGACTGTTTTGATGATGCAGTTCAACATCCTCCACTTCATTTTTATTTTTGCCCCATAAAGTCACATGAACTTTATTATCACATAATACTTGTGCTAATGCAGTTCCCCAGCTACCGCTGCCGATAACTACACACTTCATATGATCACCTGTTTCTTTCTCTTGCTAAGATACGTAATGTTGTTCCTTGAAAGCCAAAGGCTTCACGTAAGCTATTTTCTAGGAAACGTTTATAGCTAAAATGCAGTAATTCTGGATCATTTACGAATAAAACAATCGTTGGCGGTGCTACAGCCACCTGCGACGCATAATAAATTTTCAAGCGTTTCCCTTTATGGGTCGGTGGTGGAGTCATTAATTGTGCATCCATTAAAACTTCATTTAACACATTTGTTTGTATGCGTAAAACGGAAGCATCATGTACATCGTCAATCATCGGCAGAATTGTCTGGATGCGTTGTTTTTTTAATGCAGAGACAAACAGAATTGGTGCATAGGATAAGTATTGAAACTGTGTCCGTATTTCTTTCTCAATACGATTCATCGTTTTTTCATCTTTTTCTACAGCATCCCATTTATTATATACGATGATAACCCCTTTTCCCGCTTCATGTGCAAAGCCAGCAACATGTTTGTCTTGATCACGAATTCCACTTTCTCCATCAATGACAACTAACACCACATCGCTTCGTTCTATAGCGCTCATGGCACGCAATACGGAATATTTTTCAATATTCTCATACACCTTGCCGCGTTTACGAATACCTGCAGTATCGATTACTACATATTCCTTACCTTCACGTTTAAAAGGTGTATCGATTGCATCTCTTGTTGTCCCTTCAATATTGGATACGATAACACGTTCTTGATTTAAAAGAGCATTTACCAACGAACTCTTTCCAACATTTGGTCGTCCAATGACGCAGAAACGCGTCATTCCATCATAATCCTTCTGTATCTTATCTGGGAAGCTGTTTACAATTGCATCTAAGATATCACCAATTCCAATGCCATGTGCACCAGAAACTGCGATTGGATCACTGAGCCCTAAATTGTAAAACTCATAGATGCTGTCACTTTGGGCAAAATCATCTACTTTATTTACTGCAAGGATAACTTTTTTTTGTGAACGCTGTAATAGACGTGCAATATATTCATCATCGTTGGTAATACCTTCTTTTCCATTGACAACAAATAAAATCGTATCTGCTTCATCTATGGCAATTTCTACTTGCATATTAATCTCTTCACGAAACGGTTGATCGGCTAGTTGTATACCGCCAGTATCAATTACCCGAAATTCTTTTGTCAACCATTCTGCTTTACCATATATTCTATCACGTGTAACACCTGGTGTGTCCTCTACTATACTTTTTCTTTCACCAATTATTCGATTAAAAATCGTGGATTTTCCGACGTTCGGTCGTCCCACGATCGCTACGATACCACTAATCATATGCATGTTTGACCATCACAGTCAAACGCCACCTCCATTCACAGTTTTTCTTTCATCAGCTTATGTATTGCTGAAACAACTTCTTCAATCGTCATATCGGAAGTATCAAGTTCAATAGCATCTTTCGCTTTGCAAAGCGGTGATGTTTTGCGATTCATATCTTGATAATCACGTTGTTCAATATCTTTGAATATCACATCGTAATCTGCCTCAATATGCTTTTCTAAATATTCTTTGTAACGACGTTTTGCGCGTGCATTCACACTTGCTACCATATAGATTTTTAATTCGGCATCCGGCAATACGATGGTTCCTATATCACGCCCATCCATGATATATCCCTTATCCTTTGCCATTTCCTGTTGCAATCTTACAAGGTGTTTTCGTACTTTAGGAAATGCTGAAACTTTACTTGCTACCATTGAAATTTCATTTTGACGTATTTCTTTAGATACATCTTGATCATTGATATAAACATTGCCATCCGCATCAAAACTAATCTGCATATATTCCATCATATGCACTAACGCTTCTTCATCATCGATATTAATTTTTTGCTGTAATGCATAATAGCCGACACAGCGATACATCGCTCCTGTATCTAGATGAGCATAGCCTAATTCTTTGGCTAGGATTTTCGCAATTGTACTTTTGCCGGCAGCACTAGGTCCATCAATTGCAATATTTATTTTCATAAATTAAAACCTCCAGCTTTCCAAATGGAATATCCAATAAATCCTATAACAACTAATAAAACAAGAATAAGAAAACATAAAACAAAGTTTAATAACTTATTCGTTTTCTCGACTCCATCACTTAAATCTGTTAATTCTTCTTCATATTCATCCATCTGAACACGTAACTGCTGTGTTTCTTCGATGAGTTTCTTATGATAGGTGTTATCTGGCTGTACATCGTCAATCTCCTGTACATCCTCTTCTTCAACATCTTCATAAACAGGAGTTATAATTTTTTTAACTGGTTCTGTAATTATCTGCTGCGTTTGCGAAACATCAGGTATTGCTTCATCATTCGTTTCCTCAATTTCAAGGGCTTCTTCCTCCTGAATATCAGAGATTAGTGTTTCCATCGTCTCCGTAGTTTCAGGCGGAGCAACTGTTTCTTGCACATCTTCTGCTATTGAATCTTCGCGTAATAAATTTTTCACTTCTTGTGCAATTTCTTCTTTGCTTAATACAGTTTTCGGACTTTCCTGGACCATTTCTGGCACTTCATCTTTTATTTCTTGTATGTAGCGTGTACGTTTGGCCCGATTGGCGGCATTTAATTGATATAAAATATCAACTTCGGTATCTTCACTTTCACGATTGCCTTTGCGAATATTATAATCACGAACCTCTTTGATGAAATCATCAAGATACTCATTAGTAAAAGTATCATTCAGATTTTCCTTGTTTGTTTCTGCCTGATCGTCAAATGCTTTTGCTCGTTTCGGCGTTTCCTCTTCTTCTTTGATCTCCACTTTTTTGAAAACAGAGGAATCAAAAGACTTCAATAAGTTTTCAGAAGCTGCAAGTGATTCATCCTGAACGGTAGCATCTATATTATTATCCATTTCGATAGATTTTCTTAGATCTTCATATTTTTTGACCCGTGATAATTTTTCCATACGAGTTACCTCCCAATCTAACTTTTATTATATCAAAAATATAGGGTCTTGAATACTTTTATTGGGAAGTTTTTGTGAAGATTCACAAAAAGAAAAGCCGCATCACGCAGCTTTTTCCTTATTTTGCACGTCCTGAGTATTTACCGTCTGCTGTTGAAACAAGGATCATTTCATCTTGTGAAATGAATAATGGAACTTTAATTTCCAATCCTGATTCCAATACGGCATTTTTGCTTGCCGATGTAGCAGTATCACCTTTTACTGCTGGTTCACATTCAACAACCTGCAGAGCTACTTTATCTGGTAAAATAACACCGAGAATTTCTCCTTCAAACATAGAAATATTCACGTTATCATTTGGTTTCATAAAATTTAATTCCCATTTCAAATGTTCCTTAGGAATCTCAATTTGTTCATAAGTTTCATTGTCCATGAAAACCAAAGCATCCTCTGCATCATACAAATACTGCATTTCTTTCTTTTCGATGTGTGCAGGCGTAATCTTATCTCCTCCACCCCAAGACAATTCAACATTTGCACCTGTTCTCAGGTTTCTTACTTTCGCTTTTACAACCATAGCACTACGTGCAGTTTTATTCTGACTCTGTTCCAGCACAACAAAAATTTCACCGTCCTGCTGTATTGTCATACCAGGTTTTAAATCATTAGAACTGATCATAATCTTTTCACCTTTCCTTACTTATCCTATTCTATTTTAATGTATTTATCGTATTTGTCAATTTTTTTTATACAAAAACACCGATTACATAAGACTTTTAAAGCGAATATCATCAATATAGACAAGTAAGGATATGAAGCTCATCAGATATAGATAAGCATACGTGTGCAAACTCATCGAGATATTAAGAAAACTTAGAAGAGCAGCCGAAACAATCGTAAAAAGCAAAGTGCATAAAAAATCCTTAGCTTCTAACGCTTTACAATTTGCTGTTTTGTAAACACCTTTTAAAAGAAAGAGGTAAATAAGAAACCAAGGAAGTAAAACAAAAAACCGTGTATTGATAAACATTAAAACATCACCTAATAACAGAAATAAAACAAAACAAATCATACTACATAGCACATTCATCATTATCACCTAGCATCAGTTTACCCTTTTCTAGGTTTCATATGCAAAAGATACAATGCTATGACATTGTTCATCTAAATAAATGTGCATAGTTTCATTGAGACAATCTCCATTTACATATACATCTGTATCTTCCCAACGAAATTGTAATGTACAATTTGCATATGTTTTGTAAAAATAGTAAGGCTTGTTTTCCACTTCCTTATCGTCTTCCTTTGTCGAATGCGATGTATCCTGTTTCTCTTCCTTCCTTTCTATCACCTCCTTATCATGTTCATTATTGACATACTCATTCTTTAACTGTTTTTGTACGGTATGTAGAATAAACACATCCATAAGATCTTCTGATTTTCGAAGTTGGGTATACGTAACCAAACGCATCGTAAATAAAGAAATACACAATAAGATGGAAGAAAGCACCCATAAGCCATATAAACTGGCAAATCCATGATCATTTGCAGCCAAGTATGACATCTTTTTCATAATGGCCTCGTTTTAAGAGCAGATGCAGACAGCTATTATCTTCATAGAAAACAGCATTGTCAACATGTTCTAAATATATTTCGTAACCGGGTGTCTTCACAATTCGCATACGATCATAAAACAACTGAATTTCCTCATCCCCTCGTTGCAAAATCACTTTTTGATTTTGCATAAGATACTCACTAGACATAGCAGTGATTTGACGCAATTGATGGATTGCTATACAATCATCAGTGAAGCGCTCATCTCTTAACAATTGTTTAACGATTGATAGACAAGGTGGTAACAATGCAATAGCAAAGGAAATGATCAAAAGGGCTAAGAGCATTTCAATTAAAGTAAAACCATGATTATTTTGCATAGATTTCCCTTACCTTTTCATTATTTAGCTCTTGATCACTGGCATACCAAGAAGTAACCGTCATACAGCAATTGATCAATAGCAAACAACAAAGCGAGCAAAGCAATAGTAAGATCAAGGCGTCCATCAACAAAAATCCTTTTTTATCGTACGTCAATAGCGCCGCTGCCGAGTTGCAACACGATGGTTTTTTTCTTATTTTGTAGCGAGCAAGTGATTGTTTGGGCTTGTGAAATGGTTCCTTGTTTAGTGTAATGAAACGCTTTTCCCTCACAGTACATATTGTCATATACAAAAAACTCCTCTCCCGCTTGTACACCATCTGTTTGAAATTGGATGTACATGCTTTTTTTAGTAAACATGGCCTTCATCTGTGCTTGTAATAAAAAGGAATGAAGCTTTTCCGTTTCACAAGTGAATACCAATTGCCGCGATGGCTTTAAAAATGGAAAAATAGCCATGATAAGCAGTAAAATACTTATTGTTACTAACATTTCTACTAAGGTAAAGCCTTTCTCATTTTGCATAAGCTTGTCCATTGGAAAGATAGATCGTATCTCCATTAGGGCAACGCTTTTGTGTGCTTTTTAAATATCCCTTTTGAATCAATGAATCCACACTTGTCGGCGTTGTCAAATTATCTACTTCGTACAATAAGATCTGTGCATTTACAACTTCTATTAAGGCTTCACATCCTTTTTTGCGAATGATTTTTTCCTTTTGTTGAATATTCGGCAATGTCAATAAAAAGACAAGAGCAATGATGGAAAGAACGATCATCATCTCTAAGATCGTAAAGCCTTTTTCGTTTTTCATAATGTAAATCCTCCTTATATCGTTTCCAGCATTTGCAAAGGCAACATTAAAATTTGAAAGACTAAGATGACAAGCACAGCGACAAATCCATAGGCAATTCCTTGTAAGAGATAACTACATTTCTTAAGCAAATGATTCCAATACTGTTCTTGTTGTATCAGATAAAGCTGCATAGGTTTATCACTTTCTTGTGTCAACATACGCATTTGTAAACAACGATATAGCTGTTTAGATAGTAACCTCTCTGTTTCCAAAACATGTAAGAATGCTTCTCCTTGTTCTAATCGTTTTTGCATACGTTTTGCCATTTCACACATCCATGAAATCGGAACTTCTTGCAAGAACTGAAGTGCATGCATCGTCGCGATTCCACATGTATCTAATTCCTTTATATATCCAGCAAATAGATAGGAACAGTAGCAACGGATCACTTCGCTTTTTTTTGCTGCAGTGTATAGAAATCGGCCACGAATCTTAGCATGTGAAGCTAAATATAAAAAAGCAAGCAAAGCCATGATTACACATATGAAAAAGCCCATACTGCATATTTGTAAAATATGTAACAGTATTTGCGTAAGGGAGAATGCTTCCTCCATCGCAAAGCTTTCTAACATTTGGGGTATGATGGCACTTGTGAAAAGTTGTAGCATTGCAAAAGAAAGAAAGAGGATAAGCATAGGATAGGCACTTTGTCGCAGGAATTTTTTCTTAAGCCCTTCCTCAAAGTCTGTCATACGTAAAGCCTCTTCCATAGCAACAGGAAGTGAACTCATACGATAAAAAAAAGTAAAATGACGAATCCAGGGGCGATTATCTTCTTGCAAAATTGTAGAGAATTCTTCCCCTGCTTGCAGTTTATCATTTAGCCATGTAACGTCCCCTGGTAAAAAAGCTATTGCATCCTGTAATGAACACCCACTTTTTAAAAGTTCCATTAACATAGTAAATGATTCTTTATCGAAAGAGAAAGTCTTCTTGCGCTTCTTCTTGAATCGTACCTGCCCGAATTGCGCTCGCAATTTGCATTTCCATATTTTCATGCGTTGAAGGCAGTTCACCTTGCTTGAAATAAGTGATAATTTCATTCTGATCCAATACTTCATAGATACAAACCCTTCCTTTCCCTTTTCGTCGATGAAACAAACGCTGCGATGTTATACCTGTCAATGTCTGCCGCAAATCTTCTTTGCTCAAACCAAATTCATGCAAGCGATAGATCACCTCCAGACAACTTTTTGCATGAACACTTGTAAAAATCAGATGACCGCTCAATGCGCTACGCATCAGCATCCGGGCGCTCATCGGATCTCGTATTTCGCCAATCATTATGACATCCGGATCATGTCTAAGCAGTTCCTTAATCCCTTCTTCATAAGAAAAATGATGTTGTTCATTAATTTGAAGTTGCAGATAAGAGTCATCGACAATTTCAATAGGATCTTCTAAAGAAACAACGCGTTGTTTTCCACCTTTTGCAATATATTGCATCATGGCATGCAGAGTTGTTGTCTTGCCGCTACCAGTTGGCCCACTTAATACGATCAAACCGTTTCTAGCCTGACACCATGAGTGAAAAATCTGTTGTTGTTTTTTATCATCACTCAAAGTTTCCAGACAAATGCCTGTATGATTATTCAATATGCGAAGCACAGCCGTCTGCTTTTGCAACGTGGATAACAATGCAAAGCGAAATTGCAGGCATTCCCCTTGAAATTCATACTGAAAATTTCCACTTTGCGCCGTCTGTCCTAACCCAAGATCTAAATGCGCTATATATTTCAAGTAGTTAAACAAGCTCTTATCAGCCGCAGCACTATATATTGGCAAGACACCATCTTCACAGCGCATAGTAACTGATAATCCTTGTGTTGTACTAACAAAATGAATGTCTGTCGCTTGTTTTTGCAGCGCTATATGCAATATAGCATCCAGTTTCTCTTTCAACCCTATCGCCTCCTCACCTTTATATACGTTTTAAAATTAGAAAAAACGTAATTTCCATGAATTTTCTTCTTTTTTTATTAACCAATTGATAAAATAAAAAAAACAGTCAAATTGACTGTTCACATAGCTTAGCAATACGATTGACATCTTTGAAAATATCATAAAAATACTTATCAAATAAAATCACATTTTACTAGCTACATAGCGTGCATCACTTGCATACATGATTGCTGTTTCCTTGGTAATCTTATCTTGCTTGTAAGCTTCAATAATAGCATCATCCATGGTAATCATACCACTGGCGCGATTTGCTGTTATCGTATTTTGCATCTGATGTGTCTTTCCTTCCCGAATCAGATTGCGAATGGCTTGATTGCATAGCATGATTTCAAACACTGGTAACATCTTACCATCTTTCCCTGGCAATAATTGCTGAGAAACCACACCATTCAACACCATGGATAGCTGCACGCGAATCTGCTGTTGTTGTGTTGCTGGAAAAACATCAATCATGCGATCAATTGTATTAGCAGCGCCAATCGTATGTAATGACGAAAACACCAAATGACCGGTTTCAGCTGCTGTTACAGATATTTCAATCGTTTCTAAATCCCGCATTTCTCCAACTAAGATGACTTCAGGTGCTTCTCTAAGAGCCGCTCTTAAAGCTGATACATAATCCTTGGTATCATGATAAACTTCTCTTTGTGAAACAATGCTTTGCTTGTGGGTATGCAAATATTCTATCGGATCTTCAATTGTTATGATATGAGAATTACGTGAATTATTAATTTGATCAATGATACAAGCCAGTGTCGTCGATTTTCCACTGCCCGCAGGTCCACTTACCAGTACCATCCCTTTCATTTGCTTTGCCAAGTCAATTACGATAGAAGGAATATGCATGATTTTAGGATCTGGTAATAAAAAACTAACGATACGTAAGACGGCTGCAAAGGAATTGCGTTGACGATAAGCATTGACACGAAAACGTCCAACTTGAGGTATGGAAAAAGAAAAGTCATCATCGCCATTATGTATAAAATCTTCAATATCATCCTTTTTGGCAATCGTATAAATATCACGAATCATTTGTTCGGTATCTTGAGGCATAAGCCTTTTATCATCATATGGCTCAATTTTGCCATCTATTTTAATAGCGCAAGGAGAACCAGCGACAATAAACACATCCGAAGCTTTGCGTTTAACTACATCTTCTAACAATGCTTTAATTTCCATTTTCATCACCCTTATCTATCATCTGGCAGGTTTGTATAACAATCTCATCATTTTGTTTATGAAAAAGCAACTGCAACGCTGTTCCATTATTCATATCTTCCTCTATTATATAGAGATTTTCCTTTTTTGTATAATCTATTTTCATCTTTTTTAACTGTTCATCCAAATGTTTAGGTTCTAGTAGTCTATAGATATCCATAAGATTAGCCTTTGTTTCATAGTAATCTGTTGTAAATTCCATCTGGCGAATGGTTGAAACATAATAACTATTTGCTCTCACATATGTTAAAATAGCCAACATCAGCATAACTAAAATAACAAATAAAGCAAATAATGTTGGTATACCTAGTCCAAGGGGCAGTATATGATTCTTATTCGTACGCATGATAAATTTCTCCTAAAACAAAAGGTATCTCACATAAGATGACATCTTCATGCCATAACTGTATCTTGCCAGATGATAAAGCTTTATCGTTAAATATGATTTTCATATTGCCTTTTTGATAGTTCAATTCATCTTTTTTAATACTATCAAATCGCTGTTCAAAAGGCACATCAGATGCTATTTGCAATTCTTCAATAATACTTTGTGCTTGTAATACATCATGTTGTAAGGTAATGGCCGTTGCTTCTTTTTCTTTTGCCTTTAGTAAGAAACCTGCACAGATAGTAGCTGCTAAAGCAAAGAAAAACAAAATGATGACAAATTCCATTAAAAAGGAAAAGGATCGTTGCGTGTGTTTCATTCTATCCCGCCTTTCCATACAGATATATACTTAACTGTTCTTTTTTACCATCTTTCTCAACTGTAAAAAGGAAACAATCTTGCTTCTCAATTATTGTAAAAGCATCTACTTGAAACAGCTTAGTTCCTTCTTCAAAGGTAGGTTGATAACTGGAAACAGCCGTAATTTCTTTGATATAGCCATCCTGATAATACAAATAGGTTACCGTCTCTTTTTCTTTAATCTGTAAACAGGTAATAGGTTTTGTCACATAAGCAATTTGTCCCCGTGCACTGGCATGTTTCAATTTTGTATGCACATAAGCAAGCGGAAGACTAACATCTTCTTGCGATTGGATTGTTTCATTCAGACGGCGATAAGCAAATATTTCCGTAGATAATAAAGAAAAGGAGCCTGCCGCAAATAGTAGCAGTAACAATAATGAAACTAACAAATACAGATTATGATGCGTTTTCATAAATTCGCCCCTTTTTATAAACATCGATATGCGGAGCAATATTTGCTCCTTCATAATGATAATTAACACGATATTCTTCTTCATCTATCAATAAACCATAATGTTCTTTTAAATAAGCAATTGATGTAGGATATCTTCCTTCTATGCTATAACATTTTAAAGTTAATTTCTGAATGGTTTCCGTAATTTGTTGTTGTTCATTTCTTTTGTTGAAAGAAGCAGCTGATTGAAAACCAAACACAAATAACAATAAGATACCAAGAAATAGCAGTCCATGTAGTGTTTTTTGCATGTTACACCTCTATAGTGAAGAGAGAATACTCACCAGTGGTAACATGATAGATAATAAGACAACACCTATGATTACGGCTAATAACAATACGATGATTGGTTCAATCACATTAAGATAATGTTCAGTTTTATGTGATACTTCCTGTTGATATTCATCACTTAGCTGTTGCATGACCGCTTCCCCTTTTCCACTGGTAAAACCTATTTCAATTAAATTCAACGCAAGACCTTCATATAACTGTTCTTTGCGAATCACATCGCAAAAAGATTCACCTTCATTCATACCTTGAACACAAGCCTGCAACTTATCAATGATTTCGCAATTGGGAAGTAAAGAACATGCATATTGCATTGCTTCACGCAGATCAATGCCACTGCGCAAAAGCATAGCAAGTGCATACGTCAATTGCGCTAAAAGAGAAATATGACGAAGTTTTTTGAAAAAGGGGTTATGGAATAGAAATAAGGTTGCAGCATCTTCTTTTTGGCGTTTTGCATACAATAAGAAAACAATAAGACCCGCTGTTAGCAACAACAAAAGCCCAAAGACAGCCATTGAAAAAATTCTTCCGAATTGCATAAACATAACTGCTTGTGTAGATAAATCACTTCCCAAAGAACGTAATACATCTTGAAATAGAGGTAATACTTTCCATGCAACCACACCTACTACACAAAGCATCATCAGCAGTAAGATCATAGGATAGCTCAAAGCCTGTCGCAATTGATTGCTCATTTCATCCATACGCTGATAATAATCAGCTAATGATAACATCACTTCATCTAAATTACCACTGATTTCCCCGATGGAAATCATATGGATCGTGAAATCATCAAATACCTCACAAGCAGCAAAAGCATCTGCCAGTGTTGGCTGCTTTTCTCTTTCTTCATTTAACCGGCATACCAGTGTTTTCAATTCCTGCTCATCTAGCTGTTCAGCAATCAGATGAAGTCCCTGCTCCAAACCATAGCCTGCTTGAAGTATCAAACCAAACTGAAGAAACAACATATGACGGCTTTGCATATTTATGTTCATATCCATAACACCTCCTACTCGATTTAATAATAATAAACCGCATCATAAGATCCATCGTATTGAAACTTTTGTGCTGCAAAAGTTGGATCAATTCTAGTCCAAGTTTCCTCATCTACATAAATATCCGGATTGACCCATCCTTGTCCTTCTACATAAACTTCCACCCAAGCATGATATTCGATATCCGTATTTCCGCAAATCAAGCGTGCTGGAATATGGTTGATTCTCAACATTGCTGTCATCAAAGCAGCATAATCAAAACAAATCCCCCGCTTACGCTTCAGCACGTCTTTCAGATTTGGAATCATATATTTATTAGAAGCCTGCTTTGCTTTTGCATCATCATAAGTTATCGTTTGTGCAACTTTGTTGTAAATATCATGAATCCGTTTTAAATCATTATCCGCATCTTTTACGGTATCTAAAGCAAAGGAAATGATGTCATCACCTTTTTCATACCATGCAATTTGATTTGGATAACGAAAAGGTGATGTAGTTTCTTTTATATCGGCATGAAATTCAATCACATCTACGATGGCATATTGGTTTTGTTCCATATGTTGCAACACCTTAACGAGATAATTACCACTTCCCATTTGTAAAGGTAATGCCGTTGCTTCATCTTTGTGCAAATCGTAATTATATTTGGTTTCACCTTTCGCAATTTGAATTTTCACTTTTTTGTTATCTTTAAATTGTGCGTGAACATAAATATATCCATCATTGCATTGGGTATAGTCAATGATAGCTATTTTTGTTTTTAAAACATCCTTGCCCAGCTCTTTAGGATATAGGATTTGGTTTTCTGTAACAGCTGGAGATTTGGGATAGGATTCCATTGCCTCTTTGACCTTATCCTGTTGATTGGAGGAACAGCTTGTACAGAGTAATAAAAAAGCAATCAGCAAACAAATTTTTTTGTGCATAGCATATCCTCCTCACTTGTTATTCATTATACACCAAATCAAACCTTTACAAAACTAAAAGAATTGAAAAAGCCTGCTAGCATGCTGTTCATTCTCAATGGTAAAATTGTGTTTTAAACTAAGGAAGAAAAAAAACAGCAATAGCTGTTTAAAATTGCAGATAAGGATTCCATTGAAATTCATCCTTTAATGTCGTCCTAGGTCCATGACCAGGATATACCTTCAAATCGGGGTCCATGGTTTTAATGTATTTTAAAGACTGCATCATTTTAGTATTTGAACTTGTGGCTAAATCAGTCCGCCCGATACTACCTTGAAACAACACATCTCCACAAAATAAATGATCATCCCATAATAGCATACTACAGCCTTCGCTATGACCTGGTGCATCAATGTATCGGAAAGTAAATTTACCAATCGTATGCTCACCAGGGGTTAGTACTTGTGCCTTTGTATGAACGATGATTGGATCTCCTATTGAAAAATTTAATTGTGGATCGGTAAGCAGCGGTATATCCAAATCATTCATATATAATGGACAATGATATTTATTCACCAGCGTATCAACACCAGCAATATGGTCAAAGTGGGCATGTGTCAAAACGATGCCATCCACAATACCGTTTCGTTTGTCGATTGCCTCTTGCAATCTTAATGATTTACTACCTGGATCGATTACCAAAACATGATCATCATTCCATAATAAATAGGTATTTACCTGAACCATACCTAATACAAATGTTTCAATTGATTTCATATGTCTTCACGAATAAAAAAGACCGTAGTCGGCCCTTCTTATTTTTTCTCCTTATGTAATGTTTTCTTGTTACAACGTGGGCAGAACTTCTGAATCTGCATACGTTCTGGATTTTTACGTTTATTACGTGTTCCAATGTAGTTTTCTTCGCCACATTCTGAACATTTGAAAGTGATTCTATCTCTCATGTTGTCCCTCCTCGTACTTTGCTTGAAAATTATATCATACAATATGCAAGAATGCTAATACTTTTTACGAAATTAGTCGTACTTTTTGAAATATTCTTTTAAAACCTTCGGTAAAATCTGTGTTGAACAGATACTTGCCTCCTGATTGCTAGAATCGGCAGCAGAGGTTGGTGCACTACACACAAAGGCAACTTCCGGATCATCATATGGAGCATAACCGATTTCACTTACATTTGTATAACGATATTCTTTATTGTTTTTATATTCTCTTACCTGTGCGGTACCTGTTTTAGCTGCTATACCTTTATCCATGGCATTTAACTCCACACCACAATGATTTCCAGTGATACAAGCGCGGAAACCTTGCTGTACGGTCTTTAGGTAATCCAAATTACCTGAAAGTTGCGAAAGTACCTTGGTTTTGTTTTCATAAATCGTATAATTGCTGTTAACCTCACTTGCCGTATTCACCAACTTCGGCTGCACCTTTTTACCACCATTGGCAATCGTAGATACAAATTGTCCCAACTGTATTGGTGAATAGGTATCATACTGTCCGATAGAATAGTCTAGTAAGTTACCAGCCGTCTGTGTATAGCCAATGATGCCTAACGCTTCATTAGGTACATCTAATCCTGTCTTTGTCCCTAAACCGAACATCGAATAATATTGACGCATCTTGGTTAATGTCTTGGCTGTTGCCTCATTGGAAATATTTAAGGGTTGCCCTGATACATAGGTGCCACCTGCTAACTTTATAATAGATTTCCACATATAGACATTACTTGAAACTTCCAATGCACGCACCGCATCTACAACACCCAAATTCATAAATGAACTTTTTTCTTCTCCGGCGATATTCATCGTCGTATCATATTCTGTACTAGTTACCGTTTGCACGCCTTCATTCAATATCATATATACCGTGGCACCTTTTGCGACAGAACCTACCTGATAGTTATTCAAATAGGTTCCACTGGCGAATTTCGTCATCGATCCATCTTTGTTTTTAACAGCTCCACTTAATGCATATATCTCTCCTGTATTTGGATTCATTAATAAAACAAAGGCCTGGTTAAATGCCTCACGGCCACTTGTACCAGCATATTGCTTAACAATACTGGTCATGATATCATCAACTTTTTTCTGTAATTCAATATCGACCGTCAAATGTAGATTATATCCTTTCTTTCCAGCACTAATCTCATTTAAAACCGCTGTACCATCCTTTTCAAAGGTTACTTCACTCACCTTAGGGGTACCACTCAATAACTGCTCATATTGCTTTTCTAAGCCACTGCTTCCTACACGATCCGTTAAAGAATAGCCTAATGCTTCATAATATTCACGCTCTTCACTTGGAACACCTTGTTTGGTGGTAGTGACACTACCTAAGACATCACGTAATGTATCTTTATAAGGATATTCGCGTTTCCAAGAACCAAAGTCCACATCAAAACCTCGATACTCATCCTTATGCTCCATCAAATAGGCAACATCTTCATTCGAAGCATCTTCAACAATGACCTTAATTGAATTACTAGGTGATTGATTCATTAACAGATATACACTAAATGCGTTTTTATCCTCTTCACTAGCTATTTCATCTACCATTTTTTCTGTAATGCGTGAACGCACAAGTTTATCCTTATCACTAGCTTTTGTCAATGTAGCTAATTCTTCATCACTTAATAGATGATTCCCTGTACGATCTGCATTACCGTTTTCATCACGATATAAGAATAAATAGAGATCTTGCATGTCGCTTTTTGTAAATGTTTCATGCTTAATATGAAATTGTTTGGCAAATTTCTGAGCCAGTTCCCATTTTTCATTACTAGTTACATCCTTTGGCGGAAAATATGTAATGTTATGTGCAGATGCCGTTTTTACGACCAATTTGCCATTGCGGTCATATATTTCACCACGAGGTGTCTGAAACCGCTGTTGTTGAGAAGAATAATTCACCAACTTTGTTGTATAATCTTCATAATCACGCACTTGTATAAAGACCAAACGTATCGTTATTGTTGAAAATAATAAAATCACAATCATTGAAAAAATTAAAATACGTCGGTTTACAATTTTATAATAATCGTTTTGCGTCTGCAGAACATCAGAACTACGGCGTAATTTCTTATGATCCAGATCGCGAAATGGATTACGTATCATGTATTCACCTCCTGTATACCGCTTATTATAATACAAATCTCATGGAAAATGCCACCATATTGTAAAAGAAATAAATTTTGTTATAATGGTACATGAAGGAGTTGATATTATATGCTTCGCACCGAAACAAGAAGTATTCGTGTTCGTGATCTTATGATAGGAGGTAACGAGCATGTTGTGATACAAAGTATGTGCAATACACGTACCAAGGATATTGAAAAAACGGTTGCGCAAATCTTACAATTAGAAGCTTGCGGCTGTGAATTGGTACGCATGGCTATCATTGATGAAGAGGATGCAAAAGCAATCAGAGAAATTCGTAACCGCACCCATATTCCTCTTGTCGCTGATATTCATTATGATTATCGCCTAGCGATAGCTGCAGTAGAAAATGGAATTGACAAAATTCGTTTAAACCCTGGAAACATTGGATCGAAAGAAAATGTACAAGCAGTGGTAAATGTTTGCAAGCAACATCATATTCCTATCCGAATTGGCATAAATAGTGGCTCTTTAGAAAAAGACATCCATGAAAAATATGGCAAACCGACAGCTGCAGGCATGATGGAAAGTGCTAAACGCCATGTAGCAATTTTAGAAGAGTTGGATTTTCATGATATTTGTCTTTCTTTTAAATCAAGTGATCCCTTATTATGTATTGAGGCATATCGCTTAGCAAGTAATACCTTCCCTTACCCATTACATTTAGGGGTTACAGAAGCTGGTACTTTTATTGGTAGTGCTATTAAAAGCAGTATGGCATTAGGTACTTTATTGAATGAAGGCATTGGTGATACGATTCGTATCAGTGTAAATGGTGATCCAGTAAATGAAATCACAATTGTAAAGCAATTATTAAAATGCTGCGGGTTATTAAAAAACACACCAAATTTAATTGCCTGTCCTACTTGCGGCCGTACAGCATGGGATATGCAACCTGTTGTCAATGAGATAGAATCCTTTTTAACAACGATAGATTGTGATATAAATGTCGCTATCATGGGTTGTGCTGTAAATGGTCCTGGAGAAGCTAAACATGCAGATATCGCGATTGCCGGTGGCAAACAAGAAGGATTGTTAATAAAAAAAGGCGTTGTCATTGAAAAACTTCCACAGGATGAAATAGTGGAACGCTTAAAGCAGGAAATCCGATCATTTGCTGCAGAACACAAAAAAGATAATTGATATTCAAAAAAGTAGGCATTCCATTAGGATTTACCTACTTTTTTCTTATCATTTTCAATAGTTGGAACTAAGATCTAACGTATGCTGAACTATTATCATTTTTTACTTAATAAACACATAGTCTTATCTAAAAATAGCAAATGCATTACACAACTTCATTTTTTAACTTGTCCAATAAATTCGCATCAAAAACACCTTGTTTTAACATTGCGATTTCATGCTTATATGGTGCATGTCCGTCCACATAAGGTGTTTCTAATATTTTAACGACATCTTGAATTCGCTTGTTATGTACGATTGCATGCAGCTTATCATAGCCAATTTCGCCAAAGCCAATATTCGCATGACGATCCTTACGAGCACCTTGAATATTTTTTGAATCATTAACATGTACACATGCTAAACGATCTATCCCAATGATCGCATCAAATTCATTCAAAAGAAGATCAAAATCACTTAAATCGAATCCTGCATCATGCAAATGACAAGTATCCATACAAACCTTGATATTTTCAGGATGTTTCACATGATCAATGATATAGCGAATATGCTGAAAATTATAGCCAAGTTCGCTACCTTTCCCTGCCATCGTCTCGATTGCTATCTGTACATCACCAATCTGTTTCATAGCTAGATCTAATCCATCTACGATCTTAGCAAGTCCAGCATCTTCGCCGGCTTTTACATGACTGCCAGGATGTAAGACCAAAATGCTTGCTTCTAATTGTTTGACACGTTCAATTTCCTTTGCCAAAAAATCAACACCGAGTTCAAATGTTTCTGCTTTCGCACAATTTGCTAAATTGATGATATATGGTGCATGTACGATCATGCTGCTTTTTTCTATACCATGTAACTTCATGATCTCATGTGCTTCTTTTATGCGCAGTTCTTCCATTGGCTTTCTGCGTGTATTTTGAGGTGCACCTGTATATAACATAAATGCATTTGCACCATATGAAATAGCTTCTTTTACGGCTCCTAATACATATTCAGGAGCAGACATAGATACATGACTACCTATTTTCATTCGCTATTCCTCTTCTCTAACATCTTTTGTTTAGCACGTTCTTTCTTTTGACGCTGAATATCTTCTTGAATCATAGCACGTTTGGCTTTCCGTTTTAATTTTTCTACTTCCTGCTGACGCTTTTTCTTATAACCTGGCTTTACTTTTTTCTTCTTACGAGAAACAATCTTTGCAATTTCTTTCTCTAATGGGTCATCTTTGCGTACTTTCTTCTTATGCAAAGGTTCTAAATCGCACCACTGACCATTTTTTATGGTTTTATGATCAAAATGAATGCCTCGAACTTCTAACTGACGTATAGCAGTATCATCTTTTTTTTCATATAGTGCATAACAGATACCCTCATGTCCTGCTCTGCCAGTACGTCCGCTACGATGGATATAATAATCTAATTCTTTAGGAAATCCCATCGATATAACATGAGATATCCCTTCAATATCAATGCCACGGGCTGCAATATCGGTTGCCACTACATATGATTTTTGCAAATTGGACAAATCCTTCATCGCTTTCGTGCGCTCTCTTGGAGTTAAATCTCCATGCAATTCTATTACACCATAACCTGCATCTCGCATATTGCTTGCTACATTAGCAGCTTCACTTCGCGTATTAGCGAAGATTAAGCAAACATATGGGGTAAAAGAAGGTAAAATCTCTAATACTTTTTCAGCATATGTTTTATGCTGGACAGGCACTAAAATATGTTGGATCTTAGGATGAAATGCACTTTGTTCTTCAATTTGTACAGTTTGCGGATGATCCATATATTTCTTTAGAAACAAGCGCAGCTCCTGAGGAATCGTTGCTGAAAAACTCATCATCTGCAAGTCCTTGCGCATCTTCCCTGCAATCGCATCTACATCTTCCAAAAAGCCAAATTCTAAAGTCATATCAGCCTCATCCACCACCATGATATCTGCGGTATCCACGCGCAAGACCTGTTCGTTTAAAAACAAGTCCTTAATACGACCTGGAGTTCCTACAACAATATGTGGTTGAACTTTTAATTGTTCAATCATCCGGCTCTTTTCAATTCCGCCTGTAATTAAACGGATGACGAGTTTGGGATCCGCTTCACTCATCTTTTCACATCGCTGATAAATCTGTAAGGCTAATTCTCTGGTAGGTGCAGTGATTACCGCCTGCACACAAGGTTTACTGCTGTCTACTTTTTCCATAATAGGAATCAAAAAAGCGTGTGTCTTCCCTGTCCCTGTCGCTGAAATACCGATAATATCTTTTCCTTTACAAGCCATAGGGATTACCGCCTGTTGAATCGGTGTAGGTTCTATAAATTTTTCAAGTTCAATAAACATTTTTGTATGTTTTTGAAACATATAATCGCTATATTTACTCATGAATGCCCCTCCTTTTTTAAAAGCAGCTCTTCTATTATACATGAATCCTTTTTGTTGTAAATAAAAAACACTGTTTTTACTTCCTTATTATACCCGAAATTCTAGTATTTTCCTATCTTTTCACTCATAAAATACGGTATAATAACAACAGGAGGAACGCTTATGAAGGTAATAAAAGTCACTCCTCGCGGTTATTGTAAAGGTGTCACAAGAGCCATTGCTCTTGCTCGCAAAACAGCGATGGAGTATCCCGATAAAAACATTTATGTTTTAGGTATGTTAGTACATAACCGTTTTGTCATGCAGGCTTTAGATCAACTGCATATTCATACCATTGACGATAAAACGAAAACAAGATTAGCATTGCTGCAAGAGATACCATCTGGCAGTGTAGTTATTTTTACTGCTCATGGAGTTGCCCCAGCAGTAAAGCAAAAGGCCGCAGAACTTGGCTTAATTGGTATTGATGCCAGCTGTCCAGATGTTGTAAAGACACAAGCTATTGTACAAACAAAATTAGAAGAAGGATATGATGTGTTCTATATTGGAAAAGCTTTTCATCCAGAAGCTGAAGCTGTCATCTCATTAAGCCCAAAGGTTCATTTAATAACAAATATGGAAGATATTCAGCAGTTGCCTACGACAATGTCTAAGGTTTTTGTCACAAATCAAACAACAATGTCAATATTTGATATTGAAACATTATTTACCGCGATTGCTCAAGCATATCCGCAAGCAGAGTTTTGTGAAGAAATCTGCAATGCCACAAGAATCCGTCAGCAGGCCATAGCTGAGCTTGATGCTGCTGAAATAGATGTCTTATATGTAGTTGGTGATAAACATTCCAATAACTCCAACCGCCTTGCTCAGATTGCAAAAGAGCAAGGGATCGCAAATGTTTTTCTTATTGATGATGTACACGATATCACTGATGAACAATTGGCTAACTGTAAAGCTGTAGCTATTACAGCAGGTGCTTCCACACCAACCTATCTGACAAATCAGGTGATTCAGTATCTAAACAGCTATACACCAAAATTGGCGAAACCTATTACAGAGGTGGCCAAAATCTTGCAATAAGCTTAAAAAGATAAAGTACTCTATATGATAAATAGCCATCAGAATTTAACGTTTTGATTATTAAGACTGTATAATGATTGATAAAAAATCTGTGTTTCTAGCCTTATTTAGCCGGAAACACAGATTTTTTTGATTGCGCCAATTTATTTTTTATACGTTGTATATCCTGTTTTAAATCAGCATAGCCAACATGATGTGGCTGTAACTGCTTCAAAATATTTTCTTTTTTTTCAAGAACATACATCCAATATTCTGTAAATAAAGGATGTTGATCTAAAAAAACACCAAACAAAATCTCATCCTCAGTTAATGTTTGCTCACCGCTATGTACCGATAATATTTGATAATAGTGCTGTTCATGCACCAGATCCTCACCATCAATCACAAAATGATGCTCATTCAGCCATCGTCTTAAATCATCGACATGATTATTCGATTGTAAAACAAGTTGTGTACAATGATGTGCTTTTTCTATGTCCTGTGCCAGTATGGAAGTAATACTTTCCCACCCCATACCAGCGATCGTAATACAAGTAATATCATCCGCCACATTCTGTAGACCATCACTTAATACGGTATGGATCCGATCTTCAAGATGCACTTCTTTAATTGCCTTTGCGCCCCGCTGCAATGGTCCTATATGAATATCACAGGCATAAGCTTTTTCGCACTTCCCACTTTGCATCAATGCTATTGGAAGCATAGCATGATCACATCCGATATCCGCTAAAATGCAAGGGCTATTTACCATATCGTAAATAGCCTTTAATCGTTTACTTAATTTCATCTTAAGGTTTATCAACAAAATCCTTTAAACGTTTTGAACGGGTTGGATGTTTTAGCTTACGTAATGCCTTTGCCTCAATTTGACGAATGCGTTCACGAGTAACATTAAATTCCTTGCCGACTTCTTCTAAAGTTCTTGTTCTTCCATCATATAATCCAAAACGCAGACGCAGCACCTTTTCTTCACGTTCTGTCAATCCTTGTAATACGGTATTTATTTCATCCTTTAACAGCTGATTGTTCGCATATTCATCTGGTGATAAAGCCTCTTTATCTTCAATAAAATCACCCAAATGTGAATCGTCTTCTTCACCGATTGGTGTTTCTAAAGATACTGGTTCTAGAGCAATCTTCTGAATTTCACGTACTTTTTCAGGAGAAATGTTTTCCATTTTCGCTGCAATTTCTTCTGCCGAAGGATCTCTTCCTAAATCTTGCACCAATTGACGCTGAATACGTGTTAATTTGTTAATGGTTTCAACCATATGTACAGGAATACGAATTGTTCTCGCCTGATCCGCTATGGCACGGGTAATTGCCTGGCGAATCCACCATGTTGCGTATGTTGAGAATTTAAATCCCTTTGTATAATCAAATTTTTCTACTGCTTTAACAAGGCCCATATTTCCTTCTTGAATCAGATCCAAAAACAGCATGCCTCGTCCTACATACTTTTTAGCAATAGAAACAACCAGACGAAGATTGGCTGAAATTAATTTTTTCTTAGCCTCTTCATCTCCAGCCTGTATTCTTCTGGCAATTTCTGGCTCTTCTTTCGGATCCAGCAATTCTACACGACCGATTTCTTTCAAATACATTTTAACCGGATCATTAATCTTAGTATGAGAAGAATTGGCAAAAGATTGTTCTAAGCTTTCAATCTCTGCTGCTAAAGAGTCTTCCTCTTCATCTTCATCATCTAAAAAATCAATGTCGTCATCATCACCAACAAGAGCGTCGTCATCTAATAAGTCAACATCGTCTTCATCATCTTTGACAGCGATGCCGTTGTCGCTGAACCACTGCAACAATTCATCAAAGTCTGCATCACTCATATCTAAATGTTCAACCGCATCCATGATATCTTTTTGATACAGTACCTTATTGACCTGATATGCTTCCTGCAATTCATCTTTGATTTCATCTAATGTCTTATATTCCTGCAGCTGTGCTTTGGCTTTCGTTTTTTTCATATCTCTACTTCCTTCCTTGGCAGAGCCGTTCTCCGCGTTCTTTGATAAGTTGGTTTTTCTCACCTGCTAGCTTGGCTTTTTCCATAGGATCATTCACTGTTTTGATTTTTTCATTCAGCATTTGAATCTTATCATCAAGGAAACAGTCCTTAACCTTTTCTACCGCTTCTTTCAATACTTCCATATCTACCTCTTCTCTTGCTAGCTCCCAATCTGCTATATCAAGTGCTAACGTCTTGACCGTTTCTTCTTTGATGGTATCTAACAAATCAGCGATTTCCATGAGCGTATGCGTGCGATAATAATCGATGATATAGATTGCAAGCTTATTACAAGTATCATCCTTCAAAAAACCTAATTCTTCTTTATAGTAGTTGCTGGCAGAAATACCACTTAACATCTGCGAGAGTATTTCGTATTCGGCATGACTTCGTCCACTTTTGGGAAAAGTCAAAAAACTTCGTTTTCCAAATGTTTCTTTTTTCTGAATCTGTCGTTCATTTATAGCAGTATTTTTTTCCTGCATATCAAAATCAGTCAGTTCACGAAGTCGGATATAATAGCTTTCTTTTTCAAAGTCATCCTGCAGATGCTTTATGGCATCAGCCATTTCCATAGCAAATTCTTTTTTCTGTGAATAATTATCTAAATTATATCTTGTTAATAGGTATTCAAACAGAAAGTCTATCCAAGATAAGGTACGTGAAGAGAGAGCGATCAGTTCATCTTTACCATAAGCATCAATGATCTCATCCGGATCCAATCCATACCGATTATCGACGATTTCAAATGCAATTTGTTCCTGAACGGCCATCTTCCCAAACTTATAAGTTGCATTTTTTCCTGCCATATCCCCATCATAACAAACAACGATAGGAACATGAAGCATCTTTAATAATTGCAATTGTGTTTTGGTGATGGCTGTTCCTAAAGTAGCAAGCGCATTATGCAATCCAACCTTTTCAAATGCTAAAACATCCATTGCACCTTCAACCAAGAAGACCTTTTTGGCTTTTCTTGCTTCTGGTTTCGCCCGATGATAGTTAAAGATTAAATCCCCTTTTTTATAAACATCAGTTTCTGTTGTATTTATGTATTTCGCCTCGTCACTTTCTTTTATGCGGCGGGCTGTAAATCCAACAGGATGACCATCTGCATCATGAATTGGGATCATGATACGATTCGCAAACACATCTTTCATCCCCATAGAACTCATACGGGCAAGACCGGCAGCTAAAATGTCACTATCCGGTATTTTTTTTGCATGAAGGAAACGATATAATGCATCTTCTTCAGGATTATACCCAATTGCAAAGGTTTTGATAATCGCGTCAGTAAGATTACGTTTATATAAGTATTCTTTTACATGACGAGCATCTAAAGTATCTAATTGATAGTGCGTATATTCAATTGTTTCTTGATTTGCCTTATATAAGGCAGCTAAATGAGGGTCGATTTTTTTGACAGGAAGAGCCAAAGAATGCTCAATGGGTACTCCGGCATACTCTGCCACTTTATAGACTGCCTCAATAAAAGAAATTTTTTCATACTTTTGGACAAAACCAAAGACATTGCCGCCTGTCCCACATACAAAGCATTTAAAAATCTGTTTATCCGCATTTACTGACATGGATGGGTCATGATCATCATGAAAAGGGCACTGAGCAACATAATTACGCCCTTTTCGTGTTAAAGGAACATAGCGTCCTACGACATCAACAATGTCAGCTTTGGCGCGAATCTGATTAATTTCCTGCTCACTTAATCGAGCCATGCGCTACACCACACTTTTCGCTTATAGTTTGATACGTTCTTCAATATATGATACTAAATCATTCAGATTTACACGTTCTTGTTTCATCGTATCACGTTCACGTACGGTTACACAGTTATCTTGTTCTGTTTCAAAATCCACTGTGATACAGAATGGTGTACCGATTGCATCATTACGACGATAGCGTTTTCCGATACTTCCTGCATCATCATAATCACAATTTGCAACAGGCGCCAACATCTGGAATACTTCCATACCTTTTTCGCTTAATTTCTTTGACAATGGTGTAATACATGCCTTAATCGGCGCAAGGAAAGGATGCAAATGCATAACGATACGCGTATCATTTTCTAATTCTTCTTCATCATAAGCATCGCATAAAAAGGCTAACATCAAACGTTCCACACCAACGGCTGGTTCCACACAATATGGCAAATATTTTTCATTCGTTGTAGGATCTAAATATTCTAATGATTTTTTACTTGCTTCTTGATGCTGTTTTAAATCATAATCTGTACGGTCTGCGATTCCCCATAACTCACCCCAACCAATTTGAGAGTGAAAGTTATATTCAATATCACAAGTACCCTTGCTATAGAAAGCAAGTTCTTCCGGTGTATGATCACGGAAACGCAAATGCTCAGGATCTACCCCTAAATCTGTCAAAAATTTCATACAGTAGTTTTTATAATATTCATACCATTCTAAATCTGTTCCCGGCTGACAGAAGAATTCCAACTCCATTTGTTCAAATTCACGGGTGCGGAAGATAAAGTTACCTGGCGTTATCTCATTACGGAAGCTCTTACCGATCTGACCAATACCAAACGGCAGTTTTTTACGCATAGAACGCTGAACATTTTTAAAATTGACAAACATTCCCTGCGCTGTTTCCGGACGTAAATAGATGGTATTTTTACTATCTTCCAAAATACCTTGAAAAGTCTTAAACATCAAGTTGAACTGACGAATATCAGTAAAGTTGTGCTTACCACATTTCGGACAAGCTATATGATGTTCATTGATATACTCCATCATCGCTTCATTGCTCCATCCTTCGACACTGACTTCACCATTTGTTGCTTCTTCAATCAGCTGGTCAGCACGGAAACGTGATTTACATTCCTTGCAATCCATCAAAGGATCGCTAAATCCACCAACATGTCCACTGGCAACCCACACACTAGGATTCATCAAGATAGCGGATTGGATACCGACATTATATGGTGATTCCTGAATAAAACGGCGCCACCAGGCTTTTTTTATATTTTCTTTCAATTCCACACCTAACGGCCCAAAATCCCAGGTATTAGCCAAACCACCATAGATTTCACTACCCTGATAAACAAAACCACTGTTTTTCGCGTGGGCCACGACGGTGTCAAATAATTTTTCGCTGTTCATAGATACGCCCCTTTCAAAAAAAACACATCAGCTGATGATGCTTAGCGAACAATTAAAAATAGTTACAAGAATACACTATAATATAACACTTTTTAAAGGAAAATGTCAATGCGAATCGTGTGATTTTCCATGATGTTTGCGCATTTTGTTTGAGTTCTGCTTTCCTTTTGTCACCAATTCTTTTTCCACCTAGAAAACATTTGTTTACTTAAGATAAAAAAAGCCCTATTTCACATTTCATCAAGCATTCACTATTACTTTTTCACAAAAAAAATGAAGGATCAAATTAACTTGATCCCTAATTCTAATAATATTACAATAGCTATTCTTACATTGCTATGATCGTTTTTAAAAATTTTACACTTTTCAAAGATATTCCGGCGTATTCATAAAAAAATGCATACAAATCTTCAAAATTTTGATAGGTAAAAGCTTGATAGCTTTTCAAAATATCATAATGTTCCATATGCGCCTTACATAACAAACGAAATACTTTCAAATCTTCTTTAGAACGCATAGCATCCTGTTCCATACGGTAGCAGGAATGACATATGAAACCACCATCCCTTATGGAGATTGCATAAATTGCCTTTTGATTGCCACAGCGCACACAACCATCCACGTAAGGTTCAATACCATGCATACGATTCATGATTGCTTGAAATAAACATAAAATCCGTATTGGATGCGTTGTTTCTTGTAAGATATCCAAAACCGTTTGCACGACCTCAAATACATCTTCCTCAAATTTACTGGCATCTATACATTCACAAACATACGCGGCAATGCTTTGCTTTAATAGATCTTCTCGGATATGGCGATAGCCTTCGATAATTTCGGCACTACGTAATGTGTAAATACTGCGTGTTTCTTGTAAAGGCAACTGCATACGTACATGGGTGAACAATTGGCATGCCGGAGCGTTTTTGCTTTTCACCTTTTGAATTCCCCTGGCATTCACATGCACAATGCCGCGTTTTCGACAAAGCACATGTAAGATAGCATCGTGTTCACGATATTCCTGATAACGAATGATGATGCCTTCTAACTCATCCTTCATGCGTATCCTCTAATTCTAAATAGCCGAATTGCTGCAATTTGTTACTGCGATTGCGCCAATTCTTTTCTACACGCACATATAATTCAAGTTCTACTTTTTTATGAAATTTCTCTTTCAATTCTTTTTGCGCAGCTAAGCGAATGCTGCGAATCATCGCCGCCTGTTTTCCTATCAAAATAGCTTTTTGCGATGTGCGTTCCACGACAATAAGAGCCTGTAAGAAAACAGCGGTAGCTGTTTCTTCTTTTCTTTCAATAACGACTGCTACGGAATGAGGGACTTCTTCATTAGTTTTATACAAAACCTTCTCACGAATGATTTCAGCTATCTGAAATTGTTCGCCGTGATCACTCACCATTTCATCTGGGAAAAATTTCGGTCCTTCTTCTAAATATCCCTTCGTGACTTCCAGTAAGTCATTCAGATTATCCTTTTGCAAAGCGCTGACGGGAAAAATTTCTGCAAACGTGTGACGTTCTTGCCATTGTTGCAGAGTACGAATTAGTTTTTCTTTGTCTAAAAGATCAATTTTATTTAAGATCAAAAAACATGGGATATGCGATTGTTTAATTTTTTCTAATAAAAATTCATCCCCACTGCCAAAGCTTTGTGTAGCATCCACGACCCAGAAATTAACATCAGCTTCTGCAATTGCTGTATAAGCATTACGATTTAATGTTTTCCCTAGCTCATGTTTAGGCTTATGGATTCCCGGCGTATCCGTAAAGATAAATTGCGCATCCTCTCTGGTCAGTATTCCACTAATATTGTTTCTGGTTGTTTGCGGTTTCGGGGTGGTAATGGCAATCTTCTCATTTAATAGTGCATTAAGCAGTGTGCTTTTACCAGCATTCGGACGTCCGATAATAGCGATAAATCCTGATTTATAATTCATGATAGATCCTCACTGTCAAAACTCATTGGCAATAATTCCGCAATCGTTGTCACCAATGTATCTTTTCCATTGCTTAAAACAATCGGTGTATCCTTTTCTAATAGCTCCACAAGTACCTGACGACAAGCTCCACAAGGCGTGCCGATCCGTTTACCATCGCTGACAATTGCTAAAGAAACAATATCCTGCTTGCGATAGCCTTGAGAATAAGCTGCAAATATTGCACTACGTTCAGCACAATTGCTTAAGCCATAGGATGCATTTTCAATATTGGCCCCTTGAATATATGTACCATCTTTTGTCTTTACACAAGCTCCTACATGATATTTTGAATATGGCGCATAGGCATTTTTCATCGCCGCGAATGCTTGCGTTAAAATATCATCATAACATTCCATAAATTTTACCTCCTATAATAATGATACCTGAAATAGCTGCTGCTATGGATATTACCAATACAGCGGCAGCTGCATAGTCTTTGATTTTTTTGGCTTCCAATGAATATTCCGGTGAGATTTTGTCAGTAATGGTTTCTACTGCACTATTGATAAATTCAAAGGCAATCACCAGTGCGATCATAAGAATGATCACAAGCCATTCCCATACTGTTAAGTGCAAAAAGATACAGGCAATAAAAACAAATAAGCCTATCAGACATTGTAAAGCAATGCTGTGATCATGCCGAATACCATCAAACAATCCCGCAAACGCATAGCGGAATTTATTTATGAACTTTTTTAGGAACGATTGCATCTAATATCACATCCTGTAACGCAAACATTATTTTCTCATCATCTTTTTCCATATGATCATAGCCTAACAGATGAAGCAGACCATGGGTAAACAAAAAACACACCTCTCTGCGCAACGAATGACCATATTCCGCTGCCTGATCTACCACTGCTTGAACATTTATGAAAATATCTCCTAATTCATCCAGGCCTTCCATCATTTCATAAGTATCTTCTTCATCTTTTAGCGCAAAGCTGATAACATCCGTAGGACGGTCTATATGGCGATACTCACGATTGATTTCATGAATCATTGCGGGGTCCACAAAAATGATAGAAGCGTTGTAATCTTGTGATAAAGATAATATCATTTTCGTCCGTTCGGCGATTGCTACAAAATCTTTTTTATAACGATTCCAGCGTTTCTCGCTGCTTTGATTGTTGATGATAACATTCATAAGAAACACACTCTCTTTCATACTGTTTTATTATAACATGGTTTATGATGCTCTTCCTATAAGTTTTTGCATTCTTTCATAGCAATCGAATGTTTTAAGGATAAAGATGGATATCACTAATATTAAATTAAACATTTCTTTTTCATTTGCGGTATCCATATGTAAGTATTGTGATACCATTTATGTAAAAGTTCTGTATACATCAGGTAAAAATTCTGTTAAAATAAGAGTGTTTCAGAAAGGTTTTGGGAGGTTTTCTTATGATACATACCGCAGCACAGACCCTGACCCTGTCCAGCATCAGCTGGGACTTCATTATCGGAGGATTGGCATTATTCCTTTTTGGAATCCAATTTATGGGTGACGGGCTAAAGAGTATCGCAGGAGAAAAATTAAGAGATTATATCGATAAGTACACAAACAAGCCATGGAAAGGGATCTTGGTCGGTACTATCATCACTGTATTTATTCAGTCAAGTTCAGCAACTAGCGCTATCGCAATCGGTTTTGTCCGGGCAGGCTTAATGAGCTTGGAGCAATCGGTTGGAATCATCATCGGGGCGAATATTGGTACGACCATCACGGCATTTCTGATTGGTTTAAAAGTTGAAACACTGGCATTATATTTTGTCTTCCTCGGTGTCTTAATCACATTGTTTGCAAAACGTAAAAAACAAACCTATATGGGACAGATTGTCTTAGGGTTTGGGTTATTGTTTTTTGGCCTTCGTCTAATGGGTGATGAATTGAGCAAATTGGGTGAGTTGGATTTCTTTGCAAATCTAGCTACCACCATGCAGGATCAACCAATTTTAGGATTCTTGTGTGGTATTGGAATGACTGCTGTTGTCCAATCCAGTAGTGCCGTTGTCGGCATCATTCAAAAGATTTATGATTCTGGTGCCTTGACATTGACGGCGGCTTTACCTTTTGTTTTTGGTAGTAACATCGGTACGACCATCACGGCTGTGTTTGCTTCAATCGGCGGCAGTATTTCTGCCAAACGAAGCGCTGCTGTTAATGTTTTGTTTAATGTAGTTGGTTCTATCTTATTTATGTTCTTATTACATCCTTATGTAGATCTGATCACGAATTTGAGTACCACATATCATATTTCCCCAATGATGCAAATAGCGATGGCTCACATTTTGCGTACCTTAGTAATTTCCATTCTCGCCTACCCTTGCATCAATATCATGGTCAACATCATAAAGAAAGTGATTCCAGGAGAAGAAGAAAAAATCGAACTCAATTTGGATGTACTTGATCCCAAACTGGCCGCATCCTTGCCAGCTGGAGCTTTAGGTGTTAGTAAACAGGTTACCGTGAAAATGGGTGAACTAGCAGCTGATTGCATTCGCGCAAGTCAAGATTATTTTAATAAACAATCCGGCAAGTATTGCAATGCCTCTCGACAATATGAAGATGCCATCAATTCTCTGGATGCCAAGATTACAGATTATCTGGTAAATATTGCTCATAATAGTTTGAGTGAGCATGACACGGATGAATTTATTTCCAATCTGCAAGTCATTAAAAATATAGAACGTGTCGGTGATTTGACAATGAATTTAAATGAATTCTTTGAATTAACCTATGAGGATAAAGGAAACTTTACCGATGAGGCAATTCGTGATGTGAACGAAATGTATGCAACTGTTTTAGAGATGAATGAGATGGCCTTGGCTTATTTCACAAGTCGTGATGAGTCTTATTTGAAAATGTTGGATGATAAAGAAAATTATTTGGATCTTGTTGAAGAAAAAGCTCGCCAGCGTCACTTCAAGCGTATGGCTGGTGAAGTCTGTGGATCCGGTGTTGCGGCAAGTATTTATGTTGATATCCTTGGTACCCTAGAGCGTATTGGTGACCATATATGGAACATTGCAAAAGAAGATAATGAACCTATCCCAATGCACAAAACATTAGCCGAACAAGCCATTTAATTGTTTTATCATGATGAAGACCGCTTCAGTCAAGAAACGGTCTTTTTTTTACAACATTTTTTCAGAACCTTACCAATGCTGTAAGCCTTTTTCTGATATTACTTCTATCATCCTTATCCGAAATCATAATGCTGCCCTTTTACCATATAAATGATATGTTCACAAATATTTTTTGTATGATCTCCAGCACGTTCGATATTTCTAAGCATGGCACTTATTTCAAATAGTTCTACTACCAGCGTTTCATTCGGATGTTGCAACAAATTCTGTTTCAGTTCCTCATACAGTTGGTTAATGCCTTCATCTTTTTTAGGAAGTTGAAAAGCTGCTTTTACATCACGTTGTTCATATGCCTTTAAAGTTTCTTTCAACATTTCAATAAAGCGTTTTTCCATTGCCGCCGCATATGCCATCACGTTTTCTTCTAATACTTCAGATTTAATTAAAAAAGCCGCAATATTTTTAGCATAATCTGCAATTCTCTCTAATTCACTGGCTATTTTTATATCTGCCACCACTTTGCGCAAGTCACTGGCAACCGGTGATAATAAAGCTAAAGAGCGCACGGATTGATCATTGATTTCTTCTTCTAAATGATTAATAAAATCATCTCCCTGCACTATATCCAGAGCAATTTCACGGCTTGGTTTTTCCAAAACACAAACAACTTTTTCATGCATTTGTACAACACTTTCTGCCATCCTTTTAACACTATCTTCATTAACTTCTAGCTCTTTTTCAATTTTAACCATAATCTGACCTCCTATCCAAATCGTCCGGTGATATAATCTTCTGTACGTTTATCATCCGGCTGCTGAAAAAGTTTGCTTGTTTGATTACATTCAACAACTTCACCCAAAAGGAAAAATGCCGTTTCATCACTGATACGTGATGCTTGTTGCATAGAATGTGTTACAATGACAATCGTATAGTCTTTTTTCAATTCTTCCATTAAATCTTCAATCTTGCTTGTCGCAATCGGATCTAAAGCACTGGTCGGTTCATCCATTAAAATAACTTCCGGTTCCATAGCGATTGCACGCGCAATACATAGACGCTGCTGCTGACCTCCGGACATTCCCAAAGCACTATCCTGTAAACGATCTTTAACTTCGTCCCATAAGGCGGCTTTTTTTAACGATTGTGCAACAATATTATCCAAAATTTTTCTTTTTTTTATGCCCTGACAACGCGGACCGTAAGCAATGTTGTCATAAATGGACATAGGAAAAGGATTTGGTTTTTGAAAGACCATGCCAACTTTTGTACGTAAGTCTACAACATTCATTGAAGCATCATAAATATCAACACCATCTAATGCAATACTCCCTTCAATGCGACAGCCTTCAATTACATCATTCATGCGATTTAAGCAGCGCAAAAAGGTTGATTTGCCACAGCCACTGGGGCCAATCAATGCAGTGATATGATTTTTTCTTATCGTAAGATCCACATTTATCAATGCTTGTTTTTTTCCGTAATATAAGTTCAATTTCTCTACTTGAAATATCTGTTCATCCATGTCTTTTCTCCTATCTTTCCATATTCTGTACACATAAAACGATTTACCATCTTCAGGGTTTTCCATTGCTTCTTTTTCAATACCAGGCTTTATTGAAACGCCGGCTCATCAATTTCACCAAGAGATTTAACATGAATACAAACACCAAGATCACAATTGAAATCGCACAAGCTAATTCAAAATTGGGTTGCTCACTACTCATGATGTTATAAATATGTACCGCAAGTGAAGTACCTTGGGAGAGCAGCGTTGGACTATCGTTAACATAGGTTCCCATCGTATATATTAATGCGGCACTTTCTCCGATAACACGACCAATACTCAATAAAACACCACTCAAGATGCCGGGAACGGCACATGGCAACACAATTTTAAAAATTGTCTGACTTTGGTTAGCTCCTAATGATAAAGAAGCATCACGCAGTGTTTGCGGAACGATTGCTAATGCTTCTTCGCAAGAGCGAATGATGATTGGTAATAAAATAATGGCCATTGTCAAAGAACCTAATAAAACATTCGTTGTATCAGCTCCTGCTAATTTTGTTAATGGGAATAATACAGCGACGCCCATTAAACCAAAGATGATGCTCGGGACTCCTGTCAACATCTCAATAGCACTGCGAATCCCTGAAGTGATTTTATTCTTAGCCGCATATTCATGCAAATATATGGCTGCGCCGATTCCTAAAGGTAACGCAATCAATAAGCTGATTATAATGAGATACAATGTTGTAAGTAATGAGCCACGAATACCTCCACCAGGTGTTTTGAAATAGATTTTATTAATTGAAACGGCATCTTGATCTAGCAATCTTGCTACTGTTTTCGCATCTTGTGAAACGATATTGCCAGCTAAGCGTGTAGTTCCCTGTGTTGTTTGATAGGATAAGTTTTCTAATAAATAGCCACTTTCAGCACTTATGGAAGGCTTATTTTGACGACTTTCATCCTTAAGATGAGCAAATGGGGAAGCATCATCTATTGCTTCTACAAGAACGATAGCCTCATTATTTTCATTTCTAGCATCAACGAATCCAACACCCCAACGTTCACTCCAATACATATCATCCGAGGCATCTTCAGGTGATTTATACGTACTGGGATGATTGTTTTTCTCCTGGATACTCGTCATGTAGTTTTTTGCCCAATAATCGCCTGTTAATAATTTCATTCCAAGCATACCACTACCTTTACTAAAGATGAATATGAAGATACTCAACAATAACAATACACATATTGCACTGGATGCATATGTAAGCATGTTCAATATACCATCCGTAAAACGACGTTTATTTTTTTGATTGCGCATAGTTTCATTCATTTTAATTTCCCTACTTTCTTCTTCACTAGATTCAATATTAAATTTGACAGTAGTATAACCGCCATCAGTACCAATCCAGCAGAAAAACGTATATCATAATCTAAACCGGTCGTTTCTTTCAAACCGGCCAACATGGTCGTTGTTAAAGTACGGGTAGTATCAAACAAATGAAAGGTTGGGCCGAACATCTTATTCCCTGCGACCATTGCAACAGCTGTAGCTTCGCCAAAGGCTCTGCCAATACCTAAAATGGCGCCTGCGAAAATACCTGATTTCGCTGCTGTCAAAACAACCTTAAAATGCGTTTGTGTTGCTGTAGCTCCTAAGGCCAATGAACCAAGCTCTATTTCCTTATCGACAGAGCGAATAGCCGTAATACTTAAGGCTGTAATTGTAGGGAAAATCATAATTGCCAATAATAGAATAACAGCCAATAAAGAACTTCCCCCTGCTGTAACAAAACCGAAATTAGCAGCTAAGGAACTAACAAGCAAAGTGATCGTACCAGAAGCAAATACGCCATATACGACAGAAGGTATAGATGCTAGTAATTCGATAACAGAACTCAAAAGTACGGCAATACGCTTTGGCGCTATTTTTGCGATATAAAGAGCAGTGAGCACGGATATCGGAAAGGATAGCAGCATAGCCCCAAAAGCAGAAATGAGCGTATTAACGATAATAAATCCAACACCGTAAATCCCCTGATCTTGGCGCCATGTCATACCAGTTATAAACGGAAGAAAATCAACACTGCCATACGTATAATTGGGAAGAAAAGGTGCTATGCCTTTGATACTGATAAATACGATGATCACTGCAATCGCGCTGGATGCTAAAAGTGCCATCATCAAAAAGAGTTTTTTCATCCTTTGATCTTTTCTTAATTTCTTTTGATTCTCTATTGTATTAATATACTGTTTTACATAACTCTTCATTTTTACCCTTCCTCTTATCATAGGAAAGAACAGCTCTTCATTTCCCTTTGAGCTGTCCTTTTCAAACACGAATTATTTTACATCTTCCCAATTCGTAGTTTCACCAGTAAAGATTGCTTTTAGCTGTGCCTGTGTCAAATTGGCAAAGTCGTTATTCTCTTTATTTACAACAGCCACAACAGCATCAATACAGTATTGTCCACTCTTCATAGCTTTCGATATATCACCATCTTCTTCCTTAAAGGCACGTGATGCAAAACCGATATCGCCACGATTTGCTCCATCTTTTTCTGCACCTAATACACGTTTTGTAGCATCTCCACTACCCGAATGATTCATAACAAATTGGAAATTACCTGCCATTGGTGAAAATTGTTCTAGTGCAGCTTTTAATGTCTTTTCCACAGAAGTGGAACCACATGTCGTAATGGTAATTTTTGAATTATCTTTTGTTACAACTGGATATTTTTTCGCTAGTTCATCCCAAGATTTTGCTTTGCTCATATCAACTTCACCGCCGTTTTTCGCGACAACTGCCATACCTTCGCTGGAATTTTGAAGATAATCCAAGAATGCCAGTACCAACTGTTCTTTATCTGCACTGCCAAAATCATTTTTGGCTCTTGTCACAAAGTTGAATGGTCGCTGCAGTTGATAAGAACCATCCAATACAGTTTCGCTGCTTGCTGTCACACCCTCAAATTGCAAAGCTTTGACATTGTTCTTGGCAAAGTCTGTAGATAGTGATGTATAACCGATACCGTTTTTATCAGCACCCACTTTCGCCGCCATATCATCGTTACTGGAAACCTCATTTGCCTGCTTTGTCAGCTTTCCTTCAAAGTCTATTCCTTTCTCAAAAGCTTCTCGAGTTCCACTTGATGCATCTCTTGTATACACCTTGATAGCACCTGTGACTTTTCCTGCATCATCACCTGTTGCATTTCCACAACCTGCTAATAATCCTAACACAACTAAACTTACAAATATTTTTTTCATCTTAACCTCCATCTAACCGTTTTTTTAACGGCAACATATTCCTCCTTGAATACGCTCTTATCTTAAACCATAAATATAAATAGACCATCAATGTCGTGTTAAGCATTTGTTAAATAATTGTGATAATTACACTCTTTATAAAAAAAGAAATCATTCGGGTAATCACTAATACATTGCTTATTACCTTTCCTGTTTTTCTTACCAGCTATATAGAATTTTCCAAAATTTCCTTGCCAAGTTTATGTGATAATGCTATAATATGACAGCAGTAAAAACATGTCGCGTTCGGCAAGCGGTTAAGCCACAGCCCTCTCAAGGCTGTACCACGGGTTCAAATCCCGTACGCGATACCATGATAAAAATAAGCCCGAGTCATCGAGCTTTTTTTATGCGCGTTTAAGTATGAATCATTTTGATTTCGCTTTATACAAAATCATCTATTCATGTTAGCCTTTATTATTTTACGAACACATCATAAAACAATAATTGTGATAACAGATTTAACATGCATCAGAATTGTCGATACATGGTTTAATCACATAATCCCTATCTGGTAAATTGGATTTTGTCAAAATAGTCTTTGTTGCGACATTATTTCTTTTCATAGGTCTTCTGCCATCTGCTTTTATGATAATCCTACCATTTTTTCTTCACATTCAATATACTTTTCTCATAACTGCTTACGGAGCTATATATTACAACTATAAAAATAACAAAAAGACACGCTTATGTATGATCACTAGGAAAGAAACCGGTTCATTTATTTTATAAACTTGATGGTCATTTCATAATGTAAGCGTGTCTTTTAATTTTTTAACTTTATCCGAAATAAGGTTCCTTTGCCATAGGTGCTTTCCACTTCTATGTTACCGCCATGTGCCTCAATGATGGATCTGACGATCGGCAATCCTAAACCGCTACCACCACTTTGACGACTGCGTGCATCATCTACACGGTAAAAACGATCAAAGATTTTTTCCATATCCTTCTTTTGTATGCCGCATCCTTCATCCTCTACTTCAAGGATGTAATACGTAGTTTCCATACGGGTACGTAAGGTAATGGTACCGGAATCACTATATTTAATCGCATTGCTTAGCAAATTTAAGATTACCTGAAGCATTCTTTTAGGATCACAAAAGGCATATTCTAATGTCTGATAGTCCTTTTGAATGTTCAGTTGCTTTTTTTGCGCATTTTTCCATAAAGAATCGCATGCCTTATCAAATAAAGCACAAACATCACATTTTTCACGCTCTAAAATAACATTAGACAATGATAACCGTGATAACTGTAGCAAATCTTTGACTAAAACATCTAAACGTTGTACTTCCTTTGCCATCTGTGATAAAAACTCTTTTTCCGTGATGGGATCATCAAAATCATCACGGTTTAAGATTTCTACCATTCCTTTTAATACAGAAATAGGCGTTTTTAATTCATGAGAAGCATCAGCAATAAAACGTTTCTGCATCTTTTCCCCTTCCAATGTCTTCGATATATCTTGAAACAGTACCAAACAACCGCTATATTTACTTTTCGCCAATACCGGTATGCTGATAGCTTGAAATTCTACTCCATTGATATTTATGATCTTATCCATATCACGTTCCAAGATAAAAGCATCTTTAATAAATTCACGTACTCCATGAACAAAGGGATTATCTAAATAAGTTAAAGGCTCTAAATGACTCATGCATAACGATGCTATATTGTTATGCATGACAATGTTACCAAATTGATCAATCAGCAACATGGGAAAAGGAATACTTGAGACAATTGTTAATAACTGTTTATTTTTCAAATGTGCATCTTTAGCCGTAGAACGTATTTCCTCTTGTAATTCCTTATTTTCTTTGCTTTTTTTAGATTCATACTGCTGTTCATAAACCACTTCTACAATATATAATGAGATGGCCAATAATAACAAAATCACATATACATTCCATTGTGTCTCATACGCTAGCAAAGCATAGCTGCAAGTCAAAAGAATAAACCATGCATATTTAGGCAGTTTCATGCAATTCCTCCAGTAAATAGCCTACACCTCGACTGGATTTGATATGAACATTAGAACCTTGTAATTTTGTGCGCAATTTAAAGACATGTACATCAACGATGCGCGTATCCCCATCATAATCAAACCCCCAGATATCATTTAAAATGGCATCTCTTGATAAGACGATGTTTTTATTAGATACAAAGTACTCAAGCAAGTCAAACTCTTTTTTCGTCAACGTTAAAAGCTCATCTTTCAATAAAGCTTCACGTCGCTTTAAATTGATACGTAACTCTCCAATTTCCAAGTCTTTTTCCATTCGTTTGCTCTGACGTTTCATATGAGCATTTACTCTTGCTAATAATTCTCGTGGCGAAAATGGCTTTGTGACATAATCATCCACACCTTGATCAAATGCATAAAGTATATCGGTTTCATCATCTCTAGCTGTCAGCATGATCATCACGCTGTCTACATGCTGTGTACGTAATTTCTGAACGATTTCGATACCGCTGACATGGGGTAACATCCAATCAATGATTAACACATCAAAAGGTTGCTTTAAAGCAATATCCAATGCTTCTTGTCCATCCCCACTTTCTACGATCGTGTGTCCAGCTTTGCGCAGATCATAAGAAATGATCTTACGAATATTTTCTTCATCTTCAATCAGTAAGACTTTTGCCATACCTTTCTTCCTCCTGTTCATAGCGTTCAATAATCTTTTGAACCAGTGGATTACGGACAACATCAAGACTTGTCAGTTCCACAAAGGAGATTCCTTCAATTCCTTCCAACAGCTGTTTTGCATTTAATAAACCACTGTCCTTTTTCTTAATCAAATCAATCTGAGTAACATCCCCTGTAATGACGATACGAGAATGAAACCCCATACGGGTAAGAAACATCTTCATCTGCGCTCTCGTCGTATTTTGTGCTTCATCTAAAATAATAAAAGCATTATCCAATGTACGACCACGCATATATGCTAATGGCGCGATTTCAATCACTTCTTTTTCTAACAATTTTTCTACTTGTTCCTGTCCTAAGGTATCATATAATGCATCATATAACGGGCGCAAATAAGGATCAACCTTTTCCTTTAAATCTCCTGGTAAAAACCCCAGATTCTCACCAGCTTCAACTGCTGGACGCGTTAAAATAATCTTTCGTATCTCACCCTTTTTTAACAGACTAGCTGCATATACAACAGCTAAATAGGTTTTACCCGTACCGGCCACACCACTGGCAAAAACTATTTCTGATTTACACATGCATTGAAATAAATAACGTTGACCAATCGTTTTTGGATAAATCAATTTTCCATTCACTGTTTTACCAATCGGTTTTTGATAGGTCAAAGAAAGTTCATGCAAACGATGCAATTTCGCCAAACGGCATACATATTCAATATCTCTAGGTTGTACATCTAAATGCTGTTCCATCATTTGAAAAATGGCCTTAATGATTTCCTCAATTGTCGCAAACGTTGTTTTATCATCGCATAAGACACTTAGCTGATTATTACGCATAATCATTTCACAAGCAAAGGCTTTGCGTAAGATTTCCAAGTTTTGATCCTGGGCACCGCATAATTTCACGATCCATTCCATGGGATATTCTTCTAAAGCAATAGCATAATTTTGACTCATACAGACTCCTTTATTTTTATGGTGTTGTGATATCTTGTAGTAAAGTATAATGAATCACCATCTTTATTTTACCCATATCCTTGGAGAATTGCAAAATATTTTCCTTATGAATCTTATCATCTTTATGAAAATCTTGACTGACCTGTGCTCTGGCAGCCATTAACAGTTCAAAATATTGAAAAGCCTTCGGCATTTTGGTATCATCCATGCTTACTGTCACATCTCGCCATGTGTATGCGAAGACCCGCCCTTTTACATAAACTTCTTGATTTTTACTTTTACTATCAGCGATGACATTGCTGACAAGAACATCGCCTTTATGCACAAATTCATTTACTTTATGCACTTTATTTCCATGCTGTATATCAAAACGAGCAATGACGCCATCTTGTTTGGCAATGAGTTCACGATGATGCAACGTTTCCAAAGTGGCGAATTCTTTAGGTGTATACGTGATGATATAACGGCTGCCTCGCTTTTCTATTTCCAACCAAGCAATTTCATTCTCTAGTTTCTTTTTTAAAGCTTCCTTTAATTTATTTTCATCTTGATGATGAAATGGTGTCGTATATCCCATCTGTTTTAATGTTTTTTGAATCAATATGCGACTCTCGTCTTTTTCTCCCTTGATTGTTACCTCAAAGATAGTAGAACTGAGCCCATACCAAATAAGAATGGCTGCTACCACACTCAAAAGACGTGCTGGTTTTACCATACTGCGTAACAAATACCCTAACATCCCAGTCGTTGTCAAAAGAACAGCCTTCGGCAATAAGCGATAAATCGTATGCCGCTGTAAAACAGATGTGTAGAATTGAATTTCTCTTTGATGTATCGTAATGTCATATAGTTCAAGATTTCCTTGTTTACAAATATGCAAAAAAGCACTTGCATCCATCTGTACTTTCCATTTATCAAGACCAAGTTTTTTTCTAGCTTTCATATTGGAATGTCAGTTCCAGGAAGCAACCTTCCAGGAGCAGTTCCTCCTTTTCCAATGCCAGCATATGCAACTTATCTCCTCTGATTGAAATTTCCATCTGCGGCATTCGAATCTTTATGAGAGTTTCACTGACCAAAAGTACCTCTTGATAATGTTCAATTGTCATCTGGTTTTTATCAATGGAAAGCATGTCGTCACCTCTATACAAGATACGTTTTTGCTTTTCTATTTATGACTGTTTCTCTTCCGCCTCCTTCACATCTTTATTATAAAGAAGAATAAAGAGAGGATTTGTTATAATTTTGTTAATTTTTTGATACGATGAGCTTACTACCAAAAAAACAGAAAGTTTTTCAGTTTGTTTGTAAAAAATAGCACATACCTTTTATATAGGCATGTGCTATTTTTATAAAACTTTGCTTAAGAATTCTTTTGTCCTAGCATTTTGAGGATGTAAGAAGACTTCTTCTGGTGTTCCTTGTTCTGCAATTATGCCGCCATCCATAAAGAAGACACGATCACTGATTTGTTTTGCAAAGCCCATCTCATGCGTTACTATGACAATTGTCATTCCCGTATCTGCTAGTTCCTTTATGACCTCTAACACATCTTTGACCATTTCTGGATCAAGTGCACTAGTTGGCTCATCAAATAAAATCACATCCGGTTGCATTGCCATCGCACGTACAATTGCTAAACGCTGTTTCTGTCCACCTGACAACTTTCTTGGAAATTCATCCTTCTTGTCTAAGAGTCCAACTTTACTTAACAATTCACATCCCCGCTTTTCTGCTTCTTCCTTAGACATTTTCAATTCTAGACAAGGAGTGATGGTAATATTATCAAGCACACTGAGATGCGGAAACACATTGAAATGTTGAAAGACCATTCCGATTTTTCTGCGGTGTAAATCTAAATCTACGCTTTTATCCGCTATATTAACACCTTCAAAAATAACTTTGCCTGAAGTAGGCACTTCTAGCAAATTCAAACAGCGTAAGAAAGTACTTTTTCCTCCACCACTAGGTCCGATGATAGACACAACTTCCCCTTCATGAATTTCTTCGGTGATTCCTTTTAATACTTCCAACTCACCAAAACGTTTGGTTAGATTCTCTACACGAATTAAAGCTTCTTTAGTCACTGACACGCATCCTCCTTTCCATATATTTTACAAGTTTACTTAAACTGTAGGTAACAATCAGATAAATGATGGCCGCAATCGTCAATGGTTCTAATGAGAAATAGGTCGCTGTCTTTACGATATTGTTAACACTCATTAATTCACCGATATAGAAAGAGGAAGCCAATGATGTTTCCTTTACCATCATAATAAATTCATTTCCTAAAGAAGGAAGAATGCTCTTAATAGCTTGTGGGAATATGATTTTAACCATCATATGCTGATTACTCATTCCAAGACTTTTGGCAGCTTCCCACTGTCCTTTATCGACAGACAGAATACCACCGCGAATAATTTCAGCAACATAAGCACTACTATTAATGATTAAAGCAACAATCACACTGACCAGCATCGGAATATCACTGTTGATAGCCGCAAAAATACTTACAAACAACCATAATTGCAACAACAGAGGTGTACCACGTATTGCTTCTACATATGCACTTGATAATAATTGTATAAAACGATTCTTGCTCAATTTGATGAGAGCGAAAGCCGTTCCAATCAATGTACCACCTAACACGGTCACAAAGGCTAATCCAAGTGTCATACCCAAACCTTCTAAAAACATTGGCCAATAACGTACAGCAATTTTCCATGTTCGTTGGAGAAAGTTTCCTTCAATTTTTTGTTTATCGTAATTTACAGCAGCCTGATACCATTCTTCATATAACCCCTTATCTCGTACCTGCTGAATGATTTCATTCGTTTTATTTAATAGTGCAATTTCACCTTTAGGAATACCGACTCGTGTTCCCATATAATCAGGATTTAGTTTAAAGAGCAACTGTTTGCTCATGTGGATACCTTCATTCTGTTTTGCAAAATCCTGTCCGGTACCATAAGCGCAGGCAACGGCATCTACACTGCCATTTTTTAATAGGTTTATACCATCATTTAATCCGGTGATATATTGAATGTTGGCCTCTTTCAGTTGTGTCTTTACATAATAATCTTGTAAAGAACCTGCCTGTACTGCAACCTTTTTTCCTTTAAAATCGCGTAGTTTTGTATACACATCTTTTTTATCTGCCTTAATTAGCAATCCCTGCCAGCTGGATTCCCCATTTTCATCATAGTAAGATTCACTCATTTCCATCGCATCCATTCGCTCAGGCGTTTTGGTAATGCCGGTGATTGCCATATCAATCTGACCATTTCCAAGACTTGCCAATACAGCATCAAAATCCATTGCCTTAATGGTCAGTTTGACCCCCATCTCATCAGCAATATATCTGGCAAAGTCCATATCACTACCGACGTATTGATCTTGTCCTGTTTTCGTCGTATCGATAAATTCATTCGGTGGAAAGTCTGGTGAGGTTCCAACAATCAGTTCTCCACGTTCCATGATTTTGTCTAACAGTTCCCCTTCACCATTCGCCTTGGTGCTTTCTTTTGCCTGTATCTGTATTAAAAAGCTTCCACAAAGCACGCTAAGTAGGATAAATAAGGTACTTATTTTTGTGAATTTCTTCATCATCATCTTCCTTTCTCACTCATAAAATAAAAACGCCGTCTCTATTCCAGAGACGACGTTTTATCGCGGTACCACTCTAGTTATTCCTATAATCTATAGGAATCCCTCAACCTGTAACGCTGGTCAGCGGTTTCTCCTACTAAGTTCAAAGAAACACTCCCAGATGCGTTTCCATTATCACGTTACCGTTGAACTTCCACTCTGTTTCAACTCGCTGTTGGTATATGATAATGTACTCTTCTGATCATGCGATTTTTTATAAGTGGCTTTATCATACTGGATTCATTTTTATTTGTCAATACATAATAGAAAGTTTCTATAACGATTCTTAAAAAATCATGCCCATTTGTTTTTATGCCAGTAACAAGATAATAATCGAGGAAGAGAGAATAATTAATTTCCGTCCTCTCACACCACTGTACGTATGGAACCGTATACAACGGTTCAAAACAATACAAAATATGCTTGAACTGAAATCGATTTGCTTTGGTTCTTATTCCTAGATACAGAGATTTGCCTCGACCTTCCTTCACCTCACGATGAACACCCTTGGTTCTGGCTAGTGATTGACGACTGTGATGAACGCCTCCACCGTACTCTTTTACCACCTAGTTATGATCCATGCCAAGAACACGAAAAAAACATCATGCTAGCACACATGATGTTTCACTGATTATTTACCAAAATAACGGTCTAATAAGCCTTTAAATGCTTTGCCATGACGTGCTTCATCACGTGCCATTTCATGAACCGTATCATGAATCGCATCTAAATTAGCAGCTTTTGCTCTTTTTGCCAAATCAAATTTACCTGCTGTTGCGCCATTTTCTGCATCTACACGCATACGTAAATTCTTTTCTGTAGAATCACTTAAAACCTCACCCAATAATTCAGCAAACTTCGCTGCATGTTCTGCTTCTTCAAAAGCCGCTTTTTCATAATACATGCCGATTTCTGGATACCCTTCACGATGCGCAACACGTGCCATTGCTAAATACATACCAACTTCACTGCATTCCCCTTCAAAGTTCATGCGTAAATCGTTCATGATATCTTCACTGGCACCCTGTGCAACGCCAAGGACATGCTCAGCAGCCCAACTCATTTCACCTTCTTGTTTCGTGAATTTTTCAGCAGGTGCTTTACAGATTGGACAGAATTCAGGTGCTGTATCACCTTCATGTACATACCCACATACACTACATACAAATTTAGCCATTGTAATATTTCCTCCTTATAGTATGTTAATCGATTATATTTTACAACATCCTAAGCAAAATGTGAATGCATTTGCCCTTTTTCTATCCCAAGTTTATCCTATAGTGTATATCTGGATAATCATCTTCCTTGCTTAAAAAAACGATGGCATCTACATACCATCGCTTTCCTCATAATGACATATTTTTACGTTGAAACAACACATTTGCAGCACTAAAACAACCAATAGCAATGAGTAACAAAATACCACTCATATACCAGCCTTTAGCTGCATTGACAATTAAAGCATCTCGATCAAACAACGTCATAAGCGTTGCATATTTCATATTTTCTAAATTCCCCTTCATGTTTGCCAACATTTGAACGAGTATAAAGTATATTCCAAATCCTGCGCCAAAGGTTGCTGCCTGCCGATATTCATTGCAGATACAGGAAAACAAGAAACTAATTCCTGCCAGTGCCATATGCAAACACAACACACCGAAATTCAACCGCAGATAGGCTGCCACATCTAAATCCTGAGGAAACATAAATGAGCTACACACTAAACCTAGTAGCGTACAATACGCAATCAGCAAGAGCAGATTGGTAAGCAAAACAAAACATTCTGTCCGCCACACACAGCCACGTGTACTTCCCGAGGATAAAAGATATGCCATAGATCCATTATCAACTTTCTTGGCAATGTATTTTAAAGATAACAAAACCGTGAACAAGAAAGGAAATACGATCATTAACATTCCGTATAGATAGGTTGATAAAAAATGCACCAACGTAGCGGTGGAACCATTCATGCCCACCATTGACATGATTTCCGGCATCATTTTGGCAAATTCATCCAATGCACTTCCTAAAGAAGGATCAAACATCGTTAACATGATAGTCGTATACATCGTAAGGATCAAGCAGAAAATCAATAATAATTTCCAGCTATTCTTCATTTCAGTCACATATAACGCTTTATTCACCATGATGCTCACCTCCATAATATTGCATAAAGATTTCTTCCAAGCTTTGATGAGTAACATCAATATCTTCGACTTCATAGTGAGACAGCGTTTGAATGAGCTTAGCTAGATTTTTATGAATTTCAACTTCTACCATATGCTTATGCATTGCTGTAATATAAAACCCCTCCTGTTGAAAGCGGACAACTTCATTTATATTCGCAAAACGGATCTGATAACGGCGTTTTTTAGATTGCCGCAAGGTTTGTGCATCTTCCACACAGACGATATGGCCATCTTTGATAATGCCGATACGATCACATGTTCGTTCAACTTCTTCAAACATATGTGAAGACATTAAGATGCTTTTGCCTTTCATCTTTTCTTCCTGAATTAGATCCACAAAAACATTTTGCATTAATGGATCTAAACCACTGCTGGGCTCATCCAGTATCAAAATTTGGGGATCATGCATAAAAGCAGCGACAATGCCAACTTTCTGTTTCATTCCTTTACTCATTTTCTTAATTCGCCCACTTGGATCAAGTTCAAAACGTTCCATTAATTCTTCACAGCGTCCCATATCTTTCATACCGCGAAACTTTGCCATAAATTTTAAAAATTGCATGCCGCTCATTTCTTCCCATAAGTTTATTTCACCAGGAATGTAGCCAAGCTCTTTTTGTATGGTAGCTGCTTGCTTACCACAATCCATTCCTAAGATAGAACAATTTCCTTCTTTGGCAAAAATAAATCCCAGTAAATGACGAATCGTTGTTGTTTTACCAGCACCATTAGGCCCTAAAAAGCCAAATACTTCTCCCTCATCGATAGTAAAGCTAATATCAAATATTCCCTTACCATGCCCATAGTCACAGGTCATATGCGAAATTTCTATCGCCTTCATCAATTTCCTCCTCACCAAACAGTTTATGTCATCTGTTTTACCATTACTGACATTATAGCAGATTCTTTATAAGCTACAATGATTTTCACATTTTCTCTGCATTTTAGATAGGTTCATTGCATGAACAATACTTCACCTTCTTATAAAATTAATTTCTGCTATGAATCTAACTGTTCAGGAAATGACACTTGTCTATTTCGAATGTAATGGATTGTTTTTTGTAAATGAAACATAAAAAAAAGAGATCCTCGATCTCTTCCTATTTTCCACGACGTGCTTTACGTGCAGCTTCTGACTTTAACTTACGACGAACGCCAGGTTTTACGTAAAACTCTCTTTTGCGAGCTTCAGCAAGGGTTCCATTTCTTGACACTTGACGTTTGAATCTACGTAAAGCATCATCAAGAACTTCGTTTTCTTTGACTACTACTTTCGGCATGATTTACCCTCCCTTCTGATGCAAGCATATTTATTATACTGAAAAACATATGAAAATGCAACAGAAATATAACATTTTTCTAGCATTTACCCATAAAATATGTGAAAATACCGTCTTATGTATAGATTCCTCTTGCGAAATTCTGCTGTTTTTAGACAAATGTCATCACTTCTCTAGTTCATCCTCTAATCCCAGACAATGTTTGCGAATCACATGGCGTGCAGCGATATGATCGCCAATCCAAGGTTCTCGTCCAAATTCACGATACATAAAAACCTCATCCCCTTTTCCAAGGATAAGTACTGTATCGTTGACATTTGCGCTTTCAATCGCCTGGCGAATAGCCGAATAACGATCCTCGATAAAAATGTTATTGGTATCCTTGATACCACCTTTGATTTCATTTGCAATATCCCTTGGGTTTTCATCTCGTGGATCATCTTCCGTTAGAATAATGCTATCGCAATAGCGATCAGCGATTTCTCCAAACACCTTACGTTTTTTCGTATCACGTTTACCGGCGGAGCCAAATACTGCGATAATTGCATTCCCATCCGGCGTAATGCTATTGGCAAATTCAAAAACCTTTTCCATTCCATCAGGCGTATGAGCAAAATCTACAATCACATTGAAAGCCTGACCCTCATCAATGCGTTCCATACGGCCATCTACCTGTGTTAATTCAGATAAATAAGGAACAATTTCTTTTAATGCAACGCCGCTTTCACACATTGCCGCGATTGCTCCTAGCAGATTATAGATATTATACATAGCGACTAAATTGGTCGTAATTGTATAGGTTTCTTCATGATGAATCAAATCAAAGGTTGATCCATTCGTGCCAATATGGATATTATCACCACGATAATCGGCATCAGCCGTCACACCATAAGATACGATATGTGCTTTACAGCCAGCCACCATTCGTTTAGCAAAAGGATCATCTACATTTATAACGGCCACACCGTCACTCTTTAATTGTAAAAACAATTTGTGCTTAGCTTCAAAATAGTTTTCAAGTGTTCCATGGAAATCCAAATGATCGTATGTCAGATTCGTAAATACGGCTACATCGAAATCAACACTTTGTACGCGCCCCATCTCTAAACCATGTGAACTGACTTCCAGCGCAACTGCCTGCATGCCATAATCAACCATATCCTTCATGGAATGATGTATTAAAATCGGATCTGGTGTAGTTAGACTGGGCGGCATCGTGACATCGCCATAACTGATGGAAATCGTTCCAATATAACCACAAGGTTTAAAATGTGAGTAGACATCTTTAATGATGCTAGTAATCGTACTCTTTCCATTGGTACCGGTCACTCCAAATACCGTTAATTGATGACTTGGGTGTCCATAAAATTTGCTAGCCACCATATTTAAAGTACGATTTACATTTTCGACTTTTATATAGGCTACTCCTTTGTGCATGGTTTCAATGTCTTTCGCATGAACGATGCATACTGCACCTTTCTCGACAACTTCTTCAACAAATTGATGACCATCAAAAGTCATACCATCCATGCAAAAATACATATCCATAGGCTGAATTTTCCGTGAATCCGTACATAAGCCGCCGATTTCAATATCCGGTGCATTTTCAAATAGCAGAGACAGTTTCATGAGGTACCTCCTTGACGTCGCAGGCGATAAGCTTATCGTCTATATAAGAAGTGATGACAACCTGTTTCATCTGATGCAGCGCTTTTACATCCATTGAACAATATACCTCTAAATATTCACTGGTATGTCCAAAGAGCATGCCATCTTTTTCTTTTTCAAATAATACAGACACTTCTTTTCCTACAAATTTCTGTTTATAAGCAGTATATAACGCTTTTGAACATTGCGCAAGTCTTGCCGCACGTTCTTTCTTTATTTTATTTTCTAAATGCCCGCTCATTGTTGCTGCCACTGTATGATCACGACGAGAATAAGGAAAGATATGCAAAAAGCTTAATTCCATCTGTTTGATATTTTCCATTGTATCAACAAATTGTTCTTCACTTTCCTGAGGAAATCCTACAATGACATCGCTGGAAATACTAATATCAGGCATAAGAGAGCGGATATACTTCACACGTTCTTTAAACCATTCTACATCGTAAGGACGATGCATGTTCTTCAATACTTCATTATTGGCAGACTGTATCGGGATATGCAAATGGCGCGCGATTTTGGGTTCCTTTTGCATAAATGTCAATAATTCATCACTGATTTCATTCATTTCAATACTGGAAATACGAATACGCCGCAATCCCTTTACTTCTTTACACATCCGTTTCATTAGCTGCGTCAGATTCGTATTTATGTCTCTTCCATATCGACCCGTATGAATACCGCTTAAAACAATTTCCTGATGACCGCTGGCACATAAATCTTGTGCAATCTTAATAACTTCATCCTCTGGTAAAGAACGTTCTGCCCCACGGGCATAAGGAATGATACAATAACTGCAAAATTGGTTGCAACCATCTTGGATTTTTAAAAAAGCGCGCGTCTGATGTTCAAAATGTTGAATCGGCAAAGCTTCAAACACGCGCAAAGCACGAACATCATGTATTTCATTGACCTGTTTTTCTCCTTGCAAGGCTTTTTCAATACGATCAGCTAATGTTCTTTTGCCATCACTACCGATTAAAATATCAACATGTTCTTGTTGTTCTAACTGTTCTTTAGCGGTCTGTACATAACAGCCGACAACAGCAATCAAAGCATTTTGATTCAATGCTTTTGCTTGATGTATTTTCTGACGAGACTTACTACCTGCCGTGTTTGTCACTGCACATGTATTAATGATATAGACATCTGCTTTTTCCTTAAATGATACTTGTTGATAGCCCTTTGCCAGCAAAGCACTCTCATATCCCTGTGACTCATAGGTATTCACCTTACAGCCAAGTGTAGCAATCGCAAATGTTGTCATGATTCTTTCTCCTTCGTTTTTTTCTTTAATCGTTTATGCTGGTACTTTTTTAATTTTTTCTTAAATCGTTCATTTACGATTGGATATTCCAGCAAAAACATGAATAATGCATCCTCATCTTTTTTTAATAGTGCTTTCGCAATTTCAAAACGCATAGCTGCAGGACATTCTTTCTGCTTTGGATCTAATGAAAAGGTAGATACACAAACATCTTGTCGATACACATAAAATCGTTTTGTCAATGGATGATATAAAACATAATCCATGAGCCCTTCGGTTGCACACACCTCGCAGCTACTAAAACCGTGTGCATAGCTTTCATAACCATACATATGTGGAACTACTTCGTTTGCACAATTACGGATAAACGTATGATATTGTTTCAAATCCAACAAGACAATTTCATCTGTATAAAGATGATTAAAACGTGGTGAGAAACACGGCATATAGATTTCTTTATCCTCATATGTGAAATATTCTAATGCTTCTTTTTGTTTTGCTATTTCCAAATTCATTTGTTGTTTTCGTTCTATATAAGTCAAATCATACCAATAGTCAAACATTTGAACATACGTATCAAAAAAGACATCTTCAAATTTACGTTTGTTCAGCAAGGAGTGATATAACATTTCCACATAAAAACAATCACTGTCACTTTTCAAGACACATGGGATATTGTATTCCTTCACCAAAGCACGCATTTTATCGAGTTTCTTTTTATATGATTTAAAATCAAGCAGTTTCTTATCAAATTTCTTATTTACCAGTTGTTCCAGTGTTTTCATGATGATCACCTGCCATTTCATAAAAGAAGGATATGCAGGCAAGTAAACTTAATGCGGCAGTTTCCGCACGCAGGATACGTGCACCTAAAGATACCCTATGAAAGCCAACTTCTTCTAATTGAATAACTTCATCTTCACTGAATCCGCCTTCGCATCCTACCACGATAAATACCTTGTGGGGTGCCGGATATTTTTGCAGCACTTCTTTGACATGCGCACTTTTTACATCTGCACGCTCATAGGCGATCAGCTTTACATCGGCATCTTCACTTGCTTTTATCAATTCAGCAAAACTTTTTGGTGAATCTAGCGCAACAAGTGTTGAACGTTTGCATTGTTCGCAAGCCTCTTGCAAGATTTTATTCCAACGCAATCGTTTTTTATCCACTTTTTCATCTTTGGTTTTCACAACGGTCCGACTGCTTGTAAAAGGAATAATTCGCTGTACACCTAATTCTGCACTCTTTTGTAATAAGAAATCCCATTTTTCTTTTTTAATCAGCCCTTGTGCCAGTATCATATCAACAGGCGTACGGGTGTGATCTTCCATTTCTTCATCCACACATGCAAAAACCTTATGATCACGAAATACCACATGGGCATAATACATATGCCCCTTTCCATCAGCTAAGCGAATAATTTCATCTGGTTTCATGCGCATGACATGTTGTATATGATGCGCTTGTTCGGGTTCCATCTCTACAAGATCGTGTACCTGTAACGGTTTATGTAAAAAGTATTGCTGCATAACTTCACCTCATAACTAATAAATAATACAATATTTTTTTAAATCTTACAATTCCTATTCACTCAAGCTCATGAAAAAACAGTGGAATCCACTGCTTATCGACTCTTCATCTTTCCTTTCGTGGCAAGTGAGCGCAACTGCGCCACCTCGAAAGGTTTTAATATACGATACTCTCCTTGGCGCAAATCGCTGCACTTTAAAAAGGCCAATTCTTTTCGGTGTAAACGACGTACCTCATAGCCCAATGCTTCCATCATTCGTTTGATCTGGCGATTTCTTCCTTCATATATCGTCAAATCAAAACTACATTGATTTTTGGCAACATCCTTTTCTGTCAGCTTAAGCTTCGCCGGTAATGTCTTTTTCCCATCATCTAAAACAATACCTTTTTTGATCTGGATCATTTCTTCCGGTGTCAAAATACCGTTAATTGTCAGATTATACACCTTTGGTATATGATAGCGTGGATGAATGATTTCATTAGCGAATTCTCCATCATTGGTTAAAAGTAAAACACCACTTGTATCATAATCCAGACGCCCTACCGTAAAAATACGTTCTTTACATGGAATCAAGTCAATAACGGTCGTACGATCAAACTCATCATTGCTGGTGCACATTGTTTTTTTTGGTTTGTTCATTAAAAAATAAACTTTATTTTCCTTTTCAATTGGATTTCCATCCACTTCTACTACATCACCGCGTTTTACTTTGTATCCCATTTCTGTGATAATATCCCCATTTACACACACTCTACCCTGTGCAATCATCTCTTCCGCTTTTCTTCTTGAGGCTATGCCAGCTTGTGCAATTACTTTCTGCAAGCGTTCCATGCTACCACCGTCCGTTTCTTCCTAGTTATTTTACATGATAACCTTATTTTTGCAAAGCTTTATTTTCATTTTGTTTAATACGCAGCAGATTATCTCCCATAACTTTTACCATACTGGAAAAAAAGCTGATCAACATTTCCTGAAGAACCTTTCTGGTATCCTCATCTAATTCACTAAAACCTTTTAAAATCACCAGCATATTTTTTATGTTGGTAATAGACAAATCTTTTATCGTATTCGCATTGGTTCGTGATAAAACATCATATATCGCATCCACTGCCAATGCTCGCTGGCTATCTTCCATGTGCGACAGCCACTGTTTTAAAGCATGGTCAAAGAGTTCACTGGAGGCCGTTATAGATTGCAGATAAATGAAATCTGCACCTTCTAATTGCCAAGAATATGGATCATGCTGCCAAAGTGACAATTGATTGCTTTGTATGACGTGATAAGCTTCTTCATGCTGTAAAAGCATACCGACAACGCTCGATTGTGGGACATATGTATAAATGCGTGGTAAAATGCGTTGAAAAGACGCCTGCTTTATGATTGTCTTATCAAATCCAGGACCATCCATATTGTATACCCCTGCAATACGATCTTGCAGTGCTTCATTAGCAAAGGCACTGGCATAAACAGCAAGATTGCCTCCTTTTGAATGTCCGCAGATATATAAGCGTCCCTTATAATGCTCGCTAATCTGCTCCACGTATTCCAAAGCATCGTGCTGTGAAGGTATCACAGGTAAAAAACTCATATTAAAATCTTCTTTCCAGCCCACCAATGTGCTGTCTGTACCACGAAAAGCAATACATATATCTCCTGTTTCCAATAAAAAGCTCATCGCACAAAATTGTTTTTGTTGCTGTTCATCAAAGCGTGATACATAGCGAAAGATTTTAACCTCTCCATATCGTCTGCTTTCTGCCATCTCAGATAATATACGTTTATCATTTTCTACCCTTGCTTGTTGTAAGTCAATGTGTAATTTTTGATAGGCCTCATTTACCTGCCGTAAAGACAGTGGAGCGCTTGTCTCATTTAACAACGCATCAAAGCGAACATACGATAAACAACAAAAAGCTAATGCGTCTAAATTACGAAAAGCATCTTGCCTCATCGTCAGATCTTTACGCCATGTCAAATATGTGAAAATCGAATCTTTCTCCATATGCTCACTTCCTAACCGCCTTCCTATGTATTTTAACAAAGATTTTGTTATCTGTCACTTTGAAAAGACAGCGTTTCACGCCGTCTCAGCCAAAAAACCATACTGTTAAAAAAATCGCCATCGCAATGCCGGCAACATCCGCAAGCAGCCCAATGGGCAATGCATTCTTTGTTTTTTTAATGCCGACACTGGAAAAGTATAAAGTGATGACATAAAATGTTGTATCTGTAGAACCTTGGATAATACTCGCCATGATTCCTTGTAAAGAATCAACTCCACAAGTTTTAAAAATATCGACAAGCACTGCTAAAGAGGCATTACCAGAAATCGGGCGAAAAAAGACCATCGGCCATATCTCTTTAGGAATTCCTTCAATATAGGTAGCAATCCCATTACAAATAACTTCCATTAAGCCACTTTCTCGCAATAAAGTAATAGCACACATCATTGCTAATAATGCAGGATAAATATCACTAAACAAAAAAATACCATCTTTTACACCTTCAATAAATGAATGATACGCATTTACACGACGCAACAAAGCGATTACACAGATGAAAAGAACTAGTAATGGAAGAATATAAGAAGTGTTAATCACGATAATTCCACCACCTATCCACGCATAGCCCTACAAATGAGGCAAAGCAAGTTGAAAGAATGGCGAACGGCATAAATCCCGTAACATCTAAAGAATGGAAAGAGGAACGCATGGCAATAATGGTCGTACTTAATAAAGTAACGCCCGCTGTATTTAAAACCAGAAACGTTACCATCGAACGGCTGGCTTCTTCTTTATGGGGGTTATGTTGTTGCATACCTTGCATCGCTTTTAAACCCATTGGTGTAGCTGCTGAACCTAAGCCTACCATATTCACGATTACATTGCTGGCAACATATCCCAATGTTTCGGCATCATTCTTTAAATCAGGAAATAAGCGTTTTAAAATCGGATGTGCCAATTTTTCTAAAGCCGCTAAAATTTTAGCATCTCTGGCAATATATAACATACCATTCCAAAATGCTGTCACACATAACAATGGTACAACAAAATCAAATGTTTCTTTTCCAACGCTGACAAACACCGCATTAATTACATCCACCCGTCCATTGCAAAGGCAATAAAGAACAGTGATGCAGATAATCAACAACCATATGACATTCATGAGAAAAGCCCACCCTTCTTATCCCTTACTTTTTTATAGGGAAAATTATAGACTTGCTGATTGTTCCCATTACGTATTTCTATAATGAATTCTTTATCTTCAAAATGCGAGCTTACCATAAGCTTTGCTTGTTCCTTTTGAGTAATGGTAACAGCGATATCCTCAGGTATGCAGATTTGTTTATGATCTATGACATATTTTCCTTTGGCCAGGATAGGAATTACCTTAATCTCATCGAAAGCTTTGGTGTGCTTTTGCTCATGAAAAGTAAAGTCATCTCCCATACCAAGCGTAACGATGACATTTTCAACATTTTCATGCTTCGCTGCGCTGATCAAAGTCCTTCCAGCTTTCTTCGTAAATCCTGTTTTCCCGGCGATAGCAAAAGGATATTCAAATAAGAGTTTATTTTTATTGCGCCAGCGATAGTTCCATTCACTCGTATAATACTTGGTTCCGCTTATTTCACGAAAGGCAGGGTTTTTCATAGCATAAGACATCAGCAATGCCATGTCATATGCACTGGACAAATTGCCACCATCTTCTTCATCTAAACCACTGGGATTTGCGAAATGTGTATCTAGCATACCGATTTCTTTTGCCTTTTCATTCATCATCTGGACAAATTTTTTTTGTGTCTTACCAATATGCAAAGCGATTTCTAAGGCTGCATCATTACCACTCCTAAGCATTAATCCATATAATAACGAGCGCAGCGATACCTGTTGTCCTTCCTTTAAATAAATCATGGAACCATATGCCTGTTTTAATTCCTTCCCGGTTTTCCATGTTGCATTTAAATCACCTTTTTCTAATGCAAGTATCGCTGTCATCACCTTCGATATGCTAGCAACACTTTGCACCTTGTGCATATCCTTTTCCTCTATGACTGTATTATCTGCATCACTCATCACACAATAAGATTGCCCATGCACAGTTTCTAAGTTGATTATCAGGCACAAGAAAAAGCAGAGCAGTTTTTTCATTCTCATCACCTGTTGAAGTATATGTTAACCAGATGCTTTTCATGCTCTTCTTAGATAATAGAATTCGCTAAACATAAAACGAAAAAACGTCGTATAGTCATAAAAATCATCGCTATAACTACCCTATAAAGAATGCTGTCAACATACCTAATCCACAAATATAAACTTAACTTTTTTAGATGATAATTATAAATCGACAGCATAAATGTATAAAATCATTCATCTTACCCTTCTTAATCACCACATGAAAAGAGGAGCCACGCATGCTCCTCCTTTCTCTATTATGCCATATCCCATCGTTTCTCTTCGATTTCCTTTGATATGACACTCCAAGGTACTTTGTTTGTTTACTTACAAAGCCTTTTGCGTTTTCCATTTTCTCATTCTTTACTCACTCATTCAGCTTTATTTTCAACAGCCTGTGTTATCTGCGACTACCTTATCTCCTGACTTCCTTATTTCGCATATGTCCTTATCCATAGTTCTAAGTATCATCAGTTTTGTCGTTTACCGGCTTCCCTTGGCTCTTACAGGATGCCACTACGCGCTGATCTTGTATATGATCGTTTTTTTATTATGTGCGACATATCTCTCATCAGTTTCATGAACCCTTCCTGTGATAAGCTTTTTTTCATACCTTTCTTGGTACATCTTTACTATATACTTAGGTGTTTTATCTGTAAATCCTTCTGGCAAAATAGGAAGCTTATTGGTAAAATCAGTAAAAAAGAGAAATTATTCAAACAATTCCTCATCTCTTTCTTCTTTGAATTCCGGAAGATCCGGCAATTCTTTTAAACTTTCTAACTTAAAGGTATCCATAAATTCTTCTGTTACCTCATAGAGAAATGGTCTACCTGGTGCATCTGTTCGGCCACATTCTTTAATCAGATTACGCGCCAACAACTTACGTACCATCATATCACAATTGACACCACGAATTTCTTCAATTTCAACACGTGTAATCGGTTGCTTATAGGCCACGATTGCCAAGGTTTCTAACGCTGCGCTAGATAAAGTGGACATTTTCGTAGATGAAAATAGCCGTTGCGCATATGGATGAATAGACTCTTTTGAAACAAATTTATATACACCACCAAAGCGTACCAATTCTATACCATGTGTGTTCTCAAGATATGCTTTCATCATCGTGTCTAATGTTTCTTCTAATTCTTCCTTACTGACTTCTTCTAGACAATCTAAGAGTTGTTCCATCGTTATGCCTTCATCTCCACTCAGAAACAACAATCCTTCCAATATTGGTTTCAAATGCTCATGCATATACAACTTCTCCTTTGATAATCCAAATTACATCTTGCGCATCAAGTGTAAATGTGATTTCTTTATGTTTAATTAAATCCAAAACTGATAAAAAGGTCACAATAACCATATGCAAACTGTCACAATCACTACATAAATCTTCAAAGCTCATTTTACCAACAAAATCACGGAGCCGTTTCTTAATTTGGACGACGCGTTCATCCAGCGATAACTCTTTCACCGTCATTCTGGTTTCCAAAGGATGTGATAATGCCATACGTCTTAAAACACGATTCATAGCCTTAATCAAATCATAAGGATTACCATCAATTTCTGCTTCCGTAACCGTATGTACCCATTTATTGGTTTCTTCACTTATCGGCTTGCTCATCATCAACTGACGTTCTTCATATTTCTGTTCAAACTGAGCACTTACCTCTTTGTAACGCTGATATTCCAATAGACGTTTTACTAGCTTTTCGCGTTGATCCTCTTCATATTCTTCCTCAATCACTACTTTTTCCCTTGGCAATAGTTTCTTACTCTTATACTCCAAAAGTCCTGCTAACTCAGCTAAATACTCGCTGGCAACTTCTAGATGCATGGATTCCATCGCATTTAAATATTGCAGATATTGATCTGTTAAGATATTCATATCCAAATCAAACAAATCCAATTTATTATCTTTGATCAGATGCAGCATTAAGTCCAAAGGACCTTCAAACTGATCGATCATGATCGTAAATGCCATGAAATCACCTCGCGCTTAATTATATCAAAAAAAAAGCGGAATGAGTAGAAATATTTTTATATGCTTTAGATTACCGGCATTATGTCGAATGGCAAGTGAAAAATCACTTTTCATATGAATATGAAAATATATTCTTTTTTAACGCCATTATCCTTAGCAATTAAGCAATAAGATCATGGATAAGCAACCCTTTCTGTCTTAATTGGGTTATGGAAATATATCAAAATAGCATTTCATCCTACACATTACACCTTACATAAAAATTTGTAATAGCGATTAAAAAGCTGAAATCACTTAACGATTTCAGCCATTTTCATGTATATCGCATCATTTCTTCACCTGATATTAACACTGAATTTAAGATGATCGCAATCCATCCCCTGTTGCTTATAAAAATGATGAGCATACTTGCGAGATTGTTTGCTAGAAAGTTCTAACTGTATACAAGACTGCTGTTTTGCGAACGCAAGCGCCTGTGCAAACAATGTACTGCCATACCCCTGCCGTTGTTTATCTTTTTTGACGATGAGTTCTTCTATCATAGCGATGTTGGCACAATGATGTAAATGATAGAGTATCCGCAAAGATACATAACCAATAATTTCTTCATCATTTGTTAAGACCCATGCCTTCATACTTCTGTCCTTGCGTTGCATCGCAAATCCTTTCAAAAATAAAGCCTTATTCAACTCTTTATTTTCTAATTCACAAAGCAATTCATATACAGGCGTTTCATCCCCTGACATTACTTCCCGTATTTCCATCATGCTCACCTCAAATTAAGTATATCATATTTATTTTTTTCTCGCTTTATTTACGCGAATCGGAGAACCAAATAAGATACGACTACATTCTTTATATGAGAATGGTATCAATGGATATAAATAAGGAAATTTAATCGTTTTCGTAGACATTAAAACGACAATATGTAGAAATACCCCGAAACAGAAGCCAGTTTGTCCAAAGAATAAAGCTAATGCGCCAATAAAAATACGGAATACTTTATTAGCCAATGATAACTCATAAGATGGAGTTAACAGATTGCCAATGTTACACAACGCCACCATAATTAGAATTTCTTTGGTATAGGCACCTAGCTCTATTGCCATATCCCCTAATACAAAAACAGCGATAAAGCTCATGATGCTCGATAAGATCGTCGGTGTATGGATGAGCGATTGCCGTATCCATTCCACCACAATATCTGCCAAAATAATTTGAAAACCAAATGTAAATAAGTGTACATTTTTCATAGGTAAGTGCAGCATGGTTGGATTTTGATCTATGACAAGGGCTATCCATAATGGCAACAAGTATAAGGAAAACAGAATGCCAATCAGGCGTAGGATACGTGTAAAAGATGCGACAATAGTCGTTTGTGTATACTCTTCAATTTGTTTCGTTTGTTCAAAAAAGGTGGTAGGTAAAATAACGGCTGTCGGAGCATTATCCACCAAGGCAACCAAATATCCTTGCAATAAGTGAATAGCACAGATATCCGGACGTTCTGTATAGCGAACATGTGGATATGGATTTAAAGTTTTTCCATATAACTGTTCAACTAAATTACGCTCACTTAAAATTTCTGTTTCACTCAATTGTTTCATTCGTGTTTCAAAATCGTTGAGCACATCTGGATCTACTAGATGTTTGATATACACATAAGCAACATCTGTGCGTGTTTTTACTCCTTCTTTATGCATAATGACACTAAGGCGAGGATCACGGATGCGCCGACGAATTAGGCCGACATTCAAAATGACATTTTCAACAAAACCATCATGTGCTCCGCGCACGCTTCTTTCAACACTTGGTTCTGCATTGCTACGCGATGGATAATGTCTTGTTTCAATGCAAAAATAATATTGAGAACTATCCAATAATACTAAGCACTGCCCACTAAGCATGTTAATTACTGCTTTTTTTGGGTCCTTCACCTTTTCCACCGAGCCAGGATAAAAGGTCAGTTCCACATGGTTAGTTGCCGTTATCGTCAAGCCTTCTACCAGATTGGAAATCAGTTGACTATCCGATAAAGAAGAAAGAAAAAGCAAGATCGCATCATGTCCTTCAATCTGCAAATGCCGTTTTACAACATCAAAGGAATCAGACAACTCTATCGTTAACTGTTGTAGGCGTGCTTGTAGCTGTTCCTTCATGATTTTGGTTTGCACAAAATAGCTACAAAGAAAGCAAACAAAATACCACTCGTGATACCGGCAGCAGTTAAATCAAACATGCCAAGTAAAATACCGAGCAGTCCTTCTTTTTGGGCCTGTGCTAATGCCCCATGAATCAAACTATGTCCAAAACTAGTAATAGGAAGACTTGCCCCCATACCAGCAACCTTTAACAGCCAATCATAAATACCAAAGGTGTCCAAAGCTGCTCCGATAGCCACAAATAAAGAAGTGATATGTCCGGCCGTTAATTTGGTATGATCATATAAAAGTTGTCCTGCTAATGAAATACCGCCACAGACTAAAAAGGCATAGACAAAAACCATATCATTCACTCCTTTCGTAAACGATGCCATGAGCAATACAGGGAATCGTTCCTTTTTGTTGTACAGCGACGGGTGATAATAAAGCACCCGTTGCTAAGACCATGATACGATGATATTCCCCTTGTTCCAAACGATTTAACAAATCACTCATAGATACACACATGCTGCATGCACAACCACTACCACCACAAAACACATCCTGTTTACTATTATCGTAGATCATCAATCCACAATCAGATAACCGATTATCTATTTCATATTGTTCCTGCGTTAATAAGTCCGTTAGAAACGCAAAGCCAACTTGCGATAAATCACCGGTCACAATGCGATCAAAATCGGTAATCTTTTGCTTACTCTCTTTTAAATACGTCGTCAACGTATCATAAGCAGCTGGAGCCATCGCTAATCCCATATCATTCGCATCGGTGTGATTCCAATCAACAATCTTACCAGGAACAAAAGCAGTGACTTTGATGTTCGATGGCTTTGTGCCTAAGACAATAGCACCGGCGCCACAGACAGTTGTCGTTGTCGTATCTTTTTTCTGTATGCCATATTCATTAGGAAAGCGAAATTGACGTTCTGCTGCAGCTGTATGTGAGCTGGTAAAAGCCATTGCATGAGATGCCATATGATGTTCTATCCACATGGCCGCAGTGCCAATGACCAATGAACTTGTAGCACATGCTGCATACATACCAATAAAAGGTACATGAAGATCTTTCGCAAAATAATGCGAGCTCATTAACTGATTCAATAAATCGCCACCTACCAGCACATCCAAATCAGAAACTTGGAGCTGCGCTTTTCGTAAAGCAATATCACTTGCGTCATATAATAAACGACGTTCTGCTTTTTCAAAGCAATCTTCACCACAGTAGGTATCTTCATAACATTTATCAAACTGCTCTGCTAATGGACCTTTTGCCTCAACAGGGCCACCTACGGCAGAGCGTGATGTCACATAGACATCATGAAATTGAATAATTGCCATAATTATCCTCCAAATAAGATAAAACGAATCATCCCAAATACAAAGGCTGAGGCAATGCCATATGTTAATACAGAACCGGCAAGCTTAAACATATTGGATCCAATACCATAAATTAGTCCTTCACTTTTTCCTTCTAAAGCACAAGCAGTTAAAGAATTCGCAAACCCGGAAATAGGAATAAATAAACCTGCTCCACAAACCTGGGCAAATTTATCATAAATACCCAAACCAGTTAAAATCGCAGTAATTAAGATTACCGTTACTACGGTCATCGAAATAGCTGTTTTTTCATCAACGCCCAATAGTGTTTGATATGCCATCATAACGAATTGAGCAGCGATTGCCAAAGCTCCACCGCTGAGAAAAGCAATCACTTCGTTTTTCACATAATGTGATTTTGGCGCATGTTTTTTCGCCGTATCTTTTATTTTTTTCTGATTCATATGCATCCTCCTTTATAACGCTAGTATGCACAACGTTTCTTGCATTATGTATAAAGCACATTCGGAAACCATGAAGAATTCTCATTCTAAACATTTCAAGAATACTTCAGTCAATCTTCACGATACGACCATTTTCCAATCAATCTTTACCATCATAATGAAAGGGCAAAGACTTATTTACCATAAGGAGGAGCTATGATATGAAAAAAAGAATTGTTTCATTATTTGCCTTGGCAATAACAGGTGTAGTATGTTTAACACTATATTCCCTAGGGGATATACATCTTGTTATGGAGATCATGGGAATAGAACAATATGAAGAAACGATACATGCAAAAGAAGATATAAAGACAACGATCGTATTAGATAGTGGCCATGGTGGTTATGATACAGGATGTATTGCTAACGATGGTACTTATGAAAAAGATATTACTTTAGCGATTGCTTTAAAAACGGGAGCATTATTATCTTCCTATGGTTATCATGTCGTTTATACACGTACAAGTGATGAAGTAAGTTGGTCTAACAACAATAAAGATGATTTAGCTACACGTGTAGCGATTGCCCAAGAAACAGATGCCGACTATTACATATCTATCCATATGAATGCAAGTGAAAATAATGATGGAGCAAATGGCTTTGAAATTTATGTAAAGGGCAACAACGAACGTATCTTACAAATCGCTTCACGTTTAGAATCATCGCTTACTTCATTGGCCTATACTAATGATCGCGGCATTAAAACAACAGCTTCTTCTCCCCTGTATGTCATTGATAACAATACAGTACCTGCCATGCTGATTGAATATGGTTTTCTTACTGATCAAAACGATGCAGCCTATGTATGCAGCGAAGATGGGCAACAAAAGTTAGCACAACAATTAGCCATCAGCATTCAGAAAAATGTGCCTCTTAGTAAAAGCTGATTTGTTATATATTTTTTTATAAAACGGTAAAAAAACTATGACACCATATAAAGAAAATGCTATAATATTACAAAGTGGTATGCTCATAATTTCTTTATGATGTATCGTATATAAAAATGGTGATTATATGACAATGGATGAAGCAAGAGCTTTAGTGACTCAATTAAATTTAGTATTTGACATCGTACGTTTTGTCGATGTGCGCATGATGCAGGAATATACCTTTGCTGAAGATGGGCAATTTATAGGCCATCCATACCATTGTTACAATGTCTGGAAGAAGAAACGTCGCTGTGAAAATTGCATTTCAGCGAAAGCTTTTATCCATCGTGGACGTATGACAAAATTTGAATTTATTGATAATGAAGTGTATCATGTAATAGCTATGTATACGGAAATTGATAAGATAGCCTATGTATTAGAAATGGTTACGCTTATAACGGATGAGGCTTTGTTCTCTGCGTATGGAAACAATGAATTTGTGGAAACCATTAATCGTTATAACCGTAAACTGTATACGGATCCTTTAACTGGTGTATACAATCGACGCTATTATGAAGAACAGTTAAGTGGGCTATCGAAAGAGTTTTCCATAGCCATGCTGGATGTTGATGATTTTAAAAATATTAACGATACGTATGGGCATAAAGCCGGTGATGATTCCCTATGCAATATTGTGACGACCATATCCTCCCTATTAGTAGAAGATGACTCTTTGATACGATATGGTGGAGATGAATTTTTGATTTTGTTTCAACATATGAATAAAACAGGATTCATTCAAAAGTTAGAAAGTATTCGCAAGGCAGTAGAAAATATTCGTCTACAAGATTATCCTAGCATTAAGTTATCGGTTAGCATTGGTGGAATATCCGCAATACAAGAGGCAATGGATGCCATAGAGGCTGCCGATATTCAGCTTTATAAAGCGAAACATAGTAAAAATTGTGTCCAGGTGGATTAAATAAGGAAATGCTTTGGTTTCCTTTTTTGCTATTTCTAATGGGTTTCTTTGTGAAGAAAAGGTATAATGTAGTTGAGAAAAGATAAGAAAGCAACTTTTTACATATTATAATAGACTCACATTCGTGTGAGAGATTGGAGAAAATCATGCAAAAAAAACGATCTTCGAAAACCCTTTATGAAGGTACTATCTTTACCGTTACAAAAGATGAAGTAGAAATAAAAGGATGTGTCTATGAACGCGACATCATCCATCATCATGGTGGTGTTGGTGTTTTAGCCATCAAAGAGGATAAGATCCTTTTTGTAAAACAATATCGTTACGCAATTGGTAAACACACCTTAGAAGTACCTGCTGGTAAATTAGAAAAAGGTGAAGATCCTTATACTTGTGGCTTGCGGGAATTGGAAGAAGAAAGCGGGCTTACTAGCCCTTTATTGCATCAACTATGTACCTTGTATTCTACTCCTGGATTTTGTAATGAAAAAATATATCTGTATTGGACAGATCAGTTAACACAGGTGGAAAATCCCGCACCTATGGATGAAGATGAAGATATTGAAGTTTTATGGATACCAATAAAAGAAGCTTTGGATATGGTTGAAACCGGAGAGATTGAAGATGGAAAAACCATTGTTGCTGTACAATTTGCCGCTATACATTTTTCCTAACTATACTAAGTATCAAAAAAAAGCATCCTTATAGCTAAAAAAGAAGATTGCATACTATTATAAACATAGTTGTGCAATCTTCTTTTTGGATATTTGAAAGAGGTAAGTGATTACGCTCACCTTCATCAAACATTACGCTGAAAACTTAAGAAGCGCGTACCCTGAAATTGTAATTCACCTTGATCTTTTTCCGCAAGTTGTCCATACAATTTACCAGAAACGCGAAATTCTCTACGCTCACCATTTTCTAATTCAAAAGTGACGTAGTAAGTTGTTGTACTTGATGAAACTTTATCACCATTGCCATAATGATCTACATCTATGCGTTTTGTAACAATACAAGCACGATGCGTTTCTTGTTCTGCGTGATTATTACGCTGCCATTGTGCAATACCACGAACAATTGCCACCACAAAAATACCAATGACAATAACAAATATAATCCCGATGATGGCAGGTACGATATCAAATACTGGATCTTCCACTTCAAACATATGCTATTCCTCCTATCCAATCTATTTTTTTAATGCCGCTTCCCAAGCTAATTGAAACGCACTTTTTTCTTGTTTCACTGCCTGTTCCTGTTTACGCATATACGCTTTCAGCTCCTGCTTCCCTGCTTTATTGTTTTTTTGTTTCAACTGTTCATTAAAACGATCAAATTTCTCACGGAAACCACAAGTACACGTATATAAGCGTTTTTCTTTTTCTCCGACTACCGTCAATTTCTTATGACAGTTAGGACAACGGGCATTGCTGTTTAAGGTAAGATTTTGTTTATACTTGCATGCAGGATTGCTGCAAACCAAGCGTTTTCCACGCTTCCCATTTACTTCCAACAAATAATTGCCACATTCCGGACACTTTTTCTGTGTCATATTATCGTGGCGATAACTGGCTTCGCTTTGTTTCACCGCTTCTACCAAACTTGCCGCATAGCTTCTCATCTCTTTCATGAACTGCTGTGGTTTTAACTGCTGTTGACTGATCTTTGTCAGCTTATCCTCCCATTGTGCCGTTAACAAAGGCGAACGCAATTGTTCTGGAACAAGGTTGATCAATTGGATACCCTTGCTTAAAGGATAAATGGTATTGCCTCTTTTTTCAATATAATTTACATGAAAGAGCTTTTCGATGATATCCGCACGAGTAGCTACCGTACCGATACCATTGGCATCTTCTAACACTTGTTTCCATTTTGCATTATGAATAAATTTTGCAGGATGTTCCATTGCTGACAGCAAACTTGCTTCAGTATAACGAAGCGGTGGCTTTGTAAATGATTTCTGTTTGATGACTTGGCGTATTGCATAGTTCTGCCCTTGTTTTACGATTGGCAGACTTTGTATTTCTTCTTCCTCTTCCTCATCGAAAACATCATTACGCTGATATAAACTGCGCCAGCCTGCCTGCTTCATGATCTTCCCGCTCGCAAAGAAATGATGTTTATTGCAAGATCCTTCAATGCGTGTCTTTTCATATAGGCACACATCGGATAAAACCGCTAAAAAGCGGCGAATAACCAAATCATAGATACAACGTTCATCATGACTCAAACGCTGCAGCTCAACATATTCTTCTGTTGGAATGATGGCATGATGATCACTCACCTTGCTATCATCCACGATACGCTTGTTTACCTTGATTCCCTTTTTTAAGATCATATGCGCAAATGGCTCATAGGCATCAATGGCAATCGCTTGCAAACGCTCTTTTAATGTAGGAACGATATCTGCGGATAAATAACGAGAATCACTCCGTGGATAGGTTAATACTTTATGCGTTTCATATAAGCTTTGCATGAGATTTAACGTATATTTTGCACTAAAACCAAAACGTTTATTAGCATCACGTTGCAATTCCGTCAGATCATAAAGCTGTGGCGGCAATTCCTTCTTGCTGCTGCATTCTACTTTATCAATGGTGATGTTCCCATGGGCTAAGGAATGCTGCAATTGCTCGGCCAATGCCAAATCAAATAAGGCCGCCTGCCCTTGCTTTCGATATTCCATAACAAAGCCATCCAGTTCTACTTTGATAGTCGCAAATTCCTTTGGCTGAAAGTGGCGAATTTCTTCTTCACGCGCAACAATCATCGCTAGTGTTGGTGTCTGGACACGTCCGGCAGACAGCTGTGCATTGTATTTGCAGGTCAATGCTCTGGTAACATTTAACCCAACCAGCCAATCAGCCTCTGCCCGACATACCGCACTTTTATATAAGGGCTCAAATTCCTTTGCAGGACGCAAATGGGCAAAACCTTCTTTAATTGCTTTATCCGTCTGCGAAGATATCCATAAACGTTGCATCGGCTTATGACAATTGGCCTTATCTAAGATCCAACGAGCAACCAATTCGCCTTCTCTACCCGCATCAGTCGCAATGATGATCTGTGTCACATCCTTACGTTGCAACAATGTCTTCACCAATCGGTATTGACGAGCCGTTTGTGAAATAACCTTAAGCTTCATCTTTTCCGGTAACATTGGCAGATCTTGCATATCCCAAGTTTCATAACGTTTATCATATTCACTAGGATCTGCTAACTCCACCAGATGCCCAAAGGCCCAGGTGACCACATATTGTTTATTTTCCATATAGCCATCTTTGGCCATCGTACAACCTAAGACACGCCCCAATTCTTTACCAACCGATGGTTTTTCTGCTAATACCAGTGTTTTCATTGCTCATCCTCCCAAAAGCCTGCCAGCTTCATTAATTGCTTTGCATTTGTTGTCTGACAGCGTCCTTGTTTCAAAGTATAATCAAAACAGATACGATCCTTTTCATAATACTCTGAGAAATGATAATTCTTTGCCTGTATTTGCTTATTGTTTTCTAAGTCACATAATTCGAAATCATGTGTAGACACCATGGTGATGATCCAAGGCTGATGCAATCGTTTGATCGCTTGAATGGCACACTGAATACGATCTGCGCTATTGGTGCCTTTAAAGATTTCATCAATTAACACCAGCATAGGCTCTTTTGTCTTGCTGGCATCCATCATTTCCTTAATGCGCAAGATTTCTGCATAAAAGGTCGAAATCCCTTCACTGACATCATCTTGTACTCGCATACTTGTATATACATGTACGATAGCAGAGCTACAAGTTTTTGCACATACCATAGCCCCGGCATGTAATAAGATCATGTTCATCCCAATCGTTCGTAAAAACGTCGTCTTTCCCGACATATTACTACCCGTAATTACATAAGAACCATCTTTCGCAGCAAAGTTATTTTTGACTGCTTCCTGCTCTTGTAATAACGGATGGTGCATGCCCTCCATAGTAAAGGATGGCTGTTCTTGTACAAGCAGTGTAGGAAATGTCACCGTATCTTTGGCATAAGACAATTGCGCAAGGGATACCAGCATTTCCATCTGACCAATCGCTTTTAGCCATGTTTCTACATGAATGCCATATTTCTGCCGCCAGTTGTGATAAGCTCTGGCACAGTGAAAATCTAACAAGAAACAACCGTTCAATAAAATATTCATAATAAAATTATTACGTGCCTGGACAAACCCTAATAAGATATTCAGGTGGTTCATGCCTTGCTTGGCATCTTGTAAACGTTGCTGCAATTCTAAAAGATACGCACTATGAAAGCTTGTTTCCTGCATTCTTTTGATCATACGTTCATAATCCTTCATCAGCTCTTGCATCTTTCCAACTGTTGCCAGTTGTTCGCCATGCGATAGCGTAGCCAAAAGTGATACACATAACGATAGTGTAAAACCAACACTAAACAGTAGATAACTTTTACCTAAAAAAGCCATTCCGATCAATCCTAATAAAGTGATACAAGGCAAACCATAAGATAACAAATGAGCTAAGAGCGATTGTGGTTTGCTTGCTTTTTGTAAATCCGCGTAAAATTTATCTAACAGGCGTTTTTTTCGTTTTCGCCCATGCTTTTCAAATAACTTTAACAACTGAACCATTTCCATTGTGAATGCTTCCTGTTGCACGCACTCCTTCACCGCTTCTTGGCGTTTTAAAATCGTTTCTTTAGCAACGAATTGCCAGCTGAATGCAGCAGCTAAAGCAGCTCTGCCTTCTTCGGTTTTCGCAACGCTAAGATACTGAAATAAGCTAGCCTTGCCAAAGATATCTAAATCGTATGCCTGTGTAGTTTTTTCAGTAAGAAAATCACTGCCCTCATCCAAGAAGTTTTTCCAATCATTCCCTTTCCGTTTTACGATATCTTCATATGCTTCCTTTAACAGCTGCGTATCTTCCATCGTGCTTTTTATTTCCGTATGTTTATAAACAGTTAGAAAAAACATACATAAAACAAGGCCGCAGCCTCCATACCATAGCCATCCTGTATTTTGATACCCCTTATAAAAGCAGAATACAAACAATGCTACTTCCAGCAATCTTATAATCGAAAATTGATGCGATTGCTGTTGCATCCGTGTAAATTGTTCTGTTAATTGTTTTATTTTTGTTTGAATATATGCGGCGTCCATGATAAAACTCCTCTCTCATAGGTATCATTATACCATATTCACCCTGTGATGATGGTATGGAATTGCCTATTCTGCAAAATTAAAAGTTCTTTGTGAATTGCAGGGATCATTAGAAATACGATGTATCTTTGGATATCACAGGTTTCTTTAAGATTCATTATTTCATTATCACTATCGTAATTTTCACGCAAAAAAATAGAACTCTGGTGTTATCCCTATGAGTTCTATTTTTGCTAATCTTCGTATTTACATATCCAATCGTTTTTTTATGCTTTATTCAAACAGTGATAAAGCTTCAAAATCTTCTTCTTCCACTTCTTCCTGTTTAGGTAGTTCACGAAGTTCTACTTTAGGAAGTTCTTTTAACAAATAGAAATCCGTAATTCCCTTTAACATAGCAGAGAACGTTGCATCCTTTGCCATAAGTGGAATGTCTTTTGAAACCACCTTATGGATCTCACTATTTGCAATCACGATTTCATCATTTAAGTCATGTAGACTGATATAAGCAATGTGATATGGTTTGGATTTTACTTTTTTACATAGCATACTGCCTTTGGTAGGTCGCCCTGTTACATCGATATCTGTCAGCTTCATACGTTTGCATGCACAATTATCACTAAAGACAACCAGCTGGCGATTATCATTGTTATAAATCAGGGCACTCGCAATTTCATCCTCAACCAAATTCATCGCTTTTACACCCTTTGAACGTGGTGAAGTTGCCGGTATCAAAGAGATTGGATAGCGTGTGATATAACCTTTTTTGGAAGCAATCAAAATCTCATCTTCTTCATATGCTACATATGTCTGTACGACTTCATCATCTTCCAACAGCTTCATATTGCTCATGGTTTTATTGTTGCGTGATACCTCATATTCACAAATTGCGGTTTTCTTGACCAAGCCATGGCGGGTAATGGAAAGCATATACGCATTTGTTTTAAAATCTTTGACAATGAAAGCATCTGTTATTTTTTCATCCGATGTTATTTTAATCTTTGAATTGATATGCGAACCAATTTCTTTCCATTTCGCATCATCAACTTCATAGACCGGCACATATCCATATGTACCCTTTGAGGTAAAGAAGAGGATGTTATCTAACGTATTCACTTCTCCATAACCAATCAAATGATCGCCTTCCTTAATGCCCGTCATTGCATCATTTGCTGCACCATAACTGCGCATCGACACGCGTTTCACATAACCATCACGAGAAATTGTGAACATGACTTGTTCTTGAGGAATCATGGCAACCTTATCAATGACGATTTCCTCGATTTCATGTTCGATTTTTGTTAAACGTGGTGTAGGGAAAGCTTTTTTCACTTCTTTTAATTCCGCAACCATCACTTTCTTTAATTTTTTCGGATCTTCCAGAATTTCGTGCAGTTCTTTAATTTCCGCTTGCAAATTAGCAAATTCTTCACGCAATTGCGTGATATCGGTATTTGATAAGCGATAAAGGCGCATTGTGACAATTGCTTCCGCTTGTGGTTCACTAAAACCAAATGCTTCAATGATCTTTACTTTGGAATCTGCTTTATCTTTACTAGAGCGAATCAAGGCGATAATTTCATCTAAAATAGATACTGCTTTGATTAAGCCCTCTAAGATATGACAGCGTTTTTCTTTTTTATCCAGATCAAAGGCACTGCGCCGTAAAATAACTTCACGGCGATGGGCAATAAAAGCATCTAGCATCGCTGCCAAGCCCATTTGAACCGGACGTTTATCCTTTATGGCAATCACATTATAGTTATACGATACCTGAAGATCGGTATTCTTATATAAATAATTCAAAATAAGCTGGGCATCGGCATCCTTTTTCAAATCAATGACGACTCGTAATCCATTACGATCACTTTCATCACGGACATCTAAGATACCATCAATTTTTTTATTCAATCGAATGTCATCAATCTTTTTTACCATGTTGCTTTTGACAACTTCATAAGGAATTTCATGCACAACAATCTGTTGTACCGTCTTTGTTTGCTCTATCGACACCTTACTGCGCACCATGATACGTCCTTTACCGCTCGTAAAGGCATCTTTGATACCATCTAATCCCTGCACGATACCTCCGGTAGGAAAATCAGGGCCTTGTACAAATTCCATCAAATCATCCAATGTGCAATCTGGATGCTGAATGCGATATATGCTGGCATCAATACACTCTCCTAAGTTATGAGGTGGAATATTGGTCGCATAACCGGCTGCGATACCGGTAATCCCATTTACTAAAAGGTTGGGATAGCGAGCAGGCAATACGGTAGGTTCCATTGCTGTATCATCAAAATTAGGTGCCCAGCTAACTGTATCCTTATCAATATCTTGCAGCAGATATTCACTGATCTTACCTAAACGCGCTTCGGTATATCGCATAGCCGCTGCCGGGTCATCATCAATAGAACCATTGTTCCCCTGCATATCAATCTGGGGTGTACGTATTTTCCAATCTTGTGACATGCGCACCATCGCATCATATACCGAAGAATCCCCATGAGGATGGTAATTACCAATAACCAAACCAACGGTCTTCGCACTTTTTCGATAGGCCTTATCCCATGTATTGCCGTCCACAAACATAGCATAAAGAATCCTGCGTTGTACAGGTTTTAAGCCATCACGTGCATCTGGCAGAGCACGTTCCTGAATAATATATTTTGAATAGCGACCAAAGCGATCCCCCATAATTTCTTCTAAAGGAGATGTCAGAACATTCGCATGATCAACAGCTTCTTCTACTGTTTTTTTCTTCATCGGTTATGCACCTCCACTTGGTAATCATCTTCCAGGGTAAAGGAAACATTTTCCTCAATCCAGTCACGGCGTAGATTTGCTTTATCTCCCATCAATACGGAAACGCGCTTTTCAGCCACGACCGCATCTTCAATGCTTACCTGAATCAGGGTTCTAGTTTCCGGACACATGGTCGTATCCCAAAGCTGATCGGCATTCATCTCACCAAGACCTTTGTAACGCTGTAATGTATAGCCTTTGGGAAAGTTCTTACGCAGCTGATCTAATTCTTCATCTGTCCATGCATAACACATTTCTTTTCCCTTTTGTAATTTGTATAAAGGTGGCATGGCAATGTATACCATTCCTTTTTCAATCAATTCACGCATATAACGATAAAAGAAGGTCAGTAATAAAATCTGAATATGTGCACCATCATCATCGGCATCGGTCATGATGATAACTTTATGATAATTGGAATCTTCCGCATGGAAATTTGCCCCCACACCGGCACCTAAGGCATGAATGATCGTATTCAACTCTTCATTCTTTTCAATATTGGTAATACTTGCTTTTTCTGTATTTAATACCTTACCTCGTAAAGGTAAGATTGCCTGATATTTGGAATCTCTTCCCTGCTTCGCACTGCCTCCGGCAGAATCACCTTCGACCAGGTATAATTCCTTTTTGCGAGCATCCTTGGATTGTGCGCTGGCCAATTTACCGGAAAGGATCTTTTCACTCTTCCCTTTGGATTTTCCCTTACGAGCATCCTCACGTGCCTTACGAGCAGCTTCACGTGCTGTGCTGGCACGCTGCATTTTTTTGATCAAGGTTGTCGCAAGTTCTTTATTTTCTTCTAAGAAAAAGTTTAATTTCTCACTGACAATGGAATCTACCGCATTTTTTGCCTCTGGTGTTCCTAATTTACCTTTGGTCTGTCCCTCAAACTGCAGCAGATTTTCCGGTATGCCTAAAGATAAAATAATCGTTAATCCCTCACGGACATCGCTGCCTTCAAAATTCTTTTCTTTTTCTTTTAATAAGCCATTTCTTCTTGCATAATCGTTGAATACTTTTGTAAAGGCATTACGGGCTCCAGTTTCATGAGTACCGCCATCCTTTGTACGCACGATATTAACAAAAGAAAAGATATTTTCCTGATATTCATCCGTATATTGAAATGCACAATCTACCTTAATCCCATTCACCTCTCCGCTAAAGGCAACTGGTTTATGGAAGGTTTGTTTATCTTCATGTAAATATTCCATGAAAGCAACTAGACCTTCTTCATAATGATAGACTTCTTCACGTTCTTTTCCTTCACGTTCATCTCTCACCACTAAACGCAGACCTTCTAAAAGGAACGCATCTTCTTGTGCACGTTCGGCAATCTGTGAAAAAGAGAAACGCGTTGTAGAGAAAATTTTCTTATCTGGCATAAAACGTGTTTTACTGCCAGTTTTATTCGTTTTCCCAATTACTTCTAGCTTTCCGATTTTCTTGCCGCCATCTTCAAAACGCATCTGATAGATCTTGCCATCACGATAAACACTGACTTCCATCCAAGAACATAATGCATTTACTACACTGGCACCTACACCATGTAAACCACCACTTGTCTTATAGCCACCCTGTGAGCTAAATTTACCACCGGCGTGCAAGACAGTATGGATGACCTGTAAGGTAGGTACTCCGCTCACATGCATATCTACCGGCATACCGCGACCTTCATCTTCCACACAGATCACACCATCTTTTTCAATCGTTATCTTTATAGTTTCTCCAAAGCCGTTTAATGCTTCATCAATGGAGTTATCGACAATTTCCCAAACCAAATGATGCAAGCCTCTACCATCCGTAGAGCCTATGTACATACCGGGACGTTTCCGTACGGCATCAAGTCCATCCAGAATCTGTATGCTGCTTCCATCATATGTCTTCTCTGCCATACAATCACCTCTTCCTCTCTTATTTCTTAAATTTACCTTGTTTAGTTTATCAAATTCTCATACTGAACGCAAACAAAACTCATGGTATTTACTAAACAACATTCTAATTATATACGAATTTTTTAAAAAGTGTCGTTTAATTTTCGGCTTTTTCTTTTCTCATAACGTAAATGATGATAAAATAAACGCATATAGAAAGTTATTGAGGTGACATTATGAATATGTATTGGATCTTATATATTTTATTAGGATATTTGCTTGGTTCCCTGCCATTTGCTTTGATTATTGGGAAACTCTTTTATAAAACAGATGTAAGAAACTATGGTAGTGGGAATTTAGGTGGTACCAATGCAGGACGTGTACTTGGTAAAAAAGCAGGCATCTCTGTCATTGCTTGCGATGTCCTAAAAGTTGTCGTTGCGGTTGGCATTGTATCATACTTCGATCGCGAAGCTAGTATTTGGGCCGGTTTTGCTGCTGCATTTGGACATTGTTATCCTATTTTTGCAGGATTTCGTGGTGGCAAGGCAGTGGCAACCATGTTTGGCTTTTTATTAAGCACTTCTATCTTTACCTTTCAAAGTGCTTGGTATGTCATCATTCCTTTTCTCTTTTTCCTTGTTGTTTTATATCTAAGTAAAATGGTATCGTTGTCTAGCATGATGGCTGCACTTATCAGTAGTCTTTACATTACATATAGGCAATTTGATAGTAGTATTGAAATTATCATTGCCAGCTGGTTATTGACGATTTTGGTGATTTATCGTCATCGCTCTAATATTAAAAAAATAGCCGACGGAACAGAAAATAAGATATCATGGTTGTAAAACGAGCCTTTTCACGGTTTCGTTTTTTTAATAACTTTCTCATAAAACCTCATACCTTTTACTTTTTCCCATGAGATAGTACAAGAAAATGATGTTGAGCATTCCGAAACTTTTAAGTCAAAAAAAGTGATATTTGTACAAACTTCTCAAATACCACTTTTTAAATGTAACTATCTTTTCATAGCAATACCATAGGCATCAATAAGGGATTGCATTTCTTCAGCTGATTTGCCATACAACACTCTCGTCTTGGCATCATAGCGTTCCTGTTCTTCTAATTGAAGTACTTTAACAGCTGTTTCATAAGGAAGCTGTCCCATAAAACGTTCTTCTTCATAATGATACATGGATAAATACCATTCATGTACTTCTAATTCCTCATTGGTTTCTGCATCACGCATATGAAAGGGAACAATCGGTTCTAAAGGAAGAATGGAATCTACGTCGTTTGTTAATGTATAAACACCCAAATAGCCGCCATCTGTTTTCTGATAAATATGTGGTCTAGCATAATATAAATCTCTGCTTTGGCGATGATGCAGAAAAGCAGCAAAATTGATTTGCATCTCTTCCAAATCTTGTTCATCATAATATATTGGATGTAAGGCGCTAAAGAAACAGCCATCCGTATGCTTAGCTAAAAAATCACGCAGGCACTCATTGGAAAAAATCTTAATATTTTCTCTCATATCAGCAAGATCACTAATTTTCTGTTCAACACCATCCTGCTCATATTTTTTTAATTTCCAAAGCTTTGCAATACGCGCAATGATATCATAAAACATATCCACTTCTTCGCGCACAGTAGGTAACAACAGACTTAATCTTAGGCAAGCGCTATCCTTTTCATCCCAAACAAGAGAAATACCTCTGGCAATATGCTTTGGATCATATAAGATCATATCATTTGATATTTTATCAGGAACTAATATCCAACTTTCCGAAGTACCATAAGCAAACTGTCCATTCGTGATATCTGATAATGAAATTGCCTTTTTGAAAAATCCTTTTTGTTTCAAACATACATCAACACTCATGTTATCCCTCTTTCATATATTTTCATGCTTCCATCTAAAGCTGCATCATCAAATAAGTCACTTCCATGATCTATAATATTTTCGTTGTCCAATCTTCCAAATTCCAAACTTCATCTACCAGATCTTCGTAAAAATCTGGATCATGAGAAACTAATAAAACACTTTGATGATATTCCTTTAACGCACGTTTTAATTCTTCCTTTGCATCAACATCCAAATGATTGGTCGGCTCATCAAGTACCAAAACATTACAAGGACGATTCATCAATATACACAGACGTACCTTTGCTTGTTCACCACCGCTCAACACACACATACCAGATTCGATATGATCTGTCGTTAAACCACATTTAGCTAAAGCAGCACGTACTTCTCCATTTGTATATGCCGGATATTCTTGCCAAAAATAGTCCAATGCACTGATACCTGTAGCGACTTCTTCCTGCTCAAAAAAGCCAATTTCCGCAAATGGATCTACTTCTACATTCCCTGATACAGGCGGTAGTAACCCTAATAAAGTTTTTAACAATGTCGTTTTGCCTAATCCATTGACTCCCTTGATTGCGATTTTTTTATTACGTTCAAAATTTAGATGCAATGGACGACATAATGGTTCCCCATAACCGATAACCAACGCATTTGTTTCAAAAACGATTCGTCCAGTGGTACGTGATGGTTGAAAACCAAATACCGGTTTTACCTTTTCTTTTGGCTTTGTGATAATATCCATCTTATCTAATTTCTTCTGGCGCGAATGTGCCATATTTCTAGTTGCTACCCTGGCTTTATTGCGTGCAATGAAATCTTCAAGATCTTCAATTTCTTTTTGCTGCTTGCGATAAGCAGCTTCTAATTGCCGTTTTTTTAAGGCATGTTGTTCAAGGAAATAGTCATAATCCCCCACATATCGTGTTAAAACGCAATTTTCGACATGATAGATAATATTGACAACCTGATTCAAGAATGGTATATCATGAGAAACTAAAATAAAGGCATTTTCATAATTGCAAAGAAAATTGGTTAACCATTGTATGTGATTTTCATCCAAATAATTGGTTGGTTCATCTAAAATTAGAATCATCGGATTTTCTAGCAATAATTTGCATAATAAGACTTTAGAACGTTGACCACCAGATAACATGGATACATCTTTTTCTAAGCCGATATCCATTAACCCCAGACCTTGAGCAACCTCATTAATCTTCGTATCTATCATATAAAAACCGCTATGTTCTAAAATATCCTGTAGTTCACCGACTTCTTGCATATATGCTTCCATTTCTGTATCGCTGCAATCGCTCATTTTTTCATACAGGTTCATCATTTCCTGCTCTAAATCAAACAAATGTGCAAAGGCATCCTGTAAAACATTCTGTATGCTCTTCCCTTTTGTTAAAACCGTATGTTGATCCAAATAGCCTACGGTAATACGATTGCACCATTCTACTGTTCCCTCTTCAGGAACTAGCTTGCCTGTTAAGATATTCAAAAAGGTTGATTTTCCTTCGCCATTTGCCCCAATTAATCCAACATGTTCTCCATTCAACAAACGAAATGATACATCCTCTAAAATTTGTCGCCCGCCAAAGCTATGAGATACATGGGATACATTCACAATACTCATACCATTCCTCCATTATTCATTACTTTCTATAACATCTTTTGCTTGATTAGTATAGCATGCTTTTCCCCTTCCCAACAAGTCTTAAAAGCATGTACAAACTGATATGAATGGTCTTATTTTGCTATTCTTTAGATTTCTTAATGAAAAGATCGGGTAAAATTACGAAAGCGTAAGAGTATTTTAAAAAGAAGTTTGTTATAATAATGATTTATACCAAAAACACCATAATTAAGCCATATTTTTGCTGTTTTGTTATCTTATTGTTATCTACAGAATGTTTTATATGGTTTTATGTAGCTAAAAAAGGAGTAAAAATCATGAACGATATAAATAAAATTAATGAAAATGTATCTAAAAATATAAAAGTTTTAAAGAAAGTTGAACATGGTGTATATATGAATATGTGGGAATGCCAATGCAATTTGTGTGGTAAAATCTTTTATGCAACTACACAAAGTATAAAATCTAAAAATCAGAAAAGTTGCGGTTGCCTTAAGAACAGATTTCCAACTTTCGATTTCGATTATTTATTAGATAATGAGAGTAATGCGATAACTTATCGTAGTGCGGTAGAATTATATACTAATAACAATAATCTATCTGCCAATACAATACGTAAAGAAAAAGAATCATTATTGAGAATTACTGCTTTATACGATATACCTGTAGACATGATTACATCTAAAATAATGTTAACAATAATTAATGAAATAGCTAAAAATCATACTAATATATACGTTAACATATATCATACAGTTTTTAAAAAGTTTTTTAATTTTCTAGTTATTTATGAAATTTTGTGTAAAAATCCATTAGAACATATACCAAGATTAAGGAATAATCTCCCTATAAAACCAAGAGAATCCTTATGTTTTGAAGATGCCAAGAAATTGCTTGATTCTTTTAATCGCAAAAATTTTACAGATGATGCATTAAAGTTATTCTATAGCATCATATTTTACACAGGAATGCGGGCACCATGTGTCATGAGCTTGATGGTTGATGATATTGACTTTGATAAGTGTATGATAAATATAAATCATAGTTATGATATTAATAATAAAATCATAGTACAGGCAAAAACAGGTAATCTTGATATTATCATACCTGATTGGTTGAGTATTGAACTTATGCTATACATAGACAAATATAATAGACAAGGGTATTTGTTTGAACGTGATGGCAAAATCATAAGCTATGATTTTTATAGATATCATTTAAAAAAGCATTTAAAAAAGCTTAAATTAAAAAATGTAAGCGTAAGATCAGGACGTAACACCTTTATCAACGAAATGTTAACTAAAGATTTGTCATTAACACAAATTAGGGCACTAGCGAAACATTGTGGACATTCTCAATCTACGATGTTTACACACTATTCAAATATAATCGAAAATGAAAGTATATTAAAAGATGAAATAAATTCCCTATAAAAAAACCGCTTGATGCGGTTCTTTTTAATGCCTACATGATATGATATTTTCAAACTCACATAAGTTATCTTATGACTATAATCATAATAACATTAATAAAGATAAAATCAAGATATTTTTAATTTATTAAATAAAAAATATCAATATATTTTCATTTTATCCTTAATATTATATTTTATGGTATTTATTAAACGGAGGTGAATATAATGAATATACATGAAGAATTAGAGAAACATATCTATGAATACTTAAAATTAGATATCGCCATAAATCGTGAACTTATAATCATACTACATCTATTAGATATGGTAAAAGAAAAACTCCCTACCTCCAATTAAGGAAGTAGGGATAATTTTATTAAATGTACTTTTATTGTTTACATAGTGATAGCACCATGTTATGATATAAGTGTAAAGAGATAGGGATACCATAAGAGATAAGAAAATGGAAAAATTTGATCAAAAAAAGTACCAAGAAGAATGGAAGAAAAAAAACATGTTACAGGTAAACGCTCAATATAAAAAAGAGTTTGTAAAGGAATTTAAAAATGCTCTAGTGTATTTAAACATCAAAAAATCAGACGTAATAAGAAAGACAATGGAGGAAACTATCATGTTAGCAATTGAAAAGAAAGTAGATGATTTATTAGCATCACCAACAGAAGAAAATCTAAGAGAATTTATAGAACAATATGACAATAAAACCTTTGCATTTAGAGATATTAGGAAAATAGCACAAGAATTTGTTGATGAGTATAGTGACTTAGAATCTATGCTATATGCCGATAACGAGAAAGAAATGCTGCAAATATTTTTTGACAGCGATCACAGATATGATGAAAAGTTACTTACGATGTACGGCGATGATGAAAACTCTCTAACCATTTATGAGTGTGATCGTTATTATGTATTTACTGAATGGAAAGACGGTATGAATGATAAAGATGTATATGTGTTAAAATAGATTGTATAAATAAAAACCCTACCTCTCAATCAAGAGAAGTAGGGTAATTTTATTTAAGGTCTTTTACATTACGTACATGCAGTAATGTACCTTTAGTTTTTTTGCAGTGGCTTTTACCGCAAGCTTGTCCATTTTTGTAACTTAAGAAACAGTTACGTGCGCCATCAGTACCGATGATTAATGTTTGATTGTATCTACCATGCCCATTGCATTTTGTAAGCTTGTCCTTTGCATAGACGTTCATAAAGCAACGAACGTTGTCAATTGTAAGATATTCTACAACTGCAATAATGCCAGGATCTTTTTTTGTGTTTTTAACCCAACACTTAGGACGCAAGCATCCACCAATACCTGTCATAGTTAGAGTAGCATAGGATGCTTCCATCGTGTTAGTTTGGTTTTGACCGATTACTTTAATCTTGTTGTTATCCGCATATGATACAAACATCGCAATATGTGATCCACTACCATATGGGGATTTAGTCCAAATAACCCAATCGCCTTTTTGTAACTTATTTTTAGATACTTCCATAAAATTTTTTAACACACCGTTTTTCTTACGAGCGTTCCAGATATCGGCAACGTATCCTGTATCAGTGCAATTAGTAATAGGGTATTTAGCGAGTTGCTCAAAGTAAGCAAAATAATCCCAACACTGCGCTCCATAATAACCGTCCACGTCATGTTTAGTACCTTTTGTCTTATTAATAAACTCTTGTACAGACATCATAATTCCTGTCCTCCTGTTTTAATTTTTGGTTCAGATGGTAATTCATGTACTTTATGTATAGCTACTTTTACAGTACCATTACCACCTAATTTTTTGTATGGTTCATTCATATATTCGATTTCTTGTATATCATCCATACTGATATAACCTTTTTGAATATGATATTCACATTTTTGTAAGATTCTATCATGCAAAATAGCTTTAATTCCTTCTTTAACAACATCAATTTCCGTATTCTGCTTATCTTCTAATTCACTTATTAACGCTTTTCTATTGCGTTTATTTTTGATAGCATCTTGGATAATATAAATAACTGTGGCTGAAATCACACCTAATATAGTATTAAATAATTGGCTCATTTTAATATCAAATCCTTATATGTTATTTTAAATTTTCTTTTGTAAAATAATAAGTTGTTACCGCTGTAATGGTTGAAGCTGTTACCTCTGTAGGCAATTGTTTAGTTACTGCCATATAAGCAAATACTCCCATTACACTTAATGTCATTAAAGATTTAACCTTTAATAATGATTTCAATTCTTTCATTTTATTTTCCTCCTATTTTATAATAAAAGAGCGTTTGACGCACGCTCATGCGGATATTATTCAAATTCAATCATAAAATCTAATGCTTCTAATTCAATTGGTGCTAATCCTGCTACATCTAGATCTTCCAATTTTACTTTCTTAACTTCAATATTGGTTTCTTCATCCATAATAGTATTTAATTGTTCTGCCAATTTGATTTTGTTGTCGTTAGTCAAGATATATTCAGTGTCACCTTTATCATTTGTTTTTGTTAAAGCATTACCACCATTATCTTTATCTGCTAACTCCTGTACTAATTTCATTCGCTGCTCTTCATATGTTTTTAATTCATTATTAATCACTTTTATATTTTTAGCGACACGATAAGCTGTGACAGCACTTAAACCTCTTGTATTGTTTAATGTGCCAAGCGCATTCTGCGCGTTAAGTAGTTCAATTAATTTCATTATTTAGCACCTTCCTTAGCATTAATCATGGAATCTGCTTTAGCAAACACTTCATCTTCAAAAGCATCTTCCTGCGCTCTAATAGCAACACGATTGTTTTTATAAACAATCTTCGCATCATCGTTAGCAAAATATGATGATTGTCCAATGTTTTCGGGGTTATCACTATTAATTGTATATTCCTGATGTTTCACAGGTACACCATCCACATCAATTCGATTTCTCATTACTACTTGTTCTGTTTTATTACTTGTAATATTTGCCATTTTATCTACTCTCCTTTTTTATGACAATTTAAAAGGACATTTTTATACCCTTTGAATAACTTTTGTTTCAATATTGTTGTTGATATAAGCAATTAGTTTAGCAGTGATTTCGTTTAGACTACTTTCCATTTGAGATAATTTTTCACTATATTTTCTTACAGCCATTGCAGTAAGCATATTATAGTAGTCATAAGTAACAGCAAGGTATTCTTCAGTACTGTTTTCATCTAAAGTAAATTTGCTGATAAAACCATAATCATGATAGTCAAGACCATGTTTCCCCAGTACTTCAATAAGATCTTGTGCAATGATACCAAAATGTACCTTTCCATCATCACTATTTATCTCTCGCCACCTAAATTGTTTAGGTATAATTTCATACCACGCCGCAACTAATTCATCAGAAATATCTTTTATATCATACTTAAGACGTTTATCCGAGGTATTAGTATACGCTTTATTACCTTTAATTGCTGTTTTAGATGTAAGGTTTATATTGTAACCATAGAGATTAAGATTACCAATATTATTAGCATAAGTGCCATATCCAAGCACGCAATTATCGTTATCATTAAGCAGTGTTAATTGTGTATATTCTTTCCCGTTGGTTGCATAAGCATATACACTTTTATTATTCACGTTAAAATGTATGCCGCCATTAAGCATATATAACCCAGAACTCACTTCTGTGAAATTACTATTAATAGATATCCTGTCTGTGCCATTTATTTGCACTTCACTTTTACCCGTCACCACCAACGCATTGACTGACGCTGATTTCGTGGCACCTGTAGCTCCAATGGATGATACACCACTTGATTCCATTTTAATGTATTCCCATTCGGACGATACCCATGATCTTATCCAATTGTTTGATGTAAACTTTATGTACTTTGTACCCTTGGTATTTTGATTGATGTAGATATTGTTACCGATGGTTAAGTCTGTTGTGACGTTAATTACAGTTTTGGATGTTAAGCTACCTGCGGTAACCGTGCCTAAGTTTGCGGTAATAGCAGACAGCGAGCTAACATTGATCTTACTTGCTGTTACTGCATTGGCGGCAATTTGTGCTGCATTTATAGTACCTGTATAAATTTTACCGCCATCAATATATGTAATATCATTGTTATAACTCCATTTTTTTACACCATTGATGATGGATTGTGTATTAGTGTCAAACATACCAATGGTAACTTTACCTATTAAATCTAGTCTGTTAGCTTGTATTTTTACTGTTTCTGCCGACTGATTAATCGTAGAGATAATAGTCCCTTTATCTGTCTTTTTTGCTACTGTAACATTGATACCATCAACTGTCGCAATAAGCTCAGTTAATTTACTACTTGTGCTATTGGCTGTTGTTTCAACTTTCGATATGGTTGCACTTATCTCATTAGCTTTCTGATTTATAGCACTATTCATGGTTGCAGTAGTGCTATAGTTATCAAATTTTTCATCAACAGCTGTTACCTGTGTTTTTGTTGCATAAGTATCACTGACGGTTGTTTTAAAACCATCCAAAGACAGTTCTAGCTTTGTTGCTTTGTCGGTAACTGCTGTTATTTTAGTACCAAAATCTGTAATACTTGATGTATGGCTCGCTACTGTGCTACTAAGGCCTTTAAGTGATTGATCTAATGCACTATAGTCAGTTTGCAATGTAGTGATACTGCCTTTTGATGTTGTAATGTCTCCTTGAACCTTCGTAATATCTTTTTTTACCTGTGTCGTATCACTGATCAACGTAGATATCTTACCGTCTTGTGCAGTTAATTTAGTGCTGTGAGATTTAACAGTTTCGGTCACAGCAGTTACTTTTGTGTCAACTCCACTAATAGCATTGTTGATATCCTCAGGAGTAGGTGTCCAATCTGTATATTTGTTGCCCTTTTCAAGTTTTATTTTTTCAATAGTGCTAGTACTTACAACATTACCATCATATACATATATATAGATAATACTGTTTGCAAGATTACCTTCAATACCATCAAAAGTAGCCGCATAAGTGCCATCGTTTTGTTTTGTCAGTATGGCTAACTGCGTATTACCACCATCAAGATATGCAGTAAAATAGCTTTTATTTTCACCCAATTTACCCCAAATTCTGATAGCGTAAACTTCACCAGGTGTCATTTTTTCTGTCATGGTATATGTCTTGATTAAATATTGATCATTCGTGACTTTTTCATCGCTATATAATAATAAGTTCTTACCGCCAATTTTTAGATGATCTATTTTTGTTGATATTGTATCAAAAGCAATATCTAATGATTTCCCATCATATAATATATGTGATGATTCTAAGAGTGTTGAATTGCTATTTATTTTTTGAATAACGCTAGTAATATTAATTTTATCTCCAGAGATATTCGCATTTTCAGCAACCATATCATTGACGATGATAGGTCGTTTTATACCATCAGCAGTAATACCTGTAGCATCAAACATTAATTTCCCAAAACTATCAAATACGTACATATTGTAATCGTTTGATGCATCTTTACCGATTTGTACCCTAGTTTTAGCATTCTCATCTTTAATCTGAATTATATTGTCTTTAATCAACAGATTACCACTATCAGATTTAACTTTAAATCTCGTAGTACTAATATCACCTGCCAATAAATCGCCAACAGTAATATTTGTTGAAACAATTGATTTTAAAAACGCACTATCTATAATTGCGGTATTAGCATTTATCAGCAAAGAGTGCGTACTATCAGATGTGGTTACATGATTGATGATCGTTTCGATGTATGCAACATCATTATTTAAAACACCAATTTGTGATACCGTCGCATATGTTTCATTAGCATATTGCTTATCAACATACGATTCTTCTATATGCGCCACTTTAGCAGTTAATTCAGATACATTTAATGTTTCAATCTTTGCATTAGTTGCTTCCAACATTTCGTTAACTTTTAAAATATTAGTATTGATAATGTTAAAGTTACCTTGGTAAGCATCTAATGTTGTTGTAGTGACTTTCTTAAAACTTGCATATTCTGAATAATTTGCTGCTACTGTGGTGCTTAATGCTCCTTGCACATCATTCATTTCTGAATCTGATTCAGCAATGCAACTTATCGTAGTAGTAAAACCACCGTCATATTCAAATTCTAAACCAAAAACAGGTAATAAATAAATTTCACCGTCAAGTCCTTCTACTCCAACGATATCTCCCACATCAATTTCTGGATGCCCTATTATGGTAGTTATAGATAAAGTTCTAAACCCATCTACACTACTAAATGTTCTTTTAATATCTTCAAAAACTATTCTTAAGTCATCATTACTTTTTACTAAAGGATTTGTATACCTTATAATATTGCCTTTTCTTTCGCTTTCAGGAGGATAAAGATAAGGCTTAGTTTCATCTTCTGTGTTTGGATAACATTCTAAGCCGCCAATTATAAAAGGCATATCACCTAAGGTAATTTCACTGTAATCATCAGGAGTTAATTTAACATCTATACGTTCAAACCATCTTAATTCTAAGATTCCATCACGATTTATAGTTGCATTTCTACCACAGAGTGAAATCAAATAGGAAAATACTTGAGCACAAGTAAGTTTTGTAAGTTCTTCTTTTTTCTTTGTTATATTTACTTGTATCCCCTTGTCTTCGATTACTGACTGTATACCACAATTTTTACAAATTTCTTTCATCAAGGTAGATACGCTTACTAATCCACTTTGTGTTGTGGTATATTTTTTGTTTAAAAGCATCATGTTATCATAAGCGATAAACGAATATGATTCAGCGCTTTCGTTAGGAATGATATGGGCGTTTTTTATAGTAAAAACGCCCATTTTTATCCATTCTATTATTTCAGGTTCATCATTATAAAAATCCTCAAGATGTAAACCGACATAAAGTGTTGCTTTTTGCCCACTTAAGATAACTTTTGTTACTTGTTCTGCATCTAATTCAACTTCGATATAGTTGGAGCAAACGTTTCCAAATCCAATGTTTTGATTTTCCGCAATAATTCTGCTTTTATAAATTAGCTTATGAAATTCATTATAAGTGTTACTACCTATTACAATTTTAGCTGCACATTTTACTACACCACGATTGACGGCTTCCTTATATTCATTTGTTATATGATACATATTTCATCACCGTCCTATTGTTCTACAAGCGATACAGTCATTTGCGTATAAACACAATTTTCTATCACGTAACTGTAAACCTGCATTGTTTCATCGCCACCATACATAATTTTTGTTTTCTGTTTTTTTGTTAAAGGATCACGAAACTCAACTGTAAAAAATGCTGGCTTTAATGCATTTGTAATTATTTCTACATCGTCTTCAGATAATGCCGTCCAAGTAATATCTATACGATACTTCACAGCTATAATACTTCCTGTAAATTTGCCGCTCTTTGTTCTACAACTTTTAGGAGCCCACAGTTTATTTCTTGATACTGTAAGCGCAGAAGGTGATTTAACCAAAACATTGTTAATTTTAATATTTTTATCTACTGTCTTAGGGTATATGGGAGTATTACTTAACGTCATACCGGAATCCCCCCTTTACCACCGTTGTGATTCATATACTTGATGTAATCGCGAATAATCTTGGTAGTTGATGTGCCATCAGGATTTTCGATAGTAATGTAAATATCTCCTCCTTGTTTTTGAACACTACCCCCATCACGTAAAGCTTGTATAACAGCCTGATAAACACCACTTGAAATACCGGAAACGATTTGATCGTTATTAGCAACGGCTGTTTTACCACCCATAGTACCAACTAATTCAGGACCAGCTTCACGAGCAATAAACATTTGTCCAACATCGGGATAACCGCCATCTGCATAACCTTTAAAACCTAACCAATTGCCTGCCATTCCTAATGCAAGACTTATGGATGATTTTAATGCCTTTTTAGCGGATTCCAGCACTTCTATGTTTGTAACAGTGGCCTTCATATTGACGCCTTTTACTTTTTTATTAAATTTATTTTGTATTACCTTAGCACTTTCAATAACGGATTTTAAAATAGCGGGTAAATCTTTGGTTTTATTTTTAATTTTTCCTGCTGCATCACTACCTGCTTTATCCGCATTAGATACTCTAACTGTGCTAGTGAATGTCTTTACAAGCAAACGAGTTAATGTATTGTTAGCCGCTTTGCCTGCTGCGCCTTCATTTTTTGTATCGACATTAGCAAAAAAAGTCTTATTAGATATAAGACTAAATAGCGTTTGTTGAGCTTTCTTTCCTTCTTTTTCAGCACCTTCAACATTTACTTTTGCTTTAGCAGGAGTTTTTAACTCTTTTGATAAATTATCAAGATATTTTTTTCCCTCTTTAGTGCCTTGCTTTTGCGCATTTTCAAGCTCTTTTTTGTAATTTTTTCCCTTTTCGGAATTGACATCAATATTGCTTTTTTTAAGTAACTCTAATAATGTCTTATTTTGGCTTTCTATTTCTTTTTTCTTATTGGTACCATGTTTCTTGGTTTTACTCATTGATTCTTTAAGTTGCTTTTCTTCCTCTTTGCTTAGCTTAACACCTTGCTTTTTGAGAATTTTCAGCATGTCTTCGTATGTTACTTTGTACTTTTTACTTTGTTCTGCGTATTTTTTGATAATTTCTTTGCGCGAATTTTTGATGTCATTCTTTTCTTGCGTAGTAAGTTTCTTTCCATCCTTTACGCCTTTTTCTTGAATTTTAGAAGTAGACTTTATTTGATTTCCTAACTCTTCAAATCCTAAACCGGCTTTGTCTGACAATTTCAAAGAAGCATAGAATTCAGCTGTTTTCTTGGAAAGTTTATCTGTGGTATCTGTCATGCCTTTAGTTGTTTTATCCAACGCTTTCATGCCGTCTTCGGCATTTTTTGTAGCTTCCTTTGATTTATTCATTGCCTTATTTAAGCCATCTTGATCAGCTGTTAGTTTATTTTCTTCAGCAATTAATGCTTCGATTTTTTTACCATAGTCTTTAGTTCGCTCTATACCTAGCTTGTTTTTTTCAGCTTTTATTTCTTCTAGCCTTATTTGGTTTTTGTCGTATTGTGATTTAACTTCATTGTATTTAGCATCTGCTTTGATTTTAGCTTTTGTGTATTCAACATAGAGTTGGTATTTAGCTTCTTCTTCAGCTTGCTCTTTTAAGGCTGCTATGCGTTCTTTGATTTTATCGATACTTCCTTGATACTCAACTTTGCCATTTTTAATTGTTACAACTTCTTCTCCCAAAGATTTATTTAACAACATCATAGCGTTATTAGCTTCTTTTGCATTGCTTGGATCAATAATACCTGTTGCGCCACCCAATTCATCTAGTTTAGATAAAGCCGATTCTGCAATTTCAGCATTTGCTTGCGCGTCTTGCATAGCGCTGTTATAACTTTCTTTTGCGCTTTTAAGGGAATCTTTTAACCCATCAACTGCCTTTATTTGATTTTGAACAGATTTTGAATAATCGTCCATGTCATATTTCTTTTCTTTTTGTTTAGAGCCAAGAGCAGCGATACCAATTACAAGAGCCGCTATTGCCCCAATAGCTAAAGCTGCTGGATTCGTAGCTAACCAAGTCAACGCACCACCAAGCTTTGTTTTTAAAACACCGACCAATCCGCCAGCTGCAGTTCCTGTAACTTTTAGTTTTGTGGCAAATGATGCGATTTTTGCTCCAACACTTTGCCAAACATTAGTGCTTACCAAAGTATTATTCAAGTCAATATAAGAGTAACGCAGAAATTTTATTGGATTTTTCGCTTCTCCCATCGCTAGAAATAGTTTTCTAAATAATGAACTATGCTCTAAAAGAAGTAATTTAAAAATACTCATCGTATTACCTGTAGCTCTTATTCCTTGTATCAATTCATAAAATTTAGCTACCTTTATAGTGATAAACAACGCTGTAAAAAAGGCACCTAAGCTTCTTACAACAGGCTTACACTTCGCTATCCAACTAATAACATTAGCGAATCCCTTTACAATGTGACCTGTGACATCTAAAACCTTACCTAGTAAAGTACCAAAGATAGGAACAACGCTTTTTTTAATCAGATTAATTACTGGTTTTACAAAATTATCATTTACGCTAGTGGCTAACTCCAAGAATGCAGTCGCTAAATCCCACAATGAATCAAATAAATATTTGCCACCATTATCCCAAATAATTTTAAGTAACTTTGTGATAGTCGAGGAGATATTTGTTACTGTATCAACTAAACTAAAAAACAAATCTGATAATGCTTGAAAAAACGGTTTCCATTTTTTCTCAACAACACCGATAGCACCGCCTAAAATTGATGCTATATTATTTTTCGTTTCTCTTACGTTTGCTAGAATACCAGGACTGTATTTTTTCCAACTATTCTTAATTGGTTCAAAAATATTATCCTTAATTCCTTCATTTAATTTGTCTATCCATTCAGTAATTTTCTTAGCTATCTCTGTGGCTTTCATTTTGATATTACCAAATAGATAATCGTAATTTTCTAATGCTTTTAGTAAACGAGGATCTACTGACATCCCACCTGCACCATCACTTGATGTTTCATCAGAGTTATCAGTATCTTGATCTGGTATGACATTTGCAACATCAAAAGATGCTAAAAAATTTTTCCACTCTTTAGTCTTTTTCTTATTCTTGTCGATGTTCTTGCCAGCATCCTCTAGTCCTGTATTAATGCTGCTCATACCATCATCCATTTGATCTAAAATAGTATCACTCGAACCACTGGAATCAGGCATTGTATAACCAAGAAATAAAGCAAATGACTTAATAACTTCTTTAATCGCCATAACAAATCCGTTTATATAAGGCAATACCGAAGAAATTACTCCATAAAAAACGGCAGAAATCCATCTGCCTACTTCTGATAATTGTTGCTGTAAAACACGTAACTGATTGGCTGGTTGTTCGATTGTTCTAGCAAAATCTCCCATTGCAGAAGATGCGGCCATTTGCCGTTGTAAAGTCAATATTACAAGCAATCTTTTTTCCATCTCGTTCATTTGTGATATCTTACGATCGTTAATACCGATTTCTTGCATTGTTGCTCCAAGTACATTCTGTGTGATATCGTAACCACTGACAGATCTAATTGGCCGCACTTGTTTGGAAAGCGCAGCTTGAAACTTAGTCATTGCCGCATCAATCGTTGTGTTATACAAAGAGCTGAAATCTAGTGCCATTTCTGTGACACGTTCTGAAAGGTTATATGCTTGTTTATCTGATAAACCGCCTAAATTACCTAACATGTTCTTAAATGTTGCCTGTGCTTTCATCATTTCCGGTTGTGCAAGTCCGAACATATCAGCTAAGCTCTGTTGAAACTTCATTGCTTCTCCGCGCATATTACCCATAGCGCGACTAAACAAGTTTTCCGTTTCTGCAAAGTCGATTGATTTTTGAAGTAAATTTACGAAGCCTTGTCCATAATGCCTTAATTGATTATAAAATGCATAAATCTTACCAAAAGACAGCATATTACCAAGCTTTTTATTAGTTTTATCGGCTTGATTTCCTACATCCTTAGTTGCCTTTTCTACTTGTTTAAGAGATGATACCGTTTTAGTTACCTTGGAACTATCTAACCCTTTGGTATTTTTACCACCTAACTTTGTCATGATAATTGCAAAATTACGTATGTCGTCACTGCCCTCTTTTAATGTTGCAAGAAAGCTTTGCAACTTCTGCGTGAGTGTATCGAATGTCTGCCCAACAGTGGAAACATTTAGTTTTTCCATAGATTCCATTGCTTTAGGAAGTTCTTTTATTGCTCTGACAACTGCATTTATAGCATTGGCTTTTATATTCTTAAACGCTTCTGAAAACTGCGACGCAAAGGAACGAACTTGTTCTAACTGCGCATTCAATCCTGATGTTATATCTGCGTTTTTATTATCAACTTTCATTGTTGATAACCGAGCCATTGCATTAGACATATCTCTAATTCCCTTGGATGCAGTACCGAATTTAGATATAGCTTTATCATCAAGAGAACTAAACTTGTTCATTTGGTTTATGATGTTCGTTAAATCGAAGTTCTTTAAAGAATCAGTATTTATTTTAGCAATGGACAGCATAGTTTTACGCAATGTATTTGTTGCATTTTCGGCAGACGTTACCTGTGAAGAAAAATTTTCGAAAGTTTTTGACTTAAAAATGCCATTTGTATCAGACATAGCATTGTTCAGTGCGGTAAGATTATTCTGCAACCTTGTTGTATTGATTTCTGATAATGTTCTAATTTGCCTTATGGTATTCTTTAGTTTTACATTGTCCTTAAACTGTTCTTTTATAAGAGTAGCAACTTTGTTTAATGCATCATATAGATCATCAAGATTACTACTTGCGTCTTTAACTTCGGCATCTATGTTAAACTCCAATCCATTTTCACTCATTTTTTCACCTACCTTTCTTAATTCAATTAATAAAAAAGCAGCCATTATAGCTGCGATTGGTTACACCATGGCAACCACCTCCTTTGCATAGAAAAAGCACCGCTTGGGTGCTTAATTTATGAATTTGATATCAAGATGCGAATATGTTATCTTCTTTTTCATCTTCTTTAATAAACGTTTAATCGTTCTGTGCGTTTTCTTTTTGCGTGGCAATCCGAAATATAAACAATCATCCAACATATAACAAAAAGCAATTTTCGTATTACTGATATAACAAATGTATGCTTTCATTTCTTTAATTCCCCTTCAATCAACGCTGTAATTGCATCTACACCGTTCTGATTGTACTTAAAGGTTTCCACTTCTTTATGCGAACTGCGTGATTTATCAAAGAACCACTTTCCGTTTTCTTTAGTCTTAATGTTGTTTTGAGTAGCTATTTTACCAACTTTGTTTGCAGAAATACCTAACATATTTCCAACTTCCGTAGCCGTATAGTAATGTTCATGACATTCAGGCATCGGAAGAACTTTTTGACCTGTTAAAGCTTCCGATGCGTAGGCATTACAGATTTGCTGATATTCGGTATTAGCTGGAACACGCTCTCCTAATTTCAACCAAATTGCTGCTACTCTTGCTTTGGCGTTCATATACTTCGATTGAGCAACCAACAGTTTGTCAGTGTTATCTTTTGCACCTTGAAGTTTTGATTGTTCTTTAATTTTCTTCTCCATTTTGTTAAATGCATCAATATATTTCAATTTCCAATCTAATGCATCTTTGCCAGTAAATCCCATAACCAATAAACTAAAACCATCTCGGTTCATAATATACATAGGATATTTTTTCCCTCTGTTATCATATGCGGTTTCATAAAACATTGATTTGGTGGCACAATTTTGCGCCGCCAAATTTTCAATATTTCTTAATACTGTTTTGTGTTCTTTTCCAAAATCATCAGCCACCTGTAAACTAGATACAACTAATTGTTCATGTTCACTATCTAAAACGACACTAATTTCTTTTTCCATTTTGTTTTATCTCCTAGTGGGGTTACCACACATAAAATTTGTGGAAACCATAAAGGAATTTTAGTTGCATAAACCACTCAATGCGTGGTAAAATATAAACACAGCCTTTATGGTTGTTGCGTTTTATAGCAATCGTAGTGCGCCAACACTAAGAACGATTGCTTTTCTTTTGTTCTTTTTCTAATTGCGCCATGATGGAACGTTCGATGAATGCCGAAAATATTAGGCCATTGTCATTACAATGTTTTTTTGCTTTTGCAAACAATTCATCATCTATCCTGATGCTCTTCGCCACTTTCATGTTCTTTCCTCCTTCTTATTTTGAATTTTCACTTACTTTTACTGATTCTTTTTCTGATATGTACTTTAACAATGCTTTCTTGACAAACTCTTTCATAGAAATATCTTCTTCTATTGCCATAATTTTTGCTTTACGGTAAGTAACATCATCAGTTTCTACTACCACTCTTTTAATTGCCATGATTTCACCTCCTTATTCTTTTTGTTGCGTTTTTATGATATCACAACATTATGAATAAGTAAAGCTATTTTATTCTTTTTGTTTAATAATTTATGTTTCTATTCAAAACGTGTTATAATAAATATACTAGGAGGCGTTAATTATGTATCCAAGATTGAAAGAGTTAAGAGAAGAAAAAAAATATACATTACGTGATATGGGTGAATTATTGGGTGTAAGCTATCAAGCGTATTCAAATTACGAGAATGGGCATAGAGAACCAAGTATATCAATACTAGAAAAGATTAGTTCAATATACGATGTTTCCATAGATTATATCGTAGGTAATAGCGATGAAAGAAACATTCATACAATCAAACAATATTTGAAATTTCTTGTAAATAATATAGAATATTTCAACAAAATAGTTGAAACATATAATCTTAATTACAATAATCTTTTAAATGATTCAGAAAAAAAACAGTTTGAAGAAAAATATTTTAATCAAATAAACGAATACAAGAATTTGATTAACCAATATATAAATGTTTTGATAAAAATTAAAGATAACAACACTATTGAAAACGGTTATGATAAACAAAAACATACCTTTATCGGAGTTCAATGGGCTAAACATTACCTTGAATCAGAAAACTTTTTTCAAAACAAAAATACAGCATACGAAATTTTAACTGCTGACCAAATAATACAGATTGCCAATCAATTAAAGTTCAATAATGATGAAGAAATAGGAAAAGACCTCGAATGAGGTCTTTATATCTTTTTCAGCAATTCTGTTTTCTTAGCATCAAAATCTTCTTGAGTGATAGCACCAATGTCAAGGAGTTCTTTAAGTTGCTTTATTTTAACTAGATTATTATCATTTTCTTCTATATCTTCTTGACAAACAAGATTATATAAAGTTTCGACGGTATTTGTCATGCAAAGAATAGAAAATCGTTCTTCTATATTTGTATCTTTATATTTAATAGTAATATAAGCAGTAGTTGGCACCTCTCTTTTTACTTCTTGAGTAATGCTTGAAGTACCTGAATGTTGCTCTATTTTATTATTTCCCGTACCATGTAAAGCACCAACTACTGTGCCAATACCTGGTGCAACAGCAGTACCTAACACTGCGCCAAGCACTCTACCTTTTCGTTTTGTAGTTCCGACAGTATTAACAGTGCCATATGATCTATAATCAGATCTATATTCAGCACCATTCCATTCAATTCCAATGATTTTGAATTTATTTGTTACGTCCAAATCTGTTATCAACCAATTATCATCTGTTTTATATATGAATACTTGATTTCTACCAAAATGCCGATTGCTTTCTGAAACATTTAAGGAACAAATACGCTCTAATTCTTTTTTTTGCATTTTTGAATTGGGGGATATGCTTATCTTATCACTCAATTTTTTATGTTTAATACTATTATTTTTATAGCAGTTAATTATAACATTTATTTCATTGTAATTTAAGTATGCATCTAGCATATGAACTTTTCTGATAAATAGTTTTTCATTCATTCCATACTCTATGCCTTTTGATATATCCTCTATCAAACCAGTCAATTCAGGATGATTTTTTTTCAAATCATGCATTATTATATTAGCATTGTTCATTTCCTTTACCTCTACATGTTAATATTATGGTTTCCACCTGTGTCCACAATTCATGCAGACATTGTAAATCTTCTTACTGTGTGTTGCTCCAACAGCAGCACCTACTACTGTGCCAACTGGATTTACTAAAGAGCCAACCGCTGCACCAGCAACACCTTTCCCGACAGATATTTTTTTATTTATTGTCGTGATGGATGTGCTGCCACATTTAGGGCAAGTAACTATACCAGCTTTTTTGTTGGCTTTATATTGCTTTTTGGGTGATATTAGCTGGCTTTTTTCATAATGATATTCTTCGCTTTGTTGGCTAGTTCCATTTTCTTTATAGATATTATAAACCTTCTCTTTCTTATCCTCTTTTGCTTTATCATCATTTGGATATAGTTTGTTGAATAATGCATCTATTTTAGTTGTACGCTCATCAACATTATCCATATATTCATTATCCAAATCATTATATTCATTATCCAAATCATTGAAAACTGAATCATCTACATCATATTCTTCACCATAATCAACCTCATATATATTTTTAGTATTATGCATCTCCATCCCCTCCTATATCTCTATCTTACCATAACACTATCTTGTTTTAAATATGGAAACGGCATCTTTATATAGTTTAACCACCTCATTCGTCATTAATGGAGAATGGAGTAACGTGATAGTTTCTTGCTTCATTACCGTTCGCCACGATGGCGAACCCCCACCTCCTTTGTATTTAAAAAGCACCCAAGGGGTACTTATGTTTCTTATTCAATTTATTAAATTGTTTCAAATTGGTGATATTTTTTTATACATTCATCAGTAATTTCTAAATATCTTTTGTTCACAACATATGTTCTATCCCATGGGCCGCCCTTAGTATGAGTTATATTTATTAAATTAGCTGGGCTTTTATCAGCATATTTACCTATGGTAAGTAAACAGCTATTAACAATTTCTTTTCCATTTTTTGAAAACACCATTCTCGCTAGAAGAGGAGGAATTTCGCTATTTGTAAATTCATACAATTCATCTTTAATTTTTTCTTTTCCTCTTGTCTTATACTTTCCATCAATTTCTTTAATGAATGGCCCATATTTAAAAGCATATATTTTTTCTTCAAATAATTTCATATCATACTTTACTAAGAAATCTGCATAACACAAATAAACCAATTTTTGCAATTTTAATTTACTACAAGGAACTATTGACAATATAAATGAAGCTAAATCGTTAGCACTTATGAATCTACTTTTTCTTAATAGCGCAGAGAATGCTTCTTTACGATCAACGACTACTATATCTTTAAAAAACATATCTTTTTTTACAACACTGTCCCAATCAGGAGAATCTGTAATTAGCTTATGTATGGCTAATGGTATATCATCTCCACATATCTTTTGAATATATTTATAATCGTACATTATGTCAGTCCCAGAAATAGGTTCAATACTATGATAATGCATTGCAATCCTTGTTCCTTCTATATAGTCACTACCTATAATAATAAGATGATAAAACATATAAATTCCTCCTTTCATTCTAAATCTTTATTCTTAATTTCAAGCTCCCATTTAGTATACCCTTGTTTATATGCAGCATGAGATTCTAAATTACTTTTTTCATACTTTTTCAACCAAATTTGCAATTCCCAACTAAACACAAAGTTATTGCCCATTTTATTAAGATAAAGATGAATGGCGTTATAGGAATTGTTAGCTCTGTGTGCTACTAAATATCTTATGCGTACTTCTCTGTTTTGTATACGATATTTTATCAAATAATCTTGTAAATACGATTCTAAATCCTTGTATTCATAATCAATATCTAAGATCACTCTATATCCTTGTAAATCGTTTATGCATTTGTTTAAAGGAACATTTCCTTTTTCTTCTTTTCCCATACAATAATTTATAATTTTATATAATAGTGAGTTTATTGCTTTAACTCTAGAAGAAATGTTTATTTCAGCAAATATGCTATCAAATGGAGGACTATATATCATTTCTCTATTTAAAAAAGCCAAATATTCTTCAATGTGTTTAAGATATTTTGTATTGAAAAATTCATACTTATTATCCCCAGATGGATTAAAATTAAACACAGTATTAACCATGTTATTTTTTAAATTAAGTATATGGTTTTCGTTGGAATCCCATTCGTTAAATTTATCTAAATAATAATTAGATAATTGCTCAATAAACTCAAACAATGATTTTAATATTTTTTCATCACTTTCTCCCATGCTAATACTCCCTATTGCATAGTATTATCTCATTTATTGATATATTTATCAAACATTTTCTTAAAATAAACTATAAATGAATAACAGCTTTCAGTGATTCGCATATGGTTTACTTTACAAATATATTATATATTCTATCTACTATTTTGTAAATTGATTAAATCTTTTATTCTCAAAACATGTTATGTATACTATAATATAAGTGTCAAAGATAAGTCCATGGTAAGCGCCATTATCCAGGTAAGTGTTATGTGTTAGCACCGCTCCACGGCAGTGACATAAAATAAAGGATGTTTTGCTTAGTCAAGACATCCTTTTTTCAATTGTTTATCTAATGAAGATATTTAATTAATAATATTATTCAATTTTTTCATACCATTCATCATACCTTCCTCTGTTAGTACAGATTCTTTTTCATTAATCTCTTTTTCTTTATCTGATTCTTCTTTTATTTCCGTCAATGGTTTATCAAAATACTCAATAGGTTTAATTTTGCCACCACCCATACCGATACCCACAGCTAGTGGCATGACATTATTAATTGCTGATTCAACAGCTCTAAGCGTATATAGCCCATTCGTCCAAGCAACGCAATCAATGTTTCTCTGATATGCTTTAGCGTAACAATTTAATAATTCTTCTTCATCATACCAAAAATCATCTAACGACATACCAACTTGTATGGCAATTGGTATCAGTTCCTTATAGCAATATTCCTCATATGTCTTAAATTTTAAGACATTGGTAATACTGCTTGTTTCTCTTTCGGCTGATTTTTCTTCTGCACTGCTGCCATCTTGTCCTGCAACAGGCGTTCCATCGTAAAAACTTTATCAGCTAAATTTGCCATGAATTCAGCGTATTCTTCATCGGTTTTCTTATCGGCCATATCATCAAGGATTTCTTCTGCCAATTCATCTGTCATTTCATCCTTATAATCTTTATTATTTTTTAATAAGATAATAGCGATTTCTTCGGCATCGACATCAGCATTCTGCAATTTAGCAAAATCTTTCATCATAGGAATGATCTTCATTGATAATTCATTAAGCTCTTCATTGTATCGCTCAATCATATCTTCGTCACCATCTTTTTCTGCCTTGGCGAGATTGGCCTGTGCTTGTTCCAGTGCTACTGTCATGTTTAAAACATCAGGATTTTCTAATTTTTCAAAAATATCATACTGCGATTCAGAGATTGCTTTTCTAGCTGCTCTTGTGATTTTAAATTCATATGTTTTACCTTTATATTCATGCTTTCCAATATTCATTTGTATTTCCTCCTTAATATAGCAAAGCGCCTAGATGGTTTCTAAGCGCTATTAAATAAACCTAATAATTACGCACCAATTTTAGGTACAGTAACTAAAATAGTCGTTTCCCATGGTGCCATATCTTTTCCGTTAGATGTCAATGTGACAATGCATGATCCTTCTGCAACACCGGTAATCGTTAATTTGCCATCAGCAGCTGTAGCAGTGGCAATAGAAGGTGTTTCGCTAGTAGCAGTAAATGTTGCACCTACTGGGTTCATAGTGATATCTAGATCAAATTTTTTAGATACAGAATCAATATTAACAATAGCTGGTACATTCGTGTCAAAAATTGCAGTAGGTTGAAATAATGGTAAGATATTGTCAACATCACCATAATACGCAGTTGGAGTAATCGTTACTGTTGCTTTCGTTGCATCTCCGTTAGTTCGTTCACCATTCTTATAAGAAACGGTTCCAGCAAAACGTTCTCCTGAACCATCATTACCAAAAGTAATGATATCCAAAATCTTCCCTTCGAATTTTTTAAATCTACGTTTATTATCTCGATGATCATAAACTTCAAATTCACCTTTTTCAAGTTTCTTCATACCATCAATTTGTCCTGTTGTATCAGACGTTGTAACAGTAATCTCAATTGCATCTGTATCGCCTTTTAAAGATGGAACTTTATCCGTCAAAGCTAAAATTGAGTATTTACCACTTTCATTTTTATAAAGAATGCCTGAACCAATACCTGATATTGCTCTTTTTTCATCAAACTTTTGTGTAATAATATTTGACATTTTATTTCCTCACTTTCATTTAAAAAAAGTGACCTCGGTAGTCACTTATATTTCCGTTGTATCTCATAGTAATTCTGTAAATCGTATCATCAATATTAGGAGATGGTTGTGCCATCACGCGTTTCAAACCAATCTCATGTTCCATGAAATCTGCAACTAGTGATTCTATGTACCTAGCAACTTCCATACTATCGTTACTAACTCCATCCACAACCAAGTCTTTCGCATAAATATCTATTTCATATCCTACAACAGAATAGGATTCCATCAGATATCTGCTATTGGATGCTGCGATATTTGTGATTTCAGTAAGCACAACCTTAGGGAAATCTTGTGTATTAGGCTTTTTTAACACCTTGATAGGTATTTCACTGTGAGCATTAACATACTGTTTAAACAATTGAAAAAGCGTTTCATATACAGCTAAATTCATCATTATCTCAATACCCCCATAACCTCTCCAAAAGCCTTTGAAAATATACTTTTAGCATTCATCTGATAATCAGTAATTGCATTATACCAAAAACGATGTGCCGGTATTCCTTTTGTCCAGTAAAATTTTCCATCATCGCCTTTGTATACCCATCCCTCTTCACCATGTTCATTAACATCGTATTGATATCCTGAAGGTGGTTTAGGATGTGTTCCTACTCCTACGATACCAGTTCCATATTCAACATATTGTGCATGGGCACAATAATTAAATAATTTTCGCGTTTCATAGTCTTTTCCAAGAGCACCAAGCAACTCACCAGTAGGTGCATAATTACCATTACCTACTGATGTTTCAATATAAAATTTTGCCCTATCATATAAATAATCTAACGATAGTTCCACAAAACGTTGTTCTAATTTTGGCAATAATTCTTCTGCCTTTTTTATCTTTTTCATAAGACTTTTAATATTTTTTTCGCTAAGCGGAAATCCGCCTAATCTAATGATCGGCATAATCATTCTTCTCTCTTGGTTTTCTTTTGTTCTTTCTTATCTTCTTTCGGCTTATTAAGTTCCCATTCTTTTGTGGATAAATAATCTTTAACCAAATATTCAGGAACATCTACTACAACAGAAGGATTGTTTAATTTTCTCATTTTCGCCATATCATCAACTCCTTCTTATGGCAATTTTTCAAAGTATATTGTCATTGTATTCAGTGTTTTACGCATAGATTCAACCTTATAATTAGCTTTAGCACCATTAACCTTTTCATCTGCTGGTATTGCTCCATCAAGATACGCTAAATCTAAAGGCTTTATTCTGTCTTCCCACTTTGAACGATCCACTAACGACTTGTACATGTTCTTGATTCTGTTACCATATTCTGCAATTTCTGATTCACTATTTACAGGTGCTAGATTTTCTCTAAATACAAAAGGCACAGAGTATTGAGGTTTTCCATAATCGTCTGTACCTTTTTCAATATCAAGACTAGCAATGTAAAATGTCATTCTATTTCTATATGCTGTTCTCATTGTCACACACCGCACATAGGAGTAATTTGTTCTAATAGTGATGTAGATACATCGGCGGTTGAAAAAGTCCGTGAGATGCCATTTTCTGAATGTGAAATCTCACCTTCTATTCCAATTTTATTAAACAATTCTATAGCCATCGAAATTTGCAAAAATTCGTACCTCGGTTCTACATCGTTAGGAAACTCTCGGCAAAATGGATATTCAACATTGAGGATAATATATTTTGTGTTTTCAAGTAAAGATAGTAGGAGTTTGTCACTAACTCCTACTAAATCTCCATCAGGAATACGATCTTTCAATTTTTGAAGTTTTTCTTCTAACGTCATACAGGGACATTTTCACCAGCAGCATAAAATACACCATTCACTTTTACCATGTGATCATAAATTTTAAAGGATGTTTTTTCATCTGCAACAGAAACATCTCCATTTTCAAGAATTGCCTCTATATCCAGTTTACTCAAAGTTGCCTCTGCCTGAAGAAGCATCTCCACTTTCTGAGAAATATAATATTTTTCAAGAAAGAAACCGTTGATCACAGTGATGGTTACAATGGAAAATAAAAGAACTGCCGTAAAAATCATGGAAATCTGATGGCGCAGGGTGTGAAATTTCTTTCCTTTTTTTTCTGTTTCCTTTTTTTCCGGCTTTTTCATTCCTCCACCTCAAACTTATATCCCATTCCCCATACGGTTTTAATATATTCTCCCTTGTCTCCCATTTTACTTCTCAGTTTTTTTACATGAGTGTCAATGGTTCTCGCATCTCCAAAATAATCATAATTCCACACAGAATTTAAGATTTTTTCTCTGGAAAGAGCAATACCCTCATTTTCAAGGAAATATGTGAGAAGTTCAAATTCCTTAAAGCTCAATTCCATCGGTTTCCCATCTACAGAAGCAATATGCGCTGCCTTATCAATTACGATTCCACCACAGGAAATCACATCTTCCGGATTACTCTGTCCTGTTCTTCGAAGAATCGCCTCCACTCTTGCCACAAGAATTTTCGGGCTGAAAGGCTTGGAGATATATTCGTCCACTCCAAGTTCAAAACCTAAGAGCTCATCTCTCTCATCGCTTCTCGCTGTCAGCATAATAATCGGGACTTTTGAAGTCTTCCGTATTTCCCGGCATACTTCCCAGCCGTCCATTTTTGGCATCATTACATCCAGAATAATCAGGTTAATATCCTTTTCCCGGTAAAAAATATCCATTGCCTCTTCTCCATTTCCTGCTTCCAGAACCTGAAAATTTTTTCTGGTAAGAAAATCTTTCACCAGCTTTCTCATACGACTTTCATCATCTACTACAAGGATTTTTAATGCGTCCATTCTCTGTCCCTCCATTTATTCATTCGTCACTTCTGTATTTGTACTATAACAGAGAAATATGTTCCTTCTGTGAACGATTATGGGAATTTCTAAAAAAATCCTCCTTGACATCTGAAATATATCTGCATATAATAAGAGAACAGGCAGATTTCTGCCCTTTCGTCTGTTTTCCAGCACAGAATTTTCTGTGAAGTCTTCGGGCTTGTACTGGTTTCGACGGGGGTTTTGAAGCTTGGGAAGCCATCTGCAGACTCCTGGACTGCATATCAACCGGGAACCTAAATATAAACGCAGACGAACAGTACGCGTTAGCAGCCTAATTGCTGCTCGTCA